>Ga0196971_1000002_pt1 | contig 766367 bp, 648 predicted proteins | sample S1v_1013CmetaG_FD_148660 | JGI IMG/M metagenome (GOLD analysis project Ga0196971, IMG submission 148660) | Soil microbial communities from Anza Borrego desert, Southern California, United States - S1+v_10-13C | ecosystem: Environmental > Terrestrial > Soil > Desert | place: USA: California...
AACAAAGACTTAGATTATATTCATCATGTTACTGGTATAGCTAAAACTGTTATTAAACAATACCTGAGAATAATTAATAATGAAAAATAATTTTTTATACCTATTGATTTGCCATTTGGCATTACCTAGCGGACTTGAATTGACACGTGACCGGGTATTATAAAAAGACTATCGTGGGCTGAAGCCTACGCACGATGAAGTTTAGTCGCGGCTGTATATGTAAGCCCTGACGGGCTTGATGAAATAACTAACACGTGAACGGGTGTTATTAAATGTCCAGGTAGGGACTAGTGCCGTAGGCACACAACATAGTCATAGCAACGAATACCTCAAATAATCAGAGCCCCGTCGGGGCGACACAACTGTGAATAAATTCTTAATTTATACTATAGTATTAAAAGATTTAACAGCCGTGTCGTCCCCAGGGGGACTCTCATTGGTGTGGAGGTTTGTTGCTATGACTATGTAAGCCCTAACGGGCTTGAATTGACACGTGACCGGGTATTATAATATTACTGTCGCAGGCTGAAGCCTACGTTACAATAAGGCAGTGGGTGAGGGATTATTACGGTATTATGATGTCATGTATTGAATGTTATTTGTATATTTAACGGTAAAATTTAAGCGGGACTATGAAGAGAATTGCACTTACAATCTATATTCTTGTTTTGATCGGTGAGTTTGTTCAGGGGCAGAGCTTATCTGTTTCGATGGGTAATTTTACTGCAAACCCGGGAGATACTGTTGATGTTCCAGTTAACGTTACGAATTTCAATAATATTGGTGCGGTGTCGCTTTCAATTGAATATGACTCACAAATGCTCACCTATGTTGGTTTTATAGAAAAACCTCCATTCGGGAGTTTTACACATAACTCGACTGACAGTTCAATAATAACAGGGTGGTTCAGTACAAATGCTCTTAATCTTGGGAATAGCTCTTTCATAACTCTAAGGTTCATATATCATCGAGATTCTGCCGGGCTGAATTTCAATGTGCCGGAATGCGAGATTGCTGATGTTGAGGGTAATACTCTGCCTGTAATTTTTAATAACGGCAGTATTAAATCAGTTGAAGTAAGTTCTGCAGAAGAAGAGAACTTTACCGTTGAGGAATTCTCGTTGTATCAGAATTATCCTAATCCGTTCAATCCCTCCACCATATTAAGTTATACAATTCCTGAAGCGGGCAGAGTTATTTTATCTGTCTACACAGCGAATGGTGAACTGGTTACCGAACTTGTAAACCAGGATCAGAAAAAGGGGAGTTATTCTGTTGAATTCCATGCAGGGGGAATTGCATCGGGGACATATATTTATATACTAGCCGCAGGCAAATATACAAAATCTGGGAAAATGATACTTCTCAGATAAGTAAGTATTTATGGTTTTATCGATCTTCTTCCAGCAGCCATTCTTCAGCTAATTCTTCAGAAATACCAGCAATAAATCGTGAGGGTTTTGAGTAAGTCATTCCATTATGTCGGTCAAAAATGTTCATCGGATAAGAGATATACAGATTCTGTCGTGCACGGGTTGATGCTACATACATAAGCCGTCTTTCTTCTTCAATAGCTTCCTGACTCTCAAAGGATTGACTGCTGGGGAAAAAGCCTTCCATAGCATGTATAATAAATACTGAATGCCATTCAAGTCCTTTCGCGGAATGGATGGTAGAAAGAGTAACGAATTCGTCTTCCTTTTTCTCAGCATCTATATCAACAACACTATCCTGCGGCGGATCAAGCGCCATATCAGAAAGAAGTGAATCCAGCGATTTATAATTCTGAGTGATATTCAGGAAAATGTCTATATCTTTTTTCCGTTTATTAAAGTCGTCATAATTTGCTTTAAAGAGGGGATAATAATAGTCAATTACCATTTCTGCTTTTTCAGTAGGTGAAGCTTCCTTTGTATGGAGTGTATTCAAAAGCATAAACAAATTCAGGATCTTTTCATTATACCTGGTTGAAACAACTGCTTCAGGATTTATCTTAATGGATAATTTTGCCGCAGAAATTTCATCAAGAATCTTCTGTGCTGTTCTGGATCCGATTCCTTCATGAAGGAGAAGCACTCTGTACCAGCTCACAATATCGCTTGGATTAGCTGCAATCCTGAGAAAAGCAATAATATCCTTAACATGGGCAGTTTCAACAAATTTCATCCCACCGAACTTTACGAAGGGAATGTTAGCTTTATTAAGTTCAATTTCAAGATCAAAAGATGAATAGGATGACCTGAAGAGAACGGCTATTTCCTGTAAAGGAATGCCTTCTTCTCTAAGTTCAAGAATACGGTCAACAATGAAACGGGACTGCATATTTTCCGTGGTAGCTGAAATAATAGCAGGAAGCTCACCGCTTCCTTTCTTTGTGTATAAAAACTTAGGATATTTCTCAATTGCAGAATCGATGATATGATTGGTAAAGTTCAGTATCTCCTGTGTGCTCCTGTAATTCTCCTCAAGCTTAATAATCTGAGTGTTAGGAAAGAGTCTGGGGAAATCCATTATATTTTTAAAGTTTGCGCCTCTGAATGAATAGATGGATTGTGAATCGTCACCGACAACCATAACGTTATTATTATAATAAGCCAGAGATTTTACAATGTCTGCCTGAAGCTTATTGGTATCCTGATATTCATCCACCATAATATATTTAATGGTAGATAGAAATGATTTTGCTCCGGGGCTTAATTCCCTTAGAAATTTATTAAGGAATACGAGTAGGTCATCATAATCCAGAAGGCTGTTCTTTCTTTTATACCCGGTGTAGATTTCGCTAATCTTAAGAATTACCTCTGTAAATTCACAGAAATGAGGATATTCTTTCAGAAGTATATCTTCTATCTTCATACCGGTATTTACACTGAAAGAAAGTATTTTGAAGATCGTCTGCTTCTTTGGGAATCTTTTTTTAACTGCAGAAAGGTTCAGCTGTGAGCGAATCAGGTTAATGACATCTTCACTATCGGACTGGTCCAGAATTGAAAATCCCGGATCAAGTCCGATTGACTTACCATATTTCCTTAAAGTAATATTCGCAAAAGAATGAAAAGTACCGCCGTTTATTTTTGAACATCTGTTATCGAGTAAAACTGCGGCACGGTTCATCATTTCATTCGCAGCTTTCCTGGTAAACGTTAAAAGAAGAACAGCTTTCGGGTCGTTCCCAAGTTCTATCAGGCGCGCTACCCTGTAAACAAGTGTTCGAGTTTTACCCGTTCCGGCGCCGGCTATAACCAGATACACCCCATCCAAAGAAGTGACCGCCTCAAACTGAGAGTTATTCAATTCATTCTTGTAATTAATCGAAAACCGTGATTCATCAATTTCCGGCTTTGCAACTTCAGTGTGACCGAGTCTTTTTATCTGATACTTTTTTACCATTTCCTCTTTAATGCTTTTGGTTTACCAAGGATCTCGCTCAAAAGTACTGCCTTTCGGGCAGAAGCAGGATCAGATAATAAGTTACCGAGGGCACTAGCAGACTCAAGAGGTTTCTTTTCTTTAATTTCGTGAACAGGTGCCTGTTTCTCATAAGTTCTTTCCGTACTTTTTATCTTTGATCTTATGCTTAGCTCTGCCTGTTTCTTTTCGAATGTTTTTCCTTCAGAGTATTTTTTCTCAAATTCAGTTTTTAATGTTTCTTTTTTCTTCTCATACTCTCTTTTTCTTTGACCGAGTACCTCTTCCAGTTCTGTCCTCAGATCAGGTGCATCTACAGTTGGTCCTGACGTAATAACCCTATCCCGGCTGTCAGCGGGAGTCTGTTTCTGGTTAGTTTTCTTCGGTTTTAATATGGAATTAAGAAAGCTGATAATAAAAAATAAGACTACCAGCCATTCAATGATATTATCCATGCATTATTCCTTTTTGGGTTTATCCTGACCTGCGATTGTAGAGCGCATATCAGTATCTGCCTGAACGTTTTTCATATTATAATAATCCATAATGCCAAGATTTCCAGAGCGGAAAGCTTCTGCCATTGCTTTTGGTATTTCAGCTTCAGCCTCAACGACTCGGGCGCGCATTCTTGCTACTTCAGCAACCATTTCCTGTTCCTGGGCCACAGCTGATGCTCTTCTTTCTTCAGCTTTTGCGCGTGCTATTTTCAGATCAGCCTCTGCCTGGTCTGTCTGAAGTTTTGCACCAATATTCTCTCCAACATCAACGTCAGCAATATCAATTGATAAAATCTCAAATGCAGTTCCGGAATCGAGTCCTTTTGCGAGAACGGATTTAGATATTCTATCAGGATTTTCAAGTACATCTTTATGAGTACTACTGGAACCAATAGTAGATACTATTCCTTCACCGACACGCGCAAGTATGGTTTGTTCACCAGCTCCTCCCACAAGGCGTTCGATATTAGCGCGAACTGTAATTCTTGCAATAGCTTTTAACTGAATACCGTCTTTCGCAACAGCAGCTACAAGAGGTGTTTCAATAACTTTTGGGAGAACTGACATCTTAACAGCCTCAAGTACATCGCGTCCCGCCAGGTCAATAGCAGTTGCACGTTCAAAAGTAAGATCCAGACTAGCTTTATTTGCTGAAATCAGGGCATTAACCACATTTATAACATTACCTCCCGCAAGATAGTGTGCTTCTAATTTACCTATATCAAGAGGAATTCCGGCCTTGGTTGCAGTTATTTTACTCCTTACAATTGCCATCGGAGGTACTTTTCTGAGCCGCATTCCCACAAGGTCCTTAAATATCTTCACTTTAACACCGGAGAAATAAGCTGTGATGAAGAGATTAACCGGTATAAGCCATGTGAATAAGATCAGGAAAACGATGACTCCTATTATTATCAATAAGGCCATATTTGTTACTGGATCCATAAGTGCTCCTGTATAGTGGTAAAAGTGATATCCGATAAAAGGAACTATAAAGTTAATTTTATGTTCTTCAATATAAGGAAAAATAGAACTATTAATTACGGCAAAAGGATTTGAAAAAAGGTTCAGGTTGTGACAGAGAGCGTTGCTTTTAATAAATGCTGATTATTGTTGAAACTAAACCTGCAAATAATTGTTTTAATAAGAAATCCTTAAATTTTGAACTCTGATCAACTTGATAGTAGGGAATTCAATTTATATATTTTATAAGGGTTAAAATTTTATAAAACCTTTTAATAAAGGATACACAAATGGATGGAAATTTTTCAGAGAGGGTTCAGGACGTTATCAGATTAAGCCGTGAAGAAGCTCTGAGATTAGGACATGATTATATTGGCACTGAACATTTGCTCCTCGGTATAATCAGAGAAGGTCAGGGAATGGCAGTAAGAATACTCCGGAATTTGGATTGCGATCTCGTAAAGCTGAAAAAAGCAATTGAAGATACGGTCAGGGCTTCAGGGGGTACTCTTACAATTGGTAATATTCCTTTAACTAAACAGGCAGAGAAAGTACTCAAGATTACTCAGATTGAATCAAAAATTTATAAATCAGACGTTATTGGTACAGAACATATTCTTTTATCATTACTGCGGGATGAGGATAATATTGCAACTCAGATTTTACATCAGTTTAATGTAACTTATGAAAATGCCAGAGCTGAACTCAACAGTATATTAAGCAGCAAAGGTTCGAAGGAATCATTTACCAATCCTCCACCTTCAGAAAAGAAATTTGAAAGGACCAAAACTCCGGTTTTAGATAATTTCGGAAGAGATCTAACAAAACTGGCCACAGAAGATAAACTGGACCCGGTGATTGGCCGTGAGAGGGAGATTGAAAGAGTTGCACAGGTACTTAGCCGTAGAAAAAAGAACAACCCGGTTCTTATTGGTGAACCTGGTGTTGGTAAAACTGCAATAGCTGAAGGATTAGCGCTTAGAATTATTCAGAGGAAGGTGCCAAGAATTCTGCAGGATAAGCGTGTTGTTACTTTGGATATAGCAGGACTGGTTGCCGGTACAAAATACAGAGGTCAGTTTGAAGAAAGGATGAAAGCATTGATGAATGAGCTTGAAAAAGCCAGTGATGTAATCCTTTTCATTGATGAGCTTCATACAATCGTGGGTGCAGGAGGTGCTTCAGGATCACTTGATGCATCAAATATGTTCAAACCCGCACTGGCGAGAGGCGATATACAGTGTATTGGTGCAACTACGCTTGATGAATACAGAAAATACATTGAAACTGATGGAGCGCTGGACAGGAGATTTCAGAAAGTTATGGTCGATCCTCCTACAGTTGACGAGACAGTACAGATTTTACAGAATATAAAGTTTAAATATGAAGAGCATCATCATGTGAGGTATTCAGAGAAAGCTCTTGATTCAGCAGTGAAACTCAGCGACCGCTATATTACCGACAGATATCTGCCAGATAAAGCAATTGATGTTCTTGATGAAGCGGGTTCGAGAGTACATATGGGGCACTTTTCAGTTTCAGAAGAGATATTAACACTTGAAGAAGAAATTGAAAAAGTTAGACAGGAAAAGGTAAAAGTAGTTAAGAGACAGGATTATGAAGAAGCAGCAAGGTTAAGGGACAGGGAAAGAAACCTGCAGTCGGACCTTGAAATTGCTAAAAGGGAGTGGGAAGCCAAAACTCAGGATTTGATTTATGATGTTTCGGAAGATGATATAGCAACTGTAGTTTCTATGATGACTGGCATTCCGGTAACACGTGTTGTTCAGGCGGAATCAGAAAAACTGATGAATATGGAAACAGCTTTGAAGGGTTCCATAGTAGGTCAGGATGAAGCGGTTTCGAAATTAACCCGTGCTATAAGAAGAACAAGAGCGGGATTAAAGAATCCACATAAACCAATCGGCAGTTTCATATTTTTAGGTCCAACAGGTGTTGGAAAAACTGAACTTGCCAAAGTTCTTGCTAAATATCTTTTTGATTCTGAAGACGCACTCATCAGAATTGATATGAGTGAATATATGGAGAAATTTTCAGTTTCACGTCTTGTCGGCGCACCTCCGGGATACGTTGGTTATGAAGAGGGCGGACAATTGACAGAGAAAGTGAGAAGGAAACCTTATTCAGTAGTATTGCTAGATGAAATTGAAAAAGCGCATCCAGATGTTTTTAATATTCTTCTGCAGGTTTTGGACGACGGTATTCTTACTGACAGTCTGGGAAGAAGAGTAGACTTCAAGAATGCGATCATAATCATGACCTCGAACGTAGGTACTAAAGATATAAAATTAACGGGCGGAATTGGTTTCGGCGGAACAATCACGGATGAGAACAGATATCTTTCACTCAAATCCACGATTGATGATGCAGTTAAGAAATTATTCAATCCGGAATTCTTAAATAGAATTGATGAAACAATAATCTTCAGAAATCTTGAAAAAGAAGATATTATGAAAATTATTGAAATCGAAATGAAAGACTTGTTCGATAACCTTAAACAGAATAAAATGCAGATCGTTCTTGATGCAAGCGCAAAGGACTTTCTTGTTGACAAGGGATTTGATCCTAAATACGGAGCAAGACCTTTGCGAAGAGCAATCCAGAAGTACGTTGAGGATCCTTTAGCAGAAGAGATACTCAAAGGCACATTCAAGGAAGGCAGCACGATAACGGCTAAACACAATGAAGGCATGGAGGAATTGTATTTTATTGAAGAAATTCCTGAAGAAGAGAAAGCAAAGTCAGGAAAATCTGAAGCATAAATAACCCCCAAATAACGAAAAAGGCGGGCCGCGAGGTTCGCCTTTTTTATTTTAAATTGCAAATTCCAAGTACCAGGGTGTTAAAATTCCAAATTTCAAGCACCAAATAACAAACAATAACGCAGAATAATCAATATCTAAATTCAAAATAAAACAGAAGAAGTTGGAGAGTAATTCGTAAATTTATACTATAGCTCAGATTCCAAAATATAAAACAAAAGAGTATTATGTTTCAGGGTTCTTGTTTAGAATTTAAGTATTGGATTTTGTTTGTTATTTGGAATTTGGTGCTTGGAATTTAAAATTACATCCAGTAAAAGTAATGATCGGTGAGCAAAGATATCCAAAAAGGAGCAAATATGGTTTTATTACAAAATAATATTATTGAGCAAAAGTTACCCGGCTGGAGTATTGAGGGGAGTACAGTCAGCAGGGAATATGATCTTAAGGATTTTCCATCAGCAATAGCATTCATCATCCGGATTGGTTTTTCGGCAGAGAAAATGGATCACCATCCCGATATATATCTTCATTCATATAATAAGGTTAAGATCACACTTTCAACCCACAGCGAGGGCGGGGTAACAGATAAGGATCTCAAGCTGGCAGAAATCATTGACGCATTACTCAGGTGAGCAGAAGTTAATAACCAGAGCTAAAACAGAAAGACATTTCTCAGACAATTTGTTGTTAAAATGCAAATCCCTCTTTATTTTTTATACTTATAAAAAAAAGGAATTATAATGGAATCTGTTAATGATCAGATGATGGATATTTTCCGTAAATCAGAGGCTTTGCTGAACGGTCATTTTCTTTTAACTTCAGGAAGACACAGCAATCAATACTTCCAGTGCGCAAAAGTTCTTCAATATCCTTTCTATACAGAACAGGTATGCCGTCCTATAGCTGATTTCTTTAAGGATTATCAGATCGATACTGTAGCTGCACCGGCTATGGGAGGAATAATTGTAGGGTATGAAGTAGCCCGGCAATTGGGTAAAAGAGCTATTTTTGCTGAAAGGGAAGAAAAAGCGCTGGTGCTGAGAAGAGGATTTTCATTTAATCCCGGTGAAAAAGTATTGGTATGCGAAGATGTAGTAACAACCGGAGGTTCTGTTTTTGAAGTGATTGAGATTGTAAAAAATGCCGGGGCTGAATTAGTTGGTGTGGGATTTCTTGTGGACAGAAGCAATGGGAAGGTCCAATTCGGTGTTCCGCAGGTGAGCACTTTGAAACTGGAAGTAGTTTCTTATCTTCCTGAAGAGTGCCCGTATTGTAAAGAAGGGATGCCGGTGGTGAAGCCAGGATCAAGGAAAATAAATGTTAATTTATGACAAAGTTGTAGAGGAATCTGTGATTTGGTGTACTGTGTTGGACTTTAAATTCCAAATTCCAAGCACCAAATAACAAACAATAAGGCAGAATAATCAATATCTAAATTCAAAACAAAACAAAAGAGTTGGAGAGTAAATTCTTAAGATTGTACTAAAGCTCAAACAAAAGGCATTATGTTTCAGGGTTCTTGTTTAGTATTCTATTATTGGAATTTGTGCCGTAAGGCATGGCTCCGCCATTTGTTATTTGGGATTTGGTGCTTGGAATTTATGTCTGTGTATTAACTAAAATGGGGGATATTTGTATGTCTAAGACTTTCGATCTGGAAGAGAGGACGTTCTTATTTGCCAAAGATGTTAGAATTTTTCTTAAAGATCTGGCGAAAACAATAGCAAACATTGAAGACGGCAGGCAATTAGTAAGATCTTCAGGATCTGTTGGTGCGAATTACAGAGAGGCTAATGAAGCTCTTAGTAAAAAAGATTTCAATATGCGTATTAAAATAAGCAGGAAGGAATCAAAGGAAAGTACATATTGGCTACGGTTGATTTATGAAACAAATAACTGGAGTACTGATTTAACGATTAAAGCATTACTTAATGAATCACAAGAATTGACGAAGATATTCTCGTCAATTTACGAAAAGTCGAAATAATAGAGTATTATTATAATTGTTCGAAATTTTTAATTGGTGAATGGATTTTAAATTCCAAATTCCAAGCACCAAATAACAAACAATAAGACAGAATAATCAATATCTAAATTCAAAACAAAACAAAGGAGTTGGAGAGTAATTGTAAATATGTACTAAAGTTCAGAGTTCAAAACAAAAAAGCTTTATGTTTCAGGGTTCACGTTTAAATTTTAAGTATTGGAATTTGTGCCGTAAGGCATGGCTCCGCCATTTGTTATTTGGGATTTGGTGCTTGGAATTTGGAATTTAGTGGTTGGAATTTAAACTTGGGATATTTTTATATAAACAGGGAGTCTAATGAAGTACATTTTTTATTTCTTAATATTGCTGACACTAACAGTTCCAGCACAGGTGAAGTTTGATGATTACTTTGAACCGAAGACATTGAGAGTTGATTATTTCCATACAGGAGATAAAGATCATGATAGTTATTCAATTGATGAATTAAGGAAAGAACCGTATTGGGGAGGATCAAAAACTAACTTGATAGATAAATTTGAGTATGGTGAGTTTAAGATTGAGGTACGCGACAGCGCTTCTGATAAATTGATCTATTCACGCGGTTTCTCTACTTTATTCGGAGAATGGCAGACTGTTAAAGAAGCTCAGCAGGTAGTAAAATCTTTCAGTGAAACATTTACAATGCCTTATCCGAAAAAACCTGTCATGCTGGATTTCTTTACCAGAGATAAGAAAAACGTTTATATAAAGAAATTTTCGTATCAGATTAATCCTGCAACTTATTTCATTACTCCTGAGCAAAGACTTAAATATGAATCATTTGAAGTTCATAATTCAGGTGATCCGTCCAGTAAGGTTGATATTGTTATTGTTCCTGAAGGTTATACAGCAGGTGAGATGAACAAATTTAAGGAAGATTGTAAAAAGTTTGCGGGTTATCTCTTTAATGCATCTCCTTTTAAGGAGAATAAGAATAGATTTAATATCTGGGGAATTGAAGCGGCATCACAAGATTCAGGAACTGACATTCCGGCTAAGTATGTGTGGAAAAAAACCCTTGTGAATTCTACGTTCTATACTTTTGATCTTGAAAGATATCTGATGACATATGATAACAAGTCCGTCCGCGATGTAGCTTCTAACGCGCCTTATGACCAGGTATATATTCTGGTGAACACAAATATTTATGGCGGAGGAGCAATTTATAATCATTATTCAGTATGTGTAGCGAATAATAAATATGAGGAATACATCTTTACACATGAATTCGGACATGGCTTTGCAGGTCTTGCGGATGAATATTATACGTCTGATGTTGCTTACGAAAACTTTTATCCGCTTGACGTTGAACCCTGGGAGGAAAACATAACTACCCTGGTTGACTTCGATTCCAAATGGAAAAGTTTAGTTAAGAAAGATACTCCGGTTCCTACTCCTGCTGCTGCGGAGAACAAGGAAGTTGTTGGTGTTTTTGAAGGCGGAGGATATGTTGCAAAAGGTGTTTACCGTCCGGAGATGGATTGTACAATGAAATCGATAACAGTAGATAATTTTTGTGAAGTTTGTAAAAAAGCCATTCAGGATATGATTAACTTCTACTCCGAATAAAAAAAAGGAAATAATGAAATACAAACGATTATACCGTACTATAGATAATTTTGCATCAGCACAATTTGAATCTGAAGACGAGATGCTTATCTCCGTGCTGAACCAGATTATATTTAAGGAAGAAGTTGGAATTACGGGCGGGCGTATTTGGTGCCTGGATGTGGACACAAGAGCATACAAGCTTGTATTCCAGACAGGAGCCGTTGATAAAATTAAACCCGACTTTAAGATATTTATTTCAGATTACCCGGTCTTTAGTCTTATAGCAAAGGAGAGAACGGTTCTGGCGGATGAAACAAATATTACTTTAAGAAAGAAAGGTATATTCAAATATTCAGCTACGGGTGTGGGCTCAAAGAAGAAAATTGACGGAAGTCAGTATTATGAATATCTGCTTGCTCTTAACAGTAATCAGATAGATGATGAATTGCTGTATACCATGAATATAGTTGCTACTGTGCTTACTTCGCAATTAAAGCAGAGAAGAATTACCAGAAGCGCGCAATATCTCAAGGCCGACATTGACCGTGCGAAACAGCTTCAGAAAAGCATCCTGCCTGAACATGAATATAAATTTCATGGGTTTGAGATGTTCGGGCTAACAGTACCTGCAGATATAATCGGGGGAGATTTTTTTGATTACCTGAAAATTGGCGATGATGAGGAACGTTTAGGAATAACAGTGGGTGACGCTTTCAGCAAAGGTTTAAGCGCAGCCGCGGAGGCGATGTATATTTCAGGAGCAGTAAGAATGGCCAGTATTTTCCAGATCAAAATATCTCCTATGATGAAGCGCATAAACGAGCTGGTTCATAAAATATTCAGTGAAGCGAAATTCTCTTCATTATTCTATGGAGAAATATCGACTGATAAGAACGGATTATTTTTATATGCTAATGCCGGGCATAATCCACCCATATTTGTCAAAGGAAATAGTGATGAAATAATATATCTTCCATCAACGGGACCTCTGCTGGGCACAGCACCCCATTCGAAATATGAAACCGAGAATATCAATTTCAGCATAGGTGATGTACTGGTGATTTATTCTGACGGAATTACTGAAGCATCCAATTCAGCAGAGGAATTTTACGAAGAGAGGAGACTTGAAGACATAGTTAAAATATCGAAACAACTTTCCTCACGTGAAATTGCGTATACTATACTGAATGAGGTAATACATTTCGCAAAGGACGGAATATATAATGATGATAAAACTCTTGTGGTGATTAAAAGGATTTCATAGAGCTGAAGTTCTTTTGAATTCTAAAACTGCTTAGATCAGATACAATATACTGAACAGATTTCGCAGGCAGTTCTTTATGTATAATCTCAAAAAAAAATATGGCGATTGGGCATTGGTTACCGGTGCCTCGTCGGGCATCGGCGAAGAATTTGCAAGGGTGCTTGCTTCCGAGCATATAAATCTGATACTCACTGCCAGGAGAATTGAAAAATTAAACACTCTCGCTGATACACTTCAAAAAGAATATCCCGTTAATATAATTACTGTTAAAGCAGATCTATCCGACGATAATTTTATTAATGATATTATTTCATTCACCTCCGGATTAAACGTTGGAATTCTTATCAATAACGCAGGTGCGGGGACTTTTACGGAATTCGATAAATCAAATTTCGATAAAGTGCTTAAAATGCTGAGGCTTAATTGTGCTGCCCCAGTGATTCTTACGCATCATTTTATTCAAAAAATGGCTGGTAATAAAAAGGGAGCTGTAATATTTGTCGGCTCAATAGCCGGTGCTCTACCCAATCCATATATGAGTGTTTACTCTGCATCAAAAGCTTTTAATAATGTATTAGGTCCGGCACTTTGGTACGATCAGAAACATAATAATATTGATATTCTAACTATAGCACCGGGGGGTACCAGGACAGAGTTTCATGAGAAAGCTGATATAAAGAAGGGACCTTTTATTCGCTCGTCAAAAAATGTTGTTCATACCGCCTTCAGAACACTGGGTAAAAAGCCTTTTGTTGTTGACGGATTTATAAATAAATCAATGTATGTATTGAGCAGAATTCTTCCAATGAAAATGTTGATGATTCTTGCGGGCGGATTTTCACAAAAAAGAAAAAAGGTTTAATTGATCATTTCGATTCAGAGTTTTTTTTTATACTTTTCAAAGCCGTAATTTATTTAACAATTCAGTAGATGAAAATGAAGACTGTTACTTTGACCGCAGCAATATTTATTATATTTATGACAGGATGTATAAGGCATTCTGATGAAGGATTGCAAAGGCGCGAACGTAAAAAAGATCAGCAGGTAACAACAAATCTGAAACGAATAACTCCAAATCTGATGGTAGAGGATGTAGAGGGCTCTGCAGGATTTTATAAGCGCGTTCTGGGTTTTGATGTTGTTACAGCATTTCCTGATACAGGAAAAATGGATTTTGCTATTGTATCGTTGGATAATCTGGATATCATGCTTCAAAGAAAAGGAAACCTTATTGAAGAGATAAATGAATTTCAGAATACTCCGATAGGCGGATCATTTACTATACATTTCGATGTAAAGGATATACTGATGATTTACGAGAAGGCTGTTATGAGCGCACGTATTATCCAGGAACTGCATCAGACATCGTATGGTACCAAGGAATTCTCTATGAAAGATAATAACGGGTATATACTAACATTTTCAGAGCCTCTAAGACAATAGATGGTTAAAGCAAGACCTCCGAGGTTCTAAGCAGCAAGACCTCCGAGGTTCAGGAAAACCCCGGAGGTCTATATGAAAAGAGGTTTATAAGCTGCGAGATCTCCGAGGTTCAGGAAAACCCCGGAGGTCTATCTTAATAATTAGGAGCGATCTTCTCAACGTCCTCAAAACTGATGGTCATCAGATCTTCGTCACTGTAGTTGAACAATTTTGATATACGTTCCTCCTGGCTGCTGATGCACTCATAAAGGATATTCCTTGCGGTGCGTGCATTACCAAAATTCTTGTTCCTTTTTCTGTAGAGATTAGTGAATATTTCAAGAAGATATTGTAACGCGCCTTCATCCAGACGGTAACCATTCTTTTGTGAAATATCAGCAGCAATGCCGAGAAGCTGACGGGGATCATAATCCTCAAACATGAAATGATTTGAAAAACGCGACTGGAGTCCCGGATTAGAATCAAGGAACATATTCATCTCACCAGGATATCCTGCAACTATTACAACAAAATTATCTTTATAGTCTTCCATCTTCTTTAAGAGGGTGTCTATCGCTTCCTGTCCAAAGTCATTTGATCCGCGTGAAAGGGTATATGCCTCGTCAATGAATAAAGTGCCTCCGAGCGACTGTTGAATTACGTTCTCAGTTTTGATTGCTGTTTGTCCCTGATAACCCGCAACCAGATCAGCCCTGTTTACTTCGACCAGGTGACCCTTTTCGAGCAAACCCATTTCCTTATATATTTTGCTCAACAATCTGGCGATTGTTGTTTTACCGGTACCTGGATTACCCAAAAAAACAGAATGCAGGTTTTTTTCAATTACCACAAGTCCGCGTTCTTCACGAAGCTTAGCCACCTTAAGACTGTTTATAAATTTGTCGACAGATTTTTTAACTGATGATAATCCGGTTAGCTCATGCAATTCTTCAATATAATTATTGAGCAATTCAGGATTTCCTTCGATCTTAACAATTTTCTTTTCTTTCCTGATTGAGATAATATCAGTAATATCACCGGGAGTTATCAGATTTTGCTGATCCTTATTTTTATCCGGGTTTTCAACCGTATTAAGAAGATGATTCTTAATGGCAGAATCAACAAAGTTTCTTACCAGTCTTGCATTACCGAAGTTTTTATCACGGTTCCTGTAAAGTTCAAAATAGTATCTCCTTAGCGGCTCAAGAGCATCTTCATTTAATACATAACCTTTAACACCAAGCTTAAACTTTGTAATTTCAATAAGCTCATCAGGATTATAATCATCAAAAGTGAATGTCTTTGTAAATCTGGACTGGAGCCCGGGATTACTTTCAACAAACCTTTTCATTTCTTCAGTATATCCGGCTCCAATAACGATAAATTTTCCCCGGTCATCTTCCATTCTTTTCAATAAAGTATCAATAGCTTCATGTCCAAAATCATTTCCATTACTACCATTTCTGATTAATGAATATGCCTCATCAATAAAGAGTGTTCCACCAATGGCTTTATCTATTAAGTCATTTGTCTGTTTAGCTGTTTGTCCAACATAGCCGGCAACAAGTCCCTGGCGGTCAGTCTCCACAAGATGACCTTTGGGAAGAATTCCTAACGCGGAATAAATTTCACCAAAGATCCTTGCAACTGTAGTTTTTCCAGTACCGGGGTTACCGAGGAAGATAAGATGATCTGAAAATTTATCTATAAGCGAAATATTCTGCCCGGCAAAATATTTTGCCAGTTTCACAAGTTCATATATTTCTTTCTTTACATTCTCAATGCCCGTAAGAGAGTTTAATTTTTGAAGAACAGCGGAAAGATTCTGCTCATCGATGGGCACATTGAATGACTTATCGTCTGATTCATTAAGAACCTGTTCAATATCCTGAGAAATAATCGTAGTTATTGCTTCTTTTGTACGTTGATTTTTTTCGATCTGCAGATATCTTTTGCCAAGTTTTATTTTAATTTCATTAAACACTTTTATTGCTATTCTTGCGTTACCAAAGGAATTATCGCGGACCCTGTACAATCGTGTAAATTCTTTCAATAATATACCGACTGCAGCATCATCTATTTTATAATCTTCCTTTGCCAGTATGGTTTGGAATATCCGGATAAGTTCATCAGGAGTATAATCTTCGAAATTGAAGAACCTGTTGAAACGGGATTTCATTCCCGGATTTGATTCCATGAACGCGTTCATTTCTTCAGGGTATCCGGCAACAATAACTGCAAATTCTCCGGCCTTATCTTCCATTTTTTTAAGAAGAGTATCTATTGCTTCCTGGCCAAAATCCTGACCACCTCCTGATTTTTTTACCAGTGTATATGCTTCATCAATAAAGAGTACACCTCCAAGTGCATCATTGATGATCTTATCTGTCTTTATTGCTGTTTCGCCGATATATTGTCCCACTAACCCTGAGCGGTCCACTTCAATTACATGACCTTTCGAGAGCAATCCCATTGCTTTGAAAATATTACCAAGTAAGCGTGCAATTGTAGTTTTTCCTGTACCCGGATTACCCTGAAAAACGCAGTGAAGAGAAATGCTATTTTCTGATTTAAAGCCCTGTTGTTTTCGTTCCTTAAGGAACTGCAGGTAGCTGACAAAATCTCTCATGGATTCTTTGATATTATTAAGTCCGATAAAGGAATTAAGATTATCCAGCAATTCTTCCAGTGATACATCTTCAGATTCGCTCGAATCTTCTTTATCAGGTGTTTTTATCAGGTCGGGATATTTTATATCTGCACCTGGTGTTTGCGTTTGCTCCTGCTCAATTATTGCTTTTTGTTCAACTGAATGTACGATTTCCTGCGTACCAATACGAAAGCATCTTTCACAGACTTTCTGATTGTTTATTATAATTTCTATGCGAGCATCACCAATATTCCAGAACCCCGGTTCTTTATTACCGATACTTTGTAAAAATGATACATATTCCCAGTTCCTGTCGGTTTGAATCTTAAACCTTGATCTGCCGATCTGATTACTATCAAGGTACCATAATGCATGTCCGGAAAGTGTAACATCTGATTGTCTGTATGCAGGGTTTATAAAAATAACTTCCGCGCTAATAAATTTAATAGTTCTCACATTAAACTGACTAATGTTTTTTCTATCAGCGGAATCCTCATCGTCGGCCATATCAAAGAGTTTGATGTCTATAAATTCAGCAGATTCATTGGGGTACTTATAAAATGCTGAACTCAGTTCTGAAGTCCCTGGTGATTTCAATTCAAAATCCGGACGGGTATTATTCTGTTTCAGGATAAGATTATATATATTGAGGAATTTTGGATCATCTTTAAAAAGGTGTCTGATCCTGAGAGCCTTTTCAAGTGCAGGTTTAAACTGGAACATAGCATACATAGCCTGCAATTCGAGCAGCATTGCCCGATTGTGATAATCAGTATCACAGGGATTATCAAGAACTTTACGGGCAGCAAACAAAACGAACCAGTATTCTTTCTGGGCAAGAGCTTCTTCCGCGTCATTAAGAAAAGGATCTGTATGTATATCGTGGTGATCATCGAGTGCAGTCTTGTACCATTTTTTTGAATTCAGAAGGGATGTATCTCTTCCGCCATCGAGTTGTATAGCGTTCTCAATTTCCTCAAGTGCTTCAAAGTATCTACCGAGGCCGGCAAGACTTCTGGCTTTATTGATGTATGACCAGATAATTAATGTCTGCTGTTGTTTGATGGAGGAATTAATATCTGAGAGAGCTCCTTCAAAGATGCTCATCCTGCTAAGAAAGAATCCGCGGTAAAGTCTGGCATTTAAGGCATTCCCGCTGAGTTCAACAGCCAGATTAGCTAATTCCAGTGCACGTGCAGGTTCACCATTTTCAAGTAGTGCCCAGGCAAGACAAAGCGCCGCGTTATAATCTTCAGGACGTTCATCATATACTTTTTGTGCAGCAGCCAGCGCCATTCGGAATCTTCCATGCCAAAGATGGTCATAAGCTTCAGATAATAATTCCAGACTCTCAGAGGGATTCAAACATTCTCCATTGTTTATTATCATAATCGATCTAAATTCAAACTTTTATAGGTCCAGGACTAAAAAGATGAATATATCCCTCCAAAAATAACATTTTTTAATATTATAAATGATGAAAAGTATAAAAGCAGAATAATTCGAACTTTCAGTAGTAATCAATCGTCTAAAAAACAGATGAATGAATTAAACATTGGGGTTGTTATGAAAATATTAAAGATTGTTATAATAATACTTGCTTCAGTTTTCCTTGCCGGATGCAATGGTATCGGGGTAAGGGGGAGCGGCATTGTAAAAGATGAAACGAGAGATATCTTTGAATTTGACGCACTTGAAGTAGGTGGTTTCTACCATGTTACTGTAGAATGCGGAAAAGAACCCGCGTTGCAGATCACAGGAGATGATAATATTATTCCTCTCATCAGGACTGAAATCCGCGGCGGTACCTTACATATATGGAGTCATAAAAGTATTTCACCAAGAAAAAAATTGAGAATAAGGATTACTACCAGGGATCTGAACTCAATCATAACTTCCGGAGCAAGCAATATATCTGTAAAAAATCTTGATAACGAGGAATTATCTGTAGAGGCAAGCGGAGCAGGGAGTTTAAGACTTTCAGGAAAAACCGACCGGGTCAGTTTAGAGCTTTCAGGAGCCGTTAATCTGAATGCATCTGATCTTCAGGCAAACCAGGTAGATGTAGAAATCAGCGGTGCCTCAAATGCGGATGTATATGCCAGTGAAGCATTGAAGGCAGAGATCTCAGGAGTGGGGAATATAGATTATTACGGGAGTCCAAAGAATATAAAGAAAAGAATTTCAGGGCTGGGATCTATCACGCAAAGGTGATGCGGAAGAGGAGGACGGAGGACGGAAGTCAGAGGACGGAAGACTACTGACCTCAGTGATAGTCACCCGATTTTCTGCATTTTATCCACAACCTTATACATTTCTTTTAAATAGAAATCTGTAATGAAATCTTTATCCTCATCATCAAGGGGTATGATATCTTTAATATTTAAGTCTACCTGTTCAGGAGTTTTAATGCCGGGGATAGTGGTGGATACTTCAGGGAAACTTAATACAAAGCTAAGACTCAGAGAGGCTTTGGACATTTTATACTTATCGGCAACCGGCCAGATGTTTTCAAGGCACGCCAGTGATTTCTGAAGGATTTCAGGAGTTAACCTGAAAGATCTGTGGTCATTCCTTTCAAAATGCGCATCCTCATTGAATTTCCCGGTGAGTAAACCAAATTGGAGAGGCATCCGGGCAATTATTCCATAACCTTTTTTATGTGCTTTCTGAATCAGGAAGATGGCTTTCTGATTCAGAATATTAAACACAAGCTGAAAACTGTTTCCGCATTTCTTTTTAATAAGATAATCCGCTTCAGGTGAAGGATTAAAAGTATTAAGGGATGCGCCCCAATATCTGATCTTACCTTCTTTTTTAAGCTCCTCCATTCCCTCTATGCAATCCCAGTGTTCGAGGTGTTCCAGGGTCGCTGAATGTAACTGATATAGATCGATGATTTCACGATTAAGGCGCTTAAGACTTTCTTCGCAGGCTTTTTTTATATGAGCTTTGGAATAATCCAGTTTAATAGAGTTATCTGACGCGAGTGTATGTCCAACTTTTGTTGCAATAATTACATCTTTTTTATCACCAAGAACTTTACCGAGCAGCTCTTCTGAATGCCCCAGCCCATAAAAATCCGCGGTGTCATAAAAATTTATGCCCTTGTCATATGCTCTCTGCAAAGCGTTAACAGATGTCTCGTCATTAACATTTCCCCATCCTATCGGGATATCGCCTGCCATTGCGGGACCCCCAATGCCCCAGGCTCCGAAACCAATCTCGCTAACTTCCAGATCAGTATTTCCGAATTTCCTGTATTTCATTTATTTTACCTCATTAAAAAGATTTCTTAAAATATAATTTAATATTATTAATTAAGTATAAAAATAATAAACAGGGAAAAAGAATGAGTAAAAATGCTAAAGTGGCAATACTAATGGGGAGTGATTCTGATCTGCCGATTATGAAAGAAGCAGCATCCGTTTGTACACAATTTGGTGTAGAGTTTGAGATTAAAGTGATATCAGCTCACAGAACCCCGGATCTGCTGGCTGAATTTGTTACTGCTGCAACTGAACAGGGTGTTAAAGTATTTATTGCGGGAGCGGGCGGAGCGGCACATCTTCCCGGAGTAACAGCGGCGTTTACACCAAGACCCGTAATTGGAGTACCTATTCTGGGTAAATCAATGAACGGGATGGATTCATTACTATCTATCGTTCAGATGCCAAGCGGTGTACCGGTTGCAACTGTTGCCGTAAATGGTGCAAAGAATGCAGGATTGCTTGCAGTTCAGATCCTTGCAACCGGAGATGAAAGTTTTTTGGGAAAGTACAAAGAATATAAAAAGAAACTTGCCGAGGAAAGTAAGGCGAAAAATGAACAGCTGAAAGAATATAGCATTTAATTGTTTAGTTCTGGAGATTTGGAATTTTGACAACATTTTCAAGCACCAAATTTCAAGTAACAAATAACAAATAAATTCCAATATCTAATTCAAAAGAGTATGAAACATCATTCTTAGAGCAAAGCATAGAGTTTCAATCTTATTTAAATATTGGTTATTAGATATTGTTTGTAATTTGGTGCTTGGAATTTGGAATTTGACACCTGGTGTTTGTGATTTGGAATTGAATCAGTCATCAGTTTATCTCTAGATTGTGATTTAAGGAAGCATTTGAGAACATCCCCTTTTTATTACCTGCAGGAAATTTTGATACCGGCATAATAATGCGTATGTTATACTATCGGTAAATAGACCGATGTTTTTTTTACTTTTATATTAAGGTTTTACGTGAGTACTAAATTATTTGTGGGTTCATTACCCTGGTCTGTAACAGACCGAACATTGGAAGAAACTTTTGAAAAATACGGTACCATTATTTCTGCAAAGATTATTATGGATCGCACTACAGGCAAATCAAGAGGATTTGGTTTTGTAGAAATGTCAAATGTTAATGAAGCTAAAAGTGCTATATCATCACTCAATAACTCTGAACTTATGGGAAGAAATATTGTAGTGAATGAAGCAAATGCACGTTCATAAACAAGAATTTTGATTCCAGAAAAAAGGCTGCCCCTGGGCAGCCTTTTTAGATTAATCGCTTTTTCTACAATTCTTAAAATCAAATTCCAAATCACAAATCCCAAATCACAAACAAATTCCAAAATTTAAATCCAAATAAATGAAATATCATTCAATTAGTAGACTGCTTGAGATTTCGAGTTTTTTTGAAAGCACCAAATCACAAATCCCAAATAACAAATAAATTCCAATATCTAAATCTCAAAGAAGATGAAACATCAATCTAAGGCAAAGCATAGAGTTTTATTCTCATTTAAATATTGGTTCTTGGATATTGTTTGTTATTAGGTGCTTGAGATTTGGAATTTTAATTGCCGGTGCTTAAAATTTGTAGTTTACTTTTTCAAAGCACCAAATCCCAAATGCTATGTCTAATCGCACAAATTCCAATAGAACTATTATGGTTTACCTTACTGCAGTCTAAAATGTATAGGTACTGTTACCTTTACTTTAACGGGTTTATCTCTTTGCTTACCAGCTTTAAACAATGTGGCTTTTACAGCTGCCTCTGCAGTCTCGTCGCATCCGCCTCCGATGCCTTTAAGTACTTCAGTTCTTACTACATTACCGGTTTCGTCTACGTAAGCCAGAATGCTTACGAGTCCCTGTATACTGGTCCTTACCGCAATTTCAGGATAAATTATTTTACTATGAATCGCCTGAATACCGCCTATTGGTTCGGGCATCTCTTCTGCTGCTACAAAAAAATGATTTTCCTCTTCGATGATCTTAGTTACCCCTTTTGGAGGTTGGGGCGGCGGCGGCGAAACAGGAGCATTTATATCAATGTCGGTGCTGCCAATTTTCAAATCGTCCAATAGATTATCAGAGGGCGCTTCAATTGGAATCGGCGGCTTTGGAGGTGGAGGAGGTTTCGTTTCATGTCTCGTAATTGCTACATCAAGAACATTTACGAGCGGCTGAGCCTGCTCAATGATACTATATTGCTTTTCGATGTTTGGAAAGTATTTGAAAGCCAGGGTTATGAGCAGCAGGGAGAGTATCATACTTATCTCAAAGATTTTCTGATATTTAAGCTTCAAATCAATTTTGGGATTTTTCTTCAAAGCCATCTGAGCCTCCATATTTTTAGATTTTTTAGAAATCCGGATCGAGACGTCTATTTGTTTAACTAAGCTATTTTGGTTTTGTTCCAGGAAGACTAATCAATATAGAAATTCATAATACTCAGAATTTTAAGCACCAAATTCTAAATCCCAAATAACAAACAAATCCCAATACTTAAATCCAAATAAGAATGAAACATCGATCTTAGAGAAAATATAGGGTTTCAAATCTTATTAAAAATCGGCTATTAAATAGTGTTTGTTATTTGACTTGAGATTTTAAATTTGAATTGTCGGTGCTTGAGATTTGGAATTTGAATTGTCGTACAACGAACTACTCATCTCCGGTTCAAATTATTTCTTGACATTAGTGGCGCTATACTTTATGTATCCGCATGATGGAGAACTATTATGGTAACTCTTAAAACATCCTCTATGAACTGGATTGATGATCTCAGCAGTGTATGTGAGTCACAGGAACCCATTCAAATCATAAACAACAGTTCATTAGATAAAGAAGCTTTTATCCATTCCGTGAACCGATTACTGAAAGACTTCACTTTATCATCAAAGCTTTTAGTATTAAGGAAAGTATTAGTGATATTAATTCCTATTATGGGAATATCATTCACTGTGATTTTAGGCTATGGAGTAATCGTCCTGCTAACATCAGATATTGAAGTAATTACATCTCAGTTGTTTGCTTTTGTATTCTGTGTATTATTGAGCATTGTTGCAACCAAAAAACTGATATCAGCTAAGAAACCGGATACAATTATTAAAGAAAATGAAATTATCATCAGATGGAATAAGTACTGAGTTAATCAGTTTAAATATTGGTTATACGATACGAGCCACCGGGACATATATCTTCTTTTCTTGACATTCCAGACACAAAGCATTAAATTCGCAACCAGCAATTTCGAATTAAACATCTATGCAGGTAATAAATGTCAGAAATCAGGAATAAGGGAGCAGTTATTATCCTGCTTTTTTGTTGTACTATTTTCAAAACAACCTTATATAGCCAGGAAAACTACTTTCCATTTATTTCCAATGGATTGTGGGGATTTATTGATTCTTCAGGTGCAGAGGTTATTATGCCTGAGTTTCTTCAGGCCGCTACATTTTCTGATGGTTTAGCATTAGTAAAAGTCGGTAAGACTAATTCAACTGACCCCCAGAGAGGTTATTTTCTGAACGATATGGGGTAGGTGAAACAATCCGGGAAATGGGGATTTATAAACCAATCAGGAGAGTTTGTGATATCCCCGCAATTTGATGACCTTTCCGCCTTCAACGAAGGGCTTGCACCTGTCCGTGATAATGACCACTGGGGCTATATTGATTACACTGGAAAATTCGTCATTGAACCAAAGTTTGATTATGCATTCGGGTTTCAAAACGGCAGAGCCTTTGTAGAGATCGATAAAAATTTTGGTTATATAAACCGAAAAGGAGAATTTATTTTAACACCCAGGAAGTAGTTCGTATATACTGAAAAGCTTTCTGATTCTTACCTCCGACCTCAGACATCTGACCTCGGAACTCCGCGTTCCGCCCTACGATTTCGGGAAATCCGAACTCTGATTTATTCATAACATTTAAAACTTATGTTTTACTGCCTGAAGTGGGATACTACTTCAGCAGGATCATTTTTCGCTGCAGGGTTATGTCTTTTGTCCTTAGGGATAAAATGTAAATACCTGAAGGCAGACTGCTTCCGTCAAAGTTTACAGAGTATCTTCCCCGGGATTTATAATTATCGGATAGAACGGCAACCTCCGCTCCCATTGTATCAAATACCTTAAGTTGGACCGGTCCTGCTGACGGAAGTTCATAGGAAATAGTGGTAGACGGATTAAACGGATTGGGGTAGTTTTGATGGAGCTGATAATCTAAAATTATTTGATCATTGTCTGCACTTACTCCTCGTATGTCACCATAGGAAATAGTTTTAATATTGGAATAAAGGGAAGTATGGCCATATGTATCTTTGGCCAGAATTCTGTAACTGATAATTCCGGTGCTGTTTGCGGAAAGGTTAATTTCAGAATCAATAAACTCAGAAGAACTTCCTTTCATTGCAGCAATGGGGATGAATGCACCATTATTGATTTTCCGTTCTATATTATAACCCTCTTCTGCTCGCACCACATCCGGTTCCTCGTTAGCATTCCATATGAGTTTAGGATGAAAGTTACTTAATACAGAATTTGCCAGTACTTTAAAGTCCTGGGGTTTAGAAGGCGGAAGCAGTTCTTCAGCAGACTTGCTGGTTGAATATACTTTCACTGTATATTCTGTTTCATTTTTGCTGATGAGCTGCAATGAAATATCTGATGTACCCCCGGCATAGCTGCTTGGATTACTCCATGGAGTAAATAATTCATTATAACCTAAATTGAACGCATCCTTTCCATCACCGAATACATCTCTGCTGAAAACATACTCACGTTTAGGCGGGTTTGATATATCATCTTCAACATTATCGTGCCATTTATTCCACCAGCAATTATTCCATAAAATATTATCTACGTGTCTGTCGCTTTTACCTGTATGTCTGTTCACAGCAGATCTTTTTGACAGAGGCATTGTGGCCGGCATACCGGGAGGCATGGTGATGGTTCCATCCAATACCCAGTCCCATGATCCATCGGCGGTTTTTATATCCATTCCAGGCGCCAGTGCTGTGCTGTTTGTAACTAACCAAATATAAATTCCACTGCCCACTCTGCTGGAGTTATACGATCCCTTGAACTCACCCCCTTTATTTATCTGATCATAGAGACTTAATCTTTGATGATTCTCAACAAGAAAAAAAGTTGTCGATAAAGGATTATAAAATGGAACCGGAATTTTTAAAACATCTCCTGATTGAACAAAATCTCTCAATTTAATTTCCTGACCATCTGCTGTGGGAATAATATAATTTATATATCCCAGCCGTTCTCTCTCCCACCCATTCATCATGTAGGTTCCGCCATAATATGTTGATGATTGAGGTGACACATCCCCTGACATCAATCCACCCTGAAGTGTGTGAGCTGAGCTTAACAGGTAATGTCCGTATTCATGGGCAATGTGCGTGATGAAATTAAATTTAGGCGCCAATTTATTTACGGAAGTAATTCCGCCTCTTTCCTTTGAAGGGGAGTATCCCCGTTTTAATATTACTCCATCATGAGTAATAAAATCCTTACTCAAATTTAAGCTGGCAATTCCTCCACTTAGCTTGAACTGAAAACCGGGTGGGGGATTTCTGTAAATAATAATCAGCATATCCATCAAACCATCCCCGTTTCTTTCGGAGAATATAAAGCTAGTACCCTTACAGTTCCAGTTATCGTATCTTTTGAAATCAGGGATATTTGCATTTAACTCTTTAATAACATCAAGATTTGCGGGACCATATTCTTTATCATTTGGAAGGATAATGAGTTTTGGATAAACATCACCAATAAAATCAAAAACATGAGTTCCGGAAAACATACATCGTGAAGCTTCATCGAAATAGTCAGATAAAGTATTCTGATCATAATCGGGAAGTACAGTATCGTGTATGAAATTATCAGCCCATACCGGCAGAGTATCTAAAGGCCATATACCGCTGGGATCTTCCTGCACATCAGACTTGAATTGTGCAAAGGCAATGAGTACTCTGAAGTATTCTCCGGGTCCTGTTTTACCCGGCTTAAATATTCCCTGACGCGTGGATGAAATCGAAAATGAATCACCTGCTGTCTCACATAAGGAATTATCAAAAAATTGTCCGAAAACCTGTTGAAAAATAATTATATATAGTATTACAAGAAGGCGGCGAACTTTCACTTTCTTTTCTCAAAAAAATAAAATGATTCATAAGTGACTGGGAGTATTATCGACAAAATATTTTTTGTGTTAAGAAAGTAATTTTTAAATCTGAAGTTCAGAGAAATGAAAACCATTTAAAAAATAATTTATTATAATTTTCAACTATGCACAGATCAAAAGCGGCTTGACACTCCTGCCGTAAATTGCTAAGTTCGGCTTACTTAATCATTAAGAATGAATACATCAGCATGGATTCGGAATTAGAACAGATTTTGATTAGTTCATATAAAGAAGGCATGATTGCATTTTTGCATTCTCATCCCGAATATTTTGAAGAAACTGTACAATTGGCTGTTTCAGATAAACCGACATACTCATGGAGGGCAGCATGGCTGCTGTGGAGCTGCATGGAAGATGATGATAAAAGATTACAGCCGCACATCAGATTGCTTATCATAGCATTGGAGGGCAAAGATGAAGGCCATCAGCGGGAGCTGCTCAAGATTCTTCTCCGTATGGAATTGAATGATAAGTACCTGGGAATTTTATTTAATATCAGTATGAATCTCTGGGAGCAGATATATAAGCAACCTTCAGTACGGTATACCGCTTTCAGGGTAATACTCAAGGCAGTAAAGAGGCATCGGCAGCTTATGCGTGAGATTGGTTATATTGTGAATGAACAGTACACGGATTCGCTGTCACCCGGTATACGGAGATCTCTTTTAAGAATGCTGAAAGAATCAGGCATACCTCTCAATCCTTGATAAGGTAAACGTGAAGTCGGAGGACGGAAGTCGGAGGTCGGAAGAGTAAAATGCAGTAGCTTCCATCTTAGTTAAACTTGAGGTCAGAGGACAGAGGTCGGAGGTCGGAGCTCGAGGACAGCGATCAGAGGACGGAAGTCGAAAGAGCAAAATGCAGTAACTTCCATCTAGTTTATGCTGCGGTGAGACTTCTGATTTCCTGTACTAATCTTTGAACTTGGAATATTTCTTGACATTTCAAACTTTAAGTTTTAAGTTTACCTGCCCGATGGGTTCTATCGCCGGGAATAATTATGGCTCAATAGAGGGGAGTAAATTAAATGAAAACTACACTATACATTCTTAATAAAAAAATCTTTGTAATTTTTATTCTGCTTTTCGTTGTCTGTGCCGGGAGCACGAGGGCTCAGGAAATTCCGTCCAGCAATAAAAAAGAATGGAAGCTTATCTGGAGTGATGAATTTAAAGATAAAGAACTGGATAATTCGAAATGGAATATTCTCATAAGAGAGACAAGCAAACATGATGAGCTGCAGTATTATATACCTGATGAAGTTTATCTGCAAAACGGGAACCTTATTATTCGAAGCAGCAGGAGAGATTACGGATCACAGCACTACACAAGCGGCAGGCTCGATACTAAAGATAAACTTTCAGTAACTTACGGCAGGTTTGAAATAAGAGGCAAGCTGCCCAAAGGTCAGGGAATATGGCCGGCGTACTGGCTTTATCCTCAAAACCGGGACTGGCCTATGGAATATTTAATGCTGGAGGCAGTCGCTAATGGTAAAGAAAATTTAATTCCGGAACATAGGCCATGGTACAGTGAGATTGATATTATGGAATATCTGGGGCATGAACCTAAAGTTTTTTATGCAACTTTTCATTACTATTCTTTCAAAGGGGAAAAGAAAAGCTCATCGGAAAAATATACTGCTGATTTTTCATTTGCTGAAGATTATCATACTTTTGTTTTGGAATGGGAACCAGATGCCATAAGATGGTATATAGATGATAAGTTGATACACACTTCCACAGAAGGTGTTCCACATACTCCTCATTTCCTGATATTAAATACTGCAGTGGGAGGAAGCTGGCCGGGTAATCCCGACTCCACTACAATATTTCCGCAGTATCATAGTATAGATTATGTGAGAGTCTTTAAAAGAAATTAGAAGAGAACCGCCCGCGTGACGACTGAATTGAGAATATAACGGAGAAATATTCATACCTGACATTCATAAGCAGGGCAAAAGCAGGGCGAATACAGGGCAAACACAGTCCAAAACTATACTCAAAAGGGCAAATGTTACCTCAGTTTTGATAGATTTAAAGGTAAAATAGCCTTTATGAATACAATCCGGATAATATATATAATTTAAAAGTTTAGAAAATAGTATAAAAATGAGGTATTCTCATTTTGAGAATTGATAAAATGAGACCCCCTTTAAAATAGGGTTTATGTTTGCCCTGTTTGCCCTGTTATGGTTCATCATTTTACCCCAAAGTTCCCTGATTTTAAAGAAATTATAAAATAAACAAAATTTAAGGGTGAATGGTACACGGGATTTGGATAAAAAGATTAAAAATAATTTTGAACACATAATTAGAAAAATTAGGATTAATGAGGAATAATAGAGATAGGTATAATAGGGGATAGTAAGTATTAAATAGTTAAAATTTAAGGAATTCGATTCTTACAATTAGGAAAAAAACTGATTTTTAAGCATCAAATTGTTCTAAATTGTGCCATTTTTGTTAATAATTGACCTGCCTCACATATGGCATATTACTTGTTTAAACAAAGAAAAACACAAACAGGTAACGAGATGCACGCACATATTTTTCAACATTATCCTCCAAAAGATAAGAGTACTTTAATACCATTACTACAGGATGTACAAAATATTTATGGATATCTCCCGGAAGGTGCTTTACAGGATATTTCGGAATTTGTAGAAATTCCAGTAAGCCGTATATATGGAGTTGCGACATTTTATAATCAGTTCAGATTAAAACCGCTCGGGAAAAATATCATAAGAGTCTGCAGAGGAACAGCTTGTCACGTAAAGAATTCAGCCAATATTTTATTTGCCCTGGAAACCGCGTTAAATGTTAAAGCAGGTGAGACTACCCGGGACAAAAATTTCACTTTAGAAACAGTAGCCTGTATAGGTGCCTGCAGTATAGCACCGGTTATAAATGTAAACAGTGATTATTACGGAAGGGCTGAGGTTAAAGATATCCCTAAGATACTAAAAAAATATACTGCAGTAGTTTCAACTGATAAACAAGAAGAACAAATCGCGAGTGAACAATGAAAACTTTTTTGGAAAAATGCTGTAACGAATGCTGGCACAGTCTGGAGAAGCCCTGCGATCAGTTTATTACATGCTGTACTGAAGGTCCCCTCTGTCACCATAATAAAGAATGCGAAAGCAAGTTCAAATCTTTAAACAGACAGTTATTGTACATCGAACACGATGTTCCAATTATTTATATAGGAATGGGTACCTGCGGTCTGGCATCGGGTGCCAAAAAAGTTGAAGAGGCAATAATTGCTGAACTCAATAAATTAAACATCAAAGCGAAAATTGAAGCAACAGGATGTATCGGGTACTGTTCAAGGGAAGTGATTGTTGATATAAAACTTCCGGGGCAGGATAGGATTTCCTATTGTGAGATAGTACCTAAAATAGTATCTAAGTTTATACAAAGAACCTTAGTAGAGAAAGGAATTTTTAAAGAGAAGTTGTTAGGTACTCATGGTAAGTCCTCTGACGAATTGCCTTCAATTAATGATGATCCATTCTTCAAGCATCAGTTGAAAGTTGTACTGGAATACTGCGGTATACTTAATCCGGATTCAATTGATTCTTATATAGCATTCGGCGGATTTAAAGCTTTGAGCAAAGTATTAAGGTTAATGAAACCTGAAACCGTTGTGAAAGAGATTCTTGACGCAGGGTTGAGAGGAAGAGGCGGTGCGGGATTCCCCACAGGAAAGAAATGGGAACTCGCTTTAAAGCAGAACGCGGAAACCAAATATGTTGTATGTAACGCGGACGAAGGTGATCCGGGTGCTTTCATGGACCGCTCAGTTCTTGAAAGTGATCCGTACAGATTGGTTGAAGGAATGATAATAGCGGGTTATGCTATTAAAGCTACTCACGGTTATATATACTGCAGAGCTGAATATCCGCTTGCAATTGAAAGACTTGAAAAATCAATTGTTGAATGCAAGAAGTATGGTTTACTAGGAAATAATATACTAGGAAGCGGTTTCAGTTTCGAACTGAAAGTTAAAAAAGGCGCAGGCGCGTTTGTGTGCGGTGAGGAGACAGCTCTTATGGCCTCCATTGAAGGTAAAAGAGGCATGCCCAAACCACGTCCTCCATTCCCGGCACAGTCAGGTTTATTTGGTAAGCCCACTATTATTAACAACGTAGAAACACTATCAAACGTAAGTGCAATTATAGCAAGAGGTTCACACTGGTTTTCTTCAATAGGTACAGCATCAAGCAAGGGTACAAAAGTATTCGCGCTCAGCGGTAAAATAAAAAATACCGGACTTGTTGAAGTACCAATGGGAGTTACTCTTGAAGATGTAGTATTCAATATCGGCGGCGGTATACCGAACAACAAAATATTTAAGGCGGTTCAGATCGGCGGTCCTTCCGGCGGCTGTTTACCGGATAGCGTAATTAAAACTACTGTTGATTATGAATCACTAAAGGCAGTCGGCGCAATGATGGGATCCGGCGGATTCGTAGTAATGGATGAAGATACCTGCATGGTTGACATTGCCAGATACTTCCTGCAGTTCATTCAGAATGAGTCATGCGGTAAATGCGTACCATGCCGTGAAGGTACAAAGAGAATGCTTGAGATCATTGAAAGAATTCCTGTCAGCTATAAGAATACAAAGGACAAATTAGATCAGCTTCAGAGATTCAAAGGAATAGTACATTTACAGAGACTTGCGGATGTAATACGCGATACATCATTGTGTGGACTGGGGCAGTCGGCTCCGAATCCTGTACTTTCAGGACTCCGGTATTTCAAGGATGAATATGAAGCTCATTTATATGACAGAAAATGTCCTGCAGGTGTTTGTAAAGAACTGCTGATCTTTTCAATTGATAATAATATATGTACAGGCTGCGGTCTTTGTGTGAAGAAATGTTCAACAGATGCAATAGTCGGTGAAAAGGGACAGGCGCATTATATTGTTCAGGATAAATGTATTCAGTGTGGAATGTGTTTCGAAACCTGCCGGTTCAAGGCAATTTCGGTCAACTAATTTTTGAATAATTTGCAATTAGCAGGAGTTTATAAAATGGTTCAGTTAACCATAAATAATATAAAGGTAAATGCAGAAGAAGGGATGACCATTCTCGATGCAGCTAAATCGGTAGGTATTCATGTGCCGACGTTATGCCATATGAAAGGATTAACACCAACAGGTGCATGCCGTATCTGCGTTGTTGAAGTTGAGGGACAGAGAGGTTTAATACCAAGCTGTGCTTATCCTGTATACGAAGGAATGTCGGTTGAAACCAATTCTCCGCGGGTACGCCGCGCACGTAAAACAATTGTAGAACTGCTTGTTGAGAATCATCCGCAGGACTGTCTGGTTTGTGTGAGAAATAAGAATTGTGAATTGCAGGATTTATCAGAACAGTATGGAGTCCGCGAGCATCGTTACATTGGAGAAACAAAATCCCACGCGATCGATGTTTCCAGTGCTTCTATGGAACGCGATCCGGCAAAATGTATACTCTGCGGAAGATGCGTTAGAACATGCAATGAGATACAGAAAGTAGGTGCTATTGATTTTACAAACAGAGGCTTTTCCAGTATTGTAACAACTCCTTATAATAAAGGGTTAAACGTAAGTGATTGTATTTTGTGCGGGCAGTGTATTCTTGTATGTCCAACTGCAGCCCTAAGAGAAAAAAGCGCGCTGAAGTCAGTGGCATATGCATTACAGGATAAGAAGAAATTTGTTATTGCACAGGTCGCTCCGGCTGTTAGAGCCACGATAGGTGAAGAATACAATATGCCGCTGGGAACAAACGCTACGGGACAATTAGTAACAGCATTAAGACGTTTAGGATTTGATAAAGTATTTGACACTAATTTCGCAGCCGACCTTACCATTATGGAAGAAGGCACTGAACTGGTAAACAGAATCAAGAATAATAAAACTTTGCCGATGTTTACGAGCTGCTGTCCTGGCTGGGTTAAATATATTGAACAGAACAGACCTGCTTTGTTAAGCCATGTATCATCATGCAAATCGCCGCATGAAATGCTGGGTGCAGTAACCAAGACTTATTATGCTAAGAAGATGGGCATTGATCCCAAGGATATGTATGTTGTTTCAATAATGCCGTGTACAGTGAAGAAGTTTGAATCAGTAAGACCTGAATTAAATGAAGAGCATTTGCAGGATGTTGACTCAGTTCTGACAACGAGAGAATTAGTAAGATTTTTCAAGATGTCGGGTATTGACTTCAATGATCTTCCTGAAGATAAATTTGACAATCCACTTGGTGAATCAACAGGTGCAGCTGTAATATTCGGTACTTCCGGAGGTGTTATGGAAGCTGCATTAAGAACTGCTTACTTTGTACTTACAGGAAAGGAAGTAGAAAAACTAGAGTTTGAAGACATTCGAGGTTTGAGCGGTGTTAAAGAAACTAAGGTAAACGCAAACGGAACAGAACTCAGGATAGCTGTTGTGAATGGTATCGGAAATGTTGATCCAATTCTGGATGAGATTGAACGCGGTGAATCAAAGTATGATTTTATTGAGGTAATGGCTTGTCCCGGCGGATGTATCAATGGCGGAGGTCAGCCTATACACAATAAACCTGAGAAGATTCAGAAGAGAATAAAAACTCTTTATGAAATCGACAGTACAATGGTAAACAGAAAATCACACGAGAATGAAGCTGTGAAGACAATATATAAAGAGTTCTTTATTGAGCCCAACAGTCATAAGGCGCATGATATTCTGCATACAAGTTATGTCGACAGAAAGAGTCTGCTTAAGGAAAAGATAGGTTAGGGGCCAGTTTTCTCAGGGCACTTAAAAGGTTCGCAGCCGTAAGCAGCAAATAAATTTTACAACCCCCGTTAGCTTAGAATGTTTACGGGGGTGAATTAAATTTAAAGTTATGGACGATAAAATAGTAACCACAATAGGCCAGAAGTGTAAGAGGTGTTACTCCTGTGTAAGAGAGTGTCCTGCTATTGCTATCCGTGTTTTGAACGGACAGGCTGTGGTTATTACTGACAGATGTATAAGCTGCGGTCATTGTGTTAAAGTATGTTCGCAGCATGCAAAATGGATCAAGACGGATGTTGATATCTTAGATGAAATTCTTTTATCACCCAAAACTGCAGTTATAGTTGCACCATCATTCGCCGCATCTTTTCCTGCTACATATCACAAAATTCCGGCTGCTTTAAAGAAACTTGGATTTGGTACAGTGGCGGAAACTGCATTTGGAGCAGATCTGATAAGTCACCTATATGCTGAAGAGCTGGAAAACAATAAAGGCAAAACAATAATCAGTTCCGCGTGTCCGGCAGTCTATACATATATCGAAAAGTATTTTGAAGAACTGGTACCGAATCTTGCCAGAATAGTATCTCCTATGATCGCCATGGGAAGATATCTTAAAAGCACATTAGGCAAGGATACCAAAGTAGTATTTGTTGGTCCATGCGTTGCAAAAAAAAGTGAGTACAGGGATGATCAGGTTGATGATGCAATTGATTCAGTCTTAACTTTTAATGAATTGAAAAAGATATTTGAGAAAAAGGAAATAGACCTCTCATTACTTGAAGATATAGAATTCGATCCGCCCCATTCATTGATGGGAAAATCATTTCCGCTTGCCGGGGGGTTACTTAAAACAGCACAAATATCGAATGATATACTTGAAAAGGAAATCATTGTAGTAGAGGGAAAAGACAAGGTTCTGGAAATTGTGGAGGAGATTGCCAATAATAAAATCAACGCCAAGCTGATTGACATACTTTTCTGTGAAGGATGTATCAGCGGACCCGCGATCGATTCGGAAATGAATTATTATTCCAAACGTGAAAAGGTTATTAAGTATATTGAAGAAAAACTGAATCTTACTGATAAACAAATTTGGAAGAGCAATATATATAACAGCCGTAACCTGAACTTGAGGAGAGGCTTTCAGGTTAAGACTCAAAGGCGTCCCATGCCTTCTGAGGAAAAGATCAAAGAAATACTTGCCCGATCCAACAAATATACTCAGCAGGATGAATTGAATTGTACAGCATGCGGATATGAATCGTGCAGGGAGTATGCGATAGCAATTGCAAAGGGACTTGCTGAAGAGGAAATGTGTCTCCCTTATCTAATAGAAAAACTGGAAGCAGCATATGATGAATTGAAGACTACACAGGATCAGCTTCAATCAGCGGAAAAACTTGCTTCAATAGGTCAGCTGGCGGCGGGTGTTGCACACGAAATCAATAATCCTCTTGGTACAATTCTTTTGTATTCGTCGCTTCTTACGAAAGAATTGCCGAAGATCGGCGGAAGTACATATGTTGAGGATCTTAATATGATAATTGAAGAAACAAAGAGATGTAAAAACATAGTGTCAAATTTGTTGAACTTTGCCCGCCACGGAAAATTAAAAGTATCAAAAGTAAACATTCTGGATACTTTTAACACGATCATAAAGAATATTTCAATTAATCCTGTTCACCAGAACATAAATATTGTTGTGAACAACGAAGCTGAGAATACAATAATCGATGCAGATGCGGATCAGTTAAAACAGGTGTTCCTTAACATTATTACAAATGCATGTGAGGCCTGCGAAGAAAGTTCTCTTAAGAATGTTGATATAAGAGTATATTCAGAAAATACTTATCTATGTGTGGATATAAAAGATAGCGGATGCGGTATACCAAAAGAAAACCTGGGGAAGCTATTTACACCATTCTTCACAACCAAAAAGATGGGGAAAGGAACGGGACTTGGGTTACCAATTACTTATGGCATCCTCAAGATGCACAGGGGAGATATTAAGGTTCAGAGCACAGCAGGTGAGGGGACTACATTTCAGATAAAATTACCTATGAAATTAACAGACAGTCAAATTTTAATGAATTAAAGGAGCTGAGTAAATGTCAGTGAAGGAAAACGTAAAAAAAATATTGCTGGTTGATGATGATCTTGATTTATTAGAGCAGCACAAGCTTTTACTCGAAGCTAAGGGATTCAAAATTGTTACGGCGGATAATGCCGAAGACGGTTTTAATGTCTTTAAGAAAGAAAAGCCGGATGCCGCAATTCTTGATTTGATTATGGAGCAGCATGATGCTGGATTTATTCTTTGCCATAGGATCAAAAGAGATCCGGTTGGAAAAAATATTCCAGTTTTTATTTTAACTTCAGCCACGTATGTTACAGGCTATAAGTTCGGTGCATCGACTCCTGAAGAGAAAGAATGGATTAAATGTGATGATATTCTGAATAAGCCGATAGTTGAGGAAGAACTCGTAAAGAAATTGGAAGCTTTTTTTGAGACACATGTAAAATAATTAGAAAAAAGCACTTTAATATAGTATCTTTAACTTCTCAAAAAGATAAGTAAGTCGAATTTAATTTTTTCATAAATCAAGAACCCGGCTACAAGCCGGGATTTCTGGCAGAAAGTAATGATTGAAGATAAAAAACCTTCGGTCTTAATAATCGACGACGAAAAAGGCTTACGATTAGGCACAAAGCGGCTGCTTGAAAGCGAGGGATATACAGCCGAAACTGCGGAAAACGGTACCGATGGGATAGCTTTAGCCGCACAGAAAGAATATGATCTCGCCATTATTGATCTCAAGATGCCTGATATGGATGGGATTGAAGTTCTCAAAGCAGTAAAAAAGATTCACCCCAACACCATTTGTTTTATTGCAACAGCATATGCCAGCTATGAAACCGCAATTGAATCCACAAAACTTGGGGCTTATAGTTATATACCGAAGCCATTCACCCCGGAAGAATTACTTCAGCAGCTTCAGAAGGGTTATGAGCGAAGACTGCTAATACTTGAAGCCGAACGCTTGAAAAAAGAACGTGAAGAACGCCTGCTAGAAGTCGCATATGAAAAGTCAAGATTAAAAACTGTAATAAACTCCATTACTGAAGGTGTACTTGTTGTAAACAGAACAGGTGAACTGGTACTATTCAATTCAAGCGCGGTAAAATATCTTGATCTTCATGAAATTTTTATTGGTGATGTAATCCTTGATATTCTTCCTACGCAAATAGCTGAACAGATCGGGAAATTTATTCATTCGGAAGAGTATAATCCAAATTCATACTCCACCCAGATAGAATTAAAGCCTGATAAAGAGCTGATAATTGAAGCCACATGTTCTCCGGTACCTCACGCTGACGGTTCTTTAGCAGGTATTGTTACCGTCATACGGAATATTACGGAACTTAAAAAAGTTGAAAATATAAAATCACAGTTCGTGTCCATGGTTGCACATGAACTCAAAACCCCTGTTGCAGCAGTCCTGGGTTTTATAAAACTTATTCTGGATGAATCTGTAAGTGTGACGGAGGAACAGGAGAAAGATTTTCTTCAGAGATCATATGTTCGTTTACAGGGACTGGTTGCGATGGTAAATGATCTGCTTGACATTTCCAGGATGGAGTTAAGGAAAGTAGACCGGGAAATCAAAGAGCTTGAAATTGATAAGATATTAAAATCTACTCTTGATTTCCTTGAGTTCGAGCTAAAGAAAAAAGATTTAACATATGATCTCACAACCTCTACCCAAACCACTAAGATCAAAGCCGATCAGAACGAGATCACAAGGTTATTCACTAACATATTAAGTAATGCAATAAAGTATAATAAAGAAAAAGGTAAGATTCTGATCAGCATTTCAGCTTCAGAGAATTACCTTATCACAAAAATAACTGATACCGGTATAGGACTTAAACCTGAAGAGAAGAACAGATTGTTCCAGGAATTTTTCAGAGCAAAGAATGAGAAAACACGCGGTATCAGTGGTACTGGATTAGGATTATCTATAGTTAAAAGAATAGTTGATTCATATGCCGGAAAAGTTGAAGTAGAAAGTGAGTACGGCGTTGGAACGACATTCAGGATATATCTGCCGTTCAACTGATCTTATATCAAAAAAAAATTTCAGCAATAAAAAGATATTAGAATCCTGTTGAATAAAGTTACTTAATTAATTTATTTTTCACATAAAAAGTGGAGAACGATATGGCACTAATAGCAATCATTGATGATGATCCCGATATTCTTGATGCTAGCAGCTTAGTATTAAAATCGAAGGGATATGAGGTCGTCACTGCTACTAATCCAACAGACGGTTATGAAGTCGTTTTTAAAAAGCATCCTGATCTGATAATTCTGGATGTTATGATGGACGAACCAGATGACGGATTTTTCCTCGCTCAAAAATTCAGAAAAGAAAATATCAGCACACCTATTCTGATGTACACTTCAGTATCCAAAGCTATCGGTATGGATTACGGCGCAAGTTCACTGGTTCCGGTGGATGAGTTTGTTGAAAAACCAATATCTCCGGAAGAATTAATTCATAAAGTTGAGAAGCTTTTAATTCACCAGGTGAAGGAGTAATGTATGTTAGTATTAGAAAAAAATTCGCTTACCGAAGAAATTGAAAAACTGGTTGAGCAGTTTGGTTCAAGGAGGGATTCCTTACTTCCAATACTGCAGTCACTCCAGAAGAAACATAAGTACATTTCTGAATTTGCCCAGCAGGAAGTTGCCAGGGTACTGGATATTCATCCCGTTGAAGTTTTCAGTGTTATTTCCTTTTATTCATTTCTTCACTCCCAGCCGCAGGGCAGGAATATTGTGAGGGTGTGCCAGACTATCTCGTGTGATATGACAGGCAAGGAGGCATTAGCCGCCGCAATTGAAAGAGAACTTGGAATCCGTTTCGGTGAAACAACAAAAGATAAAAAGTTTACTCTCGAATACACCAACTGCCTGGGCATGTGCGATCAGGGTCCCGCAATGCTTATAAACGATAAGGTTTATACGCATCTGACTCCTGAAAAAGCAATATCAATTCTAAACGGGATTAAATAGGAGAAAAAATGGATATTAAAATAGACAAATCGCAACGAGAAGGCGCTGTGTTATTTTCTTCCTATAATCGTGGTGAAGGCATAAAAAAAGCACTCGAACTAGGAAGGGAAAACATCCTTCTTGAATTAAGGGAATCAAAACTCAAAGGCAGAGGCGGAGCAGGATTTCCAACCGCCACAAAGTGGATGCTTGTTGCAGCTGCTTTATCAGATGAAAAATACATAGTTTGCAATGCCGACGAAGGTGAGCCGGGAACATTTAAGGACAGAGTATTACTTCTTGAATATCCTGAACTAGTTTTTGACGGAATGGTTATCGCAGGTTTAACACTTGGATCAAAACTGGGATTGGTTTATCTGCGCGGTGAATATGAATATATGTATAAAGCCCTGGAAGATTATCTCGAGAGCATGAGAAAAGATAATCTTCTTGGAAAAAACATTCTTGGCAATCCTGATTTTAATTTCGATATAGAAATTAAATTGGGAGCCGGAGCTTATGTATGCGGAGAAGAAACAGCGTTGATTGAATCTCTTGAAGGTCACAGAGGTGAAGCACGCAATCGTCCTCCTTATCCTGTAAATACTGGTTATATGGGTAAACCGACTGTAGTTAATAATGTGGAAACTCTCGCATCCGTTCCTCACATTATGCTGAAGGGCGGAAAGTGGTATAATCAGCATGGAACGGACAAATCAACAGGCTCAAAATTATTTTCTGTTTCAGGTGACTGCAAGAAATCAGGTGTTTATGAACTCCCATGGGGTACAAAAATCTCTGATCTTCTTAAACTTGTAGGTGCTGAAAACACCAAGGCTGTTCAGATAGGCGGAGCTTCAGGTGTTTGCATACCGAAATCACAGTTTGAAAGGACACTTGCTTATGAGGATGTAGCAACAGGAGGCAGCATAATCATTTTCAATGAAAGCAGGAACATGCTGAAAGTACTTAAGAATTTTATGGAATTCTTCGTTGAGGAATCCTGTGGTCAGTGTACACCGTGCAGAATCGGAAATGTAAAACTTCTTGAAGGAGTTGAAAAGATTCAGCATGGCTCTTATACTTTTTCAGAAATCAGCAGGCTGAAGGAACTTGGTAAGACTATGCAGGTCGCTTCGAAATGCGGATTAGGTCAATCAAGCCCTAATTCATTTATATCTATCCTGGAAAACTTTAAAGAAGAAATATTTAACGGAGTCGGAGGAGCTAATGGAAAAAGATAAATTAAGAGCCCCGGTTAGCCAAAAGTCACATGTAGTGGAGAAGCCAAAGGACCCATCAGGTATCGGCGGTACAGTTTCAGTTGAAATAAATGAAAAGAAAATTTCTGTTCCATTAGGTACAACTATTCTTGAAGCCTGTCAGCAGAACCAGATACACATTCCAACCTTATGCCATCATAGCGATTTGTGTATAGCAGGAGTCTGCCGTGTTTGTGTGGTTGAAGTTGAAGGAATGCGTACTTTACAGGCAGCATGTGCTTATCCTATTACAAATCCGATGAAGATAAAAACCTCAACACCAATGGTAAGAAAAGCAAGAAGACATATAATTGATCTGCTCTTAAGCGAGCATTATGGAGAATGTTATTCATGCTTCAGAAATCAGAACTGCGAACTGCAGAAACTGGCCAAAGAGTATGGTGTTGATCATTATAATTTTGGTCATATTGAAAAACCAAAGTATGAAATTGATAATTCATCCGCTTCAGTAATCAGGGATATGAACAAATGCGTTCTATGCAAACGCTGTGTCAGAACATGTATCGATCTTCAGGAAGTAGGAGTCCTTGAATCAATTGACAGAGGAGACAAGACCCACATAGGTACCTTCTTTGATAAACCGCTCGCAGATGTAATTTGTATCAACTGCGGTCAATGTATCAACAGGTGTCCTACTGCTGCATTACGCGCAAATGATCCTTCAGATGAGATCTGGGCAGCAATAGATGATCCGAAGAAGCATGTTGTTATTCAGACAGCACCATCGCCGAGAGCAGGTATTGGTGAAGAATTCGGACTAGAACCAGGACATTCTTTAACACAGGAAATGAATACCGCATTAAGAAGAATTGGATTTGACCGTGTATTTGATACAAATTTTACTGCTGATCTTACGATCATGGAGGAAGGAACTGAATTACTGCACAGACTGAAGCATGCATTAGTTGATAAAGATCCTGATGTTAAACTACCGCAATTTACATCATGTTCACCCGGATGGGTTAAGTTCATTGAGCATTTCTATCCTGAGTATCTGGATTATTTATCGTCTGCAAAATCACCTCAGCAGATGTTCGGAGCCTTGATAAAGACTTTCTATGCACAGGAGACGGGTATTGATCCAGCTGATATAGTTTCAGTAGCGTTAATGCCATGTTCAGCGAAGAAGTTTGAGTGCAACCGTCCCGAAATGACTGCATCAGGATTCAAAGATGTTGATTTCGGATTAACTACCCGTGAGTTAGCCCAAATGATAAAAGAAGCAGGTATATATCTGCCTGAAGTGCCAAAATCTCATTTCGATGATCCATTTGGTGATGCATCAGGCGCAGGCTTGATCTTTGGTGCAACAGGAGGTGTAATGGAGGCTGCTCTGCGTACTGTATATGAGCTAGTAACGGGCAGAGAAGTACCATTTAAAAATCTTAATATCACACCGACCAGGGGATTTGAAGGTATAAAGCAAGCTTCTGTAAAACTGGAAAACTGCTTACCTGACTATAACTGGCTTGAGGGTGTTGAAGTAAAATTCATAGTAGCTCACGGAACTGCTAATGCAAAGATCGTCATGGAAATGCTCAGGAAGGGTGAACTTTCAGATGTTCACTTTGTAGAAATTATGGCATGTCCCGGCGGATGTATTGGCGGCGGCGGTCAGCCAATTCCTACATCTGAAGAGATAAGAGCAAAACGTGCTCAGGCAATATATGCTGAAGACGAATCTCTTGAGCTTCGCAAGTCACATGAAAATCCTCACGTTAAATATTTATATGAAAAATATATAACCGAAGGACCATGCAGTGAATTATCGCATAAGCTACTTCATACGCATTATACCAAACGTGGTAAATACATAGCATAATTATCAAAGGCCGGGACCACCATACCCGGCCTTTTTATCAGGAAAGGAGAGAAAATCTATGATGTCTCTTATTCCCAATTGGGCCAGAAGCTCTGAAGAATTCTGGAATTCAGTAAAGGAAAGGAATCTTTGGTTCATAAAGCTCAGATATGGTGCCGTAGCTCTGCTAATTTTTCTGCTTCTAACTATTGAACTTTTTCTTGAATTTCCTCTTACAGAAGTCCAGTTAATTGCCATAAGTCTGATCACTCTATGCATTTTATGTTATAACCTCTTCCTGCACAAAATCCGTAAAAAAGTAACTCCTGAAAATAAATTCAATAATCTTCATCTGTCACTTCTGCAAATGGTACTTGACCTGACAGCCCTTACACTGCTGGTACATTATACCGGAGGGGTTGAGACTCCGTTTTATATGTTTTATATATTCCACATGATAATAGGGAGCATGATTCTTCCCGGGGTAGTGATATATTCTCTAGCCGTTTTAATAATGCTTTTATTTTCTTTAATGATATTTCTTGAATATGCAGCTGTTATTCCGCATCATGCCATCTATAGATTATTTGATCCGCCTATATATGATAATCTCAGTTATTTAATTGTGCTGCTTGTAGTATTCAGTATGATGATGATAATTAGTGTTATGTTAGCAAATAAGATTGCCCGGCAGTTATATGAACGTGAACGTCAATTGTGGGAAACCCTGGATAAGTTAGAAAAAGCCGAAGCAGAGAAGCAAAGGTATATAATGGGAGTTGTTCACGAAATCAAAACGCCTGTCGCTGCGGTTCAGTCAATTCTTGATCTGGTAATAGAGCAGTTTCTTGGACCAATAAGCAGGGAGATCTCTGAAAAACTTAAGCGCGCAAGGTTAAGGACCGATGAGGCAATTAGGTTAATAAATAATGTTCTTCATATATCAAAAATAAAATTACTGGATCAGATTACAACTGAATCAGTAGATCTGGATAAACTTCTTCAGGAGGTAATCTGTAAATACAATATGCAGGCAGATATGAAAAAAGTTAAAATCTCATTCATTTCTGAGAGTGTAAAAGTACCATATATTTCAGGAGATAAGGCACTGCTTGAGATGGCTTTTTCAAATCTTATCGGAAATGGTGTTAAGTATAATAGCGCGGGCGGCATTGTTGAAATTTCAATCACAGCGGGAAAGCAAAATGTAATTACCCGGGTATGTGATAACGGAATCGGAATTCCGGCTGAAGATCTTAATAAAGTTTTTAACGAGTTTTACAGAGCATCAAACAGCAGGAGTTTTAAATTTGAAGGTTCCGGAATGGGCTTGTCAGTTGTAAAGCAGATCATCAAACGTCATGGCGGGGACATCCGCATTGAGAGTCCTTCCAGATTGCGGGAATCAGACAGGCCTGGAACCTGTGTAACAGTAAACCTGCCCGTCTGAGTGTACCATTCTCAGATAGAAAATGTACTGCATCGATTTTTTGTGAAGTAAGAATTATATTGTTCAGATGAGAATTATATTATTCATCATTTGCCTGTATTCACGTCTTATTTGCAACGACACGAAAGTAGGTAAATTCCTTCCTTCTGAAGGTAATGTACACGCGCTTTTTATCTTTGTCCAGTTTCCTGATGATCAGTATTCACCCGATGTAAATAACTGGAAATTAAATCAACCTCCGGATTATATGCCATCATTTGTTGATAATTCAGTTGAGAATATTTCTCATAACGGGAATTTATCATGCTATTTTGATGATATGAGTATGCATAAATTCCTGCTTACCGGAAAATCTATCTTTATTACTACCCCTCATAGTCGTGAGTGGTATTACTTAAATAAAAAATCGAGATCATTCATCAACTCAGAAATAATACTTAAAGCAGATACACTCATTAATTTTACTGAATTTGACAGATTGAAAAGAGTCGGAGAGTATAAATTTGAACACAGTCCGGATTCTATTATTGATATGATTTTTATTATTTACAGGAATGTAGGAAATGATCTTGCTGATACTTTAAAAAGAAAAATCGAAAACCAGTTTGGGTTAGTACCGGGGGGAGAAGCCTCGCTGGGATATGGTAAAGAGATAAATGTTGATGAGGGCAGAAGAATTGTCGAAATGGGATATCCCGGATCAGGTGTAAATGTGAAAGCAAGTCTGACTATAGCACCGGTCAGTGGTTGTGCTCACGAATTTGGTCATTATTTGCTTGGAGGCAATGAAGTTCACTTTTCAAGCGGTATATACGGACTGATGTCTACATGGGGATTCACACAGCGGAGCATAATGATGAACGGTTGGGAACGCCTGCAGCTTGGTTGGGTTGAACCTTTGTATGTTGGTCCGGACAAAGGTGATTATAATAACATAAAATTGAAAGATTTTATTACTTCCGGTGATCTTATAAAAATAAATATACCAGATTCAAAAGAATATTTCCTTTTAGAGAATCATCAGCAGATCAACAAATACTGGGATGTTCCCGATCAGTCAAAAAAAAACGTCAAGGGCATTTATGTTCTGCATCAGTCAGGTACTTCAGGCAGCAGTGTGAATTTGATGTCTGCCGATGGAAGATGGAACTGGGAGGTAACTGAGAAAGTATTTAATCCATATGGAGGGAAAGATTCACTTCCTGTATTTACGAAGCTAGAAGAAGATCCTGTGAATGGCAGATTTGATAATGAAATGATCCCTTACAAATACAATGGTATATATGCCCGGGATGTAATTCATTTTTACAGAGACCTGAAAACGGGAGAGATAATTGAGAAAGCAATATTCAGGGGAGATGGAGGTGACAGCTACAATCTGCAAAGAAATAAGTTTTCCGGAGATACTAATCCTAGTCCTGTCTTAAGCAACAAAAAACCGGCGCCAATTGAATTTATGATTAAATCATCTCATAAAGAAAAAGATGGAATCGAAACATATTTTATTGATATTAAGATAAAATAATTTGTATTTTTCAGGCACATAAAACAACAATTGTGCCGCAACCATGAAAAACATCTTACTTCTTTTTGTGACAATTAGTTTTGGAATAAGTACTAACGGTCAATCTCTCAAAATAGGCATTGGAGGCGGTCCTGCCTTCATTCAAAGCTCCGGGATTCCATCTTCAGAAGACATTGAAAATAATATTAACTTCAATAAGGGATATCAGATTGGGGGTCGAGTAAAGTTAGGATTGTTGCCGATCAATCTTATAGGACAGATAAATTATAGTAAACTAAATGGGGATGGAACTGTTAAATTAACAGGTATTTCCCCGGAGCATTATGACTCTGATTATAATACTTCATTCTTAAGTATTGTGATCGGAGCACAATACAAATTGATTCCCGCACCGATTACTCCACACATTGATTTTGATCTGATGCTCACGTCATTCGGTGAAACAACTTTGAAGACTGTTATTACCAATGCACGGGAATTAAAAATGGAAGGGAAAGACAGGTTAGGAATTGCTTTTGGAGCAGGTATTGATATAAGTTCTTTTGAAATAACGTTAAAATATAATATGCATAACTTATTCGGTAAAGAAGACAGAGAAACAAATCTTAATACTGTTACTTTAACCGGAAGCCTCTTATTTGATATTCTTTAAATAAAGAATATACTGCTGCTTTATTAATTCATAGAAATTCTACTATAGTATCATCCTGAATTACGTTCACCTGAATGAGGGATTAAAAGTGTTCCGCTAATTTGCTCCAACAGTGATAAATTTAGCTCTATAACTAATCCGCAATTATTTCTAATATATATTAATATTGAAGGGATGGATTATCTATAGAGCATCTTTAATAGTTATCTGCCTGATGATTATTAGTACTTACCAATTTCCTAGCTCAATTTGTTCACCTGACACTACACAAACTGAGTCAACCCAAAAGGATTCTTCGCAGGAGAATTCTTCCCGGGAGGATTCTACCCCGAAGGATTCAAGCAGGAAGACTTCTACAGTTAAAGGTAACTTCCTGTCAAAATTTTTCAGTCAGGTATTTTCGCTGGACCGGGTGGATACAGCTGACAGAACTTCAAATTATTCAGATTTCATGAAAAAGGAAGGGAAAGTAATAAGAAAGATCTATGTAAAAGTATTAGATCTGTTCGGTACTTCCGTTTATGATACTACGATTCAACCCCGCAGCTGGCTTTCTAAAACGGGGAACGCTGTTCATATAAACACACGTGACTGGCTGATTCTCGATAACCTTTTGTTTAAAGAAGGTGATAAACTTAATTCATTTCAGCTGATGGAGAGTGAAAGACTACTAAGGCAAAACAGTAATATTTATGATTCACGAATAGTTGCGGTTACCGCGCCTGATCATGAGGATAGTTTAGACGTTTACGTCTTCGTTCAGGATATTTGGAGTATTTCAGGCGATGCTTCCATTAACAGCAAAATAGATCATGGTTATGTGTCATTAAAGGATGTAAATTTTCTTGGCTGGGGAACTGAGGTAAGCAGCAAAGTAAAGATTTCCAACCAATATTCACAAAACTGGAGCTGGGATGGAAGTCTTATCTGGAGTAATATTAAGCGATCTTTCTTTACCGGAAGAATCTCGAGAAGATCAGAAGTTAATGACCTGCGGTGGGGCTTTGGAGCAAATAAGGATTTCTTTTCACCGGTAGTTAAGTGGGCAGGGGGTATTGATCTTGATTGGTACAGGAAGCAATTCTGGATTGAAAAAGATTCATTATTAAGGCTGAACAAACTGGGTTATGCCACATTTGACGTTTGGGGAGGATATGCAACAGATATAGTACCTGAAGAAATCCCTACGCTTAAACAGAACAAATTTAATTTTTCGGCCAGGTATGTATTAACAAATTACCAGGAAACACCTGTTGATGATTCTGCATACTTTCAGAATAATTCGTTAGTTCTTGGCAGGATTGGATATTCCTACAGAAGCTTTTACAAAGATCGGTTCATTTTCGGTTTAGGACGTACGGAAGATATTCCTGTAGGTTTAATCAGTGCAGTAATTTATGGTTATGAATCAGGTCAGAAATATGCAAGACCTTATTATGGAATATATTCAGGTTACAGCAGGTTTAATTATAATATAGGTTATTTTTATGCGGGGTTTTCTATTGGTGCATACCGGCAGGATAAAAGATGGCAGGATGGAGTGAGCGAGTTAAATCTCTTATACATATCTACATTAAAAATTAAAAATGAGTTCAGATGGCGCCATTATCTCTGGGCAAGATTTGCTTACACTGAAAATCCTTTGGGATCTTTATTAAATGTCAACAACAGCGATGGTTTGAGAGGAGCAGGTATAGATAAAAACGGGAATAAAAAAGTTGTATTAAATTACGAGAATAATGTATTTACTCCATTTAATATAGTTGGATTTAATATTGCTTTTATTACTTTTGCTGATCTCGCTTTACTTTCTTCAAAAAATGAATCATTACTAAGTTCAAAATTATATCAGGCATATGGTTTGGGTTTCAGGATCCGGAATGAGCATCTGGTGACGAGTACAATCCAAATAATGATCGGGTATTATCCTGGCGGGTCAAGAAACTTTAATGTGTTCGAACAAGGCAGATCTTTTTATAAATTTGATCAATTTAGATTTGGAAAACCAGGAATAATTAATTTCTAAGTAGCAAATTATTGCTGAGATATAGAATCAGTAATAATTAAAATTCAGAAATAGTTGTATGAAATTTACGGAGATTATTATAATATAGAATCAAGTCATACTACGAAAGGAAACTTTATGGAAAATATAGAGAAAAATGAATTAAGTGAATTATTTCAGGTAAATAAAGAACCTTGTATTTCAATTTATATCCCTACCTTTAAAAAAGGGGCGGAGGTTGCCCAGAATGTTATCAGGTTCAGGCAGAAACTTAAAGAAGCAGAAAACTTGCTGAAAGAAAAAGGATACCGTGATATATTAATTGATGATCTTATGAAACAGGCGCAGTTCCTGGTATTTGATACAGATTTCTGGAACTATCAGGAAAGCGGATTTGCGTGTTTCATTTCTCCTGGTCAGTTCCGTTATTTCAGATTATCAATAAGTTTTCAGGAGGAGATAGTTGTTAGTAATAAGTACTTTCTTAAACCTCTTTTACCATTTCTCACTGATAATCTTCATTTCTTTATACTTGTAATCGACCAAAACGAGTTGAGATTTTTCAAAGCTTTCAGAAATGAAATGCATCAGATTGAATTACCTGATGCTCCCAAAAGTCTGCAGGAATCCATGAAGTATGATGTTGAAGAACAGTATAATTTCACTATGCACACCAGTGCACCAAATGTAGGCAGAACCGCTCTGGCATATGGCCAGGGAAGTACCGCAGATGATAAGCTGCCGAAAAAAAGAAAGATCTTGAGATTTTTCCAAAAAGTAAATGATAGTGTCGTCAATTATCTGGGAGGTGAATCAGCTCCTTTGATAACAGCTGGTGTAGATTATCTCCATCCTATTTACAGGGAAGCAAATACATATCCCAATCTTATGGAAAAAGGAGTTTTGTATAATACAGAAGATCTTAGTGTTTCAGAATTACTGAAAGAAGCCAGGAAAATTGCACATCCATATCTTGAGAAGGACCGGTTAAACGCTCTTGAGAACTTCGGGGATAGTGTCTCTATGGGCAAAGCATCTTATAATTTCACCGAAATTGTTAAAGCTTCACAAACTAATCAGATAGCATTTCTTCTTGTAGACCAGACAGAGAAAGTATGGGGAAGGCTGAATCCAGAGCACAATGAAGTAGAGATACATTCACCCAGAGAACCTGGCGATGAGGACCTGATTGATATGATAATTGCTAATACGATCCTCCAAAATGGACAGGTATTTCTATTAAAACCAGAGGAAATGCCGGTCACAGCACCGGCTGCGGCTATTTTTCGATATCAGACTGCATCCGCCTAAAACTAATGAAGGACGGGGTATTAACCCCGTCAATTTTAGTGTTAAAATTGTAAAAACAACCTAAAAGAGCTTTTAACAAACAAATTGGATATTCCAAAACGTGCTTAAAAACCCATGTAGGATATTTCCTATACCCATTTTTTCCATACCTCATGATATTTAATATTTTATATTAAAGTTTATGGAACGATTTATTTTGTGTGTAATAAAATATGAGGTAAAGATATGGTGAAGAAAATCGCGATGATTGGTGTATTGATGTTATTATTTACATCTTTTAATTTTGCTCAGTACAGAACCTATTCGGACCGTGATGTTCCCAGAATCGGCTTTGGTCCGCAAATAGGTTATTTTAAATCAGGAGATGCGGATAAGGGTAATTTACTGTATGGACTAGCACTCAGAGTAAGGCTGACTCCTGTTCTTGGTTTTGAAGGCAGTGTTGATTACAGACAGGAAGAATACCAGAATGGCGCAATAACTGCAAGAACTTGGCCTATTTTGCTTACCGGACATATTTTTCTTCTTCCAATGATTCATGGATCTGCCGGTGTAGGCTGGTATAACACTACATTCGATTATGGTACTTCGGAACTTTGGGAAGGAGATCTTGGAGAAGTATCAAAACAGAGATTCGGATGGCACCTCGGAGGCGGGGCAGAGATACCGCTGGGTACTTCAACCACTCTGAAAGGTGAACTAAAATATCATTTTCTGAACTATGAATTAGATGAACTTGATAATACTCAAATTGGTGATTTAGATTATAATTACTGGTCGGTAACTGTGGGAGTATTATTCGGGTTATAAGGTTTTTTTAAATATAAAGAGCTGCCTTAAATGGCAGCTCTTTATATATTAACCCTATTTACCAACGTAAGTGTTTTTCCTCTCCGGTTAATTCGTTTAAACGGTTTTTTACGATCTCTTCCTTATTCTTTCGTCTTTCACTTAATGATTCTCTCAATTCGTTTAGTCTTTTTTCGAGACTCTCGAATTCTTCTTTTCGTTCTGTTTCCCTGAGTTCAAAAAGTTCACTCAGTTTAGTTCGAAGTTCTTCCCTGATCTTTTGTTTTTCAGCAGTCTTGTCATTCTGATACTTTACACCGAGTGCTTCTGTTTCGAGTTCCAGTTCCATTATTTTCTTTGCTCTTTCCCTGTTCCGTTTATCCAGCTCTGAAAATACCGGAAGATCCAAACCACGGAAATACATATTCTGGAGCATCTCGTTGTATTTGTATTTATTTAATTTTTTCACCTGCTCAAGTTCCTTACGCAGCTTTTCACTTAGTTTACTCAATCTGTCTTTTTCCTCCTGTTCAGATACTTCAAATCCAGGAATAAGTGGTGCAGTGCGTTTTTTTTCCTGAGATAATGAAAATGATGAACAAAGAATTATTATTATGCATATACTAAGCTTCATTTTGACTCCTTTTATAATGTTGATTTATTTAATTCGGCCTGCATTCTTTCAATATCTCTGGCAAGCAGATATACGTCGGATTTCCATGCATCTTCCTGTACAAGATAACTTCTGACATCCTTTGTTCTTATTGTTATAATAGAACTATCAATTTTATGAAAATTATTTTCAATTTTTTCTGCTTTCCAATCGAGAGAAAATACGGGTTTGCTGATTTGCTTAAGCGGCTCTTCTGAATTGAATAATATCAGCAGTGCTATAGTAATAATCACCACGGCGCCGGTAAAAGCAAACCTCACATAATTCCTTTCAGTGGAACTTTCTTTTGAATGCAAAATTGATAACCATTTTCTTCGGGATGGTAATTTAGTGATCATATTTCTATAGCTGTTTTCGTTAAGATCATATAAAGGAAGAATAGAAAGTTCATTATCTAAATCACCAAAATCAGATGCATATGCCCTGCATTCCGGACATATTTCCAGGTGATCCTGATACGATTTCAGCTGTTCCTGTGTTATGGTTTTATCTACGATAAGCCAGTAATAATCTCTGATTTGTTTACATTTATTTGTCATCTTTTCTCCCTTAATGCATTTTTCAGACGGGTCATTGCATAATGCATGTGACTGAGCACTGTATTCAAAGGCTGATTTGTAATCTCTGAAATTTCTTTGAATGCTAAATCATTATAATATCTCAATAAGAACACCTCTTTTTGTTTCTCCGGTAATCTGTTTACTTCTTTTTCGATTATACTCATCACATCTTCTGATTCAATGATATCATGATGATCTATTGCAGACTGAACTGCTTCGGGATTTTGGTAATCTGCAAAAATCTTTTGTGAGTACTTTATTTTTCTAAGGTGATCTACAGCTATATTGTGAGCTATTGCAAATAGCCAAGACGCAAATTTATTCTCGTGTTTATATCTCCCGATATTATTCCATACCTTCAGAAGACATTCCTGGAAGAGATCTTCAGAAACAGTATGGTTCCCAGAGAGTTTTAATAAATAACTGAACAACTGCTTCCGGTACAATCTTATTAGTCTGTCGAAAGCTGCTGTATCGCCTTGTCTTGATTTTTCTATGAGTTCGTGTTCCAGCTGCTCTCCGGTTATTCTGTTCTTTTAAGTAAACGAATGAGGAAGGAATTTATTGTAATTATAAATAAAACATATTAATATAATTGGTTCGCCTAAGTGTACTCTCAGAATCATACATTATTCTATTTTTCAACCTCAGATTTGCTATATTATATATTAATATTATTGAAGTAATACTGTATGGAAGTGCTTATAATTTTTCTGCTGATTATTGCCAACGGTGTTTTTGCGATGTCTGAAATTTCTTTGGTTTCTTCAAAGAAATCGCGGCTTGAGGATCTTGAAAAAAGAGGAAATAAGAAAGCAGGAACTGCTCTTAAATTGTTAGAGACACCTGAAGAATTTCTATCAGCAATCCAATTAGGAATTACTCTGGTTGGCGTGCTTTCAGGTGCATTTGGCGGGGTTGCTTTAGCGGACGATCTTGCTGCAATACTTTCCAGGCTAGAAATTATTTCCGGGTATGCATATCAGATAGCTTTTGTAATTGTTGTGTTACTTATTACATACTTTTCAATAGTAATAGGCGAACTTGTTCCTAAAGTTGCGGCTTTTTCAAATCCCGAGAAGACTGCTCTGATTTTTGCACCTGTGGTAAAATCAATAATGATTCTAACAAAACCTATTACTGCCTTCCTGAGTATCTCAACGGAGTTTTTTACAAAACTCTTACTGATCAAAAAAGTACAGGAGCCTCCAGTTACAGAAGAAGAACTTAAAATACTTATAGAACAGGGGAAAGAGTTTGGTGTATTTGAGTCACAGGAAAGCGATATGATGAAAAGCATATTAAGGTTTACAGACAGGAAGGCCTATTCAGTAATGATAAACAGACAAGATGTTGAATGGATAGATATAAATGAACAGGAACAGAATAAATCCAAAATTCTTGAGAGTAAATATTCTGTTCTTCCGGTATGTGATGAGTCACTTGATAAAATTATCGGAATCCTTTACGTAAAAGATTATTATAACCAGCTAATCCGTTCAAATGATGAAAGTATTGAGAGAATTATAAAACAGCCTCTTTTTATACCTGATAATTTGACTGTAATAAAGCTGCTCGAGCAATTTAAAACAGAGAGAATATATATAGCAATTGTGGTTGATGAATACGGTACAACAGAAGGGTTGATTACACTACATGACCTGATGGAAAACATATTCGGCGATATTCCGGAACAGTACGAAACAGAGGAGAAATCAATAATTAAGCGCGAAGACGGTTCACTTCTCATTGATGGAAGCCTGCTGGTTGATGAGCTTAGGGATATATTGAAGTTATCATTTGATACGGATGAGTATTCCACTTTGGGTGGTTTCGTGATGTATCACCTGAATAAAGTGCCTGATGCTGGAGATTATTTTATTGTGAATGACCATAGATTTGAAGTTATGGATATGGATGACAGAAGGGTGGATAAAGTACTTATTCAGTTACCCGGAACATTTCGTAAGCAATAGAAATAAACTACAAAACTGACAGACACCTTTTAGGTAAATTTTATAGACTCCAGGATCTACACTGATAACCTTGTTTTTCAGCAGTAAATTCGATATTAAAAATTAATAGTTCCACTAAAGTCTAATTTTTCATATATTCATTTCTAACATTTACGGAATTTATGGCATCAATTAATATACTGTTCATCGGAGATATAATTGGTAAACCGGGTATTGATATGGTCAGGACCTGGCTTCCGAGTCTCGAAAAGAAATATAAAGCTGATTTTATAATTGCAAACGGTGAAAACGTTTCAGACGGTAAAGGGTGTACTGAAAAAGAAGGTAAGATCCTTTTCGACCTTGGAATAAATGTAATTACCGGCGGAAATCATACCTGGGATAAACATCAATCCCAGGAATATCTCCGTGCTGAAGAAAGATATATACGTCCCCAGAATTACCCCAAAGGGGCGTTCGGGAGGGGGTTTTATATTTCGGAATCAAAAAAGGGTAAAGTTGCAGTACTGAATCTCCAAGGACGTGCTTTCATGGCGACTATTGACTGTCCATTCAGGTCTGCCGAGTGGGTACTTGAGAGAATCAAGAATGAAACAAAAGTAATTATAATAGATTTCCATGCGGAAGCTACTGCTGAGAAACTGGCACTCGCAAATTATTTAGACGGAAAAGTAAGCGTGGTAATCGGTACACACACTCATATCCAAACTTCAGATGAAAGAATTCTTCCAAAAGGAACGGCATACATAACAGATGTAGGTATGTCGGGTCCTTATGATTCAGTAATAGGTATGAAAACAGATGCAGCAATAAACAGATTTTTATACCAGACACCCCAAAAATATCAGACAGCAGAAAATGACGTACATATATGCGGTGTTTTCGCCAGAGTTGATACAGAAACGGGTAGAGCATTGGAAATAGAAAGAATCATTTTACCTGAATTTACAAAACAGATTTCCTAAGATCATAAAAATTATTAAAAGGAATAAACCGGATGGTTTTGCTCGACGGAAAAAAAATATCTGATGATATTAAATTCGAATTAAGGACTCAGGTAGCAGAGCTCAGGAACACCTATGGAAAAGTGCCAGGACTGGTTACAATCCTGGTTGGTGATAATTCCGCTTCTCAATCTTATGTTTCAAGTAAAGTAAAAGCATGTTCTGAACTTGGAATGAATTCCAAATTCGAGAAGCTCGGAAATGATATATCAGAAGAAGAACTTTTGAGAATTATCGAAAACTATAATAAGGACGAAAATTTCCATGGAATACTGGTTCAACTTCCTTTGCCTAAACATATTAATGAGGACAGGATAATTGAATCTATCAATCCCGATAAAGATGTTGATGGTTTTCATCCTATTAGTGTCGGGAGACTCGTAATAGGCAAAGACACATTTCTGCCATGTACACCTGCAGGCATTCAGGAACTGTTCAGAAGATACAAAATTGAAACTAAGGGCAAACACGTTGTAGTTGTGGGCAGGAGCAATATTGTAGGCAAGCCAGTCGCAAACATAATGCTTCAGAAAAAAGACTATGCTAATTCAATAGTAACTATTTGCCATTCTGCTGCAAAAGATCTGGGGCAGTACACAAGGGCGGCAGATATTATTATTGCAGCAATAGGACAAGCGAGTTTTATTACTGGAGATATGGTAAAGGAGGGCGCAGTAGTTATCGATGTGGGAATTAATCGTGTTGAAGATGCAAATTCCGCCAAGGGGTATAAAATTGTAGGTGATGTTAATTTTGATGAAGTAGCGCCCAAGTGTTCCTATATTACACCTGTACCGGGCGGTGTAGGCAGAATGACTGTTGCCATGTTGATGGTAAATACTTATAAAGCTTTTGTTAAATCTAACATCAGGGATTAACAATGAACTTTCCAAAAGCCGAAGAATTATTGAGCAGAGTTCTGGAGGAGAAATCGTTCGCAGAATTCTACAAAGGAGCAAAAAACATATTTGAAGGTAAACCGGTTGCACAGGTGAGTTATATTGTGCAGGAGCCAATAAGTCCCGCCTCCATCGCCAGGTATATTGATCACACTATCCTTAAGCCTGAGGCTACTACAGATGAAATAAAAAGACTCTGTTATGAAGCAATAGAATACGGCTTTGCATCGGTGTGTGTCAATCCTTCTTTTGTACAATTATGTTTCGACATAATGAAATTCTCAAAATCAAAAGTATGCACTGTAGCAGGCTTCCCTTTAGGGAGCACTACAACAAATATGAAAAGACTTGAAACTGAAGAAGCAATCGATGCAGGCGCACAGGAAATTGATATGGTGATGAATATTGGCAGATTAAAAGAAAAAGATTTTGAATATGTTTACGATGATATTTTTCAGGTGGCAAATACAACATTGCAGCTCAACAAAATATGTAAAGTAATTATTGAAACCTGTCTTCTTACAGATGAAGAAAAGATCCGGGCATGCCTGATCGCAAAAGCGGCAGGTGCCAATTATGTGAAAACTTCGACGGGATTCAGTAAGGCAGGCGCAGTAGTTGAAGATATTGAACTAATGCGATGGGTGGTCGGGGATAATATGGGAGTAAAAGCATCAGGTGGAATCAGAACGTACAAAGATGCCGAACAGATGATAAAAGCTGGTGCAAATCGTATTGGTGCAAGCGCGGGTGTGACAATTCTAAGCGGGTTCAGTACAGAGAAAGACAACTATTGAATGATACTTAGTATGATTGTTACTAAAACGATTGACGGATATACTGCCGAAGTTCCATCCCTGAAAGGTTGTGAGAGCTGGGCTCATGATGAGGAAACTGTAATAGATAAAATACTGGATTTAACAGCCTATTATCTGAAACTGCCTCAGCCTCACTTTGCTATTGAGAAAATCCGAAGCAGCGGTAACAAGACGACATATAAAATAATATTCAATAAAATATAATTTACTGTGCGTACATTTAAAACAGAACAAAGATTACAACGAATAATAGATGCTGTTACCAAAAGACAGCAATCCCTGAGGGTTGTTTTAGAGAATATTCATGATCCTCATAATGTAAGTGCAATATTCAGAACATGTGATGCGGTAGGAGTTCCTAAAGTTTCATTATTGTATAACAAGGAGCATTTTCCAAAGATCAGCAGGATAAGTTCAGCTTCTGCAAATAAATGGGTTCAGCGGGAAAGATTCTGCGATGTGGAAGAGTGTTATTTATCGCTTAAACAGGAAGGTTTTAAGATATATGCAAGTGCCCTTTCTAACTATTCAAAAAATCTTTTTGAACTGGATCTGACTAAAAAAGTTGCAATAGTAATGGGCAATGAACATAGAGGAGTTTCAGAAAAAGCAAGTGAGCTTGCGGATGAAGTATTCTTTATACCTATGCATGGTATGGTGCAGAGCCTGAATGTTTCTGTTGCAACGGCGGTAATACTTTATGAAGTTCAGAGGCAGCGTAGTTTGAAGGGGATGTATAATGAAAGCGAACTTAGTTGTAAAGAACTTGACAGTTTAATAGATGAATGGTGCAGCAGATGATTCAGGAGTTCAACACATTAGGTAAGATCAGGGGAATACTTGATCTGCCGGGAGATAAATCAATTTCACATCGTTCGGTAATGCTAGCCGGATTAGCGGATGGAACTTCAACTATTGAAAATCTCAGCAATGCAGAAGATGTATCTTCTACTTTGAGATGCTTTTCCCAACTGGGATGTTCTGTGGTAAGGAAGCAAAACCTCGTATATGTTAAAGGAAGAGGTTATAAAGGATTTATTTCTCCAACCGAACCTCTTGATGCGGGTAACTCTGGTACTACAGCGAGATTAATTTCGGGAATTTTATGCGCTCAGGATATTGAAACTGTTATCACGGGTGACGCATCATTATCAGGACGTCCTATGAAAAGAATAATTGAACCTTTAAAACTTATGGGTGCTTCCATTAAAGCTTCAGAAAGTATGACTCTGCCAATGAGAATCACTCCGGTTGACAAATTAATCCCGATAAAATATTTATTACCTGTTGCCAGTGCACAGGTTAAAAGCAGTTTGATATTTGCCGGACTTCACACTGATGAAAGATCAGAAATCATCGAAGATGTACTTTCAAGAAATCATACAGAGTTAATGCTTAATCTTGATGTTCAGAAAATAGATGGGAAGAAGCATATTTTTGTATCAAAAAATGACTATCCTGTTGCTAGTGAATATTTCGTACCTTCTGACATATCTACTGCTGCTTTCTTTATTGTACTTGCACTTCTTCATCCCGATTCAGAACTGATACTAAGAAATATAAGTCTGAACATAACCAGAACTGGTATAATTGACGTACTTCTGGAGATGGGAGGTAATATAAAAATTGAGAATCAAACTGTGAAGATGAATGAATGTTTTGGAGATTTACGTATATTTAGTAGTAAACTTAGTAATGTTTCTGTTCCATCTGAGATTATACCTAATTTAATTGACGAAATTCCAATTCTGTCTATTGCCGGATTATTTGCAGAAAGTGAATTCAGCATATCCGGTGCTGAAGAATTGCGGTATAAAGAAACAGACAGAATTAAAGCAATATGTTATAACTTCAAACTTTTGGGTTTGGATGTTGATGAAAGAAAAGACGGATTCAGCGTATCAGGATCAATACGTAATAAAAATGTAATCTTTGAAAGCTTTGATGATCATCGTATTGCCATGAGTTTTGCAATACTATCCGCTATTCTTGGTCAGGGAAAAATAAACAACTTCGATTGTGTGAGGATCTCTAATCCCAATTTCATATCTCAAATACAACAAATAACAAGGTGAACTATGGCAGACGTAAAACTTATTAATGTAACCAAGGTATATGAAGGTGGAAATGTCGCCGTTCAGGAGGTAAATCTGGAAGTAAAGGATAAAGAGTTTGTTGTGCTGGTTGGTCCTTCCGGATGCGGAAAATCCACTACCTTAAGAATGATTGCCGGTCTTGAAGAGATAACAAAAGGTGATCTCTATATAGATGGAAAGCTGGTTAATATGGTTTCACCAAAGGATAGAGATATTGCTATGGTATTCCAGAATTATGCGTTGTATCCGCACATGACTGTCTATGAAAATATGGCATTTGGATTAAAGCTAAGAAAAGTAGATAAGAAGGAGATAAAGCAAAGGGTAGAAGAAGCAGCGCGTATTTTAGATATTGAAAGCTATCTAAGCCGCAAACCAAAAGCTCTCTCCGGCGGTCAGCGTCAGCGCGTTGCGGTAGGCAGGGCTATTGTTAGAAAACCGAAAGTTTTTTTATTTGATGAACCTCTCAGTAATCTGGATGCAAAACTGAGAGTTCAGATGAGAACTGAAATTTCTAAGCTGCATCACAGATTAGAAGCAACAATGATATACGTTACTCATGATCAGACAGAGGCCATGACTATGGGTGATAGAATTGTTATTATGAAAGATGGTTTTGTTCAACAAATTGATACACCTCTTAACCTTTATAATTATCCCGTTAATAAGTTTGTTGCCGGATTTATAGGAAGTCCATCTATGAATTTTGTGCCTGGCAGACTTACAAGGGATAATGGTTTAAGCTTCAGGAGTAAAGATCAGAGTTTAACTTTCAAAGTTAACGGACAAAGAGGTGACAGACTGAAGAACTATGCTGATAAAGAAGTAATCATCGGTATTCGTCCTGAAGATATTTATGATACGGGCAGCAACGGAAAAAATCTTCATAAGCTGGCTGCTGCATTAGAAGTTGTAGAACCTATGGGTAATGAGATATTCCTTTATTTCAGTTATGCAGAGTCACAGGTAATCGCACGAATACCTGCAAGAGAGAAACCGAATCCGGGATCAACTATTGACTTATTCTTTGATGTTGATAAGGTACACTACTTCGACCACGAAACCGAGAAAGCAATTTAGTATTTTGCAACTTGATCAGTAAATTAGTATGAATTTCAAACCTCCGGAGTTATAAACACGGAGGTTTTTTTATTGTGGTTTATTCAATAGCAAGTATCTGGTGTTCGAAGCGGTTTATGGCAGTTTCATTATAGACTCTCTCAAGAAATTCAAGTCCGTACTTATGAGCAAAGTAAATATAATTTAATTCACGTTCCTGCAGATTCTCGCCCGGATAAATCAAATTATGCACTTTGAATAACTGCCGGACAGATACTTCATGTTTTCGCTTCTGGGCATCTGCCGCTTTTATTTTCAACTGGTCTAACCCAGACATGATTTTTTCTGTTGTATTGAGAGCAACATCATTGAGAGTAATATCCAGAGCATAAAGTTTTTCACGCAATGTATCCATGGCAGATTTAATTTCACGGCCGGACTTCAAAAATTCTTCTTCGAGGTCTATGTCGGAACTGGATTTAATTATTTTTGCCAGCAATTCATCTTTTTCAACAAAGAAATCAGTATAACCAAATCCATACTTATCGAGTATTTTTAAAATATTTGGTTCAACTAAGGTTAATGATGAACGTGGATATACGATCGGCTGAGGAATATTGAAGTGCTTATACAACGGAATTACCTGTGCAAAATAACTGATTTCGCCCGGACCTCCAATATAACAGACGGTTGGCAACAAATAATCCTGGCAGATAGGGCGCAGGAGAACATTAGCACTGAACCGGTTAGATTCATGCTCAATTAAATTCAACAGAACTTCTTTTGTGAACCTTTTTCTTTTTCCCTTTAACCGGAACTCTTCCTCAACGGGTTCAAGAAGATATCTACCATCGTTCTCAGAAAAAAATAAATTTATGGGTCTTACTTTAACCTGAGCATGATATGTTTCTTCCAATTCAGCACTGATCTTCACTACATCATTTGTATGTGTACGAAAATTTTCAATTTCCCGTGTATATACAGGTCTCAACAGTTTCTTTACTTCCGGATCAGATGGGTCAAATACTATGAGTCCATATGAATCAAAGTAATTAATTATCAATTCCTGGAAGGATTCCTTGAAAGTTTTTCCAGTTTTATAAAATGAATGGTACACTTCCATTAATAATTGTTTATAATCATTATCTCTCAAAGATGCATTCAGCTGGTGAAAAACATGCTCAAGATTTTTATTGAACTGGATTTGACCAACGCTGCCACGGTTTATTTCTTCTGTTACACCGTCATCATAAATTATTTTAGTAAGTTCATTATTGGAGTTAATTATATTAAAATAGCTCACTTCATTAAAGTCGTGATCATCACCTTCCAGCCAAAACACAGGTACAAAGCTATAGCCTGGATACTTTTCTGATAAAGATTTTGCGAGTTTGATCGCGGTGATAATTTTATAAAAAGTATAAAGCGGACCGCCAAAGATACCTAACTGCTGCCCTGTAACAATAGCAAAGGTAGTATCATGCTTAAGTAATTCAATGTTTTCCCATGTAGCCGGGGACACTGTTCTGGAAGAATACTGGTCCCGGATAATATCACTCACACAATTTCGTGTTTCGCTATTTCTTTTTTTCAATTCACTGAATGTATCAAGATAGCTTGAATTATCTCTGAAATCTTTACTATAAAAGCTCTTTACTTTTTGAAAATCATAGAGGTAATCCAGAAAAAGATTCTGGTGATTGGGTATGTCTCTGAAGTTAATAAACATTCGGTCTCCTTTTAACAGTACTATAAAATATATAAAAGTAGTCTTTTATTAAAGAATTTTCATAGTTTTACCGATAATATTTTTCGGATACAAAGATTTAACAGGACTTATGAAATTTCTTACATTTTCTGCAGTTTTTCTGCTTTATGCTGTTTCCCTGGTTTCCGCACAGAGCAATGACCAAACATTTAATTATGAATTCCTTCCAGAGGGATTACATTTTCAGCCGCTGAAAGCGCATATAAAGGAACCCAGAATGGGAGTGCTTTACAATCCATCAAACGGGCAGTTGAAGCTGGATATCGGCAATAGTGTTGATTTACTTAAATTTCAAATCTCAGATAATGAAAAATTAACTTTTGGAATCGAGTTCAACGCTTATGCTCATTCTATAAACTATCAGGAAAAAAGGCTGCAGATAGATGCAATTGACGGCTTCTTCGGAGGAAATGCTGTTTTCTCTTCAGCCAACGAATCATCAGGATTTTTAACCAGGTTTCGTATAATACACAACAGCGCTCATTTTGTGGACGGGCACTATGATAAGGAAACTAATTCCTGGAAGGAAGATCTCGAACCGATACCTTTTACCAGGGACTTTGGTGAACTGCTTTTTGCTTATCAGCTCAATTTTGAAAAGAGTTCATTAAAATTATACTCGGGACCTGTCTATGCTACTTTAGTCCGACCTATGGAAATTAAGAAATGGTCTCTTGATGCCGGAATTGAATATTATATTACTAATTTGATTGGACGATTATTTCATAAGGACGAGAACCTTTTTATAGCACATCATTTTGAGCTTTTCGGGGCACCTGTTTATCAGGGGAACAATAATTTTGTTATTGGTATGAAACTGGGCAAGTGGGAGGCTAAAGGAGTAACCGTATACCTGAATTATTATAATGGAAAGAACCTTTTCAATGAATACTATAAAATGCGCGTAAAGAAATTCGGGATGGGATTTTCAATCGACTTCCCTTAATTAAATTTATAATTTATCTACCGCGGTTAATCCTCGAAGCTTAGGGATTTTTTTACTATTTTGATGCTGATAATTTTGAAAAGTATGGAATGGAAAGCAGAAGTCCGGATTCAAAATATTGTCCTTTTATAACATCTCTTAGAGTACCTCAAAGTGCTGTTAAAGAGAAAGCTCTTTACATCTTTAAGATATTACTTACTCTTCTGGTGATGTATATATTAATCATCAATGTTGATTCCTCTGCAATGATAAATTCTTTTTACCACGCCAATTATGGTTTACTCGCGGCGGCGGTTTTGCTGGGTATTCTGAACATCTTTCTTCAGTTCTCTAAATGGAAACTCATTTGTACGAGTTCACTAAATGAAACCGAGAATAAGAAAGTATGGCATTCCTTATTGTTTGGTATTGCAGGGGCTCTCATTACTCCGTTCAGACTAGGTGAGTATGCGGGACGCTCTTTAGGTTTGAGGAATAATGACATTATTAAAGTTACAGTCGGCACTCTGGCTGATCATTTTTTCTCGATGATAATAATACTGCTTGCAGGGTCGGGTGCTGTTTTAATCTCATTAAGATTGCTGGCATATATAAGCAGCCCGGTTCTCATATTATTAATTGTGTTTATTATTCTGCTTGCCATACTGGTAAGATGGTTATTGATAAATGCTGGAAAACTGAAAGCAAAGACGTTCACTGAATTGAAGAATATAAAAATGCTTAAAATTTTTATAACCAGCGCTGAAAGCTTCGGAGGGTTGAGTGTAAATTTACGTTTCCGGCTGCTGCTCCTTTCATTCTTCGCTTTCATATGCTACACTGCTCAATATGGTTTAATTGTGGCTGCATTATCGAATCAGTGGTTAATACACCTCTATTTTCTTACAGGTATACTTACAATCTTTACAAAGACTATTATTCCTCCTTTTACTCTTGGAGATCTGGGCATAAGGGAAGGCGCTTCAGTTTTCTTTATCACGCAGATCGGTCTTTCCGCCGCCATTGGTTTAAATGCTTCTTTATTATTGTTCTTTCTGAATATTGCAATACCATCTTTAATCGGCAGTTATCTTTTGTTAAAGCGGAACTAAGATATGGAGATATTGCTGCATATTCTTTTTTTAATGCTTCTGGTTTTCTACCTTATATTCCTTTACCGCATTTTTGAGGGAATAAAAAAAAATCCCGATCCTGATAGGCAAAGCATAGTAATAGAGTTTATAACTATAATAATACCTTTCAGGAATGAAACCGAAAATATACTTAATAGTCTGAAGAGCATAACAAACCAGGATTTTCCCAGGGACAAGTATGAAGTGATTTATATAGATGACTGCTCAGAAGACGATTCACTTCAGAAAATATGCTCTGCTGATAAACCTGAAAACATCAGGGTGTTATCATTAAAGAATCATACTGCTGGTTCTTCCAATAAGAATCAGGCAGTACAGTATGCAATTGAGCAATCAAAAGGGAAGATTATTATTACCACCGATTGCGACTGTTACCACGGAAATCAATGGCTCCGGAGTTTATTAAGTTATTTTGATGGTAATACTGCATTTGTTTCAGGACCGGTAATATTTACAAACGACGGCAGTACTTTTCAGGTATTACAGACCATTGAATTTGCAGGACTTATTTTATCTGGGGCGGGTTTAATTGGTATAAAGAAACCTATAATATGTAATGCTGCAAATCTGGGATTCAGGAAAACTGTGTATTGTGAAATGATGAACGATTATGATAATCTTCGCCTTTCTGCGGGAGACGATGAATATCTTATGAGAATTATTGCTTCAAAGACTAATTACGATGTAAGATTTGCCTTTAATAAAGAAGCCGCGGCTTATACTTATGCAAATGAAAATGCAGCACAGTTCTTTGAACAGCGAAAAAGATGGGTTAACAATAGTTTTGGATACAATAAATCCTTTCTGCTTTCAATCATTTTTTTATTTCTTTTAAGTGTTCCGGTACAGCTAATACTTGGAATATTTTTTAGCGCGGGCTTCCTCATCTCTTTTATGACTGCATTTACTGCCAAAATGATTATGGAATATGTAATTATCAGAACCGGGATCGGAGTTGTGCTGGAGAAATACAAATTCAGATTTTTCTTTCTGGCTGAACTGATGCATATACCATATATTCTTATCATTGTTTTATCCGGTGCGTTCGGCGGTTTTGAATGGAAAAACAGGATAATGAAACGCTAATGAGAGCTTTTTATGATCCCCCGTTTCTTGTTAAAAGGTTATTCCCGGAGTTTTACTGGAATACATTGAATAATGAGATATTATTAACCTTCGATGATGGACCCCATCAGGGAACAACAGAAATAATTTTAGAGTGTCTGAATAAAGCAAATGTCAAAGCAATCTTTTTTTGCGTAGGTAACAATGTACGCAAGAATCCCGGGCTCACAAAATCCATCATAGATCAGGGGCACTTGCTGGCAAATCACACATATAATCATCAGAATGTCACTTTTTTAACGGAAGGTAAATTGTCTTCAGAGATCAAATCAGTTAATGATCTTCTGTATAATGATTTCAATTACAGAATTAAATACTTCCGGCCGCCGCACGGCAGGTTTAGTTATAGTCTCAGCAAAAGGATTAAACAGCATGGTTTGCAGAATGTAATGTGGTCTTTATTAACATTTGATTATAAAAATGAGTTAAATATTGTTAAATTTGCTCTTCAAAAATATTTAGCTGCCGATTCGATCATTGTTCTTCACGACAGCCGGAAGTCTAAAAACATAATTAAAGGATCTATAGAGTATATAATTGAACTCTCTGAACAAAGGGAATATAAAATTGGAGCACCTTCTGAATGTTTGAGATAATTTTTCTGGTGGTTATCTGCCTGTACTTCATCCAATCTGTCATTTTACTTACAGGAGCAAATAAAAAGTTCATTAAAGTTAAGGATAATCAATTAAAAAATATTTCTGTAATTGTTGCTGCGAGGAATGAAGAGAAAAATATTCTCCCGTGCATGGAATCCTTAAACAAACTTATTTATCCTGCAGAGAAAATCGAGATCATAATTGTTAATGATAATTCTGAAGATTTTACTCTCCGGATAATCGAAGAGTATATTTCAGATAAACCGAAATTCAGATGCATGAACACAAAGAAACAGATTGGCAATCTAAAAGGTAAAACTAATGCTCTGGCGAATGCACTGGAAGCTGCAAAGGGAGAAATTATTCTCACAACCGATGCGGACTGTATTGTTTCTCCTTTATGGGCGAAAACTCTCGCTTCCTATTATGATGAAAATGTGGCTATGGTATTCGGGTATACAACACAGACTGCGGAAGATAACTTTTCGGGGATGCAGATGCTTGATTTTATTTATCTGTTAACCGTTGCTGCCGGAGCGATGAATTACAATGTTCCTTTGAGCTGTATCGGAAACAATATGTCATACAGAAGGTCTGTGTATAAAGAAGTTGGGGGATATGAGAGTATTCCTTTCAGCATAACAGAAGATTTTACATTACTGCACACCATCTTCAGGCTGAAAAAATACAAGGTTATATATCCTCTTGATAAAGATGCTCTGGTAGTTTCAAAACCCTGTGAAAATGTAAAAGCCCTTTACTGGCAGAAGAAAAGATGGGGTGTAGGTGGATTAGATAGTGAGCTCCCAGGTTTTTTTGTAATGGGAACAGGATTTTTTGCTAATCTGGGGGTTCTGATATTTCCTTTATTCTATTCTCCTTCAGTACTATATATTGCTGTTTTCAAAATAGCGGCAGATTTATTTTTTCTATATCCGGTACTGAAAAAACTGGGACTTAGTGAGAAACTAAAGTATTTCATCGCATTCCAGATTTATTATATAATATATGTGCTGGGTTTGCCCGTGTCCGTGCTGCTGAGTAAAAAAGTTATCTGGAAAGGACGAAAGTATTAGTGCTTCTTCTTTGTAATTATTATGTAACATACAGGTGTAATGCCTATTGTGAATTCTGTCATTTCGCTGATCATGCCAAGTTTAGCAGATTCCCTGAGGCACGGCTGGATGACTATGAATTTAATGTACTTCAGCTTGCAAAACTAGGAGTTAAGTTTATAGACCTCACCGGTGGTGAACCTCTTTTGAATAAGAGCATTGCGGACATGGCAGGTTTTGCAAAAAACCTTAGAATGCAAACCAGTATTACAACTAATACTTTATTGTATCCGAAGTTTGCTGAGAAGCTTGCCGGAAAAGTAAATCTGCTTCATTTTTCTTTGGATTCACCGGATGAGGAAGAGCATAACAGGATCAGAAAAGTAGACTGTTATAATAAAGTTTTTGAGAGCATCAGGATAGCAAAATCTCTTAAAGAGTTTCCGGATATTCTGTTTACTGTCACTAATGAGACTTTTCGTAAACTGCCAAGGATATATGATATTGCAGAGAAGCATGACCTGGTGCTGATCGTGAATCCTGTTTTCTCTTATTTCGGTAATCCGGGGTTAACAGATGAAGCCATTGATTATACAGAGAATTTTGTAGATGGAAAGATTAATATTTATATGAATAACGCTTTTCTGAAACTAAGGAAACATGGCGGTAATCATATAAATAATCCAAAATGCAAAGCTGTTTCAAGAGTAATTGTAATTTCACCATTAAATGAAATAATTTTACCGTGTTATCATTTCTCGAATAAAGTTATAAAAATTGACAGGCCCATTAAGGATATCAGAAATTCTCCCGAAGTCAGATATTATGCAAAAATGGAAGGAAGATTTGATTTTTGTGAAGGATGCACTGTAAACTGTTATTTTGAACCATCTTTTGCTTTTCCAACAAACTATTATTCCATAACCGCACTTACCTCTAAATTTAAATACAGTTTCAACAAGCTTATTAAGCAGAAAATTAAAAAAGTATTCATACAATCAGCGGAAAAAAAGTGAAAAGTATAATTACTCTGTTATGTATATTTGGTTCCTTTTCAAGTTACTACTGTCAGACAAATTTCAGTTTGTTTCCTGCCGGACTTAATATACAACCATTTACTGCTAACTTTCTGGAACCACGGACTGGTTTTCAGATGCAGTTAAATAATAATGAATTAAGGCTGGATATCGGAAATTCTGTTGACATTATGAAATGGCAGAAAGAAAACAGCACCTATTCATTTGGAGCTGATTTCTTTACCTATACGCTATTAAGAGGAGAAAAGGATTTTCATTTTCCGGTTGATGCCATTGATTATCTTTTTGGCCTCAATGCCGGCTACAGAACAAATATTGAAGATGTGGATTATGGTTTCAGGCTAAGATTGAGTCATATCAGTGCTCATTTTGTGGACGGACACTTTGATAATCAGAAACAGATGTGGCGGGATAGTCTTAATCCCCAAGTTTACAGCAGGGAATTTTTGGAACTAATCTCATATATCCTGCTCAGTGATATTAGGGTTTATGCCGGTTATACATATATTTATCATATTGATCCGCTTTCCATCGGCAAACATAACTATCAGGTTGGTTTTGATTATTTCGCAGGTGATCTTTTTCCCGGAAAGATAATACCTTTTGCCGGCTATGACCTGAGAATTACCCAGGTTGATGGAACTAATCTTAATCACACTTTTACAATGGGGTTGAAGATTGGATATGCAAGGAGTAAAGGAATTAGTATATTGTATAATTATGTTTCCGGGAAAAGCATTCACGGTGAATATTATTTTATGGATAAGAATTATAGCGCATTAGGATTTAATCTGGATTTATAGTATGTCTGATTATTTTAGCGAACCTTACTTTTCGATGGATGTAGCACGTGAGAAGAAAGAAAAGAATAAATTTTTTCTTCACATAGTGCTATTCATAATTACTTTCATCACAACTACTTTTGCCGGAATGCAATGGATCCTTGGTATGGGAGGTCCATATGAAATCAGTACTCTGATAGTGGGCATTCCTTATTCAATATCGATATTATTTATTCTGGCTTGTCACGAATTCGGTCATTACTTTGCGGCGAAATTTCATCGTGTAAAAGCTACTCTGCCTTATTTTATTCCTCTGCCTTCATTTCCAAGCTTTTTTATTAATTTTGGAACAATGGGAGCAGTCATCAGAACTAAATCACCCGTTCCCACAAACAAGGCAATGTTTGATATTGGTGTGGCTGGTCCGATTGCGGGTTTTATTGCAAGTCTGATTGTGCTCATATACGGATTTACCCACCTGCCTGGTGTTCAATATATCATTTCCATTCATCCGGATTATTTTTCTCCCACATATGGAAGAGATGCATTATCCCTGCAGTTTGGTGATTCAATTCTATTTATGCTTTTAAGAGAAATATTTACAAACCCTCAGCAGTTTGTTCCGCCAATGACAGAGATTTACCATTATCCATATCTGTGTGTCGGTTGGTTCGGTTTATTTGTTACCTCAATGAATATGATTCCGGTCGGACAGCTTGACGGTGGACATATAGTTTACAGTATGTTCAGCAGCAAAATACATTACAATATTGCCTTAGTATTTATGGGAATACTCATTCTATTAGGCTTAGTCGGTATTGGTGATTCATTTTTAAGTTGGAATTCAGGCATTGGCTGGAGCGGATGGTTGTTCTGGGCAATGATCCTGGTTTTTATAATTAAGATAAAACATCCTCCGGTACAGACATTTGAGCCCCTTGATTCAAAAAGGATGATGCTTGGGTATTTTAGTTTTTTAATATTTTTTATTTCCTTTTCCCCATCTCCGATATCTATTTTAGTTAACGGATAAATTTTTACACTTAAAATATTTTGAACTTTTAAGATATTTCATTAATGAAAAAATCAATATTGTTTCTACTTGCATTTCTAGTTATCGGTTGTGAAGAAATTCCGGAAGATCAGCTAACAACTCCTGTTAATTCTTACCAATTAACCCGGATAGTTGCACCTACCGAATTTCAATACAGCCAGTCGAATAAGAACCTTACCGCAGTGCTTGAATTCTCATCTGTAACAGGAATATCTAGCGTTTACTTTGATGTATATTCACCTGCAGGCAAGCAGTTAAATAATGCCCGCATACAGATGAAAGATGACGGAGATCTTAAAGTGGGTGATCTAGCGGCAAATGACAAAAAGTATACAGGCATCTTTCAGTTTCCTGATACGAATTCGGGCGGACAGCACAAGCTTTATTTTTACGTAGAAGATCCTCAGAAAACAGTGAATGCGGGTGTTCATTTCCTTACACTGACTAATTTTGAAAATAGTGCTCCTGAAATATCCAACCTTGTTATGCCTGATACTGTAGCTACAGGTGAACAAAATACTTTTACGTTTACTTTGAAAGCAAGGGATGGGAATGGTGCAGATGATATTCAGCGCGTATTCTTTACGTTTACAGGAGCCACAGGGGAGGTAGTTGGCATTATGCACGATGACGGTGACACCATATTTGGAGATGCTAAGGCCGGGGACGGAATTTATTCTTATAAAAGTTATTTTACAACGGAGGCAAAAGGACAGGAACGAACTTTTACATTTCAAGCCCGCGACAGAGGCGGTGCGTTAAGCAACACAATTACTCACAAACTCTATGTTAAATAATGCAAAAGAAAATCGTTCTTATTTTTCTGCTTTTAATTCTAAGCGGGGAATTATTCCCTCAATTTTCTCCGCGGACATATTTTCTTGAGAGAAAAACTCTCTCAAAGTCTTTTTCAGAAATCCCTGCCAGTAACAGCATCAGTGATATAATCACTATCGGTGATACTATTTGGATTGGTACAAGCCGGGGTGTAAGCAAATCTATTGACAGGGGTACAACATGGACCAACTATTATAACACTCCTTCCTTCGGAACTGAGAATGTTTCGGCACTCGCGTATCGAAACGGAGTTATCTGGGCAGCCACGGCACATTCAGTAGAGAGGGACGGCAGTACATTTCCTGAAGGCAGCGGATTACGATATTCAACCGATGGCGGAAATTCCTGGACATCCATTCCGCAGCCCATCGATCAGCCCGGTGATTCTATTGTCCAATATGGAATTAATAATATCAGAGCTTTACCGGTAACAATAGCCATTAATAATATAACGTATGATATTGCTTTGACATCGAAAGCAGTCTGGATAGTATCCTTCGCAGGCGGTGTAAGAAAGAGCACTGACATGGGTAAAACTTGGCAGAGAGTTGTTATTCCTCCCGATCGCCTGGATATCATTAAACCGACAGACACATTAAATTTTGCAATTCAGCCGGTTGCTGGAAGATTTGGACCTGAGAGCAATCTTAATCATCGCGTTTTTTCAGTACTTGCGGTTAATGATGATACCATTTATGTCGGTACTGCCGGAGGAATTAACAGGTCCTCCGACGGTGGGGTAAGCTGGGTAAAGTTCCGCCATCTGAATCAGGATAATCCCATTAGCGGCAACTTTGTTGTGGCACTGGATTATAATTATGCTTCTAATAGTATCTGGGCTGCAACATGGCGGGCAGAGGGTTCAACAGAATCAAACGCGGTGAGTTTCTCACTGGATGGCGCTCATAACTGGATAATAACCCTCCAGGATGAAAAGGCACACAACTTTGGATTTATAGGTGCCGGTGTTCTCGTCCCGACAGATAACGGGATCTTCCGTTCCACCGACGATTATAACAGCTGGATAATTCCAACATCAATCATCGATGCGGAAACAAAATTATCACTTACTACTAATATCTTTTATTCAGCAGCTTCACAGGATAGTTTGATATGGCTTGGATCAGATAACGGATTGGTTAGACTTGATGAAAAAGGAGGAACATGGTTAGGTGACTGGAAGATATACCTGGCTTCACAACCATTGAGTACGGCCGCTGAAAGTTATGCATATCCAAATCCATTCAAGCCGGAAGATGAAAGCGTAAAAATAAAATACAGTACTAACGGAACCAGACAAAAAGTTACTATAAGAATTTTTGATTTTGATATGAATCTGACAAGGACAGTAATTCAGAATACAGAACGTGGTAATCAGATTCATAACATTGATAAAACAGGGCAGGTTGATGGAATTATCGATTACTGGGATGGACGCGATGAATTTGGGAATATTGTTCCCAATGGTGTTTACTTTTATAGGATCGACTTTGATCAGAGTGAACCGGTGTTCGGTAAGATAATGGTACTCATGTAGTGAATCCCTTTATCAAAATCAAAATTGAGAGCAAAAATGAAAAATATAATATTTTTATTCGTTTTAATATCATCACTGGTCCTTGGTCAGACCCAGACAATTAAAGTCAGGGCAGGGGCTTTCAGCAGAACAGGGTTCGGTGCCAGGGGAATGAGTATGGGCAATACAATGTCTGCTGTAACAACGGGCAATCTTGTATCTTATTATAATCCTGCTCTTTCTGCATTCCAGGAGAACAGTAACGTACAACTGGGGTATACTTTTCTTACACTTGATCGTTCGTTAAATTTCTTAAACTTTACCAAACGTTTTCAATTCAAATCCGACAAAGATACTGTGAATGGCGAACCAGTAATTAAATCTACGGCAGGTATCAGTGCAGGTATAATAAATGCAGGTATTTCCAATATCGAAGAGAGGGACAATCAGGGGATCAAAACAAATGATCTGTCCACATCTGAAAATCAGTTCTTTCTGAGTTTTGCGAACCAGTTCTCACGCAGAGTAACGATTGGTATCGCAGTAAAATTTTATTACTATAAATTTTATGAAGATGTTAATGCTAACAGCGTTGGGATTGATCTTGGTACTCTAATAAAGTTATCTGATCATTTTAATCTTTCCTTTATGCTTGCAGATCTGAACGCAAAATATAAATGGGATTCATCTCCAGTCTATGAAACCGAAGGAAATTCATTTACGGATCAGTTCCCGTTATACAAGAAAGTGGGATTAAGCTACACCTCGGGAGAAAATGGCATTGTGGCGGCAGTGGAGTGGGAGGTTTCTAATGCAGGAACAAACTTTATAAGGTTTGGGGCAGAATATAATATACTGGATATATTGTATCTGAGGGCAGGACTTGACCGGTGGAACCTAAGTAACACTGAAATGCCTGTACGTCCTTCATTCGGTGTTTCATTCTTCAGGAAAATCAGTTCTCTTGTTGCCGGAATTGATTACGCCTATGTGGTGGAACCATATTCATCCGGTGACAAACATATTCTGGGATTAAATTTCAGCTTTTAATGAAAAAATATATTTTACTATTGATTGTTATTGCGGCTTTCAGCTCCTGTAAGGATGAAGATAATCCTTTAGAAGTGATTGATAATACAGTTACTGTCAAACAGAATGCCGAAGATGTAGTTGAGGAGGCTAAGGATTCATGGGCCTCCGATGCAAAGCTTAGCGCTGTTTATGGATGGAATGTTAACCAAAGTGGTGAAGTTGATCTCCTGAATCCTTCCGGTAATGCATTTGTTTATATTTGTCAGTCATCCTCTAAATCATCAAATGAATTTTATGTGCCGGTATATGCTGCAGGACCCGTAAAGTCTCCCATCAACTTCTCGACAATAATTTCAGCAGTCAAAGATACAAATGCGGCCAATATTTTTGGTAAAGCATTCAGTCAGTTGTCGAAATTATCGATTGCCGAAGATGCCGTGTGGGTGGATTCTCCTGAAGTACTTAATTCAGCCAATACAAACGGCGGCAGTTCATTTACATCCATAAATCCTAATACCCGGATTGATATGATATTACTGCCTAGTATGAAGTTAGTCGATTCAAGTCTTTCGGCATCAACTGCCTGGATAGTTAATTATATTGGATCTTCTAAATCCCTTGTTTTGCTTATTGATGGATCAAACGGTAATTTTATAACGAAAATATCGGATTAAAATGAAAAAAGTTTTTGTCTTAGTAATTTTGCTCAATTCAGTTATCTTTCCTCAGAGTGCCGGAAAAAGTGGTTTATCATTTCTCAAAATAGGATTTGGCGCAAGAAATATTGCAATGGGTGATATTGGAGTTGCTGCCTCTAATGATGTTACAGCATTGAACTACAATCCCGCTATCCTTGCAGGATATAAATCACCTGAACTCCATTTTACACACAATGAATGGCTTCAGGATGTGAGAAGTGAGATATTTGGCGGAAGTGTAAAATTCATTGGTCTTCCGCTGGCCTTTGGTGTAAATACAACCAGAGTACCGGATATAGAAGTAAGAACCCACCCTGGTGAAGCTGATTCTAAATTCACTGCACAATTTTTTTCAGGCAGCGTATCAACAGGGTTTTATCTTATGGATAACTTTTCCGTTGGCGGAACCGCAAAATATATATATGAGGGAATGCTTTCAGATGATGCCAATGGATGGGGATTTGATTTTGGTGTATATTATACAGCACTGGTTGAGGGCTTAAATATTGGTGCAGCAGTACGTAATTTAGGAAGTATGAACCAGTTAAGAATTGAAGAAACAAAATTGCCAGCCGACTTCAGTGTCGGTGCACTTTATGCTATTCCCCTTTTGGGAATAAAATCTCAGGTAAAAGTCGGAACAGCTTACCAGAAATACACAGATACTGATGACTCACACATTAACTTCGGAGCCGAATTGTTTTATGATCAACTCCTTGCACTAAGAGCTGGCTGGCAATCCGGCTATGAAGCTAAAGGTTTTTCTGCAGGAGTAGGATTGAACTGGAGTAAATTATTTTTTGACTATGGATTTGTCCCTTTCAAACATAACCTTGGAACAACTCACATTATTTCAATAAAAATAAAATTCTAATATGATTGATTATTCTCCTCTTAGCTCATCCGGAATTTCCCGCCAGGAATGGGATGACTTTGTCGAAAATTCCGATAATGGAACCATGTTTCACACCCGCAGATTTTTATCCTATCATCCGGAAGACAGATTTAAAGATGTGTCCTTAATTCTTACAAAAAAGAAGAAGATATTCAGTGTTCTTCCTGCCGTTGTGCTGGAAAGGGATGGAAAAAAAATCCTATCTTCGCATGCAGGGGCATCATACGGAAGTTTTGCCTATTGTTCTGATCTTAATTTCCAGGAAGCTCATGATCTAGTAGATATTCTTCTAAAGCATGCAAAAGCCTTAAAATGCGACAGGGTTCAGGTTACTCCTCCTCCTATAATATATCAGTCCAAGTTAAGCAACTATATCGATTTTGCATTGGTGAGAAGCGGTTTTCAGTATCTTAAACGGGAAGTATCCAGTGTTGTACAGTTGGATGTTCCTAAAGAGGAACTGATCTATACTTATCGTGCAGAAGCACGAACAGCACTGAAGAAAGCCCAGAAGTCTGGTGTACAAATAGTTGAGACAGAAAGATTTGAAGATTACTATGAGATACTTAAGAAAAATCTTAAGATGAGGCATAATGTTAATCCCACACATACTCTCGATGAACTTTTAAAGCTTAAATATATGTTCCCGACCAAAATCCGGCTTTGGGGAGCATTTCTTGGAGACAAACTTATTGCAGGTGTATGTAATTTCAGCTGTAACCCAAGAGTTGTTCTTGCATTCTATATAAGTCATGATGAAGACTACCAGGAATACAGGGCAGTAAACCTTCTATTTTACGAAATTATGAAAAAATATCATGATGAGGGATATAAATTCCTCGACTTTGGTATCTTTACCGTGAATATGGATCCTAACTGGGGCTTAGGAAGATTTAAAGAGAACTTTGGTTCAAGAGGAATCTTCAGAGATTACTTCTACAAAGATCTTTAACCAATAATTGAAGATCGGTAAGGAGCTATATTACAGGTGTGTAATCGTATGCTGAAAATCTTACATATCGCACCTCAAAACTATGCAGGCGTGCCGTATAGTTTTTTTGATATGCATCTTAAGAGCGGTGACTATTCGAGATTGATAACATTGCACACCAACCAGCATCATTTTCCTGAGGATATATGTCTGCATCTTCCGCTTCCAAACTTTGCCTTCGCAAAGAATTGGCGGAGGAAGAAAGTCGCAATTACAGAAGAACAAGCGGAAAAATCTGCAAAGTATTTTGAACCCCGGAACAGTTTTGAGAAGATTTACTTTCAATTAAGTGATTATCTGCGAAAAGGAACCATTGAGCAGATCATAGAAGATTACAAGCTGAATGACTTTGATATTATTCATTATGATGCGGGTCTAGACTTTTACAGAAACTCTTCTCAGGCACGTAAATGGAAACGTCAGGGCAAAAAGATTGTATGCTGCTATTATGGAAGTGATCTTAGAGTGAGAGGATTAATCAGGGAGATGGACCAGATATCTGATCTTAATATCACTTCAGAATACGATCACCTGTTAATGAAAAAAGATCTTCATTATGTTTTTTATCCCTATGACCCTTGCGAACTTCCACCCAGGAAAGAGAATTCCGGAGATATAATAAAGATCATCCATTCCCCAACAAACAGGAAATACAAAGGTACTGATCTTATTTTTTCAGTAATCGAGCGGATAAGAAAAGAAAAGAAGATCAAATTTATATTGATGGAAAACGAGCCACGCAACAGGGTGCTCGAAGAGAAGAGTAAATGTGATATATGTATTGATCAGGTTGGAGGAACAATGGGCGGCACTGGCTATGGTAAAGCAGGATTGGAGACACTTGCCATGGGCATACCAACTATTACCAATATGACAAAAGATTATGAGACCTGGCTTCCTGAGAATGCATTTGTAGTTGCAAATGATGCTGCTCAGTTGTACCAGAAATTAAATCAACTGATTGAGTCAAAAGAATTAAGAAACCATACCGGAGAGATAGGGAAGAAGTGGGTTGAGAAATACCACGGATATAAGAGTGTAAATGCAAGATTATATTCTTTATATAAGCAGAACAATTTAATTTAACGGATATGAATCTGATCAAATCTACAGCGTGGTATACAGCGGGTAATCTGTTCTCACGTTTCCTTGGCTTCCTGTTGCTTCCTTTCTACTCTCATTTAATCCCGGTTGAACATTTTGCAGTTTATGCTTTAATAATGTCTGCTTATGCCGTATTAGCTGCGGTCTATCAGGGAGGTATCCTTTCAGGGTTCACCAAGTATTTCCTTGAAGCACGTGACGAATACGATAGAAGGAAAATATTTCATTCAATATTTCTGATCATCTCTTCATCTGCCGTGTTATTCAGTTTAATAATTACTGTTCTGGCAAAGGACTTTTCATTCCTGATCACAGGATCCTCAGCTTACAGTAGTTTAATTATTATTGCTGGATGGATGCTGTTCTTTGATACTCTGTTCCTTACTATTTTGCATTTGCTTAAAACCCTGGAGATTCCAAGAAAAGTTGTAATAGTTACTGCATTTTCCGCGGTTATTAACCTGCTGATGAATATATATTTTGTGTATTTACTTAATCTTAACATTAAGGGTATACTTCTTGCTCAGCTTATCTCCGGTATTTTTGCTCTCATCATTCTTCTACCAGTATTAAAAGATTATTTCGGGGCACCATTTGATAAAGAAATAGTAAAGATCATTTTCTTATTTTCAGTACCGCTGCTTGCAGGTGGAATTTTATCTACCCTGGTGGATGTGGCTGACCGCTTTATTCTTGATTCTCTTATGAATAAGGAAGCCGTTGGTATTTATAGTTTTGCCTACAGAATTGGCATAGTGATGAACATCTTTGTTATTTCATACAGAACTGCCTGGACACCATTATCAATCCGTCTTTATAATAAAAGCAATAATTACAGTGCATATTTCGGAAAGAGTTTTAACAAACTTATCGGGGTAATATCATTAATAATTCTGGCTGTTTCTTTATTAATTGACGATCTGTTCCACATAAATTTTGCGGGATTAACCTTATTTAACTCTCAGTATGAGCCTGGATTATATTTAATTCCTTTCATTCTTGCAGGATATGGATTCAGCGGAATAATATCGTTCTATTCTGTGTATCCTTATGTATCAGGCAAGAGCGTTCATTTCCTGATTACAGACGGCATCGCTTTTATAGTGAATATAACACTGAACTTAATACTTATACCTGTGTGGGGAATTACAGGTGCGGCTGCAGCAACAACCTTAAGTTTCTTTTCAGGTGCTGTATACCTCAGGTTAATTTCCGGAGTTATAAAAGTGGATTATGAATACAAAGATATGTTTCTGATTTTATTCGGGGGATTACTTTTATTTTGTGCCGGATTTTTTTTGGATCTTCTCGCGATAGATATTATGTTGATCCTGCTATACCTTTTTCTTCTTGCGGCAGTATTGAAATTTAAGCCCCGCACCTTCTGGAATGCCTGAATTTTAACAGGCACTCTATAGAAATTTTTTTACATAGTCTATCAGTTTGCGTTGCAGCACTTCCCAGTTATATTTCTGCTCGACCGCTTTCCTTGCTTCAGATGAGTGGGTTTGAATGAGCTTCGGATGTTTTATATATTGCTCAAGAGAATTAACAATTTCATCATCATTTTCGGGATCAACCAAAAATCCAAACTTCTCAGTCTGCATTTCCTTTCTGATTGGTTTTATATCAGAGTAGATTATCGGTTTACTGCAGGCCAAATACTCAAATATTTTAATAGGCAGGGAATTCCGGTAGATGAATGTTTTCTTCCTGAGATCCAGGCATATATCCATATCCCTGAGTGACGATGCCATTTTTGGATATTCTACCCATTCACATAACGTAATCTTCACCTTCTTTATTAATGCAGCGTGCTCGTTAAATATTTGTTCTTCAGCCGGATACTGAAATTTACCTGCAACCTTGACTCTGACATTTATTTCAGGATGAAGTTCAGCAAGCTTTTCTGCAACCCGAAGCAGAGTAAGTATTCCCCGTTCGAATGTTATCACTCCCGCATAACCAAGTGTTAACTCATTCAGCTTTGGTGCTGTATAAAGGGGAGGAAAGAACTCAAGAACCGGATAGTACCCAATAATGATTTTGGGTTTAAATGGAGCAATAATGTTATAACGACGCTTTTTCGTAATTTCTCCTATTATCAGGGCGTCCGCGAGATGAATTGTATAAATATTAAATAAGAATAGCTTAACATACTCTATTAAACGTTTGATGTTTTTGAATTTTAGTGCAACATTTTCAGGATACCATTCAGTAATATCTGAAATGATCGTGACTTTTTTATGTGAGCTCTTTTTATAGTTATGAGCGGATAATATAGTTAATGGTTCACAGCAGATGATCAGGTCCGGATCAGATCCTGAAATGTATTTTTCAAGCTGTGAGATCTTTCTAGATTTACGAAGAAGGTTTCCATCAAAGCCGGATAAAACTATACCGTTTTTTTCAGTATTTATCTCTAAATTTGAACATACAATAGTAACGTTATAACCATGAGTTTTGAGAGAACGGGCAAATTTGAAATAGATCCTCTCATCGTCGGGAGGGTGGCCTGAAGTAACTATTGTAATTTTTTTCATATCATAAAATAATAAAATTTGTTTACTGATGCGGCAAATGAGAATCCTTATATCACGTCCAGACAGGATTGGGGATGTTGTTCTTTCGACTCCAATCCCCCGTGAGATCAAACGTAAATATCCTGATAGCTATGTTGTTGTACTACTGAGATCTTATACTAAAGATATATATATTAATAATCCTTATGTCGATGATATTATTATCTACAATGAAACAATGGATTCTTTTTCCAGTAAGCTGAAAGAAATCAGAAAGCACAAATTCACGCATGGTTTAATGCTGCTTCCGAATGAAAAAATAAATTACCTTATGTTCTTCGCCGGAATAAAGACCAGGGTAGGAGTGGGGCACAAATTATTCCAATTTCTCACGTTAACAAGTTATGCAGACAGGAAAAAATATATTCCTCTCAGACATGAAGCTGATTATTGTATGGATCTTGCAAGAAAAATTGGAATTGAAACCACTGACATCTCAACAGAAATTCACCTGAGCATTGAGGAGAGGCATAAAATTTCTGAAGCAAAGCGTACTTTAACTCCGGTGAATGGTTTTCTTATTGGAATTCATATTTCAAGCGGGAACTCAGCCCCAAACTGGGAACCTTCTCAGTATAGAAGATTAGTTGATGAATTAAGAACTAATGAAAGAATTAAAATTGCAATTACGGATAATAAAGTACCTGGTGAACTGGATCAACTTCAGGGAGTGTTGTATCCGAATAAGGATGTAAATCTGAGAACCGCAATTACCAATTTTGCTGCGCTGGATTTGCTTGTCTCTGCCAGTACCGGTCCGATGCATATAGCGGCCGCCTTGAAAGTAAAAACCTTATCTTTATTTTGTCCCTTAACTGCATGCTCACCTGAATTATGGGGACCGCGGGGTAATAAATCAAGCATTATATTACCGGAAGATAATTATTGCAGTAATAAATGTCCGGGTGATCCTAAAATTTGTACTTTCTCAGGGGAGGGAGGCATTATGCCGGAGAAAGTTAAACTTGAAATCAGTAAGTTTCTGAACCTTTAAATTAAAACTTACATCTTATAAGAAAAGAAATGGAGAAATATGAATACAGTCCTTAGTCTTATTATATTGATGGTGCTTTCCCTGGGAGCTTCATCTTCAAAAGATCAGAAAGAGGTGAACTGGAATTCGTTTAGTAAAGGTCTTGAGCAAAGTAAAGCCAGTGGTAAAAAGATGGTTGTAAGTGTTTATACTGACTGGTGTTCCTGGTGCAAAAAAATGGAAGGTTCCACTTTTAAGGATCAGAAAGTTGTTGATTTACTTAAGAAGAAATATGTTAGTGTTAAACTCAACGCTGAATCAAAATCGCAGACTAAATACCAGGAGCAGTCTTATACGGAACAGCAGCTTTCTCAGGCATTCGGAATAAAAGGTTATCCTGCAACAATATTTCTAGATGAGAAGCAAAATCCGATCACGGTAGTCCCGGGGTACATTCCTGCCGAAAATTTTGCTGATATACTTCAATACTTCGGAGATGATGTTTACAAATCCAAAACCTACGAAGAGTATTTAAAGGCAAAAGGGAAGAAACTTAAATAATTTTTTTTTGGGTTTAATCAAATAGTACAAAGCGGGGGTAATACCCGCAATGTGTAACTCTACCTGTTTCTTGTCAAATATGACCGTCAGGCATTCGGTTACGGAATAATTTATTAAGCTAGAATCACGTTCAAATTCTCTCAGTTCAGATTTTTTTCCATAGAAGGGATCAGGTGTTTGAGAGGGAAGTACCATTCTGTAGTTTATCCACATTTGTTTTGATATCAATTGTCCTTTTGGGGAAAGGTATATCAGATCCCCATCTTTAACTGAGTTGTAAGTAAAAAAATCAACTTCTTTATTATTCAATAGGAAATGCGGGCTGAATCGAAGTCCACTAATTGTAATCTTCTTCTCCCTGGAAGTGGAATAAATCCAGCAGATTGATCCAGAAGGATTTCTTTTTACAACTGTAAGAGTTTCAGCATCTGTCTTTAAATCGGGTATTCCAGTTTCTATACAGAGGGGTTTTCCTAATATTGATTCAACATCTCCCGCAGTCATACCAGTACTAATTTGTTTATTGATCTTACCTGATTCGCAGCCTGTAATAAACAGGATGGTGATTAGAAGAAAATTAAAATGAGAGTAACAAAGGTTTTGCTTTAAAGTATTCATTGATATTCAGATTTTTTTCCTTCAAATTATACTTATTATTATTTAAATTGTTCCGGAAGTCGATGAAGCGAATAAGAATTTTACTGAAAAAATACTGTTAAAATCTTTTTAACATTTTCCAGATATTGCAGATAGTCATGAGGTTTTTTTAGCACCAAGTTAGCACCACTTTCTGAGCACTGCTTGAGGTTTTCCGGGTATTCCTCACTTGTGAATATAATAAAAGGTACTTTCGAGAACTTAGTAGACTTCAGTTTTTTTATTATCTCAGGTGCGGTTAAATCCGGGATCTTGAATTCTGATATGATGCAGTCAAACGTTTTTTCAGAAGAGAGCATTTCTTCCAGGCTTTTCTCTGATTTCAGAACAGTAACTGTATGAGTACAATTTAACTGTCGCAAGGATTCACGAAGAAGAATAATATCTGCATTATTTTCTTCGAACAATAGAATATTGTAAGTACTTTGTAGCAAAACTTCTTCTCTGAAGTTCCTAAAAAAGAAAAGTTATATACAAAAGGTTTTAGTTACAAGTATAAAAATATTATGATCTACCTAAAAAAATGTCTGTCTGGATGGAATATTAAAACCTGACACCTGACTTCCTATTCATTTCAAAATTTCAATTAAGTTGAAAAAATTTACCGGCACTTAATTTTATTAATATATAAAGTATTGTTATATTTAATGTAGATTTTGTAAGAGTTTGAGTACTATAGTTCAATGGGGCTATAGCTCAGCTGGGAGAGCGTCTGGTTCGCAATCAGAAGGCCGGGAGTTCGATCCTCCCTAGCTCCACGAAAGAGATTACCAAGCGCTAGCCGACAGGATAGTGCCCAACTCCATCAGGTCCGGAAGGAAGCAGTGGTAAGCATGCGTTCTGTGCGGTTAGTCAGCTTGGTTTTTTATTTTAAAGGGTACAGGTTAGAAAAGGAATTCTCCATCATTAATCATTTCGGATTATTTTCTTTTTCCACCAGTTCGGGCAGGAATGTCGGATAAGTGTAGTTCTTCACCTGGTCTAATACAAGTAAATCAAATATTTTATTGCTGCTTATATAACTTTTCTTCAGAGAATCATAAAAAAAAGTATCTTTACGTGCAGTATTTATCATACGTTCAGGAAAAGCAATATTCGTAATGATCATATTTGGACTCACACTTACAAGATCCTGTGAAAGAAATATATCCGGTTTACTGCAGGAAATAAATGTTCTCAACGCAAGACGTACCGATGCCGTATCCAGTTTATATAATGAAAGTCTCTTGAGATTTATCATATCTTTGGAGATAAATCCTTCGACTACTTTAAGAAAAAGTCCGCCATCTTTAGTGTATGTAACTGAAATGTTCCCGTTAAGAGATTTATCAATCATCAGCAGGTTCAATTTTGAATCATAAACAGCCAGACGGTTGAAGATCGGGTTTTCAAACTGAAGCATAACACTGTATAATTTTTTTGTTTTTTCCACTTTCATACTGTCAATAAGAAGATTGGAGAATTCAGTACCATTTGGTAATTCTGAATCTACAAGTCCCGACAATAATCTGTTAGCCAAAGTATCACCGGAAACTGCTTTGATAACATATTGCCTGAGATTTTTGGTTGATTTATCGTACTGGATATCCGAAGAACTGCATCCCAGCAAAAACGCCAGGAGGGTTACAATGTATAAGTAAGATTTCATATGCCTGCTAAAACTGATAACCTAAAAATATATAAAAGTAACTAACTATCGAAGTATTTCAGATGATGTTAATTAAAAACTGAATTAAATTATTGAACGCAGGAAGTGGGTGCATGAAGTTGAAGGCTTTATGAACTGTTAAGCTAAGCAGCTACTCTGAAGGAATATCATTATTCTTCGGAAGAGAGGTAAAATATTCAATAATTATTTGGGCTTTTACTTCACCCACAATTTTAACGAGATCTTCTTTTGATAAGACCTTTATTGCTCTGACACTCCCGAATTCCTTCAGAAGTTTTTCTGCGGTGTTATGACCAATACCTTTAATATCCATAAGTTCGGTTGTAATAGTTCTTTTACTTCGTCTTAGCCGGTGAAATGTAATTGCAAAGCGATGTGCTTCATCTCTAACCTGCTGCAGCAGTTTTAGGCTGGAGGATGTTTTAGGTATGGATTGCGCTTCAGATATTCCAGGGAAGAATACCTCTTCTAATCTTTTTGCGAGTCCGATTATATTATATTTCCTGATTCCAAGATTCTCAAGGGATTCAACAGCACTGGATAACTGGCCTTTACCTCCATCTACCATTATTAAATCCGGCAGTGTTTGATTTTCTTCGAGAAGTCTTCCGTATCTTCTTGTGAGTACTTCACGCATACTGGCGAAGTCATCCGGACCTTCTACCTGTTTGATAATGAATTTTCTATACTGACTCTTTTTGGGTTTACCATCTTCAAAAACCACCATACTCGCTACTGTATCAGTTCCCTGAAGGTTGGAGATGTCAAAGCATTCAATTTTTCTAGGAAGACTTTCCAGCCTCAGGTCGCGCTTCAGTGCGGAAAGAACGTATGGAAGATCTCCTTCTTTTTTCATCTTCTGAAGCTGTAATTCCTTTAGCTGAAGAATAGCATTCTGCTTACACATATTGATCAGTGACTTCAGATCACCGGATTTCTTAGGAACTATAATCCTGGTTCTCCGTGAAGATGCTGAATTCAACCATTCAAGTAAAGTATCAAGTTCACATGGTTCAGTCTCAAGTACAATCTCACGAGGTATATCAATCAGATCTCCATAATAAAATTTGATTGCAGCTGCATAGATCTCTTCCAGTGTTTCTTCGCTTTCGAGTCCTAATTTCAACTGCTTCTTACCGACAAGTTTTCCACTCCTCACGTTTAATATCGTACACGTGGCGTCCTTGCCTTCAAACGCTACTGCTAAAATATCCCTGTCAATAGGATCTGCAGTAACTACTTTCTGCTTAGATGAATATCTCTGAAGTTGTTCAATTCTATCCCTCAGCTCTGCTGCTTTTTCAAATTGAAACAACACAGAAGCATCCTGCATTTTTTTCGTAAGATCATTAACCAGATCATCAATTTTACCACTCAGCACTTTTACTACCTGTCCGACCATATCATTATAATCCTGAACAGAAATGAGTCCTTCACAGGGACCATCACATTTTTTTATATGGTATTCAAGGCAAACTCTGATTTTCATTTTGTCGATTACTTCCTGATCAATAAAAAAATTGCAGTTTCTTATCCTGAAGATTTCATTGATCATTCTGAGGGAATCTTTCATGTTTTTGACCTGGGTATAGGGTCCAAAGTATTTTGAACCGTCACGTATAACCCGCCTGGTGGGATAAATCCGTGGGAACGGTTCATTGGTTACGACGATATAGGGAAAGGACTTATCATCCTTCAGGTTAATGTTATACCGGGGAGAATGTTCTTTAATAATATTATTCTCCAGAACGAGCGCCTCTACTTCAGTATCCGTAATTATGAGTTGGATATCCGCAATTTTATTTACCAGAGCACGTGTTTTAGGGGAGATAATATCATTATGGAAATAAGATCTGACCCGGTTACGAAGGTTTTTGGCTTTACCGACATATATAACTTTCCCGCTCTCATTCAGAAACTGGTATATACCAGGAGAGAGGGGCAGGTTGTTCAGTTTTATTTCCAGTTCTGGATTCATGAAATTTATTCTAGTTTTTAAAAGAAGAGGCTGCCCAAAAATGAACAACCTCATTAAAATAAACAAAGTTTTGATTAAAAAAATTCTATTTCAGGACAGTATTGTGTAATACAGCATTCTTTTCGATAACGACAATACCAGTTTCAGTAACTGTAAACTTTTTACGGTCTTCCTCAGGATCAAAGCCAATCTCAAAACCCTCTGGCACGAATACATTTTTATCAATAATCGCCCTTCTGATTCTTGCATGCCGGCCAATAACAACGTTATCAAAAATAATTGAATCTGTAATATAAGAATAGCTATTAATCTTTACATTCGGACCTATTATTGACCTCTCAACCAGTCCTCCTGAAATAATTGTTCCATCACAAATAAGAGAATTTAGGCTTCTTCCGACCCTCTCTCCTTCATGGGAAAGAGTTTTAGCCGGAGGAAGTTGGTTTTGCATAGTTCTTAAAGGCCAGTTCATATCATAAAGATTGAAGTCCGGATTTACACTTATCAGATCCATACTTGCTGCAAAATAGCTGTCAAGTGTTCCTATATCGCGCCAGTAAAGATCAGTTTTTTTGTTTTCATCTTCAAATTTATATGCATTAATACTATATCCGGCTTTGATCATATATGGAAGGATGTGCTTACCGAAATCTGTAGCGGGAAGTTTCTTCTCCTGCATTTCTTTAAATATATCGATGAGATGTTTGGCATTAAAGACATAAATACCCATATTAACAAATGAATACCCGGGTTTGTCAGGTATTTCAGGAGGATTCTTAACTTTTTCAACGAATCCCGTGACTTTATAATCTGAATTGATTTCCAAAACACCAAAGCGGCTAGCCTGTTCTTTAATAAAATCATAACTTGCAATAGTAACATCGGCCTTCACATCTATATGATACTGAAGCATTTTCAAATAATCCATTTTATAAATGTGATCACCTGATAGAACCATTACCCAACGACTCTTATTATTTTCAATTAAATTAACGTTCTGTTCGATTGCATTAGCTGTTCCTGTGTACCAATCTCCGCTGATCTTTCTCTGAGGCGGAACTGAGTAAATGAATTCACCAAGCTCAGGATTAAAAATATTCCAGGCAAGATAAAGATGCTGATTCAGTGAGTCAGATTTATATTGAGTAAGAACATAAATCTTTCTTAAACCTGAATTAAGGCAATTAGAGAGGGTAAAATCAATTATTCTGTATTTACCACCAAAAGGAACTGAAGGTTTTGATCTCGGTTCAGTGAGAGGCTGGAGTCTATCCCCCTGACCGCCGGCGAGAATCATAGTAATAGTATCTCTTAAGAGCGATGAACCTGAGAGAATCATAAATAATTTCCTTATTTTTGAGCTAATTTATAAAAAATATAATATTTTGGCAATTAAAGAATCTTTTGATTTGCAACTATGTTAAATATAAAAGCCTTATTAAGTTTACAGAGAATATAGATCATATGAAAGTTTTGAGCTCCAGTTGGTTTAAATTATTTACCGTTGTAATAATAAACCTTGTTTTTTTCATTTCATGGAAATTCAGTTTTGATGCAGCGGAAAAAGCTATGTATAAGGCTGGCTTTTCACTGCCTGTATCAAATGTTCCCAGCTCATATATTCGTGAGAATCAGAATAAAATTGATGTACTTGAATATGACATGAGTATTGAACTGTTTTATAACCAGGAGCAGATCAAAGGAGATGTTATAATTACAGGCCGGATTCTGGATAAAACAATTGAACAGATTGATCTTAACTTTTACGATAATTATCATATTGAAAAAGTAAGCCTCAACGGGAGAGAAACAGATTACGAAATTGAGGATATGCACATTTCAGTACCGCTTATAAATAATGTTAATGATACTTTTGAAGTGAGGATTGTGTATAGAGGAACACCTGAAAAAAGGGGACTCGCGTCATTTTCATTCGATGAATATAAAAACCGACCTGTGATCTATTCACTTAACGAGCCAATATTTGCGTCTACCTGGTTTCCGTGTAATGATAAACCTGATGACAAAGCGCAGCTTGAGCTGAGAATAACCAATGATTCATCAAAAGTTTCACTCTCGAATGGAAAGCTTATCGATATTATCACTAAAGGCAACAAGCGTACTTATCACTGGAAAACTATTTATCCGATTTCCACATACCTGATCTGTTTATACTCTGCCGATTATTCCCACTTTAGCGATGTTTATGTCTCAGGTAAAGACACGATGAGCATAGATTATTATGTATTTCCTGAACACCGCGAAATGGCGGAAATAGATTTCAGCGAACATCTGGATTATATGAACTACTTCAAGTCAGTATTCGGAGAATATCCTTTCATTAAAGAAAAGTATGGAGTTGCAGAGTTTCTCTGGCAGATGGGAGCAATGGAGCATCAAACCATAACTGGGATAGGTTCAAATTTTTTGAACGGTAGAGGAATGTTTAATGAGTTTTACATTCATGAGCTTGCGCATCAATGGTTTGGAAATGCAGTTGGACCGGGAACATGGAAGGATATATGGCTCAATGAAGGATTTGCTTCATATGCGGAAGCTTTGTACTCTGAATATAAATATGGATTTGCATCCTATAAATCAATAATGCAGCAGAAATTTCAGACGGAGTTTAGCGGCACTCTTTACAATCCTGATTATCTTTTCAGCTCAACTGTTTATGACAAAGGTGCGTGGGTTGTACATATGCTGAGATGGGAGCTTGGAGATTCGACATTTTTTAACCTTATCAGGACGTATTACGACAAGTATAAATATGCAATCGCGACAACACAAGATCTGCTTCATTTATCAAACAAGGTGAGCGGAAAAAACCTGGAGAAGTTTTTTGATCAATGGTTATTCACTGGCACGGGTATTATCAAAATGAATTACCATCAAGAGGACCTGAAGAAGAACGGGCAGAATGTAATTAGAATCATATTGACACAGGTTCAGGATGGATATGAAAATTATAATTTTCCACTTGAAGTTGTATTAAAGGATCAAAATGGTAAAGAATATTTTCGAAATATTTTTTACATTGATAAACCGGAAAAGGTAATTGAAATTACCGGTGATTCTGGTTCAGAAATTGTTTTTGATCCTGACAGCTGGCTGCTGGCTGAATTTATAAAGAAGCAGGAGTAATCAATCAATAACATAGATACTGCCGGATTTCAGGATAACACCCTGAAAAATAAATAATTATTACTTAACAGAAGTTCAGGGTATTCGTGAATAATAGCTACCTCTTCATCTCTGATATTCATCTTGGTCTGCAGGACAAGGATACTGAAAAAAAGAAAGAAAGATTATTAGTTAACTTTCTCGAATTTGCAAATAGTGAAGCCAAAGAACTATTCATATTAGGAGATCTTTTTGATTTCTGGTTCGAGTACGGAAGAGTATATCAAAAAGGTTTTTACCGCACCCTTACAGCACTTTCAGATCTCGCAGAAAAAAATATAAAGATACATTACATTATCGGAAATCATGATTTTCTTCACAGGGATTTTTTTGGAACAGAATTCGGCGCAATATTGTATCAGGAGGCATTAGATATTAATCTTGATAGGAAAAGATTTTTTCTTGCTCATGGGGATGGATTAGTCAAGAATGATATGGGGTATAAAATATTGAAGAAAGTACTTAGAAATCCGCTGCTGCAGAAATGCTATTCATTTATTCATCCCGATCTGGGTATCGCAATAGCTAGCAGGACTAGTAGGAGTTCAAGGGATTATACCAGCAAAAGGAGTTTTGGTGAGCAGGATGGACTCTTTGAGACTGCAAAGCAAAAACTAGAGGAAGGTTACGACTATGTTATCTTCGGGCATTCACACAGCCGAATTATTACTGCTTACAATAATGGGTGTTATATTAACCTGGGCTCCTGGCTTGAGAAACCTTGTTACGGAGTATTTAACAACGGACTTTTTAAAATTGTGGATCTGAATTATAATGAGTGATAAAACTAATAAGCCGGGTAATAAAGTGTTCAAAGATCAATCCCGCAAAAAAAAGATCATCCTATACAGCATATTTGGTTTTTTGATTCTCTTCATTTTCATGGGAGCGTACATTTTCCAGGGTTTACCTTCTCTTGAACAACTGGAAAATCCTAAGCCAATCCTTGCCAGTAAAGTATATAGCGCAGACGGCGAATTGCTTGGACAATATTTTGTTGAGAACAGGATAGAGGTTGGGCTGGATAGTATACCAAAGCATCTCATCAACGCTTTAATAGCTACAGAAGACCGGAAGTTTTACAGTCATTGGGGAGTAGATGTCCCTCGCTTTTTTAAAGCAATGATTAAAAATGCATTTTCGCTTTCTCTTGGTGAGGGTGCCAGTACAATTACACAGCAGCTGGCAAAGAACCTGTACAAATTAAAATCAGGAAAAGAATCAGTCTTTGATACAGCTATAAGGAAAGTTCGTGAATGGATAACAGCCATTCAGATAGAGAAGACTTATACAAAAGATGAAATCCTGGAGATGTATCTTAACATTTCTTACTTCGGACGCAGTGCATATGGAATAGAAACCGCATCGAGAGTATTCTTCAATAAAAGAGCAAAGCATCTTACATTAAGTGAATCTGCAGTACTCGTTGCACTTCTGAAATCATCAGTAATTTATGATCCTGTCAGAAAGTATGATAATTCTTTCAGGCGAAGGAATGTTGTGCTTTATAGTATGGTTGATGCAGGGTATCTTGAGGAGAATAAGTATGACGAGTTAAAAACGAAACCTATAAAGCTGGGGCGTGAAAAAATTACGAGCAATAATACTATTGCGCCTCATTTTTTGGAGTATGTCCGCAGACAAATGGAAAAAATGTCTGAGAAATACGGGTATGATCTTTACAAAGATGGGTTAAATATATATACGACTCTTGATACAAGAATGCAGGCAGCGGCAAATAAGGCATCTTCTGAGCATCTTAAAGAATATCAGGAGTTATTTAATAAAAGCTGGAACTGGGATAAGAAAAAAAATATACTTGATGCTCTTGTAGAGAAGGCAGTGAAAAATAATTCCTCATATCTGGCAGCTAAGACCCCGGAAGGAAAGAGGGAAGTATATAACCGAATTCGTTATAAAACATCATTTATTGATTCAGTTAAACTGGCTGAACAAACTATTCAGGTGGGATTTGTAGCTATAGATCCTTCTAATGGTCAGATAAAGGCAATGGTTGGCGGAGTAAATGATTTTCAATACGGATTAAATCATGTTACCGGTATCAGGCGGCAGCCCGGCTCTGCCTTTAAACCTATTATCTATGCCGCAGCCATTGAGAATGGTATGTATCCCGCTTCAACTCTTCTAAACCAGCCCTTTGATTATAATGGATGGTCTCCGCAGAACAGTGATTTCAGTACCGGAGGAAATACAACCTTGAGAGATGCACTCAGGAATTCTTTGAATATCATTACAGCCAGGTTAATTATTGAAGGTCATGTGTCTGTAAGTGACATCGGTTCGGTTGCGAAAAGACTTGGGATAAACAGCCGCCTTGATCTTGTTCCTTCAATCGCGCTGGGCACATCAGAAGTATCTCCCCTGGAGCTAACTTCAGCATTCGGAACACTGGCTAATAAAGGTATACATGTAACACCCGTTTCCATTTTACGAATTGAAGATAAAGATGGAATTCTGATAGATAAATTTTTTGCTGAGAAGATTACTGAAGGTGTATCTGCAGAAACTGCAGCAATAATAACAGACATGATGCAGAGCGTAGTTGATTACGGAACAGGAGCCGGAGTAAGAAGGCATTTCCACAGACCGGCAGCAGGAAAAACCGGAACTACCCAGGATTTTGGAGATGCATGGTTTGTCGGGTTTACACCACAGCTTGTAGCCGGAGTATGGGTTGGTTTTGACGACAGGAGAGTAAGTTTTACAGGATGGTACGGACAGGGTGCAAAAGCAGCTGCTCCTATCTGGGCAAAGTTTATGGGAGAGGCATATAAATCAGTGGATATGCCTTTGAAATATTTCGAACTGCCTGAAGATGTAGTGCTGCAGGAATATTGTGAAGAAACAATCAATAAAGGGATGCCGAAAGCAGCAACAGAAAATTGTCCTAATAAAATATCTGATCTCATAAACAAAAAGGATATACCTCCGGCATGTGATATTCACAAAGGAGGTTCATGGTGGCCGTTTTAAATACTTCGAAAATGATCAGCCTTAATATAAATGGGTTTTGAGCTTTTACAATTTATTTGTAAATTTATAGTCTGAATTTGTGATTGCCCGGATGGCGGAATTGGTAGACGCGCTAGGTTCAGGGTCTAGTCCATGTACTTGGGTGGGGGTTCGAGTCCCCCTTCGGGCACAATGAAAAAGCTGCAATGAATGCGGCTTTTTTTGATTTGAGGGGGAAATCTGCTAGGTTTATGCAATCAGACCAGCGGGCAGGCGAGTCTAGTCCCTCTACTTGGCTAATAGGGTTCTTTAGGGCACAACGAAAAAATTCAAATTCCGAATTCAGCTTATTTATGTTCCGGCAATAGCATTAATCCCAATTCTCCAATGACAGGATGTACTATTGCAAAAGCTTTGAACCATTTTACAACTCATAATCAACTCTAAATATTTTTTTGTGATATTTTACTTTTATTGTTTAATTAATACTAACATAGCTAATTACCTCAGAGTACAATATGAGAACTAAAGCCAGCTTTAAAGGTCATGCTATTCACCAGATGCTAATCCCTTTTCCTATAGCATTTTTTTTTGGGAGCCTTCTTATTCGATTTACTTGGATACTTGTTGAATTTTCAAAATCTCTGGCAAACAGGTTACTACATTTCTGCTGCAGGAGTATTAATGAGTATAACTGCAGGAGTTCCCGGCTTCATTTATTAGATCTATTCTGTACCGCCGGACAGCACAGGATTCCAACGTGCTACTAAACATATGTTAATCATGATTACAACAATTGTTTTGTTTGGAATTGCATGGCTGCTTAGAGAAAACTCCACAACAAAACCAGGGTATATTACACTTCTATTTGAATTCCTGGGAAGCATAACAATATCTATCGGCGGTTGGTTGGGCGGCACTCTTGTAAACCGGAACTTCATTGGACCTGATCATCGCTATGCGCATTCAGGAAAATGGAAAGAATCCACATTGGAAGCGAAGAGGGGGGAGAGCATTGAGATTGGAAAATCAGATGAGCTTAAAGTCGATCAGATGAAATTGCTTCGGGTAGATGGAGAGAGAATTGTTCTTGCAAGAACCGAAGAGGGATATGTTGCTTTTCAGGAAAGGTGCACTCATGGCGGCGGATCACTTGCTGATGGTATACTCATCTGCGGCACTATTCAATGCTTATGGCATGGTTCTCAGTTTGATGTTAAAGCGGGTTTCGTGAAGGCGGGTCCTGCAACAGAAAAAATCCGAATCTATCCGCTGATTGAAAAAGATGGTAAAATCATTCTACAGATCTAGCATAGATCCAAAAAGAGAAGATCTCCGTAAGAATACCCCGTTTTATGTTATAGCACAAGTAGTTATATTGGAGTGCTTTGATTTGAGAAATATACAGGATTTAGAATTCCAACGAGATTAAGAACAGCCGAAAGGAATCATCTTTCATATATTCCAGAGCTTGATGGAATAAGGGGAATAGCAATAATATTGGTAATGCTGATGCATACAGGGATACCAATTTTTAAAGGCGGGCATATAGGTGTAGATATTTTTTTCGTACTAAGCGGGTTTCTCATTACCTCAATTTTACTGAAAGAATACGATAGGACCGGAGGTATAAGCTTAAAGAATTTTTATATCAGGAGAGTACTCAGACTCGCCCCTGCCTTATTAATACTACTGATAATATTAACTTTAATAATACTTTTTACCGGGTTCAATCAGGATAGACTAAACATTAAAAGTGTTTTAATCACATTATTTTATTCAGCTAATTGGGCACGGGCAATGGATCTGCATGATCTGGGAATTCTCGGCCATACCTGGTCACTTTCAATCGAGGAACAATTCTACTTAATATGGCCGGTTCTTCTGGGTTTCCTGCTGAAAAATATCACGAGGAAAAAACTCAACTTCTCTATAATCTCACTCGCGATTGGTGCCTGGTTACTGAGGATAATTCTGATAATACAAAGAGCACCAGTTGAGAGGCTTTATAATGGACTTGATACGAGAGCTGATGCTTTATTGACAGGGTGCATTCTTGCATTATTTCTTTCCTCTGGAAAAATCAATTCCTATACTCCAAAAAAATTACTCAAGTACTTAAGTAAATCAGCCATAGCAGCACTTGCAATTTTCCTATGCTGCCTGATAAGCATTAGCTGGCGTAACCTGAACATGTTCCTTTGGGTATCTGTTTTTATTGAGGTATTCTCAGCAATGCTGATCCTTCATGTTATTAGCTCCGGGAGGGGGATCATAAAAAAACTATGTGCGTTAAAGCCATTGGTGTGGATAGGCAGTATTTCTTACGGACTTTATCTGTGGCATGATCCGGTCTACGAGGTCATGCGGGAATTAGGTTTTTCACAAGCGTCCATTGCATTATCAGGTAGTTTCATCACTTTACTTATCACATCAATCTCGTACTATATTATTGAACGCCCGATACTTACATTGAAAGAAAGATTCGCGGCATCTCATAATTTAAAAAGGAGCAAAGAAAAAGAAGATCTTTTAGTAACGGAAGAGTATTCTAAAAAAGACTAATTTCTGTTGATTGTGATAACTGCAAACGTCATTATCCTCATAACATCGGAAAAAAACAGTATCTCCGATGTTCTGTTGCAATCTGTTTTCTGATCTTCTTGAAAATCTGCCCCAAAGAGAAAGGAACATTGTTTTTCGATCGGAGAAATTCTATTTGATCTCCGTTAGTCTGCTGTAGCAATTATTATTTTCAGAAGCAAATTAGTTAAATATCATTCATAGAACATTATTGAATATACCTTAACCCTTCACATTCTCCAAATTTATTCTCTGTTCAATGCCGGGAAGAAGTGCTTGTATGAATGCATTCTTAATTAATTCCCATAAAGTAGACCAAATATTGGGTTCAGGATTATCGAAAGTACCTTTAATAGGAACGCGCGTTGCGACCTGGTCCTTGGGCTGGTTTTCAAAAAATTCTGTAACTAAACCAACCACAGCTTCCCAGGCGAATTCAAATACATTTTTGTGATCTTCCTTCCAAGTAATTACTTTTAATTTTTTAAATAATGGTTTAATGTAGCCCTGAAAATTTCCCTGAGATGCAGCAAATTCTCCATATAATCCGAAAATACCGGCCTCCACATCAAAGTTTCCATATGCCTTAAGGAAGGCGTTCAATTCTGTTAGTTGTAAACCGGTGACAGACACATCCAGGTCAAAGGTAGGTTTCGGTTCATAAGGATCAATCTTACAGTTTAATTCGAAATTACCTGATTTCATTGCAACACCTGTAGTTTTCAGGGTTGCTGATAATGACTCTGAGATATCTTTGCTGTTCGTGAGATTCGTTGCAAGCGCGTTTAACCTTTCAATAAAAACATTCACCTGCGGGTCACTGTGAAAATCCCGATAATGAACCTGTCCGTTAATTATCTCAAACCGATTAATCCTCAAAGGGAAGAGATCCCTAACAGTTTCCTGCCAGGATTTATCTATGCTGTCCTGCGACTGCTCTTCAGTAGGTCCCTGAACAAAATTCAGTTTAGGATCCTGTATTTCCAATTCACCCACTAGTGAACCATTAAAGAGCGCTTTCCATTCCACAGAAAGGTCAATCAGTGTTGAGGAAAAAAATGGAACTTCAACCTTGCCATCAGTCTTAACAAGTTCGATACCTTCAATCTGATATGCACCGCGAAGTATACTGAGGTCTACATCAACAATATGTCCAGAGTATCCGGGAATACTATCAAGTTCTTTATTAACGAGATCTTTAATTATGTATGGAAGCGCAACACGTATTCCAATAATGATTATCACAACAATTCCAAGTATTATCAAGGTCTTTTTACCAACTTTTCCAATCATAAACAATCCTTTATTTGTATATTTATATTAAACAGCAATTCCGATTATTTTGCAAATCCAAACGCCGTTTCAATAAAATCCATAATCACGTTAATAAATGTGCATTTTTTTATATATTAATTGTATTATTTAAGGATCTGAAATGAAACTGATAATCTATGTAATAGCATTATTGCCTGTTCTTCTTTTTTCACAAAATCAGAGCGAACCCCAAACAGTAAGCCAGGTAAATATTAAAAAGTATGCGGGTTTATGGTATGAGATTGCTAAAATTCCAAACAGCTTTCAGGATGATTGTGCCGGTGGTACTACTGCAGAGTACAGCCTGATGGATGACGGCAGAATTAAAGTCGTTAATTCATGCATCGAAAAAGATGGTGAGAAAAATGTAGCCGAAGGAGTAGCAAAAATCACAGATAAAAAAAATAACGCAAAACTTGAGGTCAGCTTTTTCAGCATACTTGGAATACGTCCTTTGTGGGGAGATTATTGGATCATCGGACTTGATCCGGATTACAACTATGCTGTAGTAGGTCATCCCGAAAGAAAATATGGATGGATATTATCAAGAAAGCCGGAATTATCAAATGACCAGCTAAAGGAAGTATATGATATACTTAAAAGAAACGGCTACAACAAAGAACTTTTTGAATTTACAAAACAGCCAAACTAAGTTTAGGTAAGATAATACGGCTGCAAAAGTTCTTTTCCTAAAGGACAGAGGGATTCTTCTTATAATGAGGTTCCTATCTTTAATCTTGCATTCACAAAAAATGCAATAACATCAAATTTATCATCGTTCGTATAACCAAAAGTTACAGAAGGGCCAAGCGCAAATGAACTAAATCCCCATGAGGAAGCTATTCTCTGCACCAGAATATCGAATACAAATTGTTTTTTACGTACGGGTGTTTTAACCAATGCGTCAAAGGAAAAGTCAAACGTACTTCCTGCTACTGATAATTCGCGTCCCTTAAACCCGATATGTACTTCCTTCATGTACCGCGCCACATATAGTTTAGCACGTGTTGCACCCAGAGATCTGAATGGATATCTGAATTCCCAGTTCAGATAAGAACCATTCATTATCATAGCACTACTGTCAGTGCTTTCATTCACCAGTTTTAATTCACTTTCACTTACATCTCTGACCACTTTCTGATAATTAAATTCAAGAAAGTTGCCTAATGGTATTACGTATCCAACCTGATATCCAGTCGCTGCATAGATAGAATTTTTATATTCTCTTGGAGAATACGTATCATTCAGATGATGAAAGCCGCCCACATAAAAGCCCAGTATGTTAAAATTTCCTTCAGCAAAGTTAGTTTCACGCGGAGCAGAGAACGGTGTACCCAGCCCGAATGAAAACCCAAGGTCCTCTTTAAAAGGTATGCCGAAACGTTCACCTCCAAACAGCTGCAGATAAGGATTCACATAATGAAGTGTGGAGATTATTTGTCCTTTTCGCGGCGGCTCAACTATTTTGCTGAATTTTATCTTTTCAATAACGTTAGTAAACACACTTCCAAAATGAATATCATCGAGGAGGTTAAGTTTAAATGGAAATGTCTGAATTCTGGCCCTTGTCTCAGGAGTGAATGCAAGGAAAGGATACAATGCACCTTTAATTGATACAGTCTGATTTGCGGGGTCTCTCAGGTCTACAATTATTTCTGCTTTTGGATCAGGCGGGTCTATCAATAATTCTTCCTGAATTTTTACAAATAGACTGTCATCATACGGTTCCATTTGGTAATACGTAACAGGTTCTGTTTCATCATCCTGTGCGGATAAAGGCAATGAAAAAGAACATAGCAATAGCATACTGAACAAAAGCAGTTGTCTCATATTAGCGATCCCTTCAAAAAGTTACAATCCGGCAGGATGTGCCCTCTTAGTTTAAATTTAATATTTCATTTTTATTATGCAAATGTGAATAAAAGGTACATTATTATCTATACAAATTTGTTAAATTAGTACTACACCTATTTTTTGTAAACCAATTAAAACATTTTGTTGATGACTAATTCAATTATAGAGAAAGGATACCTTTCAGCATTAGCATATGCCAAAGCACATTACGAAAACTTCCCTGTAGTTTCGTTTTTTATCCCGGCTCAGCTCAGGAAACACGTTGCAGTAGTATACCAGTTTGCACGTCAGGCTGATGATATTGCAGATGAAGGTGATTTTTCGCGGGCTGAGCGGTTGAACCAGCTTAACGCTTATGAGCATAGGTTTAACCAGGCTTTTGTAAGTGAAAGTGAAGATCCGTTCTGGACAGCACTCGTAAATTCCGTTACTACCATGAAACTCTCAAAAGAGAATTTTATAAATCTTCTGAAAGCATTTAAAATGGACGTAAGCAAAACCCGTTACAGCAGTTTTGCGGAGGTACTTAATTACTGCAGGCATTCTGCTGACCCTGTGGGACGAATTATACTTGAGCTTCATGGAATCTGGGGAGAAAAGATACTTGCTTACTCTGATTCAATATGTACTGCATTGCAGCTTACCAATTTTGTGCAGGATGTTGGTATTGATTATAAAAAAGGACGCATTTATATTCCAGCTGAAGATATCACGCGGTTCGGAGTGACGGAATATCATTTTGAGTTAAAGCAAAATAATTCTAATTTTAAGTCCTTAATTAAATACCAGATACTCAGGAATAAGGAAATGTTTACAGAAGGATATAAGCTTCTGGAACATCTTCCTGCAAGGTTAAAATACCAAATACAGTGGACAATATTGGGGGGCGAAAGAATTCTGGAAAAAATCATTGAAATTGATTATAATGTACTCAACATCAGACCCAAATTAAATAGATTTGATGTAATAAATCTTTTAGCAAAAACTTTATTGAAAAAAAAGAATGTCTGATCCAGCTAAAGAAATAGCGAAGACAAGTAAAAGCAGTTTTTATTATGCTTTCAGTCTGCTACCCGGAAATAAGCGTGACGCGATGAATACTGTTTACGCATTCTGTCGTCAGACAGATGATATTATTGATGATGGGAATGATTCTGAAGAGATCAAGTATGAGAAGCTTAGGAAATGGCGTATTGAACTTGAGAAATCTTTTAACGGACGCTCAGATTATTATCTCTTCAATAAGCTTGTGGGAATTATAAGACAATTTAATATTCCTATTGAGCCATTCTTCGAGCTTATTAAAGGAATGGAGATGGATCTTCAGCAGAAGAGATATTTGAACTTTGATGAACTTGTGCTTTATTGCTACAGGGTTGCTTCTACAGTTGGATTGATGTGTATTGAGATATTCGGCTACAAAGATAAATCGGCTAAGGACTTTGCGATTAATCTGGGCCTTGCTCTTCAGTTAACTAACATATTAAGAGATATAAGAACAGATGCATCATTAGGAAGAATATATCTGCCACAACAGGATCTCGAGAAGTTTAGTTATAGTGAACGTGATCTTCTTAATAATGTGTATAATGAAAACTTTATTCACCTGATGAAGTATGAAGCAGACAGAGCAAGAAATTATTTCGACAAAGCAAACCACTTTCTGAACTTTGAAGATAAGCCTTCCATGTTTGCTGCACGTGCAATGCAGCATATCTATTATAAATTGCTGCAGAAAATTGAAGCCAGAAACTATAACGTCTTTGATGAGAAGATTAAAGTTTCTAAATTTGAAAAGGTCGGCATTTCCCTCGGAGTCTGGGCAAAGTACAGCCTGGTCTATTGATGAAAAAAATACTTATCATTGGCGGTGGTTTTGCAGGATTATCTGCCGCTGTTCGGCTCACCAATGCAGGCTTCAGAGTAAAAGTACTGGAATCATCTCCAAAGCTAGGAGGAAGGGCTTATTCTTTTGAGGATGAATTTACCGGAGATATAATTGATAACGGTCAGCACATTATGATGGGCTGCTATCATGAAACTCTGGATTTTTTGAAGATCACCGGAAATTTAGATAATATCTCTATACAGAAGAGCCTGAAAGTAATCTTTTCAAACCGGTCCGGTGCAAATTTCCAGCTTTCTGCTGAATATGGATTTTACCCTTTTAATCTTATTCTCGGTATCCTTAGCTTTAAGGCGATTTCACTTAAAGAAAGAATAAGTATTCTGAATTTCTTTCTGCGACTGCAACTAAACATGCATAGAGATCTTGATAATCTCTCAGTGAGGCAGTGGCTCGAGAGAGAAGGCCAGTCCACAAATTCAATAAGATCACTATGGGAAATATTAAATGTGGGTGCACTTAATACCTGTACTTCAAAGGCCTCAGCATTAATGTTTTCTGAAATACTCAAACAGATGTTTCTGAAAAATTCCCGCTCTGCTTCCATTATTATTCCAGGAACCGGTTTGTCTGAGATGTACTGCACCGGCGCAGCAAATTTTTTGATCCAAAGAGGAAGCGAAATATGTGTTTCCACACGGGTTGAAAAGATTATCTTAAACGAGAATCTTGCTTCTGCTGTTGTCTTTAATGGAAGTGAGTATAAAGCCTTTGACTATATTGTATCCGCAGTTCCATTCCATGCAGTAAATAAGTTGATCAATATTGAATTTATTAATACTGCACACTTCACTCCTTCATCAATTTTATCTGTACATATCTGGTTAACTGAAAATAACTTCGTACAAGAATTCTATGGTTTAATTGATTCCGAGGTTCATTGGATCTTCAATCATAAGAATTATATAACTATTGTAATAAGCAATGCAGATAAGTTCATGCAGATGAACAGGGAAGAGATAATCCATCTGATCATTCATGAAATGAAGCAATATTTCCCATTCTTCACTGATAAACTTATCCGGAACTACAGAATTATTAAGGAGAAACGCGCTACATTTATTCCAGACTCAAAAGCCTTGAGTAACCGTCCCGAGACAAGAACAAACTTCAACAATCTATTTCTCGCAGGTGACTGGATAAACACAGGTTTGCCTGCAACAATTGAAGGCGCGGTTAAAAGCGGCCGGCTTGCGGCCGATAAGATAATCTCAATAAATTCCTGATGTATTCAGGATAATTTCCTAAACTGAAGTTCTTACCCCAAAACCTTTATTTTTATCTGGCACTTTGATCTATTTTTAGATAACTTTAACGATCAAATTTTACAACTAAAAGATAGATCTTATGAGCTCCAAAAAGAAGGTAAAATACATCTTTGTAACCGGAGGAGTAGTATCTTCTTTAGGCAAAGGCATCACAGCTTCATCACTCGGACTCTTATTAAAACAGCGCGGCTTCAGCGTCACCATTCAAAAATTTGATCCTTACATAAATGTAGATCCCGGCACAATGAATCCATTTCAGCACGGAGAAGTTTATGTAACCGATGACGGCGCTGAAACTGATCTTGATCTTGGTCACTATGAAAGATTTCTCGACGTCAACATGACGAGGGCAAATAATACAACTACCGGGCAGGTATACTACAATGTAATAACGAAGGAAAGACGCGGTGATTTTCTTGGAGCGACAGTACAGGTCATTCCTCATATTACAGATGAAATTAAGAACCGTATGAAGCAGCTGGGTGAAACCGGAGAATATGATATTGTAATAACCGAGATCGGGGGTACTGTTGGCGATATTGAAAGTCTGCCTTTTATTGAAGCTATGCGGCAGATGATGATGGAAGTGGGAAGAAAAAATGCGATTTCTATACATGTAACATTGGTTCCTTACATTAGTTCAGCCGGCGAAGTAAAAACTAAACCAACCCAGCATAGTGTTAAGAACCTTCTTGAATCCGGAATTCAACCTAATATACTGGTCTGCCGCTCAGAGAAAAAAATCAGTAAAGAGCTAAGAGAGAAGATTGCTTTATTTTGTAATGTTGATACTGAAGCTGTTATATCTGCTTTTGATTGTTCCACAATATATGAAGTTCCTTTAATCCTCCACAAACAGGGGCTTGATAGAACTGTTCTCAGACGTCTCAAGCTTCCCGATATTAAAGCTAAGCTGGAGAATTGGCAGTATTTTGTTGATAAAGTGAAGAACCCATCATCTCAGATTATTATAGCGGTTTGCGGAAAATACATTGACTACATAGATGCATATAAGAGCATAAGCGAAGCTTTTATTCATGCAGGAGCAGAAAATGATGTTAAGGTAAAGTTAAAGTTTCTCAGCGCTGAAGAAGTAGAATTAAAAGGTGCGGAAGAGCTTTGTAAAGGAATGAACGGCCTTCTTATCCCGGGAGGCTTTGGTGAGAGGGGTATTGAAGGGAAAATAAGCGCAATAAAATATGCCCGTGAAAATAATATCCCGTTCTTTGGAATATGTCTTGGAATGCAATGCGCAGTTATCGAATTCGCCCGCAATGTATGCGGCATTAAAGCGGCCAACAGTACTGAATTTAATAAGAACAAGTTTAATGTAATCGACATCATGCCCGATCAGAAAAAAGTAAAAGATCTTGGGGGATCCATGAGGCTTGGTGCTTATCCTGCAGTAATCAAGAATAATACTAATGCGTTTTGTGCGTATAACTCCATCCAGGTATCTGAAAGACACAGGCACAGGTTTGAGGTTAATAATAAATTCCGACCGGTGCTTGAAGAGCATGGAATGATCTTCAGCGGGGTATCTCCTGATGATCAGCTAGTTGAGATGATCGAGCTTCCGCAATTGAAATGGTTTCTCGGATGCCAGTTTCATCCAGAATTGAAGTCTAGAGCAACTAAAGCTCACCCGTTGTTCAGGGAATTTGTAAGAGCATCTAAAGAGTATTCACTGGAGCAGATTACTGCCATTAATGAATAGAATTTTATTACTTCTTCTCTTCTTAATTCCTTCTGTATTGATCCCTTCTGAAATGGAGATTACCGATCTTATAAAAAAAGGTCTTGATTATTCCTATAACTTTGAACTGGAAAAAGCACGTGAGTGCTTTAGAAAGGTTATAAATGAAAACCCTGACCATCCTCAGGGGTATCATTATCTTTCAGGTACTTACCTATGGGTTTATATCAGCAATAAAAAGGAAAATGATTTTAATAAGTTCCTGAAATATTCAGATATGACTATTGCCAGAGCAGAAAAACTTCTGAATACAAATGATAAAGATGCTGATGTTCTTTATATACTGGGTGCTAATTACGGTTTCAGAGCAATGGCTTATATGAAAACAAACAGTCAGATAAACGCTGTTTGGGCGGTTAAGAATTCTAATAAATATCTTAATGAAACCCTGGAGATAAATTCAGCAATGTATGACGCATATCTTGGATTGGGACTTTTTAATTATGCGCTGAGCATGGTACCCGGTGTATTCAAGTGGGCACTCAAACTAGCAGGATTATCCGGCGACCGGGAAGAGGGTATTCATAATCTAAAGCAGGCATATCGTTACGGGGACCTGACTAAAACTGAAGCAGCTTATTACCTTTCACAGATATATACTGAAACAATTGCGGATTATAATACCGCAATCGGGTACCTCAGACAGATTATAAAACAATACCCCGGCAATTCTCTTTTCAAGTATTCCTATGCCGTTGCACTTATAAAAAATCGTAAACCTCAGGAAGCTGAAGAAATACTGAGGAAAATTATAGCAGAGAGAAATCCTCACTTCCAACAGGTAACCTCCTTTTCTTATTTTCTGGTAGGGGACATACTGTTCAGAAAGAATGAATTCAGAGAGGCGATAAATTATTATCAGAATTTCCTATCACAATCACAGGAAGTGGATTATTCAGGTATAGCGAATTACAGGATGGCTGTATGTTATGAATTAAGCGGTGATAGGGATTCTGCGAAAAAGCTATACATCCTTTCAAGAAACGGGAGTGATGATATACCAGACGATGTTTATGCAAGAAGAAAGGGAGAGATTTATTTCGACCGAAGTCTTTCGTCAACAGAAATTAGTTTAATTAAAGCAAGTAATTTGATAGAATCTGGTTCACCTGCCAGAGCGTATACTTTGTTGAAAGAAATAGTTTCAGCTACAGGTTCACAGGTTTTAAAGGCAGAATGTTTTTACTATCTAAGCGATGCTGCTTATGAAATATCCAGATTTGATGAATCTTTAAGTTTCGCTGAAAAGGTTTTGTCCCTAAACACGGGCAGGGAGAATTGGTTAAAGCCGTACAGCTATTTTCTTGCTGCGAGAGCACTCGAAAAAAAGGGTAATTCGGTAAGAGCTGATGAATATTTGAAAAAAGCAGGAGATTTTAGCGATTTTGATTACCAGAATCGCCTGACCTCTCTTATAAATTCATTAAAATAAGGATAAAAGCATAGGAATTTTGTTCCAAAACAAAATGTTTACATTGATTATTATGCTTTAATTTTTTAATTTGGCTGACGTTAATAATTCTTTTATGTTTAAAATAGCTGTATTTGTATCGGGTCGGGGTTCAAATCTAAAAGCAATTCTGGATGCTATTTCCAAAAACTATCTTAAAATTGAAATTGCTGCGATAGTATCTGATAAATCTGATTGTGCCGCCTTAGAAACAGCTAAAAAACATACCATCCCGGCATTTTTTGTCAGTAAAGTAGAAAAGAGCGGTTTTCTAACTTATAATCAGCTGGCGAAAGAACTTAGGGATAAGGAAATTGATCTGATCGTACTGGCCGGATTTCTTAAAAAAATTCCTGATGAGTTTATAGATTTATTTCCGGAAAAAATCATCAACATTCATCCTGCTTTACTTCCTTCATTCGGGGGTGCAGGTATGTACGGTATTAATGTTCATTCGGCAGTATTTAACTCATCTGCAAAAGTATCCGGTGCTACAGTGCATTTTGTAGATAAGATTTACGATCATGGAAAAATTATTTCACAGAGGGCGGTTGATATTTCTGATGTTGAAAGCCCTGAAGAAATTGCAATGAGGGTCTTGCAAATTGAACATGAACTTTTACCTTATACACTTAAAAAATTCTCTGAGAATAAGATAATCTGCAGAAATTCCAGAATATTCATAACAGCATAAAAGTTGAGGATTATTTGAATAAATATGCGGTCATCAGTGTTTCCGATAAAACAGGCATAGTAGACTTTGCAAGAGCAGTTTCAGATCTCGGTTATACTGTACTTGCGACCGGGAATACTGCAAAGCTCCTGGCAGATAACCTTATAACTGTTACGGAAATAAGGGATTTTACAGGATTCCCTGAAATTTTTGATGGACGTGTAAAGACCCTCCAGCCTAAGATATTCGGTGGTATACTGATGCGCAGGGATAACCCTTCTGACATTCAACAGGCCAGTGAGAATGGTGTTGTTCCTATTGATATAATTTGTGTTAATTTATATCCTTTTCCAAAATTAGTTGAGAGAGAAGATATCGGCCTTGAGACAAAAATAGAAAATATTGATATCGGGGGACCAAGTCTTATCAGAGCGGCTGCTAAGAATTATCAGTATGTCTCGGTTCTGACCAATCCTTCAGGATATTGTGATTTCATTGAAGAGCTCAAAAATGGTGAAGTATCTCTTAGTACACGAAAAAAACTAGCTGCCGAGGCATTTTCCTACACATCTTACTATGATACACTAATAGCTAATTTTCTGGAAAGAACTTTTGAAAGACCAAAATCTCATATCAGGTTAAACTATAAACTTGATCAGACATTAAGGTACGGCGAAAATCCTCATCAGTCAGCTTCACTATATGGTACATTAAAAGAATATTTTGAAGTACTGCATGGCAAAGAGATTTCGTATAATAATATTATTGATATGGTTGCTGCAGTTGAACTTGTTCAGGAATTACCCGGAACTTCCTGCGCAATCATCAAGCATACAAATCCATGCGGAGCCGCTGTTGGTGAGAACGTACTGGATGCTTACACCAAAGCTCTATCCGGCGATCCGGTTTCTGCTTTCGGCGGTATTGTTGCATTCAATTCAACGGTAGATCTGAGCACGGCTGAAAAGTTAAATGATATTTTTCTCGAGATCATATGCGCACCTGGTTATACTCCGGAAGCACTCACAGCTCTGGAGAAGAAAAAGAACAGAAGAATTATTAAAGTATTAAAAACTTTATTCGATATAAAGGAAAGTTACAAGAGCATTCCTGGCGGTCTGATTGCACAGGACAAAGACTTATCAGTTCTGAAACCAGAGATGTTGAGAACTGTTACAAAGCGTCAGCTAACAGGTAATGAAACTGATGATATAATGTTTGCCTGGATTATTTGCAAGCATACAAAATCGAATGCTATTGTTTTCGTGAAGGATAGAAAAGTTCTGGGTGTTGGAGCGGGACAAATGTCGAGGGTAGACTCTGTTAAAATTGCAGCATCTAAAGCCCGCGAATATGGGCATAATCTTCAGGATTCTGTGGCTGCATCGGATGCTTTTTTCCCGTTTCCTGATGGTATTGTGGAAATAGCTTCAAACGGTATCCGTGTAATAGTTCAGCCGGGAGGATCTGTTAGAGATAATGAAGCTATCCAGGCAGCAGATGAACGTAATATAACGATGGTATTTTCTGGTATAAGAAATTTTAAGCATTAAGAGGCATTATGGGTATTTTTGATTTTTTCTCAACTGATATAGCGATTGATTTAGGAACAGCAAACACATTGATATATTTGAAGGGCAAAGGAATTGTACTGAATGAACCTTCCATTGTGGCATATGACAGAAGTACAAAGAAGATTATTGCTTTGGGAAATAAAGCTAAGGAAATGCAGGGAAGGGAACATAAAGAGATCCGCGTCACCCGCCCAATGAGAGATGGTGTTATTGCTGATTTTGAGATTGCTGAAGGTATGATTAAAGCCTTTATTAAAAAAGTAAGTACAGGATTTGCAAGCAGGAGAATAGTTATCGCTGTTCCAAGCGGAGTAACTGAAGTTGAGAAAAGAGCTGTAAGAGATAGTTGTGAGCATGCCGGTGCTAAGGAAGTTCATCTTATAGCTGAACCTATGGCCGCTGCTGTTGGTATCGGGATAGACGTTGAAGCCCCGGTTGGAAATATGATAATTGATATCGGAGGCGGCACAACTGAAATAGCTGTAATAGCTCTTTCCGGAATTGTTAATGAAGAATCGATCAGAATTGCCGGCGATGAAATGAATAATGCAATAATGCAGTTCTTCAAAAAGAACCACAATCTTCTGATTGGTGAAAGAACAGCTGAGGCCATTAAGTGTGAAGTAGGTTCTGCAGTACCGCTCAAAGAAGAAATTACCGTCCAGGTTAAAGGTCGTGATCTTGTGGGCGGTGTTCCTAAAACCGCAGAAGTGAGCTCTGTTGAGATAAGAGAAGCATTGAATGAGAATATTTGTCAGATCGTTGAAGCTGTAAAAGTCTCTCTTGAAAGAACTCCTCCTGAGTTGTCAGCTGATATACTGGACAGAGGCGTAATGATAACAGGAGGCGGTGCATTATTAAAAGGAATAGATGAGCGCATAAGAATGGAAACCAACCTGCCTGTTCATATTGCTGAAGACCCATTAACTGCTGTTGTAAGAGGAGCAGGTAAATCAATAGATAATTTAAGCAGGTACTCAAAAGTTTTTATTCGTAACAGAAGATATTAATGCCGTCATTTTTTAACAGACTTTGGCTTAACTTTAAAGAGTATATTGTCTTAGTTATTCTGCTTGTAACAAGCCTTGTAATTCTATCTCAGAGTCAGAAACCACAAGTGCAAAAGGTCAGGACATTTGCGTTTGGTACTTTTGCGATTGTAACTTCATCAGTTTCAGCAATACTCGAACCCTTCCGTACCAGTTTTGAAAATATGAGGCTCAGGGAAACCAATACCCGACTGATGCTTGAGGTTAACAGGCTCAGGGAATACGGAATGATGAATGAAGAACTGAAAAGAATGCTCTCACTGAAAGACACGATCAATTATCCGCTTGTTCCCGCAAGAATAGTTTCAAAGTATATTTCAAATACGCAGGGCAACTTTATTATAAATGTTGGATCTGTAAATGGAATAAAACCCGGAATGCCGGTTATTAACGATCAGGGACTTATCGGTATAGCCAGGTCAGTCTCTGAAGATTTTACACTGGTCAGAACACTAAATAACAGGGAATTAAGATTTGCTGTAAAGAATCAGCGCAGCAGATTTGACGGCATTGTAGAATGGAATGGCTCTAATCTTATAATTAAGAATGTTCCAAAAACCTATGATATGGAAGTTGGGGACAGAATAATTACTTCTGACTTCAGTACAAAATTTCCTCCTTCTATTCCAATTGGAGTTGTCAGCGGCGGTACTAAAAATACATCAGGAATCTTTAATAATATCACTGTTTCACCATTTGTGGATTTTGTTAAGATAGAGAATGTATTTGTAATCAATTTCATTCCTAGTGTTCAGAAAAATAATCTAGAATTAAACCTAATCAGTAAATAAATGCGTTCAAGTTACCTGATTGTATTATTACTGTTCTTTCCGCTTGCGGTATTACAGTTAACCATTATCCCATATTTGTCATTCAGGCAAATTACACCAGACCTTATAATCATTCTTCTGGTGTTCTTTACTTTACAAACGGGTCAGATTCATGGGACCATTTTAGGTTTTGTATTTGGTTTGTTTTTTGATTTACTTTCGGGTGGAATTTTGGGGAGTGCTATGTTTGCCTATACAGCAAGCGGATTTATATGCGGATATTTTTTCAATGAAAACAAAATTGACCAGAATGTAAGATCATTCTCTTTTCTGGCTATTGTATTTGTTGTTGCCAGCTTTGAATCAGTTATATACTCCTTCTTTTCCACCAGTGATATTTCAACGAATTTAGTTATTATATTCTTTGAGCATGGACTGCTACCCGGAATTTATACCGCAGTTGTTGCGTTACCTATTGTAGTATTTCAACCAAGAAAACTATTAGCATAATATGGATATCGGTACAGAACTTAGAAAGAGGATCATCTTTTTTGTTGTAGTTGGATTTACAATTATAGTGTTCTTTCAATTGTTCCAGATGCAGATTGTCAGACAGCAGGTATATGATGAAAAATCCGCTGAGAACAGTATCAAAGGTATTGTACAGACTCCCTTACGAGGAGTTTTTTATGATCGTAATTATAAGGTAATAGTAAATAATAAACCTGCTTATACTTTACTTCTAACTCCCGCAAATTATAACCGCAAATTAGACAGAATACTGGAAACAGTTCTGGGAGTTGATTCCGGGTATATACAAAAAGTCCTATCCTTAAATTCCATTTATTCAAAATATCTTCCTATCAGACTTCAGAGAGATGTAAATTTCAGTGTCGTTTCCTGGCTTGAAGAGAACAGCGAAAACCTGCCTGGTATCAGTTATACTGTTGAACTTGAAAGAGAGTATCCCGATAGTATAATAGCTTCTCATATGTTCGGTTATACAAAAGAAGTTTCAAGGCGTCAGTTAGAGACCGATGAATATTATTCAATGGGTGATTTCATTGGTAACAATGGTATTGAACGCACATATGAAAAAAATCTCAGAGGTATAAAGGGGGTTAACTATATACTTGTAGATTCTAAGCGAAAAGAGATTGGAAAGTGGAAAGAAGGAACTAATGATAAGACTTCCATTAAGGGAGATGATCTGGTTCTTTCTATTGATGCTGATGCACAACGAGTTGCAGAAAAACATTTTGTAGGAAAAACAGGAGCCATAGTTGCCATTGAACCAAAGACAGGTGAGATACTGGCCTTCGTAAGTGCACCTCAATATGATCTGAATGAATTTACAACTGTTACTTCACGCGAAGTATGGACGGGTTTGAATACTGATCCTCTTAAACCTTTATTTAACCGCGCAACATTATCTATTTATCCTCCCGGATCTACTTTCAAGGTGATGTGCGCTATTGCCGGACTTGAATCGGGAGTTATTACAGAAGACTCCAGAATTAACTGTTCCGGGGGTTTTTACTTCGGCAGACTTTTTAAATGCCACGGCGGAGCACATGGATCAATTAACGTAATTCAGGCAATTGAAAAATCATGTAACACATTCTTTTATCAACTAATATTAAGAATAGGTCTTGATAAGTGGTCAGATTATGCCTATAAATTCGGGTTTGGACATAAGACTGGTATTGACATTACAGAAGAGGGAAAAGGGATTCTTCCATCAACGAAATATTATAATAAGAGATATGGTGAGAGGGGCTGGACAAGGGGTTTCATGGTAAGTCTTGGTATCGGCCAGGGAGAGCTGAGCGTAACTCCACTTCAGCTTGCTCATTATACCGCTTTAATAGCTAATAATGGTAAATCATACTCTCCACATGTGGTTAAAGGATATCTTGATGCGAATAAGAAATATGTACCGTTTAATTTTCCGGTTGTAGACACAAAAGTAAGTAAAAAGACAATGGATATTGTAAAACATGGAATGTTCCTGGTAGTTAACGGAGCAGGAACAGCACGCTCCATAAAACTTCCGGATATCAATATTGCAGGTAAGACTGGTACCGCACAGAATCCTACAGGTAATAAAAAAGATCACGCATGGTTTATTGGTTTTGCTCCTTATGAGGATCCTAAAATAGCAGTTGCTGTTCTGGTTGAGAACGCCGGCTTTGGAGCAACGCACGCTGCACCTATAGCCAAAGCAGTAATTCAGGCTTACCTGAAACCTAAAAAGAATTATCATCCGTCATTCGATAATAAGGAAGAAAAAATTGCTGCAAACACGATCAAGAATTGATTATCAGTTAGAGGACAGATTTGATCTGGTTTTGTTTTTCTCTGCGTTTCTTTTAGTCATAATAGGCTTACTGGCTGTTTATAGTTCCACGCTCAATCATCCTGTAGCCGGAGGAAATTTCTATAAGCAATTATTCTGGGCAATCACTGCAACAATCATATTTTTCATAACTTATTTCCTTCAACCCCGTACATTTTATCTTCTTGCAATTCCGGCATATCTTTTTTCACTAATGGCTTTGATAGCGGTTATATTTGTTGGAAAAACCGTATATGGCGCCAAAAGCTGGATTGATTTCGGGCCTATAGGTTTTCAGCCATCGGAGTTTGCAAAGATAGGTACATTATTATTTCTGGCTTCCTACCTTAGCAGGGAGAAGACAGATATAGATAATATAAAAGACATATTTCTTGCTCTCTCCATTGGTTTACTTCCTGTAACCTTGATACTTTTAGAACCTGATATGGGAACCTCCCTTATTTTTATGTCACTGACATTGGTTCTTCTATATTGGAAAGGGATCAGTTTATTTGGTATTTTCGTAGTAATATCTCCGATGGTGACGATATTTGCATCAATGTTCGGGACAATCACTTTTATCCTGGTCCTTTTACTGATCATCGGCGCATTAGTTTATTTTAAGAAGAACTTGTTTCTTAATGCTTCCATATTTGTTCTTAATCTTGCTTCCGGTTTCTTTTTTGATTCAGCATATAATTCACTGAGTCCCCATCAGCAAAAAAGAATAGCTTCTTTTCTGGATCCTAATGCAGACCCGTTGGGATCAGGATACAATGCTATTCAGGCGAAAGTAGCTATCGGATCGGGCGGGTTCTTTGGAAAAGGATTTCTGAGCGGGAATCAGACACAGTTGAGGTTTATTCCTGAGCAATGGACAGACTTTATTTTCTGTGTTATTGGTGAAGAATTCGGATTTATTGGAAGTATTATTACTGTTTCACTGTTTTTATGTTTATTTTTACGTTTATTAAAGATATCTTCTTTAGCAAAGGACAAAAATGAGTTTAATAGTATTCTGGTAATAGGAATACTTGCGATAATGTTTGTTCATTTTGCTATAAACATCGGTATGACGGTTGGTTTAATGCCCGTTATTGGTGTACCGCTTCCTTTTTTAAGTTATGGCGGCAGCTCGTTAATGGTGAACATGTTTCTTTTAGGAATAGCGGCGAATATATATCGTAACAGGAAACAACATGCCTAATAATAATTATAGATATATAAATGAATGCCCTGCAAAAATTAGAAAACCAGATAAAGGAAGGAAATCACATTGCAGTAGGTCTTGATTCTGATATCTCCAGAATCCCTATGCATCTGCACAATTCAGAAGATCCTATCTTAGATTTCAATAAAATCATTATTGACAACACCTTTCAGTACGCCGCTTCATATAAGCTTAATTTTGCATTCTATGAAAAGGATGGTCCTGCCGGCTTTGAAACTCTTAAAAAAACCATCGAATATATTCCCCGGGACAAACTTATTATTGGTGACGCAAAACGAGGTGACATAGGCAATACCAGTGAAATGTACGCACTCTCGATCTTTAATCATTTCCAGTTAGATTCAGTAACTCTTCATCCCTATATGGGTTTCGATTCAGTTGAACCTTTTCTTAAATATGAGGATAAACTTCATTTCATACTTGCGCTTACCTCAAATAAGGGATCAAAGGATTTTGAGAAACTCAAACTTTCAGATGATAAATTCTTATATCAGAAAGTAATTGAAAAAGTTCATGAATGGAATGTAAAGAAGAACTGTGGAATTGTGTTCGGTGCTACAAATACCGAAGAACTTGAGTCGAACATTAATTCTTTCGGGGATCTACCCATTTTATTACCTGGTATAGGTGCTCAGGGTGGAAGTCTGGAAGAGGTTGTAAATATTTTCAATTTAAATAAAAAAAATAATTATATTATAAATGTAAGTCGTTCGTTGATTTACAAAGATAATAGCGAAGATTTTGGAAAGGCGGTATCTGAAGAAATAAAGTCATTGCATAAACAAATAAGTGAGTTTAGCTCGCTGTAGTAAAAATATAACCCGGAGCCGGAGATGGAAAGCGATTCTAAAATTGCCGAAAGAATCCTCTACGATGTTTGGAAAGAAAAGAATTTTTCCAGAGATCTTAAGACAACAGATGGAGAAACGGTTACAATTTTAGATGTGGGTATAGAAAATGTCGATACTTCGGGTCCGGATTTCAAGGGAGTAAGATTAAGAATTGGTAATCTTACCTATGTGGGTGATGTTGAAATTGATAGTGATTTCAGGGATTGGAAGGCGCATGGACATCATCTGGATAAAAAATATAATAGCGTTATTCTCCATCTGACCATTCGCAATAAAAACAAAATGGCATTTGTTTTCAACAAGAACGGCAGAAAAATTCCTTCAATTTGTATTCAGGACTATATTAACAAAAATTCAATTCATGAACTGGATGATTCCTCTGACGAAAATGACAAACACCAACAGTTCCTCAGGTGTGTGGATCAGTCCCATAATGTTGACAGCAAAACCAAACTGGATTTTATATTCAAACTTGGGGTTGAGAGATTTAGAAAAAAATGTGATAAAGTACTCTTCAGACTTAAAGAACTTACTTATCTTCATGAATTAAATCTTAAAGAACCCCTTATCAGATATGAGCTGAATCCTGATTTTATGAATAAGGAATTTACATCAAGAGATTTCAATAACAGGGAAATATGGCAGCAGCTATTTTATGAAATGGTGTTTGAAGCTTTAGGGTATTCAAAGAATAAAACCTCTATGTTGAATCTTGCACAAGCCGCCGGTATAAGCTACCTGAAAACAGCTGCTTCAAAAGAAGATGCCATAATGTGGATCTCTGCTAATCTTTTCCACATCGCAGGTCTCGTACCTGAAGAAAAGCCGAACAGTGATGATTACATCAAAGAACTTCATCAGAAGTGGTGTTTTGTGAAGAATAAATACGATGGCAGAGTTCTAAATGAATCCCAATGGCACTTCTTCAAATTGCGTCCGCAAAACTTTCCGACAATCAGAATTGCGGGAGGGGCGGTCATCCTTAACAGAATCATTTTTGAAGATATGCTTGCGGTATTGCTGAAGAAATTTGATGAAATAAATAATCCCAATGTACTTTCCCGTATCCTTAAATCAATGTTTATAATTAAAGCAGAAGGATATTGGAAGAGCCATTATATGTTCGGACAGAAGGCTAACAGTGATGTAAATTATTTTATCGGCGGTTCTAGAGCTGATGAAATAATAATAAATGTGCTGCTTCCTTATATGAGTATATATGCAGATATATTTTCAAAAACTGTTGTTACTAAGAAGATATATCAGATTTATGCTAATTATTTACAGATTGATAATAACAATATTGTCAAGTTTGTGTCCGACTCGCTTGTTCTGGAGAATGCATGGAAAAAAAGTTCTCTATCACAGGGTATGATCGAATTATTCAGAAACTATTGCTCAAAGAACCGGTGCCTGGAATGTAAGATAGGTGAAACTATCTTTAATTAATCCGCTCTGAATAATTCTATTTAATTGCTCCTCATGACTGCCGTACAGTTAAACTAACTGCTTATCGACTGGAATCTTTCATTCCTTATTCCATATCTTTATCACTGACGTTTAAACATATTTTGGAGTTCCTTTATGAAATTCAGATATTTTTTTATTCTCGCTTCTATGATATTTTCTATTGAAGTAATGTATGCCTGCACCAACCTGATTGTGACCCGCGGAGCCTCAACAGACGGTTCGACAATGATTACATATTCTGCTGATTCGTACAGTGCCTATGGTGAATTATATCATTATCCTGCTGCTGTATATGGGGAAGGGACTATGCTGGATGTGTATGAATGGGATACCGGAAAATTTCTTGGTAAGATCAAACAGGCCTTGCGAACATATAACGTTGTTGGAAATATGAATGAACACCAGGTCGTTATAGGTGAAACAACATTTGGCGGAAGAGAGGAACTATCAGGAGGAAAGGGAATACTGGACTATGGAAGTCTTATATATATAGCCTTACAACGCTCTGCAACAGCACGTGAAGCTATTAAGGTTATGACAAACCTGGTAGAGGAATATGGTTACTGTAGTTCGGGTGAATCATTTTCAATCGGTGATAAAAATGAAGCCTGGATTATGGAACTGATCGGGAAAGGAGAGAAACATAATGGCGCAGTTTGGGTAGCTGTCCGCATCCCTGATGGTTATGTTTCAGGTCATGCAAACCAGGCAAGAATAACAAAGTTTAATTTAAATGATCCACAGAATGTACTTTATTCTAAGGATGTTATCTCGCTTGCGAGAGAAAAAGGATACTTTAAAGGTGAAGATAAAGATTTTAACTTCTCTGAAGCATATGCACCCGTGGATTTTGGCGCTGCAAGATTTTGTGATGCAAGAGTATGGTCGATGTTCAGAAAAATTAATAGGGACATAGAGAAGTATATAGATTATATTGAAGCAAGAAGTTCAGAAAGAATGCCCCTATACATAAAGCCGGAAAAGAAAATATCTGTAAGTGATGCTATGAACCTTATGCGTGATCATTATGAAGGTACTCCGCTTGATATGACAAAAGGAATTGCAGCGGGTCCTTATGCATCCCCCTACAGATGGAGACCATTGACCTGGGAGCACAAAGGTGAATCTTATTTCCATGAAAGACCAATATCAACACCTCAAACAGGATTTTCGTTTGTATCTCAGTCGAGATCCGCTCTTCCTGATGAAATAGGCGGGGTATTGTGGTTCGGAGTTGATGATACCTACATGACTGTATACACTCCTATTTATCCATGTATTACCACTATTCCTGTTAACTTCAAAAAAGGACTCGGAGCATTGGATAGATTTACATGGGATTCAGCATTCTGGGTGTTTAATTTTGTTTCTAACATGGTATATCCAAAATACAGTTTAATTATAGATGATGTTAAGTCTGAACAAAGTAAATTAGAGGGAATTTATCTTTCGAGGCAAGAGCAGGTAGAGGGAGCAGCCCTTGCTATGTATAAAGAATCCAAAGGTAAAGCTGTTGATTATTTAACCAGCTATTCTAATGAAACTGCATCATTCACCTATAAAAGCTGGAAATCACTCGGCGAGTATTTTATTATGAAGTATATGGACGGTGTTGCTAAGAATGAATTCGGCAAGGTAAAGAATATAGGTTACCCTGAGTTCTTCAAACAACAGATTGTTGCTGAGAATGGTGATTACCTGAGGATGAGAAAATTTGCCTATGAAGAAGAAAATGAATACTCCAACCTGATACAAAAGGCTGAGATATCATTTACTAAAAAGAATTTTAGTACTGCGAAGGATTACTATCAGAAGGCATTGAAGATTAAGCCTGCTGATGAGTTGTCGAAAGCAAAGCTGGCGAAAATTGAGAAGATCCTCACTGATATTGAAGCAATTTTTAATACAGCAAATTAAACCTTCAGGCCTATCATCCTTTATTTGATTAACAAAAGAAAAGGCTGACAAATGTCAGCCTTTTCTTTTTATAAATAACAGGATTACTACTAATTCTGATCCCTCATTTTCTTTATTTCATCTCTTATCTTTGCAGCCCGGAGATAATCCTCTTTCTCCAGAGCTTCTCTGAGCTGATCCTGGAGTGATGCTAAACGTGATTCGCGTACATTCGAGAACTCCGGTTTCGGTTGTTCAGTTTCAGGGTCAGGGCTCTCCTCTAGATTTTCAAGCGACTCATCTTCATTGGAGGGTACAAATCCCGCGGCTTTCATAACATCTTCATTTACATAGATAGGCGCCTGAGTTCTCACAGCAAGAGCTATGGCATCACTTGGACGCGAATCAATATCATTGGTTAAAGATGATATCTCCAGTATTATCTTGGCGAAGAAAGTATTATCCCTCAGTTCATCTATCAGGATTTCCTGGATCGAAGCACCTAGATTATCAATAACATTTTTGAGAAGATCATGTGTCAGCGGTCTTGGAGGTTTAATGCCCTCAATTTCCAGCGCGATTGCCTGAGCTTCAAAAGCACCGATAATTATCGGAAGCCTTCTGACTCCATAAACCTCTTTAAGCAGGATTGCATATGCACCGCCCGCTGATGGGGTAGAAGATAATCCCAGTATTTCAACTTGTACTTTATCCAATTAAACACCTATCTAATTATTTTTGTTTTCTTAATTCCTCAGTGAGAGCCGGAACAATTTCAAATACGTCTCCAGCTATACCATAATCAGCTATACCGAAAATGGGAGCATCTTTATCTTTGTTTATTGCCACAATGTATTTAGAAGATGACATACCTGCTAAGTGCTGTATTGCACCTGAAATTCCTATCGCAACATAGAGATTGGGTGAAACTGTTTTGCCAGTTTGACCAACCTGTTCGCTATGCGGTCGCCATCCTGCATCAACTACCGCGCGGGATGCGCCTACTGCGCCTCCTAATGCGTCTGCAAGTTCTTCTATGAGATTAAAGTGCTCAGGACCTTTCAATCCTCTTCCTCCTGAAACAATGATGTCAGCTTCTGCAACATCAAGTTTACCTTCCGCCTTCTTAATCTCTATAACTCTGGAATTGAGATTTAAGTTTGCTGCTTCACGGGTTGTAACCTGTGCAGACTTATCTTCCGGCTGACCAGGATTAAATACATTCGGTCTTAGCGTAAATACTTTAACGGGTGATGTTATCTTTGCTTCAAGCAAAGCTTTACCGGCATATACAGGACGTGTGGCAAGAATTTCACCTGATGAGACTTCAAGAGCTGTACAATCTGTTAATATTCCGGCATTCAACTTAACACTCACCAGAGGGGCAAGGTCTCTGCCCAGAGCTGTATTCGAGAAGAACAGAACATCTGCTGAAATTTCTTTTGCATATTCAGCAATTAGTTGTGCATAAGCAGAAGATGAGTAGTTATCTAATTCTGCGCTATTAAATAAAACAACTTTATCGATCCCATAGCTTCCTGTCTGCTCAGCATTGCTAACCTTATTCCCGCATACAATGGCTTCAACTTCACTACCAAGATCTTTTGCAAGGTTTGAAGCAGCTTTGGCCGCTTCAAATGAAGATTTTTTAATTTCTCCATTACGTTGTTCTAAAAAAACTAAGATTTTATTTGGCATGATTCAATTCCTTTTTATATGACTTTTGCTTCTTCTTTTAATAAACGAACCAGTTCAGATACTACGGATTTATCTGTACCAAGTATTCTGCCCGGCTGTTTTAGCGGAGGCTTTTTCATTTTGACAATTTCAACAACAGACTGAGATGCTGCCGCAGGCTTTTCTTCAATCACTTTCTTTTTAGCCGCCATAATACCCTTTAAAGAAGCATATCTTGGTTCATTCAGACCTTTCTGGGCTGTAATAACAACAGGCAGGGAAGTCTCAACCACTTCGCGTCCCCCTTCAATTTCACGCTCTGCAATAATCTTATTTCCTTCAAGCTTAAAATCAACAACTACCGTTACGCAATTATAACCAAGTAATTCCGAGGTAAGCTGCCCTGTGATGGAATTATCATAATCTACGGATTGTTTTCCGAAGAATACAAGTTCGGCCCCCTGAGCTTTTATTTCTTCAGCTAAAGCCTTAGCTATTCCAAGTGAATCTCTTTCATTATCATCTTTTAGTAGAATTCCACTGTCCGCTCCCATTGCAAGAGCTTTTCTGATGGTTTCTTTATTCGCGTCTTTACCAACACTGAGAACAACTACATCACCACCCGACTTTTCCTTCGTCTTCAATGCTTCTTCGACCGCGAATTCATCGTAGGGATTGATAATATATGTTATGCCAGAGGTTTCAATTGTCTTTCCGTTTGAACCAATCATTATTTTGGTAGCAGTGTCCGGAACATGACTAACACAGACTGCTATTTTCATTAATCCTCCATATAAAGAAAAAATTTGCTAAAAAAAATATAAAGACAGATGAATATAAAAATCAAATAAGAGGGCAATGTACAATTGATTATCTTAATTCAAATCCAAGCGTGAAACTCCATCCGGCGATATTACTAGTAATATAATCAACATTTTCCTTAGAATAACCAGATCTGAAAAAAAGTTCGGTATTTTTATTTAATTCGTAGGCGAACTTGAAGGAATATTTATTTTCCTGATTCACAGGACTATAGATGAGTTCATTTCCTGCTTTGCCGGTCACAAGCTTAAAATCCCTGAAATAGAAATCAGCCAAAATGAACACTGAGTAATGTTCAAGGAAAAGCTTTCCTGCAATAAACGTAACCTGATGTTCATATGACGGTGATTCCACTGCATCAGAAGAATGAAGCAGAACTCTGTAAGATGAGCTCAAAAGGAAGTTTTTAAGATATTTTATATTTACCATTGGGCCAACGCGCCATCCTTCATTCTTTTGGTTTCCAAATGGATAAAAGTCATACTCATTTTCAACTATGAACTTCTCAGCATACACTCCGATTCCCGACGCCAAATATCTTGAGTTAATAAGCAGATATTCAGATTGAGAAAAGATAAGATCGTACGTTATACTTCCGGCATAATCAATTTTCTGAGATGTATATCCCACTATGGTGCTTAATGGTCTGCCGAGGATTGTGGTTGTTAATGAAGGTTGAAAAGTGAATATATCATATTTAACATTCAGCAGGTCTCCAAAATAATTATTCTTAATCACTGAGAAGTTTAATCCCCAGTTGAAGTTTTCGCTATAATAATAATAATTGCCATTAAAATTTATCTTCAGTAAAGCGGATTTATTTCTTGTTCCCAGATACTCAGGGTGCACATTTATCAGAAGCGAACCTTCGTGAGGTGAATTTGAAAAGTCGAATTTTAGCTGTCCGTTTAATCTTGTCACCAGGTCATCCTGGAATACCAGGTCTTCTCCGCTGGTCTTAAAGTATCCTGCTTCAGCATTGAATTTCCAGGAGATCTGCGGAAACACCGCAGCTGTTAGTATAATATAGAAGGTACAGAGAGCAAGAGAGCAGTTCATTCGAGGGATTTTGATTTGTGAATTAGAATGGTTCTGAAAATGACCAGATTTTCTTTAAGCTCCTTAAGCATTGACTGATAGTCTTTGATTGACAGGTTTGAAAGGTTGGAACTCAGTACAGGTCTGGTTTTATGTTCACCTTTTTCAATAGCCCTGAACTGGTTCAGCATACTGGCTGCATTCGCTGCATTGGAAACGTAATCCTTCGAATTATCAAACCCATCACGAGCCGCAAGCTCAGTGTTACTTTTTTTTCTGGAGATACTATATGAATTATTATATTCACTTTCCTCAAGAAACTTTTCAGCTTTTTTCTGAAGCAGCAGAACCTGGCTTATCTCAGCGGACTGTTTATCTACGTAATTAATCTTCTGTTCTATTTCTGTTAACGCCTTAATGAGGATATCTCTGAATATCTTTCTTTCTTCATAATTCTTAATGGAACCCGGATCAATAGAAATTATCAATGAAGGATTAAATGAAAGATCAGGAAATCTTTGTACAATAGATAATTTCTTTTCTGAATAAATAAGGATCTGTAATTCAGTATCTGTATTTTTCATGTCAGAAACTTTTACAGTATTCAGAGAATCAATAATCCTGCTGTAGACATTTCTTAAAACGCTTTTCAGATCTTCACGCCTGCTCTCCAGAACTATGATTCTCTTTTGAAGCTCGCTGATATGATTCGAAAGGGACATTGATTTAGACATGAGATCAGTGATGCGCTCTTTATCCTGTTTACTTTTTTTCTTTTCTCTGCTGATGGTTAACGCACGCTCATTCATGAGCATATTTAATGAATCAAGTTTTCTTTGCTCTGCTTCCAAGGTTATTGTTACAGCGTTATATCTCTTTTCTGTTTCAGTAACGTTCTGACTGAAACCGGCATGCAGGGGAATAACAAATACCAGAACCAGCAAATAATATTTTATTCTGGAATTGTTCATAACAAACCATATTTCTCAAGTTTATAATAGAGGACACTTGTGCTGATAGATAATATTTTTGCAGCCCTGTTCTTAACACCATCTGCTTTCTTCATCGCCTGGATTATCAGATTCCTTTCAAACGAACAAACCGCATCCTCGAGCGGCATATTGGTATAACCATTTGAAATGAAAGAACTCTTATTGATATGCATTCCAATAAGAATAGGATCTATGATATCACTATCCGAAATTACATATAATCTTTCCATAAGGTTTTCCAGTTCCCTGATGTTCCCGGGCCATGAATAGTCTGTCAGAATCTTTACTCCATCATCAGTAATTTTCTTAATATGTCTGTTCTTTTCAGAGAGTTTACTAAGGAAGTGTTCAATGAGAAGGGGAATATCTTCCTTCCTTTCTCTTAATGCAGGAATCTGTATTGGTATTACACTCAGCCTGTAATAGAGATCCTCACGGAATTTATTTTCTCTCACAAGTGACTGCAGATCCTTATTGCTTGCCGCAACAATTCTAACACTTGTAGTAATTGTTTTCTCACCGCCGACTCTTTCAAATTCACCTTCCTGCAATACTCTCAGCAGTTTAACCTGCATAGCGGGAGAGATGTCACCTGCCTCATCAAGAAAAAGCGTACCTTTATCCGCAAGTTCAAAGCGGCCCCGCTTCTGCCTTATTGCACCCGTGAATGATCCTTTCTCATGACCGAATAATTCACTTTCAAGCAGATTATCATTTAGTGAGCCGCAATTTATTTTAATAAAAGGATTTTCATTCCTGCTGCTCTTCTGATGAATAGCTCTAGCAATGAGCTCTTTTCCTGTTCCGCTTTCTCCCTGAATGAGTACAGTAGAATCTTTATCGGCAATGTGATCGATTATCGAAAATATTTTCTTTATTGCCTGCGATGTTCCAATAATGCTGCCGAATCCCGAATTAAGTTCATCATAAAGATATTTATTCTGATCGAGTAATTTTTCCAGTTTCACGCGTTCATTATATCTGTTGATCAGATTTCTGATACGTATTCTTAATTCGTCAGGGGAGAATGGTTTGCTTAAAAAATCAGACGCACCGAACTGCATTGCCTTTACTGCAGTATCAATTGTGCCGAATGCTGAGATCATTAGAATTTCAATACCGGGATTTATTTCTTTCAGTTTCTTAAGAACTTCAAGTCCATCCATCGGCTCCATCTTAAGGTCAACAACTGCGATCTGGGTCGGCACTGACTGAAATTCCCTGATGGCATCAGGGCCATTATCATATGCCTTAACGAGCAAACCTTCCCGCTTCAGAGTTTCAGTAATTCCAAAGCGCATAGTATCGTTGTCTTCAACTACAAGAATATCAATCATTTTCAAAATCAGGATTATTAGTTAAAATAAATGTACAACCATCGGGATAATTATTATTCAGAATAAGTTTTGCTTTGTTCTCGGCTGCCAGTTTATTGCATACCGAAAGTCCTAATCCGGTTCCATTCTTTCTGGTCGTATAAAACGGATCAAATATATGTGCCGCATTCTCAGGTTTAATACCCGGACCTGAGTCTATAACATTTATCTGCCATAAATCATCATTACCCTGAAAACGAATGTGAACAATTCCGGAAGCACTAATCGACTCAATACTGTTTGAGATCAGATTGATGAATATTTGTTTCATATGACCCGGATCAAAATACACATGATGATCATTAACATCAAACAGAAGAGAAATTTGTTTCTTATGCAGCATGTCTGAGAAGAGAACTTCAAGTTCACAGAACAATGTTTGAAGATTAACCCGTTCAGGCTGTGGTTTAACAGGCCTTCCGTAATTCAGAAAAGCATTTATAAGAGCCTTGAGTCTGCCTACCTCAGAAAGTATGCGGTCAGGATAATCAGAACTTAATGCACTGTTGTTCTGATCTTCTCTTATCAATCCTGCAAAAAGTTCTATACCGCCTAATGGATTTTTGATCTCATGTGCTATCTGGGCCAGTATATGTTCTTTTTCATTCTGACTTTTATTTAAGCTGTTCCTCATTTCATCCAAAGCTTCTGATAGAACTGCCATTTCGCCTTTCATATTTCCGGGTTTCAGAATTTTATTATTTCCTTTTCCTATTGCTTCGCTGAAACTGACAAGCTGGTTGATTGGTCTGGTAATTGAATTGGCTGCAATCCATCCAAGTATGATAGTTATTATCACTCCGCCCAGGCCAATAAGCCAGAACACTGTGGAATATTGATCCACTCTTTCCAGTCTCTCTGCACTTTCCTGAACCCCGAGCCAATATTCTGAAGATATGCGTTTAAATCCCCAAAGGTACCAGTTGCCGTCATCTCCCTTGAAGGGGAGTGAGGTTGTAGTTTCATTGCTGTCAAGCTTTTCTATCTCGCTGACATTTAGTAATAAGCGGGGATCAGTAAGTCCCCTTGTAACAGAGCTGTCGGAATGAAAAATTATTTTCAGGTTAGAATCAAAAATAAACACTGCCGATCTGTTACCTGATTGCGGCCGAGTGAGATTCTGAAAATAATCTTGTGCGGAGCCTGTTGGTTCACCCACCTGCAGAAATAGAAAAAAATTGGGATCTATCCGGTCAGATACAATATTTGCCAGTGTCTGTGCCTGTTCAGATAATTGGCTAAGGTAAATATCTTTTAAATAAAAAAAACTTACACGTGATAGTATAAGTACAAGAATTACGGTGACCAGCGTGAAAGTCAGAATGATCTTAATTCTGTAATAAGATCTGTTGTGAAGATTTCTAAGTAAAGCCATGTGCTGCATCAATTTTCATAACTAAAATATAGATATTAGCCCGTAGTTTCAATCTCAAATACATATCATCTGATGGAGTACAACACAGCAGCGTGTTCCGTATCAGGGTCCACCTCCCTTAAAAGCAGAACACGCCCACTGTGAGACTCCATATTATTGTCCTGATTACTTCAGATCTCCGCGTTAAAGCTTAGCCACCATTGAGCAAAATGGAATTTGTCTGAAAATTCGGGATCCAGCAGCATATTTATCCTGAACTGTTCGGATACAGCAACCTTCATCTGCATAATAAAATCAGTAGTATTTTCAGTCATCTTTCCCGGGGCCTGCGTATACCTCTCACCAAAATTTCTTTCAGTCTTTAATTCACCATTCTCTAATTTTTGACGTACAGAGAAAAACGCTGTAGTCTCATCTGTAATATCCCACTTCTCAAGTATTCTGTTTATACCCAGTGTGAGACTGAAGAATTCATTAAAGTTGAAATCCAGCAGAACAGGTATTTGTATTGTCTGGTAATCTGCTTTGTACTTCCAGATTAAAATTTTGTCTTCCAGTAAACTGTAAGCGTGATCTGAATTCCATTGAGGATTTTCAGTCTGCCTTTGATGGTATTCTGATCTCCTTAGTGCTGAAACAGGTTCTTCATTTGTAACTCTGTTTGTATTATTCTGAAAGAAAAATCCAAGTCTGATAGTATTCAGTTTAGTGAGTTTCCAATTAAACGAAATCAATGCCTGGTGTGTTTTTTTATCTCTGAGACCGGTACCTGAGCGAATATCACGAGCCATCGAATTTCCCCAGTATTCATACATCCTGGTACCCCCGTTATAAATATAGGAATACTTTGATAAATTATCAGAGGTATCTGTGATAGTACCATTAGTTAAAATGTTTATAGTGGTTACAGAATATTTATAGTATGCAGAAAAACCACGGTCTCCTTTATTTCTTAAAAAATTAAAACTAATATATTTAGTTTTTCCATCCTGATTCCAGCTCTGATCAGTTACGGAATTCGAATAATAATAATAGTAATCATCACCAACAGGAGGGGTATTGTATTGGCTTTCATAAAAGCTTCTGGAATCATATTCCTGATCTGCATCTCCCTCCAGCATTCCTGCTTTAACCCCTAGTTTAATTGATTCATGCGGACTATAAAGAAATCCGGCACTCAGGTCAAGATGTGAATATTCCTGTGCCCGGTTTTGTTCATAACGATTTGCCCAGTCGTAATTATCTGTCTGGCCATATTCGTCAGAGTGAGCATCAAGATAACCTCCATCGCGTGTGTGGAAGACACCGTTCAGAGAGAAACCGATATTCAGAAAGGAAAATAATTTATAGCCAGCAAAGGCGGAGAAGAGATGTCCGTCATTGACCATGTCGTCTCTCCCTGTGTAACGGTCTTCTATCGGGACATCCTTCACGCCTTCATTCCTTACCCCCAGAGCATCGTAATAGTAAGAGGAATTATAAATCCAGTAAGGCATCTGGTAAAACTTTTCTTCTTTATGTATATACTGATAAGTGCCTCCTATAAAAAAATTATCCAGGATATCTTTCATCGGATAAGTAAGAATACCTAAAGAGGCAACAGGTTCCGGTTCCGTTCTTGTTCGTGTGATCCAGCGCGGATCCATATAAGGGAGGCGAATAAACGAAATATCATAATAATAGTAATGCGGCATTACATAGTGATTTATAATTGAAGGTTTAGTTCTATCTCCTCGAAAGTCCAGATAAATATACGTATCACCCTTTATTTCCGGCAGCATGGCTGGATTTAACTGCAGATTAAGAAAAGGATCATCAATTAATCCAACTGCAGAATTCTTAAAACTCAGAAGCCCAAATGTATTCAGATAATGACTATTGAAATATAACTCCGATTGTTCGAAATTCTGTTCAGTAGTTCTTTCGCCATAATACTGGGCGTAAAATATCAAAGGAGTAAGAAGAACGATTATAATTAGTTTCATGATTAATTGGCCTGTGGTTTTGGTTCGTAAATAATGCCAGTGAATAGTATTGTATTTGTGGTGTTCTCTTTTATGAAGAACATAAATGGACGATTTACTGTAAAACTATCACTAAGAGATGTTCTTTTAAACTCAATCGAAGTAACCGCTGCTGCTTCAGTACCTTCATCATCAACGCTTATAAATGATTTGTGCTTAACTTTACTAATAAAAATTCCTCCATCTTTATTTATTCCGGTAAAATCTGCCCTGTATGCGTCGAAGGCCACACCCATTCCAAGTTGGGTTAGTATGTCATTCAACTCAATTTCATACTCCAGAATAAAACGTGGAAGAATAAGTTTGGTTTCAGTTTCTAAGGCGCTGTTAAAAATGTTTTTTACACCATCTGATGTAAGCGAATTTATAACTGAAGGGAGATCTTTATCTTCATCCGGCAGCAATACAACCATACTAAAAGTATTTTCTCCATAAGGAATTTCGATTGAACTGAAGCCCTGGCCGTTATACACTCTGAATGTATTTGCCTGTACCATATATTTAGCGGTGGTGGTTGTATGATCATACCGCTCAAAAGATCCGTCATAAGAATTGTTCTTATCAAATTTATACGTCCATATTCCCTTAAAATACAGCGCGTTCATTAAATACATTATTACATCTGATGAGATGGGAGGATCGATTATTTGTTTAATCTTTCCTTTTGTTTTGTCTTCTACCCACTGATTGATAATATCCGATGCGGCAGGATCAGCAAAATTCAGTTCTTTTATAAATGCATCAAAGTACTTTTTATTATCTAATAGAAATGAAGGTTCAACTTCAAAGCCGTTCTTATACCATACAGAATTTGCGATCTGGAAAGTAACTTTTGGGTCAATGCCGGTAAGTGAATTAGTAAAAGAAAGGAATGAATAATTTATATCATCCCTGGAGAGGGTATTTAGTCCCATAACATCCTGAATAGATGTAAAGGTTTCATTCCGAGCTCCATTTAGTGCCATTCCCAGTGCATATGAAATGCTGAGCGGTGAAACAAAGAAATTCTTTTGGGCTTCAAAAGTATCTAATTTCCTGATAAGCTTAAGTCCAAACTCCTCTGATGATGAGGCAATTTTCTTTTCAGCTTCTGTTAATTGAAGGGCTGGTTTATTTTGCGACTCCAGCAACTGATCATTGCACTGGAAAAATATAAAAGAACATCCTATTACAAGAATCAGGACTAAACTATTTTTCATGAGCCTCTCCTTAAAATTAGTGTTATTTAGTCAATTGTTATGCCGATAGAAAAATTGGACGAAAGTGACGAAAACGGACTTCTGAGGATGGGCGGCTTATCAGAAAACTGATAGATTATTGAAATTCTGACAAAGTTAAAATTTAGGTTTTATCTTTTTATAGTAATCCTTATTTTTAAACATGGAAGAAAAACCTGATATTGGACAATATACCCCTGAGACGGAAGAAGAAACTATTGTTGGAATACCATTTAAAGTGGTATTATTTAATGACGACTGGCACACCTTTGATGAAGTAATTCTTCAATTGGTTAAAGCGGTTAAATGTTCATACGAAGCCGCCCGCGGGTTTGCTTTTGAGGTACATGTAAAAGGAAAAGCTATTGTTTACAACGGGGTATTGGAACAATGTCTTAAAGTTTCATCAGTTCTGGAAGAAATTGAACTCCACACGCAAATTATCTCCTAGGCGTACGCTTATCGGCCCCCTATAATCCCCCTATAATCTGATCGCACTCAGACATAATTATTGTGAGAGATGTCACATTTCGATCCATCCGCTGCTATTGAATAATGAATAATGGAAAATAGTATCATGTACTGATACTTTATTTATTTGATTTTTTATGATCTTTATCTGACTAGTACAAAAGTACTAATGATTTTTTTGAGGTGTGTTATTATTTTTAATAAAAGCAAAATCAAAGGCGCGTTATGGCCAGAAGGAAAATTTTAAGGAGAATACAGGATAAGTATGAATCCTCCTTAATAACTAAAGAAGAATTACGAAAGCTATTGGAAAAAGGAGTGGTGGGACGCGTAACGGGTGTAATCGGTCCTTTTGTCATAAGGTATCACAATGGTAAGCAAATTATCAGTGAAAGACCGAAAAATTTCAGAATGTCTATGAACAGTGCCGCAGTTCAGGGCCGCAATAATTTTGCCGCCAGTGTCAAGTTTGCCGGATTTCTGTATAAAAATGAAATTTTAAGAGAAATCTGGAGTAAAGCTGATATAGAAGGACGCAGAGCCTGGAACAGAGTGCAAAAGTATAATCATATTTATGGTACCCATCCTACACAGAAAAATGTAATTACTCCCGGAAAGTGTCACTTTGAAATAAGTCAGGGGTGTACGCTGGAAAAGGATTTTAGTATCAGAGTGAAGGAAGAGTTAGCTGAAAATAAAATGCCGATAATAATCATGGTTTATTATGATCCGGTTAAAAGGAGCGGTCAGGCATTTGAGATGATTTATGTAAATGATTCAAAACTAAGCGAAGATCAGATTGAAATATGTAAGCATTACAGGAAGTATATTTTATATTCCGCATTATTTTGGAAAAATGGTGATAAAATTGAGTGGTCGAATACCATGGTGAGTGAAGGTATTTTTAATGAAAATAATGTAGTTACACGCGATTATTCTGAAGCACTTCTGATTTTATTGTATTTAGTTGTAAGTGTTAGATATACCCGGGTAAATCCGTTCAGGTGGAAGCTTGGGTATCCCTGAAAGAACAGAGTGAAATTCTGTGTTACTGCAAAATTTATTTTGTGGGAATAGATTCGTATATTTAAGTCTTCAATTTTTTGTCATTTAATAAGGCTTCATAGATGCAAATTGGTTTGGTAGGCTTACAATATTCAGGAAAAACCACATTATTCCACGCACTTACAAAGCAGAGTGAGCATGATGCTCCGCTCCAATCAGATAAAGCAGCTATCGCTACGGTTAAAGTACCTGATGAAAGACTTGATAATTCGGCTGAGATCTTCAAACCGCCTAAAACTGTATATGCAACTCTTGAAATCTATGATATTCCGGGACTTCGTGTTTCTGAGGACGGAAAAGTTAAGATTACGTCAGAATTTCTTAATAGTGTTAAAAATAATGACGCGCTGCTTTATGTGATCAGGCAATTTGAAAATGAGGCAGTCCCGCATCCAGAAGGAAGTATTGATCCTTTAAGGGATCTTCAATTCCTTGAAACTGAATTCCTTCTTACCGATATGGCATTGCTGGAAGCACGCATAGAAAAGCTTAAAAAAGATATACTCAAAACTAAAAGTGAACAGCAGAAGAGAGAATTGCCTTTAATTGAAAAATGTTATGAGCATGTGGAAAAGGAACTGCCGCTAAGAACCATGAATCTTGACGCTAATGAGAAAAAACTTTTGTCAGCCTACCAGTTTCTTACGTTGAAACCAATGATCGTGGGTATTAATTTGAATGAGGATGCCGCTGGAGATGTGGAAAACGTAATCCAAAAGATAAAAAGTTCTTTCGATAAATACAGCATTACAATCATTCCGTTCTTTGCAAAATTCGAATCTGAGCTGGCCGGTATGAGCGATGAGGATGCAAAAGAGTTTATGAAGGATTTCGGTATTAAGAATTCTGCATTGAGCGACATATTAAAAACTTCTTATGAATTGTTAGGACTTCAGTCTTTCCTCACTGTCGGTGAAGATGAATGCCGGGCATGGACTATTAAAAAAGGAATGAATGCACAGGAAGCTGCCGGTGTAATACATACTGATTTCTTTAATAAATTTATCAGGGCAGAAGTTGTACATTACGATGATTTTATGAAATATGGTTCTTTTCCAAAGTGTAAAGAAGCCGGTGTGTGGAGACTTGAAGGAAAAGAGTATATTGTGAAGGATGGGGATATTTTATCAATCAGGCATAGTTAGGTTTTATAGATTTAAATGAATTATCAGTTAGTAATCAGTAACAAAAGGAAGTAATGGAGAAGTATAAGGAAATCAGGAATATAGCAATTGTTGCACACGTTGATCATGGCAAGACTACATTAGTTGATTATATGTTGAAACAATCAGGCGCATTCAGAGAAAACCAGGCAGTTGAAAAAAGAGTTATGGATTCTAATCCTCTTGAGAAAGAAAGAGGGATAACCATCCTGGCAAAAAATACAAGTATCTGGTATAAAGACACCAAGATTAATATTGTTGATACACCGGGACACGCAGATTTCGGCGGCGAAGTAGAACGCACACTTAAAATGGTCAATGGTGTATTGCTTCTGGTTGATGCTGCAGAGGGACCGCTTCCGCAGACAAAGTTCGTTTTGAAAAAATCACTTGACCTTGGACTCAAACCTATTGTAGTAATTAACAAGATTGACAGAAAGGATGCACGTCCAAATGAAGTGCTGGATGAAGTTTTTGAGCTTTTCCTTTCGCTTGGTGCTTCTGATGAACAGCTTGATTTTCCATTCGTTTATGCGATAGCTAAACAGGGCATTGCGAAGATGAATCTTGATGAAGAATCAAATAACCTTCTTCCATTATTCGAACTGATCTTAAATAGAATTCCCGCACCTGATGTAGTTCCGCATGAACCATTCAGAATGCTTATCAGTGCTATTGATTATAATGATTATCTGGGACGAATTGGTATCGGCCGCGTAGAGAGCGGCTCATTAAAAACTGCTGATAATGTTCTTTTGATAAATAAAGAAGGGCACACTGAACAGGGAAAAATTGCGAAGCTTTATACTTTTGAAAATCTGAAGAGAACAGAAACAGATGAAGTATTTGCGGGTGATATAGCCGCAGTAGCAGGATTTGAAGATGTGAACATTGGTGAAACTCTTGCAAGTCCGCTTAAGCCGGAAGCGATACCATTTGTGGATATTGATGAACCTACAATCACCATGAATTTTATGGTGAATAATTCACCGTTTGCCGGACTTGATGGAAAGTACGTAACAACACGCCACATAAGTGAAAGACTTAGTAAAGAGCTTAGATCAAATGTAAGTCTGAGAGTAGAAATAACAGACTCACCCGATGTTTTCAAAGTAAGCGGAAGAGGCGAACTTCATCTTGCAATTCTGATTGAGAATATGCGCCGGGAAGGTTACGAACTGCAGGTGAGCAGACCACAGGTAATTTATAAAATTATTGATGATGTTAAGGCAGAGCCGATTGAACACGTTATAATTGATGTTCCTGAGGAATTTGTAGGTGTGGTGATTGAGAAACTTGGTAAGCGAAAAGGTGAATTAAAGAACATGATCGCTTCGGGTGCTAATACAAGATTAGAGTTTTATATTCCTGCGCGCGGACTTATAGGTTACAGGACAGAATTTCTTACTGATACAAAGGGTACAGGTCTCATTCACACTATTTATCATGGGTATGAACCATATAAAGGTGATATAACTCAAAGGCAACGCGGGGCTCTTGTTGCGATGGAACCGGGTACTGCTTCAGGTTACGCGATGTATAAACTTCAGGAAAGATCGCAGTTCTTTATTGAACCCGGAACGAAAGTTTATGAAGGAATGGTAGTAGGCGAGAACTCCAGAAATATGGATATGCCTGTAAATGTAACTAAAACGAAACAGCTTACGAATATGCGGGCTTCGGGTGCCGATGAAGCCATCCGGCTTGAACCGCCGCGTCTTTTAACCCTTGAACAGGCAATTGAATGGATAACGGATGATGAGTTTGTTGAGATTACTCCCGAATCAATAAGAATACGTAAAAAATATCTTACAGACGCAGATAAAAAGAATGCCCGTCTTGCTCAAAAGAAAATTGAAGAAGAGATTTCAAACAGTTAAATTATAAGCCATCAGATTGATGGCTTTTTTATTACTGAATTATATAAGGAAAACATTATGTCAAAAAATGCTATTGATGGGTTGAAACCCGAATTGATCTGGCAGAGGTTTTATGAAATTACTCAGGTTCCGCGCCCTTCAAAGAAAGAGGGTAAGATTCTTGAGTACCTTAGAAATTTTGCCCGTGAGCATAAGATTGAGTTCAGGGAAGATGCGGTTGGTAATATTGTTTATGTTATTCCGGCAGCGAAAGGTTATGAGAATGCGCCTCTTGTAGTGCTGCAGGGACACGTTGACATGGTTTGCGAAAAGAACAAAGGAACGGAGCACGACTTTGATAATGATCCTCTTAAGCTGAAAAGAGAGGGTGACTGGTTAAAAGCAGAAGGCACAACTCTGGGTAGTGATAATGGAATTGGTGTTGCGGCTGCTTTGGCTGTTGCAACTGATCCAACGGTAGTTCACGGTCCGCTTGAATGTTTATTTACCGTTGATGAAGAAACCGGTCTGACCGGGGCTAATAATCTTCAGCCCGGATTTATTACAGGAAAGATTCTGCTCAATATGGATTCTGAAGAGGATGGTGCTTTCTATATAGGATGCTCGGGCGGTCAGGATTCTCAGGGAATAATGAAAATTGATTACACAGATGCTCCTTCCGGATTGAAAGCCTATAGTATATCAGTAGGCGGACTGAAGGGTGGACATTCAGGTTTGGATATCGATAAAGGCAGAGCTAATGCCATTAAGATGCTGGCGCGAATACTCAATAAGTTAAGCGTTTATGATTTTTATATTGCCTCATTAGAAGGCGGAAGTAAACGTAATGCAATTCCAAGGGAAGCAGAGTGTATAATTCTGTTAAACGAAAAGGACTTTCAGAAAGCGGTTCAGATAATAGCCTCAGCCGAAAAAGATTTCGTTAATGAATTCAAACGTGTGGAGCCTGACATAAAATTATCAATTGAACCGGCGGGACAGGATTATCACTCAGTATTCACTAAGACATTTCAGACTAAAGTAATTAAAACCCTCCTGGGGGTTCCTCACGGAGTTGTGGAAATGAGCCAGGATATGCCGGGTCTGGTTGAAACATCAACAAACCTTGCCACGGTTAATATGGCAAACGGGCAGCTTGTGATAGGTACGAGTCAGCGCAGTTCAATTGAAAGCGCCAAGAAGTATATTGCCGAAAGCGTGCGGGCAGTATTCAGTATGGCTGGTGCAGAAATACAATCCGGCGACGGTTATCCGGGCTGGAAACCTGATCTTGATTCAACAGTATTAAAGACATCAGTAAATGTGTTCAGGGATCTTTTCGGAAAAGAGCCAGAACTTAAAGCTATTCATGCGGGACTCGAATGCGGTATACTCGGTGATAAATATCCCGGTACAGAAATGATTTCATTCGGCCCAACGATAGAAGGTGCTCATTCTCCTGATGAGAAAATAAATATACCAACTGTGGAAAAATTTTATAACTTACTGATTGCAATTCTAAAAAATATTGCAGAAACTAAGAAGCCCGCTTAACTAAATAATCTATTTCGCAGGGCAGCACTCTGCCTGCCCTGGTTTTAATCAAAACAAAAGCCTATGAAAAAAGAATTACAACTTCATCAGGTTCCCAAAATCAGGTCCGTTCAGGACATGGTACTCCAGAGTGCTCAGAAATATTCTGCTAAGTTAGCTCTGGAAGATCTGAATAGCACGCCCATTTCAAAAGTAACATTTGGTGAGCTGCTGCAGAATATCCTTTCGTTCGGTGCATCTCTTAAGAAACTTGGTTTGAAAGAAAAGAGTCATGTTGCTGTAATCAGTGAGAACAGAGTACAATGGGCAATATCGTTCCTGACAGCTATGTGTTTTGATATGGTTATTGTGCCTATTGATAAAAATCTCAAGACTAATGAGATTCTCAACATACTGCATGAATCAGATGCAGAGGCAATTATATTCTCTGACGCATATTCTGCAATGCTGGCAGACGCGAAATGCACATTAAAAAAACTGAAGATCTATATTTCCATGGATTCAGAATCTGAAGAGCATGGATTTTTCGAAATGAAAAAGCTAATAAGAGGTACTTCAGGCAATACAGCGGATCTTCCTGAAATCGATGCTACTTCATTGGCAGAAATTATTTTTACTTCAGGATCACTTGGGAGGGCTAAGGGAGTAATGCTGAGTCAGAAGAACCTGGCATCTAATTTAATGGATATGGTTAGTATGCTGTTCATGTATCCTGAGGACAGGTTTTTATCCGTACTTCCGATGCATCACACATATGAATGTACGTGCGGAATGTTATGTCCGTTGTATTGCGGTTCTTCAGTTCACTATGCAAGATCGCTGAAAACTGTTGTAGACGACCTTCAGAAAGTTCGGGCCACTATGCTGCTGGCCGTACCTCTGCTATATGATAAAATGTTCAAGCGCATTTACAAAACTATTAAAGAGAATAAAATAAAATCAGTAATTATTCCGCCGCTCATCAAAGTTACTGATGTACTTTCAAAATTCGGCTGGAAGAGTTCAAAGAAAAAGATATTCAAAGAGCTGCACGAGAAGTTTGGCGGACACGTTCGTATATTCATTGCCGGAGGCGCAGCGCCTGATCCTCTGGTTGCTAAAGGATTACGTGAATTTGGCTTTACTTTTCTGCAGGGATATGGATTAACAGAAACTTCACCGATACTGGCACTGAACAGACTGCACGATTTTAAGGATGATGCCGCTGGTCTGCCTCTGCCTAATGTAGAGCTGAAGATCAATAATCCTGACGCTGAAGGTCATGGAGAGATCTGGGCAAAAGCACCGAATGTTATGATCGGATATTACAAGAACGAGAAAATGACACGTGATACTTTTGATGATGAATGGTTTAAGACAGGTGATATTGGATATATAGATGAAGATGGATTTCTTCATATCAGCGGAAGAAAAAAGAATGTTATAATCTCTAAAAGTGGAAAGAATGTATTTCCTGAGGAGATAGAAGATATTCTTAACCGGAGTCCTTTTATAATGGAATCGCTGGTTTATGGAGAAGAAGATGCGAAGCAGGATGAAATAATTGCAGTGAAGATAGTGGTTGATGCAGAAGCCTTTATTGAATTATCGGAATCAAAGAACATAAAGATAACCACTGAGTTTATCCAGGAAACAATAGCAAAGGAAGTTGAAAAAGCTAATAAACAGCTCTCTTCTTATAAAGCAATTAAAAAGTTTTATATACGGGAAGAGGAGTTTGAAAAGACAACCACTCAAAAGATCAAGAGATTTCTGGTAAATAATTGATTTTGGCTGGGAGACCGGGGCGAGCCCAATGCTGTCAAGTTAAGCACTCCCTTTAATATCCGACCCTTTCAGGGTCGTGGCCAGTTGGGGTTTTCTTAACCCAGGGCGTTGCCTTGGGCTAATATATGTTAGGCTTACAGCCTAAAGAAATCCTAAACTTGACAGCATTGGGGGCTTGCCCCGTCTGGGTTGCACAAAATGTGAATAAACAGAAATGTATGTCCGGAGTCAGGAATTTAGAATTGTGACTTCGTGTTGAGTTAATCGCAAATTCTTCTATTTGTGAGACCCAGACCTGCCTGCCGGCAGGCAGGCGCCCGCGTGCGGCGTCTCTACAACGGTGTATTACATTTCAGCAGTTTAATTCTGATCCTGTGTGCATACTTTGCAGTTACACGCATCATAGATCTCTTCATAGCCATAGTCGATGGTAAGCTCTTCACCAGATTTTATTTCTTTCATTGAGTACAGAGCCAAAGTGTGTTCATTAAAATCATCGACGTAACAGTTGGGTTCGCAGTCATGGTTAATATATTTTATTTTTTCTGTAGTTGAAGTATCAATATAATTATCACCGTTCCAGAAAATATAAACGTTATTATCCTGTTCCTCTCTTCTGATACATTCTTCGGTATTTATAACCTCTCCACTGATCAGCATAACAAGTTCATCAGCAGGAATATCCATTGAGGCAAATATACCGTTGCCATGTATTTCTGAATACTGTACCTGAACATTGCCTTCCCAGGTTCTGATTTGTGTTCCCATTATCTCCGTTCATCCTTTTTATAAAATAGCAGTAAAGATAGTTAAATGTAAAGTGAAATTAAAACTGCTGCTCATTAATCTTTTAAGTTAGTTGTTCGATAATAAGGTGATAAATATTATCTATTATTATAATAATACATGGAAACAGAACAAAAGTTCGAAGTGGAAAGAGGTCTGAAGAATGGATTCTTCAGAACATATTATACCAGCGGTGCCGTAAGAACAGAAAAATATTATGTTAACGGAAAAATTGAAGGTGATGTAAAACTGTTTGAAGAGAGCGGGCTGCTTCTTGAGCTTATCCCATATAAGAATGGGCATAAAGACGGGACAGCTAAGATATTCTATGAGGATGGTACTCCTAAAATGGAGATAAGTTTTACAAATGATAAGCAGCATGGTGTAACCAGATATTTTTATGAGAATGGTGAACTGAAATCTGAAGTGAATTATTCCAATGGTGTAAAAGATGGATCAACAAAGATCTATTTTAAAACAGGTGAACTGAAAAAAGACGAGAATCTTAAGAATGGAAAGAAACAGGGTTTAACCAGAACATATTACAAGAGCGGTGCACTTAAAGGTGAATGGTTTTATAAAAATGATGTTCCTCATGGCACATCCAAATTCTATTATCAGAATGGCGCTATCCTTGCGACAAAGGAATTCATGAATGGAAAGGATGAGGGTTTAACTACTATATTTTACGCTGATGGTTCTATAAAAGAAGAGATCTCCTTCAAAGACGGGATCAGAGATGGAATAAACAAAGTTTACAACCAGGATGGAAGTCTTAAGTCTAATAACTACTATACGAACGGCATCAGGATACCAAGTGATATCAGTACTTTTCAACTTGACAAAGAAGATGCTTCCACCGAAGTGCGGGTATCTATGTGTGACCCCAAGGGCTTTCAGCATAAACAGGAAACAAAAGTAACTGTTCCGGATAAACAGGGCATGAACACAGCTACGATACTGTACCTGGTGTTGGGGAGTTTTGCTGTAATATTTCTGGTGTATGTTCTTCTTATAAATTATATGGGGTAAATAAAAAAACCTCCGGATTATGTGGATTCTCCGGAGGTTACAAGATCTAATCTGTGATTCTGTTACTGACGCATACCCAGTTCCCGGTCAAGAAGGAATAATCCATTCGGATTGTCTCCTACCAGTTTTAACTTCTCAAGAATAAGGGTTGCGGTGGAAACTTCCTCTACCTGTTCGGTTACAAACCACTGCAGAAAAATAAATGTTGCATTATCTTTTTCGTTCTTAGACAGTTCAATCAGTTCATCAATTGAATTAGTAACCTTAATTTCATGTTCCAATACCTGGTTAAAAAGGTCACGGTGTGATTCCCAGTCAATGCGGGGACCTTCAATAGGCTGTAACTGGACCTGTCCGCCTGCCTGGTGTATATACTCGAAGAACTTCATAGCATGACCCATCTCTTCCTGAGCCTGAACTTTAAGCCACTTTGCAAAGCCTAAAAAATTTCTTTTCTCGTAATATGCCGCCATGGAGAGATATAGATACCATGAGAATAATTCAGCATTCAAATGAGTGTTAAGAGCCTTTTCGGTCACTTCTTTTAACATAGTTTCTCCTTAAGTTGATATGTGCTAAAGATTGAAAATATTCAATTTAGTTCAGATTATCAACTTTTCGGATATGTCATCAAGGAAATTGTAAATTATATCACATAATTGTCCGAATTCAATCAGAAAGGCATCATGCCCATATATAGAACTAATCTCAGCATACCGGGCTCCAGGAATAACTTCAGCAATAAGTTTTTGCTCGTGAATTGGGTATAGAACATCCGATGAAATACCTATTGACAAGGTTTTTGCACTAATAGATTTCAGCACGTCTGATAAAGAACTGCGGTTATAACTCACATCATGTAAATCCATTGCATGCGTAATATAGATATAAGCATTTGCATCGAACCTCTTCACCAGTTTTTTCCCCTGGTAATCAAGGTAACTCTGCACGGAGAATTTATTTCCCGGATCATAATACCTGCTTTCATCAGATCGAGTACGCTTGAATTTGCTGTCGAATGAAATATCAGTCCTGTAAGAGAGCATTGCTATCATTCTTGCGAGTTCCAGGCCATGGGAGGGCTGAACAGAGTAATATCCATTCTTCCAATCGGGATCATTAAAGATGGCCCGGCGGGCAGTTTCGTTGAGTCCGATACCCCAGGCGGAGTGCTTTGCAGGTGCTGCGATAGGAATTATTGATCCAACCAGTTCAGGATACATTATTGCCCACTCAAGTGCCTGCATTCCTCCCAGGGATCCGCCAGTAATAGTTACAACGTAATTCACTCCTAAATAGTCCAGCAGTTTTTTCTGCACGCGTACCATATCTCTCACTGTAACAATGGGGAAGTCTGCCTGATATATTTGTCCGGAGATGGGATTCCTGCTCGCAGGACCAGTAGTGCCATAACAGCTGCCCAGAAAATTACTGCAGATTACAAAGTATTTATCTGTATCAAATACTTTTCCGCTGCCAATCATCTGATCCCACCAGCCGGATTTATTCTTATTCATAAGGCTGTATTTATAAAGAAAGTCATAATCACTTTCTTTATCGTGTTCCTCTGATAATAATAAACCGGCTGCATGTGCATTACCGGTGAGAGCATGGCAGACAAGTATTGCGTTTGTTCCTTCATTATTCAAAGTGCCGTAAGTCTGGAAAGCTGAAATAACTGAAGGCAGCAGCTCTCCATTCTCCAGTACCAGAGGGTTATCAGCAGAGAAGAGTTTAACAAACTCTGTTTTTGCGGATAAAGTTTTCTCGCGTTCGATATCAATTCTCATTAATTAGTTATACCTTTTGTTCTACTGATGCTTTCAGCGCTATATCAAAATCTTCTATGATATCATCTATGTGCTCAAGTCCAACAGATATTCTTATCATATCTTGAGTTACACCAGCTTCCTGCTGCTCTTCAATACTAAGCTGCTGGTGAGTAGTTGAAGAAGGATGAATAACCAATGTCTTTGCATCACCTACATTCGCAAGAAGACTTGCGAGCTTAACATTATTTACAAATGCTTTGCCTGCCTCAAGTCCGCCTTTTATTCCGAAACACAGCATTGATCCAAATTGTCCTTCACGAAGATATTTCTTTGCGTTCTCGTGATAAGGATGACTCGCGAGTCCCGGATACAACACCCATTCAACACGATCATCTTTTTCAAGCCATTGCGCAACTTTCAATGCGTTGGAAGAATGTCTCTCAATCCTAAGTGATAATGTTTCGAGTCCCTGGAGCAAAAGGAAGGAATTAAAAGGACTGAGGCAGGGACCCAGATCTCTCAAACCTTCTACTCTTGCTCTGATAATAAACGCAATATTGCCGAAAGGACCGTCTTTACCGAATACTTCCCAGAACTTCAAACCATGGTAACCGGGACTCGGTTCAGTAAAGACAGAGAAGTTACCATTACCCCAGTCAAACTTACCTGAATCAACTATTACACCGCCAATTGAAGTTCCGTGTCCTCCTATCCATTTAGTTGCTGATTCTACAATAATATCAGCACCGAAATCAATCGGGCGCGAAAGATAACCGGCAGCACCGAAAGTATTATCAACAATAAGAGGTATGCCATGACGATGAGCAATTTCAGCGATCTCTTTTATTTCGGGAACATTAAGTCTCGGGTTACCAATTGTTTCTATATAGAGAGCTTTTGTTTTAGGATCGATAAGCTTTTCGAAATCCTGAGGAGAATCACCATCCACGAATTTTACATTTATGCCGAGGCGGGGGAAAGTAACTTTGAACTGATTATATGTACCGCCATAGAGAAGACTTGTCGAAACAATATTTTCTCCTGCCTGTGCAATATTTGTAACAGCGAGAAGCTGAGCTGCTTGTCCGGAAGAGGTTGCGAGAGCGGCAGCCCCGCCTTCGAGAGCCGCAATTCTTTTTTCAAATACATCAGTAGTTGGATTCATGATTCTGGTATAAATATTCCCGAACTTCTGAAGCGCGAAGAGATCAGCGGCATGCTGAGCGTCATCGAAATTGTATGAACTAGTCTGATAGATCGGAACCGCTCTTGATTTAGTGGTGGGATCAGGCGATTGTCCCGCATGAAGCTGAAGAGTTTCAAATCTGTAATTACGTGTTTTACCGTTTGAGCTCATATTAGATCCTTTCTGATTTATGTTAAAAATCCGGAGGGATACAAAAAAACCTCTTCGGAAGGATATTGAAGAGGTTAATGATTATTCAGTCTCTTCTCTCATCTTTCCCGAAGCATTCTGCCAGGGCAGGATTTAGCACCTGACCCCTCCGGGATAGGAGGACGGTTGCTAAGGTTTCACAGGGCCTGATCCCTCAACCTTTCTCTATAAGAGAGTAATATATTTCAAAAAACTATATACGAAAAAGCCCTTCATTATGAAGGGCTTATACATAAATTCTATTTGGTGTAGTTTAAGTATAAACCCTTATTGAGTGCATCATACACATAATGCACCAGCTGCTGTTTGTTAGGTATATATGTAAACTTTTATTCATCATATTAGTTTGCAAGATAAAGTAAAAATTGTGTGAAGTCAAGAGGTACCAAAAAATTGTTTGTGAATATCCCTGATATTCTTTTTATTCTAATCATCAGCAGTAAGATCACTTCACATCATAATAATAACAGCATAACAAAAAAAACCCGGGGGCTGAGCCCCCAGGAAAAGTTTCATTACTAAAGATACTATTTCAGTTTTTCATCTATTTGTTTAGCAAGACTGAGATGCTCACGAAGCACAGGTAGTGTTTTGGCTGCCCATTGGCCTACGGGAGAATTGGGATCATCCTTTGAAGCCTGTTCGAATTTATTAACATCTTCCTGATGATCCTGAACCATCATACTCATATATTCCTTATCAAATTCGGTTCCGTTTAATTCCCTAAGATCCTGAACCATATCTCTGTGCTTATCCATCATAGAATCAGGAAGAACAATATTATTTTGCTGTGCTATTTGCTTCAATTCATTATTTGCCTTGGAATGATCGGTAACCATTCGGGATCCGAATCTTTTAACTTCAGCTGACGAAGCCTTTTGCTGAGCAAGATTCCCTAATTCTACTTCCATCAGGCCAGCACTTGCGGCTTCCATCGTAAAGTCACCTCCTGCTTCACCTGTAGTGTCAATACCGACTGAGTTACTATTATCCGGTCCGATTCTGAGAGTATCATTTCCATCACCCTGGCCCGAACGGTTATCACATGCAGCAAATAAGAACATAAGTAAAAACAAACATAAACTAATTTTTTTCATACAGTCTCCTTATATAAAATATCATATAATTATAAGGTAAACTGTTCGGGATTATTAGCAAGCAGTTGATAATTTTCAAGTATGCTCGGCGTACAATAGGAGTTTACTTTATTAACCTTTACAGTCTGCTTTTATTTAGGGGAATACAATTTAGCAGCTTTTTCTGCAGAAGTAACAATTCCTCTTATAAGAGCAGAACTGAATCCATAATGTTCCATTTGGTTTAATCCGCTGATTGTGCAACCCATCGGTGTAGTAACTTTATCAACTTCCCGCTCAGGATGATTCTCCATAGAAGTAAGAAGGGAAGCGGCACCCTTTGCAGTCTGGGCTGCCATTAACAGTGCATCCTCTGCATGAAATCCTATTTCTATACCGCCCTGAGAAGCCGCTCTAATAGCTCTCAGGAAAAATGCTATTCCGCATGCGCACAATGCGGTAGCGGGAACCATAAGTGATTCATCAATAACTACAGAAAGTCCCACTGCATCAAAGATCTTTTTAGATATTTCCAGAACCGAAGGGTCTGTTGAATCTGTCGACAAGCATGTCATTGATTCCCTGATTGCAATTGCAGTATTAGGCATAGCCCTGATAATTTCTATTGGTTTGCCAATATGTTCTCTTATCTGCTTTATTGAGGCGCCTGAGACAATTGATATAATCAGATGTTTTTGAAAATCAACATAATCCTTAATTTCAGTAAGAAGGTCATTTAACTGCTGCGGAGTTACCGCAATAATTATTATATCAGATTGCTGAACTGCTGAACAGTTATCTGAACCTGTTGCTAATCCCTTCTCAGCAAATGAGGCTAGATGTTCGGCTTTTCTCCTTGTTATAAAAATATTCTCAGGAGAATAAAGTCCCGAACTAAGAAGTCCGTTTGCGATTGCGGTGCCGATATTACCGCCGCCCAGGATTGCTACTTTGTTATTTTCCATACTGACCCTCTATTTTATTCTTTCTGTTAAAAATGATTTTAATTCGTCAAAATTCTTCGAGAGCTTCATTGCCTTCTTTTTTTTATTCATGCAGGCAGTAAGCGCAGGCGGAACATCTATCGTTTTTCCTGTTATTGGTTCAATAAGATCCGCAAACTTTGCAGGATGTGCTGTCTCGAGAATTATTGCAGTTGTGTTATCTTTTGTATTCTCCAGGAAATCTTTAGCGGCAAGGTACCCGACCGCACCATGAGGATCAAGCAGGTAATTGTTTTTACTAAAAACTTGCAGCAGTGCCTCTTTTGTCTCATCATCTGAAAATGATCTGCTAAAGATAATTTTTTTAATTGTTTCATGATTATCATCATACAATGCGCGTATCCTTGCAAAATTACTTGGATTACCTACATCCATTGCATTAGACATAGTACGTATTGAGGCTCTAGGTTCATATTTGCCGGTGATGATATATTGTGGTATTACATCATTAGCATTGACAGCTGCTATGAATTTATTTACCGATAAACCCATCTCCATTGCTAAAAGTCCGCCTGTGAGGTTTCCGAGATTACCACTTGGCACCGAAAATATAACTTCTTTGGTTTTATCCTTCAATTGACCATAAGCGTAAAGATAATAAAATGATTGAGGTAACAGCCGGGCAATATTTATGGAATTGGCAGATGATAAGTTTCTAAAGTTTTTCAACTCTTTATCAGCAAATGCTTCTTTTACCAAACGCTGGCAATCATCAAAAGTGCCGTCTATTTCGAGTGCCGTAATATTTCCATCCAGTGTTGTTAATTGCTGTTCCTGTATTTTGCTTACTTTACCCGAAGGGTAAAGCAGAACCACATTAATTCCTTCAACATTATAAAATCCATTAGCAACAGCACTGCCTGTATCACCTGAAGTAGCAACAAGTATAACGATCTCATTATTATCATTCCTGATCAGGTATGACAAGGTATTTGACATGAAGCGGGCGCCAAAATCTTTGAAGGCAAGTGTAGGTCCGTGAAATAATTCCAGGACATATTTATTTTTCTCAATTTCAACCAGCGGAGCAGGGAAGGTGAAGCTTTTTGAAATTATATCTTTGAGATCATTACCGGGAATATCTTCGTGAACGAACTGTTCCGCAGCATTAAAAGCAATCTCCCGGAAGGAGCAGTCTGATATACCGTTAAAAAACTCTTGTGAGAGTTTCGGGATAAAAACAGGCATGAAGAGTCCGCCATCCTCAGCAATGCCTTTTTTTACTGCAGTGCTGAAGGAGACGAGAAGATTTTTATTATTTGTACTATAATATTTCATTTTTAAACCTAAAACGGATTAAGCGGATTAAAACAACGATTAAAAAGGATAAATACATCAGATAACTTTCGGACCGTACTGATTAATTTTTGATACATAAATATCGCTAGCCAGATGAAATCTATTGAGAGCTTCCTGCATCGCTGTTCCGGTCTTACCTGCAATTTCTTTCGAATCTGAAAGTGCAAATAGGGAAGGTCCTGAACCTGAAATACTACAGCCAAGTGAACCCGATTCAATAGCAGCGTTCTTCATTTCCTTAAAGCCGGGGATCATCAGAGAGCGTACGGGTTCCGCAACAACATCTTTTAACGATCTGCCTATAAGTCCGTAATCTTTTTTTAACAAACCTGCTATTAAACCTGCGGCATTTCCCCACTGTGTAATTGCATCCCGAAGCGTAATTTCCTTTGGTAGTAATCTTCTTGACTCCCTGGTAGATATCTCAATATGCGGATGGATGATTGTGCAGTAAAGGTTCTCAGGGACTTCTATTTCTACTATATCAACAGGATCATATCCGCGGATTAATATAAATCCTCCGTATAAACAGGGGGCAACATTATCAGCATGCACAGAACCGCTCGCAATTTTCTCTCCCTCTATTGCATAGCATAGCATATCTATTTTTGAGAGGTTAAGTTCGAACAATTCGTTCATAGCAAAAGCAGATGCAACAGCGCTGGCAGCGCTTGAACCAAGTCCGCTACCCAGAGGCATCTTCTTGTTTATAATGATTTCAACTCCGCAACTGATATTATGGCACTCAAGAATAGCAAGAGCAGGAGCACCTGCGGTATTTTTTGCTGGTGACCGCGGCAGTTTGCCGTCATCTCCGGTGATATCGCTGATAACAACTCCTGGTTCATCTTTGATTTTTATAATTATTTCGTCACCGGGTTCATCGATTGCAAATCCCATAATATCAAATCCCGATGCAATATTTGAAACAGATGCAGGAGCGAAGACTTTAATTTCAGATTTCATAATTTTATCCGGATAAAAAATAATAAAGTAATAATGCCGGTTGATAATTTCTGGTGGTAGCAGAAATCATTTGAGGTAGCCGGTTTGTATCATGAGCTCTGCATTAAGTATCGCGCCGCCTGCTGCACCTCTTACAGTATTGTGCGACAGCACTACAAATTTATAATCAAAGAGCGGGCATTCTCTTAATCTGCCTATACTTACGGCCATGGCTTTATCAATATTCCTGTGAAGTTTAGGCTGAGGAAATTTTTCTTCTTCAAAATAATATATGGGATTTTCAGGTGCCATTGGTAGTTTCATTTTTTGAGGGACACCTGAAAATTCTCTCCAGACATTCTTAATGTCATCGATGGAAGCTTTTTCTTTTAATTTTACCTGAACAGTTTCTAAATGACCATCCAGTACCGCGACCCTGTTGCACTGTGCGCTTATTTTAAGTTCAAGATTCAGAACTGAGTTACTGTTTAACTTACCAAGTATCTTCAATGGCTCGGTTTCCATTTTCTTTTCTTCACCGCCTATATAAGGAACAACATTATCAATGATATCAAGTGAAGCTATTCCAGGGTAACCAGCACCCGATAATGCCTGCATAGTCACTACATTCACTGCTTCAAGACCGAAATTATCCAGTAAAGGTTTTAATGCCATAACCAGTCCAATTGTAGAGCAATTCGGATTAGTAACAATTGCCCCTTTTCGGTTTTGAATTTTGATCAGCTCAAGATGATCAGGATTGATTTCGGGAATAAGAAGAGGTACATCTTTATCAAAACGGTGATTTCGTGAGTTTGATATAACAAAATACCCGTTGTTTGCAAAATCATCTTCAATTTCACCTGCCACACCTGCATCAAGACCGGAAAAAACTACCCGGCTTGAAAGATTGGGTTTGCATTCCTTAACAATGAAGTTTCCAACTTTCTCAGGTATCTGTGAAGTAAGTATCCAGTTGACTGCTGATTTGTAAGTCTTTCCCGCTGATCTTTCAGAAGCGGCAACTTCTGTCAGTTCGAACCAGGGATGATTCTGTAACAGTTCTATGAATTTTTGTCCCACACTTCCTGTAGCTCCAAGTACAGCAACAGGTATTTTGTTTTTTTTCATTAAGTAGTTCCTTATAAAAGATAATTCCCGATTCTTATAATATCTGCAAAGATACCTCCGGATGTTACATCAGCACCGGCTCCCGGTCCCTGAATCACAATGGGACGTTCACAATAATAAACAGTTTTGAAGGCGATTATATTATCATTTGAATGAAGTGAATAAAATGGGTGGAGATGATCCACTGCATGGAGTGAAACATCGGCTTTACCATCTTCATACTTTGCTATGTACCTGAGCACCCTGTTTTCTTTTTCCGCGTTCGATCTTAGAACTTCGTAAGTGTTATCAAATTCTTTAAGATCATTAAAAAACTCATCTACTGTCGTATTCATCGGAATGCCTTCAGGTATGAGACTCTCAATTTTGATTTCATCTAATTCCAGTTTATAACCTGCCTCTCTTACAAGTATGAGCAGTTTTCTGGCAACATCAAGTCCGTTAAGGTCATCCCTTGGATCAGGTTCTGTAAATCCTTTTTCTCTTGCATCCCTGACCAGTTCCGAAAAAGATTTTGTTCCATCAAAAGTATTGAATATATAACTTAGCGTTCCGGATAGAACTCCTTCAATCTTAAGTACTTTATCTCCGCTTGTAACAAGATCATGAAGTGTGCTGATTACAGGAAGGCCTGCACCTACGTTTGTCTCATACAGGAACTTCACGTTATATTTGGGAGCAGTGTGCTTAAGCTCCTGATAGAATTCATAATTACTGGAGTTTGCTTTTTTATTGGGAGTAACAATAGATATACTGGACCTGAGTATTTCAAGATACTTAGTTAACAGTACCTCACTCGAAGTACAGTCTACGAAGATACTGTTCGGAAGATTGAGATTTATCATTCTCTTGACAAAAAGATTCAGATCCATCTTTTCAGAAGAAGAATCAAGACGTTTCTCCCACTCGTTAATGTACAAGCCATCACTATCGAAAATCAATTTTCTGCTGTTGGCAACAGCACGGATTTTTATCTCGATCTTCAGTTCCTTTTCCAGGAATTCCAGTTGATTCTGTATTTGTTTGAATAATGTCCTGCCTATAAGTCCTGTACCAACAACGAAAAGATTTATTGATTTATATTCAGAAAGGAAGAATGCATCGTGTATTGCATTAAGTGCTTTTGCCTCATCATTCTTTGAGATAACCGCAGAAATGTTCAGCTCTGATGATCCCTGTGCAATCGCATTTATATTGATACCATTTTTACCGAGAGACAAAAATACTTTACCGGCAATTCCGGGAGTATTTCGCATATTCTCACCAACAACAGCGATAACAGACAATTGAGTTTCTATTTTAATCTCACTTAGTATTTTTTCCCTGATCTCGTATTTGAGTTCCTCTTCAATAAGTTTTTTGGCTTTAGCTGCGTGTTTCGGCAATACTGCGATACAGATAGAATGCTCAGATGAAGCCTGAGAAATGAGAATAATGTTTATGTTGCCGGTTGCAAGTGCAGTAAATATTCGTTTCGCTATACCTGCAACTCCGATCATACCGCTTCCCTGAACCTGAATAAGAGCTACGCTGTCAATTGATGAAATACCTTTTATCGGGTATGCTCTTAATCCATTTCTTTTTCCAACTACAGTTCCCGGAAAGTCAGGTTGAAAAGTATTTTTTATCCTGATAGGTATCTGTTTATTTAGAGCAGGCTGCATTGTCGGGGGATGAATAACCTTCGCGCCGAAATGCGACATTTCCATTGCCTCTTCATAGCTCATGCTCTGAATTGAAAAAGCCCGCTTAACTTTTCGGGGATCAGCTGTCATCACACCGTTAACATCTGTCCAGATCTCAATTTCAGAACAGTCAAGAGCTGCACCGAAGATTGACGCGGTAAAATCACTTCCTCCGCGTCCAAGTGTAATAGTCTCATTGTTTGGTGTTGAGGCAATGAACCCTGTTATAACCTGCAGACTCTCATGTTCCCTGAAATATTGTATAATGTTATGGTTTGTGATTTCAAAGTTTACTTTTCCATAACCAAAACTGTCATCTGTTATAATAAGTTTACGGCTATCAAGAAATTCAGCATTGACTTTTCTTTCCACCAATGCTTCAGCAATTATAAAAGCAGAGAGTCTTTCACCAAAACTCATTACATAATCAAGCGTCTTAGCAGATAATTCTTTTATCAGAAAAATTCCATGAAGTACATCCGAGAGTTCATTAAAGAGTAGTTTGATCTTTGCCAGTACTTGTCCCTGGTTCTGCACTTGGCATAACTCTCTTACAGCAGCAAAGTGTTTATCCTGTATCTCATTATTTAATGTCAGATAATTCTTCTCTCCGTGACAGGCAGCATTACTCATATCAATAAGGGAATCTGTAATTCCCTGGAATGCGGAGAATACAACGGCTATCCGGTCATTCTCGTTGGATGAATCAATGACAATATCAATTACCCTTTTAATACGTTCAGGATTTCCCACAGAGGAGCCGCCGAATTTCAGTATCTTCATTTTATACTCATAAGTAAGTTTCTATTTAAAACAAAAAACCGGCTTTGTTGTTGAAGCCGGTTTCTTACATTTTCTATTTTATGTACGCCAACTTCAGCCGGATGCAGTGGTGGGGGTAGTAGTGGTGTACATGTTTGTTATCAGGATAATATGTTTTGTGTTCATTCTCATTTTCAAACAAAAGTAATGTATAAAATCTATTTTGTCAATTTTATTTTTTATTAAATATAGAAATTATTTTGCAAAACTAAAACAGGTAAATAATCCTGTGAAAATACATGCGCTGTATTATTATGCAAGATTTTAACAGCTCCGGTTTAGAAAATAAGCTAATGGAATAATAAATGTGAAGAACATTCCATAAAAACAGGCATATTGTGAGTTATCTTCAATATGTGCTTATTGTCCAAATAAAGCATCATGCAGAAAAATGAATAATTATGCATTCTGCACTAAATTATTTCTTGACAATGAAGGCATATGAGATTATATTGATCTTCAAGTTTAAATGAACTTATGCAAGACACAACAAAAAATATAATCACAAGTTATAGCGCAATACCGCACTGCTGCAGGCGCGATGTGTCTGTTAATACTACTCCTTCAATTTTCATTCTATTAGGGATTATCGTACTAGTTCTAGTGGCTATTATTATTAGCATTCTAGGCTAACATATACGGTCAATCCCAAAATCAAAATACATACATAAAAACACAAAATCAGATTAGGGGTTGACCAAACCCTGAAAAAATGTATTCTGAAGGATTTTTTGCAATAAGGCAACAATAAAAATTCTGAGGATAATTTGAGATCTGATTTAATCAAAAAGGGATTTGAAAAAGCTCCGCACAGAAGTCTTCTTAAAGCAACTGGTGTTATAAAAAGCGATAGTGATTTCGAGAAACCCTTCATTGGTATATGCAATTCTTATATCGATCTTGTTCCGGGTCATGTTCACCTGCAGGAATTCGGACGCGTGATTAAAGAAGCAGTCAGAGAGGCTGGCGGCGTACCATTTGAATTTAATACTATCGGTGTTGATGATGGTATTGCGATGGGACATATTGGAATGAGATACTCTTTGCCCAGCCGTGAACTTATAGCCGATTCAGTTGAAACAGTTGTGGAGGCTCACCGGCTTGACGGTATGGTCTGCATTCCTAATTGCGATAAGATCGTTCCCGGTATGCTGATGGCGGCTGTGAGAATTAATATTCCTGTAATATTTATATCGGGCGGACCAATGGCTGCGGGAAGACTGCCAAACGGTGAGAAATCTGATCTCATTTCAGTTTTCGAAGGTGTTGGTGAATATAAATCCGGAAAAATCAATTCAGAGAAGCTGAAGGAGCTTGAAAATTTCAGCTGTCCTTCATGCGGTTCCTGCTCAGGTATGTTTACTGCTAATTCTATGAATTGTCTCATGGAAGCATTAGGGTTAGCTTTACCGGGAAACGGATCAATACTAGCAATAAATCCTGAGAGAAAAGAGCTCGCTAAAAAAGCCGCGCGTCAGATATTATATCTTGTTGATAAAGACATTAAACCCGGTGACATACTTAACCGCAGTACCTTCCTTAACGCCTTTGCTCTTGATATGGCAATGGGGGGGAGCACCAACACTGTTCTGCACACACTGGCAATAGCAAATGAAGCAGGGATAGGGTTTGACCTGAAGGATTTGAATGAACTCGCTGAAAATGTACCCTATATATGCAAAGTAAGTCCCGCAACAAAATTTGTTCATATGGAGGATGTTGATGCTGCAGGCGGGATCTCTGCAATTCTTAATGAATTATCTAAGCTTGACAATGTACTTGATCTTTCCCGATTAACCGTCACCGGCAAAACGTTAGGTGAAAATATTAAAGATGCTAACATAAAAAATGATAAAGTAATCAGATCAGTTAAGAATCCCTATTCCGCTAAAGGCGGGCTGGCAGTTCTCTTTGGAAATCTTGCTCCCGAAGGATCAGTCGTTAAAACTGGCGCTGTTAACCCGGATATGTTTGTTTTTTCCGGACCTGCGCGGGTATATAATTCTCAGGATGAGGCGGTCCACGCAATTATGGAAAGTGAAGTACAGCCCGGAGATGTGGTGGTTATCAGATATGAAGGACCAAAAGGTGGTCCGGGAATGCCGGAAATGCTGAGTCCGACAAGCGCTATTATGGGAATGGGATTAGGTGACAAAGTTGTACTTATAACTGACGGCAGATTTTCCGGGGGTACTAGGGGAGCCTGCATTGGACACGTGTCACCTGAAGCCGCGGAGGGGGGACCAATTGCCGCCTTAAGAAATGGAGATACTATAAGCATAGATCTTAATAATAAGACTATAACTGCAGATCTTACTCAGGCAGAAATTGAGGAAAGACTTTCATTATTACCTGAATTCGAGCCAAAGATCAGAAAAGGTTATTTAGGCCGTTACAGTAAAATGGTTACTTCAGCACATACAGGAGCGATATTAAAAATCCCGGAAATAAAAGAATTACGTAAGGAGTTATTATGAAAAAAGGCAAACCAGTGATGACAGGTGCCGACATATTTTTTGAATGCCTGAAAAAAGAAAAGGTTGAATACATCTTTGGATACCCAGGCGGTGCAGTACTGAAATTGTACGAGCATTTATATGATGTAGATTTTCTTGAGCATATTCTTGTTCGTCATGAACAGGGAGCTACACACATGGCGGAAGGCTATGCCAAAGCGACAGGTAAAGTGGGGGTAGTTCTTGTTACATCAGGACCAGGAGCCACTAATACCGTTACAGGAATTGCGGATGCGTATATGGATTCAGTTCCTATCGTTGTTTTCACCGGACAGGTAGCCACTCATCTTATTGGTAACGATGCATTCCAGGAAGCCGATATCGTTGGTATAACAAGGCCTATTACCAAGCACAATTTTCTTGTACGGGATGTAAAAGAACTTGCTTCAACTATAAAAAAAGCATTCTATGTTGCATCAACCGGCAGACCGGGACCTGTACTGGTTGATTTACCTAAAAATGTAATAAACGCAAAATGTGAATTTGAATATCCGGAAGAAGTTGATATGCGTGGTTATAAACCGACATATCACGGTCACCAGAATCAGATCAAAAAAGCAGCTGAAGTTTTACGAAAAGCTAAAAGGCCGCTCCTGTATGTCGGTGGTGGTGTAATTATGTCAGGCGGTACAAGAGAATTATACCTCTTCGCGAAAGAGAACAATCTTCCTGTAACTATGACCCTGCAGGGGTTGGGAGCATTTCCCGGAACAGATGAACAGTCGCTCGGAATGCTTGGAATGCATGGAACATACTCTGCTAATATGGCAGTTGATAATTGTGATGTACTTGTTGCTCTTGGTGCACGTTTTGATGACAGGGTTACCGGCAAGGTAGAAACTTTTGCAACTGGTGCATACAAAATTCATGTTGATATCGATCCAACCGCGATTGATAAGAATGTAGTGGTGGATCTGCCCATCGTAGGAGATGTTAAACATGTGCTTGCTGAAATTGCTGCAGAGATGAGTACCCCGCCTGATACAAAGGAATGGTGGGACCAGTTAAATGCATGGCGGGATGAGTGTCCCCTTTGCTATGAAGATAACGACGGGCGTCTCCGCACACAATATGTTCTTGAAAGATTATCAGGAAAAACAAAAGGTGAAGCAGTAGTTGTAAGCGATGTGGGCCAGCACCAGATGTGGATTGCACAATATTATAAGTTTAATAATCCGCGTTCTCATCTGACCAGCGGCGGACTCGGTACAATGGGTTTTTCCGTTCCTGCTTCAATCGGAGCCTCTTTCGGAGTTAAGGACAGACCGATAATTTCCATTAGCGGTGATGGTGGATTTCAGATGAACATTCAGGAACTTATAACAGCCGTAGCTAACAAACTTCCAATTAAGTTCTTCATTATGAATAATAGTTTCCTTGGGATGGTGAGACAATGGCAGGAATTATTTCATGCAGAAAAATATAGCTTTACGGATCTCTCCCATAGCAATCCTGATTTTGTTAAAGTTGCAGAAGCATTCGGATTGGCTGCTTTCTCAACAGATTCACCAAAAGAAGTAGATGCGCTTCTTGAAAAGGCATTCGAAATAAATGATCGTCCTGTTCTCATAGAGTTCAAAGTTGTAAGCGAGGAAATGGTATTTCCGATGGTACCATCAGGCGGCTCGATAAGTGAAATGATGGTAAGAAGATTAAATCCCAAATCAATGCTGTAGAGGAGATAATGAAACACACAATTTCTGTTTTAGTAGAAAATCACTTTGGGGCATTTAATCGTGTAGCCACCATGTTCAGTGGTAAGGGATTTAATATTCATAGTATTTCAATTGGCGAAACTGAGACTCCGGAAATTTCAAGGATGACAATTGTTACTCAGGGTGATGACAAAATAATTGAACAGGTAGTAAAGCAGCTTAACAGGCTAATTGATACCATCAAAGTTATTGATTTTACCGGAGTTCCAACCATCTCAAGGGAACTTGCCCTTATCACTGTGTTTTATCAGAAAGGAAATCGTGCGGAAATAACAAACGTGTGTAATATTTTCCGTGGTAATATTGTCGATATAAATAATAAAACTATGACTGTTGAGGTTACCGGTCCTCCCGACAAAATCGATGCGGCAATCAATGTACTGATGCCATTCGGAATTAAAGAAATGGCGCGTTCAGGTACGGTTGCGCTAAAACGCGGCGAACAGATTAAAGAATATAAAAAAGAACTCACACAGTCATAACGAAAACAAATAAATTGAGGAAAGAAAATGAAAGTTTATTATGATCAGGATGCATCATTAGAATTGCTTCAAAGCAAAAAAATAGCTGTTCTTGGATTCGGAAGTCAGGGACATGCCCATTCATTAAACCTGAAAGAGAGCGGGATGAATGTTTGCGTGGGACTAAGATCATCCAGTCCTACCTGGGAAAAAGCAGAAAAAGCCGGGCTCAATGTAATGAAAGTATCCGATGCAGTAAAATGGGCTGATGTGGTTATGCTGCTTCTGCCTGATCAGACACAAAAAACAATTTATGATAATGAAATAGCTCCTCATTTAAAATCGGGCAGCACTTTAGCTTTCGCACACGGCTTCAACATTCATTATAAACAAATAGTACCTCCAGCAGATATAAATGTTATGATGATTGCACCGAAAGGACCAGGGCACCTGGTGAGAAGAACATTTCTTGAAGGAGCAGGTGTTCCTTCACTTATTGCAATTCATCAGGACCCTTCCGGGGAAACAAAAGATCTGGCCCTTGCCTGGGCAAAAGGGATCGGCGGCACAAAAGCAGGCGTTATCGAAACAACATTCAAAAATGAAACTGAGACAGATTTATTCGGTGAACAGGCAGTATTGTGCGGCGGTTCAGCTGAGCTGATTAAAGCAGGATTCGAAACACTCGTGGAAGCCGGGTACCCTCCTGAACTAGCTTATTTTGAATGTATGCATGAAATGAAACTTATTGTTGACCTCTATTATGAGGGCGGTTTATCAAGAATGAATTATTCTGTAAGTGATACTGCAGAATATGGAGGCATGTCGAGAGGGAAGAGGCTTATAACTGATGAAACCAGAAGAGAGATGAAGAAAATTCTTAAAGAAGTACAGGATGGAAGTTTCGCTAAAGAATGGCTGAATGAATATAACTCCGGTATGCCGAATATGAATCAGATGAGGAAAGAGAACAGGGAACATCCGATTGAAGTGGTCGGTACTAAACTTCGTGGTATGATGAGCTGGTTATTTAAGAAGAATAAGAAGGAAGAGGTAGGTGTATGAGTTATAAAGTCGTATTACTGCCGGGTGATGGAATAGGTCCTGAAGTAACCGACGCGGCAGTAAAAGTAATTAAGATGGCGGGTGAAAAATTTAATGTATCGTTTGAGTTTAATACTAAGCTGATCGGCGGCTGCTCTTATGATTATTACGGCAGTCCATTAACAGATGAGACTCTCCAGGCTTGTTATGATTCCGACGCGGTTTTTTTAGGAGCAGTAGGTGGTTATAAATGGGAAGAACTTCCTCATCATCTTAAACCTGAAGCCGCTTTACTGAAATTAAGAAAATCCCTGGGGCTATTTGCAAATCTGCGTCCTGCCAAAGTTTATAAACCGTTGATTAATTCATCAACGCTTAAACCTGAAGTTCTTGAGGGTACTGATTTTATAGTATTTCGTGAATTAACCGGCGGAATCTATTTTGGCCAGCCCCGGGGTTATGATGCAAACCGCGGATGGAATACTATGGAATACACACGCGGTGAAGTTGAAAGAATCGCAAGAATTGCGTTTGCCACAGCGAAGAATAGAAAGAGTAAAGTAACATCTGTAGATAAAGCTAATGTGCTGGAAGTTTCACAATTCTGGAGATCTATAGTCCGCGAAATACACAAAGAATTTCCTGAGGTAGAACTCAGTGAAATGTATGTTGATAACGCGGCTATGCAGATCGTAAGAAATCCACGCCAGTTTGATGTAATATTAACATCAAATCTTTTCGGAGATATTCTGAGTGATATAGCTGCGATGATCACCGGAAGTCTTGGAATGCTTCCTTCGGCAAGTCTTGGAAAATCATATTCTCTTTATGAGCCCGTACATGGCAGTGCTCCTGATATTGCAGGGCAGGGGAAAGCTAATCCTTTAGCAGCAATTTCATCAGCCGCTATGATGTTTACGTATTCATTCCAAATGTATAAAGCGGCTGAGGTAATTGAAGCTGCTGTTGAAAAGACATTAAGAAAAGGTTTCAGAACTCAGGATATATATTCTGAAGGAGATATACTTTGTTCAACTGATGAGATGACCAGAATTGTAATGGAAACTTTTGAGGAAATCTGCAATGAGCAGGCTTTAGGTGTTTTCACACTATGATGTTCACTCTTCCCACAGGGAGGAGGTAATGTACTCGTTTACTGGTTATTTAACTTGTAATCAAAATCAAATGTGAAAACAACAAGGTTTAAAATGAAAGAAAAAATATTTGTATTTGATACTACTTTGAGGGATGGCGAGCAGTCACCAGGCGCATCTTTAAATGTATATGAAAAACTAGAGATCGCAAGACAACTCGTTACTCTTAATGTAGATGTTATTGAAGCGGGATTTCCTGTTTCCTCACCTGCACAGTTTGAGGCTGTACAGAGGATTGCAGATGAACTTGATGTAATAGTTGCCGCACTCTCACGTGCAAAAGAAATTGATATTAAAACAGCTTATGAAGCACTCAAAAACGGCAGAAGCCCAAGGATACATACTTTCTCAAGTACATCTGATATACATATTTTGGGAAAATTCGGTGACGCCAAGTATGGTGTAAGCCTGGATGAAAAAAGAAAAACTGTTTTGCAGATGTCTTACGATATGGTAGCATACGCGAAAACCTTCACCAGTGATGTAGAGTTTTCCGCGGAGGATGCAGGGCGTACAGATATAGGTTATTTGTGTGAAGTAATTGAAGCTGCGATAGATGCCGGTGCCACAACAGTGAATATTCCGGATACAACAGGATATACATTTCCTTCTGAATTCGGATTTAAAATTGCTGAGCTAAAAAGACGTGTTAAGAATATAGATAAAGCAGTGATTAGCGTTCATTGCCATAATGATCTTGGACTAGCCGTCGCGAACAGTCTTAGTGCTTTTCAAAATGGCGCCCGCCAGGTTGAATGTACAATCAACGGCATAGGTGAACGAGCAGGTAATGCATCGCTTGAAGAAGTTGTAATGGCATTAAAAGTCAGAAAAGATATCCTAGATTATTTCACTGAGATAAACACTTCGGAACTTTATAACACAAGCCGAATGGTATCAGGATTTACAGGAATAATTATCCAGCCAAATAAAGCTATAGTGGGTGATAACGCGTTTGCTCATGAATCAGGTATTCACCAGGATGGTATGCTTAAGAACAAACAAACATATGAAATAATGAAACCCGAGGATGTGGGTGTTAATAAAACTAAGATTGTACTTGGAAGGCACTCAGGGAGGCATGGACTTAAATCAAGGCTGGACGAATTAGGGTATAAGCTTACTGAACAGGAGCTGCAGAAGGTGTATGATACATTTCTTGAACTTGCTGATAAGAAAAAAGAAATATTTGATGAGGATCTGCGCGCATTGATGGGTGATGAAGTTTATAAACTGGAAGAATTATTCGAACTTGATTATCTGCAGATAAATTCAGGTACATTCTCAATACCTACTGCAACAGTAAGACTTAAAGTTAATAATTCCGTGATACAGGAATCCTGCACAGGTGACGGCCCGGTTGATGCATGCTTTAATGCTATTGAACGTGCATTAAAAATTAAACCGCTCGTGGAATCATATAATGTAAGATCAGTGACTTCAGGAAGACAGGCATTAGGTGAAGCAATAGTAAGGATCAGGGAAGGAGAGAATTCATTTACCGGGCGAGGCTTATCAACCGATGTAATTGAAGCAAGTGCCAAAGCTTTCCTGCAGGCAATAAATCAACAGCAGATTTATCTGGGCACTGAAATATCACTCATTGATAACAAAATTGAAATAAAAACAGTCTGAGAAAGAACAATATGGGAATGACAATAACAGAAAAAATACTGGCAAAATCAGCCGGAAAATCCGGAGTAACGCCTGGCGAAAACATCTGGCTAAATGTTGATGTTTTAATGACGCATGATGTATGCGGTCCTCCGACAATAGCGATCTGGAAAAAGGAATTCGGAGAAAAAGCCAGAGTATGGGATAAAGAAAAGTTAGTCATTTTTCCCGATCATTATATCTTCACGAGCAATGTTCATGCTAACAGGAATGTTGAGCTGCTCAGGCAATTTGCAAATGAGTACGATATTCCGAATTACTATGATGTAGGTACACCCAGGTATAAGGGGGTTTGTCATATCGCACTGGCAGAAGAAGGTTATAATGTTCCGGGAACAGTTTTATTTGGCACAGATTCGCATACCTGTACCTCAGGCGCATTCGGGATGTTTGCAACCGGTGTTGGAAACACAGATGCTGCTTTTATTCTGGGTACAGGAAAGATATGGGAGAAAGTACCGGAGTCAATGAAGTTCACTTTTAACGGAGAGCTTCCGCCGTATCTCACTGCTAAAGACCTTATCCTTCAGATACTTGGTGATATCACAACTGATGGGGCAACGTACAGGTCGATGGAATTTGACGGTGAGGCTGTTTATCAGCTTTCCATGAACGAAAGAATGACACTCACCAATATGGCTATTGAAGCAGGCGGTATGAATGGAATTATAAAAGCTGACAACATAACTGCAGAATATTTGAGTGACAAAGTATTTCAGCCTTATGATATTTTTGAAAGTGATCCAGATGCGGTATACCGAAGTAAATTCACATACGATGTATCTTCAATGGAACCCCTGGTGGCTAAACCACACAGCCCTGACAATCGTGATCTCGTAAGAAATGTAAAAGGAACTAAACTTACGAAGTGTTATATAGGATCATGTACCGGGGGTAAACTGACTGATTTTCAATATGCTGCAAAACTTCTTCTCGGAAATAAAGTCAGCGTTACAACCTTTGTTGTTCCGGCAAGCACATCAGTTGCCGCTCAGCTGGAAACTGAAACTGTTTCAGGTATTTCATTGAAAGAAATATTTCTTAATGCGGGCTGCGTAATTGCGGAATCATCCTGTGCCGCCTGCCTCGGAGGACCTTCGGATACTATCGGAAGATCGGGTGATGGTGATGTAGTTATTTCCACAACTAACAGGAATTTTCCAGGCAGAATGGGCAGTAAGAAATCAGAAGTATATCTTGCGTCACCTCTTACAGTCGCTGCTTCTGCTTTAACCGGTGTAATTACTGATCCAAGAGATTTTTTATAACAGCTATAAACCAGAGATTATAATGGAAAAAAAAATAAAAGGCAAAGCATACGTACTCGGTGATAATATCGACACAGATCAGATCATTCCGGCTGAACATCTGGTCTACAGCACAAGTGATCAGGAAGAGTTAAAAAAGTATGGTCATTTTGCTCTCTCAGGCGTACCTCAGGATCAGGCAGGTCTGCCTGAGGGCGGGAATCTGTTTGTTAGAGGAGATGATCATCGTTCAGAATATACTATAATAATAGCAGGATCAAACTTTGGATGCGGATCATCGCGTGAACATGCTCCTTTAGCTTTACAGGTAGCCGGAATAAAAGCTGTGGTCGCACAATCATACGCAAGAATTTTCTATCGTAATGCAGTTGACGGCGGATTTCTTATCCCGCTTGAGTCAGTTGATAAGATAAGCAGTAAAATAAAGACCGGAGATGAAATTGAAATTGATATAGACGGTAATGTAATCAGGAATCTGACAGCCGGAGTAGAATTTAATATTAATCCGCTGGGAGATGTTTTTGATATCGTAAATGCCGGGGGATTATTTATGTATGCAAGGAACAGCAGTATGCTGTCACAGTAAGTTTGAATGCAATAATCATAAGGGTTAATAAATGAGCACAAATCTGATAGAACTATTTGACACAACTCTGCGGGATGGAACGCAGGGTGAAGGGATAAATCTATCTGTTCAGGACAAACTGATTATCGCCCAGAAATTAGATGAGTTCGGAATAGATGTTATTGAAGGGGGATGGCCCGGCAGTAATCCCCGCGACGAGGAGTTTTTCAGAAAAGCAAGAGCGCTTAATCTGCAGAATTCCATGATTTGTGCTTTCGGCTCAACCGCAAGATATCCTGACCAGATCAGCAATGATGCGAATTTGCTTGCATTGCTCAGAGCTGAAACACCTGCGGTTTCAATTTTCGGTAAGACATGGAAATTCCATGCGGAAGTTGGATTAGGACTTACGCCCGGGCAGAATGAAGAGCTGATATTTAATTCAGTCAATTTCCTCAAAGAACAGGGACGACGTGTAATTTTTGATGCTGAACATTTTTTTGATGGATATAAGGATAACCCTGAATTTGCAATTAAGATGCTTAAGGCTGCAGAAGCAGCAGGTGCGGATGTAATTACATTATGCGACACAAACGGCGGTTCACTGCCAAACCAGGTATTTGAGATTGTTACACATATTAAATCAGTTGTAAATAAACCTGTAGGTATACACACCCATAATGATGGTGAACTCGCAGTGGCAAATACTATTATTGCTGTTGAAGCCGGAGCAGTGCATGTGCAGGGAACCATTAACGGAGTAGGAGAAAGATGCGGAAATGCAAATCTTTGCAGCATAGTACCAAATCTTGTTCTTAAACTTAATAAAAGAACCAAGTCACAAGTTGAATTAAATCACTTAACATCACTATCTAATTTTGTTTATGAGGTAATGAACCTTGTGCCGGGATCCAGATCGGCTTTCGTGGGACAATCAGCTTTCGCACATAAAGGAGGCATTCACGTCAGTGCTGTGTTAAAATACAGCAGAATGTATGAACACATTAACCCTGAGTTGGTTGGTAACAGGCAAAGAGTACTTGTTTCAGATCTGTCAGGACAAAGCAACATCAAGTATAAAGCAAAAGAATTTGGAGTTGATCTTCCTGAAAATAATGAATTAAGTAAAAAGCTGGTATCACATATAAAATCGCTTGAGTATAATGGTTTTCAGTTTGACGGTGCGGAAGCATCTTTTGAACTGATCCTTCGTTCTGAGATGAATGAATTTCTGCCCTTCTTTAATCTTTTAGATTCAAAAATTAATGTAATGTTCGATAACAGGAAGCATACTGCTGCAGAAGCAGTTCTTAAAATTGAAGTTGATGGTGAAATTGAGCATACCGCCGCAAATGGAGATGGGCCAGTAAATGCTCTCGACAATGCTTTAAGAAAAGCGCTGCTGAGGTTTTATCCTGAAATATCTATGATCAAACTGATTGATTATAAGGTGAGGGTACTCGAAGAAAAAAAAGGTACCTGCGCAAAAGTGAGAGTACTCATTCAATCATCTGATGGTAGTGAAACCTGGTCAACTGTAGGTGTATCGGAAAATATCATTGAAGCGAGCTGGCAGGCATTGTGCGACAGTATAAATTATAAATTGTTCAAAGTTCGAAAGCAGACGGCTGTTAAAGTAGTTTAGTGATTCGATGCTGAATGCAAGCACCATAATAAACCGGGGTGTTATTACCGGTTGCATATAATCCCACCAGTTCCAACCCTGAAGGGTTGAATATCTCCGGGAACAATCACAATTCTTTAAGACAGGAGCAAAGGATGCATAAATTAAAACAGGGTGTACTGTATAATGCAGCAGGACAATTAGGAAAACAGGGACTTTATGATCCACGGTTTGAACACGACGCCTGCGGAGTCGGTTTCCTGGCACGGCTTGATGCTATTCCTACGCATAAACTAATCGAAGATTCAGTTAGAATTCTTGTTAACCTTGAGCACCGCGGTGCTCTGGGTGGAGATAAATCGACAGGCGATGGAGCGGGAATTATGCTGCAGCTTCCGCATGAATTCTTTCTGAATGAATGCAGCCACCTCGGTATAAAAATTCCTCATCTGAAAAATTATGCAGCCGGTATGGTTTTCTTCCCACAGGATCTGAATTTTATTGAAAAATGTAAACGTATTTTTGAAAAGAATATATATGAAAAGGGATGTGAAATTCTGGGATGGCGCAAAGTGCCTGTATACAATTCTTCAATCGGAACACTTGCAAAAACAACACAGCCTGATGTTCATCAGGTATTTATTCACAGAGGAAATGTTGAACAGGATGCCTTTGAAAGAAAACTTTATGTCATCAGGAGATTGATTGAAAAAGAGGTAAAAACAATTCAGGATGATACATCTCAGTTTTATATATCAAGTATGTCGTCTGACAGGATAGTTTATAAAGGTCTTTTAACAGCACATCAGCTTACAGAGTTCTATCCTGATCTCAACCACCCGTCATTCGCAAGTTCCTTCGGTATCGTTCATCAACGCTATAGTACTAATACTCTTCCTACATGGAACTTAGCACAGCCGTTCCGCTTCATTGCGCATAACGGTGAGATTAATACGCTCAGCGGTAACATAAATCGCATGAAAGCCCGTGAGTTTATTCTTAAATCAAAGTTATTTGGTGATGATATAGATAAAATCAAGCCTGTTATCATTGAAGAAGGAAGTGATTCTGCCATATTCGATAATGTTCTTGAGCTTCTGGTGTTGAGCGGCAGATCCCTTCCGCATGCAATGATGATGATGGTACCCGAGGCATATGGACAAAAGATTCAGATGAGTGAAGATAAGCGTGCATTTTATGAGTATCATTCTTCTATTATGGAGCCATGGGATGGACCCGCGGCAATAGTATTTTCGGATTCACGGTTTCTCGGTGGTATATTGGACAGAAACGGATTAAGACCTTCAAGATATACTATCACAAAAGACGGCACTGTTCTGCTTGCCTCTGAAACAGGAGTTTTAGATCTTGCACCGGAAGATATAATTAAAAAGAGCCGTCTCTCACCGGGTAAAATGCTTCTTGTGGATTTCGCACAGACCAGGGTTGTGCCGGATAAAGAAATTAAATCCAAGATAAGCAGACAGAAACCATACAGGAGATGGATTAAAGATAATATAATTACATTAAGAGGATTATTTACACCTGCTTCAGTGCCATCAATTAATGATAATACTTTAATTAAACTCCAGCAGGCATTCGGTTATACCGAGGAGGAACTAAAAGTAATTATTAGTCCGATGGCATCGAGAAGCCAGGAGGCTGTGGGTTCAATGGGTAACGATACACCTTTAGCTGTTCTGTCGGATAAACCTCAGTCATTGTTTTCATATTTCAAACAGCGTTTTGCCCAGGTTACAAATCCTCCTATAGATCCGCTCAGGGAAGAACTTGTCATGTCACTTGAGAGTTTTATCGGCGGAGAGGGAAGTCTGCTTGAAGAAATTCCCGAGCATTTCAGGGGGTTCAAACTAAATCATCCTGTACTTACAACAGAGGATCTTTTAAGAATTAAATCGGCAAATCATGCAAGTATCAAAGTAAAATCGATTGATATTCTGTTCCCGAAGGATGAACAGGGAGATTCGTTAAACTCTGCATTAAGACTGGTTTTTGAGCAGGCTGAAAAACATGTTCTTGAAGGGGCGACTATACTTGTTTTAACGGATAGAAATCTTAATGAAAGTCATATTCCTATTCCGTCTTTGCTTGCTGTATCCGGATTACATCATTATCTCACAAGACAGGGATTAAGGAATAATGCCAGTATAATTATTGATTCCGGTGAAGTTCGCGAAGTAATTCATTATACACTTCTGGTCGGTTTTGGAGCAGATGCTATTTGTCCATATCTTGCCTTTTCAACAGTACGATATCTCGCTGAAAACGGATTACTTGAACTCAAACTGAAACCCGAAGAAGCAGTTGATTCTTATATAATCGCGGTAAAGAAAGGCTTTCTAAAAACAATGAGCCAACTTGGCATATCCACTTTACATAGTTTCTTTGCTGCGCAAACCTTTGAGGCAATTGGAATAGATCAGAAAGTTATTGATAAGTATTTTAGCGGCACAATCAGCCGAATAGGAGGATTAGGACTAAATGAAATTGCTAAAGAAGCAACGCTGAGACATCAGGGCGGGTTTCCTGCTGACGGTCAGCCGGGAGGTCTCTTAGATGTGGGTGGAAGTTATAGCCTTAGAATTAATGGTGAAAAACATTTATGGAATCACGACACGATCTACAGACTTCAGCTTGCTGCACGTGCAAATGATTATAATGTTTTTAAAGAATACGTAAATCTGGTTAATCAGCAGAATGCCGGATCGTCAACTATCAGGGGTCTTTTCAGATTTAAACATCGTGAAGCAGTTCCTATTGAAGAAGTTGAACCTGTTGAAGATATTGTAAAGCGTTTTATGGTTTCTGCCATGTCGTTCGGTTCAATTAGTAAAGAGGCACACGAGACGATTGCTATTGCAATGAACCGGCTTGGCGCAAAAAGTAATTCGGGTGAAGGCGGCGAAGATATGCAGAGGACTATCCCGCTTCCGAATGGTGATAATAAAAGTTCAAAGATAAAGCAGATTGCTTCAGGCAGATTTGGTGTTACAACAAAATATCTTATGAGTGCGGAGGAATTGCAGATTAAAGTAGCGCAGGGAGCTAAACCTGGGGAAGGCGGTCAGCTGCCCGGACACAAAGTTACTGAAGATATTGCCAGAGTGAGACATACAACTCCGGGAGTTACACTTATTTCACCTCCGCCTCATCATGATATTTATTCTATTGAAGATCTGGCTCAACTCATATATGATCTTAAATGTGTTAACCCAAAAGCGGCTATATCAGTAAAGCTTGTATCCGAATCCGGGGTTGGTACAGTTGCGGCTGGTGTTGCAAAAGCAAAAGCAGATATTGTTCTTATTTCAGGATATGAGGGGGGAACCGGAGCATCACCCTTAACATCGATCAGGCATACAGGTATACCATGGGAAATTGGTTTAGCAGAAACCCATCAAACACTTGTGGCGAATAATTTACGGGATAAAATTAAAGTCCAGGTTGACGGTCAGCTAAAGACAGGAAGAGATATTGTTACAGCTATTCTCCTTGGTGCTGAAGAGTTTGGATTCGCTACATCTGTCCTTATTACAATCGGCTGTATCATGCTGCGAAAATGTCATCTCAATACATGTTCAGTCGGTGTTGCCACGCAGGATTCTGAACTGCGGAAGAAATTTCAGGGCAAGCCGGAATACATTGAAAGATATTTCAGATTTCTTGCAATGGACTTACGTGAAGAAATGGCTGCGCTCGGCTTCAGAACAGTAAATGAAATGTGCGGACGCACTGATTTACTTGAGTATACTCCTCCGGTTCACTGGAAAGCGGGTAATCTTGAGCTTAATAAACTGCTATATGAATTTCATGAAAACCACAAAGCAATCTGTTCAGTACCAAATAATCTTAATAGTGAAGTGTTTGATGATGAACTCATATCCAGAGTGTTTTCGCAAGCAGGTGAAAAGAAACAAGTTGAGCTTAGTATAGAAATCAGAAATACTCACAGGACAATTGGTGCACGGCTCAGCGGAGAAATTAGTAACAGATATGGCGAAAAAGGCCTGCCTGATAATTCGATTAAATTAAACTTATGCGGATCCGCAGGACAAAGCTTTGGAGCGTTTCTTGCACCCGGCATCACTATGAAGCTTACTGGTGATGTAAATGATTATATGGGAAAAGGAATGAATGGAGGTAGAATTATTGTTGTGCCGCCTGAGAACGCGGGTTTCCCTGCACATGATAATGTTATTGCTGGTAATGTTGTGCTTTATGGTGCAACAGGCGGTGAGATATACATAAATGGAAAAGCAGGAGAAAGATTTGCTGTTAGAAACAGCGGAGCTAAAGCAGTTGTTGAAGGGGTTGGTGATCATGGCTGTGAGTATATGACAGGCGGCGTAGTAGTAGTTATTGGATCAACAGGTAAAAACTTTGCTGCGGGAATGAGCGGCGGACTTGCGTATGTATATGATCCTAACCAATTATTCGATACAAAATGCAATCTTGATATGGTTGATCTTGAAACAGTCTGGAATAAGGACGACCGGAACCTTCTGCACAGCTTAATCGAAAAACATTTTCAATATACAAATAGTCCTAGAGCAGAGAGTATTCTGAAGAACTGGGAATCTAATCTGCCGATGTTTGTAAAGGTAATTCCTGTTGATTACAGGAAAGTACTTGAAAGAATGAAGCTAAGTGAAGCTATTGATTTTGAAACATTATCAGCAACTGAGGAGGTTTATAATAATGGGTAAACCAACAGGTTTTTTAGAATATAAAAGAATAAATCCTGTAAAACGGCCAATTAAAGAAAGGCTACAGAACTATAACGAATTTGAAGAACTTATACCTCAGAGCAAAATAACGGAACAGGCCGCACGCTGCATTGATTGCGGGATTCCATATTGCCATTCCTACGGGTGTCCTGTTAATAATAGAATTCCTGATTGGAACGATATGGTGTATAAAAATCAATGGCAGAGAGCACTTGAACTTCTGCATTCAACGATAAACTTTCCTGAATTTACAGGAAGAGTATGTCCCGCTCCTTGTGAGCATTCCTGCACATTAGCAATTAATGACTCACCAGTAACAATCAAACAAATTGAGCTGCAAATTGTTGAGCGGGGATGGAGAGAAGGGTGGATCAAACCGCAGCCTTCAGAAGTGAAGACAGGAAAAAAAATTGCAGTTATAGGTTCGGGTCCGGCCGGATTAACCGCAGCTCAGCAGCTTGTACGTAAGGGTCATAGTGTTGTTGTTTTTGAAAAGAGTGACAGGGTTGGGGGAATACTGCGTTATGGTATTCCTGACTTTAAACTCGAGAAGAGAATAATAGACAGACGTCTCGAACAGCTAAAAGCAGAAGGAATTGTGTTTGAAACGGGAGTTAATGTAGGGGTTGATATATCAGCCAGGTATTTAAAAAGAACTTATGATGCTGTAGTTATTGCGGCAGGTTCTACTGTTCCAAGGGATCTGAATATTCCCGGAAGAAACTTTAAGGGTATACATTTCGCGATGGAATATTTAACTCAGCAGAACAGGATCAATGCAGGTGATAATATTCCCGATGCAGAGAGAATCAGCGCTTTTGGTAAAGATGTTCTGGTTATTGGAGGTGGTGATACAGGATCGGATTGTGTTGGTACTGCTAACCGGCAGAAAGCCCGGTCTGTTACACAGGTTGAGATATTACCCAAACCTCCTGAAAGCAGGATTACACATAATCCCTGGCCTACATGGCCTCTTGTTCTGTTTCACTCTAGCTCACATGATGAAGGCTGTGAAAGACAATGGAACTTTATGGCAAAGCATTTCATCAACGATGAAGATGGGCGGGTAAATAAAATAAAATGCTGTAAACTCGCATGGGATAGTAATACTAATGGTCCAAGAACTTTTAGGGAAATTCCTGATTCAGAGTTCATTATGAATACAGATCTTATTTTACTTGCGATGGGATTTATTCATGTGGAGCATGGGCCGCTTGTAAAGGATCTTAACATTGAAACTGATACACGTGGAAATATCAGGGTGAACTCTGATTATATGAGCTCGGAAGAGGGATTCTTTGCCGCAGGTGATTCTGTTTCCGGTGCCTCACTGGTTGTCAGGGCATTTAACCTGGGCCGCCGCGTTGCTGAATCCGTCCATGCTTATCTCCGGTAACAGAAGATTCTCTTTAAGAACACGCCTCAACAATACTGATTGTATCTGATGGCGTGTTCTCCGGGGCATTGCACCTCCTCCATAGAAAAGCGCATTCCTGCATACTATTTTTGTTGACTCACATATCTAAACATTTTTTTTCCTTTTTCGAATAATATCCTACCAAACATCCTTGTATTCTGATAAGGTATAATCCCACTTCATATAAAATATCGGAGGTCAACTATATGCGTTTATTTTACTGCCGAAAAGCACTGCTTTTTTATTTGTTTTTCGTTTGCTTTTGCAACAAATCCTTCACCCAGACAGAGAATGAAGGAAGTATAGAGATTGAAATACTTTCACTGGAAGAACTTATGAGAATGGCTGTAACCGGAGTAAGCCGTTATTCTCAGAATATAAATGATGCACCGGCTACAGTTGTTCTTATTACTGAAGAAATGATAAAGAACAGGGGATATGATGATCTATCTGATCTCCTGAGAGATATGCCTGGTACAGACATAAGCGATAATGCAGGGAGGTACGGACAATTCAGCACAATCAGAGGAATTGATGGTAATGACCGTTTTCTCGTAATGGTGGATGGACATAAATTAAATCCTGCAAGCGGAATATTTCTTTCAATTGGACATTCAATTTCATTGAATATGGCTAAACAGGTAGAGATAATATATGGTCCTGCCTCTGCAGTTTATGGTGCAGATGCATTTGCCGGAATTATAAACATAATCACTAAAGATGCCGGAGATAAAACAAAAATGTCACTTCGCGGCAGTTATGGTAAATTTAGGAATGGAGTTGGATCTGTGCAGGTTTCATCACCGGTCAAAGGATTAAGCGATGCCAGCATATCTGCATATTTCCAGATCTATAGAAGTGAAGGAGCTGATTTTTCGGAGTTATCTCCTGAATATTCAATTATCAATGAATATAAGGATCCAATCAAACCTGAATTCAGACAGTTATTCAAAGATCATTCTTTATTTGTTAATGGAACATATAAAAACCTGGAGCTTTCTTTTTATCAGCAGAGATTTAATGAAGGAAACGCCAGAGGTATGAGTCCCAATATTTATTATTACAATGAGGATAACCACTGGGCGCTTACTTCAAATATTTTCTGGGCAGGTTATAAACATCCGGTTGGGGAAACAGGAGAAATCAACTTTGATCTTTCATACACACTACATAACCAGGATAATACCACGAGATTTGATAAATTAGTTAAACCAGGTGATGCCACTGGTGTATACTATCAATATCTAACAGGAAGTGACAAAACCGCAAAGACAAGCGTGACTTACACAGATGGATTCTCTGATAAACTGAAATTTATAACAGGACTTGAAGCAGAGAATACCAATAGTATTCCTCCTTATGCTAATGATGAAGTTCTCGGAAGTTCAGTTAAATATGAAGGTGAAGCAGCCTCTGAGATTGATGAACTTAAAATAGTTGAAAACCGAATTGGTGCTTTTGGACAGATAACATATACGCCATTTAACCCGCTCAACTTCTTTATCGGTGCCAGGTATGATTATTCTGAATTATATGACAATTCAGTAAATCCGCGGCTGGGCGTTGTTTATAAGTTATCAAATGCAACTACCATTAAAGCTATGTACGGTACCGCATTCCAGGCACCTTCTCTTTTCTATAGATATGAACAATTTGGAACACCTGCCCTGGTGATGCTTTCAAGTACTGAAGCAAATCACAGACTTAAGAATCAAAGACTTGAATCTTATGAATTAAGCATCGCTCAGCGCTTATCCTCAAGAATGAATCTGACAGTTTCATATTACTATAATAATCTTACAAACCTTATAAGCAGGACACCATATACGGCTGACTCTGCTTATAACAAATATTTTAAAAAATATACTAAAGCAATTTACAACAGCAACATAGGATCACAAATTGCTGAAGGTATTGATGTTCACTTTCTAACCTCAATATCGGAAGATCTGGAGGGATACATATATTATAGTTTTACTGACGCTAAATACGGCAGCACAAACCAAAAAGCTCTTCCCAGAGTATCTGATCATAAAGTGTGGATCGGTGCAACTTATAAAGGAATTGAATACCTGGTTGCATCAGTAGGCTTTAAATGGGTAAGTGATATAAATGTAGCAGCATTAAATCCTGTTTATAAAAATGGTGACAAACAGCCGGGCTATTCTATGTTAAACCTCAATGCGTCTCTGGTTAACCTGATTCCTAGAACCAGGATCTACACCAGAATAGATAATTTGCTCAGCAGTTCTATATATCACGCAGGATTGTTTGATCAATCGGGACTCTATACAGCAACAATCCCGCAGCCTAAACTTGCAGCAAGGCTGGGATTCGAATTTGAGTTTTAATAAACAAGGTTCATATTTACACAAGAGATGACATTCGAAAAATGTCATCTCTTGGTTGTGAATTCTCAGCTAGATGATAAGCAAGCGTGACTGCCCCTTAAATTAAGCTGATCCAAAAAATCCACATTCTATACTTTCTTTTTTGTTATCTTTCATTATACATTTGGAGACAGTGATGAAATTAGCACTCGTACAATATGATCCTGTATGGGAGGATAAACAACAAAGCAAAAATAGGATTACGCAATTATTCGATTTATATAAAGAGCGTGCCGATCTGGTTATCTTTCCTGAAATGACTCTTACAGGATTTACTATGAAGGCATCCGAAATGGCTGAACCGGTTAAAGGTGACAGCTATACATTTTTCAGCAATCTTGCCAAAGAGAAGAACTGTACTGTTCTCGCAGGAATAATTGAGAGATCGGGTGCGCATATCTTCAATTCTCTTTTACATATCAACTGGCAGGGTGATCTGATGGATGTCTACCGAAAGATCCATCCGTTTACAAATTCCGGTGAAGATAAAAATTATGAAGCAGGAGAGAATCCGGTAACCGCTGTGATCAATGGATGGAAAGTTGGATTATCAATCTGTTATGATCTCAGGTTTCCTGAACTCTACAGGTTTTACGGAAAACGAAAAGCCGGATTAATTATCAATATTGCCAATTGGCCGGTACCTCGCATTGAACACTGGCGGGCCCTGCTTAAAGCAAGGGCGATCGAAAACCAGTGCTATGTGGCGGGAGTCAACAGAGTAGGTAGTGATCCGGAAGCACATCAGTATAATGGTTTCAGCAGTGTATTTGACCCGATGGGAAAAGAAATAGCAACACTTGAGAATGATCAGAATATCATTTCAGCTGAAATTGATTTTGCATCCATCGAGAAAGTCCGGTCACAACTGCCATTCCTCGACGACATTAAACTTATTTGATTCAACAGTTTGTAAGGACGCGGTAATGCCGCGTTCTCATTATCCGTTCTGGACCTTATAAATCTCTTTTATTTCCCTCTTGACTTTCGGTATCTATATCGTATATTTACGATATAGAATCATGAGAGATTGAATGAGCTATTCTAAAAAAGAGGAATTCCGGGAAAAAGAAATCTATCTCGCCGATATTGCAAAAGCTCTGTCACATCCTGCAAGATTACAGATCTTAAAGGTACTGACCAAGAAAAACATGTGTATTTGCGGTGAACTGGTGGATCTGCTTCCATTATCACAATCTACCGTATCACAACATCTTAAGGAACTGAAGAGGGCTGGACTAATAACCGGTGAGATTGAGGGACCCAGAACGTGTTACTGCGTAGATCAGAAAGGTCTTGCAAAAGCAAAAAAAGAATTTGATTTATTTTTCAAACAAACAACACAAGAGGAGCAATAATGGAATCGGAAGATCTGAAGAAAGTTGTGAAAGAGAAATATGGACAGATAGCTGTAGAATCTGGTTCAAACGATTCTGGCGGATGCGGCTGTGGCTGCGGCTGCGGAAGTGATCTTACATCAACATACACAGTGTTCAGTGATGAGTACTCAGCTTTGCCGGGATATGTAAAAGATGCAGACCTTAACCTTGGCTGCGGGTTGCCGACAGAACATGCTGGTTTAAAAAAAGGGCAGGTTGTTGTGGACCTCGGGTCAGGCGCAGGTAATGATGTTTTCGTTGCCAGATCGTTTGTTGGCGAATCCGGAAAAGTTATAGGTGTTGATTTCACACAGGAGATGATAGATAAAGCTGAGACTAATCTTAAAAAGCTGGGATACAATAACATCGATTTTAGATTCGGAGATATTGAGAATATACCTTTAACAGAAAATACTGCGGATGTGGTTATCAGTAACTGTGTGCTGAATCTTGTACCGGATAAAGAGAAAGCATTCAGTGAGATCATGAGAATTCTGAAACCGGGGGGGCATTTCTGTGTGTCTGACATTGTAGTAAAAGGTGAAATGCTTGAAGCTATACGTGAGGATGTTTCACTATATGCCGGGTGTGTTAGCGGAGCTTTGAAGCAGGAAGATTATCTGGCGACTATCGAAAAAACAGGGTTCAAGAATATTGAAGTGAAGAAATCCAAAAAAATTGAAGTACCTGAAGATGTTTTATCTCAGTATCTCAGCAAAGATGAAATTAGCGATTTCAACAGTGACAGTAAAGGAATATTCAGTATAACCGTTGTAGCTTATAAGTTGTAATTATTATCCGCGCGTCACGCATCATTCCGTGACGCGCGTATTTGTACTTTCCACTAACTTCCAATGCAAAACTGCCTAACGATTTCTCCATTCCACTTCTCATTTATAAATCTTAAATTTGTACATGATGTCATTACATTCACATTCATGCTACTCGCTGCTGCAGGGTACCATCAGACTCGATGACCTGATCAGTGCTGCAAAATCCCTGGGTTCAGATTACTGCGCGCTTACTGATACAAATAATATGTACGGACTCATACAATTCACCAAAAAAGCATTAGGGGCGGGAATTAAACCTATACTGGGAGCTTTCATAGACGATCCAAATGATCCTGAGTTATCAGTAATACTCATTGCAAAGAATAATTCAGGTTATTCCCAGTTGTGTAAAATCATTACAACCAGGAAATTAAAAGATGATTTTTCTTTACCTGAATTATTCCGGCAGGATACCTCTAACATGTTCATAATTACGGGATCTCTGAAACTGCTTGAAATGATTAAAGCAATCAGGTATCGCGCGAACATTTATGTAGAGCTTATTTCAACAAAGAAACAGAAGTCAAATACTAGAAAACTTTTTGAATTTGCGCGTGCAAATCACTTTCAAATAGTTGCATCGCATCCTTCATATTTTCTGAATTCCGCTGATTATCTGCTCCATAAAGCAGTAACAGCGATTAAATTAAATACAACGATAGACAATCTTCCTGAAAGTGAACTTGTGGATCCGGAGTACTTTCTGAAAAATCCTGCTGATCTGAAGAAATTATGGAGATCGCTTCCGGAAGCATTGGAGAACATCAGGTATATCGTTGATAATTCAAATGTTGATCTTGAATTTGGTAAATATAAATTTCCTGTATACCCGGTACCTGCCGGTGAAACTTCATTTTCTCATCTATGGAATGTTTGTCACATCGGTCTTTCCAAAAAATACAATCCGGTGACTGAAGCTGCTCTTCAAAGACTCCAGCGCGAACTGGAGGTTGTAGATGAACTTGGTTTCAGTGATTATTTTTTGATTGTCTGGGATATTGTCAGGGAAGCCAGGAGAAGAGGAATGATGACAATCGGAAGGGGATCTGCAGCTAACAGCATTGTATCATATGTGCTTGATTTTACGCAGGTGGATCCGATCAGGTATAATCTTTACTTTGAAAGATTTATGAACAAAGGGAGAACCTCTCCTCCGGATGTTGATCTCGATTTTTCCTGGAAAGAGCGTGATGAAATTGTAAAATATGTCTTCGATAAATATGGATATGATAAGGTAGCAATGATCTCAACTACCATCACATTCAAAGCCCGTTCAGCATTCAGGGAAACAGCCAAGGCTTTTGGTATATCTGATCAGGAGATATCCAAAATCAGTAAATATATTCCATGGACCAGAGCACAGAACCTGCCGGATATAGCTGAGAAATTTCCTGAAGCACGTTCACTTAAATTTGAAGATGAACCGTGGAAAAGTATTGTAAATATAGCTGCTAAACTTGCAGATTTTCCACGGCATTTAAGCATTCACCCGGGGGGAATAATCATTACTCCGGAGCCCATTACAAATTATGTGGCGCTGGAATATGCAAAGAACAAAGGGTTAGGATTAATAATAACGCAGCCTGATATGTATCCCATTGAAGACATCGGCCTCATAAAGATTGATCTTCTAAGCCAGCGTTCTTTGGGAGTATTACGTGATACCCTAAATATGATCAACAACGAATCCGGTTAAATATGTTGGTAAATCAAGAATAACCTGACTTGCAGGGCTGATGTTTTCCAGATTCCTTACTTTGGGAAAATTATTAGATTTAAGACTTTTCACAGGGATTTTTCCTAAAAGCACGTATAACCCGCCTAAAATTTCCTGCAAATTGTTACAAAAAGAGAACTATTCATACAATAAATGTAATGGCCTGATATTTGGAATAATTAATCCAGTCTCGTCAGGGCTAATTATACAAAATCGAATTTTAGGATATCAAATATTTTTATACAAATCTTTGGAGTTAAATAAATGGAAAGAATTAAGGTAACAATTGACGGAAATGAAGCTGCAGCTCATGTTGCTCATCAGGTCAATGAAGTTATTGCTATTTATCCGATTACCCCGTCATCTCCGATGGGTGAACATTCTGATGAATGGTCGGCTAAAAACAACAAGAATATCTGGGGAACCGTACCTTCTGTTACCGAGATGCAGAGTGAAGGCGGCGCAGCAGGAGCTGTCCACGGAGCTCTACAGAACGGCGCGCTGACTACTACTTTTACTGCTTCTCAGGGACTCCTTTTAATGATCCCGAATATGTACAAGATTGCAGGTGAATTAACTCCAACAGTATTCCACGTTACTGCAAGATCTCTGGCTGCTCAGGCATTATCAATCTTCGGCGATCATAGTGATGTTATGTCTACCAGACAAACTGGTTTCGGTATGCTTGCATCAAACTCAGTTCAGGAAGTAATGGATTTTGCTCTAATCTCAACAGAAGCATCTCTTGAAGCAAAGATTCCATTTATACATTTCTTTGATGGATTCAGAACATCTCATGAAGTTATGAAAATTGAACAGCTTACAGCTGATGACCTCAGGGCAATGATTGATGAGCAGTATGTAAGTGAACACAGGAAACGCGCTCTTACTCCGGAAAATCCTGTACTGAGAGGTACAGCTCAGAATCCTGATGTTTATTTCCAGGGAAGAGAGACGGTAAATAAGTTTTATGATGCCTGTCCTGGTATCGTTCAGAAAGTAATGGACAAATTTGGAAAGCTTACAGGCAGACAGTATAATCTTTTTGATTATTATGGCGCTCCTGATGCTGAAAGAGTTGTAGTGATTATGGGTTCTGGTGCTGAAGCAGTTGAAGAAACAGTTGAATATTTGAAAGAAGAAAAGATAGGTGTGCTTAAAGTAAGGTTGTACAGACCTTTTTCGGCTCAAGCTTTCATTAGTGCTTTACCTAAGACTGTTAAGAAAATTGCAGTACTTGACAGAACAAAAGAACCGGGCAGCATCGGCGAACCTTTATATCTTGATATCGTAACAGCTGTTACTGAAATGGTTGCTGAAGGAAAAGCTCCTTTCACAGCAATGCCGAAGATAGTAGCAGGAAGATATGGTCTCTCTTCAAAGGAATTTACACCTGCAATGATCAAAGCTGTTTATGATGAATTAAAGAAAGATGCTCCAAAAAATCATTTCACAATTGGTATTAACGACGATGTTACATTTACCAGTCTTGAATATGATAATAATTTTACAACCGAAAGTGATGTATTCCGTGCTTTATTCTATGGGTTAGGCGCAGACGGTACAGTTGGAGCTAATAAAAATACAATTAAGATCATCGGTGAAGAAACAGAAAACTATGCACAGGGTTATTTTGTATACGATTCAAAGAAATCAGGATCAACAACAGTTTCCCACCTGAGATTCGGAAAGAAACCAATTAAATCAACTTACCTTATTTCTAAAGCTAACTTTATTGGTATCCACCAGTTTAATTTCCTCGAGAAATTTGATATCCTTCAGAAGATTACTGAAGGCGGTACAGTATTATTAAACAGTCCTTTTTCAAAAGAAGAAACCTGGGAGAAACTGCCCAAGAAATACCAGGAACATATCATTAACAAGAAATTAAACTTCTATGTTATTGATGCTTATGAAGTTGCAAAACATACAGGCATGGGTACAAGAATTAATACCATCATGCAGACATGCTTCTTCGCTATTTCTGGCGTGCTTCCGAAAGATGAAGCTATTGAACAGATCAAAAAAGCAATTAAGAAAACTTACGGCGCCAAAGGCGACGAGATTGTTAAGAAGAATTATGAAGCTGTTGACCAGACACTCGCTAACTTATTTAAGATTGATGTTCCTGCTGCTGTTACAAGTACTTTCGAATTACCACCGGCAGTATCAGATAAAGCTCCTGATTATGTAAAGCAGGTTCTGGCTAAGATCATTGAAGGAAACGGCGACGATGTTAAAGTAAGCGAAATGCCCATAGACGGTACTTTCCCGACAGCTACAACAATGTGGGAAAAAAGAAATATTGCTCTTGAAGTTCCTGTTTGGGATAATGAGATCTGTATTCAGTGCGGTAAATGCGCTATGGTTTGTCCTCATGCTGCAATCCGCACAAAAGTATACGACAGCGCGCTGCTTAAAGATGCTCCTGCAACGTTCAAACACATGCAGGCTAAAGGAAAAGAATTTGAAGAGAACACAGCTTACACCATCCAGGTTGCAGTTGAAGATTGTACAGGATGCCAGCTCTGCTTCGAAGTATGCCCTGTAAAGAATAAGAAAGAAGTTAAGTTGAAAGCTCTTAATATGGCTAATCAGCTGCCGCTTCGTGAAGCTGAAAAAGCTAACTGGGATTTCTTTACAGCACTTCCTGAATATGACAGAAAGAAAGTTAACGTTTCAACAGTAAAAGGCAGTCAGTTATTACAACCACTCTTTGAGTTCTCAGGCGCATGCACAGGCTGCGGTGAAACTCCATATGTAAAGCTTGCTTCACAGTTATTCGGCGACAGAATGGTTGTTGCTAATGCTACAGGCTGTTCATCAATTTACGGCGGTAACCTGCCGACTACTCCATGGGCAAAGAATAATGATGGACGCGGTCCCGCGTGGTCAAATTCATTGTTTGAAGATAACGCTGAGTTCGGACTCGGAATGCGTCTCGCAATTGATAAACACAACCAGTACGCACTTGAACTTCTTGCAAAAATGAAAGACCAGGTAGGCGCTGAATTGGCTGATGCAATAGCCAATGCGGACCAGAGTGATGAAACTGGTATCTATGATCAGAGAGAAAGAGTAGCACAGCTGAAGTCTAAACTTGAAGCCATGAATACTCCTGAAGCTAAAAGATTCTTAGATGTTGCTGATTACCTTGTTAAAAAATCTGTTTGGATTATGGGCGGCGACGGATGGGCATATGACATCGGTTACGGCGGTCTTGATCATGTAATGGCTTCAGGTAAAAATGTTAACATTCTGGTTCTTGATACTGAAGTTTATTCAAACACAGGCGGACAGATGTCGAAGTCCACATCAATGGGTGCTGTTGCTAAATTTGCTGCAGGCGGAAAACCAACCGGTAAAAAAGATCTGGCTATGATGGCAGTAAACTATGGCAATGTTTATGTAGCAAAAGTTGCTATGGGTTCCAATGATGCACATACAATTAAGGCATTCCTTGAAGCAGAAGCATATGACGGACCTTCAATCATCATTGCTTACAGTCACTGTATTGCTCACGGTATCAGTATGGAGAACGGACTTGATTGCCAGAAACTTGCAGTAGACAGCGGTCACTGGCCATTATTCAGATATAATCCTGAGTTAGTAAGAGAAGGAAAGAATCCGTTCAAGCTTGATTCCAAAGCTCCGAAAATCAAACTTGCCGAATATGCTTATAATGAAACCAGGTATAAGATGCTCACAAAATCTCATCCTGTTGAAGCTAAGAAATTGATGGATATTGCCCAGGAGTTAGTTGATGAAAGATGGAAGCATTATGAATACCTTGCTTCCTATGCTCCCGGCAAAACAAACGGAACTGAAGAGAAGGCTTCCTGAAGTAAACTATGAAATAATTCAGCGCGGTTAACAGCCGCGCTGAATAAAAATAAAATTTAAAGGAGAAAACAAATGGATTTATCAACAACTTATATGGGTTTGAAGTTGAAGAACCCAATAGTACCTTCCGCATCACCGCTGTCAGAAACTGTTGAGGGTGTAAAAGCATTAGAAGATGCAGGTGCTGCCGCAGTTGTTTTATATTCTTTATTCGAAGAACAGATTGTAAATGAAGAGAACGCTCTTGATTATTTCTTAACACAAAAATCAGAAAGCTTTGCAGAAGCAATCAGTTATTTCCCTTCAAAGAATGATTTCAAATCAGGTCCTGTAGAATATCTTGAACACATCAGGAAGATCAAAGAATCAGTAAATATTCCTGTGATCGCAAGCATAAATGGAGTTAGTGTTGGCGGCTGGATGAAATATGCCAGAAGTATTCAGGAAGCAGGGGCTGACGGGTTGGAACTTAACGTTTATTATATTCCTACTGATCCTAATTTACCCGGATCACAGGTTGAACAGATGTATATAAATAATCTGAAAGCAGTTAAGGAAAATGTAAAGATACCGGTTGCAGTAAAATTAAGTCCTTATTTCTCATCGATGTCAAATATGGCAAAGAAGCTTGATGACGCCGGCGCAGACGCTCTTGTTATGTTCAACAGATTCTATCAGCCGGATTTTGACCTGGACAATCTTGAGGTTATTCCTAATCTCACTCTGAGCAATAAATGGGAGCTCAGACTTCCTTTAAGATGGATCGCAATTTTATACGGACAGCTTAAAGCAAGTATGGCTGCAACCAGCGGTGTTCATGATTATGAAGATATTGTTAAAGTTGTTATGGCTGGCGGTGATGTTGCTCAAATGTGTTCAGAATTACTGCGCCATGGAACCGGAAGAATTTCACAAATGATCACTAATCTTTCACGTTGGATGGAAGAAAAAGAATATGAATCAATTGAACAGATGAAGGGAAGTATGAGTCAGAAAAAAGTAGCTGAACCTGCTGCTTTCGAAAGAGCAAATTATATGAAGATGCTGCAAAGTTATAAACCACTAGTTTAATTCTTTTTTGTTTTATAAAAAAAAGGCTGCCTGCGCAGCCTTTTTTTTTAAACATTTTGTTATTTTAATTCGTCCAATAATAAATATTAAAATTTATCGGGCAAAGAAAGAATGCTGCAAGGGTGAATGCCTGCGCACGTTCTGCTAAGCTGAAAAAGAAAGAGTTTATCAGGTACACCTAAGCAAATGAATATCACTGCACTGAATAATTACCATCTTAATCTTTGGCATAAATGCTCAGATGAGCAGTTACCCCTTTGCTCATATTATCCTTCCGATGAAAAGAAAAAAAGGGAAGACTACCTTCGATTAAAACTCCGGAAAATATCAAATATTAAAAAATATCAATTACGGGATGAGCATTTACGGAATCGGTTATTCAGTTCCGCTGAAAAAGCCTCGGCACTCCTGCTGAATACAAAGGATGAAGATCTTAAAATTGTTTTCTCTGATGAATTTAAAAAAAGTTCAGGAGAATTTATTGAAGCATCAAGAGACTTCGATATAAATCTAACTAAAAATGATATCGCTCAGGCTGCAAGAAATCTTTGGGTTATTAACGGCCTTCAGGTACTTTTCGGTTATCCTGTCAGGATGACTGCTTCTGCTTTTGCTTATAGCCTATTATATCCATACTGCGATAACTATCTTGATGACCCATCAATTCGAAAGGCAGAGAAATGCAGTTTTAACGCAGCGCTAACAATTCGCCTAAAAGGTGAAATCATTTCCGCTTCCAACAGGTATGAGGAAAAAATATTCAAACTCATCTCAATGATCGAGGATGAATTTCCACCTGATCAGTTCCCTGAAATATTTGAAAGTTTATCATCCATACACAGAGCTCAATGCAGGAGTCTGAATCTATTCAGCAAATCAGCACTTACTGCTTATGAAATACTTGATATGTCCTTTGAAAAAGGAGGCACTTCGGTTTTGGCGGATGGATTTCTTGTGTGCGGAAAAATGTCGGATATTCAGATAAAATTTGTTTACGGTCTGGGTATCTATTTGCAGATCATTGATGACCTTCAGGATCTTAATGAGGATAGCGAGGCAGAGTTGTCTACTATATTTTCGCACTATGCCGGACTGGGTGAACTTGATCATCTCACAAACCAGACTCTGAACTTTGGTTTAGAAGTTGTTAAAGATACAAATCACTTTCAGAATGGGGATTCGTTCCGCAATCTGATCTCTGCTTCAACAAACCTGTTGATCATTGAAGCCGCATGTTTATCTCAAAAAGCCTATAGCCGAAGTTATATAAAAAACCTGGAGCATTTTTCACCATTCCATTTTTCCTTTATTAAGAAATACAGAAAAAAATATTCCTCAATCCGTATCCCTTTTGATGAGATGCTCCGTGCTGTTCCGTTATCAGAATAATTTCCTGCCCGTGTGCTCAGTATTAGATAATAAGAATTCTATTTGCCTATTTGGCTATAATCCTTTAACTTGTATTCTATACACACCATCAGGAGAATGATTATGAAATTGAATACTCACGAAAGATACAACTCCGTTGTTATTGAAGTTAAAGGAGACATCGTAGGCGGACCAGCCGCAGAAGAATTTCAGAATGCACTTAAGAAAATTATAGATGAAGGGAAGACAAATGTTATAGTTGATCTTTCCGGAGTAAAATATATGAACAGCACCGGAATAGGAATTCTCATTCGCGGATATACCACTGTAAAAACCGCGGGCGGATTGTTAAAACTCGCGGCTCTTACAGAGAAAATTCAGGGCGTACTTTCAATTACACAATTAAATAAAGTCTTTGAGATCTATCAAACTGTCGACGAAGCAATTAATAGTTTTCAGGTTAAGGCTTTATAAGCCTTAACTTCTTCTCTTTCCGATTCCTTCCGATTTCGGCGAAATATCATCATCATAGTCTTCGAGTATACCAGCCGCGACATTTTCTTCCTGCGGAACAGTTTCCTGTTCATAATTTTTGAAAGTATCAATACCTGTCCTGATTGCCTTCCTGATCCTGTCGAATTCATTCTGGAAATTATCTGCAGATCCTGAATAAACACCCGAAGAATAATCCTTAGTTATTTTTACAAGATTCTCAGCTTTCGCAATAATATTGTTCGAGAATTGACGGGTGTCTTCCACTATTTTATTACTTACTTCTTTGGCCTTCCTCATTGATTTATCAACATTTTTCTTTATATCATCCCGCACATCTGCACCCGGCTTTGGAGTGAATAATAGGGTGATCGCACTTCCTACAATGCTGCCCAAGAGTATACCTGTTGCAATCTTTTCAAAATTAGCGTTTCTTCTTGACATCTTACATCTCCTTTACTTTGATTCTTTTATTACATTACAACTAAATCTGATTTTTTTCAAGTGTTAATCGACTAAACATGCTGCTATAAACCTGTAAATATGAATAAATAAAGCAATTATACTGTGTTTCTCAGTAAAATAAATCTCATAATTATTAAACACTATTTTTGTATTTTACCGGTTTTTTGATAATTTACACTTATTCTTAATCAGAGGACAACATTGTGACGCATAACATTACCTTAATCCCCGGGGACGGCATTGGTCCCGATATTACTACAGCAGCAAAAAAAGTAATTGAACACACAGGTGTAAATGTAAACTGGGATATACAGATCGCCGGCTTAGGGGCTGTGGAAAAATATAAAGATCCTCTGCCTCAGGAAACCTGTGATTCAATCTCAAGAAACAGGCTGGCGCTTAAAGGACCGCTTACAACACCTGTCGGTAAAGGTTTTCGAAGCATAAATGTAGCTCTGCGTAAGGAATTTGACCTGTATGTTAATGAACGTCCCGCTAAAACATACAAAGGTATAAAAACCCTTTATGATCATATAGATATTATAATCTTCCGTGAAAACCTGGAGGAATTTTACTCCGGGATAGAGCATTATATTGATGCCTCACGTTCTGCCGCTGAAACTATTGGTATTGTAACGCGTACAGGCTCTGAAAGAATAATCAGGTATGCTTTTGAATACGCCCGTAAACACAACAGAAAAAAAGTAACCGCTGTGCATAAAGCAAATATTCTTAAATATACAGGCGGCTTATTCCTTGATATTGCCCATGAAATTGCGGAACAGTATAAAGAAATTGAATTTAATGATAAGATTATTGATAACATGGCTATGCAGATGGTTTTGAACCCTTATCAGTTCGATGTTGTTGTAACCACAAATTTATTCGGAGATATACTTTCTGATCTTGCAAGCGGACTTGTTGGAGGATTGGGAGTTGCTCCGGGGGCAAATATCGGCACATCCGCTGCCATTTATGAGGCTGTGCATGGGTCAGCACCTGACATTGCAGGTAAAAATCTAGCTAACCCCTGCGCGATTATTCTTGCTTCGGTAATGATGCTTGATGATATTGGTGAACCTGAAGCAGCAGCACGTATTGAAAAAGCTGTGGCAAATGTGCTGGCGGAAGGAAAGTATGTCACAAGAGATATTAATCCGGATAACTATGTAGGAACTAACGAAATTACTGACGCCATAATCAGGGAAATTGATAAGCTTTAATGAAAAAAACTCCGCTTGTGATCATCTTCTTTACAGTGTTTATAGATCTGATGGGTTTTGGTATACTTATTCCTTTGCTGCCCTCGTTCGCCAGTGAACAATTGGGCATCTCTGATTTCGGGATCGGTATACTTGTAGCAAGCTTCTCGCTTATTCAGTTTATATTCAATCCTATACTCGGAAGTCTTTCAGACAGATACGGAAGACGTCCAATAATTGTACTCTCTCTGCTCTTTACGGTGGCTTCATATATTCTGTTTAGTTTTGCCACATCATTCCTGATTCTATTGATTTCAAGAGTGCTGGGCGGATTGGGAGGCAGTAATATTGCCGTAGCTCAGGCTTATATTGCTGATATAACCGAGAAGCATGAGAGATCTAAAGGAATGGGCATAATCGGAGCCGCGTTCGGATTAGGATTCGTATTCGGTCCTTTAATAGGAGGAATTCTTTCAGATTATTTCATTGCGGGAATTACCAGTGCAGGCTTCTCCTTTCTGGCCTTCTTGTTTGCATCCTTGTTCCTGAGAGAATCTTTACAAGTAAAAGATGTATCAAAAAATGTCAGTTTCAAGCTTCTGGATCTTCCGAAGGTAAGCAAAGTACTCCGGCAAAAAGATTTAGGTATAATGATCATTTTATTCTTTGCTGTTACATTCTCCTTTGCTAATACCTATGGAATATTTGCACTACTTGGTTTTAAACACTATGGTTTTTCCAACAGGCAAATTGGTTACCAGTACGCTATTCTGGGGATAGTTAGTGCGATCATTCAGGGAGGATTTATAAAAAAAATATCCCAGAAGATTTCAGAAAAAAATATTATCATAACCGGCACATTTCTGATAATATTCGGACTTGGTTTAATGCCATATGGACATAATTTTCTTGGACTCGCAATAGTTGTTTCAGTATTATCTGTAGGCTCCGGCATATTAAATCCCACAATACTTAGCATGATCTCAAAGTACTCTCCTCAGGATGAACAAGGCACAGTATTAGGGATCAACCAGTCACTTTCTGCCCTCGCCAGAGTACTTGGACCCTTGTGGGGTGGATTCACTTTTGATTATTTGGGTCATCAGTATCCTTTCTTATCAGGCGCGTTTATAATGCTGATTGTCTTTCTGTTTAGCATTTTTATTCTGAGTAAAAATAAATATCTTAGCGCACAGAATTCTATTGAATCCCTTAAAGAGGAAAGGATCGGTACTGATTAAATATGTTCAAAGTTGGTAATATAGAGATCGAAAAAGCACTTCTGCTTGCCCCTATGGAAGATGTAACTGATATATCATTCAGGAATTTATGTAAAGAATTCGGGGCTGATATAGTATATACAGAATTCGTTAATTCAGAAGGATTGATCAGATCTAATGAAAAGACACATAAAAAATTAAAGATCACTGAAAAAGAACGTCCTGTTGGTATTCAGATCTATGGGGAAAACCTAGGCTCCATGGTAGCTGCAGCAAGGATCGCCGAGGAAGAAAATCCTGATATCATTGATATCAACGCCGGCTGCTGGGTGAAAAAAGTAGCTAACCGAGGTGCTGGCGCCGGGTTATTAAAAGATCCGCCGTACCTTGAGAGAATGGTTAGAGAAATTGTGCAGGCAGTGTCAAAACCTGTAACAGTTAAAACCAGGATTGGCTGGGATAAAGACACAATTCATATTGTTGAAATTTCTCAGCGGCTGCAGGATGCAGGAGCAAAAGCGCTCACTATACATTGCCGTACCCGCCAGCAGGGACATTCAGGTGATGCCGACTGGGAGTGGATAAATAAAATTAAAGAAGTAGTTGATATTCCCGTTATACTCAATGGCGGGGTTTTCACCCCTGAAGATGTGAAAGCAGTGTTCGATAATACACGCGCAGATGGAGTGATGATAGCACGCGGCGCAATATCAAACCCGTGGATATTCAAAGAGTCAAAAGAGCTGCTTAAATTAGGTTATGTAGCAAGTAATCCTGATCAGAATGAAAAAATTGAAGTCGCGCTGAAACACCTGGAGGATTCCATCGCCATAAAAGGCGAAAAGAGAGCTGTGCTTGAATTCAGAAAATATTATTCTTCATATCTTAAGGGACTGCATGGTGTATCGGCGATTCGTCAGGAATTAATGACCTACATGGAATTCGTTCAGATACGTGAACGCCTGATGAGATATCTTGATGAATTAACAATATACCACTCAAATCCTCAGAATGTGTGATCTTCTGATCTATGAAAGTTAGTTATGACTTTAAACTCAAAACAGCAAGACTGATTTCGCTGCTGTTTGTCCCGCCTGCAGCTACTATCATAATCTTCACATGGTTTGCTCTTACTCTTGAGAATGAAACTAATCAGTATGTAGTGCTTTATGTGGCGTATATTTTTGGATTCATACTTCCTATAGCATTAGTCTTAATTCTCCGCAAACAGGGAAGAATTGTAGATCGTGATGCAACAATAAAAGAGGAGCGTATCCTTCCTTTAGTTTTAGGATCAGTAATCTATAGTGCCGGACTAATAATATTGTTATTTCATCATGTGAATCCTCTAACATTATCATTCTGGTTTTGTTATATTTCGAATACAATTGCGGTCATCTTTATTACAAGGCTCTGGAAAATCAGTGCACATATGCTTGGTGTCTCGGGGCCTTTTGCTGCTGCCATGTATGTGCTCGGGTGGCCCGCATTATTATTAGCCGCTGTTCCTTTTGCTGTAGGATGGTCGAGGTTGTTCCTTAAAGTTCATACTCCGGCGCAGGTACTTGCCGGAGGTTTAATGGGCTTTGCATCAACATATATTCAGGTATATTTTTTCATCAGGTATTTGGAAAATGGCATTTAAAAAAGAACTTACTGATATTCTGGAGAATATTGCAGATCTGCTTGAGCTAAAAGGGGAAAACCCCTTCAAGATAGGCGCTTACCGCAAAGGAGCTGCTGTTCTTCGTAATATGGATGAAATTGAAGAACTTGTAATATCCGGCAGGATAAAGGAAGTTAAAGGTATCGGTAAAGGTCTGCTTGCAGTTATAAATGAATTCCACCAGTCAGGTGTATCTACAGATTTAATGAAGCTCTCATCAGAATTCCCTGCGGGTATTCTCGATTTTCTGAGAATCAGGGGATTAGGAGCTGCAAAAATCAGACTTATATCCAGCGAGTTGAAGATCAGATCACTTGATGAGCTTGAATCTGCCTGCCGTAATAATTTGTTATCGGGAGTTAAAGGTTTCGGACCAAAGACAGAAAATGATATACTTAAGGAACTTGAACGGCTTAAATATTCGCGTAATTTCATGATGCAGCACTCGGCTGAAATGAATTCGCAAAATTTCCTGAGAAGAATACGCGGATTTACATCTGTTATTGAAGCAGAAGTAACAGGAGAGCTTAGGCGCAGGCTAGAACTCATTTCTTCAATTGATATTGCCGTTCTGGTGAATGATTATGGCTCATTTAAGAATACTTTAGCAGAAAAGAAATTGATTTTAAAAGATTCTGCAGCACAGAGCAAGTTTGCTTACCTATGCAATATTCTTTCGGGAGCACAGATTATACCTATAGAATCAGATCTCCCCATACCAGCAATTCTTATAGTTTGTCAGAATGAAAGTGATTTTATAAAAGCTCTTTTCCTTTCCACAGGCTCACGTGAGTTCATTCAAAAACTTAATCTGAACTTTGAAAAAAACTATACTGATGAAGTATCTCTTTTCTCCGCGAATGACATTCAATTTATTATTCCTGAGATGCGGGAAGAACAGTATTTTGAGCTTCCCGGAACCCTGCAAAAGAATTCAGAACTGCTGCTTGAAAATTACAAAGGACTACTGCATTTTCATACTACTTATTCAGATGGGCGCAATTCTCTTTCTGAGATGATTCAGGCGGCGAAACAAAAAGGAATTAAGTACCTTGCTGTTTGTGATCATAGTAAAGCTGCATTCTATGCCAATGGTTTGAGCGAAGAGCGGATTTTACAGCAACATAAAGATATCCAGCATCTGTCGAACAAGTTTGATATTCCTGTTCTGCGTGGACTTGAAAGTGATATACTTAAAAACGGCGATCTGGATTACGATCAGGATTTTCTCAAGAATTTCGATTTTATAGTTGCATCCGTGCATTCCCGTTTTAAGATGGAAAAAGATGAAATAACCTCGAGGATTATTAAGGCTGTAGAAAATCCTTTTACTGATCTGATAGGTCATCCCACAGGAAGATTATTATTAAGCAGAGACCCTTACGAAGTTGATATTAAAAAAATAATTGATGCCTGTGCTGCAAATAAAGTAGCTCTGGAGATAAATGCCCAGCCTCAGCGTTTGGATCTTGACTGGAGGTATGTTTACTATGCCAGGGAGAAAGGATGTCTTTTCTCTATAAACCCCGACGCTCATTCAATCGAGGAGATTAACTTTCTCCGGTTTGGAATTAATACCGCCAGGAAAACAGGATTGCAGCCGGAAGAGGTTATTAACTATTTCGATCTAGAAGCATTCAAATTATTCCTTAACAGAAAAGTAACCCGTTTTTCACTATAAACTCCGAGGTATACATGGTACTCACTGATCTTTCAAAATACATCAGGAGCATTCCTGATTTTCCAAAAAAAGGAATCATATTTAAAGATCTGACTACATTATGGAAAGATAAAGATGGTCTGAAACTGGCCTTTAACGAGTTATATGAGAATGTTAAGGATAAAGAAATTACAAAAGTTGTTGCGGTTGAATCGAGGGGATTTGTGTTCGGCTCTCTGCTTGCCGAAAAACTAAACGCAGGATTTATTCCCATTCGTAAACCTGGCAAATTGCCTTCTGACAAGATCAGTGAGACATATGTTCTTGAATACGGAGTAGATAAAATTGAAATTCATGCCGATGCGATAGAAAAAGGGGACAAGGTTCTTTTGCATGACGATTTGCTTGCAACAGGCGGTACCATGGAAGCCGCGTGTAAGCTTGTAGAGAAACTTGGCGGTGAGATAGTTCAGGTATCATTTGTAATTGAATTAGGATTCCTGAACGGCCGTAATAAATTAAAGGGATATGATGTTCGCTCCCTTGTAAACTTCGACAGCGAATAACCTTCCGGGTATGTATAATAATATTGAAGCCGGAATTAGAATTCCGGCTTCGACCGATCTGTAATCTGATGACCCGTAATACAGATAATCTACTTTATAAGTGAGTCTGAATTTAAATGTGCTGCTTCAATATCCTTGAAATAATTTACTGTACCAACTTTTAGCTCAACGGTGGAGGAATCGTCACATACGATAATACCTTTAGGATGCATCTGCAGAGCGCTTACAGTCCACATGTGATTAACCCCTTCCTCAACAACTTTAGCAAGTGCGCGTGCTTTGTTGTGTCCGGTAATAATGATCATAACCTCTTGTGCGTCAAGCACAGTTTTAACGCCTACGGTCAGGGCAGTCTTAGGCACCTTGTTAATATCATTATCAAAGAATCTTGAATTAGCTATTATAGTATCCATAGTAAGGGTTTTCACACGGGTTAATGAGCCTAATGAAGATCCCGGTTCATTAAACGCTATATGGCCGTCCGGACCAATTCCTCCAACAAAGAGTCGTATACCTCCAAATTTCTTAATTCTCTTCTCGTAGTCATCACATTCTTTCTGAAGATTTTTTGCATTACCGTTCAGAATGTTTACATTCTTTCGCTGAATATCGATGTGATTAAAAAAGTTATTGAACATAAATGAATGATAGCTTTCAGGATGGTCTTCTGGAATACCCACATACTCATCCATATTGAATGTAACTACATTTTTAAAAGAAATATAACCGCTCTGTTTCAGATTGATTAATTCCTTATACATTCCGATTGGAGAACTGCCTGTGGGTAAACCTAGAACAAAAGGATTTTTTTCAGTGGGTTTGAAATCTTTGATAGCTCTCGCCACATAGTTTGCTGCCCATTTGGATACCTTTTGATAATCTGGCTGGATAATTAACCTCATAGTGAACCCCATAATTTGTGAGATATTAGGATGGGCGTAAGTTACAATAAAAAAGAAATAACACAAAGAAATAATTTAATGTAAAAATAATTTTAGGGCTCGCAGGCTGAAGCCTGCGCTACTATGAGGCAGGATAAGATTAATAATGTGAGGTAGCATAGGATTTAACCTGTGCTCGAAGCCCGCGTTACAATAAAGCTTATTCGTTGAGATATTCGCAGCCTTCTGGAATGCCAGGTTCCACCAGGATCACGTTTTCCTTTAAAAGATTTACTGATCCGGGATCCATTCCTTTTCTTTTAACCACATATTTCTTTAATGTATATGCTACAGGGGCAAGCTTTGAAGTTTTGGCTTTGCTATAAAAAGCAGCTATTGAAGCCGCTTTTTTTAATACGGATTTAGGGACAACTTCCTTCGTATTATCTACTCTTAAAACTACATGCGATCCTGAAACACTCCTTGCATGAAACCAGTAATCATTCTGTTTTGCAAACCGTGTTGTAAGCTGGTCGTTATTCCGGCTGTCTCTACCTACATATAGATGATACTTTTTTTCTATAAGAAAATGCCTGTATGCTGATGAATCATCCTGCTGTGAGCTTGTTTCCTGATCATCTTTTATTCTAAGATCGGCCATGATCTGTATGTATTCCTCATTTGTTGTTGCTGTTTCAAATATTTTTTTCTGCTCTGTCAGACTCTGGTACTCATCTTCAAGTTTACTGAATAGCTTAGTAAGAGCTATCCTGTTTTGTTTTTCGTTTTTTGCCTTCTCAAAATAAGCATCAGTATTCTTCTTCGCATCAAGTTTTTCATCCAGCTTTACAATTACGGTCCTGTTATCGAAATCATTCAGTTCAGCATCTTTTTGTCCTTTTTGGATAGAATATAAGTTTGCTAATAATAAATTGCCGATATTCCTGTACTCATGCTCTCTGGATGGTTTTTCCAGCTTATTCCTGAGCTCATTTATTCTTGTCGCAATGCGTGATAGGTGCTGATCCAGATGTTTTGAGATAATTTTTTTGTAATTTATTGCCCGTTCAGATTTATATCTGCTTACAAGGAAATAATTCAGAGCATCAAAATAACTCGTGAATATTTTTTTATCTATACCTGAAAAGATCCTGAAATCATCTGGTGCAAATACCATCCTTTGAAGATTACTATCATTAAAAACGGCAATGTCACTTGAATATATACTTCCAAGCACATCTTTCAATGTGCTGTTAAATTGTTCGGGGTTCTCATCATGCATTCTTGCACGTATCTCGTTCAAAATTTCCCTGCTCAGGGAAGGAAAACTTTTTTTTACTGAGCTAAAAATTTGATCAGAAAGGGGTATAGTGCTCAGATCAGGATAGTAAAATTTACTGATAAAAGAAGCACGGGTTATTTCCTGCTGTATTTTCTCTTTTAGTTCATCTCCTATTTTTTTGAAGCTGTCGAATATCTCAGGAGATTCAAACAAAACAACGTTGGTGTCCTTACCATGTACAAAGAAAATGAGGTCCTGTTTTTGAAGCTGTATTTTGACCATTCGGTCATTTTCCGCAATTCTTACATCCGTCACATCCTGAGGAAGGCAGCCTCTGAAAATCTCGGAAACATTCTTTTTGGCTCTGTGAAAGTCTTTCTTATATTGTATATATGCATCATTTTGAGTAACATTTATCAGCAAATAGAAAATGCCAGCCGAGTTCTCCAGTTCAAGAACCAGAATATTTTTTTCCTGCGAGAATGAACTAATCAATGATGCACCGTTTAGCAGCACCTTTAATTCAGTCGTGAGCCGGTTCAGATAAAAATAATTTTTGTACATGTCAAGCTAAGAGTTAACTGAAACTATTAAATTGTTATTAAAATAAGCAATAACTATATTTGAACCTAATTGATTTGAGTTGATAAAGGTTCAAAACTAAGGAGCTATTTTGACCATCACTGAAAGAATTAAAGATATAAAAGGCGGATTCCATCCCTCCTTCTGGGTTGCCAATATTATGGAATTGTTTGAAAGATTGGCATACTATGGCCAGAATATCATACTCGTTGTATTTATTCGGGAGTTTTTAGATTACGACGAGATCAAATCATCACAATTAGCTTCAATATTCGGCACTTTAATTTACTTTCTGCCGATTTTCTCAGGTACTCTTGTAGATAAGTACGGATTTAGAAAATCCTTTATGATCGCATTTGGAATTCTGTCCTTTGGATATTTCATGATTGGTACAATGGGATTTGAAGCCTTTAAAGGCTTTTACGGTAATGTTGATCTATATTGGATAATGGCAGCAATTCTTGCATTTACGGCAATCGGCGGCTCTTTTATAAAACCAGCGGTTCTGGGTACTGTTGCCCGGACATCCAGACCTGAAACAAAATCCCTTGGTTTTGCTGTATACTACATGCTGGTAAATCTTGGGGCAGCAATAGGTCCTTTTATAGCATATTTTGTTAGAATGTCTGCAGGAATGGAATATGTTTACCTGGTTTCAGCAATAACAAGTCTACTAATGCTGGCAGCAACCACGATATTCTTTAAAGAACCACCGGCTCAGCAGGGTGAGGTTGGGGGTACATTAAAAGAAAAATTAAAAAATCTCTTTGTTGTGCTTGCTAATGTGAAATTTACGATATTTTTACTGATATTTTCTTTATTCTGGTTAATATTCTGGCAGATATTTATAATAATTCCATTATATATAAGTGACTTCATTTCAAAAGATGCGCCTTTTGAAATTATCGGGTCGATGGGAGCATGGACGATAGTTCTGCTTCAGATTCCTGTAAACAGATTAACCAGGAATCTGCATACTCAAAATGCAATCTTAGTTGGATTTCTTATAGCTGCTGTATCATGGCTCTTTATAGGGTTATACCCCAGTGTACCGGTTATAATTTTTGCGATGGCGGTTTTTTCAATAGGCGAAATGACTCAGGCACCCCGCTATTATGAATATATTTCGGATATTGCACCTAAAGGCCAGCTTGGTCTTTTTCAGGGCTATGCCTTTTTACCAATAGCCATAGGATATGCCATCGGCGGAACATTCGGAGGATGGCTTTATAAAACAGTTGGTAAGGATATGGGCAATCCTAACCTTGTGTTCTACGTACTGTTTTTCATAGGTTTGGCTGCGCTGGGTTTGATGTACTTATATACAAAGACATTAGGAAAAAGAGAAGCATAAAGTAGATATAATGAAAAAATATTTTACCAAAGAACTGCTGAAAAAAGTTTTGATAATTACAGGTGTACTGGTGCTTTTTATTATTCTGTTCAACTATGCTCTGATGCCATGGTATGTTTCAGCAGAGGAAGTAAGTGTTCCGAAAGTAGTAGGATTAAATGAACAGTCCGCAAAGAATATCCTTGAGGACAATGACCTTGAGCCGGTAATTGGCGGTGAAAGATTTGATGAGAGATATTCCAAGGGAAGTGTTATCTTCCAGAAACCTGATGCGGGATCAGTTGTTAAGGAGGGAAGAAGAATATTTTTATTTGTCAGCAGCGGAGTACCTCTTATTAAAGTGCCATCATTAAAAGGTAAAGTGCTCAGAGATGCACGAATGACACTCGAACGACTGGATCTCATATTAGGAGATACCTCATTTGTGGAATCTGAATATCCTGCGAATGTTATTATTGATCAGGAATATTATGAAGGTACAGAGGTGAAGAAGGGCACAAAAGTAAATGTAACGCTCAGCGCAGGGGAAAATGCCGGACTTATTACCATTCCTGACCTTCTTGGCAAATCTTTATCACAGGCGGAGAAACTAATAACTGACAATAAACTAAGCATTGGCAGAGTAAATTATCAGCCTTCATTTTCTTTATTACCTAATACAGTAATTGATCAATACCCGGGTGAAGGTAACCTTGTGGAAGAGGGAACAGCTATCGACCTTTTTGTAACTAAAAATGTAGATACACCTGATGAGGAATGATTTATGAATAAGCTGATTGCACCATCAATACTTAACGCTGATTTTACAAACCTTCTTCAGCAGATCCGCTACCTGGAGATGGGAGGGGCTGATTTAATTCATTGTGATATTATGGACGGTCATTTTGTTCCGAATATTTCATTTGGACCAATGATCGTTAAATGGGTTAAGCAGGCTTCATCTCTTCCTTTAGATGTGCACCTGATGATTGAAAATACTGATCTTTATATTGATTCTTTTTATGAAGCCGGCGCTAATATTATCACCGTTCACCAGGAAGCAATCGTACATCTTAACAGAACAATCAATAGAATAAAAGAGCTGGGTATAAAAGCAGGTGTCTCTATTAATCCATCTACACCGGTATCAACTCTCCAGCATATTCTTGAATATGTAGATCTGGTTTTGATTATGTCAGTTAACCCGGGATTCGGAGGACAAAAGTTTATCCCGTCATCCCTGAAGAAAATAGATGAACTCAGTTCTGTAAGGCAAAGATCAGGCCTCGATTTCCTTATTGAGGTTGATGGAGGTATAGATCTCAGTAATGTTCAGCAGATATCATCAGCAGGCTGCGATATCTTTGTGATAGGATCTTCAATACTAAAGAATGAAAACATTACTGCAGCGGCAGCGGAATTCAAAAATTTAGTCAACTCAATAAATGTTTAATAGTATATAGGTTAAAAAAAATGAAGTTAGCTCTTGTTGGCGGGAAAATAGTAACACCATTCAGAATTATTGAAAAAGGCTCTATAGTTATTGATGGCCATAAAATATATGAACTGGGAAAGATTCAGGATGTTACCATTCCCGATGATTGTGAAGTAATCGATGTAAGCGGTAAAGTTATTTGTCCGGGATTCGTTGATCTTCTTGTACATGGCGGAGGTGGAGCAGGTTTTGCTGATTCAACTACAGAGAGCATTGCCCGTGTCAGCAACTATTTTATAGCTCAGGGTTCTACTACTATGCTGGCTGCTCTGTTTGCCAAGCCGCCTGAACAATTATTAAATGATGTAAGGAAACTTGCAAAATATATCCTTAATAACCCTGATTCGAATATTAAAGGTATTCATATGGAAGGACCTTATCTCAATCCGGGTTTAAAGGGAGCTATGAATGAGGAATATTTATGGAAACCATCTGTTGAATCATGGACTGACTTATGGGAGGCCTCACGGGGTTTAATAAAAATGATGACCATTGCACCTGAAATGCCTGGTGCTATTGAAGTAATGCGTGAGGCTGCTAACGAAGGGGTTGTACTTTCCATTGGTCACTCCATGGCAAATTATGATGAGATCGAGCTCGCAATAGACAATGGAGCAGCACACGTTACACATATGTTTAACGCCATGCGGCCGTTCCATCATAGAAATCCGGGAGTAATACTTGGAGCTCTTCTGAGAGATGAACTAAAGATTGAACTTATTGCCGATACTCTTCACGTTCATCCTGCGGTTATGGAATTGCTGCTGAAATTTAAAAAGGCAAGCGGTATAATCCTGATTACTGATTCTATAAGGGCAGGCGGTATGCACGAGGGTGAGTACGAGTTCGCGGATCAGAAGGTGATAATGAAAGGACAAAAAGCATATCTTGAAAATGGTACTTTAGCAGGCAGTACTCTTACTCTGCCAAATGCTGTGAAGAATATGGTTCATACCGCTGGTGCCAAAATTACTGATGCATTAAGAATGGCATCGCTGAATGGAGCAAAAGTATTAAGTATTGAAGACAAAAAAGGTATTCTTGCAGCAGGTAAAGATGCCGATCTTGTTATTCTTGATGATGACTTTAAAGTAGAAATGACAGTAATGATGGGCAAGATAAGATACCAGCGAAACGTCACTGAAAATGTATAAAACATACGGGTCTTTAAACCTCCGTGGCTTCTTTAAACTGCGGAGGTTGTTCTGAATTTCTGGTATTAACATCCGGGAGTTCTGGTTCAATTTTCTATTAACAACTTAATGAGGTTCCGCTTTAGCGGTACGCACGGAGTTCTCTTGAATCTTCAACTCATCAACATCTCACTTCCTGACGTGTTCCAGAGATATAGTAAAAAGTATAACATTTACCGGGATTTTTACGAAGCTGGAGTAATGGCTCTTGAACTTCGTGAAATAACTCCTGCTGCCGGTGAAATCATACAAAATATTTTACATCAGAAAAATGAAATATGTTTTAAATCCGGTGCAACTGATGAATTGGTGAGTCTGATTGTTTTTGGAACTGCAGAGAAATTCAAAGAACTTGGAAGAGAAATATTATCAAAAGGTAATGAAGATCTTGGTTACAAAATTTCTACACTTTTGCGCAGCTATCTTGAACATGATCAGTTGTATTATAATATCAGCGATCATCCAATAAAAAATAATGTTCTTAGTGTAATGGGTATTCTGAATGTTACCCCTGATTCGTTTTCAGATGGCGGAAAATATTACAGAAAAGAAGAGGCTGTTGCGCACGCTCTTGAAATGATTGATGCCGGTGCGGATATTATTGATATTGGAGGTGAATCAACCCGCCCGGGTTCAGAAGCAGTTTCTGTTCAGGAAGAAACTGATAGAGTGATTCCCGTGATCACTGAAATTCTAAAGCTTAAGCCTGAAGCCCTTCTATCAATCGATACTACTAAAAAAGAAGTTGCCGATGCAGCACTCAGGCAGGGAGTTAAGATAGTAAACGATATAAGCTCTGCCTCTTTTGATCCTGAAATACTTAACGTTGTAAAGCAGTATGACGCAGCATACGTTATAATGCATATGAAAGGGACTCCAAAAACAATGCAGCAATCACCATCATATGAGTTTGTGATCTCTGAAATATATGATTATTTTACACACAAAATTCAGCAGGTTAAAAAGTCAGGAATAAAAACAATAATCATAGATCCGGGGATCGGCTTCGGAAAAAGGATCAGGGATAATTACGAAATTATCAGAAGATTGGATGAGTTTAAGGGTCTTGGTTTACCAATTATGATAGGATTGTCAAGAAAATCCTTTTTAGGAAAATCGATGGATCTGAGCATTGAAGAGCGTGATTCTGCAACTATCGTCGCTGAAACAATGGCAGCCGCAAAAGGTGCAGGTATAATACGCACACATAACGTAGCCAACACAGTACAGATAAAGAAATTTATGAAGAACTATTTAAATTCAGAAATAGAAATTAATAATGTTTGATCTTTTCAAAATAGGTTTTCTGACTTTCCGTTTCCTGGATCTTGTAGATATCCTGGTAGTATCATTCATTGTATATCACGTCTATCGGTTAGTGAAGGGTACTATCGCTGCACAGATTTTTATTGGACTTATAATTGTATTGGTATTATCATTCATCGCACAGGCAGCGAATCTGAAAGCTTTGGGATGGCTGTTAAAACTTATTACTGATATCTGGGTTATCGCATTTATAATTTTATTTCAGCCTGAGATCAGAAGACTTCTGCTCATCGTAGGAAGAAATCCATTTATTCGGATTTTTATTAAAGGCGAACAGAAAGATCTGGCCAATATAATTACAGATGCCGCGTTTGAAATGTCACAGCATCAGCACGGTGCCCTTATTGTACTTATAAAAGAAACGGGAATAAGAACCTATGTTGAAACCGGTGAGATACTTAATGCCAAATTGAATAAAAATCTTCTGCGCTCAATATTCTATCCGAGATCTCCGCTTCACGATGGCGCTGTGATTATAAAAAATGATGTTATCGAAGCTGCAAGATGCACTCTGCCGCTTTCTTCATTAACTTCTGTTGATGGTCATACACTGGGTATGAGACATCGGGCAGGATTAGGTATTACTGAACAGGCTGATGTATTAAGTATTATTGTTTCTGAAGAAACAGGAAGTATATCTGTTGCTGAAGAAGGCAGATTAAAAAGAGGACTTTCAAAAGAGGCACTCAGGACAAAATTAGCTGCTGCTTCAGAAGGCCAGAGATCAAGAGGGTGGAAGAGTTTGTTTGAAACCGGTAAATAAAATCCGCACTGCTGCAGTAATTCCTTTTTTTAATGAGGAAAAGACAGTTAACACAGTAATAAACTCTGTACTTCATTATGCAGATTACGTTATAGCTGTTAACGATGGTTCTACCGATAAATCACTGAACTCTATTACTGCCTCTGAGAATATTCATATCATAAACCTGCCGGCAAATCAGGGAAAGGGAAGTGCACTGAAGGCCGGACTTCAAAAAAGCATTGAAATGAATTTTGTTTATGCAGTTACCCTGGATGCAGATATGCAGCATGATCCTTCATTCATACCTTATTTTGTAAAAGCTGCTGAAGAATATGATATTGTGATTGGCAACCGGTTAAATGATCTTTCGGATATGCCTTTACAGCGGATACTTAGTAACCGTATTACTTCATATCTTTTGTCGGTTAAGACAGGGATGAAAATCATAGACAGCCAGAGCGGTTACAGGATCTTTCGAACTGAAATATTGGAAAAAATTCTTCCTACCACAACAGGTTTTGAAGCTGAAAGCGAAATGATCATTAAAGCCGCTCGTAATAGTTTCAGAATTGGATTTGTGGGCATACCTACTGTATATGGAAACGAAGAAAGTAAAATTCGTCCGGTTCGGACTATTTTTAATTTTATAAAAGTATTATTATTGAAGTAAATAATAAGAGGGAGTTATGAAGCTTAGATATTTTTCCCATTCAGCCTGGCAGATTATTACACAGGAAGGTATATCAATTCTGATCGATCCTTATCTTGATGATAATCCCACATCACCTGTTAAGTCTGATTCAATCAAAGCTGATTACATTATTTTATCGCACGCCCATGGTGATCATATGGGTGATGCCATGAAAATTGCAAAACGCTGCAACTCAGTATTCATTTGTGTACATGAGCTCGCAAATTATATGATTGCCAAAGGATTCCGGGCTCATAATATGCATATTGGCGGAAGTCATCAATTCGAATTCGGCAGGGTAAAGTTTACGATTGCACACCATGGATCAATGAGTCCTGATGGTTTCTATTGCGGGCAACCGGCCGGAGTTATCCTTAATATTGAAGGAAAGAATATATATCACACTGGTGATACAGGTTTATTTTACGATATGAAACTCATCGGTGAGATGAACTCAATTGATTATATGCTGCTGCCCATCGGTGATAATTTTACAATGGGAATTTCAGATGCCCTTAAGGCAGTGGAGTTTGTTGATCCCAAAGTAGCCATCCCAATGCATTATGGTACATTTGAGGTAATTTGTGCAGACCCCGAAGAATTTGTTTCAAAGCTGAATGATTCCGGCAGGATTGGTAAAGTAATGAAATTTGGTGAAGAACTCACCATCTGAATACAGCTTCTTCGGTGTATTGAGAACTGAATATCTAGTAGACTCCGCGGATATTTATGAATACAGGATTTTACATACCTGCGGACCTGCTTACATTAATAATAACATTATGGCCGCTGGTGTTCATAATGCTATTGACCTTTCTGAAGGTATAATCCCGCACCAGGACCAACAGGCAGGTCAAAAACCATCCACAGAATAAGTAATGCACTCCAGCTCAGGAGAAAAACAATTGTATATGGGATCATTGTAGCGATGATAGTACCCATACCGGCTTTCTCATCATATCTCTGAAAGAAAGCTATTATTAATGCAAAATATGACATCATCGGTGAAATGATATTTGTAACGCTGTCTCCGACTCTGTAAGCGGCCTGAGTAAATTCAGGGGTATACCCAAGCAGCATAAACATAGGTATAAAAACCGGAGCCATAATTGCCCATTTGGCAGATGCGCTTCCCATGAAAAGATTTATAAAGCCTGTAATAAAAATAAAACTTAACATCAGGGGAATATTACCAAGGTCAAGAGATTGAAGAAAGCCAGCACCTTCTATTGCAACAATTAAACCTAAATTAGTCCAGTTAAAAAATGCAACAAACTGAGCAGCAAAGAAAACAATAACAATATACGTCCCAAGCGTTTTCATGGAATTAGCCATTCCGTTTACAATATCCTTATCCCTTTTAATAGTGCCTGCGCCAATTCCATATGCAATACCTGCAACAGATCCGCCGATGAATATTAGGGCAACAATGCCGGACATGAAAGGAGAACGCAACAGGCTCCCGGTTTCAGGATCTCTTAAAAAACCATCAGATGGAAGTGTTCCCCATATTAAAATTGCAGCTAAAAGAAGTAGAGAAAATAGAGCGTATCGCAATCCTCTTTTTTCCTGCGGGGTTAATCTCTCTAATTTCGTTTCCTCCTGAACGTTTGTATAAATACCCAGACGTGGAACTACTATTTTTTCTGTGACCCATGTACCTGCGGCTGTAAGCAAAAAAGTTGAGACAAACATAAAGTAATAATTTGCCGTTGGATTTACCTGATAGTTCACATCTATTATTCTTGCGGCTTCTTCTGATAAACCTGCAAGCAGGGGATCAATAGTACCCAGCAGAATGTTGGCGCTATATCCTGCAGATACCGCGGCGAAAGCTGCAGCCATTCCTGCTAGGGGATGCCTGCCTGCCGATTGAAATATTATTGCGGCAAGGGGGATAAGCAGAACATAACCTACTTCGCTTGCTGTATTTGATAAAATGCCTGAAAAGACAATAACTAACGTTAGCATTCTACGGGGAGCAGATAGAACAAGGAGTCTTAATGCTGCTGAAATGAATCCGCTTCCTTCTGCAACGCCTATTCCAAGAAGTGAAACAAGCACTGTTCCTAATGGAGCAAATGATGTGAAATTTACAACAAGATTGGTGAGTATCCTGTGCAGCCCCTGAACTGAAAAAAGGTTTACTGGCTTGATTATTTCGCCGGTACCGGGATGAGTGACCTCAATATTGAATAGACTGGTAATTCCCGAAACTATTATTACCAGAAATGCCATCAGAGCAAAAAGGGTAGTTGGATCAGGTAACGCATTCCCGACTTTTTCTATAACTCTTAATAACCTGGAAACTATGGTTTGGTTGGCTTCAGTATCTATAGCCATTAAATCCTGCTTGAAGGTGAATAATAATAATATATTCAGATATATTTATTCACACAACCGGATTAACCTTTTATCTTCCTGTATTCTGCTTTATTCTATAGATAAATTAACTTATACTCCCGCACTCATTTTATCATCAGCATTCTTTTCACATCGCTGAATGAATCACTTCCGTCAACGGCATCGGCCTCCATGTAATAAAAATACATGCCCGAACTCAATTCACTTCCGTCAAAATGATAGTTATGCCTGCCTGAACCCGCAACAGTTTTCGTTTCATGAACCAGCTGACACAACGAGTCATAGACTCTTATGGTAACCTCACTTGTTGCCGGCACCTCATAAATTATTTTTGTGACCGGATTAAAAGGATTTGGAAAATTCTGCCCAAGCTTATAATCTTTAATCCCGGGTTCATTCTCATTCATCTCAGTAACATAATCAGGTTCCATCAATATCCATCCGTTCGGATCGATCATAATTTCATCACTCTGTTTTATTGGTGCCCTGCCTTTACCTTCATTCATATCTATTACCTGTATTGTTCCATTCACTCTTACAGGAACATCCAGATCCAGCGGAACACTGTTTTCAGTAGTCCATGTAAAACTCGTTTCACTGACTCCTCTCGCAATCTTCAGTATAGGGTAACTTTTCTGTCGGAAAAATACTTCAAAGAAATTATTCAGATTCTTACCGGATAATTCTTCTGCCACAAGTTTCAGATCATCGGTATTAACTATTCTGCATAATCTTCCATTGCTGTTATCAGTATCAGTTGAATCAGGGTATGCCCACGCTTTAAGTATCTTGAAAAATGTCTGGTCACCTACATAATATCGAAGAGTATGCAAAACCGAAGCCCCCCGGTTGTACGGATTCAAGAAGAAGAAAGCCGCACCTGCCTCAAACGAATTCCTGGGTGCCAGGGCATTCATATGAATATTTCCAGGTCTGTGCTGGTCCATATACTGGAACAGTGCTGTTTGTCCCTTTGTGTGCTCAACAAATAATGCTTCTGTATATGTTGCTATGCCTTCATGAATCCACACATCCGACCAGTCTTTCGCGGTTACCAGGTTACCCCACCACTCATGAGCTAATTCATGCAGATGAATATAATCAAACCCCCACTCGTTTAAAGAGAAATCATGACCGTAAGCTATAATGGACTGATGTTCCATACCCCAGTAGGGAGAATGAGCGAAACCGTGCTTGTCTGTTCCGAATGGATATGGTCCGCATATAGATTCAAGAAAATCAAATTCAGTACGGAATACGTTCATATGATTAAGAGCCTGATCATATTTATCAGGAAGCACCCAGAAATAGAAAGGAATTGTTTTACCTGAAATACTTTTATAATTATCCTCTATTACTTTATACTCCGCGGCATAGAATGTAACATTGTAATTATTGATCGGAGTTGAAACAAACCACCTGAAGGTTGAGGTACTGTTTCCGTTATCTGCGGATCCAAGAAATTTTCCGTTGGAAACACATATAAGTGGATTCGGCACAGTAAAACTAAGATGCATAGAATCAGGCTCATCTGACGGGTGATCTTTACAGGGCCACCAGATATCGCCGCCTTCGGTTTCACATGCTACACCAATCCACGGTTTTCCATCTGGTGTTTTTTTCCAGACAAACCCATCATCCCACGGCGGCTGAATTGAAACTTTAGGAATTCCGCTATAGAATATTTTTGCAGTTATGAGGTCATTCACATTCAGGGAGGCAGGAAGTGCTGTCTTTATTTTCCCTCCGGAATGTATAAAAAGAACCTTTGCTAACGCGTCTTCATTTTTTTTAAGCAGAATGGAATCAATCTTAAAATTATTATTGAGATCCAGTACGAGTGTATCAATTAAATTCATAACCCTGACGGTTATCAATAATGATCCGCTTATAATTTTTTTGGTTGGATCAATACTCAAATTTAGATCATAATACTTTACATCATATGCACCCTGCTCCGGACTTAGTTTTCCACCGGATCCGGCCAGTAAAACAACTTTCATAAATAGAACCAAAACAAGTGCACTCTGTAATCTCATTGTCAAAATTCCTCTTCTATTGCTCCGTTATTCATTTAGCAATCCTGTTACCTCAAAAGTTTTAAATACCAGACTCACTGCTATTGATAGCACTGTGGCTAATGCCATTCCGGACATCGACACTGTTCCAATAGTAAGATGCATACCGCTTAATCCTATGATTAAGACAATTGCTGTTAATATTAAATTTCTGGGCTTACTATAATCGACTTTTGCCTCCACAAGCATCCTGATGCCCGATGCCGCAATTACACCAAACAGCATCAGAGACACGCCGCCCATAACGGGCTGGGGAATAGTCTGTATCGCTGCAGAGAGCTTACCAAAAAAAGAAATTATTATAGATATTACTGCCGCTCCGCCGATCACCCAAACACTATATACTTTTGTAATTGCCAGTACTCCAATGTTTTCTCCATAAGTGGTTGTTGGTACTGATCCCACAAATCCTGAAAGAGTAGTGGAAACACCGTCTCCCATTAATGATCTGTGCAGTCCGGGATCCCTGACTAAATCTTTTTGAATAATATTTGCCGTTACAATAAGGTGGCCTATATGCTCTGCAATCACCACCAGCGAAGCAGGGATAATTACAAGTATCGCTGACATATTAAATACAGGTGAATAAATCGTTGGTACTGAAAACCAGGGTGCCTTATTGATAACGCTGAAATCAACCAGTCCAAGAAAGATCGACAGAATATAACCTGCAGCAACTCCGACAAGAATAGGAATAATTTGAAAAAATCCCCTGAAAAGAACAGATCCCAGTATTACCGTCCCAAGAGTAGATATAGAAACAATTATCGCCCGTGAATCCAGCGGCTGATTATCTTTAACAATTAAGCCTGCCATATTTGCCGCAACAGGCGCTAACTCGAGTCCAATTATTGCGACAATTGCGCCCATTGAAGCTGCCGGAAAAACTGCATCTATCCATTTTATACCAATAAATTTAAATAACAAAGCAACTATTATAAATACTACTCCTGATGCAATAAATCCTCCCAGAGCAGATTCATATCCATGAGCTGATATTACTAAAAATACCGGAGCAAGAAATGCGAAGCTGGATCCTAAAAAAGCAGGAATTTTTCCTTTACTAATAAAAATATAGAGTAATGTTCCGATGCCGTTCATCAGGAGAACAGTTGCAGGATCAATTTTGAAAAGTATCGGCACCAGAACTGATGCACCGAACATAGCAAAAAGATGCTGAAAGCTTAATGGTATACTCTTAGCAAATGATGGTCTTTCCTGTACATCAATTACTCCGACAGATTTATTTATTTCTTTCATTTAATCCTTATAGTTGTAGCGATTGCCTCAAAAATATATCTTTTCCTTTCAAAAACAAATCTGGTACTACCTTCTTTTTACTTAGGCTGCGCTGCAGTTAAAACTGCATATTGATAATCAGGAACGAATACCAAATGAAAATTGCAAACTAAGCTGAAAATTGACTATTTATTCTTAAACTAATTATAACTATTTTTATGCTCATACTTAAATTGTTCCGGAAATCTCTTTACACTTATACAGGAATGAATGGCTAAAGTAATTTCAATCGCAAATCAGAAGGGTGGAGTAGGAAAAACTACTACTGCAATAAATCTTTCAGCTTCGATAGCTGCCGCGGAAAACAGAACTCTTTTGATTGATATAGACCCTCAGTCAAATTCATCCTCCGGATTAGGCTATGATAAAAATCCAAAATCTACTTATCAGGTACTGATTGGAACTGAAAACGTACAGGATAGCACACTTAATACTTATATGCCTTACCTTGATCTGCTGCCCTCAAATATAAACCTTGTGGGAGCTGAGGTGGAACTGATAAACTTTGATCATCGTGAATTACTTCTGAAGAACGCCCTCGATCCGGTACTCGATAAATATGATTTTATTTTTATTGACTGTCCGCCTTCGCTGAGTATATTGACTCTGAACGCACTTACCGCATCCGATTCGGTAATTATTCCTGTACAGTGTGAGTATTTTGCCCTCGAAGGACTCGGTCAGTTACTTAGCACTATCAACATTGTTAAAAAACATTTTAATCCTGATCTTATGATAGAAGGCGTACTGCTTACCATGTTCGATACACGTCTCCGTCTCTCTCATCAGGTAGCTGATGAAGTTAAAAAATATTTCGGTGATAAAGTATTCTCAACAATAATTCAAAGAAATGTAAGAATCTCTGAAGCGCCCAGTTATGGTAAGCCGGTCCTTTTATACGATGCAGTATCAAGCGGTGCCCAGAACTATATCGGTCTGGCTTCAGAATTATTAACCAGGAATCCAAAAAACATAGATCTAAATTGATGACAAAAATAAAACCCGGACTTGGCAGAGGGCTGGATGCATTGATATCCCCGAATGCACCAGTTAAAAGTGAAACTCTCACCGTTCCCGCTACTGAAATTCAGCCGGACGACGGTCAGTCGGTTGAAGTACTGGTTAAAGTACCTGTAGATCTGGTTATTCCAAACCCTTTTCAGCCAAGAACTAATTTTGACCCGGAAGCTCTTGAGGAACTGAAAAAATCAATCCTTGCTAATGGTCTGATCCAGCCGGTTACAGTTAGAAGAAGTAATAATAATAAATATGAACTTATATCCGGTGAAAGAAGATTAAGAGCCTGCAGGGAAATCGGTTATAAGGAAATTCCGGCTTACATCATCAAGGTGGATACTAATGAAGCGATGCTGGCTCTTTCACTTATTGAAAATATCCAGCGCGAACAGCTTAATCCTATAGAAGTTGCTCATGCCTATAAACGTCTGATGGATGAGTGCAGCTTATCTCAGGAGACCATTGCTGAAAGAGTTGGAAAGGACAGAACTACGATTACCAATTCTATCCGGCTTCTGAAACTCCCAAGGGAAATTCAGGACTCTCTTGTTAAAGAACAAATCAGCGCCGGGCATGCAAGAGCTCTCATCAATCTTCCTTTTGAACAGATGCAGATAGATATCTTGCAGAAAATTATTGCAGAAAACCTTTCTGTCCGTAAGGTTGAAACTCTTGTAAAGAAAATTCTTCAGGGAGCACCAAAAAAAGGTTCCGGGAAATCTGATACACAGACCAACAGAACCTCGGATGCATCACAGAAGGATCTTGAGGATAAGCTCAGAAGAATCTTCGGTACAAAAGTAATGTGCAGACAAAAACAGGATGGAACCGGTGAAATAATAATTGAGTTCTACTCCAATGATGAACTTGAGAGATTATTTGACATGTTTGAATTAATTGGAAAACAGTATAACTAAACTAATTCTCTTCTTACTGCTTTTTTCCGGCAGCATCTTTGCGCAGCAGGATACTGCAGGGACAGATACTGCTGATAATCTACCGGGTAAATCTCCCGCCGGCGCGGTTCTCAGAAGTGCTGTTCTTCCCGGATGGGGTCAAATCTATAATGAATCTTATTGGAAAGCACCTGTTGTATGGGGATTCCTCGGTTACTTCGGGTATGTCTGGATAGACAATAACAATAAGTATAAAGAGGGGCAGGATTTCTACGCACGCACAGGCAATAAATTATACAGGGATTTCTATCGCGATCAGCGCGATCTCTTTGCTATTTATATCGGTATAACTTATGTTCTCACCCTTCTCGACGCATATGTTGATGCTCATCTTTTTAATTTCAATGTGGAGGAGGATATGATTACAGGGAGTACAAGGTTAAAAATGCAATTAAATTTCAACTCGATTTTCCGTTAAACTTCTTAATTGTTTGTACGTCTAAACTCCTAAAATGGAATTATCAAATGAAAAACGTCCTGGTCTGTAAAAACTGTAGTACTGAGAATTCCTTCTATAAGTTTAACTGTACCAAATGCAATGCGATCCTTAGAGAAAGAATAGTAAATGTCGATCTCTGGCATACACTCAACATTATTATAGATTCGCCCGGCAAAGCATTTTCAAAGATCATTCAGGCGGAACATAAAAATTTCGTTTTCTTTATTGCTTCGTTAGTAATTCTTAAGACCTTTATTTATACGCTGGTTTTTTCTGAGCAGATCTTCGGACAGTCAGGATCAGCTGTTATAATACTGGTTCTGTCATTCACGGCTGTTCCTGTTTTTATAGTCATAGCTGCATATTTACTACAGGTGCTGACCAGATTATTCAAAGTTGATACAAGATTTAAAGATGATTATTCAATAATTACTTACAGCTTAATACCTTACATTTATGCCCTCGTTTTTCTATTTCCTGTAGAGATTACGTTATTCGGAGGATATTTATTTTCCAACAATCCTTCACCATTTGAGCTGAAAGAAACTCCGGCATACATTCTCGCAGGACTCGAATTATTAATGGCTGTATGGAGCATTGTACTATTATTTTCCGCAGCCCGCACAGCTTCAGGCAAAACTATATTCTCATTTATTTATGCTTTCATTATGGGACTTCTGTTTTTATCAATACCCGTTTTACTGGCGATGTTATATCATTAAATTAATGCGAGGGCAAGATGTTAGTCTCCGGATCGGACATCGACATCTGACATCTGACCTCAGACTTCTGTCCTCCGACTTCCGTCCTCAAAGTTATCACATTAAATATAATCCTGCTTCCTGATGATTCTTTGTGTTATTCTTCTCAATATTATTTATTTTTATCCTCATATATTTTATTCACAAATGCTGTTTTTTTACAATGACATCACTATTCGAAAAAGAAAAAGAACTCTTTCTTCCCACATACAGCAGAATTCCGCTTGAGATTGAAAGAGGAGAGGGTGTTTTTTTAATCGACAAAAAAGGGGACAGATATCTTGATTTCTTTTCGGGACTAGCTGTAAATGCTCTTGGATACGCACACCCGAAAATTGTGAAAGCAGTAACTGAACAAATTGGAAAATTTGCTCATCTGTCTAACAACTATATCACTGATATTCAGAATGAATTCACAGAGAAGCTTCTTAAATATTCTAAGATGGATAAGGCCTTTCTTGCAAACTCAGGCACTGAAGCAATGGAAGGAACACTTAAACTTATACGCCTTAAAAAAGGTCCTGACAAGAAGATATTCTCACTTACCGATTCATTCCATGGCAGAACTTATGGCGCGTTAACTCTGACCGGCAGAGATAAATACAAGAAAGGTTTTGAACCGCTTTTGCCGAATATTGATCAGATAAAATTCAATGATCTTACAGATCTTGAAAATAAGGTGGATGATAATACAGCCGCGGTTATATTTGAGTTCATCCAGGGTGAAGGGGGTATTAACGAAGTATGCGTTGCGTTTATTAATAAAATTGTTGAACTGAAGAAGAAGCATAACTTCATTCTTGTTGCCGATGCAATTCAGGACGGTATCGGAAGAACCGGAAAAGCTTTTGTGCATGAGTATCATAATGTGCGTCCCGATATTCTGGTAACAGCTAAAGCTATCGGCGGTGGACTACCCTTGGGTGCTTTCTTAACAACCAATGAATTCAGGGATGTATTCACTGTTGGTAAACACGGCACTACTTATGGCGGAAATCCTGTCTGCTGCGCTGGAGGCAAAGTAGTTCTGGAAGAGATCTTTGAACACGGACTTTTGGAATCTGTTTCAACACTTGGTAAATATTTCTTTGAAACATTAAATGAATTAAAAGAGAAATATCCGGCAAAGATCAAAGAGGTACGCGGGAGAGGATTCATGATTGGTGTTGATCTGTATTATGATGGAGCAGATACAGTAAAAAAATTAAGGCAGGAAAAAGTTTTAATCAACTGTACTAATAATACAGTGTTACGTATTTTACCGCCGCTTATTTCAACTAAAGATAACATTGATTATTTTCTTGATAAACTGAATCTGGTATTATCACAGGATTAGGTATTATGGATTTCGAAACAGATGTTCTTATAATCGGCAGTGGAATTGCAGGCTTATATGCTGCTCTCAAAGTTTCGCCTGAACTTAAAGTAACTATTGTTACAAAGAAAGATAAAGCTGATTCCAATACCAATCTTGCTCAGGGCGGCATAGCTTCTGTTATGAGTATGACTGATTCTTATGAGAATCATATTGCAGATACAAACATAGCCGGAGCCGGTTTGTGCGATCCTGCTTCTGTAGAAATTCTCGTTAAGGAAGGACCGGAGAGAGTACGTGATCTGATGGACCTCGGTACAAGGTTCACGATTAAAAACGGCCAGCTTGATCTTGCCAGGGAAGGAGGTCATTCTGCACCCAGAATAGTTCACGCGGCAGATCTTACCGGGAAAGAAGTAGAGCGCGCACTGCTTGAGGCAGTTACATCACAAAGTAACATTAATCTGCTTGAAAATCATTTTGCAATTGACCTTATCACTGAACATAATGTTTATCAGTTAAAAAATGAACCGATCAACAATCGTCACTGCTGGGGTGCTTTTATTCTTGATGTGGAAAACAATAAAGTCATATCTGTGATTGCTAAGGCAACTATTCTTTCAACAGGTGGAATCGGACAAGTGTACCTTCATACCACTAATCCGCTTATTGCTACCGGTGATGGATTTGCGATGGGTTACCGTGCAGGAGCAAAGATCGGCAATATGGAATTTATTCAGTTCCATCCCACGGCATTTTACTCCCAGTCAGATTTTTCTAATTCATATAAACCAGCGTTTCTTATCTCTGAGGCTGTCAGAGGATTCGGCGGCATACTCCGTACAAGAGATGGAAATGAATTTATGTCAAAATATGATGCCAGGAAAGAACTAGCTCCACGGGATATTGTTGCAAGAGCCATCGATAATGAACTTAAGAAGAGGGGAGAGGATTTTGTATATCTGGATATTACTCATAAAAAGAAAGATGAAATTTTTGAACACTTTCCAAATATATATAAGAACTGTCTGACTAAAGGAATTGATATTACTATTGAACCAATTCCCGTAATCCCTGCAGCGCATTATGCCTGCGGCGGTGTTGTTGTTGATCTTAACAGCAGAACATCATTATCGGGGTTGTATGCCTGCGGTGAAGTATCTATGACCGGCATACATGGGGCTAATCGCCTTGCCAGTAACTCGCTGCTGGAAGCACTTGTATTTTCATACAGGGCTGCTTTCGACATTAATAAAGTTGTAAAAACATATAACGTGGATATACCACCTATACCATGCTGGGATGAATCAGGAACTCTTACTTCTGATGAGAGAATTATGATCACTCATAGTTTTAAAGAAATGAAGCAGGTTATGTGGGATTACGTTGGGATCGTACGTTCAGACCTGAGACTCGACCGTGCCGCGCACCGCATACATAATCTTTATACTGAAATTGAGGATATGTACAAAAAGACAAAAGTTTTTGAAGAGCTGCTTGAGATAAGAAACCTTGTCACCTGTTCACATATGATAATTAAATCAGCCAAGATGCGTAAGGAAAGCAGGGGGCTTCATTATACGTTAGATTACCTTACCGCTGACAATTCCCAGGCTCCTAAAAACACCATCATTCAAAACCGTATTCCCTGATGTGACGCTGATATTATCAGTTCTTATTGATGGGTATGTTTTCAAGCAATGAGTGGGGGTTTTGAAAACAAGTGAAAACAAGTGTCATGAATGACCTCCAAGGTTTTCTTCAACCTTGGAGGTCTGAGATGCAGGATCGGAACGATTGCTGCGTTGTTATTCCTACCCGTATGGTGTATGATTAACCTGGTGCTTCTGATTGCTGCGGTACTGGTCCTTCAGATTACTGAAGCAGGGCGGATTTGGACAAACATAGAGAAAACTTTTGTCCAAACTGGACAAACTTTGTCCTGATTTGTTGAATTCGCAGGTGAAAAAGCAAAAATTCCGTCATCGAAAATAAATGCATAAGAATTTGCATCAAAAACAAAACTTTTGTAAGTTGATGAAGCAAGATAAGGGTACCCCTTTAAAATAGCTTTTACGTTTGCCCTGTTTGCCCCAAAAACACCATTTTGAGGACATCGAAAATCTCTATTCATCAATCATGCATTTTAAACAGTCATTTCAAAATAGCAGGCTGCCTTAAATCTCTGCAGTTCCTGGAATCGATTATAACATAATCAAGGTGAGCTGGTACGTATCACACCTTCAGGAACTATTGTACTTTATGCAAATGGATTATTGCTAATTCAAGCTCTGTCGGGGTATTTTGGCTGGAAGAGTTAATTTATATAAATATTATTTTCATAAATGAAATTGCTGACTTACATTTGCGTGATGATTCCTTTCCAAATCATTTTTAGAAAGTTATTATGAAAATATCTTTAGCCATTTTAGTGTAGTTGCTTTAGTTAACAGTTCTTACCCACAATATCCCACGGCACCTGAAAAATGGAGCAAGCCGGAAGTAATTCAGGTTATCAAAGACTGGGGCGGCTTAGCGCACGCATCCTCAATTTCAAGAGATGACAAGACTTTATTCTTCTCCGGCAATGCTTATATTGAAAAAACAGATACAGGATGGAGTGAAGTAAAATTTCTAAATAAAAATATAGACAGAAATCTTGTTGACCAGGCATGTATTTCACCTGATGGTAAGAAGTTATTTTTCACCTGGTATGTTGGAGGGTGGGATCTGTATTATTCTGAGTGGGACAGTACGATCAGTGACTGGGGTCCCGCAAAGAATTGCGGACCGGGTATAAATACCGGAGAATATGCTGAACGTGGCTGTTCTTTTCCTGATGATACTGCTATTGTTTTCTTACGATCAACTACTGCTTTTATTTCAGAATGGAATTCCTTAAATGGCACATGGGATAGTTCAAAATCCTTTCCTAAAAACAATTTAAATTTTGTGTCCGATTGGGGCATCAGTGTTCTCCCTGACTTGACAAAAATATATAGATCCGGAGCGAGGATGGATAAAGATACAAGCGGTTCATATTACACTAATTACGATTTGATAGTTTCATATAAAAATAAAGAAATGCCTTCAGGATATTCTTTACCTCATATATTAAACTTCTGCCTGGAAGCAGACAGCCTCTATTGGTCAGGCAAATATAAAGGCAGGTATGAGGGATATCCTGTAATCACAGCAGATGGAAAGACATTATACTTTACAGCAAACTATGAAACAGGGGAATATGGTTATATTTATGAATCCCACATGATAATAGATGAAAACGGTGATTCTGTTTTAACAGAGCTTCAGAACCCAAAAATAAATAGTCCCATTAGTAGCTCCTTTTTATATCCCCCTTATCCAAATCCTTTTAATCCGGAAACGATCATCAGTTTTAATTTATCGGAAAGGTCAAATGTTAAAATAATCATATATGATACTTTGGGAAGAATTGTTACAGAATTGATAAACGAAGAAAAGCGCAAAGGGCATTATGAATTATCCTTTAATGCATCAGATTATTCGCTGAGCAGCGGAATCTACTATATCCAATTTTCCACATATAAAACAAATATAGTTTAGAAGGCTCTTATTATAAAATAAGAAGGAAGATACTCCGAGAATATTAATATTCCAGGTAAAGAAAAAACGTTATAACCCGCCCGTAAGTTCTTCTGTTAGGAGATATTTCGCTGCTCTGCAGCGAAGACAAGAGGTTGGGGAGGATATATTTTCTACAGATATGTCGCTGCTCCGCAGCGAAGAGAGGAGGTTGGGGAGATATTGTTCTACAGATATGTCGCTGCTCCGCAGCGAGGATACAATCACAGATTCTTGGGATTGTGGGGATCTAGGGATGAGATAGAGCAGTTATTTGAAATTTCGTGTGTCTGTGGTGTACAGATATGTCGCTGCTCTGCAGCGAAGAGAGGAGGTTGGGGGAGGATATTTTGTTCTACAGATAGGTCGCTGCTCTGCAGCGAGGATAAACCACACCACAGATTCCTGGGATAGGGGGATTTAGGGATAAGGTAGAGCAGTTAGTTAAGATTTCGTGATACATTCTGCGCTGTAGACATATTTCGCTGCTCTGTATCGAAGATAAATCACAGATTCCTGCGATTACAGAAATTAAGAGGATGATGATTAAAGTCCCAATCACCAATTACAAGGGAAATAAACAAAGTACTACAGAGATATGTCGCTGCTCTGAACTGAAGATAAACAAAATATGTCTGTATTCTTATATGGACTTTTCGTTTAATCGTTTGAGTATAGCTCCAAACCGTATTCCTCTGGAGCTAACTATGATCTCATCTGTTCCGATTATCTTCAATAAATTTAATAAGATAATCGTTCCTGTAAGAAGTAAATCTTCGCGTCCTTTTACTAAATCTTTGAATTCCTCTAATATTTCTCTCGAAGATAATTTTCCGAGCAGAACCACAAAATCTTCCAGTTGATGGATAGTAAGTTTTGAGCGTTCAATCTTTTCTTCATCATATGCGGGTAAGTCCAATTGAATGCATGATAAAGTTGTTGGAGTTCCTGCAACTCCTATAACGCTGGTATCCTGCGGGAAGGCATCTCTGAGTTCAGAAAAAACATACCTTATCTTTTCATTTATCATTTCAACTTCGATAGGTGAGGGTGGATCATTTTTGAAAATGGATTCTGTAAAACTGACCACTCCCGCCTGAAAACTTTTACTGAAAAGAATCTTCTCCCTGGTTCCGTAAATTATCTCTGTGCTACCACCTCCAATATCGATTACAATATTATGATCTGAATCAGAAGCGCTGATTGCTCCGAAATATGAAAGCGCTGCCTCATCAGTCCCCGAAATAACTTCTATATTAAGACCATACCTTTCTTTAGCTTCCTTTATTATATCCTGACTGTTTGATGCTATTCTGAAAGCATTAGTTGCTTTACAGATCACTTCAGTGCAATGATATTTTTTTATTATAGAAACATACTCTTCCAATACTTTATAAAGATCATTGATTTGATCTGGAGCTATTGGATTACCCGGAAGCAATCCTTTTCCTACTCGCGGAATGCGGTATTCATTAAGTAAAGGTGTAAGTTTACTTTGGTTTATTTCTGCGATGAGCAGCAGAACAGTATTGGTACCCAGATCTATTGAGGCAATATTCATAAATATTTCATATTTTTCAGACAACAAAAATTAGTCAAAATATGCATAATCTAAACAGAGTTTCCAAATTCTTCCTGTATCTTACTGTACTGAGCGGATCACTTTGGGTCGGGGGATATCTCATGCGGCTGCTTATTACGTATCAGCTTTTTCAGCCAAGAGATTTTCTGCTGAAGTACTATGTTACTCCTGAAAACTTATCAGGCATTTTTATTACTATAAATCCCGCAATAGTATTCACATTATCACTGTTCCCGATATTTCTCATTTCCTTAATCATTTTCCTTTTTGTTTCTAAGATTAAGTTGAAACAGGAAGGCTGGCTGTTTATTATCCTCCTGATCATTCTGGTAACTTTTCCATTCGAACTGTATCTTATGTTTATCGACATTAAGACATCAACAAAGGTACTGGCAGGAAATTTTCATCCCGATGAAGTACTTTCATTATACATAAAAAGAAATAAAGTGCTCAGCAGTTTTCCGTTAATTGAACTGTTCTCCTACTTTTCCATTATATTTCTTGCTGTTATAAAACCCCTTAGAATGAAGAAAGCAGGATGAAATTAAAAGAGAAAGAATTCGAGGAAGTGCTGCAGGATCTTAAAGCATTAGCCTCTGAACTTGGTGCTACAGTAAGATACGAGAAAGGTGATTTCAAAGGCGGCTACTGCCTTGTGAAAGATTCAAAAATAATCGTCATTAATAAACTCGCAAGCCTGCAGAGAAAAGTTATGACTCTTGCGGCAGCATTAAAAGAACTTGGAATAGATAACGTTTATATTACTCCAAAGATACGTGAAGTAATAGACGAAATGATCGAGGAAAAATGAAAATACTGGTCCTTAATGGTCCTAATCTTAATCTGCTTGGTACCCGCGATAAAGAACAATATGGTTCCTTCTCTTTAGAAGATATCGAGCAGCTGTTAAGTTCAGAATTTCCTGATGTTAAATTCGAATTCTATCAGTCAAATCACGAAGGTGAGCTGATCGATAAGATTCAGACAGCCCATACCTACTTTGATGGAATTATTATAAATCCCGGTGGTTACGCACATACTTCAGTGGCAATTAAAGACGCGCTGAGTGAAGCTAAACTCCCAAGGGTCGAGGTACATCTTTCAAATCTGGCAGCCAGAGAGAATTACCGCAGTGTAAGCCTGACTGCTTCATCCTGCGATGGTTATCTTTCCGGCTTTAAGGAGAATGGTTACCTGGGTGCCGTATATATTCTGAAAAGATTGATAAAAAAAGAGAGGAAGATTTGATCAGAGCAATTATTTTCGATCTGGATAATACTCTTGTTGATTTCATGAAGATGAAAAGAAGAGCTATTGAGGCCGCTATTCCTGCAATGATTGATGCCGGACTGGAATTATCCACAGAGGATGCACAGAAATTTATAAATGATATATATCTGGAAAGAGGAATAGAGTACCAGCAGGTATTCGATCTGTTCCTTCAGAAAGTAATGAACAAGATTGATTATAAGATCCTAGCTTCAGGTATTGTAGCATACAGGCGGGCAAGGGAAGCAGCACTTATCCCTTATCCCCATGTATATTCAACTCTGGTTCAGCTTAACAAAATGGGACTTAAACTCGGCATCCTCTCTGACGCTCCCATTAAGGAAGCCTGGCTGAGATTGGCTTATCTTAACTTTCATCATATTTTTGATGCAGCAGTTACATTCGATGAGACCGGCGAACGAAAACCAAGTCCGGTTCCCTTTAAAGCTATATTGCTTAAACTGGGTGTTGAACCTCATGAAGCTCTGATGGTAGGGGATTGGGCTGAAAGAGATATAGTAGGTGCTTCAAAAGTGGGTATGAAAACCGCTTTTGCAAAATATGGAGATACCTTTAATACGCTCTCGCATAATGCTGATTTTGAGCTGAATGATATTAATGAGCTGATCCCTATCATCGAGAAAATAAACGTCTTAGAGGTAAAACCTTAAAGTCTTTCTTTTTATTCATTCAATAACTTGATATTTGAAAACTAATTTTTTATTTTAATTGCAGTTTTCCATAAGGTTTGAATGAAAGATCTAAGTATTAAGAAATTATACTATTCCATAAGTGAAGTAAGCAAAATTACAGGACTGGAACAGTATGTTCTTCGTTATTGGGAGACTGAGTTTGAGGATTTAAAACCCTCAAAGAACAGAGCCGGTAACAGAATCTATACGAATAAAGATATTCAGACTATCATTAAGATCAAGAAACTCCTTAAAGATGAAAAATATACAATTGAAGGAGCCAAGAAGATCATCAAACATTTTAAAGAGGAAGATGAACCTATTGTTCAACCTTTAATTGAAAAACCTGCTTTACCAGAGATAAAAGAGAAAAAACCTCTGGCCGAAGAACCATCGCTTAAGAAGGACCTGGAAGAGATTAAGAGATTCCTGATTTTCTTGCAGACTAAGCTGTAAATACCAAATCCCAAGCAACTGAAAGTCAATTTCAAATCCTAAGCACCAAATCACAAACAATTATCAATATCAATATTTATTTTCAATACTCTTATTGTTAATTGTGATTGGTTATTGAGAATTTATTTCTTGTGATTGTCTCAAATTCCATTTTATTATTGAACTTTAAACATAATAAGCTTAGTTTTATAAGTGTTATTCAAATGACATTAAGAAATTACAATATACAAAATCGGAACGTGGCGCAGCCCGGTAGCGTACCTGAATGGGGTTCAGGGGGTCGTGGGTTCAAATCCCACCGTTCCGACTAAAAGAAGGTACATGATTTATGTGCCTTTTTTTGTTATTTTAGCAAACCACAAGAAAGAGAAATGATTTTGAACTCTGATAAACCTAAGTGTTTCTGCGGAATATTTGGAATTTATGGCTCACCCTCCGCATCTTTTAATGCATATTACGGATTGCATGCCCTTCAGCATAGAGGTCAGGAAGCCTCAGGAATTGTCTCAGCTGAGCAGACAGAAAATGGAAGAGTAAAATTTAATATATATAAGAATCTGGGATTAGTTTCTGAAGTTTTTGATGACAAAATTCTTCAGGAAAATCTTCCCGGATTCGCAGCCATAGGCCATAACCGTTACTCAACAACCGGCGCTTCTGAATCTCTCAAGAATATTCAGCCGTTTATGGTGAATTACCGCATGGGGCATCTAGCAGTGGCTCATAATGGTAATCTTACCAATGCACAGCTGCTTCGCGAAGAACTTGTGAATGACGGTGCTATTTTTCAGACCACCAGCGATACTGAAGTTATTCTTCATCTTATTGCCCGCAGCAGACTTGATAACCAGGTAGATCAGGTAAGGGAAGCACTGATGAAGATCGAGGGTGCATACTGCCTGGTGATTTTAACCGATGATAAACTGATCGCTGCCAGAGATCCATACGGATTCAGACCTCTTTCTCTTGGCAGCTTGAATGGATCGTTCATAATTGCCTCTGAAACCTGTGCATTTGATATAAATCAGGCAGAATATATCAGGGATGTAAATCCGGGCGAGATGGTTGTAATAGATAGAGAGGTTCTTGGAAATAAAGAGGTAAGATCCTATAATATCGGTAGTTATAAACCTGTTAATAAGAAACAGTGCATATTTGAATATATATACTTCTCACGTCCTGACAGCAAAATATTTGGTCACAGTGTTGATAAGATCAGACGCAAATTAGGTAAGGTGCTTGCAAAGAAACATCCTGTTGTAGATAAGGATGGTGAAAAGGTTATCGTTATTAGCGTGCCAGACAGTTCAAATACCGCAGCACTTGGTTATACTAATCAGCTTGAGAAGGAGGGAATAAAAGCAAAGTTTGAGATTGGACTTATAAGAAGCCATTATATTGGAAGAACATTCATTCTGCCAGGCCAGCATAAACGTGAACTTGGAGTACGCATAAAATTCAATATTGTAAGAGGTGTACTGGAGAATAAAACTGTGGTTATGGTTGATGACTCTATTGTACGGGGTACAACGTCAAAGCAGTTGATAAATCTGATCAAAGAAGCTAATCCTAAGGCAATTCATATAAGAATTTCTTCACCGCCTATTACTCACCCATGCTATTATGGAATGGATTTCCCATCAAAAGATGAGCTTATTGCAAACAAGTTCGACGGGGATATTGAAAAGATAAGGCAATATCTTGAAGTAGATAGTTTGGAATACCTTACTACCGATGAACTTCTGGAAGCTATGGTTGACCAGGATCCTAATGATTTTTGCACTGCGTGCTTTTCCGGTAATTATCCCACTGAAATAGATGCTACTTTTAAAAAGGAAGTTTATGAGGATTAACTTTCTGTACGTACTGCTGCTCTTTTTCTACTGTACAGAAATCTTTTCACAATCAGATTATTTCATTAAATATAAAAATGAAGTTACACCTGAACAAATAAATTCCCTTATTTTATCAGGCAAACTTACAGGTTCAGTTCCTCAGTCCCTCAGAAAATCAGTTTCTCCTAAATTCAAATCTCTTGCTCCAAAAGAAGATGACGCCCTCTCGCGTATATACAAAATTACCTTTCCATTTGAACTTACTGAAAGCGATATCCGGTCCATCTCCTCCGCACCGGAAGTAGAATATTTTCAGAAATCAGTGCTCTATAAAGTTGATGTTATTCCTAACGATAAACTCATTCAGGAACAATGGGCTCTTCACAAAATCAAAGCTTTCCCGGCATGGGATATAACCAGAGGAAATGATTCGGTTGTGGTTGGAGTTATAGATACCGGAATTGACTTCTATCATCCCGATCTGAAAAATAATATATATATAAATCCGGGCGAAGACATTAATAATAATGGTCTGTTTGATACTTCAGATAATAACGGCATTGATGATGACAGGAACGGCTTTACGGATGATATTATTGGCTGGGATTTTACTGACCGTGCAGGTTTTCCGTTTGATTCATCAGGAGGTGATTATCTCAGGTGGGATAATATCCCGATGGATGAATATGGACATGGTACTTATGTAGCAGGAATTATTGCTGCTGAATCAGATAACAATGAAGGAATTGCTGGTGCTGCTCCGGGCATTAAGGTACTTAATCTACGCGCTTTCGATCCTGCCGGATATGGCGAAGAGGATGATGTTGCGGCAGCTATAATCTATGCTGTAAAATGCGGCGTTAAAGTGATAAACATGAGTTTCGGCGATAATTCATTTTCTTACGTGCTGCGTGATATCCTTAAATATGCACACGATAAAGGAGTGGTATTGGTAGGAAGTTCAGGTAATTCATCTTCAGATCAGCCGCATTATCCTTCCGCTTTCAATGAGGTAATCAGTACCGGTTCTTCCACTCAGGAGGATTATATTTCCTCGTTCAGTAATTTCGGATCTACCATAGACCTCGTTGCACCAGGATCTGAAATATTGACCACAGCTCTTGATGGACACTATTCGACGATCAGCGGTACGTCTGCATCTGCGCCTTTTGCAAGTGCAGCAGCAGCTTTGCTCTTATGCAGAAATAATTTTTCGCCAGCAGAAATTACACAAATACTGAAATCTACCTCTGATCAGATCAATAGATCAGGATGGGATCTAAAGAGCGGTGCGGGCAGACTAAATATGGAACGGGCACTCAAAATAGCAGCGCCTGCAGAAATTAAATTCATTTCTCCATTGCAGGATTATGCCTCTAATGCGGATTCACTTGAAATTGTTGCATCCATCTTATCTCCTTATTTTCAAAATTATGAACTGTTCCTGGGCACTGGGTTAAATCCGGAAAAATGGGAAAGTCTGACCACTGGGAAATTTCAGTTTGAGCAAAAAAAAATCTTCACATTAGATATCAGAAATTTAAAGGATTCCGTTTATTGTCTTAGATTAGTTATTTCCCAGACAAACGGAAGAACGATGGAAGAAAGAGTTAATTTTTATGTGAACAGGGCCCCTGCATTGATGAGTCTGCATTCTCTTAATTCTTTCTATTATGGCCTGTATCCAACGATCGTTGCTGAGGTGATAACCAGTAAGCCTACGGTGGTTAGAATGTACTATAGGGCACGCGGGATGGCAGATTTCTCATTTATTACATTAGATGGGTTTGCTTCAAATAACCAGTTTGTTAAACAGCATCATTATGGATTTATTCCGCACAATTCAATTATTCCTGATACAGAATATGAGGTTTATTTTGAATCAGAAGATTTTGGAGGACTTAAATCCATACTGAAGAATGATAATTCTTTTTATTCCGTAAAAACTGATCCGATACCTTCTCAGATGAGCGAAAATGCAGTTGAATTCTCACTGCCTGCGGGACAAATATTCAAAGATCCCGTTAATTTTACCGGGGGTATAGGTGATGAAGTTTTAATCCAGGATAATCTCTCAACCGGATTTCCAACAAGTCTCTACAAATATTCAGCGGGGAGACTTACAAGAATAGATTCGATGAAGCTGAAATATCCTAAAGCCTTCGGTGATTTTAATAAGGATGGCAGACATGATCTGTTAAGTGCAATCAGCCGGACGGGTTTCATCGAGCAGCAGATTCAGGCACAAAGCTCAAGGCTTACGTTAACCTTTACTGATTCCAGTAACGCTTTTTATCCCACTCTGGCAGAAGATCTGGATGGAAACGGTGACTATGAAATACTTTCAATATATCATGATAAGTTATTAGGAATTTGGGATGTTGATAACTCTCTTAACGCAAAACTTCGGGATACGTTGAAAAATTTCTCAGAGGAAGATCCGCTGAATGAATTCAGTAATAGTTTTGGTTTTACAAATGCAGCAATAAGTGACGTGAATGCTGATGGAGTTAAAGAACTTTGGATGATTGATCGTGACGGAGATCTGATAAGCTACAGGTTATCTCCCAAGGGTTTAATAAATGGAGATACTATTCATACAGATTTTGAAAGCGATCTTTCCTTGATTAGTTCAGGGGATTTTGATGGTGACGGGCATGAAGAGATTGCGGTACTGCTTCAATCTTCTGAAATCTATAGCATTGCTCCTTTTAATCTTCTTCTGGTATTTAATTTACACAACAATGTGTTTAATCTCATTTACGAAAAGTATTTTCTTGACCCATCCGAAGAATTCAGGTCATCATTCCAGACTGCAGGAAAATCCATGCGCTTTGTGGATCTGGACAATGATAATAAAAGTGAGTTGGTTTTGTTTACTTTCCCATATTCATATATCATCAGTTATGATGCTCAACGAGGCGGAAGGATAATTTATTATAGAGAAAACATAAACTCCACATCTGTATTTTCCGGGGATCTGAATTCTAATGGGGTTCCGGAAGTTGCATTCCCTGATGCAGATGGAATAAGATTTTTAGAGTTTACTGCTTCACAGAAACCTCCTGTTCCGGTCAACTTTGAGGGATACAGCCTGAATTCTGCTTCTATTCAGTTACAATGGTCCGCGACTGCTGATAAGTACTACATTTTCAAAGGAATTAACCCCGCTGACATGAGACTATATGATTCAACCAGTAAGAATAGTTACAACGATTCAGGCATTCTGAATACAACATTTTTTTATCAGGTTCAATGTGTGGATCCGGGATACCCGCTGAGATATTCAAATAAAACAGAGATTATTAAAGTTTTTCATCATACACCGGCAAAATTAAGTGCTGTTAATACAATTTCAACGAATTCAGTTCTGGTAGAATTTAACTCCAAAATGAGTAACACCATTAAAAACCTTGCAGCATTCTATATTAAAGAGATCGGCTATCCAAACTCGATAGCACTTGCTTCTGAATACTCTTACGTGCTGACTTTTGATAGTTTGGCGGCAGGGGAGAGACATCTGTTTATAACCGGACTAAGGGATTTTTTCGGTTCACCAGTAAGTTCTGATTCAATAAAATTTATGGTTAGCGAATCAGGTATTATTACAAAAGGTTTCTATATTGAATCATTTCTGCTGATTGCTCCTAATAAACTTGAGCTTACATTTAATGAAACGCCGGAATCAGCTTCAGCCGCTAATACACTTAACTACTCTTTTACTCCTGATAATGATATTCTGGAAATTGCACCAAATCCGGGCAATCCCGATAAACTAATACTTACTACCAGAAATGTTATGGGTTCTATAGGTAAGGAATACAGGCTGAAAATTTCAAATTTACGTTCAAGTGAAGCAAGCGGTAGTTTGCCTCTCAGGTCTGCATCGGGAAGTGTCATTGTTATAACCTCTACAGCGGCTAATCTGAATGATGTGTATGTTTATCCTAATCCCGCCAGAATCGGAAATACTACTTCAGTTACTTTTGCTAATCTTACTGCAGCTTGTGAGATTTCGATTTTCGATGTTTCAGGAAATAAGATTCGTTTTCTAAAGGAAAATACACTTAATGGTGGAATTGATTGGGATTTGAAAGATGAAAATAGTAGATTTATTAACTCTGGAATTTATATTTACCGGATCATTTCTGTAGATGAGTTTGGTAACCAGACTGAGGAAAAACTAGGAAAAATAGCCGTTATCAAATGAAATTTACTAAAGCAGAAATAATGACCTGGTCAAATTTGTTAAGTCTTATCCGGCTTCTTATGGCAATTCCTGTGTTCTTTTTTCTTTATTATATTGATCAGTCATATACACTCAGAATCATCATCGTAGCTCTTTTACTTTTAGCAGCCCTAACGGATTTTCTCGATGGATTTCTTGCAAGAAAACTGAATGAGATTACTGAGTTCGGAAAAATCATCGACCCGTTAGCCGATAAAGTGATGATCGGAATATTAGTACTGCAGCTTTATTTACTGGGACATTTACCACCTTTCTATTTTTTTATTGCTGTAGGCCGTGATATAATTATCTTTTTAGGGGGCATATTTGTAGCGAACAAGATAAAAAAGGTTCTTCCGTCAAATATGCTTGGAAAAATAACAGTTCTTCTTATTGGTTTATTCCTGTTGAGTATAATCCTGGAACTGAATATGCATGCTCCGATAGTTCATAAACTGCTCTTCTATATAAGTACAATTTTAATTTTTGCCTCACTGATTGGGTACATTATCAGGGCAAAAGAATCATTAGACTGGTATAAAAATGAATCTGTTCAAAAATATTAACCTGAATAAATTAAAAGAGGGTCTGCAAAAAACGCATGATCGCCTGGTTACCAGGATCAATGAAGCTGTAACCGGAAAAGCACAGCTGGATGAAGAAATACTTGATGAACTTGAAGAGATACTAATCACAAGTGACATTGGATATGACGTATCATTAAAGATTATTGAGAATTCAAGGATCAGGTTAAAATCAATCAAAGATCGAAGTAAAACCGGTGTAATTGATGTAGTTCAGGAAGAACTCATATATATACTCGAGAATTACAAGGAATCTGATACTCCAGACTTAAATAGATTTAAGCCATATGTTATTCTTATAGTTGGCGTGAATGGTGCGGGAAAAACCACTACAATAGGAAAACTGGCATATAACTTCAAACAGTCAGGTTTAAGTGTCATAATCGGCTCCGCAGATACATTCAGGGCCGCCGCAAATGAACAGCTTGAGATTTGGGCTAACCGTGCCGGTGTACAAATTTTACAGAAAGCTGCTGGTTCTGATCCTTCGGCAGTCGCTTTTGAGACAGTGTCGGCGGCAATCAAACAACGCACGGACGTTGTTCTTATTGATACCGCAGGCAGACTTCATACAAAAACAAATCTAATGGAAGAGCTCAGGAAGATAAAAAAGGTAATAGCAAAGGTTCTCGACTATGCTCCTAATGAAACTTTGCTTGTTGTTGACGGCAATACCGGGCAGAATGCTCTAATTCAGGCTGATAAATTCAGGGAAGCTACTGATATTACCGGACTAATTATTACCAAATTGGACGGTACCGCAAAAGGGGGAGTAATATTCCAGATCTGTGCACAACAGAAAATTCCGGTTAAGTATATCGGCGTTGGCGAAGGAATCGATGACCTCCAGAGTTTTGATCCGAAAAGCTTTGTCTCAGCACTATTCAATAAATAAGCTAACACTAATAAGTTACTTAATTCAAAAGAAATATCATTGGAAGCTAAAAGAATTTTATTCATAATAAATCCCATTGCAGGTAAAGGCCATGGTGAGAGCATAATTCCAAAAATTAAAGCTATTATTGCGGCGAAAAGAATTAACTCTGAAGTAATAATTACTGAAAAGAAAGGGCACGCGTCCCAATTAGCTTCTGAACATTCCGGCAAGTTTGATGTAATCACCGCTGTTGGAGGAGACGGGACTATTAGCGAAGTTGTAAATGGCTTTAAAACAATTGATAATAATATTTTAGGCATAATACCGTGCGGTTCAGGTAATGATTTTGCAAGAACAATCCATATCAATGAATCTATAGAAAGTGATATAAATACTATAGTCCACCTTAATAAGATTAAAGCTCTTGATTTAGGTGAAGCCCGTATTACTACTCAGGATAATCAGGTTTTGAACGTCCGTTTTCTTAATAGCTTTGGTCTTGGTTTTGATGCTCTGGTAACAAAGATTATTCAAAAAAGCACATATTTGCGTGGTTTGCCACTATATTTAAGTGCTGTTTTTAAAGCTCTTTTTATTTATAATTCATCTGAGATAACTGCAAAATTCGATAATGATTATATTTCCGGTAAAAAGTTAGTTATTGCCATAGGAAACGGTCCAACTGCTGGAGGAGGATTTAAGCTGAATCCAACAGCTGACCCTATGGACGGTCTGCTGGATGCATGCATTATAAACGAGCTTTCGAAGCCCAGGATCTTAGTGGAACTTCCTAAAGCGATTTTTGGTATACATACTAAGCTTCCGTTTGTTAAAATGGTTAAGTTCTCATCTGCCGAAATTGAGTGCGAACAGCCGGTACATGTTCATGCAGACGGTGATCTGGTTGGTGATAACATTATCAGGATCAAATTGGGCGTTAGTGCATCAAAAATAAATGTAGTTACGAATATATAAAAGAGGTTCCCATGTTTATGAGAAGCCCCAAATATAGAGTTTTTGATTACCCGGCGCGATTCTATAAACCCGAAGAAGATACCGAAGAAAAAAGAAAACGTAAACTCAACTTCAGAGAGGGCAGGAAATTCAGAAAGAAAAGAAAGAGCGCTCTTTACTGGGTAATCATATTTGCACTGATATTATACTTTTATTTTAAGATTCAGGGCATGTAGTCTAGTTTACATAATATACATTATAGGAATACTTCTTTCCAATCAAGAAATATTTTGCACTTTGTGAGTAGTCTCAGCTGTATTGATAAAATCCTTCACCAGTTTTTCTTCCAAGCTTATTTGCAGCCACCATTTTTTTTAATAATGGACATGGTCTGTATTTCCCATCATTAAAGCCTGTGTAAAGTACCTCCATAATAGACAAACAAACATCCAGTCCGATAAAATCTGCCAGCGTTAGCGGTCCCATTGGATGGTTCATTCCTAGTTTCATAATTGAATCAATGCTTTCCTTAGTGGCTACTCCTTCATATAAAGCAAAGATGGCTTCATTTATCATGGGCATCAAAACTCGATTAGCAATAAATCCCGGATAGTCAAATACCTCTATCGGTTCCTTTTCTAATTGCAATACCAGGGTTCTCACAATATTATAAGTCTCATCTGAAGTCGAATAACCCCTTATAACCTCAACTAACTTCATTAGAGGCACAGGGTTCATGAAGTGCATCCCAATGAATCTTTCAGGATCAGATTTTGCAGACAATTCTGTAATCGATATTGATGAAGTATTTGTTGCATATATACATTCAGGTGATAAAATTGACTGTAGACCCTCAAAGAGACTCAGCTTAGCATCTTTATTTTCATAAATAGCTTCTATAACCAATTGTGTATCCTTTGGAACATTTATATAGTTAATAACAGGAGTTATGGTCCGAATAGCTCTCTCTTTCACTTCCTGGGTTATTTGATCTTTTGAACGAAGCTTTTCCAGGCTATTAGTAATGTTATTCATAGCCTTAATCAATCTATTCTCATCAATATCGATCAGATTTACCTTAAATCCTTTCATCGCGAATACCTGGGCAATACCATTGCCCATTGTACCTGAGCCGATAACTGAGATATTGGTTATATCCATCAGACTTCCTTATATGTGAGGTATGTATTATTTATAAAGTAGGAAAAAAAAAGTAAGATTTCACCCGGCAGTGGGTTCTGAATGTAGAATCTCAGAAATATTGTGTTCTACTTCAAAAGATAAGCAGCACTTAAGTTTTCCGCACGGACCACTTAATTTAGAAAAGTTCGATGCCACATTCTGTTCAGAAGCTAAATGAGTAGATATTCTCTTAAAGTTACCAAGGAAAGCTGAACAACAAAATTCCCTTCCGCATGTGCCTAGTCCGCCCACACGTTTTGCTTCATCTCTTACACCGATTTGGCGAAGTTCAATTCTTGTTCTGAATTCTGAAGCAAGATCCCGGGCCAGTTCCCTGAAATCCACACGATTTTCGGAAGTGTAATAAAAAAATAATTTATTTCTGTCAAATTGATAATGAATTCCTACCAGCTTCATTGACAAATTATATTTTAACTGTTTTTGTTTGAATATCTCGCGTGCACGTTCTTCATCAGCTTTATTCTTTTTCATTATAGCGAGATCTTCAGATGTTGCAATTCTTACTACTTTGGGAATGTTTTCACCATACAATCCCTGCAGTTGTCTCTTTAACTTAATTACATCTTCACCAGCTATTCTCACACTTGCTATTTCCCTGAATTCCTCACAATCAATTACAACAAAATCTCCTTCATTGAGCTGAAGATCCAGATCAGCCGGTACTTCGCAATAAAGTACTGCGGATGCTCCATTGCATTTGGCTTCAATAATTACTCTGGTATCAACCGGGGTCTTTGAAGAGAACTCACAGCCGCATTTAAGACAACCGCTGATACGGTTCTCATGTTCATTGATTTTATTTGCTATGAGGTTATAGAGACTGTGGTTTATGAAAGAATCTATAGAGTGATGTGTATTTTCTTTGTCCTGGAGCTGTACAGAATTACTATCCACGTTTGTACCTTAATATCGTAAAGAAGCTATTTCAAATATAAGATTAAGCGCTATAACATTCAAGTTAACGTTGTTTTCAATGGATGCGGCAAATTTGTTAATCTTTGAATCGAGCACAGTTATATCACTGTTACTAAAGCGCTGATTAAACTTTTCAAGAGTATCTGCGTAATCCTTGAAGTAATAGTCATTCAGATTTATCCGGTTTTTCAGAACGTCATTCAGCCACAGAGAGATCAAGTTAAGCAGCAGCAGAAATTTATCGCGGTTATTTCCTGTTACAAGATCATTTATTTCCTTAAGGGCTGAATGATACTTCAAAGCCAGTGAATACCTGAGTATCTGTACGGTTTTAGCTAACAGATCATTTATGTTATTGTTAATAAGTTCTATTGCATTAAACACACTTCCGTTTGAAAACCTTGATGCCGTCTCAGCTATGCGGTTCTCATATCCAAACCTTTTGATGAGAATCTCTTTAACTATATCCTCATGTAATGATTCACAGCTTATGTGCCAGCACCGTGAGACGATTGTTTCTCTTAGCTGATATATTTTTGAGGTCAGAAGAATAAAAATAACACCCCCGGGCGGTTCCTCAAGACTCTTAAGCAGTGCATTCTGAGATTCTTCATTCATGTATTCAGCATCTGAAATCAGAATTATCCTGAATCTCATTTCGTCAAAGTTAAAGCTCAGAAACTTTTTTATTTCTCTAATACTGCTGATCTTAATACTGTTGGCATTAGGAATGGATATCTTATAGAAGGGATTTTCAATCTTCTTGTCTATTTCTTCTCTCATTACGCCAATTGTGCTTTCATCAAGCTTATCAGTCGCACTGCTTTCAGCACCTTCATTCTTTCCCCGCGGTAAAGGAAAAATATATTTTAAATATGGTTCCTGGAGATGCTGAATCTTCTTAGCTATTACCGGATCGAATTGACTTGTTGAATTGTCCTGGTTGAGAAGAATAGAAAATTGCAATGCAAGATTGAACTTGCCAACACCTTCCTGTCCGGAAAAAATAAAAGCATGAGGAATTTTACCAGATTTGTAAATCTTTAGCAGGTTTTCTTTAGCTTTATCCTGACCCTGAACATTATTCAAAAAATTTTTTATCATAATAATTAAAAAATGCGCCTAAGCGCATTTTTATTAAAGATCATCATCTTCATTATAGAAGAAATCTTCTTCACTCGGATAGTCGGGCCAGATGTCCTCAATAGATTCATAGGGTTCTTCTGAATCTTCAAGTTCCTGAAGGTTTTCAACAACCTCTAAAGGGGCTCCTATTCTCTCTGCATAATCAATTAATTCTTCCTTTGTTGCTGGCCATGGTGCATCATCTAAATAGGATGCAAGTTCAACAGTCCAGATCATAAAACAAACTCCATATTACTGTTGTTCAAAAAGATTTAAATCATCAAAAACAAAATCCATTGGATCTAATTTAATACCGTTATGATGCACTTCATAATGTAAATGAGGCCCGGTGGATAAACCACTATTTCCAGTTTTTCCTATTAATTGTCCTCTCTTTATTTTCTGTCCTATTTTTACGTTTACAGAAGAAAGGTGTCCATATATAGTTCTATATCCGAAACCATGGTCGATCTCTATACATAAGCCCAGGCCACCCCGCCTGCCCTGAAATACTACAGTTCCACTGCCGGGACTCTTTACAGGTGAACCAATATCAGAAATGATATCAATTCCTTCGTGCATCCTGTTAATTCCTAAAATCGGATGTTTTCTCATACCAAAACCATGAAGTGCAAAAACTCCGGGACTTGGTTTTATTGCAGGAATAGACGCATATAATTTTTCATTGGACTTTAGCTTTTCTGAAATTGCTTCAAAATTTTTCTTCTCAAACGAGATCTTGTTAGCTATCTGGTCAACATAGTTGCTAATATCATCAATATCTCTCTCATTGCTGCTTTTAAAGAAATCTTCGAAAATGCCGCCGCCAACTCCTAATGTTCTTTCCTCCATTGTAAGAGGAGGTAAATTCGCAGCTATTCTGAGTTCATTATTAACATCGGTAAGACTATCTAATCTTTTATCCAAGGTTTCAAAAACAGATACAAAGTCATTTAATTTTTGTGAGAGTTTCTTGTTTGTTTTTTTGACAGATGCTAATTCAGATTTGCTATCCGTAAATGAGTTTATAAGAAAATATCCGCCGAATAGTAATGATGAAGTGAGGATCACCAGGACTATTAACAGAGCAACAAACTTCTTTGGGAAGTTCTTAATCTCTATATATTTTAGCTTGCTTTCTGAGAAATAATAAAATTTATTCATAACTGTTTGCGAAGTTATTAAATTATGTTGTACTTGTCAAGTTTTAATTTTAATATTTTTACTCGAAATCATGTTCAAAGTAATCAACAAATCTCTTATCTTCTATTTTAATATTATTTAGCTTTTCTTCCAGTCTTTTTTGAAAAATTTTTGCCGGTTCATAACCATAGTGCTTTAATAGATAATTTAAAGCGATTACTTCAGAAATAACAGTGATATTTTTCCCCGGCAAGATCGGAAGCTTAATATATGGGATCTCAACATCCAGTATTGACGTATACTTATCATCTAAACCTGTCCTTGTATATTCAGCCTGATCATCCCAAACTTCAAGTTCAACAATTACTTCCAGTCTTTTCTGGAATCTGATTGCTCTCACACCGAACATACTCTTTACATCAATGATTCCGATACCTCTGATTTCCATGAAATGCTTAACCAGTTCTGTACCTGACCCTATTAAAATCCCCTCTCCTTTTTTGGTGACAATAATAACATCATCTGCAACCAGGCGGTGTCCTCTTTCCACAAGGTCAAGCGCAACCTCACTCTTCCCTATTCCTGATTTTCCAACAAAAAGCATTCCTATACCGTACACGTCCATAAATGAACCATGTATTGATACTCTGGGAGCAAACTGGTCATCGAGAAAATCACTGACAAGGTAAGATATTTTAGTAGTTGATGATTTTGAGCCGAACATGGAAATATGAAATTCATTTGCCAGTTCTATCATTTCCGGAAAGGGATGGTTACCATCAGTAAAAATGATACACGGTATATTAAACTGGAAAATTCTTTTTAATGCTTCAATACGAAGGCTCTTACTGAGCTGGTTCAGGTATTTCATCTCTGTATTGCCAAATATCTGAACCCTCGTATAAGAAAATAATTCAACAAACCCGGCTAGTGCTAAGCCGGGTCTGTGAAGATTCTGTTCATATATCTTTCTGTCAAAACCTGAACCATCAGTGAAGATGTCGAGCTTAAATTTTTCTCTGATGGCGTTAAAAAAGAAATCTACCGTGATAAATTCTTTCTTAACAATATTTTTTTCATCGATCTTTATCATTGTACTTTTTCAACCCGCTTATTCTCGATCCGTTTGGATTTGATTCTACCCAGCTGCTTTTCAAGTTTTGAAACTGCCGCGGCAATTGATTTTTTAAAATCATCGGAGTATTCTTTTGAAGTCAGTATTCTGCCCGGTACCTTTAGAATAATTTCTGCTTCCTTAGTGCTGTTTATGTTGTTTTCATAACTGAGAATAACATCAATATCCAGAATATCCTCGTAAACCTTCTCTAAAGAGCCGACCTCAGAATTGATGAAGTCTTTTAAGGAATCTTTAGCTCTGAATTTTCTTGAAGTAATTTGAATATTCATAACACGCTCCTTTGTTTTATGATTTCGGGTGAGCAGATTTATGGATTTGTTTAAGCTTCTCAATGCTTGTATGTGTGTATATCTGAGTTGTAGAAAGATTTTCATGCCCCAGTATTTCTTTCACTGCAAGAAGATCTGCACCTTTATCAAGCATATGCGAAGCTGAAGAGTGCCTGAGAATGTGAGGACTGAGTTTACTCAGATCGTAAGTCCGCCCAAGATATTTACTTACTATGGTATATATCATTCTGGGATAAACTCTGTTGTTTTTTCCTGTAATAAAAAGCGGGTAATTACCTTCCGGTCTTACTCTTAAGTAAAGATAGTTATTTAAAGAATCTAATGCACGGGATCCAATTGGAATTATTCTTGCCTTATTGCCTTTTCCTCTTACCCTGATTGTATGATTATAAATGTCTATATCAGAAATATTCAATGCACATAATTCAGATACCCGTAACGAACCGGCATAAAGGAATTCGAACACTGACTTAATCAGATTTCTCCGGATGTTCAAAGCCAGTTTAGCTGCTTCATCCTTAACACGTCCGGTAAGATCATCAAAGTCCTTGTCAATAGTCTCAATTATCTGACCGAATGAATCGATGGGAATAATTTCAGGAAGCTTCCTGTGTATCTTCGGATTTGTTATTTTTGCAGCGGGATTGTTATCAGTATAATTATTCTTTACACAAAAATTAAAGAAGCTCCTTATAGCAGAGAGCTTCCTGGAAATTGTACTGGTATCAGGAGAATCAGCTCTGGAAGTAATACTACCTTCATTAAGAGCTATAATAAACCTTTTAACAATTTTCTCGTTGATACCATTTAATTCTGTAATCTGCTGCTTTTCTAGAAATTCAGAGAATTGCCGCAAATCAAGTTTATAAGCAATAACAGTTTTGTCTGAAAATCTTTTAATCGACCTGAGAAATTCAAGAAATTCAGATATGTAATTATCTATTGACATATCATGATTCTTTTTCTTCAAGAATTACTTCTTCACCGCAGGCAGGACATTTTAGAAATTCTCCTTTTTTAGCGTTATATCTTTTTTCCATATACGCCGAATCTTCATTAGGACAAGACTGCAGTACAGGCTGATACCATGATACATAATCGCAGTCAGGATACCTGCTGCATCCAAAGAATGTTCTTCTCTTGCGGGATTGTCTTTCAACAACGTCTCCCGTTTTACATTTCGGACAAGCAATACCAAGGGTGATTGGCTTTATAAAATCACATTCAGGATATTTCTCACAGCCGATAAATTTTCCAAACTTTCCCATCCTGAAAACAGTATTCGAGCCGCACTTTTCACATTTATCTCCTGTAAATTCAGGTTCCTTTGGTGCTTCAGGATGCAGGTCTTTCATGGACTTTATATTTTTACATTCAGGATAGTTCGTACATGCGAGAAACTTTCCGAAGCGGCCGATCTTTATTTCCATCTGACTGCCGCAAAGCTCGCAATATATTTTTTCAACATTCTCTTCAACTTTTTCCAGAGCTTTTGAGAACGGACCATAGAAATCATTCAGCACAACTTCATAATTTATTTCACCCTGGGCTATGGAATCAAGCTCGCCTTCCATCTTTGCTGTAAAATTTACATTAAGTATTTCAGGGAAACTGCTTACAAGTATATCATTTACTTTTTTGCCAAGTTCAGTGGGACGTATTCTTCTGTCCTCATTAATAACATATTTTCTGTCCTGAATTGTACTTACGATTTGTGCGTATGTACTCGGTCTTCCTATACCGTTGCTTTCCAGCTCTTTAATAAGACTGCTTTCGCTGAACCTCGCAGGAGGCTTTGTAAAATGCTGTGTGTTGTGAACATCAATGAGGTTTACAATCTGATCCTTCTCCAGGCCAAGCGGAATACGATCATTCTCGCTTTCATCTTTATCAGCACGATCTTCAGTCTGCTCATCATAGATCTGTTGAAATCCGTCAAACTTTATAGCGGTACCTGATGCTTTGAACAGGAATTCATCGGCTGTAACTTCAACTGTTGTAGTTTCAGTAATTGCTGAATTCATCTGTGAGGCTACAAATCTTTTCCATATGAGTTCATAAAGCTTAAACTGCTTCTTATCAAGATATGGTTTAACAAAATCCGGAGTATACTTTATTGACGTAGGTCTTATCGCCTCATGAGCATCCTGAACATTTGCCCCGTTCTTTTTTTCAAACGTTCTTGCGGTTTCAGGTAAATATGCATTACCGTATGTGTCTTTTATGTAATCACGAACATTAGTGATAAGATCAGGACTTATTCTAACAGAATCGGTACGCATATAGGTAATTAAACCTACTGTGCCTTCCGGACCCAGATCAATTCCCTCATAGAGATTTTGTGCAATCTGCATTGTCTGACGAGGTCTGTAACGCAAACTCTTCGATGCCTCTGATTGCAGCGTGCTGGTGATAAAAGGAGCGGGCGGATTACGTCTTCCCTCTTTCTTTATTACATCAGAAATTATAAATGATTTCTTTTCCCGTACCCTTCTGACAAGATCCTCTGCATCTGTACTGTTCCCGATAGTTATATTTCTCTGTACAGCTTCACTCTTATCTTCATCAATTTTTATTTTTATGGATTTACCATCAATCTCCGTAAGCTTCGCAATAAAAGTCTCATTTTTATCAGTTCTTAATTCAGCCCATATTGCCCAATATTCGGTGGCAACAAAGCTTTCAATTTCCTTTTCACGTTCACATATTAATCTGAGTGCAACTGATTGTACCCTGCCGGCGGAAAGTGAATAGTTACTTGGATCGAAAACAGCTTTCCATAGAATAGGACTTATTTTGTAACCTATTATTCTGTCCATAACCCTTCTTGCACGCTGGGATTGAACCAGGTGTGTGTCGATATTCAGAGGGGCCTTAATGGCTTTGAGAACCGCTGTCTTGGTGATCTCATTAAATAGTACCCTGTGCACATTATTATGATTTAATCCATTAATTATATCAGCAATGTCCTGTGCAATTGCTTCACCTTCACGGTCAGGGTCAGTAGCTATATATATATCTTTACTTTTCGAAGCGAGACTTTTGATTTTTTTTATCACATCTCCTTTTCCACGAATATTAAGGAGCTGCGGTTTGAAATTATCTTCCAGATCCACACCGAATTTTGTTTTAGGTAAGTCCCTGATATGCCCAACTGTAGCTTCAACCTGATAATCTTTTCCAAGATATTTATTTATCGTTTTTGCCTTAGATGGTGATTCAACCAGAACTAAATTTTTACTCATTTTGTATTTATTTCCTTTAGTTTATAGTATCGGAAGAATTCAACAAGTACCTGCTTCCCGGCAGATAATTGTCGCTGGGATCCACTAAAGAAAAAACAATTATCCAGTTAATCTCTTCTTTAGTAATTGTTTCACCTGGATAAAGCATGATTTGTTCAAGAATGGAGTTCAGATCAGAAGGAGAAATCAATCCGATATTTAACAGGTATGTCAGATAATTGTAATTTTCAGCTCCCAGGATTTCTTTTTCCTCTTCCAATAATACACGGAATTTCTTGTCCCCTGGTTTTTTCCTTTTCGAAAAATTCCGTGAAGCAAGTTTATGATCATATAACCAACTGAATGCGGCACTAATTAGTTGCTTGTTAAATCTTTTCTCCTGGATAAGCCTGTTGCTTACTTCTTCAAAAGAATAATTTTTACCAATTCCTTCCAGTATTTTCGCCAAAACCTCAATTAATTTTGCTGTCATAGATCAGAGTATCATTGTTTAAGATCATTTCATGCTTTGTCACAAGTAAATTCTCAATTTTCTTCATTTTTCTTTTTTGTGACACCGTAATATCATCATAACCCATCAAATGCAATATACCATGCGCAATCAGGCGAAATAACTCACTGTCATGAGTACACCCATAAATGTGGGAATTATTTCTTGAATCTTCAATGGAAATAAATAATTCACCGTCTAAGTGAACCTGATTCCCTGAATAGTTGAATGTAATTATATCTGTTGTATGATGATGATTAAGATAATGCTTGTTTATTGTTAATATTGTATCTGCCGAAATAAAATTAATAGTTAAAGTCTCAATACTGAAGTTTAATTCCTCTTTAAATTTAGAAATTATCTTATGAACCAATCGTTTATTGATTCTATATTTATTTTCGGCATTTATTGTTAAAAATTTAACCAAATTACTTATATATTTTATAGATGTATTTCCAGTCCTTCTTTTGATGCAATACAATTTATTTCCGTATTACACTCCTTAAGAATATTATTTGTTCCATTAAACATTGTTGATACGATTTCATCGGAATAATCAGGATCGTAATGGAACAAAACAAGATTTTTAACTTCTGCTAATATACTGAAATATGCGAGAGAAACATTATTTGAATGCCCCCATCCCACTTTTTCACTAAAACTTTCCAGATTATACATTGAATCGTGAATCAAAAAATCCGAACCATTGCAAAAATTAATCAGATCGGAATTCAAAGTTTTCAGACTCTCTACATCTATTCTTTGATCTTTTACATCAAATTTTATCTCGTTATCCGTCATATATACAACTGACTTTCCATTTTCAGTCACTTTGAATGATAGTGTTCCTTTTGAGTGATTTACTTTTAAGGTCTCAACCTTTACACCGCCAATGTTATATGATTCTCCTGAGGTAAGGGCATTATAAGTAACATCTGCATTAAATACCTCTTTATTTACCGGGAAAAATGAAGGCTGCATTTGTGCATCAATTATGGATTCTGCATTAAATCCATTATCACTGCAGGAAAATATGTTGATCTTAAAATCTTTTCTGAAGAATGGAAGAAAGAATGGAATTCCATGTACATGATCCCAGTGGGAATGAGATATGAGAAGATTTACTTCTCTGTTTATCCCGCCTGCCAGAACCTTCCCTAATTCTCTTATCCCGGTTCCGGCATCCAGAATTATAACTTCATTAGTAGTGGTGGTAATCTGAATACATGGAGTATTACCTCCAAAAATCAGTGTATCACCGCCCGGAACGGGAATTGAACCTCTTGTTCCCCAAAATTTTAATATCATGTTTAATAATTCGCATTGTGTAATGATTCTTTAGTTAATCGGGTATATTCTTTGTAACGAAGAGCGGATTTTTCAAATTCCTCAAGTTCTGATAGAGACAGATCACGAATAACTTTTCCGGGCACTCCGGCTACGAGTTTGCCTGATGGTACAATAAAATTGGGCCTGATTACACTACCGGCAGCAACCATAGATTTTTCTTCAACAACTGCACCGTCAAGAACAATGGCTCCTATACCTACAAGACAAAGATCCTGTAATGTACAACCATGAAGCTTAACACTATGTCCGATGGTAACTTTGTTACCTATATTCAAAGGAAATTTTCCATTCGTTACATGCAGCATCGAGCAATCCTGAATATTAGTCATTTCGCCTATTTTGATATAATGTACATCACCCCGTACAACTGAATTGTACCAGACACTTGAATCACGACCAATTGTTACATCACCTATTATTTTTACTCCGGGAGCAAGAAATACACTGTTATCCAGCTTCGGATATGTATTCAAATAAGGGAATAATTGCTTTTCAGCTTTTATTTGTAATGAGGAGGTTTCCAATTACTTTTTCTCCATTCCTTCAATTCTAATGTGATGTCACCAATAATTACTTTCATTTTAGCCAGAACCGGAACAGCATGCTGATCATTAGTAAACCAGCCTTCGAATTTTCCGGTTAAACCGAATACACTTACGAATGTTGTAAAGCCATCCAGTTTTGTACAGGCGATGTCATAGTCAACGGCATCAATTGAAATTTTTTCAATCGTATTATAAAAATTTATTTTTGTTGTTTCAAACTTCTCCGTCACAAAACAGGGTACATTCACCGATTTTTTTTGACCGGTATTTAACCTGGCATAATAAAACAGTGATAAACCATCCTGGTAATTCACCTTAATATTTGCGGTCGAGTCGGTCCAGATCTGGAAAGGATTATACTTCCCTTTTTTTACATGAATATTGTTTTTATCGTATTGGAAGAAATATTCTGTGAATTTTACATAGTTCTTTTCTTTTTCGGTTGCCCGGAAATAATCAGAGTACTGGTTCTGATTGAAATTAGATTCATAGATTTGATGCAGACTTACAAAGGGTACTCCGGGATAAGAATCTATATATACTTTAGTTTTATAATAAACCTTACCTGCCTTTTCTTCCCGGGAAAGGATCTGAAGTTTTACTTCACCAAGTTCAAGGAAAGAATACTTAACAACATAAATGATCTCTTCTCCAACCTGCATCAGCTTAGGAATTTTCTGCGTACCTTCATTCTTTTCTGGCTGTCCCGGAAATATAGTCAGAGTTAAAGCTGTAATAAGGAGAAATAACAATAATGCTTTTTTCATTCAGAAAATTATAGGTTTGCGAGCTTTTCTGCTTCAGAAAATTGATTAATGGCTTTCTGAAATTGATTGTCTATATCTAAAAGAACATAAAACCAGCCTTCATTTTTCCACATACTCCGTGCAACGTATGCTTTCAGCTGAGTTCTTATATACTCTTTATCCTTATTAAATTCTTCCTTATTAAATACTATATTTTTGCTTTCGGTAAACTGAACAAAATCATTCAGCTCTTTATCTGTAAATCTGAAATTTGATTTAAAGCTCTTAACATTATTGTACCTTTTCTTCAGCTCATCGCCTTTATTTTCCATATACTTTAATGTATAAAGGTATAAAACATTAGCACGGCGCAGCTCAACAGAGAACTTCTGAACACGTTCAGAAGTAACTATATAATCAGGAGTAATTCCTCCTCCTCCATAAACAATCCTTCCGCTGTTTGTTCTGAATACAGGTTTAGTTGAATCTTTTTCAGCAGTGTGATTCACATTTGCACTGTCAATTTCACTACGAGTCAGATGCTCACTGTAATATGAGTCCTTGTTTTCATAATTCCTTTGTATTAATCTTCCGGATGGAGTATAATACTTCGAAATAGTTATTCTCACGGCGGAATTGTCCGGAAGCATAAATTGCCTTTGGACAAGACCTTTGCCGAATGTGGTTTCACCAATAACTAAACCCCTGTCCCAATCCTGAATGGCACCAGCAACAATTTCACTGGCTGATGCGCTTCCCGAATTCACGAGTACAATTAGAGGATACTTTTCATATGGATAACTATCTTTTGCCAGGTATTCCTCGCTGAACTCTGATCTCCTCCCTTTAGTGTAAACTATCTTTTTATTTCCTTCGATAAACAGATCAGCCATCTGGACTGCCTGGTTCATATAACCGCCGGGGTTATTTCTGAGATCAAGAACCAAACGCCTCATGCCCTTATCTCTCAGATCCTGAAGCGCCGTTTTTACTTCGCTCATTGTAGTCTCAGAGAACTTTGATACACTTAAATATCCTGTTCCGGAATTATCATAAAGAAAATGAGTATCTACGGAATACAAAGGTATTTTATCACGTGTAATTTCATAATCATTAACACCTTTTACACCGGGACGGTAAATAGAAACAACAACTTTCGATCCTGATGGTCCCCGAAGCTTTTCTCTTACACCATCATTTGTTATTCCAATTGAATTTTTACCATCAATTTTTATTATTCTGTCACCGGCAAGAATACCCAATACCTCACTTGGACCCCCGGTTATCGGAGAAACTACAGTCAGTGTATCATTTACGACCTGGTATTCTATTCCAATACCTTCGAAGTTCCCTCTGAACTGCTCTTCAACACCAACCATCTGTTTTGCCGGAATGTAAACAGAATGTGGATCCAGAGAATCGAGCATTCCTTTTATTGCGGCTTCGACCAGCTGCTGAGAATCCACTTCTTCAACATAAAATTTATCTGTAAATGTAATAACATCATTGAACTTCCTAAGACTCTCGCGCAAACTGTCGCTCGAGATTACTTTCTGGATCTGAATTCCAAGCAGTATTCCTACTGTTAATATCACAAACATTGTAAATGGAAATTTATACTTACTCATCCTGTTCGGTCTCCGGTTCTATATTCTTATATCAAAAACAATATAAGCTGCTAAAAAGTTTAGATCTTCAAATTGTAACGAATTATTCTGATAATTTAGTCTGCCGCTTATAAAATAATTATTATAAGGTTCAAAAACAGCGTCAAAGGTCACATTCCGGTAATTCTCCTTGTAGCCGTCCATAAAAGGAGCATTAGTAGGGTCAAATTCCCTGTGCCCGACCAGAGCATCACCTCCTGCATTCTTTATTATTGTACCGTCGGCACCTAAAATATTGGCACCGTGATCCATAAAGGTTATATCCAGATTAAGAAAAACCCGGTGAGAAGGTCTGTAATTCAACCTGAAAGAAAATATTTCACTGTTCGGCTGAATAGGGTTGGTGAGACTATAATAATTGTGAGTATAACTATTATTGTGAATTCTATGTGTAAATACATAGGGTTCTATTCTAATATATTGCAGAGCTATATCCAATGGGATTATTTGATTGAGATTGGATGAATATATACTCAGATTGTACAGTAACTGATTACCGAACCAGCCTGTTCCTGCTTTACTGAAATCAATATCATCTATTAAAACACTGCCGGCAATCTTAAGTCCCTTAACGGAATTATTTTTAATATCCAGAAACATCATTGAATTATCCCTATCCTGATTTGAATGTTCAACGCTCTTGTAAAAGTTAAAGGGATTTAGATATGAAAAATCAATTGACCTGTTAGAATATATAACTACTTCACCAAGTCCTAACGAAAAATGCCGTGATATATCAAAACCTGCTCTATGGTAAGCAATATATTTATCTGTAATTGATTTAACATTGCCCTGTACCACATCAATACTGTCATTCAGTGTCCCCAGCAGTTTACCGTGAAAATATGAGAATGTAAAGATCTTATAATTCAGATCCAGTGAGACGTAATCAAAACCGGGAATACTACTTCCGAGGATATAATTGATTTGCCCGAATCCAACAGTCTTCTTATCACGCCCTATCTTTATTTTTACATTCTCAAAATCAGCTGAGAGATGTCCTTCTGTGTTATCAACGAAATCAGTAGCAGTATGTATATTTGGATCAAGATTGTATTTATAATTAAATTTAAGTTCATCCAGCGTAAGTGCTGCTGCCCGGTCGCCCCACACCTTTCCATTTGTTCCCTGAATCATGAAACCAAACTTCTTCAGTAATGTACCCCGCAGTATGCCTCCGAACTGCACAAAACTGGCATTTGCAGAAGTTTCATCTGAATAATTATAATATGGAATATTCTGCAGTGAGCTGATAAAGTTAACGAACAATCCTGAACCTGCGCTGTCTGCAGTGAAGTATAGATATTTTTCCTTTTGACTTAAAAAATTGTATCCTGAAGAACTGAACAGACTGCTGCTGTTTGTTGTATTTCCGTACAAATCAAATTCAAACTCTGTTATATAATCTCTGAGAATATCTCTGTCAATTTGTGTCAATTCATTTTGATTAGGAATAACCGCAGAAAGATGACGTGCGATCTGACTCCTTGTGAAAGGTCTTTCAAAACTATTAAAATTATTGAGCAGATGATATGAATCCATTCTGTTAAGAAACTCATACACTGAATGATCAGATGGAACATACTCTGCCTGGGCGAATGTAAGTGACGTGCAGAAGAATAAAAGCAGTACAAAATATTTTATCTTATTTGTTCCCATTCCCGGTCCAGTGATTTATTTTTGAATATTACAAAGTAAGCGTTGGTAAACCAGGACTTGCATACATTCAGATAACCATATTTTCTATATCGCCGGGGTGACTCATAAATATACAACTTCCTTTCAAAAAGTATATCATATTTTTTTCTTATTCTTCTGAACAGATCGAAATCTTCACCTGCTGCAAGCTCTTCATTATAACCATTGAACTCGAAGAATATATTCCTCTTAACTATTTGTATCTCCCCTCTTCCCATCCCAACACCAAAAACATTTAAGAGGTAAAAGTATGTATTCAGAACAGAATGAAAAAACCTGTCGCTGAAGATTTCTTCTTCGGGAGCTATGCGTACATTGCAAGTCATCGCTGCAAATTTCTTCTTACAGAATTTATTCTCAATAAAGGAGAATAACATATCTGGATCGGGAATTTTAACATCAGCTCCAAGAAATATAAGTACCTCACCTGATGCGTTCTTTGCTCCGTCATTTCTTCCGGCTGCTATATTCTGTTGAGTTCCTTCCTCACACCTGATTATTTTATTTGTAAATAATTGGGCTATTTCAATAGTGCGGTCTGTACTTCCTCCGTCCGAAATAATTATTTCAGCATCATACTTATAAGTGATTTTATTTTCTTTCAGCTGATTTAATATATCCGGCAGAAGCTTCTCCTCATTGAGAGTCGGAATAACAATACTGTATTTCATAATCTGCTCAAAAAACTATTCCGAAGAATGCTGAATCGGGAGTAATTCTGATTCCCGGCATTGGAAAGTGAAAATAATTAAGACTGTTTTTAACAAATATCCAGAAAGGACCATCAAACGGTATCAATTCTTCTGCATCAATATCAAGGGCAAGATAAAACTCGCGCTGACCTCCGCCTGCGCCGTCCAGATATTTTACACCCATCCCTGCAGACAAATTAAGAAAGGACGGCCAGTACTCAGCTGCCTTATCCGGAAGAAAATTCTTAACACGCATGCTTATCCAGTACTTCTGCCCTTCATAATCATCAATTATTATTTTATTTGGATTCTCTTTGAACTCCTTTGTCGGAAGATAACTGAAACGCGGCTGAAAGTTTTTAAGAAAAGGATAATAATACTGTCCCAGGTAGAATAAACCTCCTGCAAGATCAGCTGCAAAATCCCCCGGACTGAATCCCCATTCTTTGCCGTATCCATCTTCATATTCTATAAGCATCTCGAAGCTGAATGCTGCCAGGGCGCTGTAAAGAGCTGATTGCTCAGCCTGAACATTTGATGCATCGAAAGCCCCTGAGAATGCATGAGCCATAACATTGGTGCCGTAGAAATGGCCTATCTTGTCAATCGCTAATGCATAGTTCCAGTCATTTGTAAAATGAAATTTAACACGATCATCAGCCCACCATGCATTCTTTTGATAGATATGTAGATATGCTGCTGCACCAATATAACCAACGCCTAATCCTGCAAGAATTGTGTAATTAATATCTGTGCGGAATGGATCAACTTCTAACGAAGCAGGATTAACCGGATAACCATCATAACCCTCTGCACGAGGCGCACCGCCTGATATACGAAAAGGAGGTACAATAGACAAACTGCTTATCGAAAGATAATCTCTTTCTGCTTTAATAGAGTCTGTTTGAGCATATATGAAATTTGCCGTACTGGTTAGTACGGCAAACAAAAAGCAGAGCCTGTTTACACAGCTTGGCATAATCTTATTTCTCAGGCTTCATCTGAGGGAAAAAGATAACATCCCTGATCGACGGCTGATTTGTAAGTAGCATTACTAGTCTGTCAATTCCTATCCCGAGTCCTGCAGTAGGTGGCATACCAAACTCCAGAGCACGCACGAAATCCTCATCTATCTGGTGTGCTTCTTCATCACCTGCTTCTCTCATTTCAACCTGACTTTCAAAACGCGCCTTCTGATCAATTGGATCATTAAGTTCGGAGAATGCATTACATATTTCTCTACCCAATACAAAGCCTTCGAATCTTTCCACAAGTCCTGGTTTTGATCTGTGCTTTTTGGCCAGTGGCGACATCTCCAGAGGATAATCCACAAGGAAGGTAGGTTGTATCAGCGTTGGCTGAACTGTTACCTCAAACAATCCATCTATCAGTTTACCTTTGCTTTCACCGCCCCTTACATCAAAACCGAATTTCCTGGCCATGCTCTTTACTGATTCATAATCTGCGGCTAAAACATCCAGCCCGGTATGCTTCTGAATTTCTTCAACCATCGATACTCTCTGCCAGGGCGGCTGAAAGTTTATAATTTGTCCTTCTATTTCAAATTCTGTTTTTCCAAACACTTCCTGGCATACTGAATAAACCATTTCTTCAACAAACTTCATCATCCATTCATAATCTTTGTAAGCAACGTAAAGTTCGAGCATCGTAAATTCAGGGTTATGCGTTCTGTCCATTCCTTCATTACGGAAGTCTTTTGATATTTCATAAACCCCGTCTAATCCGCCAACTACAAGTCTCTTCAGATAAAGTTCATCGGCTATTCTCATGTACAGAGGAATATCAAGAGCATTATGATGTGTAACAAAGGGCTTTGCCGCAGCACCGCCGTATAACGGCTGAAGGATTGGTGTCTCCACTTCCAGATAACCATTTGAATCAAGATATTTCCTGACAGCAGTTATTATTTTACTTCTCTTGATAAATACATCTTTTACTTCAGGATTAACAATCAGGTCAACATAACGCTGTCTGTATCTCAGTTCCTTATCTGCAAACTGATCATGAATTACTTTGTTGCCTGCTTCATCAGTAGTTTCTTTAGCGATTGGAATGGGACGAATGGATTTTGAGAGGAGTTTTAATTTCCTTACATGAACGGAGGTCTCACCTGTCTTTGTTTTAAAAACATAACCCTCCGCACCAATAATGTCGCCGATATCCATCAACTTAAAATTATCGTAATCCGGACCAATATCATCCTTCTTCATATACAGCTGAATGCGGCCTTCCCTGTCCTGAATATGCGTAAATGAAGCTTTACCCATACGGCGAATTGCCATTATTCTTCCGGCAACTTTTACATCTCTGGTTTCACCTTCTGTATACTGATCTTTTATTGATTGGGAGTAAGAGTCTACATCAAAACTGTACTCAAATGGTTCTACATTATTTTTTCTGAGTTCCTCTAATTCTTCAAGTCGGCGTTTGATAAGAGTATTAAGATCCTGAACATTACTGGTATCCAAAAAAATCCTCCTTATTGTTTTCTAGAAAAGTTCGTCAGTCTCAGACAAACAAGGTCTAAAAGATTATCGGCAATAGATGCCGGTACTATAAAATTATTCACTATTATGGAATATGCAACAGGTTCATTATCCGCTGTGTGCAGATAACCTGATAAAGACCGTACCCCGTTAAGATAACCTGTTTTTCCCCTGACATTATTTTCCGCTTTCGTCTTGCGCATTCTTACAGCCAGTGAACCATCAATTCCTGCTATTGGAAAAGACTGATAAAAATACGGGAATATTTCCATTTTATAAATAGCAGAAAGTAAATCAACTATCTGCTTTGGCGTTACAAGATTCAGCCTGGATAAACCCGAACCATCAGCTATGATCATAGTCTCAGGATTTATACCAACATCACTTAACAATTGTTTAAGCTGCTTTACACCGTTCTCAACAGAACCAAAGCGCATTCTTTCATATCCGATAACTTTTAATAACTGCTCTGCATAAAAGTTTTGACTGTCTTTATTAATAACCCGGATGATCTCATGAAGCGGAACTGAATAATGCGTGATCAGTTTTGAGAGTACATCATAATTCAATACAAGGGTTTCTTCATCTATATCGGAGGCATAACCTCTTACAAATATTCCTTTCTTCTGCAGTATTTTTTTTAACACTACCATAGAATACTGAGTGGGATTATTTATTGTTGAGAATAACTTCCTTTCTTCGGATCCTGTTTCAATTTTGCCGAACACGGTTATCAGATTTGTTCCGCGGTCGCGGTGCACATTCAATTGGGTTGATAACCCGTTTTCTACTGTTTCAACTTTATTAATTATTGTTACATATTTAGTTTCAGGTATTATGGTAATTATCGGAGCCGATCCTGCTGCTCCGGGCTTAACAGAAATATCTACACAGTTATCATTATAACAAATTGCGCCTGTTGATGCCGAGAACCAGTTTGTTTCTTCATCCCAGGCCCATCCGGCACCCAGACCGTTATCCTCAAATAAATTATCATCGCCGATTATATTCCCATTAATTTCATCAATACCGATACTGAGAAGCGTATCAGCCCAGTCATTAAAAACTTTATATACATCACCGTTATTAAATCTTCCCGATATGGTAGGATCGCCATATCCGCGTATAATCAAATCGCCTTCCAGGGTTGTACCGTCAATTCTACCGTTCATGTACAACTCGGTCTTGAACCTGTAGTCGGGCCCCAGAAATACTAATCCTGCAGTAGTAGTAAATAGTTTAAGGTTGGATGCAGGGATCTGAAGTTTATTCTCATTTCTCTTATAGAAGAATTCACCTGTTTCAAGAGACTTGATCACAACTCCCCAGCTTGCATTACTGAAATTGGGATCATTGAATATGTCATCAATTTGCTGCCAGAACTCATTTAGATATGATGCCTGTGTTATTTTATCATATCTTTGAGGAAACTGAAAGTCCTGCCCCGAAGTGCAGTTATACAAAATTAAAAAAATTATTAAGAATAAAACCCTATTCCTGTTGGCCATACTTCCGTATTATGTTTTTTATTTCAGCTTCACTTAACTGCTTATAGCCCCCGGGTGGAATATCGGTAACAGTTATACCTGCATATTTGATCCGTGAGAGACTTACAACTTTATATCCGAGTGCCTTGAACATGTTTTTCACGAAGTGGTTTCTTCCCTCAGTTGTAATAACATTCAGCACTTTAAATACTTTGTGTGAAGGGAAAAGAATTTTTTCAAATTTTCCTTTCTTTTCATCAATATAAATACCATTGAGCATTTTATGTTTATGATCAATTGTAAGAGGTTTATCAATGTTTACGCGGTATATTCTCGGAATGTTATTATTCGGGTGAAGAAGAAAATTTGCAAAATCACCGTCATTGGTAAAGAACAGCACTCCGGATGTATTGAAATCCAGACGCCCGACAGGATATACATGATGTTTCGGGTCCATCAGCTCCATCACCGTTTTGCGGTTCTTTTCATCCTTTGTGGTAGTAACATAACCCTTTGGTTTATTCATTACGAAATACACTTTGGTATTTCTTTCAATAACGTCGCCATCCAGTTTTATAACATCATTATCAGGATCTATTTTTGTATATAGCTGTGTAACTGTCTGGTCATTAACTGAAACTCTTCCTTCCAGGATCAGTGTCTCTACCTTTCTCCTTGAGGCTAAACCGCATTCTGATAAATATTTATTCAGTCTGATCATCTGTGTTCTCCGTATTGGCTTCTTGTTCCATGTTTTCTTCGAGCATGTTCATCATGATTTTTTGTTTTTGTTCTATGAAATCCTCGTCCTTCATTATTTCTTCTATTTCCCGCGGCTTCGGCAGATCACTGATCTGATAGAGTCCAAAGTATTTCAGAAACTCGTCTGTAGTACCATAAAGTAAAGGCCTGCCCACAGTTTCTGATCTGCCGGAAATAGTTATTAAGTTCTTTTCAAGCAGGGTGTTTATTATATAATCTGAATTAACACCCCTTATTGATTCCACCTCGGGCTTCGTGATCGGCTGCTTATAAGCTATAATCGCAAGTGTTTCAAGGGCAGCCTGACTTAATCGCCGCTTGCTTTTTTCTGATGACAGAAAACCCAGGTATTTACCATATTCAGGTTTTGTAGCGAACAGATAACCCTTTGCAATTTTCATTATGCTGAATGAAGCCTGATCTGCCTGGTATTTGGCATTAAGAGTATCCACACAGATTTCAATTTCATCAGCAGTTATTTTTATATCTTCTCCGTCAATTTCATTAATGGCTTTAATGATTTCCGCTGATGAGATCGGCTCATCGGAGGCAAATATCAATGCTTCAATTACGGAATTATATATATTATCCATTAGCTAAACTATATATTACAAAATCATTAAAGTTCTCTGTCTCGCGTAAACCAAGTTTGTTCATTTTAATCAGCTCCAGCAATGCAATAAATGTTACTATTATTCTTATCTTTTCTGCCATTTCTTTTACAAGAGCAAGAAAATGAATCTCCCCCTTCTCATCAAGACTCGACATAATGTAGCGGATCTGGTCATCAATTGTAACCGGCACTTTTTTAATTTCATGAACAACCGGTTTTGGTTTGTCCATCAGCACATTCCTGAATGCCTTTACAAGGTCAAACAGCGTAATGTTCTTTAACAATGTTTCTACTTCAGAATATGCAACCTTATGATCTTCGGAAAAATTTCCTCTGTAGTTAATCTTTCTTTGGTTTGCTTCAAAGTAAGAAAGTTCATCAGACATCTCTTTGTACCGCTTGTATTCCAGCAGTGCCTGGATAAGATCGGCGCGAGGATCAATTTCCTGCCCCTTTTCATCAATTTCCCTGGGTAAAAGCATTTTTACTTTTATCTGCATCAGAGTGGTTGCCATCAGAATGAAATCACCGGCAATTTCCAGATCAAGCATCTTTATGAGGTTCAGGTAATCGAAAAAGTCTTTGGTTATTTTTGAAATGGGAATATCGTAAATGTTCAGCTCATCCCTCTTAATGAAAAATAAAAGCAGATCCAGTGGACCTTCAAATTGTTGTAGCTTAATTTTATACAATTTAGCCCATCTTCATTTTTGAGCGGACTTCAGTCATGGTTTCAACTGCTGTATGTCTGCCCCGCCGTTCACCGTCTGTTAAAATATTCTTCACTTCATCTAAATGATTCTCAAAGTAATCACGTTTTTCAATAATAGGTGCCAGTATTTCGTTGATCCTTGCCGCACATTTCATTTTACAATCAACACATCCAAGTGCACCTGAACGGCAGCCGGCTTCAACTTCCGCGACTGAGTTCAGATCATTGAATTTTTTATGATATGTATAAATTACACAGATCTCAGGCCTGCCCGGATCACCTCTCCTTACCTTAAGTGGATCTGTAACTGCTTTGCGCATCTTTGCAATTACCTCTTCAGGCTTATCTGATAAGAAGATTGCATTGTTAAGGGATTTGCTCATCTTTGCCTGCCCGTCTAATCCTGGTAACCTGGCAAATTTTGTAAGCTTTGGGTCGGGCTCCGGAAATACTGTACCATATTGAGTATTGAATCTGCGGGCTATCTCACGTGTTATTTCTACGTGTGGAACCTGATCTTCACCAACAGGCACAACTTCCCCTTTATATAATAAGATATCTGCTGCCTGCAGTACCGGATATCCTAAATGACCATAACTTACATTCTCTATGTTCAGATCCCTCAGCTGATCTTTCAGAGTGGGATTCCTCTCAAGCCGTGCAGCTGTAATCAACATTGAGAATAACAGGTGAAGCTCTGTATGCTCTTTTATTTGTGATTGCCTGAAGAAAGGACTTTTAACAGGATCCAGACCCGCGGCAAGCCAATCGATTACCATATCAATGGTATTCTGTTCAAGTGCATCAGTGTCTAACCCGGTAGTCAGCATATGATAATCAGCAACAAGATGATAGCTTTCATACTCGTTCTGAAGCGTTATCCAGTTTTCAAGAGCACCTACATAGTTGCCCAGATGAAGCTTGCCGGTCGGCCGCATGCCAGATAAAATTCTTTTTTTCCTCATTCAGATCTGTATTTGGTGAATAAATTAAAAAATTAAGGTGAAAATCTATGAAGAAAATATGATAATATAAAATTTATTCTCTTATTTATTGAAATAAATACGGCTTCCAGTTCTCATCAATTTTATTTACAGAATTGCTGATAAATAAAATGTAATGAGGTTTAAATGGTCTGATCCTGAGTACCAGATTTGCCTCTTCGGGTGTTCTGTCCCCTTTTCTGTTATTACATGATACACATGCAGTAATAAGGTTCTCCCAGTTATCTTCTCCCCCCCGTGCCCTGGGTATAATATGATCCACAGTTAAAGGAAGATCGCTTCTGCCGCAGTATCCGCACTTGAACATATCTCTTTTCAATATATTCTTTCTGCTAAGGATAACTTTCTTATAGGGTACTTGAATATACCTGTTTAATCTAATCACACTGGGCCATGGAAAATTTGTATAAGCGCTTCTTATAACTCTTCCATTACTGTTAGCAACCACCTCGGCTTTGTTAAGAATGGTCAGCACCAACGCCTTTTTAACATTACATATTGAAACAGGTTCATAACTTCTGTTCAGGATCAGGACCTTTGCATTCAGTTTACCATTTAATTTACCGTTGGTTTTTTTACCGTCTTCGAAGATTACCTCCTGTTAACATTTCTATCTTTTACAAAGAAAATAACTCTGAAAACTAATCTCAGAACTAATAGAAAAACCGCGAAGAATAACACATAAAGATTCGCGCTGCGTGGAATAATATTTGTCAGCATGAGAACCAGCAGTATAGCCACTATACCAATTGCCGCATAACTTAATTTTTCGAATACCTTTCTGTTCATTTATTATTTTCCTGAAATTATTCCGCCCGCGAGCACATACCCTTCATCATTATAAACAACTGCCGATTGTCCCGGAGTTATTGAACTCTTCGGTTCAAAGAACCTGAGCTGAAAAGATGAATTATCAGAGGATATGATTTCAGCTCTGGAGCCCGGATCAGAGTACCTGATCTTACAAATGACTTCTTCTCCTGCTTTCAATGAATCGGTGCTTACATAATTTATATCAATTGATCTAAGATGCTGGTTCATCAGATCTTCTTTATGACCAATCTCAATTACATTATTGTTAAAATCAATCTTAGTAACATAAACCGGCTCACCCAGAGCAATCCCTAATCCTCTTCTCTGACCAACTGTATAAAACGGCAGCCCTTTGTGATTGCCGATAGATTTTCCTTTATATATGAAATCACCCTTTTCAAGTTCATTTATTCTATCAGGTACTCTTTCGCGCAGGAATCTCTCATAATTGTCATCTGCAACGAAACAAATTTCCTGACTGTCCGGCTTTCGCGCAGTTTTTAATCCTGATTTTTCCGCAATCGCCCTTATTTCTGTCTTAGTATAATTCCCCAGTGGTAATAATGTTCTGCTTAAACTCTTCTGTGTTAATCCCCATAACGCATACGTCTGATCTTTTCGTGAGTCGCTTGAATTCTTAAGCATAAAGCGTCCTGAAGATTCATTATGCTCCACAAGTGCATAATGCCCTGTCGATACAAATTCCGCGTCAAGTGTATCTGCTTTTTTCAGGAGCTCTTCCCACTTTATTTTCCGGTTACATACCACGCAGGGATTAGGTGTACGGCCATTCATATATTCATCAACAAAATTGTCTATAACCGCTGCCTCAAACTCTTTGGTAAAATCAACAGTATAATGCGGAAAGCCAAGCTGATTGGCAACATTCTTCGCGTCGTAGATTGCATCGAGGGAACAGCATCCTGATTCATGCTTCGGAGCGCCTCCTACTTCCATAAATCCCCAGGTCTTCATTGTTATTCCTATAACATCGTATCCCTGCTCAACCAGCAGCGCTGCCGCTACTGAAGAATCAACCCCTCCGCTCATTGCAACTATTACTCTGCCCTTGCTCACAACACGACCTTTCAAATCTGAATTGAATAAAATATCCTAAAATATTGCATATAACAACATCAAATTTATGGAATTAGTTTAGGAATTACTATATCCAAATATATTTCCGGCCTGCTCTGTTCGTTGTGTTCTATGGCTGAAGCTCATCCATCCCTTGCTCTATTTAGCATCCAGAAATGCTGTTGAAATCCCCAATAAGCTTTTTGTATTAAAGAGAGGTATCCGATCACGAAAAATATTCCGTCATTCTCTTCAAAAAAGCTGATCTTTCCCTCAAAAGCAGCAGTATTCGGCCAATGATTTTTTCTCCCCGCCTCTCTCAATAAAGCGGAGTACATTATAAATTTTTTATATCTTCTTAAAAGTTGTAACTGCTCATCATTTAAGCATATCTTAGTACCCTGTTGAAGAGATGACAAACACAAATGAATGATTTCAAAGGGCTTATCTGAATCATAGAGCGGATCAAACGGAACAATTACCACAACCAATTGCTCAATTGTTCCCAGAGAAGCATTTTCATTGATTTTTATACTTAAATCCTGATCCAGCGAACACATCTGATCATATTGAATGTTGTGATTTCGCGGTGTGATGCTATTTTTTAGTGAAGGATATCCGCCCGGCATCTGATTAAATTTGATCAATTTATGATAACTGTTAACTCCTTCAACATCTGCCTGCGCCCATATCTTTTTAAGTGCAGGAATGTGATTCAGTGCACTCGCAAATTTTGTTTCTGCTGCAAATTTACTCCTGTTCTTAATGGATTCCCTGGATTTTGATGCATTATAAATAACCGCACGCCTGCTGATGATAAGTTTATTATTCTTATATCTCAGAACAAAAGGACCTATAATGCCCGTCACCTTCCCAAAAGGTTCACTTTTCAGCAGACGCCGTAATTCCTCCCTCGAGATCTTATAGGAATTATACTTCCTTAATAACTGCGCAATATTTGTAATTTTGTCCATAGTTTTTCCGTTCCCTGACGCAAAATATACATTATTCCACAATAATCAAATACGCAATGTTACTGCTTTTTTACGCATTTTGGGCATAAAAAATCAATGAGTGCGTTGAAAATAGGGTGGGATACCTCTGATTATATAGTGGGCTTACTGCAAAGGTTTTATAACTATTTAACGCTAAATGGTTTTATGGGCGAGGGCAACGCAGGTAACGTAGTTGTGGGAGTGGCTCATACTTATCTTAAGAGAGTTTCCTTCTCCAAGATGTTTAATCATATCCCCGTGGAGTTCAGCGAACGGCATTCCGTTCGCTTCATTAAATATCTCTATATCTTTCCATCTGAAACCATTCTTTTTGCCTGAGGATAAAGCTTTCACAATAGCTTCCTTTGCGGCAAACCTGGCAGCCAGATGCTGGTACTTATTCGGCCTTGAAAGACAGTATACAAGTTCGCCTTCTGTAAAGATCTTATTGAGAAACTTATCCCCGAAGTTCTCTACACTTTCTTTTATTCTTTCAATTTCTATTATATCAATACCGATCCCGATTATCATCAGAAACCTGCCGCCTTCCCATAACCGCGCGGATCTGTTGCTCCTTCAAACTTGTAAGCGCCTGTGCCGATAGAAATTCCTTCTACCCTTCCAAGCACTCTTACAGAGCCCATTTTATGTCCTCTGAGCTTCATATTTTCAAGAACATCCAGAGGTAAGCCGAACTCCTCAAAATAAACCTGATCGGGCAGCCACTGATGGTGTATTTTTGGAGCATCTATCGCTTCCTGTATATCCATTCCGAAATGAATATAGTTCAGAATAACCTGAAGAACTACTGTGGGAATTGTTGATCCGCCTGGAGAGCCGACTACCAGAACAGGATTATTATCTTTCAAAACAATAGTTGGACTCATACAGCTCAGCATTCTTTTTCCGGGTGCAATGGCATTTGCCTCACTGCCTACGAGTCCGAACTGATTCGGAACTCCCGGTTTTGAACTAAAGTCATCCATCTCATTATTAAGCAGAAATCCTGCGCCTTCTACTACCAGCCGCGAACCAAATGTTGAATTTATAGTTGTAGTGGTGCTGACTGCATTTCCATACTGATCTGTAACACTATAGTGTGTTGTTTCTGTGCTTTCGTTTGCGAGATATTCTCCCGGATGTATAAACTCAGAAGCGGTTGCGGTATCTTTTATATGTCCGGCAATTTCACGTGCGTACTCATCTGACAAGAGTTTATCAACCGGAATATCTACAAACTCATCATCTCCTAAATATTTAGAACGGTCTGCATATACATATTTGAAAATTTCTATCAAAATGTGATTATACCAGCTGCTGTTCCAAAGTTCCCTGGTAATAGTAAAATTGTTCAAGATGTTAAGAGCTTCTATAATGATTATCCCGCCTGATGAAGACGGCGGTATTGATATGAGGTCATAACCTTTGTAGCTGCCGCGGACGGGCTGCTTCTCTATGACCTTGTAACTTTCAAGATCCTCCCTGGTTAAATAACCTCCCAGATCTTCGGATTGACTAATAATCTTATCAGCAATATCTCCGCTGTAGAAACCATTTAAACCATTTTTCTGGATCAGCTTAAGAGTATTGGCCAGGTCAGGCTGCTTGAAAATATCACCTTCTTTATAAGGTATACCATTTTTTGTAAATACCTTTTCTGATGAAGGAAATTTTCTGAAGTCACTTAATGCATAATTAAAAGATTCCGCCATTCTGTAGCTAAGAGGAAATCCTTCTTCAGCAATACTTATTGCCGGGTGTATTACATCTTCAAGTTTCATTGTTCCGTATTTTTCCAGAGCGTAGATGAGTCCCGCCACACTTCCCGGAATTCCGGCAGCAGTATGCCCTAAAGTACTGAGCTGAGGATCGGGATTTCCGGTCGAATCGAGATACATATCCCTGTGAGCTCTTAGAGGTGCCTTCTCACGGTAATCGATAGCGATATCTTTCCCATCCGCAAGATGTATTACCATATATCCCCCGCCGCCAAGATTACCCGCCTGAGGATAAGTAACTGCAAGAGTAAAACCTACCGCAGCTGCGGCATCAACGGCGTTGCCGCCTCTTTTAAGAATCAGTACTCCTACATCTGATGCCAGATCACTGGCGGAAACCACCATTCCCCTGCTGCCCTGTGCAGGATCAGGAGACTGCGCTGTGAGTACTCCGGAAAGTACTAATATGAGAAGTAAATACTTACCATACATCGATATTCGCGTCAACATTGATTCCCTCTCCCTGAAGTTGTTCAACAAGCAGCTTTGTAAGATCTTTTACCTGCTGCAGCGATGTTTTCAGATCGGCTATTATCTGTTCATCGTACATAAGTTTACCAAGATTATTTTTTCTGCCGGTAGTTTCATCAGCCATTGTATTCAGTTTCGAAAGCAGTTCATTTGCACTGCTCATTACTTCCTTAACCTCAGCTAACGAAGCTTTTATATTTTCTTTATTATCCTTGATAAACTGCGACGTTTCACTTGTAAGCTCGGCAGTGTTTTTTGATATTATTCTGAGATTGTTCCTGTTCTCATCTAACATCAGATTAAGCTTGTGACTGATCTCAGTTAAATTTGTAAGAGATGTTTTAAGCTTAGAATTGAAATCCTCATCAGTAAGTACTTTATTCATTGAACCCAGAGTAACCTGAACCTCTTTTATTATATTGATCAGATCTTCCTGTACTGAACCAAGCATAGCCATAACCGCCGGAATATCAGCATAGAACACACCATTCTGAACAGACTGCATATTTAATTGCTCTGCCGATGTGCCGGGTTGTATTTCTATCTTCTTTCCACCCATCAGATCAAGCATGGAAACGGCAAACACAGCATCCTTCTTTAATTTAATATCAGGATCAATATTAATCTTAACGAGAGCATAATTTCCTTCAACCTTAATTTCTTCAACAAATCCTTTTCTAACACCATTAACCGTAACAGGATCGCCGTTCTCAAGTCCCGCAACAGTGTCAAATCTGATACTTATCTCTTGCTGCTCCGAAAACACTCTAAGATTTTTAGCCCAGCTGAATAGTATTATAAGTACAAGCAATCCGGCGAGAACTATAACCCCGACTTTAATTTCTGTTTTCTTCTGATCTTTCATTTTGTTTTTCTTCTTCGAATATGTTTTTTAATGCTGCTAATTCGGAGGAATCCACAACTCCATCTGAAACAATCAGTTCAAATCTGCTGAAGAAATGCCCTAATTCTTCTAACCTGAAATTGCTTTTATTTCTGGCATGTTCAATGTAATTATTTACAATACTAGTGATAGAATCTTTATTGGCAGTTATATTGTTTTTTTTGAGTGACTCGGTTAATTCTTCTGTGAAATTGTCAAGAACCATAGGTTTGAATAATCCATAAACATCATCCTTATGATTCTTAAACATATAAATAACCGCGGCAATTATTATGGTAAGAATAATTAGTACGGTAAAGAAACAACCTTTTTTCATTTTACTCTGTATGATTTACGGATGAGATGTGTTCAACTTGAATTTTGGTTACGCGCCTGTTCACCACTTCTTTAACTGTAAATTTGAATTTGTCAAAAATAAAGTTATACCCGGCGGAAGGTATATTACCAGCCTGACTCATAACAAATCCGCCGATTGTGTCATAATCATCATTCTCGGTGCTCAGGTTAGTATCCAGTAAATCATTAACTTCATCTATGGATGTTTTGCCAAGTATAATATATGAATTATCATCAATCTTTGAGATCTCGGTTTCTTCAATATCATATTCATCTCTGATCTCGCCTACAATTTCTTCCAGAATATCCTCCAGGGAAATTAATCCTGCAGTCCCTCCGTACTCATCAACAACAATACCCATATGCATTTTCTTTTCCTGGAACTCTTTCATAAGATCGCTTATGAGTTTTGTCTCAGGTACAAATATAGCTTTTCGGGCAATTGCTTCAAGCTTTAGCCCTGCTCTTTTTGTATCATCTTTTACGTATGGTAATATATCCTTTGTGTAAACAATACCGGCAATATCATCAAGATTTTCTCTGTATAAAGGAAGCCTGCTGTGCTTCGATTCTGTTATCACGGTCATCAGTTCATCGAAATTAGTATCTATTGATACTGCAGCAATATCAACACGCGGAGTCATTACTTCTCTTACTGTAATGGTACGGAATTGCACAAGGCCGTGAATGAGTCCATGTTCCTCCTCAACTATAGTTCCTTTCTCAACACCCAGATCAGCAAGATCCACCAGCTCAGAACCAAGTATCGCGGTTTTGGATTTATCTATACGGATTTTTGAGGCGAGAGCTTTAATAACATCGGTTAAAGTTTTTGATATAGGATAAATTAATATACTTATCCAGTACATCGGTATACAAATAATTTTTGAGAATTGAACAGGGTGCTTTGAAGCCCAGACTTTGGGTGTAATTTCACCAATAAGCAGCACAAGTACAGTAAGAATTATGATCTGTAAGGTGAGTGCCAGGTCCTTGGATATGTTATAACCCTCTGCAATTTCCAGGGCCAGAGTTACACCCACAATAGTGGCGGCTACATTTACAATTGTATTTCCAAGGAGAATTGTAACCAGTAACCTTCTGGGATACTCAAGCAGATTGAAAATGTATCCGCCAATAAAAGGATTCAGATTCTTTATTTCCTTAACCTTGTTCTTATCCAATGAAAATAGAGCAACTTCAGAACCTGAAAAGAAAGCAGATAAAACCAGACATCCTATAAGGAGTAATATTTTAGCGTACCAGTCTATATCCAATAAATTAAGTAATTCCTATGATGTGATACATAATAATTAGAACGGCAGATCGTCATTCTCATCCGGTCCCGGAGCTTCGGGTTCAGAACTTCCGGTACTTACATTATCATACTTGTTCATACCACTGCTGTAATCTGCCTGCTGACCCATTCCGCCTTTGCTATCAAGAGGAATCAGTTTTTCACAGAAAACTTCAGTTGCATATCTCTTAATGTTTTCCTTATCTGTATAATCTCTTTTAGTAAGACGTCCTTCAACGTAAAACTTTTTCCCTTTCTTCAGCTGTTCTTTCATGTAATCTGATAAGCTGAAAGCCACAATATTATGCCATGTTGTTTCATTAACCCAGTTACCATCTTTCCCTTTATAGCTGTTCTCTGTAGCAATTGAGAAACTGCTTACAGCTACATTTGAAGTAGTAAACCGGTGCTCGGCATCTTTACCCAACATACCGATTAACATAATTTTGTTCAATGTAAAAGCCATTTACCCTCCCTTAACTGTTTTGATGTGTTAATATCAGTATTTCCCCACGAAAATATTAAATATGCCTGTATAAATCAATTATTATTGTATTTGAATTAAGGCTATAAATGTAATGAATAATTAAAATAAATGATAATGTTTTTATTTATTCAATAGTATCCGGATTCAGAAGTTTTCTGGTTACATTTAACGGATTGATGATGTTAATTGGATTTCGCCCGGTATGCTGGCTAAATTGATCAGCGGAATTGATGCATTATATTTCTGATTAATAACTTTTATAAATTCATTTGCTATTATTGCCTGTCCCCTGTTCGAAGGATGAATTCCGTCCAGACTGAATAATCCGCCTGTAACGTAATCCGTTTTTAATCTTATGCCATTAACTATGCTTCCTCCCTCGAGATCTGCCTGTTTCATTATATTGAAGGCTGAGTAAAGATCAACCATATGAAATCCCGCACTGGTTGAAAGGATTTGTATACTGCTATTGAAAGTATTAAGTATTAAACGGATCCTGACCACTTCTGATTCGTCCAGAACATATCTGTCAGCCAAAGGATCAGACTGGCTGCGCGCCTTGCCTGTGCTCTTTCCTTCAGCATCAAAGATTAATTCTGATGCGGGTAAAGTAATAAAATCTTTACCTGGTATTAGCTTCCTGATTCCGGTTTTTGTCTGTCCAAAATAATCATATTCTGAGCCGCTTACTGAAATTGCTGTAAAATATGGCAATATGGTCACATCCGGAATATTTGCTGTGAGCACATGAGCATTAAGAGTTTTTATGCTGTCAATCAGTTCTTTGTACTGTTTATAGAATTCATCACCAGAGATAGGATCTCCCCCGGCCGCACCCCCCATGGCATACCCGAGAATATCATTATTTCCAATCCAGACAGTCAGGAATGTGGGTTTCAGCATCTTTGCCTGCTCGAATTGTGTTCCGTAGTTTTTATCATAGTTTCTCAGAATAAGATCAAAGAAAGGATTTATACCCCCCGCTGCATTGAAAGTATTAGTGGTATGTAAAACATCTTTTACCCTGGCTCCCGGCACTCCTAAATTATTATATGGTAAAGGATGGCCAGCATTAGTAAGCTCTCCTCTGTCAAATTCTCTATCGAACCTGAACCATTCACCCTGTTTTACCCCATTAACTATTCTAAACGTATGAATACCCGGTTCACTAATGATGGGCTGAGTAAAGGAGGTATTAACCTGTCGTGCAATGAGATTGGGATATGAGTTTAGCTGACCTTCTTCATACAATGAATTTGACTGAAAACCGGCAGTTACACTATTGCCTATTGCAGCATAAGTAGTGAAATCAGCTTCTCCTGAAATAATTTTACCGGGATCCGTACTTTTATCTTTGCAGCCGGTAAGGAGCATTGCAAAGCAAAAGATATAGAGAATATTCTTCATGTTGTTCTAAATTATCAATTTACGATAACCTAAACAACCCTGGAATGGGAATGATTCCAATATTCCGGAATAAATTTCCAAATCACAAAGCACCAAGGTTAAATCTAAATCACAAACACCTGGTGTTAAATTCCAAATTTCAAACACCTGGTGTTAAATTCCAAATCTCAAGCACCAAATCACAGACAATATTCAATAACTGATATTAAAATAAGACCAAATTCATCTCTCTTCTAATCAGACAATGCACTACAATTCCGGTATCTCAGATCAAAATTTTAGTTAAGGATTGATGTTTCTATCCTATTTGAATTTAGATATTGGAATTTGTTTGTATTTGTGATTTGGAATTTGGTGCTTAAACTGCTGATAATTGATTGTTATTGCGGCATTTATTAAGAGTTCCTCCGGTGTTCACACGAACACCGGAGGTGCTTCTATTAAAAAGTATATGATAAGTTCATACCGATCAGATGCGCAGAGGATTTGTAAGTTCCGTTTATGGGCGTAAGACTTGTCCCAAGAGGAATAAATTCTTTTGAAGTTGTAATTGTTCTTTCGGTAAACATCAGATATAAATAGGCTAAGTCTAAAGATAAATTATCAATTAGCTTATAGCTTAATCCAATATTCAAACCTGTCCTGTCAGCATCAGGAAGAGTTGGATCCAGTCTTTCATCCTTTACAGGATTCTTGTCGTATAATACACCGCCTCTTAAAGTGAGAGGCTGGCTTACTTTATACTCGCTGCCCAATCTAAAGATAAAACTGTTTTCAAATTCACGTTCTGAAGTAGAAACTTTGCTTCCTGTTCTTGGATCAGCCCATGTATCAAATGTTACTTCAAGTTTATCGTAACTTGACCAGCCATTGTACTGAAAATCAGCTGCGAATAACAGGCATTCAGAAGCATGATATGCAGCCCCGATTGTTCCGACAAATGGTGTAGTAAGAGGAGCTTTAATTCCGCCTGAAGGCATAAGTCCAACTACCGGAGCCGGTGTAGACGAATGTGCGTCTGTTGTTGCTGTTCCTTCATAATCATAGCTGATAGGACCATGGAACGAAGCGCCTAAAGAAAGCGCATCTGATGCCTTGAAGAAAATTGCTGCGGAATATCCGAAGGAAGAACCATCACCTTCAAGTTTAACATCCGCGTCAGGAAACGCAACAGGACCCTGCTGTGTGGGTACAAGAACCTGCAGTTTTCTCTGAATGATTACATCTGAATAGGAGTAGGTGAAGCCAACACTTGCTGATAACTGATCACTTATTTTGTAAGCAATAACAGGTGAGAAATTGAAAGTTCTGATTTCTGTTTTTGTTGTTCTGTATCTGCCTACCCAGTCTTCTTCCCATTCTGTACCTAATCCAAAAGGGTTATTAAATCCAACACCTACCCATAAATCATTGCTGAGCTGATGAGTAAAATATGCATTTAAAGGAGTAAAATATCTGGCCTTTAACTTGGATTCTGTAGTAGCTGGTGACGGACCTGTAAATGTACTGCTTGGACTAATAAAAGTTCCGCCGATACTAAATTGAGTTCCTTTTAACTGTACTAAACCTGCAGAGTTGAAATATACTGCAGAGGGGTCATTGGCTAATCCGGTGAATGCACCTGCCAAACCCATTGGACGAGCGCCATGTTCATTAATTTGAAATCCGCTGCCAAATAACTGGCAAGTAAATAAAGAAAAAAAGAAAATTGTAAAAACTTTTCTTTTCACAGGGCCTCCCAAAAAGATTAAATAATTTTAAAAATATGGCAAGAGAGTATATGAATTGCCGAACTTAAAATCAAATAGTTTTTATTCGATTGTTAAAAGAATTGTATCTTTTTCGACAGATTGTCCTTCTTTTACAAGGATCTCTTTTATGACCCCTGAGGAAGGAGCCCTCAAATCATTTTCCATTTTCATGGCCTCAAGAATTAATACAGATTCACCCATTTCAACCTGATCGCCAGATTGTTTTTTAATCCTTAGTACCATTCCCGGCATGGGAGCTTTAACTCTGTCATGATGATTTTTACTGATCTTTATATTCAGAAGTTCGTTGGTTCTCTCCTGGAGTGTTGTTCTCACAGTAGTTTCGAAAAAGTGACCATCTATTAGAAAACCCCACTTTTCATTGCTCATCTGATGAACTGCAATATCATAGACCTTATTACCCAGACGAAGAAGATATGAATGCTCGCTTATTCTTGAAATTGAGTAGTGCATTTCTTTATTATCACAGGTTATGAACAGATCATCAACAACAGTTATCTTTTTCTTCTTCCCTGCAATAGTAGAAATATATTCATTCATGTTTTAATTTTGTCCAGTTATTATTCTTTGAACATTCCGCAGTTGCAGTATTTATTTCGGTGGATCTGTTCTTTAATAATGCTCCGAGTATTGCTGCCGCGGTTTCATACTCTTCCGCGTCTTCACTTTTCCATTTATCAGGAATCAGAGGTATAAAATATTCCTCTACGAAATTGATATCAAAGGTGCCGTCAATAAAAGGCTTCTGTTTCAAAACCCATCTGCATGCGGCGATGTTTGTCAGTACTCCTGCTATCTTATATTCTCCCAGGGCGCGTTTCATTCTTTCAATTGCTTCATCGCGGTCCTTGCCCCATGTAACCAGCTTTGTAAGCAGCGGATCGTAAAAAACAGAAATGTTGGAAAAAGGATCTATCCCGGTATCCACACGAATTCCTATTCCATCGGGACGACGGTGCAGTTTAATATGTCCTGTTGAAGGAACAAAGTTATTATCTACATCTTCTGCATATATACGGCACTCGAGCGAATGGCCGTTTATTTTAAGATCCTCCTGTTTAAAGGAAAGCGGTAATCCATTAGCTATTCTTATCTGCTCTTTTACAAGGTCAATCCCTGTAATCATTTCAGTAACCGGGTGTTCTACCTGAAGCCTGGTATTCATTTCAAGGAAATAGACATTCTTATGCTTATCCATCAGGAATTCAATTGTGCCCGCATTAATATAATTACATGCTTTGGCTGCATTGATAGCAGCTGTAGTTAGCCGGGCACGGGTATCAGCATCCACCAGAGCAGAAGGAGCTTCCTCAATAACTTTCTGATGCCGGCGCTGTACAGAGCAATCACGTTCAAAAAGATGAGCATAGCTTCCCAGTTTATCCGCAATTATCTGCACTTCAATGTGTTTGGGATTCTCAATGAATTTTTCGATATATACTTCATCACTCCCGAAGGCTTTAAGGGATTCATTTTTAGCTGAATGAAGAGCACTTTCAAATTCTCCTGCATTACCTATTTTCCTCATTCCCTTCCCGCCCCCTCCGGCGGAAGCCTTTAGCAGCACCGGGTATCCGATCTTTTCCGCTTCAGCTTTGCCAGCTTCAATAGAGGTTATCGGATTGACAGTTCCCGGAACTATCGGCACATTGCTTTCGGACATCAATCTCCGGGCAGATGTCTTGTCGCCCATTAGTCTCACGGAAGAAGAAGACGGGCCTATGAAAATTATCCCCGCATTTTCAACCGCTTCAATGAATTCAGCATTTTCAGAGAGGAATCCATATCCGGGATGAATAGCGTCAGCATTTATTTCCCTGGCAAGGTTTATTATCTTTGGTATGTTGAGATAAGATTCTGAAGACGGCGAATCACCAATCAGGAATGCCTCATCAGCTAGACGCACGTGAAGTGAATTGCGGTCCGCATCCGAATATAGAGCAGCGGAGGTCAGATGGAGTTCCCTGCAGGCTTTTATAATCCTTACAGCGATCTCTCCCCTGTTAACAATAAGTATTTTTTTTATCAATAAAGCCTTTCTAGGTAAACTGAATGTAAGATAAGCAGAAGTTGCTTTTATTTCAAATCTCTGAAATAAATGCTGGTATAAAAGAATACCTGCCTTAGGATAGGCAGGTCTGAATAGTTCTCTAAGAATCTGTCTGAAGTCCCGATGTCAGGATGAAAAATCGGAGGTAAAGAATAAAACTCGGAGGTGCCTCTATTTCAAATCTACTACGGTTATTCCTTCCCCGCCATATTCGATACTTGCGAAGTTAAAGCTCTTAACACCGGGATGGCTTACAAGAATATCTTTCACCATTTTCTTTAATGCACCTGTGCCTTTGCCGTGAAGAATTTCAATCTTATTTAATCCATTGGTGTATGCGTCATCAACAAACCTTAATACTTCAAACTCAGCTTCCTCAGGTTTCTTGCCTCTGATATCTAATCTGTGATGTGTTTCAGGCATCATATAGGATGATCTGTATTCGGGCTTCTCTTCTGTATCCCTCTTTTTTGCAGGGCTCAAATCACTTAATTTCACCTGCATTCTGATGTTGCCCACAAGCAGTACCGCCTTGTTCTTGTCTTTATCAGCTTCAACAATTTTACCGTAAGTCTGTGAATTTCTGATCAAAGCATAATCACCTTCATTAAGAATTATCTTTTCATTTTCCTTTTTCTCCTCAACAGCGTCACTGATTTTTATTTCAGCTTTAAGATCAGATAATTCTTTTTTAACACTGCGTATTATATCACTCTTGGCCTGAGATTCTTTTATCTCGCGTATAGCGCTTTCAACCCGCTTATTCACATCTTTCAGATATTCATCAGCTTTGAGCTTGGCTTCAACAATAATATCTTTCTTCTGAGCTTCTAATTTTTCTACATTCTTCTGATAGAGTTTTGCCAAACCGGTCAATCTGGCATTTTCCAGCTCATAATCCTTAAGCTTTTTCTCCAGGACCTTAGAACGAGTTTCCAGTTCCACCAGAAAATCTTCAACCTTGGTTTTGTCAGAATCCAGATAACCTTTAGAGAGTGAAATAAAATCCTTATTAAACCCGATTCTTTCAGCTATTTCGAAAGCATAACTCGAGCCGGGGAGGCCCTGGTGAAATTTATATGTAGGTTTTAGATTTTCATTATCAAATTCCATTGATGCATTTTGAAATCCTTCAAGTTCATTAGCTATCAGCTTCAGCATTCCATGATGTGTTGTTGCAAGAACAATACATCCCAGTTTCTGAAGTGATACTAAAGTAGCAGCAGCCAGAGCAGAACCCTCAGCGGGATCTGTACCGGTACCGATTTCATCAAGAAGGATTAGTGATGAAGGTCCGGCAGAGTTTAAAATCTCTCTGATATTTGAAAGATGAGAACTGAATGTACTAAGGTCGTCTTCAATTGACTGCTGATCACCTATATCCAACAGAATACTGTTCATAAAATATATGTTCGAATCAGGATGTACCGGAATGTGTATACCGGATAAAGCCATTGCTATCAGAATGCCTGCTGTTTTTAATACCACAGTTTTACCACCTGCATTGGGGCCTGTGATCAGAACAATATTCTTATCTTCAATTTCAAGGTTCAGCGGAACAGTATTTGTTCTGCCAAGCTTTTTTATCAGTAAAGGATGACGCGCATCCATTATCCTGAATGGTACAGATTTGCTTATAGACGGAAAAGATCCGATTATCTCAATGGAATATTTCGCACGTGCAAAGATACTGTCGAGAAGAGAAATAGTTTCAAGTGATGCTTTCAAGCGGTCACTTACTTCACCTATGCGTTTGGTTAATTCCCTTAATATCCTCTCAATCTCCCTTTTCTCCGCGAAGTATAAAGAAAGAATATCATTATTCAACTCTAACGTAGCTTCGGGTTCTATATACACTGTCTGTCCGGTTGACGACTCTGAATGTATGAATCCTTTTACCTGCCGCTTATGCTCTGCTTTTACCGGAACAACAATCCTTCCATCCCTTTGAGTTACATATTCTTCTCTGACCAGATAAGATTCGCTGAGTTCTTTAAGAATACGATTAATTACTTTCTGCAGACTATCATTCTTTTTTCTTACTTCTTCACGGATTTCTCTTAGCTTAGGACTAGCGTTTTCTTTTACTTCGCCGCTCTCATCTATTACTTTGGATATGTTGTGCTCGAAAACCTTATCAACGAACAGTGAATTCAGGAAATCAGATACGAGCGAAGACGATTCCCTCTCACTCCTGAGGAACTGGTAAAGTGATCTAGAAGTTTCTGCCAGGTGCAGAACATCAAGGATTACTTTATTATCCAGCACAGCCCCTTCTATTCTGCTTCTTGAAAGATCCTGATCCAGGTCAGGTAAGTAAGTGAATGGAGGAAAATCGTTCTTAATTAAGATTTCTTTTGCTTCAGTTACATAATTCCCTTCTACTGCTGCAAGAGCAGGGTTTTCGAAAGGTCTTATTTTTAATATTTCTTCTTTACCGCATTCTGTGTAAGCATAGCGGGAAATCTGCTGAAGTATTTTGGGGAACTCTAACTTATCTAATATGCTGTTTGTAATCATTTACCTTTTTTTGTCGATTGTTTAGTTTCTCTATTGCCGGATATCCTTGACTTACCTGGCTTATCCTTATTTTCAATATAATCTTTTACAAAATCCTTTCCGCCAATCAGAAAGTCTATCGTTGACGGCACTACACTGTAAACGGATGAATAAAGGATCGATTTGCGGGAGGTTTCCTTTGAAGGAAAACTAAAAAGACTAAGAAACAGAAAAGCAATACTTGTAAAGAATACTATCTGGAGTATTCCCGTCAGACCGCCCAGAAATTGATTAAGGAATTTGTTTACTTTATCGTGAGGGTGAATTACTCTCTTAATGATTGAAGCGATTATTATGCACAAAAGGAAAATTATAACTCCGGCAATTATCTCCGAAAGATAAAGTTCATTATCCATTAATGGCGAAAGAATCCTTCCGAGACTATCAGAAAACTTAACCGCCAGAAATATTCCGGCAAATATTCCCAGGAGTCCGATAATTTTTCTAACTAGTCCGTCCTTATATCCGAGAATAAAGCCTACAAGAATCAGAGCAATAATTATGTAATCAAGGTAATTCAATTTATATTTAATACCTTCTCTACAGCTGATTTAACCACTTTTCCATCCGCTTTTCCTTTCAGTTCCTTCATTACTGCAGGCATCAGTTTAGGAAAATCTTCTTTACCTGCGGCGTTCATACCTGCGGCTATTTCCTTCACAATAGAGTATATTTCTTCATTTGATAATTGCTTAGGGAGGTATTCCATAAGGATACCTAGTTCTTTCTCTTCTTTTTCTGCCAGTTCATTTCTTCCGGCGGCTCTGAACTGTTCTATAGAATCCTTTCTCTTCTTTACAGCAGAAGTAATTAATTTTATTACCTCCTCGTCATTCAGTTCTTTACCTAATCCGCTCTTTTCAAATTCAAGAATGAGCGCCCGTACAGACCTTATTGTCTCAAGACGCAACTTATCCCCCGATTTCATTGAAGCCTTAAGATCATCATTGATTTTTTCTTTTAATACCATACTGCTCCTCACAAAAAAAAAGGCAGGCATTAAAACTAAATACCTGCCTTCATTATTTATTTGAAAATATTATCCTTTCAGCATGGCAGAATAGTTAATCCTTCTAGCGTCAGCTTTTCTAAGTTCCTGCTGAATATCTGTTACAGTGCCCATATCAGAATTCTTATCAATTCTCATTGACACGATTACGTTTGGAAGGCTTTGTCTTTTGTTGTACATAATTTCCTGTACCTCTTCCAACTTCACTATCCTGTCATTAATCTGAATTCTTTTATCCTGACCGACCCAGATATAAGATATTAATCTTTTATTCTCAATCTTCTGCACAGCTTCAGCCTCAGGCAGACTGTATTTTACGAACACTTCCTGTTCTCTGAGAGTCGTGGTAACCATGAAGAACAGTAAAAGAATAAATACAATATCCGACATAGAAGCTGTAGGAATATTAGCCTTCGACTGGGCTCTTTTCTTTTCGAATTTCATTAGAATATCCTTTGTTTATTTAGTCACTGCTTCCGGTTCGGCTATTGAAATAGTAATAGGAATTTTTTCTTCACCAACTACTTTTCTTTCTTCTTCATTTAATTCATATAGCTTCTTACCATAGGTATTAGTAGCAAATTGTTCCTGAACTTCATAATACGCCGCTTTCACCTGGTCCAGAGCTTGAATATACCTGTTATAGTTCGTCTTACGGTCAGTTTTAATAGAGACTACAAGCTTTTTGTTAGCAGGTAAATTGATCTTTTCCTCTATTCTGGGTTTAAGTGTTTTCTTAATCTGTGGTATAGCTATTAATTCATTATTGAGCAGAACGTCACCATTTTCATTTATGAGCAGCGCAACAAACCTGTCCTTTGAAATCGGAACTTCTTCACGTTTTTCATCTGGAGGTATATATTCCGGCAAGCTCAAACCGATTCCTGTATCAACATCAATAGTTGTGGTTACCAGGAAGAATAGAAGAAGCAGGAATGAAATATCTGACATTGAAGCAGTTGGAATCTCTGCCCCTGCCCGTTCTTTTTTCTTTAATTTTACCATTTAATAAGCTCGCTTCTAAATTATACTTTTTTAACTTTGATCTCATATAAAGCATCAATTAATTCAATTGAGCTTTCTTCCATATCACCAACGAGCCTGTCAATTCTGGAAATGAAATAATTATAGAATGTCTGAAGTAACATAGCTACAACAAGACCAAATAAGGTTGTTAATAACGCAACAGCGATACCGTCAGCAACGATACTTGGAGAGATCTGATTTGCAGCAGCAATAGCATCGAATGAATCGATCATACCCTGTACTGTTCCTGTGAAGCCAAGCATAGGAGCAAGTGTAATACAAGTGTTAATCCAGATCAAACCTCTTTCAAGAAATCCCATTTCAATTGCACCATATGCCATTATTGCTTTCTCTGCAGCATCAAGACCTTCATCGGCTCTTAGTAAACCGGCATGAAATACAGAAGCAATAGAACCTCTGGTATTCTCGCACACTTTCATAGCTTCCTGAACACCGCCCTGCTGTAAAGCCTGTTTTACTCTTACAATGAATTTCTTTGTATTTAAAGAAGCGCGGGTTAAAGTCCACATTCTTTCAATACTGAAACCTAAACCAATGATTAAACAAGCTAATATCGGATGCATGAAAGCACCGCCGGCAATGTATTTTTCCTGAAGCCAATTAATTGCTCCGCCGCCATCCTGTGCCTGAGCAATAATATAGGAACCGAATGCTAATATCTCTGATTGCATAAATAAATAACCTCCAAATAGTATTAGATTAAGGATAGAATCCTACAAGTATTTTAAAATTAACTGCATTAACATTAACGAAATAGCAAAAAAAAGTCAACATAATATTTCCAATGGAATTAAAATTATCTTTATTTGTAGTATTCTAAAAACTTAGATTTTGTTTCAATTCCACAATATTTCCACTAACATAACGGTAATTCTCAAAGAGTGAATATACCACCTCAGCCATTTCAACGGGCTTAATCAGGATAGAGGTGTCTTTTACCCATTCCCTGTTCGCTGGGGTATCAATAATATAAGGCGCAATGGCATTCGCACTAAGGTTGATTGACCTGCCTTCCATAGCAAGCGTTTTAACAAGTGAATTAAGAGCGCTTTTAGATAAACCATAAAGTGACTTGTTCAGTTCCGGTTTTATGGATGTCATTGCTGTTGTGAGACAGATTGATCCGGCTTTTGCCTGTTTAACAACCAAAGCGAAGTATTTACTGACCAGGAAGCCGGTGTAAAGATTCAGCTTTATCATATTTTCCAGTTCGTCCAGAGAATAATCCCAGGTTGGCTTACCGCCAGTAAATCCGCCAATTGATGAAAACAGATAAAATACGGTGTCTTTATCCGGATTTATTTCCTGAAAAGCTGAACTGACATCTTCTTCTTTAGAAAAGTCCCCTGATTCTATTTTAGTTACTCGTGAATCTTCAAAAGTGAATTCACTTCTTTTGCGGACAAAGATAAAGTAATTATCATAATTTTTCTTGAGCATTATTTTGAGAATGCCTTTCCCCAGATGTCCTGAAACACCTGCTATGATCAAAGTCTTTTTCATAACTTAAACTTTGCAATGACCGGAAAATGATCGCTGTATCCGCCAAGGTATTTACCTGATCCATAAGTGGGAAATGCGGCGCCTTTGAATTTTCCGCTTCTTGTTACCATAAAATCGGGTTTGTAAACTTCAAACGATCCGCACGTAAAATTATCAATAAGTGCTTTTGAGATAATTATCTGATCAAGCATGTTCCAGTCGCCTCTGTATAAGTAAGAGCCTTCGCCTTCAACACATTTCTGATAAGCCAGATTAAAGAGCACGGAATCCGGACTCTCCGTTTTGTTATTACAATCAAACTGTACTGCTTTGAGAACTTCAACTAATGAAGAGTTTGTCGGCTCATCATTAAAATCACCTAATAATAATATATTTGCATTCTGATCAAATTCAAGATAACGATCAGCGGCTTTTCTGGCCGCCGCCGCTGCAGTTATCCTATTTATTTCTGATTCCTGCTCCCCGCCTCTCCTTGAGGGCCAATGATTGACAATAACATGCAGAGTATCGTTACCCCGGGATAAAAGATTCACAGTTAAAATAAGACGGGTGGGATATTTATCTGGTAAGACAACTGTATCAGTTATTATTGATAATAAATTGAATTTATCTGCATTATAAATTAACCCGGCATCTATTCCTCTGTTGTCGGGTGATTCAGCATAGCCGACTTTATAATACTTATCCGGGAAATATTTTGATGTGAATAATTCAAGTACAGTCAGGTTTTCAACTTCCTGCACGCCTAATATATCAGGACCTTTCCAGTCATTCATCGACCTTATGACAGCAGCAAGTTTCTCAAATTTCATTTCTAATCTTTCCGGTGTCCACTGCTGTTCTGAAGAGTGAAGGAACTCAGAATCATCTTTATTAGGATCATCTATTGTATCAAAAAGATTCTCAAGATTCCAGTTAGCGGCAAAAACATTTATTTTAGTTTGTGCTTCAGATGTTGTATATAATATCAATACAGTAATCAAAAACAGTGCAAATTTGCCTTTCATCAATTATGACCTATTAATTTGTGGAACATTTATTTCTTTTTCTGAAGTGGCAACTATTACGGCAGCTGAGGCATCACCCGTAACATTTGTAATAGTTCTAAGCATATCAAGTATTCTGTCCACTCCTATGATAAGAGCTATTCCCTCCTGCGGAACACCAATCGCGCGCAACACTATTATGAGCATTATAATTCCTACTCCGGGAACAGGTGCCGTACCAATTGAAGCGAGAGTTGCTGTAAGAACAATTGTAAGCTGCTGTGCGAAAGTTAAATCAAAACCATATACCTGGGCAATAAATACAGCTGCAACACCTTGATATAAAGCTGTTCCATCCATATTTATAGTTGCACCAAGCGGAAGTACAAAACTGGTTATCTTTTTAGAAATACCCAGATTATCCTGACACGCTTCTATATTTACAGGCAGGGTTGCAGCACTGGAACTCGTGCTGAACGCAATTGCCATTACTTTCTTTAATGCCTTATAAAATGCTGATATTTTAATTCTGCTGAACATTCTGATCATAATTGCGTATACACCAAAAGTGTGCAGAGCTAAACCCAGAACTACTGTAAACGCATACCATATGAGCGTCTGCAGTATTTCAAAACCAAACTCGCCGACTGTTGCAGCTATTAATGCAAATACTGCAATGGGAGCAATGAGCATAACTAAATCAACTAACTTTATCATCGCCTCACTGAGTCCGTCAAAAAAGTTGATCACGGGATCGGATTTTTCTTTTCTCAGAAATGTAAGCACAACCCCAAGCATTACAGCGAAGAATACTATCTGAAGCATATTTGCTTTTGATAAAGCATCAAAAGGATTTTTTGGAACCATCTCAACTATCTGGCTGATTACATCGACATTCAGTTCAGTATCAATCTTTTCCTCAACATCCTCCTGATATACAGACATGAGACGGTTTTTCGTTTCAGCATTCATTCTGTTTCCTGGCTGGATCAGATTTGCCAGTAATACACCAATTGAGATAGCAAGTGCTGTGGTAACAAAATAGTATGATAATGTCTTTGTACCTATCCTTGCTAATTTTTTAATATCACCCAGACTTGCGGCACCAACTATCAGAGAAGCAAGAACTAAAGGAATAGCTATCATATTTAATAGGCGGATGAAAATATCACCAATAAATTTGATAGATATTGCTGCTGTCTTTTCTTTTGAAATGTTTACTATTCTTTCGAAACGCTTTTCATCAACAAAGTTTTTTTCAGCCGACATATAACCAGATACTACAACGAAATACTCTGTTTTATCTTCTAATAATGCCCGGAAGTGATGAATGATCTCCAGTTGTGAAGTGGATTTGAATATAGTTGTATCTGAACTTGTAAGAAAAGAAAAGCTTTTCCAGTCTCTGATTGTTTCTTTAACATTACCTTCGCCAGTTTGATATTCTATATATAACTTGCTGTTATCAACATTGAAAATGGAACCAAAGATTGCGCCTAGTATCAGGGCAATCATGATCTGGTTGTGAAGCTTGGGCATTCTGAATTTCATGGGTCAGCATTTTTATTAAAATATCGCAGTAATATAGTCTGAGGATTATTAAATTGCTACTACTCTCAATATATTTATTAAATCAATACTAATGTATTATTAGTTCCCCGGTAAAAGCCTGAAATCTGTGTACCTGATTACTTGACAATGCCTGTCCGCTTAATTAATTTCGAATGAGAATAATTATTGAGTATGGGGGTTGTTATGAAATATGTCATTTTCATTGTACTCATTGCTGCCATTTTATCTGCCGGCTGTAAAGATGATGCTGTCAGTCCTTGGGACAATATAAATAATGGAGCTCACTTAGTTAATGTTCAGGTTGACCTGCAGTCAGGATTTGCAGGAAAACTAGTACTGATTGAAATTAACAACAATAGGGTTTATTATTCGATATTATCTGAGCTTGTTTCTTTAGCGGGACCAGAAGCCTCTTTTAGTACATATCTGCCGGAAGGAGAAAATAACATTTTTGTATTTACACAAAGTACAACCAATTCTCAGGAAAAATTTTCTGATTCCTCCAGGATCAGTATAGGTCATATGGAAAAATATTTTGTTGGACTACAGATATCAGACAGCCTAAAGTGTATAGTACAGGATAGTTCGTTCCTGTATTTATAGTTGAATTATCTTTTTATTGAAAGGAGTTTATAAAATGAGTATTAAGTTAAATTTATCAGATGAACAGATCAAATCTATCGCGGAAGATCTGGAAGTAGGTCTGACAGTGTATTACCACAAAGAAACAGGCGAAACAATAACACTAATGAATAATGAAGATAGTTATTTTGATGAACCTGATGAATGGACCGATGAACGTAGGGAAATTGAAGAGCATTCCGAAAGCTATTATGAATTCGAACCAATGGATTCAAGGGAATCCTTTGAAATGATGAAAGATTTCATGTATACAGTCGAAGATGAAAATTTGAGAGAAAAACTTGAATCAGCATTAAATCTCGCTAAGCCATTTAGAAACTTTAAATATATAATCGATAATTCCGGCGAATACAGAAATAAGTGGTTTGACTTCAAAACAAAGAGTTATATTCAGCATGTAAAATATGAACTGGGAATATTTTCAAATGATGAAGACAGAGGCGAGTAGAAATTGATAACTAGCACTTCTTAGAAACTGGAACTGACACCTATAAGAAAAGATGTCGGTTCTATTTGATATAACCATCCATTTATTTATTTTCAAAAACATTTTAAAGGTTTCTGTGGATGAATAAGACTAACCAGGAGTTATACCGCGGACTCACTCTCACTGCCGCGACAATGGTGGTTATCGGTTCGGTAATTGGATCAGGAATATTCAGAAAACCAGCAACAATGGCGGGACAATTACTTTCTCCTGAACTGCTTATCCTGGTATGGATTGCTGCTGGTATAATTACTTACATCGGCGCACTTACTAATTCAGAAATTGCAGGAATGATAGATGCCCCCGGCGGTCAGTTTGTATATTTCAAAGCCATGTACGGTGATTTCATAGCCTTTCTGTACGGCTGGGCAACTCTTTCTGTTATTCAAAGCGGAAGCCAGGCTGCCATTGCGTACGCCTTCGCTGAATATACCGGCTACTTTTTCGAATTCCCACGCTTCTCAAAGGAGATTGAGAGTTTTGCTCTATATATGCCATTTGTGGGAGATATTTTTCCGCTCAGGGATTTTGGAACTAAAACAGCCGCAATTATTTGTACCATTTTTATAACCGGAGTCAATTATGTCGGCGTGATTGCCGGAGGTAAACTTCAGACGATTGTTACCTGGATGAAGATTGCATTCATCTTAATTTTAGCTGCGCTGATCTTTAGCATCGGTAATGGATCAATAAGCAACACATACAACGGCTTTCATATACCGGAGAGCATCAGTAAGAACTTATTTTCAATTCTGGGACTCGCACTGGCCGGAGCTTTCTGGGCATATGATGGATGGAATAATGTTACATATCTTGCCGGTGAAATAAAAAATCCTAAACGCAACGTTCCTCTTTCACTCTTAATTGGAACCTTAACGGTAATTTCAGTGTACGTGCTTATTAATCTTGCTTTCCTTTATGTGCTTCCTGTTGAGAAAATGGCGGAGTCGCCACTCGTGGCCGCGTCTGCAGCCGAGATCATTTTTGGACCAATAGGCGCTTCCATTATCGCTTTTGCTGTTATTGTCTCAACATTCGGAGCATTGAACGGCAGCATTTTATCTACTTCAAGAGTATTTTATGCTATGGCACGCTCCAATATGTTCTTTAAAAGTCTAGGAAGCGTTCATCCCAGATTCAAAACACCTCATATTTCTCTTTTCGTACTCGGTTTCTGGACCTGTGTTCTTGTACTGACGGGTTCATTTGATATAATTACTGATTATGTGATCTTTGCAGCATGGCTCTTTTATGGATTAGGAGCTTTTGGTGTATTCATCTTACGCAAAAAAATGCCGGATACTCCGAGACCTTATAAAGTTTGGGGATATCCATTTCTGCCCGCTGTTTTTGTAACATTTTCTTTCATATTTTTGTTGAACACATTGATATCAGACACCCAAAATGCAATGATGGGGCTAATACTGATCTTTAGCGGTTTACCCTTTTACTTTTACTGGAAAAACAAAAAGAATAATATTATATGAAGAAGAAATTCGTAATTGTTGATGCTATGTCACTGGCCTATAAGGCGTATTTTGTTTTTATTAGCCGTCCACTTAAGACTACTTCGGGTGAGCCTACTTCCGCAGTCTATGGATTTGTTACACAGCTTTTGAAAATACTGGAAGATACAAAACCTGATTATATCGCTGTTGCATTGGATTCCAAAGAGAAGACATTCCGCCATGAGATGTACGCTAATTATAAATCCTCAAGATCTCTTATGCCTGATGATATGATACCACAGATGCAAAGAATCCGGCAGATCATTGATGATTTCGGAATACCGGTTTATATGGTACCGGGTTATGAAGCTGATGATATAATCGGGACAGCCGTGAAGAAAGCGGAAGCAGCAGGCCTGGATGTGTATGTTATTACTCCTGATAAAGATTTTAACCAGATGGTAAGCGATAATGTCAGACTGATTAAACCCGGAAAAACATCTGAAGAACTTATCTGTATTGATAGGGAAAAGATTAAAGAGGAATTTGGATTCGAACCAAAACAGATGATTGATTACCTTGCTCTTATAGGAGATAAATCAGATGATATCCCCGGTGTTGCGGGTATTGGTCCTAAAGGCGCATGTCCCCTCATAGCAAAATTTGATTCCATTGAAGGCATTTATGAACATATAGATGAAATAGACAAACCTGCACTGCGGCAGAAATTATTGGATCAGAAAGAGAATGCTTTTATATCAAAGGAATTGGCTACAATTATTACAGATGTTCCTTTTGATTTTGATCTTGAGAAAGCGGTTTTCACTAAACCGGACATAGGTAAGTTAAATAAGATTTTCCTTGAACTTGAATTCCGGAACTTCCCTGCCAGAATGGAAAAAATATTCGGAAGCAAACCCGAACCTGTTATTACAGCACCGCCTCAGATTATCAGCTTTTCTGAATTTGATCCTGATAAAGTAAAATATGAGCTGATAAGGGATAAGAATAGAGCAGCTGAGCTTGCGCTCGAACTTCAAAAAACTGAATTATTTGTATTCGATACTGAAGCTGATTCACTTGATTCCTTTGAACTTAATCTTGCAGGTGTGTCATTTTGTATTAAACCGGATGAAGCATATTTCGTTGCAGTAAATCCATTCAAAGGCGAAATGGATCTCTTTACAAAAGATCTGAGCGACAGACTTAGTCTGGAAGAATTTACTCAGATATTTAAGCCGGTATTTGAAAATGAAAAGATTAAAAAAGTTTGCCAGAATGCAAAGTATGATATCGGGGTTTTAAACAAATATGGTATTGGTGTTAAGAATTTTTATTTCGATACAATGCTTGCAAGTTATGCTCTTGATCCTGATCAGAAACATGGGATGGATGAACTTGCGCTAAAATACTTAAGGTACAAACCTATACCCCTCACAAGTATTATTGGTGAAAAAAAAGAATGTTCAAAGATCTTTGATACCGACCTCCAGAAATTGTCTGATTATTCAGCTGAGGATTCAGACGTCACGTATAAGCTTTATCAGATTTTATCAAGCGAGGTTGAGGACTGTAATCTTCACGACATGTGTTATAAAGTAGAGTTCCCTCTTGTTGAGGTTCTTGCTGCAATGGAACATACCGGAGTCCGGGTTGACACTAATATGCTGAAGATATTGAGCAATGATCTTCAGGTCCTTTTAGATAATTATACAACGCATATCTTCAGACTTGCCGGTGAAGAATTCAACATAAACTCCCCTGCCCAGATGCAGAAAATACTTTTCGACAAGCTTGGACTGGATAGAGGGAAGAAAACCAAAACAGGATTTTCAACTGATGCAAGGTCTCTGGAAAACCTTAAAGGAATGCATGAAATTATTGATATTATATTAGATTACAGGCAGGTATCTAAACTAAAAAATACATATGTGGATTCTCTGCCTGAGATGATAAATAAGAGAACGGGACGCATACATACATGCTTCAATCAATCGGTAGTATCCACCGGCAGATTATCCAGTATTAATCCTAACCTGCAGAATATCCCTATAAAAACAGAAATGGGAAAGGAAATAAGAAAAGCATTTGTACCAGCTGATAAAGACCATGTTATACTAAGTGCCGATTACAGTCAGATTGAACTTAGAATTATGGCTTCTATTTGCAAGGACGAAGGTTTGTGCAGCGCATTTGCTAATGGTGATGATATTCACAGGAATACAGCCGCCCAGGTGTTTATGGTTGAGAAAGAACTTGTCACCAGGGAGATGAGAAATCAGGCAAAGCAGGTTAATTTTGGTATCCTGTACGGGATCGGAGTATTTGGATTGAAAACAAGACTCGGCATTACTCAGACACACGCAAAGAATATTATGGATACTTACTTTAAATCGTTCAGTAAGGTTAAAGCTTTTATGGATCTCGCAGTTGAAAAAGCAAAATCAAAAGGGTATGCTGAAACCCTTATGGGAAGAAGAAGATTCCTTCGGAATATAAACAGTAGTAACCGCGTTGTAAGACAATTCGAAGAACGTGCTGCAATCAATATGCCCATACAGGGTACTGCAGCGGATATGATTAAATTAGCAATGATAAAGATCCATGATGAACTTTTCAGGCGGAATGCAAAAACCAGAATGGTCTTACAGGTGCATGATGAATTATTATTCGATGCCCATAAATCAGAGATTGATGAACTCAGACCTCTCATAAAAGAGATTATGGAAAATGCTCTGCCACTGGAAGTACCTGTAGTTGTTGATACAGGTGTTGGAGAAAACTGGCTCGACGCTCATTAATAACCATTGCTATTGCTTTCAGCCGCGGATCATTCGCTTCGCGGCATTTTTCTCTCTGTGCTGCCCAACTGCCGTGTCGAATCTGGATTTTGCTCTAAATCATCCTGCCACTGTTTTTTCTTTGTCCCTTCATAACTGTCGATTTGTAAAAGCACACCTTCCAGATTACCATTAACCAGAGGTATTCTCCGGGAGGTTTTTAGTCCTATATGCTTTCGCAAAGAAGGATCACCGGTATAAATATAAGCGGAGGTACCAGTACAATTCTGTTTAATATAATCCCCCAGTTCTTTATACAAGGCCTGAACTTCTTCAGCATTTCCCAGTCTGATTCCATAAGGTGGATTTGTTATCAGCACTCCATTCTGGAAACCCTTCACATGCTGGAAGGGCTGACCGGATAATTTAATCTTATCACCGAAAGGTAACCTTGAGGCGTTTTCTTCTGCCACTTTAATTATTCTTTGCGATTTATCAGTACCTGAAATGAGTCCGTCAGGGAGAGGACGAATTTTAGAATCAATTTCTTCTTTTAATTTTACCCACTCACTTTTTATGTACCCGGGCATATGAAAAAACCCGAAGTTCTTTCTTAAATACTGCGTAGGAATATTGCAGTAATGCATCAATGCTTCACATAATATAGTTCCTGATCCGCACATAGGGTCCCACAATGGTTTCTCCCCTTTCCATCCACTTATTTTTATAATTGCTGCTGCAAGTGTTTCCTGCATAGGTGCCTCGCCAGCCAGCAGACGATAACCCCTTTTATGCAGCGATTCACCAGAAGTATCAATACTAATGATTGCATTATCTTTTTCAATAAACAGGTTAAAACGAACAGTTGGATTTTCGGTATTTACATCCGGTCTGCGGCTATATTTATCTCTGAAGTAATCAGCGATTCCATCTTTTAAAACCTGGGCAGCGTATAATGAATTATTAATACTGCTCTTTGCCACTGATGCAGTGATCGCAAATGTCTCATTCACAGATAAGAAATTCTCCCAACTGATCTTTTCAGCTGTTTTTGTTATCATCTGCGGAGTTCGGCAATGAAATGATACGAGCGGAGCTAAAACTCTGGTCAGCAGCCGCGAGGTATAATTAATTTTATATAGTGTTAATAGATCCGCTTCAAAATATACACCGCGGTATGCCTGGTTTGTATTCACGGCACCAAGCTCCAGCAATTCCTGTGCGCATAACTCCTCTGTCCCGCCCGTCACCTGTGCAAAGTACTTATTATTTTTTTGGTATTCGTACATAAAAGTTAAATTTCCTTAGTGTCTTATTGCCCGTGGCAAAAAGAATGATAATTTTATATTAATTAAGACTTATTTTCTTTTGCGAGTCTCGCTTTCATCAGCGCTACGGTTACCGCATATCTGAATCTGTATAATGAATAAGATGCGCCTGAAGCTGCATCTACTTTTGTCATATCCTGTTTCACCAGCAATTGCTTCTCTATTAACGGGTATGCTTTTTCCGGAGTGGTTCCTGTAACACTCATTTCTTTATTGTATTCAGCATTTTCCTGTTTACCATGCCCGGTTCCCTTGTATATCTCTATAATCAACTGAGACTATTTTCTCGTTTTCAATCTTTAATCGAACGCTGTGTTTATAATCAAATGCATCATATGGAGATTCACCAATGTAAACTCCATCCTTACATCCTTTTGCGTCAACCGGCAAAGAGCTTCCTTTAATGTACTGTGAAAAGATTGTATCCACTTTCGGTATGTCACAAGTTTCAATCAGGTAATGCAGGTTGACCATTTCCGCCTTAAAGTATTTGTTATTTTTGCCGAAAGGTCTTATCTCCTCAAGAGGATTCTGTTCCTTATGACAGGATAAAAAACAAAGACTGATGAATACAAACAAAATACCAGTTCTCACGACAAGCTCCTGAATGTTTACAAACAACTATAATCCATTAACTGCAAGTCCGCCCTCAGAAGTCTCTTTATAAATGTGCGGAAGATCGTGTCCTGTCTGATTCATCGTCTTAACAATTTTATCGAAGGATACCAGGTGTCTGCCGTCAGAAAGTAAAGCAAAAGTGGCAGTATTGAGTGCACGCTCAGATGCAAATGCATTTCGTTCGATGCAGGGAACCTGGACAAGTCCGGCAATAGGATCACATGTCAATCCAAGGTGATGTTCAATTCCCATCTCAGCGGCATATTCTATTTGGGATGGTGTTCCTCCCAGAAGCTGGGCAGCAGCAGCAGATGCCATTGCACAAGCAGTTCCAATCTCTCCCTGGCAGCCCACCTTCGCTCCGGATATAGATGCGTTTTCTTTTACAATGTTTCCAATCAATCCGGCAGTGGCCAGAGCCCTCAGTATTTTCTGTTCCGAAAATTCATATGCTTCGCTTAGCATTCTCAAAACAGCAGGTACAACTCCGCAGGAACCGCAGGTAGGCGCAGTTACGATTTTTCCTCCTGCAGCATTTTCTTCAGCTACTCCTAATGCATATGAAAAGATCAATGTTCTGTTCTTAATTGTACCGCTGTAGTTCTTCGCTTTAACGAAGTATGAGGAGGCTTTTCTGCTTAAACCAAGCCCCCCCGGCAGCAATCCTTCATTATCTATTCCTCTGTTTATTGCATCATTCATTGTATGCCAGACTTCCTTTAGGTAAGAGTAAATATCTTTCCCTTCATTAAGTTCTGCATACTCCCAGAATGTACGGCCGGTTTTTTTTGTCCAGTCGAGAATATCTTTCGTGGTCGTAAGTTCATATACTTTTGGAGGATTATCCTCACCCGACAGATCAGTTATTTTTCCTCCGCCTACACTGAAGACAGTCCATTCGCCAACAAAGCTGTCAGTGTTATAATGAGCAAAGAATTTCATACCATTCGGATGTTCAGGTAAGAATGTCTCGGGTTCAAATACAATGTCAGTATTTATCGGATTGAATGCTTCTATAATAGCAATGTCTGTAAGATGGCCTCTCCCTGTAGAAGCCAGACTTCCGTAAAGCACTGCCTTATATGAATCAGCGTCGGGAAATCTTGATTTGAAGATCTGTGCGGCTTTTCTTGGACCCATAGTATGACTGCTTGATGGTCCGTATCCTATTCTATAAATTTCTTTAATTGATTCCATATATATTATTTATTTTAAGTAAATACCTTTCTTTGTTGATGTGAAATATCCCGACTTTAATCTGAACAGATATATTCCTCCTGAAAGACCTGATCCGTTAAAAACTACTGAATAGGTTCCGGGCTGGTGAAACTGATCTACCAGCGAAGCAATATGTTTCCCGAGAATATCAAATACATCTAGCTTAACAAAAGATGATTCATTAACTGAATACGTTAAAATTGTTTCTGAGTTAAATGGATTAGGGTAATTCTGATAAAGAATAAAAGTTGTAGGGAATGTTTCTCCACTTACCTCAACAGGAGCACCGGTTAATGCATTATCAATCCATAAGAATCTTTCCTTAATCCATGTCTTAAGATGGTTAATTTCATTTTCATAGGTGTTACCAACATATGGATTTGGCCACACCCAGGTACCTAATACAGGCCACCGTGCAAAATTCCTGATCCTTGCGTATTTAAATAGCGTAGTGAGTGAATCCATATAACCATAGACTCTGTCAAACTTAAGTACTGAATGCCTTAGTTCAACCCAACGGCTTTTTACTCTTTGCTTAAATGCAGCATCGCTCCAAAGCTTTTTCCACCAGAATGGAGGAACGTAACCGTCGCGTGAAAGAAATTCTGAATCTGAAGTTAAGTTATCCAGCATCCAGCCGTGTGAGTATTGGGCGTCATAGTAATCCGCGTTACCCAGAGCAATGTTATAATCCCATACCGGACCCATATACAGTTTTGCAGTATCGCTCTTATCCTTATCTTTATACATATACGAACTAAGCCGGTACCCATCCACATTTCTTGACAGTTCATTAAGCAGAAAGAAATTAACAAATGAATTAACGTCAATCATTTTGGTGTAACCGTCCACCGGATGATTATAACCTGAAGAATACATCAGTGATTCGAACTTTTTTATATAGTTCACTATATAAATACGCTGAGCAGAAACAATCTCATCAGGCTTGGGGTAGTGATATTGGTAAAAGGTTCTCTGCCATGCACCGGCATAAGGAGTATATGTGGAAGTCCATCCGCCCACATTTTCACCATCGGTTTTATCTATTTTAATTATGTATCCTCCTGTCAGATCTTCACCGGTTGTGTCTGCAGGAGTCATCTTTGCAATATCAACTCTGTTCTTACCTCGTTTAACTTTTTCAAGCAAAACATAAACACCTTTATAGTCATTATTTATAAAGACTTCGCAGAACTTTGATCGCGACGCATACTGGCCCATTTGATTTGAAAGATGATATACAATTGCATTTCTCATAAGAGTTTTATCTGAATAAGGACCATTTAATATCCAGTCATTATCTTCAGGAAGACCCATTAAAGAAACCTCAAGATTTGCACCGGCAGAATCGCGTGTCTCAACAGCATATTGTTTCTTCGGGAATGAGAGAGATGAAGAACCTCTCAGTTCAATTCCAATTTTACCATTAAAATTATTAAACGGGTCGGATGTTTGATTGTATTTACCTTCTCCATTATAAATAACTCCCATATCTGCGATTATTTTATAACTATTCGCAATGGATTGGCCTTTAGTATCAATAATGACAATCGGCAGATTAGACGAGAATGCCTGAACCTTCTGCTGCGAAAAAGCCGCTGAGTATTGAATAATAACGAGGAGAAAAGTAATAATTTTCATTTATAATAAATTAGTTTCGCTAAACAAATTTAGTCACAAATACGGTTAAAAGGAAACACAATCCTGCTGGGGGTAATGCTGCAAAAACATAACTAATTTCAGAATAATGTTTAGTAGTTAAGGAAGATTGCTAGTCTGTAAGAAAATAATAAATAAGCAGTCCGAAATTTACCTGCAGAGCTCCGAAGGAAATGCCGCTTATGAGATCATACTGATCGGTTTTGTCGAGATATGCAGCATCTTTTGTCAAATTGTATTTTTCATATTCATCATCTGCTTTGAGCTTGAAATAGGCTGCGGTACCTCCAAGCGCAACTGCAGAACCTAAAAGGATCTTAAACAGATTTGTTCTGAAGAAACTTGACTCGTTTTTCTGACCGATAAACTCCAGATTAATAACAGAGTATTTTTCTCCGTTAAGAGTGATCCGTTGTGTTTTGTAATTCTCTTTTATAATCTCTATTTCACTATTCGCTGAATTAATGTACAAAGGTGTGTAACCGATAAGGGAATCATTATGGAAAACTCCAGCATTAACAGGTGAAGTATTAAGATATACTTCATCTCTGAAATTGAAGTGAACCTCTTTAGATGTATTACACTCACTCACAATCAGACTGTCTTTGAATATCTGCGAATTCCACGCAAGATTATCTTCCCGTACAACCAGAGAGTACTTCCCTTTCTCCAGCTCAAGGACAATACTTCCATTTCCGACTGCTTTATTATTAAGAATTATTACACTCTGCGGATTATTTGTAAGGACACTAATCCTTGATTTGCAGTCCTGAGCGGCAGCCATGGTCCAGCTAATAACTGTAAACAGCAGTATAATATTTCTAATTGACAAATTCATATGCATATATCTTTCCGTCATCTGCTCCAAGTATCAGTATGTTTTGATAAAACACAGGAACCAGCTTAGTCCTGGTTTTAAAATTCATTGTTTTAGAAACTTCACCGTTTTCAGTATCAATTATAAAAAGCTTTTTATTAAGACCCGGCATAAAGATATAATTTTTGAATGCGAGCGGTGTAACATTTAATATTCCGTCAGTTTTTGTATGCCATACCCGGGTTCCTTTTTCCTTTTCCAACTTGTATACATCACCGTCAAGATTGCAGGTGTAAATGTAATTATCATCTAAAACCGGAATAGTATTTATTCTCTTACCGGTTTTGAAGCTCCATAAAATCTCCCCTGACTTAAGGTCGCCGCAAAATACTGTTCCGCTTACATCCCCCGCGTAATATCTGCTGCCTGAAATAGTAAATCCTCCTTCAAATCCTGACGATACTGTTTTCCTGTTTGTTAGTTTTCCCTTTTCGGCATCCAGTATAATTACTTCACCTTTATCATTACCAAAAACAAGTAAGTTATTGCTTAATGCAGGCGAACTGTGGACAAAACTTCCGGATAAATATTCCCATATTTTGCCTGAAGTATAATTGTAACGCATCACTTTGCCATTTTCAGTTACAAATATGAATCCATCTTCGAGCTTAATTATCTCTGATAGAATAATACCTTTTATGTCGAAGCTCTGTATTTCTTTTCCTGTTTTAAAGTCATATACCCTTATGGTGGTTTTGTTATTCTTGATTTCTGCTACAGGGAAAATGATCTTATTCAACTGGACAATTGGTGCAGGGTTAATTACTCCCTTATGCTTTAATAATCCTGCTTTCTTCCCTGTTTGCAGGTTAAAGGAATAAATCCTTCCTGAAAGGTCAGGGACAAACAAATAATTGGAGAATGCAGTAACAGAAGTTGGAGCAAAGCTGCCGTGTACTTCTTCCTGCCATAATAATCTCAGTGAATCAGTTACATCTAATGGAATATAAAACCTTCTTTCAGGCACTTCTCCGAACATTGAATAGACAGGACTCCCGGTCACTGCATCATCTATGACAATATCTTTTGAGCAGCCTGAAACTAAAACTATCAGGGTGAGAACTGATAAAAATATTTTCATCAAAAGTCCCATCCGAAAAAGAACTGGTAAAATAATCCATCCTGAAATGTCTTAAAATTATTCTCGACCTTTTTTCCCATGTCATAGCGTAATGTAAGAACGTTAAAGAGATTAAACCTCAATCCCGCTCCAACACTGCCAAGTGTTTCGCGGTATTCTTTATCCCATGCTCCTCCGGCATCAGCGAATATGGCCCCGCGGATGTTAGGAAAACCAAGTCCCATAAACGGCAGCCTGAGAAAGATCAGATCTATTAGCGGGAATCTCAATTCCGCCGAAGTAAGCCACATTTTTTCACCACGTACTGACCATCTTGGCCAGCCTCTGAGATCCCAGCTTCCGCCCATGAAGTAGCGTCTTGCCTCTTTACCTTCATTATAAAAGACTGCGGACCTGAAAGCAAAAGCGGACCTGTAACTGAGTCTGAAATACTTTCTGTAATCAGCAATAGCTGTATAATAATTTACGTTACTGAACTTTATATCATTTGTAAAACTAACCAGCAGTCTGAATCTTGATCCATCCAGCGGACCCGTGGGTCCCCACAATGAATTATCATGAACAAATGATATGGAATTCGTTGCAAGTAATGCTTTCCGTTCAATGACACCGGTAATAACCTGCTTATCTGAGTTAGCTACTGAGACACTGGCTTCGAGTCTCTGAAATTTTGAGAGAGGATAGTACATTGTAAAGTATCCGCCGAAACTTCTTTCAAAGAAATACTCGTCAGAATCCCTTATATCATATCTTCTGCCGCTGAAATGAAAAAGTCCATAAGAGTAATTTGTTCTGTTCCCCATGTTAATTCTTGAAACGGCGACATTAAAGCTCTTGAGAAAATCGCTCTGAACTTCAGCAGTGTTATATAGCAGGAAGAAGTAATTATCATTCCCGAAAAGATCACTTAAAGAAAATATCGCCCCTCCGCGTGTTCCAAAAACCGGATCAGTACTTACCTGACTCTGAGCATAATCGAGTGTATACTTATTTTCATAATTGAATTTATCTTTCATTGAACTGACGTGGAGTTTTTGCGGTACCCAGATCTTGTCCAATTCATTAAAATCAATAGCTACAACCTGCTTGGCGGAATCTTCATATTTCCTGATCGGGATTTTATATAACTGAAAAGAGAATTCCTCGAATGCTGATGCAATTACTTCTTCATTATTTGCAAAATTGAAACTGAAAATGCTTGTAAGAAAGTTAGTAACCTGCGTCATTCCTGTAACTGTATCACCGTTTCTGTTGAGTTTCCAGATATTAAAATTGCCGTCATAATCAGAAGTAAAATACAGATCTGAAAAGTCCGGCGAGAACACCGGGTTATTCAAGTCAGCATTACAGTAAGTAAGGTACTTTAATGAATGGTCTGAATACTTGTACTCATATAAATTAAATTTTTGCTGATATTTTCCGGAAGTTCTGTCCGAAACGAAAATTATGGTGCTGTCATTTTTTCCGAATACAGGATCATTGTCAGCGTATATATCATTGGTTATTCTGGTCAGTGCATCTGTCCCAAATTCATAAGTGAAAATATCACTGTAACCCTTCTGATCAATTGCTTCAAATACAATCTTCTTACCATCGCCTGACCATTTTGGTGAAGAAAGACTTATAAGCTCATCATTCCTGTAGGTACTGATGATTTCCTTTTCTGCGAGTGAATAAATATGCAGTACATCTGTTGCCCCTGATTTTGTAATGAAAGTCATCAGCCCGTCTTTGGAAACATTCAGTGATGATTCAAGTAAATGGAAAGCTTCATATACTTCTTCCTTTTCACCTCTTATAAGTATTTCGGGCTCAGGTTTTTCATTATCCTCAAGAAGATTCTTGTCCATCCTGTAAACAGATGAGTAACCGTCACGGTTGGCAATAAAATAAATACCTGAATCCTGAGATGAACCGTAATAGGACGGAGAAAAATTGAAACCAAAATCAGTGAGTTTCACAGCACCATAATCCGGAGGTATCTTATTACTCATCATCGGATAATATTTTTGTCTGAGGTGATACAGCCATTCCTTATCAATATCCTCTATGGGCTTACCTATCACATATGCAATCAGGTCGTTGAAATTTGGATACATCCAGAAGTTTTCCAGCATATAGTAGATCTTCTCTTCTCCGTATTTTTCTTTTACGAACTCAAGAAAACTCTGCCCCTCCTTATACATAAGGAAGGTGCCATAGATCTGATACATGTTCTCAACCGAAACAAGATAATTATTAATTACCGCATCTCTGAGAACCATCTCTGCCTGGGTATCCCATTCGGTCGACCATGCTTCGGCAAGACCTTCGATGAACCATAAAGGAGGAAACCGGTCAGTGGGAATTCTATGATCTCTGAGAACCCGGTAAATCTTAGTAGTCATCATTACATGAACAAGTTCATGCCGAATAACATGCCGGAAACCTTCAAGTGTTCCGAGAAATGGAATAACTACTCTTCCCTTCAGGAATTCAAAAAATCCTCCTACTCCCTCAGGAATAAATCCCGGGGTTGTATTAGTCTGCTGAAAGTGAATATGAGTATTATAAAAAATGAGTGGTATTTTGTGAAGTACTGCCTGGTTAAATTTTACTTTCAATTCTTCATAAGCTTCTTCCGCATATTCTGCGCCGATCTCAGCCATCTCCTCAAAATCACCATAATAGTAGATATCGAAATGCTCAGTCTTAAGCACTTTCCAGTCAAATTCATCATACTGAACTTTATTTCTGCCAAAGAAATAGTACTGGGCACTTAATCCCTGTGAAATGATGACACTGAAAAGAAATACAAGTTTTATATATCTATACAGCAAGCCGCTCTTTCAAAATGTTTATATTCTTAATTGAAGTGGGATTCACGCCTCTCAGTACAGCAAGGTAATAACTGATCCAGTCACCAAGATAGATAAGGTCAAATAATCTTTCTTTTAATGTACTTTTATCACTGGATAAGCTTATAACTTCAACACCTGTTCCGGCGATCAGTTCCGAGGTTATCTCAAATCTTCTTTTAATCTGCGGATGATATTCCCTATCAATTAAAGTAATAAGTTTTGCGTTTATTTGCTTGTCCAAAAATGTTTCCCATCCAATTATCTCATTATGGTTCAGTTCCGGTATGATATTATGGAAAGCATGAAGCTTGGAGTTTTCATTGAACTGGCATTTTAACCTTGTACCTACGGCTGAAGTAATATCAACGGCGGAATAGATTAAAGGTATAAACCCGATTAATGATTCTGCAATATTTAATGCACTATTGTTTTCCTCAGAATACTTCTTTCCATCTTCACGTATATTATTTATGATTGATTCAACAACCTTCTGCTGATCAGGTATCAACTTCAGTCTTTCTAAAACCAGCAGAAGAGAAAAGAAACTGTTATAAAGTGAATACCTTGGCTGGTATCCTTTTTCCAGTTTGACAAAAGGCAAGTCATGTTTCCCGGCCAGTTCCATAAGTTTGCCGCCGGAGCCCAGACAAACAATATTGCATTTTCTTTCAAGCGCTTCATTGAAAACTGATAAAGTCTCCTCGGTATTTCCTGAGTATGATGAAGCCATCACCAAAGAATTCTCATCTCCAAATGGCGGTATATGATAGCTCCTGTTAACTATAAAAGGAATTGTAAGTTCTTTCTGCACAAAGGTCTGAAGAATGTCACCGCTTATTGCTGATCCGCCTAATCCTGTCACAATTATTGCGCTGAATTTTTTATTGCTCAGAGCTTTTAAATCAATCTGATTTGCCCTGGCTGATTCAATTTGTTTATAACTGTTTTTCAGTACGTCAAACTGGTTTTCCTGATCATACTTATTTACATAGTCCGGAATTTTCATATTTTATCCCTTTTGTTAATATTATGTAACCCTGAAAGGACTCTTAAATCAAATTTTTTGTGTGCTTGATCAGATTTTCTTTAAAAAATCTGTTAATCTCATCAGTAACTTCCTTTGCAGAGGCATGCTTCAGACAGGCATCTGTAAGTGTCTTTGCCTTTTCATAGGAGATGTTTCTTATTATGTTCTTAATATTCGGTATAGCAGCCGGTGATGCGCTTATGGAATCCAGACCCATACCTACGAGCAGCGGAACTGCCATTGAATCTGCCGCCATCTCTCCGCAAATGCTCACAAACGTACTGCTCTCTTTTCCGTATTTTATAACATGGTTAATGGTGCGGATAACACCGGGATGAAATTCATCATACTCCTCAGAAACTATATCATTTCCCCGGTCCACAGCAAGTATAAACTGAATCAGATCATTCGTACCGATGCTCAGAAAATCTACTTCCCTGGCAAACTCAGGGGCAAGAATTGCGGCGGATGGTACTTCAACCATAATACCCACTTTTATATGAGTATCTATTTTGATCTTCTGCTTCTTTAATTCATCCTTGCACTGATTGATCAATGTTTTCGATGCCTGTATTTCCTGCATGGATGCAATCATAGGAAGCATAATCTTTACATTTTTATGTATGCTGGCCTTGAGAATTGCGCGTATCTGGGTTTTGAATATTTCTGTGTTATCGAGCAGGAATCTGATACCGCGCCAGCCAAGGAAAGGATTAGGCTCTTTAATATCATGCGGAAGGAATTTATCACCTCCGACATCAAATACTCTGATAACAATATATTCCGGATAAATTTTCTCCGCAAACTTAGAATACATTTCATACTGCTGATCTTCATCCGGGAAAGTTTCAATTTCACCAAAAACCTGCTCGGTTCTTAATAAACCGATACCGCGAGCCCCGTTCGTTATAAGTGTTTCAATTTCTTCCGGCAGGTCAATATTCCCCCTCAGGATTATTTCCCTTCCATCCAATGTAGCTGCAGGAAGATCACGAAGCTTTGAGAGCTCTTCCCCCACTTTGCTAAGCTTTTCTATTTTTGCCCGGTAGAACTTCAGCTCATCTTCATTTGGATTATGAATAACCAATCCATGGAACCCATCCACAATAATAGTATCATTATTTCTAATCCTTGAAGTTGCTTCGTGAGTTCCAACTACCGCAGGAATACTTAATGAGCGTGCAACGATTGCAGCATGCGATGTGAGTCCCCCGAAATTTGTTACAAAGCCTTTCACGTTGCTCTTGGCGAACAGAATTGTATCCGCCGGCGATAAAGTAGGTGCTATAACAATTACGTCATTCCGAAGCTTTGACTGGAGACGCTTTTTCTGGAGGTTACGGATAATACGATTTTTTATGTCATCAATATCATGCGATCTTTCTTTCATGTAGCTTTCATCTGAAGCATCCATGATTGACTGGTATTTTGATATCTCCGTATATACAATGAATTCGGGCGATTTTTTTTCGGACACGATTCTGTGCTGGATTGAATCGATCAGGATCGGATCATCCAGTATCATGATCTGTGCTTCAAATATTGCGGCTCTCTTTTCCCCCATCTTTTCAAGAGCGATATTCAGAATTTTGTTCAGCTCATACTTTGAACGTGTAATTGCTTCGTGGAAGTTTTCAATAGCTTCATCAATGTCGGTTATATCACCATTATTAATCTCAAGCTTTTCTTTTGAATAAACATAAGCCTGACCAATGGTAATACCCGGAGCAGCTGCAATACCGTTAAGTATTTTAGTATCTGGTATTTGAATTTTCACAGTTCGTCAAAGCCTCTATTAAAATAATTTGTTATTTCCTCTGCAGCCACTTGCTCATCCTCACCCTCAAAAGTTAATATGAGTTCCGAACCCTTTTCTGCGGCTAGTGTCATCACACCTATAATACTTTTTCCATTTATATGAAGCCCGTCTTTATTTATAAAGAACTCAGATTTGTACTTAGCAGCAAGCTTTACTATAGTTGCAGCGGGACGCGTATGCAGTCCTGCGTTGTTAATTATTAAAACCTTCTTCTCAATCATATTTACTTACTTCTTCGGATTAGATTGTTTGCGAGCCATTGAAGCATCTCTTTACCTTCCAGGTTTTCAAGGTGCTTTATTTCTCTTAATGCCCGCGCAGTATATGAAATAATTTCCTGTCTGGTTTCATCAAGTATACCAAGATTGCAATAAATATCCCTGTACTTGTCAACTTCTTCTCTTGGTATACCTTTGTTCCTGATTACTTTTGTTAATTCGGTTTTTGTTTTGCCTTTAGCTTTCTCAAGCGCTTTAAGAAATAAAAAGGTCTTTTTCCCTTCAACCAGATCACCCCCGATTATTTTTCCGAACTCTGCCTCTTCAGCTGTAATATCCAGAAGATCATCCTGTATCTGAAATGCTATGCCGAGATTTCTTCCATATCTGGTTAAAGCATTTATTTGCTCATCAGTACCTCTTCCAAGCTGACCGCCCAAAGCACAGCACATTTCAGCAAGTGCCGCAGTCTTCTTCCTGATCATAATCATATATTCCGGTAAAGTCACCTCGTTACGTATCTCAAACTCCTTATCGAGACTTTGACCTTCACAAACTTCAATAACACCTTTTGTAAATGTATTAAGCACTCTATTATCATTATCCCTGCAATCCTTCAGAAGTATCTGATACGCGATTGCAATAAGATTGTCGCCTGTAAGTATTGCTGTGCTTAAATCATATTTTTTATGGATAGTTAATCTGCCCCGCCTTTTATCGGCGTTATCCATTATATCATCATGAACAAGAGTAAAGTTATGAAGTATTTCAACAGCGACGGCTGCATTATATACCTGATTATATTCACTGTTAACGGATTTGGCTGAAAGAAGTACAAGCAAAGGACGCAATCGTTTCCCACCGCTTTGCATAATATAAGTACAGGGTTCATAAAGTGACGCAGGTTTCCTGTTCCTGAACAAACCGGAAATTCTGGCTTCAATTTTCTTACGCTGAGTTTCGTAAATTTTAAGGTGGTGAGCATTATCGGATCTTACCACATTTCCTCTGTTTTGATTAGTTTATTCTTTTGAAATGATTTTATGTCCTGAGCTCCTGTAAGGAACATAATCTTACGGATCATGTTGAACCAGCTGCTTACAAGTTCAACAACGCCTTCTGTACCGTTTTTGTCTAAAGTCTGCAGTATAATTCTTGCCGATGCAACCATATCAGCACCAAGTGCCAGTGCTTTTGCTCCATCCACTGCCGAGTTTACTCCTCCCGAACCTATTAACATGAAATCATTTTTCTTTTTGAGCTTCGCTACTGTCCTGATGCAGTAAGCTGTGGGCATCCCCCAGTCCCAGAAATAATTTTCATTATCATCATTATCACGGTTTCTTAAAATCTCAACTCCCGACCAGCTTGTTCCGCCCGCTCCCGCTACATCAATACCCTTTACACCTGCACTAAGTAATTCTGCTGCAGCCTGTTTTGTTATGCCTGCTCCAACTTCCTTTACGATAATTGGAATATTTACTTTTCTGCATATCTTCTCTATCGATTTCACCAGACCTTTGAACTGCGGCTCACCGTTTCTCTGTACAAGTTCCTGGACAGGATTCACATGGATCGCAAATGCATCGGCTTCTATTATATCTGCCAGGTAATTTATATCATCTGCTGATTTCATTTTACTTACCTGGGCTGCCCCAAGATTCCCTAAAACAGGTACACCAGAGGCATTCTGCCTGATTATTTTATAGGAATTCAGATATTCCTTATTTTCCAATGCCTGTCGCTGACTTCCTACCCCAATGGGGATCCTGAGCTCACCAGCCGCTAAAGCAAGCTTTGCATTTATATTCTCAGCCTCAGATGTCCCGCCGGTCATGCATGAAATAAGAAAAGGATAACTGATTTCCTTTTTGAAAAAGTCAGTCCTGAAATCAATTTTATTTAATTCAACTTCGGTAATGGCGTAATGTTTAAAATCATACTTTTCAAAACCGGTGGATTTATTCTTAAAAGCAACTTTATCCGTCAGGCATAATTCAATATGTTCTTTTTTTCTTACGGAAGTACTATCTGAAATATTATCCGGCATTATACACATCTTTTCTTTTTGCGTAAAATATTAAATTATTAGGTTAAAATCTTCTACTTAGAAGAATTATCTTATATTATAACGATAACTGTGACCCTAAAACATGTTGTTATTTTGTGAATCTGTGATTCTGTTGTGTCTGTGCAAATTCGTGAAATGTGCGTCCATCCTCATTCCTGATCTTATCTGTGCGATCTGTGAAATATGTGTCCATTCTTATTTTTAATTACTTCCCCATTTGATTTGCTTTAAATAATAAACTAATTTTATGCACAATTTGAAATGTTTTATTGAAGGAAACTCTTAATGGAAAAGCCGCGCCTGTCATTCTGGCAAATTTGGAATATGAGTTTTGGATTCCTGGGCATACAGTTTGGTTTCGCTCTCCAGAATTCGAACGTAAGCAGGATCTTTGAAACACTCGGTGCTAACATTGATGAAATACCTATCCTGTGGATTGCTGCACCGGTGACGGGACTCATTGTACAGCCAATTATTGGTCATATGAGCGATCATACATGGAACCGGTTAGGCAGAAGGCGACCTTTTTTCCTTGTGGGAGCAATCCTGGCCTCCATAGCACTGTTATTTATGCCCAACTCACCCGTGTTATGGGTAGCAGCAGGAATGCTTTGGATCATGGATGCTTCAATAAACGTTTCAATGGAACCTTTCAGAGCATTTGTGGGTGATATGCTGCCCTCATCACAAAGAACGCAGGGTTTTGCGATGCAGAGCTTCTTCATTGGAATTGGTGCGGTAATTGCCTCCGCTCTACCATATATAATGACCAACTGGTTCGGTATTTCCAACACAGCTCCTGAGATGCAGATCCCTGATTCTGTTAAATTCTCATTCTACATCGGCGCAGCAGTCTTCTTTGCCGCGGTTTGTTATACTGTATTCAGTTCGAAGGAATACACACCTGAGGAAATGCAGCGTTTTGCCGAGAGCACAAAGGAACTTAGAGATAAGCATAATCCTCACCTGGATAAACCTATTCCCGCGAAAAGTTTTATAAAGAATGGCTGGATATGGATAGCCGCCGGTTTAATCGGTACCGCATATATATTTTATAAGGAACTGGACCTTGGATTATATGTCCTTTTTGTAGGGGCATTTTTGTTTGGTGTACTTCAGCTGATTGTTGGTGCATTAACCGGTCAGGGAAAGACCCGAAGCGGATTTGTAGCTATTATAAATGATCTTTATAAAATGCCCAAAACCATGAAGCAGCTTGCATTTGTTCAGTTCTTTTCATGGTTTGCTTTATTTGCTATGTGGATCTACACCACCCCTGCTGTTACTCACCATATCTTTGGCGCAACAGATCCGACAACAGAATTATATAACCAGGGAGCGGACTGGGTTGGCGTGCTTATGGCGGTATATAACGGGTTTGCTGCATTTATGGCATTTATTCTTGTCTGGTTAGCTAAGAAGACCAATAGAAAAACCGTTCACATGATAAGTCTAATTATCGGCGGACTTGGATTAGCCTCATTCTATGTTATAAAAAATCCTGATCTGCTGCTCGTATCTGAACTTGGGATCGGACTCGCATGGGCATCTATTCTTGCAATGCCATATGCAATCCTGGCAGGAGCATTACCTCCTGAAAAAACAGGAGTATATATGGGTATCTTTAACTTCTTCATAGTAATACCGCAGATAACAGCTGCCAGTATTTTGGGTTTTTTCATGAAGAGTCTTCTTAATAATGAAGCAATATACGCTTTACTCCTTGGAGGAGCATCATTAGTTGTAGCGGCTGCCCTGGTATATTTTGTTGACGATGTGGATGAATAGAAGAACTTAAGCCACTCTTTTCTTTGCTGCAAGTTCTGAACTAAGATTCTGTTTCTCATCAGAGAGTTCAAAAACTTCTATTAATATTTTACTCTCCCGGGGCTGCTTTATACTCTCGGATAATTGTTCATTTATATATTTTGTTATAGCTTTTATTTCTGTACTGCAAAAACTCCCCTCCGGGGAAGATACCTTTATTATTTTCATAGTCGATCAAATCTCCACACCCTTTCTTAAGAATATATTTTTTATATGATTTAAATCAACCCGTTGCGCCGGTACAGATACCGGGAACGGGTACTGCATCTTCATGCCAGGATGACTGCTTTATTTATCCTGAAATAACTTTTCCGAAAGCAAGTGCGGTAAGAATCAGATTTGTGAAATAATAGAAAACCACCATAACGCAGTAAACCAGTAACTCATAGCCTGCCGCCCGATCCCCGGGTACATTTTTTACTATCTTGAGTCCAAAGTACATTATGATCACCATATATATCCATCCCGCGGTGGTAAGAAAATTAGCTGAGGGAATAAGGTAAAAGATTCCAGAGAGCCATACCGGAGTAAAGGAGTATATAACCACTTTCATTGATGCATTCAGATCTCTTGTTGTTCTGAATGTTCTTGAAAAAGCATCAATAACATAACCGCTCATAAGAACTGTCGCCATATTAAATACATAGGATACAACCGACCATAATATTGCACTGCCCGGATGTACCTGAAACCTGGTCTGCTTTATGTAAATGCCGAAAATCAGATATCCCAGCAATCCGCATAATGATGGAATGAGTCCAAGGACAAGCGCGTATTTAAAAAATAAATCCCTTTCAGAAGTTTTTTCTGCTTTGATGATTTGCCACTCTGTTCCCGGGGAAAGAAGAATGTTCTTTGCTCTTGTGATTCTTTGCACTTGAATCTCATAAAATTATGCCTCTAAATTAAAGAAAGTGTTAAACTCTGCAAATACTTATTGCTGTAATTGGATGAAAATAATATATTGTGGAAAATTTGTCCTTATTTCTGAATCATCTGGAGGAAATGCGGAATGGCTCAAAAGAAAGTGAAAAAAACATTTGTGGTTGACACTAATGTAATCCTCTACGATCATACTTCAATCTATAACTTCCAGGAACATGATGTAGTTATTCCTATAGTTGTACTTGAAGAGCTTGATAATTTTAAGAAAGGCAGTGATCTCATCAATTTTGAAGCACGGGAGTTTATCAGGCAGCTTGATGAACTTTCAGGAGCTCAGCTCTTTGATGAAGGCTTATCATTGGGACGCAAACGCGGGAAACTGTTCGTTAAAGTTGAAGAACCTGAATCTGCACTTGTTCAGCATGCTTTTACACAAAATAAACCCGATCACAGAATTCTCGCCCTTGCAGACCAGTTACGTAAAAAGCAAAAAGGCCGTGAGGTAATACTTATAAGCAAGGATATAAACCTCAGAATGAAGGCCAAATCTCTTGGTATTAAGGCGGAGGATTATGAGACTGGTAAAATTGCAAATGTTGATGAGCTTTATACAGGCAGAAAAGTTTATGAGGACTGGGATAAGGAGCTGATAAATAAATTTTATGAAGAACCATTCTCCATCGCCAGAAAGAATCTTCCCTTAACTGATGATCCACTTGCTCACCAGTACTTTATTTTCAAAAATAAAAGCGCCAGCGTTCTTACACATTTTAATCCCGGTGCAGATCATTTCGAGCGGGTCTTCAAAAATGTCGCATATGGAATAGAACCGCGGAATGCAGAACAAACCTTTGCAATGGATGCTCTTCTGCGCCCCGAAGTTCAGCTGGTTGCTCTTACCGGAAAGGCAGGAACCGGAAAAACTTTACTTGCTCTCGCCGCAGCAATCCATCAGCGGAAGAAATTCCAGCAGATATACCTTGCACGTCCTGTCATCCCTCTCGGCAATAATGATATTGGTTATCTTCCCGGGGACATAAAATCCAAGCTTGATCCCTACATGCAGCCATTGTGGGATAACCTGGCGGTTATTAAACATAAATTCGGAGCAGATTCACCTGAACTTAAAAGAATAAATGAGATGCTTCAAAATGAAAAGCTGTTTATCGCTCCTTTGGCATACATCAGGGGAAGAAGTTTAAGTAATATATTCTTCATTATAGATGAGGCGCAAAACCTTACACCACATGAAGTTAAGACAATTATTACAAGAGCTGGTGAAGGTGCTAAAATTGTGTTTACCGGCGATATTTATCAGATTGATTCCCCTTATCTCGACAGCCAGTCGAACGGATTGACATACCTTGTAGACAGAATGAAAGGACAGGAAGTATTCGCGCATATTAATCTGATTAAAGGTGAGCGGAGTCAGTTAGCCGAAATCGCCTCAAACCTGTTATGATTGTGTTATACGGGGCAGGTAATACTCATTATTATTTAATACTCTTGTACTGCCCCTGAGCACAACAATGATAAAGTGCAATCAAAAACTGTGCTCTTTTCCCTTTTTTTTCACTATCTTTAATAACAAAAAAACCCATATTGTATGGGTTTTTGTTGCGGAAAGAGTGGGATTCGAACCCACGGTACGGTTTCCCGTACACACACTTTCCAGGCGTGCCAGTTCAACCACTCCTGCATCTTTCCGTAATTTTAGATATCAAATATATAAATATTTGATATAATTTAAAAGACACTGATGGTTAAAAACATCTTAATGACAGCGTATTGATCCTATAATGACTAATTTATTCACCTAAAATCCTGAGCAGTCCAGATGAGTGTTCTTACAGCCGGAATTCTTATAAAATCTTTATTTGTTGTTATCTCTGCACTTATTGGTTCGATGTCAATTTTCTTCTTCAAGCTTACTCATCACAAGTTATGTTCTCTCATTAGCTTTTCAGCTGGTGCCCTTTTTGGAGCAGCTGCATTTTCCATACTTCCTGAGACTTATGATACTGTCGGTTTGTTAGAACTTATTGTGGGCATCGTATCGGGGTATCTGGTTTTCTGGTTAGTCAGCAGATATTATTTTCATATATGTCCGGCCTGTTCAGCCCACCATTTCGATGAACAGACCACCAAAAAATTCTCCGAAATAGTTAAGCTTATGGTTACAGCCTTATCGTTCCATTCCCTTTTTGATGGTATTGCAATTACCGGCGGTTCAGGGCATTCACACTTTGGCGATAATTCAGTTTTCTTCGCGATACTTGTTCATAAGTTCCCTGAAGGACTTGCGCTGGCCTCACTTATGTTTGGTGCCGGTTATAAACGCAATAAAATTATTCTTTATGTAGTACTGGTTGAACTAACCACTGTAATTGGTGCTGTGATTGGAATCTTTCTGCTGGATTTTCACATAAGTGAATTGATAATAGGATTCTTAATGGCGCATATTGCAGGAGGATTTATTTACCTGGCGTTCCATGCGATAATGGGTGAAATGTTAGAACATCATACCAAACTCGTGGTAACATTCTTTAGTCTGGGAGGATTAGTTATTCTTGGAACCACCCTGCTCACCCACTTCTTTCTGGAATAACAGTATGGAAGGTACTCAGGGTTTTCTGTGCGCTGCGATAATTGTATTCTCTCATAATAAATAACAGTGCTGCATTCACGATCATATCCTGGTCATCTTCAGAAACAATAATTCCTTCTTCAGAGATCGTATTGGACCATTCTAGAGTATCTCCGCTGCATCTAATAATCGCGGAATAAATAACGTACCGCCGGTATTTTTTCAGAATCGCGGACTGTTCCTCGTCAAATCTAATCGACAACTCCGGTTCGGAAGCATCAATTAAAAGATTGATTACCTCAAAGGGCTTGGAAGACACATTATAAGGCTCATAAGGAACTGCAACCACTAACAACAAATCATTTGTATTAAATTTGCTATCGGGGTTAATATTTATGCTGAAATCCTTGTTAAATGTACAGAATCCGTTATTTGAGATCGCGGCTTCAGGCGGAGTAATAGTATTTGAAGCTGAGGGATAAAGATTTAATATTTTATTCTTTTTGAAGATTTTGTGGTAAGCTGAAATCCCATCTGTGGCAGCCCCGGTCCAAACCGCATTAAGAATCTCTATATTATTCAGTGCCCCTGCGAACCGGGATTGCGCACTGAAATTCCCTCTCATTTTCACAGATCCGGCGGACTGTGAGGGATTAAAAACGACTGCCCGGTCACTAATGATGAGTTTGTTATTATGATACCTCAGTACAAACGGACCAATTATTCCTGTTACCCTGCCGAAAGGTTCGCCGTAAAGAAGCCGGCGTAATTCATCCCTGGTAATTTTATAGGAATAATATTTCGCCATAAGTCCGTAAATGTTCTTAGTTCTTCTCATTTTAATCAAATTCTTATTTTCTTAAAGCAAGATACATGCGCCACATGCAAATTTAGTATCATATCATGATACTTTTTTTAAGAATCACCTGGTTAATTTCAGGTCAATTAAGGTAAGCTGACTATAGAGTGCCTATATAAAGCAAGTTGGGTGCCTGGGCGATAGACGTAGTCACGCTTAAATACATCTAATCTGATTATATATCTTCAGGGTTGAGGAACCACTGAATATATCCGCAGTTAGTGCAGATAAGGGTAACTGCTGATTTATTAGCCCAGTCCAATCCCAGAAACGACATACCCTTTGTATTCAGTAGTGCGGATGATTTTAAAAATTTATCACTGCTGCAATGGGGACAAAGTACTTCCCTGCCTTTAGTTGAATAATTCTGAGGAGTGTTTTCAACAGGCTGATCGAAAATTTTCATATAGCTTCCCTCTCTCTTCTATAACAGAAATTATGTAAGTCAAAGTTATAGAAATTTGTTTAAAATGAAAATCTCCTTCTGTGAAAGACAAAAAATCTTAATGGAACATGGCCAGTTCCGCATCTATAAAATTGATTACGGGGTTTGCTGGTGCGATCACGCGGATAATTATCAGTGATTTCAAAGATCAGAACAGAATAAAATCATGCCGTACAAGGAATCTTTAATGAAAAAAATGTAACCCGGGTAGATTTCATGTATATATCATTGTAAAACTAAATAGGATTCTATTAACATTAGCTAAAATTTTTAACTAATTTGACGCTACAAAGATTTCTTTCTGTTGCTAATTCAATTACCGGGCAGCTAAAATGAAAAAAGCTCTTGTTCTAAACTATCTGATATTCATTTATTTTCTCCTCTCAGTCGGCCTGCCGGCTCAGACATTAAAAATGGGAATGGGACTTGATTCAAAGGTCCATAGTAATGATTTACATTTCCAGTTTGGTCCTGATATTTACCTCGAATATTATTTCTATAACTCACCATTATCAATATAGGCATACGGGCATCTTTCACTGGCGGAAAGAAAAGCAGTCAGTATTCAGTTTATGACAGGCAGCTATGGAGCAGGACTGAAATATCATTTTCCTATCAATTCATTTTCACCTTATATAGGCGGAGGTGTTTTTTATAATTCATACAATATCTCCGAGGCAGGAGGTTTGGATGTTATCATACATAATAATGCAGCAGCAGAAATATCTGCAGGAATTACTTCCAATCCGGAAAATGCCTTTAATTTTTTTATTGAACTGGGTTATGTGATAAATAATCCTTCATACGAGCAAAGCACGAATGTTTTTACAGGAATTAAAAGTGAATTGGTAAAAGGGACTTACAATAACAATGCGCTGCATCTGAGAATAGGAATTCTGTTCAACCTGTATAAGAGGCAGAACGTATGCGTAAATTAATTATCATTTGGCTATGTATTGTTGGTTCAGCAATATATTCACAGCAGTTAAAACTTGGCGGGACTGTAAACTTTTCAGTTTCCGGGAGTTCGATTGATTTTCTGTTTGGTCAGGGCATGAGGCTTGAGTATGATTTTCAATCCCTGCCGATATCTGTCGGGGGGAATACAAATTTCTATATCGGTGAAGTCAAGGGATCCTTCAGGCGTGCGGCATTAGGTGCCTCAATGCACTACTTCCCGATCAGGGCATTTATGGAACCTTACCTCGGCGCGGGATTCTCATATAATTTTAACAACAGGGAAACCGGAAACGGGTATCCTATTTTAAAGGAAACGGAAAACAACTTAACCGTAGAATTATTATTTGGGGTCAATTTAACTCCGAAGGATAAGATCTGCATTATCAACGAAATCAGTTATGAAGTAAATCAGCCTCGGTATTCAACCTATCATTATGAAAATAATGAGCAGGTTACTACCAGGCAAAAGTTAGATCTGAATACATTGCTGTGGAAATTCGGACTGATGGTGAAACTGTAAATTTTATAATCCGGTAGCGGAAAGGGGGGATTCTCCCGAAGGGATGCCTTCGGCAGAACCCCCGGTGATGAAATTGGGGACAAATATTATGAGCAAATTAAGTCAATTAAACTGATCTTCAACAAACGAAATTTACGAAATTTTCAGATCTCTAACTGAAATTCAATCTTACTATCTTTAACCTCAATCTTTTTTAACATTTGCTTGAAAACCAGCATAAGTTCTCTTAATTTTACTTAACTTTTTGACCGGAGATTGCAGGCAGGCACTAAGACGTCCCCCCAACGTCATTTTGCAAGAAAGCGATACGCCAACCAATGTAGCGTGAATTTGTCTGGGAACTCCAGTCTTTAAAAAGGTGGCAGAGTGGTTGAATGCGGTCCCTTCGGGAAAAACTGATGTGCGGGTGACTGTACAAGGCTAACAAAAATATTTGGAAAGGTGGCAGAGTGGTTGAATGCGGCAGTCTCGAAAACTGTTGTATGGGTAACCATACCGGGGGTTCGAATCCCCCCCTTTCCGCAACAAACAATGCAAGCCTATGTATCAGGCATACATTCTTAAGTCTCAAAGAGCTAAGAGAAGAGAGATGTTCTTTAAAAGTATTGACTATTCCCGAAGCAGAAATTATAAATTATGCTGAAAACCTTCATTACGGAAAATTTCAAGAATTATATCTCTTGAGATTTCAGCTACCGAAATTGCTTCCATTGCCTCTTCTCTTGTAACTTCATCATCTTCCCCAGGATATCTTGTTGTTATCGCAAAAACTGAAAGCTGTTCCGCTTGAATTAGATCATCAGGCACAGTTATTATTTCAGCTAGAATTTCAAGGAGCCTTGATATGTTGTGCGTATATGGAAAATCAATCTGATGATAAATCAAATAAGATTTAATGATTTTTCTGCACATTGCTGGGCATGATAGGCGATCAGACGAAATGGTGCAGAACTTGATAGTGTAAGTCCGTGCTTCGCAAGTATCAGATCTTCATCAGCGTAATTAATCCATTGATTTACTTTGCGCACTATTTGGTTATTATCAGCGCTCATAAAGAATCTTACCCTCAAGAAATGAATATCTTGCAACAGTACCTGGAATATACTTATCCCGTTCGTATTCTTCGTCTTTAAGGACAACAACATCCCTGGCAAAGCCAAGTCCTTTTAACTTCCTGTCAATTTCAATCATCAGTCTGCGTCTGTTTTTTATCTCAGAAGTAACTATCAGCAGGTCAATATCGCTTTTATCATCGGCATCACCTCGTGCATGTGAACCAAACAAAATAATTTTGTTCAACTCAAAGTTTTCCAACAGCCTGCTTTTAATAAATGAGATTGTAGTTTCGCTTAACATAAGATTTGATTTTAATGTCAATCTAAAATAATCAAAATTAGGATGAGTTCAACTTGTTTATTTTGATAATCAAATAACCTGATTATAAACTACACTTTGAGTAAAACGCAAAATAGACAACAGTTTTTTCATTTCGCATTTCATTTAAGCAGAACGAGTTTACGGGAGAGTTGATGTTTCCCGGCAGTAAGTTTGTAGATATATGTTCCGCTTGAAAGAGACGATGCGTTCAGTTCAATATTGTGGTTTCCGGCGGGCATCTCCTCATTTAGTAAAGTGAATACTTCTCTACCTAACATGTCGTAAAGCTTTAAAGACACTTTTCCCGGCTCAGGAATGCTGAATGCGATTGTAGTGGCGGGGTTAAAAGGATTCGGATAATTCTGTGATAATGAAAAATGCTGCGGTGTTTCATCAATTTGTTTTGCAAGATCAATAGTATTCATTGCATTGTAATATATCAGAAATCCATAACGGGACATAATAATAAGATCGGCTTTAGAATCATTATTCAAATCCTGCCACTTAATGGAGCTAATAAATAACTCAATATAAAAGAGGATTTCTCTTACTTCTTTAAAGGATCCTTCTTCATACTCATAAATATTTAAGAAAGAAGAAAATCCTAAAGAACTACTGATGTATGTCCCAATAAAAAATAAATCATTTATATTATCATGGTCATAATCAAAAAACCTGACAAAGGAATTCAATAAAGCCGGAGTTGGAAAGAGCTGTTTTTGTGTAAAGGATCCTTGCTCATATAATAGTGTAGATCTCCCTATCAGCAGATCTATGTCACCATCGTTATCAATATCTGCAAATTGAACATCTCTATTATGGTCAAATTGTAAGGATACATAGTTATTTATTTTGTATGTGTTTCTGAAAAAACTTCGGTTATTATTCTGATAGATTATTAAACTGCCATCCACATACCCAAGAATATCCATTTGCCCGTCCTGGTTAAAATCCGCCAGTATTTCGGTTGCATCGGTGAGTACTGTATCTAAACTCAGAATACCGGACTCATTGTTAAAAATACTTGTGCCGTTATTGGTACCTGATCCATTTAATGATTTATCTTTGATGATCAGTTCGGGATATCCGTCATTATTGAAATCATACCATGACATTGAAGCCGGACCAATATTAATAATGATGTCATCACGTAAGACAAATTGGGAATTTCTATTCTCGTAAAAATATGTGCGCCCCTGATGATTCGAATCCTGACCGGAATATACAAAGTCAAGCCAACCGTCAGAATTAAAATCTACCCACTTAATAGAATTCGCCGGTAATTCGAGTCCGTAATAAATGGGAACTATATTGAGAGGTTCCGCAGTAAAAACACCTGAAACATTTTTGTATAACTCAATTCTTTTTAAGTAACCTTCAGGCGCGTAATCTGATACATAATATTGTCTCGACCCGATTACTAATAGATCTTTATCACCATCATTATCATAATCACCAAGATCAAAATCTCCCTCTATGAAGATTGGAATTTTAGACCGGTCATCCTTAATGAAGAGATCTCCGGGAATCATATCATTTTCCGTTGAGAATGTAAAAACATAATCCTGATCCAGGCTATCTCCCATAATATCAGTTAAGTTTCCTGATACATAAACTGTAACTGAATCATTAAAAGTAAACCCATATTCAGGTTCAATGGTAATACTCTTAAAGTATACTGAATACCTGCAATTCAGCGGACCTCTTTTCTTGCTTATAATTTTTATATCATTTGAATCAAATTCATCGTTCATTGGAAAGGATGAAGTCAATTGTATTGCGGGACCAAGTCTATAAAGGGGTTGGGATAATTCCAGCTTGGGAGATATTATTTTTGATGGAATCCTTACATCATTTATTCTCGCTTTGATCAGGATTGTTTCATTAGGAAACCTACTATTGATAGTTTTTACTAATCCAATGCCGGGTGCAAGCCAGAGGCTTATTTCATTACCTGTTCTCGTATTTTTTAACACATAATTATAACAGCCATATAGAATACTATACCTGAAGTTATGACACTACATAATAACAGCAATAAGACAATATTTGAAGTCTTCATGATTACTAAATCCTTGTGAATTCTCTAATTAAATATAGAGAATTTTATACCAAGGGGATTTTGAACAGATATTGCAGAATTTGCAGCGTGGTACCGCGAATAAAATTCATATAAGCGAAAAATATGATGAGATCATATTAAGTTGTGCCGCTTACATTGTTCTATAATACTGAAGTTCAGGCCTATCTATTCTTTGAGTAAATCAATAATTTCCAATTGGTTCTCTAAGCTATATAATCTTACTGCATCTGCATTTAATTCTGCAACCACTTCCCCATCCTTAGGCTGATAGTCTTTCCATACATGTCCGATGTAATGATTGTCTGCGTTCCAGAGCTCTCTTAAATTATCTAATTGTTTTTTTTCTTTAATTGAAATACTTATCATTTCTCTCATTTGGTTATCCTAACTATAAAACTCTGTGATGTTTAATCAAAGAACGGAACAGGTAAGAGTTAAGCAAGGGAAAATTTTTTGTTGATAACTTTCCCGGGCAAATAATTTTGACTATGCCAATTAAGCAAATGCAAGTTGAAGTTTAAGCTACAATGCAATTCAGATTTCGCAGGCTGAAGCTTGCGCTACAAAGAATATCTGCTATTTTTTTGGTACTACTAATGCGTTGGATATTAGTCCAAAAATATCATTCGGTGCATCGGGTTTGTTTAATTCCTGCAGTATTGCTTTTTTCTGTTCCGGTGTTAATACAGCGGCGGTTTTCCACATTGCGTCGGCTGCCAATTCAAGAGCAAAGCTAACTGTACTAATAATTTCATCGTGGAACTTCTTCCTCATTTCCATATCCGGATTATCTGAAAGCATGTTTTCGCTGGCTTTCTTCAGAATATCACCGGCAGTTTTAGTCCTTTCAGCAATCTTAGTTTCCATCTCGTTTTTCATTTTAGTAAGTTCTTCTATCTGTTTGGCATTTAACACCAGCGAAGAGTCTGTTTTTTTCGGTCCCTCGGCCGGTTTCCAATTTGCTACTGTATCTCTTATTGTAATTCCTTTAGCAGCCAGGAATTTCCTGTTTTCTATCTCAGATCCTGCAGTTGAGAATTCCACAGACGCCCAGTTTCCCCCGGTATATTTATATTCATATACTTTGCCTTCGAACACAGGAATTTCCAGACTATATAAATTCTCCCCTGTGTTTCTCATCATGTATAATGAATCGTTCGGCTTCCAGCAGTTAAAAGAGCCTGCGACAAATACGTTTAATTTATTCATTGTTGTGTCGGACGGTATTAAAACTTCAAGATTTACCGCAGCGGTTTGTGCAAACGAAAAAGAAGAAATAAAAATCAGCAGGAAATAAGTTGTAAATATTCTGTTCATAATTCCTCCACATTATAGTATAAGGACCTGAATTAATGTCATTCGCAAATTAACATTATCTTACGTTTCCGCCAAGAATATTCTCTATGAACTAAGAATTCAAGCTGCGCATTTTCATCATTTATGGGGATTGATAAAGCTTCACCCGGTACATATCTTTATAACCGATAATTGATCTTATTAATAATTTGAAAGTCTTTTTAATTGGTTCTCAGATTTCTTTTGATCACCTCATTATTATTCTTCTCATATTTAACCGGCGAAACCGCGGCACAGAATAAATCCGGCAGTATAAAAGGAAGAGTAACTACTTCCAGCGGAGAACCTCTAATTGGTGTCAGCATTATGCTTCAGGGTACTGATCTGGGTTCAGCAACAGATAAGAGCGGAAATTACATTATTAATCGATTAAAACCGGGAAATTATATCCTTATTATTTCCGGTGTGGGTTATAAAAAACAGTCCCATCCTGTTTCACTAAAAGAGGATCAAACTCTTATTCTTAATTCCCGCCTTTATGAAGAAGCTGTTACAATAGATGAAGTTATTGTTAAAGGTAAATCAGACGCCCAGAGTCTCAGAGAAAAAGGTTACCAGGTTGATGTAATTGAAAGCAAAGGATTAAAGAATTTTTCCCATGATATAAATAGTATACTTAAAACAGCATCCGGAGTTAATCTGCGCGAAACCGGTGGTCTGGGTTCGGGATTCCAGTTATCTCTTAATGGATTATCAGGCAACCAGATCAGGTATTTTATTGACGGGGTTCCAATGGAAAATTTCGGGTCATCGTTATCGCTTAACAACTTCCCTCTTAATCTTGTTGAAAAACTTGAAGTATATAAAGGAATTGTGCCCATAAGTCTGGGATCCGATGCACTTGGAGGAGCTGTTAATATTGTAACTGATCAATGGCAGTCAAGCTATCTTGACGCAGCCTACTCCTACGGGTCTTTTAATACCAGCAGGGGTTCGCTGAATGGTCAGTATGCCGATAATCGTACGGGATTATTCCTGAAAGGTTCTTTTTATTATAATAATTCCGATAATAATTACCTTATCAGAAACGCTCCCGTGTATGATCTTGAGCTCGGTAATTATGTTTCATCCCGCAGTGTGAAAAGATTTCATGATGATTATACTTCAGCAATGCTTCAGGCTGAAGCGGGTATTTATAATACATCAATAGCGGATAAGTTTTCCTTTAAGGTAACCGCTTCCGGAGGAAGAAAGAACTATCAGCATCCCGATAATAATATACTTAGGGTTTTCGGGGATTTCCACACAAAGAATAATTCACTATTATTTTCAGCCGGTTACAGGAAAAGGATTGGTAACTTTGAAATCAAGGCTCATGCGCTCACCGGGAATATTAATGAGACCGTAATCGACACAAGCAGAAGAAAATACAACTGGAATGGAGATTTTGTTGAACGCTTACCCGGTGAAAACAAAGGTGAACTTCTTGAAAGGCGTTCTCTTATGCAGCTCGATGATGAAGTTTTAAGAAGCAATATCGGTATTGATTATGCGCTTACAAATATTCACCAGCTCAGTATAAGTTTTAATCAGAATTATCTGAAAAGAACCGGCGACGATATCGTTGATGAATTTAACCGTTCATTCGAATCACCCAATTTTATAAATAAAAACATGATGGGGATTGCTTATACGCTGAGAGCAAATCTTTTTGAAACATCTGTGTTCATAAAGAAATACTGGTATGACGGCAAAATAATTTCCTTTGATTATGCAGACAATGAAATTACTACAAAACCGTCACTTGATAATACAGGCTATGGAATTACACTTTCATATCAGCCGGCAGCATATATTCTATTTAAATCCTCTTTCGAAAAGGCTTACCGTATTCCTGAAAGTTATGAAATTCTTGGTGACGGAATTTACATAAATTCAAATCCATCCTTATCCCCTGAAAAAAGTTACAATCTCAACGTTGGTTCCTTGTTCTCAGGCGCGTATGGGAAATTTGAGATAAAAGCAGAGACTAACTTGTTCTACAGAATGTCTGACGGATTTATAAGATTCAGTCCTTTGGGACCATTTGGTCAGTATGAAAATCTTAACAATGTAAATTCTGAAGGTGTTGAAGCTGGATTATCTGTCAGCTACAATGAATTTCTTTCAGTTACCTCGAATTTAACTTATCAAAATATAACCGATCAGACTAAATTAGATGAAGGTCTTCAAAATAAAAATTATAAAAGCAGGGTACCCAACCTCCCCTATCTTTTCGCAAACGCGGTTCTGGGCCTGAATCCAAATCCAGGTTCATCAAATAGCTTTAACATCTATATTCATTTCAGGTATGTTGAGGAATTTTTCCTTATGTGGGAAAATCTCGGCGACAGAACAGGCAAGCATATTATTCCTTCCCAGTTCACGCAGGATATACAGGCAGATTATTCCATTTATGACGGGTTGTATAATTTTTCATTTTCAGTTAATAACATCTGGGATGAGCTTGTATTTGATAATTATAATATTCAAAAACCTGGCAGATCTTATACGGTGAAGCTGCGGTATTTCTTAAAATAAATATTGGAGAATAAATGAAAGTGCGTTTGCTGTTTTTTGTTTCAGTGCTTATGATCTCTTTTTTTGGATGCAAGGATTCAGAAGTTACCGATCCTGTTGACAATGGTACTTCAGGAATAACAATGTCCTTTGTTTCCTCAGGCGGAGAGGAAACTGAATATCTGATTACAAAAGATAATATAATGGAAGGTGAGATTTCTGCCCAGGGAACAGGAATAGAACAAACCGGGTGGAGGTTCTACTACCCTGTCGGTAAAACATTATTTGCTTCCGGATACAGTGATGATAATCAGTGTGCCGCTTATATGAAAGATGGATCCGGCAGTATTGTAAAAAAAGGAGGTTTTATTTTTGAGAATGCACTAGAAATGTTCGGTCACTCTGATGATGGAAGTACACTTCTGGGCATGGAAATACCAAGAGCGGGATTCAGTAACAGGCGATTGCATTTTGTTGATGTAGGAACAGCTCTGGTTTCAAAAATAGTAGGCACGAAAATATTTGAATCGCAGTCTGATTCAATTGTGGCCTGGCCGACCGCGCTGCAGGTAAGAGGAGATAAACTTTTTATTCCATTTCATAAACTTGACGCAGCAGGATATTTTACTACCCCAAGTCCTGACTCAGCCTTTATAGCAGTCTATTCGTTTCCGGATATGGGCACAGAACCGGAAAAAATAATCAGTGACGGCAGAACTTCAAACATTGGTGTAAACGGCAGTACTACAGGTTTGATTGAAACCGGCAATGGTGATCTTTATTCTTATTCCTGCGGAGCCGGAATGGCAGGATTCAGTCCGGCTTCATCAAAACCTTCCGGTATCTTAAGAATTAAAGCAGGATCAACAGATTTCGATCCCGGATATTTCTTTAATATTGAAGCCGCAGCTAACGGTGGAAAGATATTCTGGTTTGATTATGTAGGAGAGAATAAAGCCATTGCCCGTATTCTTACACACGATAACGGTGGGCTATGGGAAGCTTTCGGGCGCAATGTTTTTAATCAGAAACTGGTTATTCTTGACCTTGTAAATCAGACCGTCACTGATATTGCAAATGTTCCCCTGCACGCAAAACGTTACTCATCCCCTGTTCTGGTTGAAAACGGAAAAGTATTCGTAAGTATTGAAACTGCAGCTGATGCGTATGTTTATCAGATAGATATTGCTTCAGCTACAGGAGTTAAGGGCGCTAAAATCAATGGTAAGTCGGTTAAAGGTTTTTACAGACTATAGATATTATGAGAAAAATTTTCTTAAAGATACATCAGCTTCTTGGATTAATTACAGGTATTGTGGTTTTAATTGTTTCATTAACCGGATGTTTGTGGGTATTCAAAGAAGAGATCCAATCACTTTATAAAAAAGAACTGAATATATCACCCTCGCAGGGATCGGCATTAATAGTGCCTACAAAAGCCAAAGCTCTTGCTCAGCAGGTATTTCCGGGAAAAGCAGTTCACGGCACATTATACGGCAGGTATGGTGAGCCGGTTGAAGTAATTTTCTATGAAGCAGAACCTGAGTTTTACAGAAGCGTTTATCTTAATCCCTATACCGGTGATGTACTTCATACCGAGGATCACGACTCCGGATTCTTTGCCTTCGTGCTGGATGGGCATATGAATCTGTGGCTTCCGGCTAAGACCGGATCAAATATTGTAGGAATATCGGTTCTCTTATTTATGGTAATACTTATCAGCGGGATTATCCTCTGGTGGCCTAAAAAGAACAAGAGCAGGCAAAGATTCAAATTTGACTGGAAGAGTTCTACCCGGTGGAAAAGAAAAAACTTTGACCTTCATGCTGTAACCGGTTTTTATATAATGATGCTTGCATTCGTACTGGCTTTTACCGGCATTGTTATGTCATACAAATGGTTTCAGGATTTTACATATTCAGCTTTGGGTGGTGATAAAGACACTGAGTTCATAGTTCCTGAAAATATATCACAGATTGAATCATCATCTCGAACAGGATTACTGCCGATTGATCAACTGATCTATAAACTGCAAAAAGAAAATCCTGATGCTGATAACTTCGAAATCCATTATCCTTATGATGATAATGCGAGTATTTATGTGGAAATATCTGATAATGACGGAGTGTACTATAATAATAATTACAGGTTTTTTGATCAGGCCACATTAGAAGAAATAACCACACCCGGTATTTACGGCCGGTATAAAGAAGCCAAACTTGCGGATAAAATCATAAGAATGAATTATGATATTCACATCGGAGCCATTGGAGGAATTCCCGGAAAAATAATTGCTTTCATAATAAGTATGTTGACTGCAACTCTGCCGGTAAGCGGTTTTATAATATGGTACGGCAGATATAAAAAGAAAGTCAGATTATCTGTTATTAATAAACATGCTGTCCCGGTTAATTATTCTGCTACAGCAGTTCATGCCACAGAAGGTGAATAGAGGTAACTATAATGAATATTTTATATAGCGCAGAACATAACTACGCACAAAGAAAAAACTGCAATACATAATAATTATTTTCTTTTCAGAGCCATCAGAGTAAGATCATCCAGGCGTTTCGATCCATTGGTATAATCTTCAAGATCTTTGAGATATCTGCTGATTACTGAATCTGCAGAAAGATTGTAACTTTCAGATGCAACATAAGCTACACGATCCAACCCATATTCAACATCATCTTTCACTGCTTCGTACAAGCCGTCAGTATAAAGAAAAAGTAATTCATTGGATTTTACTTTTATGGTCTGATACTCATATTTTGTCCCGCAAAATAATCCTATCGGAATTCCGGTTGCTTTAATTTCTGTGATTTCGCCATCTCTGATTAGCAGCGGAGGACAATGACCCGCATTACAGATTTCAATATTACCTTCATCTCCGGCATAACCTATTACGAGCGTAGCATAATAACTGGGTAATGCACTCTCAGCAAGTAAACGGTTGATTCTTTCCATCAGATCATTTACATGAAGATTAAATGATAAAAGACTGTGAACCATTGCATGGATTTGGGTCATAAGCATTGAGGCGGCAATACCTTTACCTGATACGTCACCCAGGATGAAATAGAAATTCTCCGGTTTATCTTTTAACCTCACAAGATCGCAATAATCCCCGCTGACAGGTCCGGCAGGTTCATAAATATAGGAAATATCCCAGCCGTCAATCTGCAGGTGTTTTTTCGGCAGAAGTGATAACTGCATCTTTGAAGCGAGACTAAGATCCTGTTCAAGAAAGCGCTGTTCTTCTGCATTGAGATGATCAAGACAAAAGCGTACAAGAGGATCCGTGATCAACCGCTCCTCCTCTATGGGATCGTGGCAGACTTCGCATAATCCAAAAGTTCCTTTATCTATACGCTCAAGTGCATCATCTACTTCTTTCAGCAGATCAGTTAAGTTCTGCCTTTTTCCAAAATCAGAGATTGCTTCCTGTAACTTTCTTTTCCTCTGGTGAAGCTGATTTTTTACACCAGATGATATTAAAATTTCCATCTTCCTCTCCGTAAATATGGAACTCTCTATTTCTTTTCCTTTGATTCATTAAGAGCATCTTCGTGAAAATGCTGCAGCTCTTCAGGAGAAAATTTCTTTACTTTTGTAATTTTTGTGCTGTTTCTTACGAGACTGGGTACTGACAACAATGCTTCATCCTCGTTCTCTGCTTCAATTATTGCCCATCCCGCACACTGCCCTTCTTCGCAGCCCCAGACAAAATGTGTAACATGTCCGTAAGCCCAGAAGTTTTGCATAATGTGTCTGCAGTCTTCTTTCGTATGAGTACTTTCAATCAAATAGAAATTCATAATAGTCCTGATCTTTTCATAAAATCTTTTCGTGGTCTAATTAACTTAATACATTTTCTCTTTATTTCAATACTAATTTCAGGTTGATGAAATCAGCCACTCGAAATTATATAAATCATAAATCCGTAGTTATTGTTATGAAGATTGATTATGACTATTTTTACTCAATGAAGTTGAAAAATCAAAATAATAGTAGTTTTAAAGAAAGTAAGTTGTCATATGCCTCTGTTCTTCAGGATATGATAAAGAACTCGGGAATAAAACCCGGCAATTATGCGGAACCGCTAGCCCATCTCGATTATAAAACCGAACTTAACTTAAAAAACAAAGCTCTGCAGTTTTACTGGAAAGAGACTGATTTAAAAGGAAGTCCGGGACAGATTATTCCCTCGCCAAAGGAGAGGTTCTACCGCACAACAACAAAGAGAAAAGTGATTATCTCAAAGGGTAGATTATTATTGAGTATTGGTTCAAAGCCGGAATTCTCAGGTGAAGTTTTCAGATCTTTGCTTGAACCGCGTGAGCATGCAGTAATTTATGAATTTCTTCACACAAAACTTAATGAACCGGCTTACAGGCTGGCAGGTAATTCATTAAATTATCTGATAATAAGAGGCAGTTATTCTGAATTTTCTGTCATATTTAATGTCCATACCCTAAATGCCGATATCGTCAGAAAACTTAAATCGTTAAGTGAATTAATTAAAGCCATTGATGTTAATATTGTTTCAGCTTTTATTTACCTGGACCCGACAAGATCTGAATATTATCTGGAAAATGAACGCCCTGCAGGGGTGGTGAGTATGAAGAAGCTTTTCGGTCCCGATAAGTTATTCCTGAAATTTAATGATAAAAAATACTCATATCATCCAACCTCTTTCTCTCAGATAAATGAATCAATAATTCCGGATCTTCTGAGTGAGGCAAAAAGAATGCTTAATCCGGATAAAACAGCGCGGCTTTATGATCTTTATTGCGGGTTCGGTTTATTTTCATTGTTTATGGCTGGCGAATTAAACACCACAACCGGAATTGAAATAGAAGGAGAAGCCATAAATTCAGCTATTCTCAATACATCCTTCCATCCTCAGAAAAACAGGATTAAATTTATTACAGGTAATATTACCGGAGAAAATCTGGAAGAGCTGCTTCCATTGCCTGGTTCAAATGAACTTTTTTTACTTGATCCTCCCAGACAGGGAACTGAACGCGGGGTTATAGCGGCAATAGCTGCACGCAAACCATTAAGAGTATTACATATATTCTGCGGTATAGAAGAAATTAAAAGAGAAACACAACAGTGGGCAAAATACGGGTATAACATAAAGGAAATTCAGCCGCTGGATATGTTTCCCGGTACACCAAACCTTGAAATTCTTATCCTGCTGGGTGACGCAAGTACAGGGAAAAAAGACTAGACACAAATTTCGCAAATTTCACAAAAAGAGACGCAGATTTCACTGATTACACAGAAAGCCCAAACACAATAAAAAAATTAGTAGACACAAATGGCGTCGCCAAGCTTACGGCATTTCACTAACTATATGCAGATTTCGCTGAATACAAATCACAGGATAAATCCTGTGCTGCATTATTTATCTTCTGGTGAGGTAGTGAGTTTCTGTTGATTCAGCCAGGCGTTCAGCCATATCGAAAAGCATTTTCTTAATCAGATCAGGATACTTCACAAACAATTCATCAATACTTGTTGCCAGTGTCATTACTGACGAATCTTCAATGGCGACCAGGGAGGCAGTCCTGGGTCGATTTAAGATGACAGATAACTCCCCAAGGATTGTGCCCTTCTCACTGAATTCAGATAATTTTCTTCCATTTTTGAAAACACCAACTTTGCCTGAAACCAATGTTAATATCTCACGCCCTTTTTCGCCTTCACTAACAATTGTCTCGCCTTTTTTATATGACTTCATGACTTCCCCTCATATTATTTCAGCAATCTACAAACAAAGAAATCAATTCACAATATGAAATTATCAAGGGCTGAATTTTGTTCTTAAATAATATGGGATTTGTTTCGATAATTAAGTTAAGACAATAAATTGAGATATTATGAAAAAGTTGATGTTAATATGTGCTATGTGCCTGGTTTTTATTTCATGCAGTAAAGACAATCCAAGAGAATATCGTTTCGCTGACAACGGTTTAATATATAACTATAATGATGATGAACTTTATACAGGACGTATTATTGATACAGCGGATGTAGTAGTTCAGTATGATGTTGTAAAAGGAATAAAAAACGGAAGATTTGTAACTTATTATAACAATGGAAATGTTGAAAAGAGCGGCTGGATTGAGGCCAATTCAAATATAGGTGAGTGGAAATACTTTTATCCCGACGGCAGCTTAGAAACGAGCGGGCACTTCAAAAAAGATCTTCCTGACGGATTATGGCAATTCTTCTATAAGGATGGATCATTAAAACAATCTGGTACCTACAAGGACGGTGTTGAGCATGGTGAATGGCTGTTTTATGATGAAGAAGGAAATCTGAAAAAATATTTCTATTATCATCAGGGGCAAATTCTGAACAGCATAATCAATTCTATTTAATGCACAGAAAAAGCTCCGGAATGAAATCCCGGAGCTTATTTACCCCTTACTCATCCTCCCTTAAGGATGATCTTCCCATAACATTTATCTTGTTGTGCCTGATATAGAACGTTTTACATCCCCGTTTGGACCAGTAGTTTCAATTGATATCACAGCCGGCTGGGGTTTAATTGAATCTGGTTGTGCATCATAAGCTGTAAAAGAAAACTGAGTATAGCTTTTACTTTGAGTATCAGGTAATTTAATTTCTACATCACCGGCAAGTTTAATATTACCTTCCTTTACTGTAACCTTGATGGTATTACTCTCAGCGAGAGGATTACCATTTGCGTCACTAACTGTATAAACAAAAAACTGAGCTCCTCCGTTGGGAATATCTACGGTTCCGGGTTCAACGGTAATATGCGGTCTGCCTGATAATAATCTCAATGTCTGGGTATTAACCCTGTTTACAAATTCGTCAACTGTTGAAGCAGCCACAACAAAAAATCCTGCCCCGAATTCCTGATGAACCGGGAACGGCTGAGTTAATAAGGTAACTGTTGATCTTCCAAGTTCATCTGTAAGTTCAGAACCTGCGATAATACCGGACGTTGTTTCAAAATATACAGAAGTACCGGGACGGACCGGATTACTGAATTTGTCGCCAACAAATGCGGTAAAAGGAATTTCATAACCGATTATTCCAAGAGCAGGATAATTTAGTTTGGGTGCTGCTACTGCAAAATGCCCCGGATCAGGAAATCCTCCGTGAATAGAAATAAGAATAGGACGCGATCTTATAATAAGACCATTCACATTTGCTTCAGCTACAATTTGCGCGACTCCAGCTTTGGTACCTGTATTCAGTGTGACAGCTGCCCTGCCCAAAGCATTTGACATTACAGAAGAAGGCGACAAATACTCACCGCCTCCGGGAGATGAGGCCAGTATAAAATTCACCGAAACTGCGGCTTTAGAAGTAATAGGAACTCCAACTGAATCAAGTAACTGAAATACTATCTGTGCAGTTTCATTTGATCCGCTTTCCTTAACTCCGATATTTTTGTTTGATTGGGAAAATAAATATACAGAAGCAGCGCTGCCTGAGGATTCATTACCCTGCTGACCTGTCTTCACTAATCTGATCAGCGGGACTTTCAGATCTTCGTCAACTGATGCAAAGATACGCGTGGTATCAGACACGAATCCGTCTACTGATGTAATAATTAGTAATTCGGTGTCTTCCTCCAGCTGGAAGGTAGTTTCATAGCTGCCGCTGTTGTCTGTTTTAACCACAGATTTCTGATCTCCTGCAAGTATTACAACCGCTGCATTACTTACAGGATCACCGCTTGCCTCATCAATTACTTGTCCGGAAACAATTATTTCCGGTATTGTTGGAGTATCTTCCTCCACCCCAAACTCGCAGCTGTTGAAATTGACTGCAGAAAGGATTATAAATAATACTGGTAATATCCTCTTCATATTATTATTTCTCCTTCTTATTATAATTCGGCCAGTACTTTTCCATCTCCTGAATATCCTTTTTGATCTGCTCTTTCAGAATACTATCAGGGGGACGCGTAGTAAATCTTTCCTCAAGAGTGGGTAATAATTCTGCTCGAAGTAATATAACTACTTCCTTTTTCCTTACAATGGTCTGGTCACTGCCGGTAAGATATCTTATTCCAAAAACCCACCACGGAAGATCTTTCAGGAACGGAATGCCTGTCCTTACAACATTTTCTTCATTTATAAATAATCCGCCGATCACACTTTCTTCCCCGTTCAATAATAAAACATCTGATGAAGCGGAAGTTTTCTTAACTTCAGTAGTTAGTTCAGAAGGGAAAAAAGTACTTCTCTCAACGTGAAGTTTAAGCAGGATATAGTCAATATTATTCTTTGTATAGACATAAGGGGTGACTTCAATTATCGATCCCGCAGAATAAAAACGGTCAATTATATTTCCGGAAAAATCTCTCTGTTTAATAGAAAAATCAGAACCAATCTGTATTCTTCCCTTTTGTTTATCCCGTACCGTTACTGTTGGTTTGGCAATCACTTCACCAAGGTTCTGCGACTCAAAAAATCTGAACAATGCAGTTGCGCTGCCGGTCCAGTCCCCGATAGTATAATTGGTAATAGTATTTAAATTGAATTCCGGCGGTTTACCCTGCTGCTGAGTTGTTTGAGAAGGAGGTTCTGTTTTTGTTCTTAATAAGGTACCGACATTGATACCATCCTTCGACAGCATGAAACTCCAGTCAATACCTCTCTCTCTTGAGTTTTCAACATCAGCTTCAAAAAATACCGCTGATATCTTAACCTCTCTGGCGGTAATATCAGCGTAGATATCTTCTTCGAGTTTTTCCTCAATGCTGATTTCTTTTGGTTTAATGATTATTGAAGTTTCTTTTTCTTCATACATTAAATTCATTGCATTAACAATAAGGTTAAGCGCGTCACGATATGGAAGTTTCTTTATTTCTACTCCAATCGGTTCGGTTATATCTACTGTGGAAACGATACTCTTTCCTGTAACCAGTTCACTAACGGCACTTAACATTTTAATTGCCTGGTTAAATACCGCGTCCCCTGAAATGGATACAAGTTCCAGCGGGTTATATTCTCCGGAAAGTTTCTTCTCCAGATACTCCTGACCCTGTATCTGCTGAATTGTCAGGAGAATAAATAAGATCGTTATAAATTGTTTCAAGACTGACCCCTGTTATTTTTTTGTGTTTTTACCTAATTCCAAGGTTAAATACTCGATTATTCCTCCTTTGTTGAGAATGAATGTGACTACTTCATTTTCATAATCAATATCAGATAAATAACCAAGGTAAACCGGATCTCCTTTCTTCATAAGAAAAGTATTGCCTTTGTTATCTGTTAAAAATGCTCCCTGCGGTACCAGCGACAGAAGAGATGCTTCCTGAACATTCGGAAGATCATCAATGTTAGGACGTATTTCAGATCTTACGAGTGGAAAAAATGCATCATACAAATCGGCTGTATATAAATTGTTTTCAACAAACTTAGCAGCAGCGTACTGGTCACTTGATGAGTAATAAACCTTTACATCCAGAGCGAATTTTGTAAGGTACCGTGGGATACCTTTATTATCTACAATACTTGTACTGCTGATATCCGCCTTTTGTATTTTCTTTAATTCCTTTCCATGTTCTATTGCGTAAATAAGTTTGTAAACATTGTCGAACGCGCCTGATCCTGATACTTTATAAACATAATAGTTGAATCCAAACTCTGCTCCTGAGCTTACATATTCAGTATTAGTAAAAGTATACAAAGCATAATCACGGCTATAGTTATCTATGAATGCGAAGAAATCGGATTCCCTTATATTTCTCGGGATGGTGTAATTACCTGAGAAAAGAATCGAATCTACAACAAACACCTTCTTTTCCATTTCGGTGAGTTGATTTTGAAGCAGGCTGATATTGGCATAAGTAGCTTTTAATTCCTGAAGCCTCTTTTCTTTCTTCCCAAGTGATTTTGATTGTACACCGTACACAAATATCAGTCCCGCTATTGTAACAACAGCCAGCACTACTACTAATATTATTAATGATGTTTTCTTACGGTTCATCTTTTACCTCCGGCAGTTTTAGCCTGAACGGATGATTTATCGCTCAGTATCTTGAATTTGAATGTTCTTGTATCTCTGAGCGGTTCATAAACAATACTCTCCAATAATGACTGCGGATAAGTATCAGAAAGTGTTTTTATTGCGGGACGGGAATAAGTAAATCCGGAAATAGCCATTGTGTAATTTGGCTCCATGAGTAACTGGGAAAACCATAGATTACGCCGGGCATCAGCGAAGTATGCTAACTTCCTCAACTGGTCGCTCAGTACACCCGATCCATCTGAAAGCTGATCTAAAGTGGCTTTTGTCTGATCCACATTTTTAATTTTATTCTCGTAGCTCTTGATTTTCTCGGCTGCCTCTTTATTCTGCGCCTGAATAGTTTGAAGATTGCTTATTTCATCATCAATTTTATTTGACTCAGTATAGTTCGAAATAGCCGAGGATGTAAAGAAATAGAGAGATGCTAAAATTAAAGCCAGCAAAATATATCCCTGCCAGCCGACATTAAAGATTTTTTGCTCTTCTTTGACATATTCAGGAAGAAGATTTATGCCCTTAACCTTGTTCTGTTCTTCTACAAAATATTCTTCTGCTACACTAATAGGGATTGTAAATCCGGAGAGATTTGTGAACTTATCCAGATTTTTTACTTCAACATCTTCTACCTGTATTTTTCTGGCTTTTGCGACCGGAAATGCCTGTTTAATAATATTGAGCAATTCATCTGAATCATCTTCACCGCAGATAATTATATTATCAAGATTATCTATAGCATCGTGTTCCATCTCAAGAAGGATCTTGGATATTATAACATTATAGGCATTGAAACTATTTTTGCCCACTACAACTTTCGATCCGATATTGGAGAGTTTATTCCCGTTGAGGAAGATGAGCCGGGAATACTCTTTACCTACATATAAAACTAATGATACTGCTCCCGCTTCAAAGTTGTATCTCCTGGTTACAAAAGAAGCCAGTGAAATATCACCTATCTTCACAGAAGGGATCTTCAGGAACTTTCTTTTATTCATCCGGGCTAATGAATCAATCACCTGCAAATAATTATTCTCACCTGAAGGATATACGGCCATCTTTGTACCGTCGGAAAGCTCGACAAAATCTATTGTAGTCTCTATTTTCCCGTTTGCTGAAATATTCAGTGAAGCAAGATCAGTTGAATCATTTATTTTCTGAAAGTAAACAGCAGGCTCAGTAAGGATAGGAATAAAGTAACATTTACTCAGATCCTCACCCTGAAACAATTCATTCAGTTTCTGAAGATAGGTTTTATTGAAACCAGTATTATCTTCTGTATAATATTCAAATCCCCCGCCGTTAGTTTTAACGGGTGCTGTTTTACTGACGGGTTCAGCCTTTTGTCCTGAAAAGGCCATTGACATATCAATTGATTCTGATTTAAGCAATATGAGTTTCGAATTAATCTTTTCGAAGAGAGCAACCTTGCTGTCATTGCCTTCAAAATACAGGCAGGCTATTTTGTTCATAATGAAGTCCCGATTATTTGTTTGAATAAATCTTTATTATTCGCGAACTGTACACCCATCTCCAGAGAAATTTTCTTCTCGTTGTAAAGTCTTTTAAGATCCTGCTCCATAGTAACCATGCCGGCATTCATTCCCTGGTTTATCATCATATAAATTTCACCGGTATTGTTGTTCTTAATAGCAGCACGGACATTGGGATTTACTATCAATACTTCTTTTGCCAAAATTAGTTTGCCGTCAAGCGCAGGTACAAGCTTCTGCGACACAACTGCTGTGAGTACATCTGCCAGACGATTTCTAACTCTTTCCTGATCATGCTCTCTTACTTCCGCAATTATCCTATCCAGTGATTCAACCGCTGATGAAGTATGCAGCGTAGAAAAAACTTTGTGTCCTGTATCTGTTACTTCCAGAGCAGCAAGAATCGTATCGGGGTCACGCATTTCACCAATAACCATAATATCAAGGTCCTGCCTTAATGCCTGTACAACACCCTCATGAAAAGAATGAACATCACGGCCTACTTCTCTCTGCCTGATCAGGCATTTTCTTGATCTGTGAATATATTCTAACGGAGATGCGATCGTGGTGATGTGTGCATTTGAATTATCGTTGTGCCAGTCAACAATAGCATCAAGAGTAGTTGATTTTCCTGATCCGGTAATACCGGTTATTAAAATCAATCCCTGCTTAATGTAATTATAGGAAAGTGCTTTCAACGCATTTGAATGAAACTCAAGCTGGTCAAGCGTTCTTAGTGTAGGAATGATGGAACGCATGTTCATCGCGAGACGGTCAACATCAAAATAAGCATCACCTCTGAAGCGGATCTCAGTGAACTTGCCGCTGATCTTTGTATACATATTGTTGATGTAATCGAGTGTATAAGAGAAATCCAGATTTCTGGCTTCAAAAAGTACATTTCTCTGCCTCTCATTCAGAATTGATAATATTAATAATGCAGATTCATCATTAGTAAATTTTGGTAATTCAGTAAGCGGTTCTTTTTTTCCATATACTCTTAACCAGACGTATCCTTCAGTTCCAAAACCGCCTACTTCAATATCAGAAGCTTCTTTATCTATCATTACTTTAAGAAGATTATTCATGGTGTCAACCAGAATATTCTTCTCATCGTAACTGAAATGTTTTATCTGTTCTGAAAGGTAGGCGACTCTGTCGGGACCAATAATTGATCTGGGAATGGCAGCAGTTATTTTATTTAACAGCGCGCCTGCTTCTTCGCTGATAATTTCTTTTGTATTTAGTTCGGAAGGTTCATTGAACCTGTGATGTAACATGCCTGCGGTCATTTACCCCTCTATTATTCAGTTGTGTTGGCCAATACTTCCTCAAAAGATGTATTTCCCATCTTAACTCTTTCAAACCCGGATTCTCTCAGTGTAAGCATGCCCTCCTTTTTTGCTGCATTCCGGATACTTTCTTCATCTATTTTGTCACCGGCATCAAATATCAATTGACTTATTTTCTTAGTAAATAAAAGTGTTTCATGTATAGCAATACGTCCGTAATATCCCGAGTAATTGCACTTATCGCATCCGATGGGTTCATAAATAGCAGTATCTACCCATTCTTCGGGCTTTAATTTTAGATTAGTGAGAAAATGTTCACCAACTTTCATCGGCCGTTTACACTTGCAAAGCTTCCTTACTAATCTTTGAGCAACAATAACGTTAATTGAATATGCAAGAAGAAAAGGTTCAATACCCATCTTATATAATCTGGAAACAACGCTGGGTGCATCATTCGTATGAACTGTTGTAAATGTGAGATGCCCGGTATTAGCAAGCTTTATAGCTATATCTGCTGTTTCCCTGTCCCTTATTTCGCCGACTAAAACAACATCCGGGTCATGCCTCAGAATAGATCTGATTGCCTGATCAAAATTCATTTTATGACTTAATTTTATCTGGCGCGCCCCTTTTATAACATACTCGATTGGATCTTCCACAGTAAGCACATTAAGTGAAGGATCCATTACACGATGCAGAGCAGCAATAATAGTAGTGCTTTTACCGCATCCGGTTGGACCGGTTAATATTACCATTCCCTGTGGTTTGCTTATTGCCTCTTCAAATGATTTCCTTGCATAACCTACTAATCCGAGTTCGTTAAGATCTGTTATTACTTTTCTGTCATCAAGAACCCTGATGACAACACTTTCAAACTTATTTCTGATTTCATTACCAGCTATAGGTAAAATGGAAACCCTGAACCTTATAACATGTTCGTCTATGTCTCTTTGTATATATCCATCCTGACCTTTTTCTCTTTCAAATCTGTCGAGTCCCCTCGATCTGTCCTTAATAACCGCAAGTATCGCTTCCGGCAGTGTATTCTCTTGTTTATGCCACACACTTAAGCTGCCGTCAACTCTGAAGCTTATGTGAGTTTCCCTGCTGCTGATCGGAATAACATGTATATCGCTAGCCCCTTTTCTCACGGCTTCAACAAGTGCTCCCTCAAATAAATTTATAAGCGCGCTTTTATTTATTTCAACTTCAAGAAGACTCTCATCAATGGAACCTTCTTCGCGTGTATCGTGATAATTATATACTTCTTCCTGAATATTCTTCAGGTACTCGTTTTCCTGGGGGACAAGAAATTCTACTACTTTGTCATATTCATCAGAGGGTATATAGGCGATGTCATAACTTTTAGCATTTAAGCTGTATGCTATTTTAGCTATGTCTTTTCTTGTCGGATCAACCGCGGCTATATATAATTTATCTTTAACATTTTCGTCGTATTTAATGGGGATCACTTTTAAGGTAATCATCTGTTTCTTCAGATCATCACTTACCTTATCAAGTATACTCTTGATCTGTTTTATCTTTTCTGAGTTTTCTGATAATTCAGTATCCCCTTCAATGTGGAAAGTAATAAACGCATAAAGATTTGCAACTTCCCGGTAAATAACATCATGCGAATACTTAAATTCTTCAACCAGTATCTGAGCAAGATTTCTTCGTGATTTATTTCCCTGAAGGATCTCATTCTTCTTTATCAATACAGCCTGCACCAATGTCTTGGTATCTACTATACCTTTTTTAAGAAGAACCTGACCCAACCGGTTCCCGATATCATTATCAATATCATAAGGATGGCTGGGTAATATTTCAGGAGTTTGGAACATTATTTACCTTGTCCGATCTATAACCCCGGGTCTCGGCGGACTTATCACTGCTGTTTCCGCGGATACTATTGTTAAAAGAACCATAACGATCAAAATGTAAAAAGCTATTATGATCTGTACCCATTCAATAAAATTCTTTAACCTGTAGACAGTATCGCTCTCGTAGTAATTGGCTAACTGAAGTGCGGATTTTTTAATATTTCCTGTTTCTTCACCCTGTCGGAATTTCGATACTGCTGTTTCAGGAAATACTCCTGTTGCCACCAGTGCGTCTGAAATTCCAACTCCCTTATGCATCATGATAGGCAGTGCTATTGTCTTAATCTGTTCTTCGAGATATTTGTTACCGAGAGCTTCTGCTGCTATTTTTATTGGAGCTATGCTTACAGCAGAGCCGCTATATAATGTGTAAAATACACGGCAGAATATTTCGATATATGTCTTATGAAGAATTTCTCCAATCAGAGGTAATTTTAGTAATTGTTTATCAAACCATATTCGACCTTTGGGATCACGGTAAACAAGTATGCCAATAATAATGGGTGTTATAAATAAAAGTATGATCCACCAGATATTAGATGACAAAAAGTTTGCCATATCTAAAGTGAAGGCAGTCATTGGAGGAAGATCAATTTTAAAACGTAAAAACATCTTGGCTGTCTCAGGAAAAATATATGCGACATACCATACTACTGCCGCATTTAGTAACAAAACTGTAACTAAGGGTGTAATAAGTGCACTTCTGAGACTTTTCTTAAATTCATAGCGTCTTTCCAGGAATTTAGCAGTAGCACGGTAAATCTCTGCCATATTTCCGCTTTTTGAAGCTAAACCAAGCATATATGCAGTAAAGAAACCAAATACTTCTTTATGCTTCATAAAGGCAGCTTCACTATCAACTCCCTGTTTTAAGTCTTTGCTTATTTCCTTAAGACATTCTTTAAGCAGTTTATTCTTTGTGTCATTTATAACAAAAGAAAGAATTTCTCCGAATGACATTTTCTCTTCAAGCATATCGGCGCAGATTTTAACAAAGTTTACCAGTTCGCCTAATGAAGGTTTTTTTTGCTTTGTAATCAGTTTTCTGTTTACGCTTATTACGTGAAATCCAAGGAGAGTAAGCGCTTCAACAACCTCATGCCTGTTAAAAGCCTTTTGCTCTCCCGTGATAGGTTTTTCTATTCCCCTGCGGGCTTTATATAAATATGTATTTTTCTTCTCAACAGCTTTTATACGGAAATTGTTCTGAGCCGCAATGAGACCTACTTTGTGTTTTGCTGAAGTGAAGTCATCGGCGGTAATTACACCGCCGATAGTCTGTCCATCAATTTTTTCTGCTGTAAATTTTACTTCGATCATTTAATTAATCATTTACCAATGTTGTTATATTAGTTGATGTTACAGTACAGGTTACAGTCCATGCATAAGCTCCGTCAGTAGGATCTCCCGTTATAACAACTTGAGTTGGAGTTACAGCTGCACTATAACCAGGAGTTGTTGGAATTCCGTTTGCATCAATTACACCCGCATTTGCAGTTGCTGTCATTCTTTGAGGAATGACATAACCTGTAAAAGTACTTCCACCACCACCCATAGCAACAGGTTTTTTAAAATATTGTTGTGCGTTAGCGCCGATTGCCACACATTGAGCAACTACTTCGTCTTTAGCAGCCTCTTCAGCACCTACATTGAATAATCCAATACCTGCTACAATAGCCACACCGACGATAATTACGCCGAGTACGATAAGTAATAATTGTTGTTGTCCCATAAAACCACTCCTTTAATTATTTTGAATTGATTTGTTGTTTGTTATTGGGGGAAATTTTGCCCTCTATTTCTCCACCAAATTCTGTTTTATTCAAGCCAAGAGACCGCCCTGTAATAAGTAATATAAACAAACCACATAGGCGGACCCGTAGCGAAACGTTCATCAAAAATTACATGCCTGTTATATCCGGCTGAAACAGTGCTGCCGCTAAACTGTGCTACAACTTCTTCCTTACCGGCGGTCATTGAACCTTGTAAATAGATTGATCCTAACGGCACATTAGCCGGCGGACTGCCGAGTTTTTCAACACTGAATCCTCCCGAATTACAGAAGATACCTGCATCTATATGAATATCAGGATCGAGTACATTATTATTGTAACCGCCGAGATTATTTGTCTGGTCGTTTGTGGAAACCAGTATATTATTTGTTGCAACAATCCCCATCATATCATCACATTCCGGGTTAGCCATATAACCCCCTGAACCGTTAGGGATCATAGGATCCTCTTTATAGACCATATCACCGACAAGAAAAACATTTCCTGCACCGGCACCAGAACTGCCTTCTGCTACAACTGTTACATTGCCGTCAAGCGTGCCGGATAAATAAACATCCCCGCCGTTCAAATATATCAGGTTATTCGGAGCCATGGTTTCCACCGGTACTGTAACTCTTGCGGGATATTTAGTACTATCATTTCCAGCTCCCTTTGCATAGGCATAAGTGACTGTGCCGTCGCCATTAAATTTCAGCCAGAGATCAACATTACTGAAATTATTTACATTAGGTGTCTCTGCCAGAACCGCATAATTGGGATAATGCATGCTCTTAGACCAGTTGACATCAATTCCTTCCTGGTATCCTCCTAAAAACACCGGGTCAGACGGATAGTAAGGAGCCTTGGCCTGATCATGAATTCCTTTAAGTGTAGTTACTTTTCCCTGAAATACCGGGTCACCATTTACAACAAGAAACTGGTTGGAATGGAAACCCCCGAAAACTGTATCGCCGGTAATCCATGGACGGTTTAAACTTCCGGTTGATGTACCTGGTATAAACCATGCATATTTAGCCAAACTGGTCTGATCACGCATCAGTTTAATTTTAACCTTGCTCACAACGCCCATAAAATTACCCAAAGATGTAAGTGTTCTAACGGGAAGATGTGCGGTTGTAATGTTTACCTGCATATCTCCGTTTTCAAATTCCTCATCTACCAGCAGCCCGCTTAGGTTTGAATCTGCGATTGCTTTCTGCAATCCAATATTTGCCCCGCTTACTGCAATATTATGCGCGATTGTATTTTTATAATATGATGTATGATTATCCACTGAATCGGTAGCAATGCCGCCCCAGAAATAACCCATAACCACAAACAGCATTGTAAATCCGATTACTAATATCAAAAGTGCCTTACCTGACATATAGTCCCTATCGTTTTAAATTTCTTGAAGATAATCTTACCTGCCGCCAGAATGCGTGTCTGTATGGATTGTAATCAATATCGTCTTCTCCCTCCTTAGCATCATACGTGGCAGTATTTTCAACCCTGATATCAATCTGCATAGCCGTAATACCAGTCGGTGATCCTGTTACATATACCTTTGGTAAATCTTTTGGTAAAATTTCTGCTAAAGTTGTAGATCCCGTTCCTGTTGAAGAATCTCTGAAATACCTGACTTTGAAATAAGTTATTCCAAGATTAACACCTGTCTTTTGCCCGTTAACAACCCTGTACAACATTCTGTCGTACGGATTAGGAGTTTCAGTAAGTTCAGAAGCCGGACCGAGATAATACTGTATTGTATCCATTACCCCGTTACCCTGATCATAATACGGAGATATCATCAGATCAGTTAAAAACTTCACATTACTGGTATCCGCGAATAAAATTGAATTCTGTTCCGGGAAAGGAAAATTAATAGGGTTTTCACAGTACCCGATTTTCCTGAATTCATATTCCAGTGTTTCAACAGTCGTAACGAGATTCTGCTGCAGAATAAGTTCGCCTGTAAAATTATAAGTGTTTTGCGTGGCATTATTGTTCATTCTGAACAGAGTAAGCAGAAGTATACCGCCTACAATAATGGAACCTAACACATCTATTAAAACTGCAAATCCCATTTGGTGCCTGAATTATTTTATGGAAGAAAATTCCAGTAACTGAAGACAGATGACATCAGTATAGTATCTTTCATCGATTCACTCCAGACCCTAACAGTAATTTTTTTATGAAATGTCTGATAGGTTGATATTCCATCAAGATTATCCGGGTTCACATAGTTTACTGAACATGCGATGTCAAATATTGCTGTTTGCTTAGCCATAGTAGTATCGATTGTGCTGTATCCATCATAATCATCAAAGTCATTATAAGTCCTTGGGTCTGAGCTGGTTTCCCCTGCTTCAATTCCTAAATTTCCGGAGGGAGTAAAATCACTTGCGTTGTATACTGTTGATGAGTCGATATAATAGATATTATCAAATCTTTTTTTGCTGGCGTCTTCAATTATTGAAGAAGCGATTGAGGTGGCGGTAATACCGAAATTTGAGTCATACATTACATCTTCGGTTAAGAGAGTAGTTCTCGAACTATTTATAATTATTAATGTTAATAATATTAATGCTCCCAGTGCGAGGAGCATCTGAGTGTTGCTCATATATATCCGAAAATTTGAAGTGAGAAATGCCGCTCTATTTAGCACATTGCTGTCAATCTATATGCCATAGATAATTTGTGGGATTTTAACGTATGTACATGGTTTTTTTACAAAAAAGGTAAAAAAATTTAATAGTTATATTAAAATAATTTGATTTTAAGACATTTGGACCTATTTTATCCTAAATACCTGAATTTAACTAAATTAACCTCTAATTAAATCTTTGGAACAGAAACATTAACTACTTCATTTTTACACTTACCTGTCTTACTAAACTCCGCAATATTAGAAAGAGTAGTTTCAGATATATTTGTTAAGGCTTCCTTTGTAAAGAATGCCTGATGACCCGTAACAATGACATTCGGAAAAGTTAAAAGTCTGGCGAACACGTCATCCTGGATGACAATATTTGATAAGTCCTGAAAAAATAAATCACCTTCCTCTTCATATACATCTAAACCCAGATAACCAATTTTTCCTTTTTTCAATCCTCTTATTACCGCTTTAGTGTCAATTAGTGCGCCTCTGCTCGTGTTTAGTAAAACAACACCCTTCTTCATTATGGATATGGAATTGTCATTAATCAGATGAAATGTTTCGGGTATAAGGGGACAATGAAGGGAAATAATATCTGAATACCTGAAAATGTCATCAAGACTGGAATAACACACTCCGGCTTGTTCAAGTCCGGGATCGGGTTTGGTATCATACGCAATAACCTTGCAGCCGAAGCCTGAAAGTATCTTTGCTGCCTCAGCACCAATTTTACCGGTTCCGATAATTCCGGCAACTTTATCATGTATATCAAAACCAAGCAGCCCGTCTATAGCAAAATTGCCTTCACGAATTCTGTTATGAGCTTTGTATATCTTTCTGTTTAAGGCAAGTAAAAGTGCTATCGTATGCTCTGCAACAGAATGAGGTGAATATGCAGGAACACGCACAACCTTTATTCCATACTCCGCTGCTGCTTCAAGATCAACATTATTAAACCCGGCTGAGCGCAATGCTATTAGTTTAGTTTTACCTTTAGAAAGATATTCAATTATCTTTTTATCAATAATATCATTTACGAATACACATATGGCTTCTGAATCATTTGCCAGCAATACAGTATGTTCGGTAATTTTGTTTTCAAGGAATATGAGTTCGAGATTAAATTCCTTATTTGCTTTCTCCAGATATTCTTTATCATACGGTTTAGTGCTGAAGACTGTTACTTTCATTCCTGCCCTTTCATAAATTTAGGTTTCTAACGCTTAATTGCGAATAATCAAAAGCCAACAGGCTGAAGCCTGTGCTACAACTATTTCATCGTAGCGTAAGCTTTAGCTTGCGAATAAAACGCTTATGTTGCTAACGATTATGCGAATATCAAAAGCTAACAGGCTGAAGCCCGTGCTACGTAGCATAAGCTTTAGCTAGCGAATAAAATGCTTATTTTGCTAACACTTATTGTGAATAATCAAAAGCCAACAGGCTGAAGCCTGTGCTACGTAGCGTAAGCTTTAGCTTGCGAATAAAATGCTTATGTTGCTAACGATTATTGCGAATAATCAAAAGCCAACAGGCTGAAGCCTGTGCTACAACTATTTCATCGTAGCGTAAGCTTTAGCTTGCGAATAAAACGCTTATGTTGCTAACACTTATTGCGAATCATTAAAAGCCAACAGGCTGAAGCCTGTGCTACGATTCATAGCGTTAGCTTTAGCTTGCAATAATCTGAGCTGCATCTTAGACTATATAGAAATTATTGAGAATTATTTACAAGTAATATCTACCTGATATTTTAATTATACACATTTCTGAAGCGTAAAACACATGCAGACTGTTGGCATAGTTCTTATTAATACAGAGGGATATTTCGAGGACCAATGAAGACTGTTCCGGTTATATTATATTTTATATTTTTCTTATTGTTCACCAATGCTGCTATTTTCTCTGAAACTTTTACCTATAAGCAGAGTTTCGAAGAAAGTAACCCGGTTGTATTTTGGACTTCTAATGCCGCTTATAATATTCACTTTTTTGGAACGAGCAGTGAAAGATCTACTGAAGGAGCCAAAAGTCTGAAGTTAGATGTGACTGTGAATGGTAGCGGAGATAAGGAATGCTATTACTACTGGAAGCTGCCGCTGAAAGTTAATTTACATGGAAAGCTCGATTTCTCGGCTGATCTTTGGATGGACAGCACTGCAGCAAAATTTGTTAAGATCGGTTACCACTATGGATTCCCTCCTACCACAATCGAAAGAACTCCTGCTTCCACAGACATAGCCCAAATAAGAACATGGTATACTCAGTCGGCGCGGTTATCTGATGATGTAATTTACCATGCTGAATATTTTTCAAAGAATAAGATATATGGTTCGACTTATGAGGATTTTGGACGTGAAATTCAATTCATACAGTTGAGTATTAAGGCCAGGGGTACCCGGCGGATTACATTCTATATTGATAATGTTCAGCTCACCGGAGAAGTATTGACGCCTGCTGAATATGTCAGCAACTATACCTCCCGCTGGAATAACTTTCAGGTAAAACTTTCTTCAATAAAACAGCAAAAGCATCAACAATATAATTCACTGCCTGAAATACCGGATATTACAAATTTAACTATTTCTGAACGCGGAATATCCTATTACAACCAGCTGAATCAGCTGAAGAATGATCTTATCAGTCTATTTAGTATTATAGATAATTCTCAATATTTTGATACAGCTGTAATGGATTCATTGAATCATAAGCTTAATGTTTACCCTTCAATTAAACTGCTCCTTGATCTGGAAATAGCAAATTCCGCCAGCGCTTTGAATGTATTTACTTTTCCTTCCACTCGCCACAACAGGCTGGATGAAAGTAATTTTCCCTCGGGACTTAATACATTTCAAAATATATCCGTTAGGATGTGCAGAAATGAATACGAGCCATTCAGCCTGCTGCTCCATGCTAAAACAAAAATTGATCAGATAAGAGTAAGATGGGCAAATTTCACAGGTCAGAATGGTATTATAGATTCTGCAGCTATGGATGTATCCATTGCAAAGGTATGGTATCAGGCAGGTATAACGGAAACTGAGATCAATAATAAATTACTTACACAGGAACTTTTAATTAAAAATGATAATCTGATCAAAGTAAATAAAATTACAGGAACAAATTATCTGCTGGTTAAAAAAGCAGATGGTTCACAATACTATACAGATATAAGTACCCCGTCTGCAGTATTCCCTTCCAATGTAAGCATAACTGACAGCAAAGTGCTTTTACCTTTTTCCATTGAAGCGAATTCAAACAAGCAGTTATGGTTTACATTGAAAATGCCTGATAATATATCTCCCGGAATTTATCAGACAACAATACAAATCAGCGATCAGAACACTGTATATAAAACTTTCCCTTTATATGTAGAAGTTCTTCCTTTCAAGCTGGATGCATCAAGATTAATATATGGTATTTATTATAACGGATATATCGATAATTATACGAATAAGCCTTTTAACTTCACCAACAAAACTGAATTACAATACAGAACAGAAATTAAGGATATTAAGGAGCACGGAATTCTTTATCCTACTACTTATCAGGTATTTGGTAATCTTGATGGTGATCTGAGAGTAAGAAATGAAATAGGTCTGCCGACAGATAAATTATTTGCTGCCGGATTCAAAACCAGTAATCCGCAGTCTCCTGCTGAATTATCTGCACTGAAGTCACAGGTTGCTCAATGGAAAAATAAAATAGGTTTGTATGGCTATAAAGATCTATATGTATACGGAATTGATGAAGCTAGCGGCGAGCTATTGAGATCTCAAAAAGCAGCATGGAGAGCAGTTCAGGAAGCTGGTGCTAATTTATTTGTCGCTGGTTATGATGATCTCATTTTAGAGATGAAGGAGTTGATTGATGCGGGAATCGTTTTTGGTGAGCATGATCCAATACAGCCCTACTTATACCACTCGATTGGTAAATATATATTATCATATTCCAACCCGCAGGCAGGATATGAGAATCCTGAAATTTACAGGAGGAATTATGGCATAGCCTTATGGAAATCCGGCTATGATGGTGCGATGGATTATGCTTATCAGAAGAATTATGGGAGTATGTGGAATGATTTTGATGGTACCAAATACCGTGATCAGAATTTTACTTATCCTATTACCAACGGGGTGATTTCAACAATTCAGTGGGAGGGTTTCAGGGAGGCAGTTGATGATGTAAAATATCTTTCCACATTGCTGAATAAAGTAGATTATCTCAAATCAGCAGGTGCAGATGTAGCTTCAGTGGAACAATGGATTGCTTCAATTGATCCCACATCTGATCTGGATGCGATCAGAGATGAGATAATCAACAAAATCTTATTTCTGAATACATGGCATGTAAGCGAAATTAGTCCGCCGGAAATTGAAAAGATATCGTTTATAGACTCTACCCTTCTCAAAATAACATTTAACAGATGCTTAAATCCTGCTTCAGTATCACCGGAGCAATTCTCGATTCAGCCTGCACTTCAGATATATGGATTAAAATTAAGCACTGACCTTAAAACGGTATTCATAAAAACTTCGGCCCACAAATCATATATTAAGTACAGCATTTCAGTTAATGATGTTATTGGAATTTATTTAACTCCAATGCTCACAACGTCATATCAGTATTCTTACAATACTCTTAAAACAAGTGTAAAGATCTTCCTGCAGGGTCCCTTTCAAAATGGTGTAATGAGTTCACTCCCCGGGAATATGATCCCTTTAACGCAGCCTTTTAATAATGCCCCCTGGAATTATTCCGGGACAGAAAATATTCCTTCTCCTCTCCCTGATATTGTTGATTGGGTGCTGCTGGAGTTGAGGAACGAATCAGGTAGTTTGGTCTACAGGAGAGCAGCACTTCTCAACAGGAACGGAAACATTACCGATGTGGACGGCTCAGATTATTTGAATCTTTATAATGTCACCCCGGGAAATTACTATATATCCGTGAAACACCGGAATCATTTGGGAATAGTTTCTGCTTCTGCCTGGAATATTTCCGAGATCCCTGAAATAATAGATTTAACAAAACGTGTGAATGTTAGCAGTAAATCTCCTATGATTAAATTTACTGATGCATCTTATGGATTAGTATCAGGGGATTGTGATATGAATGGAAAAGTTGAAATTCTGGACCTCAGATCAGTCCGAATAAAACTTGACAACAGCGGATATTTTTCCGGGGATGTGGATTTAGACGGAAATATCACTCAGTCTGATTATGATCTTATAATAAATTCTCTCTTCAAGCATTCTACCCTACCCGATAATTGACAAGCATATGCCGGGTAACTTGGATACAATAGAGTAACGCCGGTTTAAATACTTTCCGCAATTAACAAGCTGGTTGCATCAGCTGTCCTTTTCTACAAGTAGTAATTACATCATAGAATTAAGATTCTCATTTTTTAGCTCAAATGGTACAAATTTGTTTTGGCATAAATCTTACCTGTAGGTCTGAAAAACTATAACTTACATGATCAACTTACTTAAACTTTTTATAATTATTACCTGCCTTCATTTGAATATTGCCGCCCAGTATGAGATCAGGGTTGTTAATCAGAAGATTACTAAAGAAGGATTTTTATTCGACCTGGCAATAAAATCTACTGAGGCCGATTTCTTATTAGGATCGTATCAGTGCATCTTCGGATTCAATAATAATCTATTAAAAAATACTCAGCTTGAATTCAGGTATCTGGAAAGTACTTCACAGCTGAATAATGCTCCGGCAATTACTTCAATAGAAGTTGATGAGGATACAGCAAAGCTTTGCCTTGCAGCAGGAGCCGGTAAAGATACAATCTTTTCCGGATACCGGAGAATCGGTACTTTCGCGCTACTTGGAATAAATGACAATCAGGATTCACTAAACCTGCAGTGGAGCTTTAATGGTAATATAAGAACCATTCTTGCCGATGCGGAATTTAATGATATAAGTATACCTCAGAACCACATTATTGAGGAATCTCCTCTTCCTGTTGAACTTCTAACATTAAATGCGGTAATCTTTAAGGAAAGCGTATTATTAAAGTGGGAGACTATAACAGAGCTGAACAATTTTGGTTTTATGGTAGAAAGGAAACGCGGGGAAGATAAAGAGTACAAAGCACTTGGCCTGGTTAAAGCAACCGGAGGATCAGAAAATCAGAAGTATTCGTTCAGAGATAAAGATATTCTCGCACCCGGCACATACAAGTACAGATTAAAGCAGATGGATAATGATGGTACATATGAATATTTAAAGAGTATCGAAGTAGTAATTGACAAGCCACTGGTTTATACGCTCTATCAGAATTACCCCAATCCGTTCAATCCCTCAACTATTATTAAATATTCACTCAAAGAAAATAGCCGTGTAGAATTAAATATTTTTGACATCACCGGTAAACTAATTGACAAACTATCCGATAATATCCAGGAATCCGGAGTTCATTCTATTGAATGGGTTGCTGGTAAACACGCCTCAGGGATTTATATTTGCCAATTACGAACTATTTCAATTGAGAGCGGAGAAAGATTTTCATCAATTATTAAACTGATTTTATTGAAATGAACAAAATATATAACAGCAGTAACACATGGTCAATTGAGCAGGGAGATTATAAAAGAAAAGTTGAAGCAGGACCATCATACAAAAATCATTACAGAAACAGAAAACTTACAAAGAAACTCTTATCCGGTGCATATATTATACTCTTCATATCAGCACTATACGCACTGATGTATATTATTGCCCGGTAATCTTCTTAAATTCCGGAAGAATAAGTAGACAGGATCTTATTAATTATTTCTGACCGTATTTTATCAAGATCACCATCAGGATTTATTTTTGACACCCAGTTTTCAAGATCATCAGTATTCAGGTTTCTTAATTTCATCTGATTTATGCGGTCGAGCAGAGTAGATAGATATTTTACATCATCAATTCCTTCTCTGAATCCTTCCCACTGTATCGTTGAAACTATTCCATCACTGGTAGGATAAGTGAAATTTTCTTCACGATACTTATGATGATCGAAATCATTCCAGGTGCTGTTATAATTTTTCTGATAAGCATACTCCATCGCGCCGTCATAACCCGCTTTCCAAAGAGCAAGTCCGAAATTTCTTCTGTATACCTCGGGATTCTCTTCTCCTGCCTGCGGATTAGAATACGATAATATCCTCTGCCCCTTTGAGTGATAAAGTCTGGCCTGCTCAGGATCAAGAGGACCTTGTATAATAGCGATATTCAAAAGATCACCCATATCCTGGAAAGTTTCATAATATCCTGCCACAAATACTTTTGCGCCTGTTGAATGTACCTGGCTCCATGCCGGCCTCTGACTCTTTAACAATGCGCCCCGTGCCTCATCAATTCCATATATAAATAAAGTATCGTAACCATATTCCTGAATTTTTTTCTTCCATCGTTTTATATCGTTTTCAAACTTGTTAAGTTCACCGGCTGCCTGTGGATTACCTGTTTTTAATCCCACAGAGAATAATTTATCTCTTGGGAAACCAACTTCGTTCCGTATTCTAAGATCATTATGAAGATGTTTTAATATCTGATAAGTAGTGGGATACATAATTCCGTGCGCTTTGAGATCTTTCATTTCGGTGCGGTATAAATTCTCATTTTTATTTGTGAAGTGGAATGCTCGTTTTGAAACATTGTCATAATAACCATGATAATAAATACCATAAAGGAGAATTGAGGGTGAAAACTTAAAAGGAAGTACTTCTATTTCTATTGGAACTTCCGATAATAATCCCTTAGTGTCACGGATATTCAGAGTTCCGGAATACACCTCTGCTGCCTGATCCTGGGGAATGTGCAGAGTAAGCCAGATTAATTTATGTTTTCCTGTTCTGATACTAAACGGCTGAAGTTCCCTGCTGTCTTTGATAGTAACTCCCTCCGGAAAAACTGCATCAGGACTGGAAATATCTATGTATTCAAATTCACCGCTCTCATTTTGAACCTTTATGAAATTTGTACCAAGCTGCTCATCTGCTTTTATCAGATTATCGTTTTTGAGCAGAAGCTCCTGTGTAAGGAGTTTATTTTTCAGATCTGTATTTTTTATTCCGGCCTGATACCATACTTTGACAATATACGGATCTATCACTTCCCTGCTGAGTTCGTTTGTACTGCCGGAAAAATTGTTCCAGCTAATTTCCACATTTTCCAGATCCTCATTAGCAGATATAAGGAAAGATAGAGGTTCATATTCACCCGGAGCAGCTCTTACTCTGAGTTCCTTTAATGCCTGCAAGCCCTTCGGGAGATTACTTCCGTCCAGGCGCAGATACTTTGTTGATGGAAACAGGAACAGATCAGCTCTGCGATCAGAAAAAGGAATTAATTTATCTTTGACTGGACTTTCTGCAGATATTGTATTCTCAACAGTACTGTCATTATTGATTAACTGGCTTCTTTCACTGCTGAAACCTTTAACAAGCAGCAAAGTTACAGGAACTATTAATAAAGAGAGTACAGTTAGAATTGATTTGGTAGAGACAGATGAAGGCAAGAATAACCTGCTAATAGAAAAAAAGTATTATTAAAGCGGAAAATGGAAGCGCAAAGGAAGCATAAAACATTACTTTGGAAAACTCTGATTTTACCGTGATAATAATTTTGTACCAGAGATAAAATATAAAAGCCTGAATAAAGCTGATGCTGAAAAATTCATCAAAGTGAAAACTTATAAGATTTTTTATAATCAGTACTAAAATGATGAAGATTATTAAAGTGAGATCTATACCGCTAAGGGCAATCTTTTTAACCGGAAAGACCTTTTCACTTATAAGAAAGATCAGTACGATCATGAGAGTTAAAAGATAATAGCTTACCTCTGTAACTGATCCCATATAAAAATGATTTTCAGAAAGCGAGAATATTGATGTCGAGTTTAAATTGGTAATAATAAAAAATGCAGACAAATTTATAAAGGTATAAAGGTCGCTGATGTCTTTGGACTTCTTTTGGTGATCATAAGCAAGCAGGAACATAATTATACCGATAATAAAAAACATCAGAACCAGGTTCGTGCTGATGTTTGCTCTCTGAGGAAAGTTTGAAACAACAATCTGTGCAATCAGAAGAGTTGAAAATATTATTAAAGATTTTTCCATCCTTAGCAGATATTCCAGAGGGTACTTATTCTTTAGAGTAAAACTGTAATTTTTAATGTTCACCCTGGATATTATAAATCTTATAATAGGATTTATAAACAATAAGGCAAAGGAAATGATAAAGAATAAGATTGTCGGGACAAAATGAGAAACTTTTATATAATAAAGACCAAGTATAACAAAGATAACAGTAAACCCCTCAATAAGGAATACAGTGAATTTATGAGAAATATTATTTTCACTGATTATGTGATGTAAGTGCGTTCTATCAGGTAAAAAAGGATTTTGTTTACGTATTATTCGGAACAGCATTACTCTTAAAGTGTCAATTATGGGAATAGCCATTAGTATAATGGGGAAAGTAAGATCGAGCTGATTATTACTATAATTGATGGAAGTAAGTATTGCTGTCGTAACCAGAAAGAATCCTAATGTAAGTGAGCCGGTATCACCAAGAAATATTTTTGCAGGATAAGCATTATACTTTAGAAATCCTAAAAGACTGCCCAACAGACTGGATGAAATTATTAATAAGAAAGTATCTCCTGAAATTACTGCAAGAGCCATTATAATAGAAAAGATTAACAGTGAAAAACCTGATACTAATCCATCCATTCCATCAAGAAGGTTAATAGAATTAATTCCGCCAAGAATAAAAAGTCCAAGTAGTATATAATCCAATGGATAGGGTATGGTAACTCCGAACAACTGAACATTTTCATATCTGACCGCCAGATAAAAGATAACCAGAATGGTTGCCGCAACCTGCAGTAGAAATTTTGCCGAATAATCCAGACCAAGCATATCGTCAAAAATCCCTATGAGAAGAATAATATTTGCCGCAATTATTACCAGTCGTATTGCATTCAAATCAGTATAAAATGAAAGCAGCATAACAGAAGTAATAAGAAAAATAATAAGTCCCCCCATTCTGGGAACTACTGAAGTATGTATTCTTCTTTTACCAGGTAAGTCAACCACTCTGCTTCTTTTAAGATAAGAAATTAAATACGGTGTAAAGAACAGAGTGAAGATCAGGCTTGTAAAAAATATTAGTAAATAGTTCATAAAAATATTATAGTTTACCGGGATCGGTACGTTCCGGAATTATATAAAGATCAGCTTCTTTTTCGGTTTTAGCCGTCTCAAGTATTGAGTCCGCAAGTCTTTCAACGAGAGCTGTTCTGCTGAATTTCCTTATAAAATGATCTCTCTCAATGATCATATCAGTTGAATTAAAAGTTTTCTTTATAAAATCATCAACATCGCCGGGATCAAAGATTATTGAATCAGGCAGATTATTCATAATGAAGGATCTTGAATATCCTGACACTCCGGCAATAATTCTCTTCCGGATTGCTCCATATTCAAAAATCTTGGAAGGAAGAACTTTCTCAAAAGCTTTATAATTATTGAGGTGCAGAAATAAGTAATCTGAATCCATATAATACTTTAAAAGATCCTTTCTACTGACGGGTGGAATAAGTTCAACATTCCTGACTCCAAGTTTTTCAATTCTTTCTTTTAATCTTGGTTTTCGACCACCGTCTCCAATAATCCTGAATCGATATGTATCTCCCAGTGCCAGTGCGGCTTCAGGTATTATTTTCTCAAGACCCTGCCCTTCGCCAATGTTTCCGGCATACGTAATAATCTTAGAAGAATTTATATTCTTATTTATGGATTCACGCACATGGATGAACTCATCATCTATTCCATTGGAATAGTAAGTTATCGGACCATCATACATTTCTTCAAAATACTCCCTGAATCCTTCTGATACCAGATTAATATGACTGGCACTCTTGTAAGTAAATAATTCTACTCTGCCAAGCAATGGGAGTATGAGTACCTTAAAAAGTTTATTTTTGATAACATCATTTATGGTGTCAACAAAGATATCCCTCAAATCCAGGTATAATGGTATGCCTTTAATCCTCGAAATAACTGCTCCAAGGAACGCAGTAAACAGTTTCGAAGAAGAAGCATATACAATGTCATACTTTTCATTTCTGACCATTTTAAGAACTTTTCGAAAATATATCTGGAATGATAATATCTGATCAAGAAAACCATTCTTATGAACTGTGAGACTTACTCTCCTGATATGAATATTCCCTTTGCGCTCCTCTGAATTTGTATGTGTTTTATAGGTATGATATCTGTTTGGCAATGTAGTAATTACATCAATACTGTCATCATCACTTAGTTTATGCTGAAGAGCATCTGCGAGTGCTGTATTTCGGAATGAACCCGCACTAAGATCCGGCTCAAAGAAGAAAGATAAAAATAATATTTTCATTATGGAATCTGGAAATTAAGTTTTTAAGGGATGTACTTGAATATTATATAAAGTTATTTTGGAGTGAGTTTATATTTACACTATCTGAAGACTTTATTTCCGGAATATAGATTATATACTCTCCGCTGCAGGGCGCAAATCCATAATCGAAAACAATCTGCCTGGTAGGAATTTCAATACCGAAATCGGGAAACCATGATGCTTCAACCACAGAATATCGATGATCAGTTTCAATCCTCATTTCAAAACTATGGTAAGCTATTAAGATTTGGTTCTTTCCGGCTGAAACTCTGCAGTCCGGATGCAGCAATAATCTGGATTTTACGGATTGGAATGCTCCGCCCTGAATTATATCTTTTACCACAATATTATTTCCAAAAAGCAGAAAAGATCTTTCATGTTCGGGATTATTTTTGAGTCTTTTATATCCATCATGAACCGCAGTTAATTCAAATCCGTCTTCCTTTCGGGAAAAAGTTTTTAACTTAACTGCAGCCCGCCGTCCTAACCTGAACGACGAATAAAATTCGCCCTGATCCTGGTCATTAAGAGTTACTGTATTATGTGCTCTGGATGATCTGGAGTAGCTTCTTTTTTCCCCGGGGTTATATTCATAAACACCGGTATCAATAATCAATCTTTTTTTTTCCGCACATAACTCGAAAGAAAAAATATCTCCGTGTCCATGTGCCGGAAGATTATCCGCGCCTAACTTTCCGCAGTCAACAATTAAATCTATATCATCTCTATGTATTCCATAATAACCGCCGAAAGGCTGGGAAACAAAAGTATTCTGTACTACTTCCTCTCCAACCATATATTTCCATGCCTGAATACAGTCCGAAGGGGATGACGCCATATGATAACCGCCATCACTGAACTGAGCAATATATCCATCTGACATTGATAGATCAGAAATTACCTGAATCATTTTTGATAGAATTCCATAAAGCTTGTTTTTTAGTTCCTGATTGTGAACTACGTTATAGCATTCAAGCAAATCTATGAATACCTGGCTGTGATATGAAGGAGATAATTCATAATGCATTCCATCTTTGAGTATTTGTAAGTCGAGTTCTCTATCCAGCAGTTTTTCACCTTTTCTCAGCCATTGATTTGAATGCTCCGAAATAAAGAAGTCGTTTGCCCATAAAAGCGCTTTTATATTTTTTATAATATGATTACCCCCGATATCGAGTTCGGGATTTTCATATAGAAATTGAATTTGAATATAAAGTGAATTCAATAGTTTCTCACTGAAATTGATATCAAGGTTTTCTCTTCTTCTGGAATATTCATACATCCATACAACTGTACGTATAGATAATGCATAACTGTTCCAGTTATCTAAGGCATAATTTTTCATATAGGGAGGATTTGAATCGATCCAGTCAGTAACTATTTCTTTAAAATCAGAATTACTGGTTTCCGAAAGATATTCCATATAATGAAGATTCAATTTCCAAAGCCTGGTTCCTGTGTTCAATTCTTCTCTGTGCCAGTCAAAAGGAATACTGAAAACTTTAGGTTCGTTCAGGAAATTGAATGAATAATGTTTGCCTGTTTTGGAGAAAGCACCGGATTTCCTGATAAGTATTTCCTGTTTAAATTTATTATTAACCTGAAAAACTGTTTTCCCGTTATTATTCAATTTGATCCGGTATCTTGCAGACATACCGGTTCTGAGTTTTCTCCTGAGAAGATATTTAAGACGAAAATACAGCTGAGCTGGATGAGTATTAATAATTGAATAGATGAACGCATTCATATTTTGTTGGATACGCTTAATTTTTTTTCCAGCAATTCTTTTAGTGCTGGTGCCATTACATAGCATTGCCGGAAAGAAGAGGCTTTATGATCTGGTTCGGGTAGTTTTGCCGGGGGATTCATCACTGTTTCGAACAAACCAGTAATACCTTCCACAACACATCTGTTTCTCAGGATTTCAATGGTATCCCCTGCTGCTCTCATGATCGGGTATTTTTTAATTATTCCTCCGGTATCTATTCCCCTGTTTATCAAATGAATGGTAACTGCGGGTTCATATCCGAGAAGTATGGACCATTCGCAAGCGTTCATTCCCCGGATCTCAGGAAGAGGTCCCGAATGAGCATTCAATATTTTTCCATTTGAAGCTGAGATGAATTCATCTTTCAGAATACCGCCTCCACCATATATCACCCAGTCAGGCTGATTATTTCTGATGAAGGAGATCGTAGCATGATCATTCAAAGATTTTACAGTCAGTTTAAGAACATTGTTTTTTCTGCACCATTCGGAAATAGATGAATAATTTATCTCATGATACCTCATAAAACTCTCAACCGGCTCAATCTCTTTTGTGTGAGTCTTATACATCCTGTTAAAAGAGGTAAATATTGCCTTACTTCCCTTTTGTCTGACTAATTGTTTCAGCCGCTTAATTCCAAAAGGACTAACGACAATCACGGCTTTTATTATGTGTCCTTCACGTTTAAGCAGTTCTGATAATGATATTACATTTTTTGCTTTATCAAAACCTGCAGTGATAATGATATCTGCTTTTATGATAATCCTTCCTTCTTCAATATTGAAATTATTTTCATCAGAGCATCTGCTAAATATTTCGCAGCCCAGTTTGGATAACGATACATCATATATCTGCCTCTTAAAGGAGTGGACCCGGCTACTGCTCCGTTCAGGCCTGAAATAATATTACTCGCTGCCTGCTTGCTGCATACGAAATCTATTGTCTTTGCCGCGGCGTTTAAAATCCGTAAATCACTAGTCTGCTGATAATAATTCATTAAACATATTGCAAGTTGTACATTCCCGGTAAGACATGAATATGATCTGACAGGTTTAAGGTCATAATAAAACGCTCCGGGTATCCGCCCGTTATTTAATTCGCTGTTCCTGATAAAGTGGTCAAGAATCTTTCTGAGTGGTTTTTCGTATTTATCATATTGATTGAGGATTCTTGCGCTTTCCTGGAAACTTCTTAATGTATATGCAATTGTATGAGTAAAAGCAGGTTTATGGTCATCAAAACTCCATCCCTTAAAGGCTCCATTATCAAGCTGTAATTTCAGAATTCTGTCCAGGACTCTTACTGCGGCCGCTTTGATTTTATCATCATTAGTAAGATTCCAGATCTCAAGCATTGGCCAGGCCACCTGAGTATAATATGAAGGATTAAACTTACCTCTGTAATTTCCAATTTCCCAAATCCCATCCGGAGTGAGATTATCGGATAACCATTTTGCGCCTTTATATCCGGCTTCAATCCATTTCGAGTCTCCTGTCTCCAGGTGAAGTGATGCCATCCCCTTTAATATTTGTGCAGTGTTGAATACACTAGGTTTCTCCTGATTATTATTCTTATGTACGCCGGCATTCCAAAATCCCTTGGATTTCTGGATTGAAAGCAGCCACTCACCTAAAGATTCAGCTGATCTGAGAATTCTACCAGGCTCTTCCTGTTTACGGGAATAATTTATCAGAGTAGGAATTATATACCCTGTGGTTTCGGGGTAGGGTTTCGACCATCCAAGCAAAGAGAAGTAAGCGCTCGATCCTCCGCTTCCTCTAATAGATTTGAGTATCCATTTAATTGAGAGATTCAGATGATCATTATAATACCTGATAATTCCAGGTTCCTTAAGACTTTTCTCTGGTGTTAAAGTATTTTCAAAAACATTTTCTGAACTATTCATTTTAGTATTGTTCATTTTACACTGCGGATTTTATAAGAGGATTGAGGTTTTTCTTTTCTTTTTTTTCTAATACTTTCCCATTAAGAACGAAGTCAATCTGCACTCTCATGCGCTGACCTACTTTATTCCAGTTGTAGTATTCGGAATACTGCTTGAATCCGTTAATTCCCATTCTTTCACATTGTTCAGGATCGCTTAAAAGATTATCAAGTGCTGCAGCCAGTGATTCCGGATCATCAGGTTCAATTGTATATCCGGTTACTCCATCAGTAACGAAATCTGGTATAGCCCCAACTCTTGTACCTATAATTGGGAGTGAGTACATCATAGCTTCAATAAAAACAATACCAAATGGTTCAAGCCGGGTTGGCAGACAGAAAATGGAAGCTTCAGCAAACTTGGATGCTACCTCCGACAGGGGTAATTTGCCGAATATACTGCAATTAGGTATATCTAACCGTGGAGCCATACGGCTTATAATTGTCAAAGTAGCTTGAGGATGTTTGTTTCTAAGTATCTCAAAAGCTTTTATCAGTACAGGTCCGCCTTTTCTCTCCCAGTTGCCTCCAACAAATAAAATATTCTGTTTGGCATAATTTCTTTTCTCAAGCATCCGCTGATTGAGCGGCAGATTACTTCCTGCCAAAACTTTCTTTATTTTATTTCCTGAAATTCCGTAATCTTTAATCAGTGAGTCGGATACACTGGTACTCATTGTAAAAATCAACTCTGCATTCTGATAAATATTATGTTCTTTTTGCATCCATCTCTTTGATGGCAGTTTCCGAGAATCAAAACTTTTATAATGATTATTAAGCATCATCGTGTGATCCGTATAAACAAAATGCGGAATGTCCTTTCGGCTTGCATCAAATACGGATTGTGTCTGTATACTGAATAAAATAGAATCAGGGTCGAGTTTCCGGTGCACTATTCTTTTTATTAAAAAGAACATAAAAGAATTTCTGACAAAACTTTCCTTGACCGACTTTTTACCGGAAAGAAGATCACCTGCATATTCTATTATTATGAATAAAACGTTAAGTGCATATAAGATATAATTGCTCTTCACGATTTTAAACACATCAATGATGACTATTTCTTTTTCAGGGTACGTTTCCTTAAGAAGGTTTTTAACTGACTCGTTAATATTGGAAAATGAGCTGAGTATTATGAATGCTATTTCGGATTTCATACAATTACCTGGCATATCTTAATTAACATAATTATACGACGATTTTACTAGTCCCTTGTCAATCTCTGTTTCATTTATAATCAGTCGTGTTTTCCCGTTCTTTGTTCTGGATAAATTTTCAGTATATCTGATTCTGTATCTGAAATCCTTTCCCAGCAGATCCGTAATTTCCTTAATGAGGTTCTGTTCGTCACGCTGTGTATAATTATTCCCTTTTACAATCAGAAACTCAGCTTCTCCCTTTGTATGCTGAATTATTTGTGCCTTTTTAATATTAAAGGCATTTGCGAATATTAATCCAACCCTGACAATCTTCTGCCCGTTTTCAAGCAGCAGATATTCAACTTCCCTTCCAAGGATTTCTTTTACTACCCGGGATTTTCTTCCGCACTTACATATCAGATGATCGGAATCTATTAATACACTGTCTCCGGTGTCGTATCTCACTAATGGAAATGCTTTATTATGATATTGTGTACCAATAATTTTATATGAGGTGGAATATTCACTTTCCCTGATGAACTCGACATAAGAAAATGATTCATCCACATGAAGGCTAGAATGTTCGCACTCAAAGATATTTGCCACGCCCTCAGTCAATCCATATAATTGGCGAACTTTACAATTAAATACCTCTTCAACTTTTCTTTTCTGATAATCAAAAAGCATCTCTGAACTTGTAGTAATTATTTTTAGGTTCAGACTTCTGGCCAGACTATAAAGATTATGGTCCTGTATCAGATTTGCCAAAGATGCCAATACGGATGGATAACCATGTATCCACCTTATATTACTTCTTCTTATTTCATTCAGGTATAATTCAATTGTCTTGTCGTTTAGATGAGGTAAAGACAGGAAGAGGCGTTTAGTAAAATGGTCTCTGATCCAAAATGGGGATTTATTTTTTTTAGGATTGAGAAGAGTTTTAGCCATTATATATGCGCACCAGGTATCTATTTCAAGACCATGAATTTTCCTAAACTTCCAGTATACTGCCCACTGATGATAAATAAATTCCTTGGATATGGGGTAATGTAAACCTGACCCTGTAGTACCGCCTGTATTCAAATATGTATCAATCTCTCTTTTATTAATGATCTTTTCATAATTGTTTTTGACATCCTCCTTTGTTATAATTGGTGAGTTATAAAAATCATTCTCATTATTAATATTATAATACTTTGAGCCCTCAGTAAGAGAAATCACTTTATCAATATTTAATTCATCTCTCTCTACCCTGTCAATTTCCTGGTATTCTTTCAGAACTTCATAAAACTTTTTCGAATACCTTTTTCTGCGGAGTATAAAACCGTAAAAGTTTATTATAAGATATTTCAAAAAATAAGGAAGATGTAAATAGATATTATTCATTTGCATAATTCATTCACGTATTTATTGCAACTTTGTCTGATTCAAGGGCATTTATGATAAGCCTTGTTTTTCCGTTTGCTGATTCGATAAGCGTATCAGTATAGATTATATCAAATTGAAAATTCGTTCCCAGATATCTCTTTATTTCCTTGGAAAGAAACTTTTCATCCTGATCCGAATACTTTGGTCCTTTAATTATGTAGAATTCGGCATGACCTTTCTTTCGCTGAATGATTTGTGCTTTTTTAATATTATATAGTTCCTTAAATATTATACTTCCTATCCTGACTCTTTTAGTGTTATCGATGAGCACCAGATAATCCTGCTCTCTGCCGATAATTTCTTTAACAATTCTCGAATTTCTTCCGCAATTGCATTTAAAACCATTATCAGGGAGAAGAACAGAGTCCCCTGTATCATACCTTAGCAATGGAAACGCTTTATTATGATATTGAGTACCTATTATTTTATAATGATCCGGATGTATTTCATCTTTGATGAATTCCACGAAAGAGAAAGATTCATCAACGTGAAGATTAGAGTATTCACATTCGAAAATATTTGCCACTCCTTCGGTTAAACCATACAGTTGTCTTACACTGCATCCGAATATGTCTTCAATGTTCTTTTTCTGATAACTATATAATATTTCAGAACTGGTGGTGATAAGTGATAGATTCAGTTCTCTGATCACTTTATGAAGATTCTTGTCCTGAATAAGCCCGGCAAGTAAATTAAGAGCTGAAGGATAAGCATGTAACCATTTTATTCTGTTTCTCTTGATTTCCTTTAAATACAACTCAACCGTACTGGCATTCAGATGAGGAAGCGAGAGTAATAACTGCTTAGTGCTATACGATTTAATCCAGAATGGAGGCCTGGTTTTATCCTTATTAAGAATAGTTTTACCGATCAGATATGCACACCAGGTGTTAAGATCAGCTCCATGCATCATTCTGAATTTCCAGAACATTGCCCATTGATGATAGATAAACTCACGTGATACGGGGTATTTTAATCCGGAACCTGTTGTGCCGCTGGTATTCAGATAAGAGTTTACATGTTTTTCATTCAGAATTTTATCATAATCAGTTTTAACCGTTTCCTTATTGATTATGGGTAATGAATAAAAGTCTTCTTCATTTTTGAGAATATAATAATCAGAGTCTTTTGATACCTCTAATAGTTTCTTTATATCCAGTGACGGGAATTCATTTTTATCTTTATTCCGGTATTCATCAAGAATTTTATAAAAATGTTTGCTATACCTCTTCCTTTCGAGAAAGTAACCATAAAGATTAACTATTATTACTTTCAAAAAATGTGGGAAATAATTATACAGAGATTTCATGGTAGCTCTTAATGCTTTCGTCTATATATTTTATAAATTGTCGCGTATGGACATCTGAACGGAATAAATGAAATTTTTTATATGCGTTTTCCGAATAAATCTCATAATTCTGATCATTGACGGATAATATGGCTTCAGTTAGCTGTCTGGAGTTTTTTGGCTCAACTAATATTCCCTCTTTACCATTTTCGCATATTTCATTGATTGCCAGAAGATTTGTTGAAATAACCGGTATACCAAGCGAATAAGCTTCAATGATTATCCCCGGATATCCTTCTTCACTCCGGTAACTGGGAAGCAGCAGAACGTCGTAAGTATTCAATATTTCCAATACTCTGTCGCTTTTTAATGCACCCTTATACTTTGCTTTATAACCGATAAAATGATCCGGGGTATATTCTTTTTCTGTTATGGGTCCATAAATATCTATTGTATAACTATCATCTGCGCTAATTGAGGCTTCAAGAATTTGATCTATGCCTTTCCCTTTACAAACATGACTTATAAACACAAACCGTTTTGTAAATACTCTTGGCAAAATTGGTTTAATTTTATCTGACCTCACGTTCGGAAACCAGAATGACCTGGGATTTATTTTTGAGAAATACTCAACAAGGTATTTTGTTTCGAAAAAAAGCATATCTGCTTTTCTTAAAACCCATCTGAGAATAGCTCTTTTAACAAAGCCGCTGTTATCATAATACTGATGAAAATTACCGGCAAATTTTCTCAGACTGGTTTTCTTATTCAATAATTTTGATAACAGTATTACCAGAGGAGCTATCGTAAAATATACTGATGCTGTACCATGTATAGAGATATGTTTGAAACTAGATATTTTCTTTATAATTGATAGATATATAAACAATGTTGCAGAAAATTTTGACGAATAGTTTTTGCTGTTAAGATCTATTACATCATATGAAATTCCGGACCTGTCAAGATCGGAAAGTAGTTGTTCGAAGAGAACAATTACACCGCCTGTTAATTCAGGTCTCGCCCTATTAGTGCACGGACCGAGTAAAAGAAGATTTTTCATTTAATATTGCTGAAATGAAACAGATTTTTGCAGATTATAATAGATGCTGTAAAGAGAGTTATATTTGGCAGCGCATTTCATTATGCTGAATTCATCTATCGTTTTTATTGAATTTGTTGAATACTTAATACGCAGATTTTTATCCTGGATTAATTTAAGTATCTCCTTAGCAAGAGCATTCGGATTCTCTTTGGGAACCAAAGATCCGTTGCGCCCGTGTTGAATAACTTCATTATTGCTTCCAACATCAGTAGCAACGACAGGTATTCCTGATGCAAGTGCTTCAAGTAACGCAATAGATAACCCCTCCCATCTGGAAGACATAACCCACAAATCACTGCTCTCAAGCAATTCAGGTATATCACTTCTGGCACCCGTAAGTACAACATTGCCATCCAGACTGTTTGCAGTAATAAATTCCTGAAGCGTATTTTGCAGACGGCCAATTCCAACGATCATCAGATCTGGTATCTGCATGCTTCTTTTCTTAAGAATATCCTTTAGAATAACGAATGACTTCAGCAAAGTAAGATGATCCTTCTGATCATCAAGTCGGCCTACTGCAATTATCCTCTTTACTGAGTTATTTATGATCCTCTCTCCTGAGTGAAATCGTCTGATGTCAATTCCATTAAATATAATTTCGATGTTATCGGGGGAAACCCCTATTTTATTCCTGATCAGGTTGTAAGTATTCTTTGATATGGCTACGTATTTTTTAATATAATGTTTAATAAAAAAACGATGCAGAACCGGGAATGATATTACAGTATTGTGAATTGTTTCAATAAGAATTTTATTCAGGCCAAGAGAGGCGAAGATGGAATATATTGTGATAATTTCAGAATGTGTATGAATGATGTCAGGTTTTCTGATCTTAATAGCTTTTCTGATTTCACTGATAGCTCTTGTACGATTTTGGTGAGGGATTTTATTAAAACTGACTACAGTAATTCCTCTGCTTAATAATTCATTCCTGTAGTTTTCCTCAAAATCCGGATCCCCGGATTTCCCAATTGACCATACTTCCAGAGTATGTTCAGTATTGGAATTAAGAACAATATCTCTGACAAGCATCTCAGCCCCGCCGGGACTGAAAGAGAATACTAGGTGTGCTATTTTCATTTATTTTACTTCCTGGAGCAATATTTTACTTACTTCTTTTTTCTGCGCGGGTATATGCACCGGTTTCTTTTCCTGTTTTACCTGAAGATGAATATTCATCAAAAGAGCAAATGATAACCAGAGATATTTATTGTATGTTAACCCAAGCGTTAAACCCATTAATAAGAAAGCAAGGACAGACATATAGATCCAGAAGTATTCCGTGTATATTATTTTACCGAAGTGCTTACTCATCATATTCACCATGAAGATCAGAAATGCAGTAAATACCACAATCCCTGATTCCGCCAGAATTTTAATATAAATATTATGAGGAGCAATGGAATCCTTGCTCAAATATGCCTTTGCAAACTTTGGAGAGTATAAATGATATTGATTCATTCCAACTCCCAGAAGAGGTTTGTCTGCAAACATAAATATTCCTGCATACCAGCTATGCATACGATTAATAGCAGTTCCGGATTTTTCACTTCGTACAAGTACATTCTTAACAGGTTTTAGATTTGCAATTTCTTCATGGTAACTTATGAGTACCATTGCCATTATCAGAAATGCCGCTGAAATGCCTATAAGGCTTTTTGTTAGCGATAATTTAAGGTACCTGAAAATTATCAGGATAGTCATTACAGTAAGCATAAGAAAGGAGGATAATGAACCGGCAAAGAATATAGAATAAGTAAACGCAAGAACTGAAACTGCCAGCAGAATATATTTACGGTTCTGCTTAAATAGAAATATTGAAATAAACAGAAATGATAATAATTGAGAAGCAAACTCATTGGGATCTCCTGTCCCGCCGGTCTTTCTGAAAGTATATTTTGAAAGAGTAGTATTCGATAATAAAATAATTACGGAAATAATCATGGAGATCCATATAAAATACATCAGCTTTTTACTATCATAGTTGATGTAATAAACAACAATAACAAAAGCACCAAATAATAATAGAAAATTATTAAACAGCTTAACCCAGTCACCTGTTGGCGTATTCAGAAGCATAACAATAAAATTCAAAGCAAGAAATATGTTTAATGGAATCATTTCCCTCAAAATCACCTGGTTTGTAATATTCCGGTAGATCCTTATCGCATTAAAAAACATAAAGAGCAGAAAAATGAGCCTCAGGATATTTTCACCAAATCTCACAACCAGGAATTTATCATTAAACAAACTGAAGATAAAAATCAGGTTTACAAAATCTAAAAAAAGTAGTCGGTAATTTATTCTAGAAACCATATTGAATATTTTTTATAACCCTTCGGGCAAATATTATTTCCACAAAAAGCTGAGCAAGATGAATGAGTATAATTCCCGTAATTATATCAATGTCAAGTATGTAATGAGTAATAAGGATTATAGCTGCTAGCCTTATCGCATTCAGAAACAGTTCAAGTTTATTATATGCGAAAGTCTTTGATAGCACTGTAAACATACCTGTATATATGAGCAGCACCCGGGTAAGAAATAAAATAAACGCATATACTACGGCATAGAAAGTCAGGTATTCAGGTTTTATCAGATAAATTATGTATGAAAAGAAAAGCGATACTATAATACTTCCTGAAAGAAAAAACCACGACAACTTTTTAAGGTTTTTGATATAAGAAATAATAAATTCCGTTCTATCCATTCTGAGTTTAGATATCAGATAGTTTCTGACTGAAGTATAGAACACCAATAAGACCCCGATGAATGTCATTGAGTAACCCATATCCGCAAGCACAACGTTATTTTTCCCGGTAAGATATATGATGAAATATCGGCCTGCATACAGATATAAAAAACCTGATATATATGTTAAAGCTGAGTATTCTATATACTCATATATCTTTCTGAATATAGCTGCTGCGCTGGGTACACGGCCCTTATATTGCTTAATACCTTCGATCATAACACTTATATTGATATATCCGAGATGAATCAGTGTAGGTATAAACGGCAGAAACAGGGTTTCTATAAAAAGCTGATTCAGAGAAAATGTTCCTTCTATAAATAAATGTATCAGGAACATTATCCTTAAGACGAATATCAAAATCGAGTGGAAGAGAAGGACCTTTAGCCTGTTCGTTGCTAATAGCCAGTTCTTAACGAATATCCAGGAAAGCTGTGATATTACCAGGAAATACAGAAGTGTATAATTTAAGGGCAGTGCTTCCAGATTAAAAAGAGCATTAATTTCCTCTCCCCAGAAATAACCGGCAGCAATGATCAGTACAAATAATAATATCTGCAGAAAGCTATTAACATATTTTGAAAAGTTATCCAGCTTATAATATCGTAAGAAACTTATAGACAGGCCAAATTCAAATATGAAAGATAAAACAAGCAGAATCTGATTTCCTGAAGTAAACCAGGCCATGTAATCAGTGTTCAGAATATAAGGAATTAGTAAACCGATAATGTACGTCGAAGCACTGAAGATCATGTTTGAAAGCAGAAACCAGCTTGTTTCTGTGAGTAATTTCTGCTTCAGGTTATTTTCTTTTATAAATACCAGGAAATCCTTAATGCTCTTTTTACGCTTTATAGATTTTACGTAATTATTTCCTGATATGGACTCGAGCGTATTTTTGAACAATTATGCCTTTATGATCTTCAACGGTTAAATTTACATCATAGATATTAAATTAAACTGATTTGCTGTTCCTTTTCTTAAATAATCCTTTCGTGTTATTTGCTTCATCATAGGTATAATATCCATATCTTTTGCCGTATGAGAAGGGTGCATTCGCAAAGTCAAAATCGTTAAGTACTATGCCTCCCACTTTTACGTTAACCTGCTCTAACAGGTCCGCTGCTCTTTTTAATTCCTCAGCATAGGTCTGTTCTGCCCTCACGACAAGAATAACTTCATCAACTTGTTTTGCTAAGTGAATTGCATCTGTAACGGGATTCAACGGCGGGGCATCATAGATTATAAAATCATATTTCTGTGTCTCAAATTTCATAAAATTATGCATTCTCGAAGAGGATAAAATGAGTGAAGGATTTACCATCCTCGCTCCGCAGGTGATTACATCCAATCCTTTAACATTTGTTTTCTTAACAACTTCATGGAATTGTTTCTGTTCGAGTAAATAATCGGTCAAACCTGGACTCATTTGTTTATTAAAATATTTATGCACTACAGGACGCCGGATATCTGTATCTATCAGAAGTACATTTTTCCCCAGATTAGCCAAAGTTATAGCAACATTTGAAGCAGTTGCGCTTTTGCCTGCTGCAGGGCCCGCACTGCTTATCAGCAACGACTTCAGGTTTCTATCAATAAAGGAATAGGCAAGATTTATCCCAAGTCTGAGGTATGATTCATATGCTTGTGTATTTGGGTTGCTGCTTTTTATCAGACCATTACCGTTAGATTTAGCACCAGATTCCAGAAGTTTATTTCCATTTCCGGTTATCTGGAGCTTTGGAATTATGGAGATCAATTTAAATCCAAGTACTTCAATATCTCTCGGAGTGTGAATTTTGTTTGTAGCTGAATATGTAATAAATGCCAGCACTATGCCAAGAAAAATACCTGCGAGAATACCAATCAGGAAATTAAATTTAACATTCGGAGAAACCGGATCAGTGGGAACGTCTGCCCTGTCCAGAATATTCACTTTTCCGAATGATGATCTTTCTGCAAGCAGGGCTTCTTCATACTTTTCGCCGATTTTGAGATATAACTTTTCATTAAAAAGCCTTTCACGCTGTAATTGAGCGAGTTCTATGGTTTGTGTAGGTAATGTATTCATTCTCGATTCATACTTTAATAGGTTTTCGTAGAGTATTTTCTTTGTTAAATCCAGTGATTCTATCTTGGTCTGTAATCTCTGTACTTCACTTGAAAGATCAGAAATCTGGTTCCTGTCTGCGCTTCCGCTGCCTACTACTGAATAATTATCGATGGATGAAGCTACATAGCTTTTACTCCGCTCAGTGAGTGTTGCTTTTAATGAATCTATAGCGGCGTTTATTTCCTTCAGCTTCAAATTGTACTGATCATAATTCGATCCAGAAATAATACTGAGCTTAAGAATATCCCTTTCTGTTTCTTTTTTAGCAATCATCCGCTGCAGTTCAGTAATATATTGATCATCCACAGCTGTAATCTTCTTGGTTACTTTAGGAGATAACTTATTCAGTTCCTTCTTATATTCTTCCAGAAGGAATTTACTGTTTTTATAGTCTAGTTCATTAGCTTCCAGTTCACTTTCAAGAGAAGCAACCTTTGTAGTTAAAGTGCTTGTCTCAGCATCCAGTTCTTTTATGCTTGCCTTCTGCAGATAGCTTTTTAAAGCAGAATCACTCTGAGATAATCTTTGTGTTTTGATCCTGTTTTGCTCTTCAAGAAATAACCTTAGTTCTGTAGCATTAGCGCGGCTTTTCCGTAAATCTATTTCATTATATGCGTCTGAGTAAGCGTTTGCTATCATGGCAGCTTCCCTGGGATCAGGACTCTTTATTGAGAACTTTACTACATTAGTTTCTTCTTTATTATCCAGCCACATATTATCTGACAGAATAGTGGCAATTTTATTATGAAGATAATCCTGTGGAAGGTTTCTGGTTTTTATTGTTGTAACAGCCTGCTTAATAATATTCAGAGTGTCTTTTGTATTCTCTATGTATAGCTGTTTAGTTATTTTATCCGCAACTTTCTTAAGAAGATCCTTTGATTTTAAAACTTCGAGCTCAGTCTGAAGATCTCTGAATGCATTATCTGTAGTCTTGGATGTTATCCCCAGTGTCTGCTCCGCATTATTATCTTTGATAATTATTGTGGTAGTTGCTTCGTAAAGTTTATCCCTCGTCAGGGTATAAACCGCTGTGGCCAGCAGTGTTAATACAAAAACAATGATTATAGTCCATCTTTGCCTGTATAGAATTTCAAAGATCTGTGATAACCTTAATTGTTCTTCATTTTGCTGTCTATTGTACATAAATGCCCTATATTATTATTTAAAGCTTCGCCCGGTCAGTCACATAAGACTTACTGGTCCTGCTTACATTATCATTTATTAGATTTAAAATAAAATCATTTTAATTACACTCAAGATTGAAAGCAGGACCCTGATGATCCTGCTTCCCTCTTATTCCAACCAGGAATAATTACTTCATCAGGATCATTTTTCTCATTGAGTTGAATCCTTTAGCTTCCATCTTGTAGAAATAAATACCGCTGTTCAATCCGGCTGCGTTAAATTCCACGTCATAATTGCCTGCTTCTTTGTACTCATCCAGTAATAGTGCTACTTCCTCACCGAGAAGATTAAATACAGATAACCTTACTTTGCCCGCTTGTGGAATAACTAAATTAATAACAGTACTGGGATTAAAAGGATTCGGGAAATTTTGTTTTAATTCAAATGTCAGATCACTATCTATAGTTACTTCAATTTCATTGGAATAATTAAATGATCCATCTAGATTGATCTGTTTTAATCTGTAACGGTATTTTCCCTTATCAGAGAAAACATTATCTGTAAAAGAATAAAAGACAGGTTTGGCACTGTTCATTGCTCCTTCAACAAAACCTATTTTATTCCAGTCAATTATTTTATTAAAATTATCAGAGGAGCTTCCTCTTTCAATATCGAATCCTGAATTATTTACCTCCGATTTTGTTGACCAGTGCAAATCCACTTTCCGGGCTTCAGCAGAAGCTGTAAATGAGGAGAGTTCAACCAGCAGAGGAATATCTCCCGGAGATAAAACCTCGATTGCTGAGATTTTTGGTCTGTTGGAAGTCGCAGAGAAATCAATATTCAGTTCACCGTCTCCCACAAAGGCATGATATAATTTTTTCACAGCGGTCATTGTGCCAACCTCTGCTATGATATCATAATCTATAAGGACAGGCGTTCCCTCAATACTGACACTGAAAACCCGGTCACCCGGTGATCCCGCAGTTCCACTGCCGCCAGTAGCACCAAACCAGATTTCAGCGAAGTGCAGCCAGATTGAGTAATTTCCACTTGCAACCGGGATGTTATAGGAAAAGCTTCCGAGAACATTATCAGAACTCCTTTCAGTTCTATACAGTTCATCGAAGTCTGTTCCGGCAATGTCGGTTATATTGTTATTCTCATAAAGCTTTGTGCCAGTGAAATATCTGTCAGACAAAAATGTTATATCTCCAAAAGTTACATTGCTGTTAGATCCGGAATTAATTCGAATAGCTGCTGTGGCCGAACTTCTTAGCTCAAGTACCAGAATGTTTGAAAGGCTGCTTGTTCTTCCACCCTCTTCCTGAATAACTGCGGCTATATAATTAAGACCGCCTGAATCAGGATCTGTTCTGGTCAGAGTAATTGGGATGGTAACTGTTCCATCCCCGCCTGTTGTTGTGCTGTCCTCATTTATAACTATAACACTATTGGCTTCAAATGGATCAATATCGAAGCCGCCTCCGGGTACATTTGCTCTGAACAAACCGCCTTCCAGTTTTAATATCTTTACTTTAGAATTGGGTGTGCCTGTAATTTTTATAATCTGTGAGGCGTTGGTAACAGAAAATGGATTTTCAGAAATCCCTTCAACTGCTATGGTTGGAACAATAGTCTCGCTGGATTTTATTGTATTCTGAGATGCCCCTTTGCTTCCGGGTATTCTGTACAACTGACCAGTTTGAGCAGAACCGTCACTGAAATCAATTCTAACGGTTGAACCAATCAGTTCAATCCCGGAAACACTTCCTGAACTCCGTGGTCCGCCGGGTTGTGATCCTTTTATACTGGTTGGATCAACATCTATTGAGAATGTAAACAGTTCTCCGGGATTAAAATCATTAAATGTCACTTCTAATCCTTCAAAACCTTCACCGTTATTACCAAAGTGACTGCTGCTGGCAAAACCTACAACAGCTGCATTACTATCAGGTGTGAATTTCTTACCCACGATATCTCCCGCCTTGCCGGAAGGATCAAAAACTATATCGGGCATTATTGCTGTTGATAAATCTACTGTGATCTTTGTTATATTCTGACCATCAGGCGAACTATTTAATATTCTGAATGAGTGCGGATGATACGTACTTTGCGTAAGAGAATTTGAATTGCTGAAAGGCGGTATAATTGAAAATACCGCACTTGAATTGGTTGACTGTGGTACAACTTCAATCATATCCCATGTTACAGGTAATGGCTCAGCTCCCCTAGAAGTAGCAATAATGCCAACTGCTGTTGAAGATGTCAGCCAGTTTCCCGGAATTTGCTGCGGCCCACCGAGTGGAATCTCAGCACCTGCATTTACCGAATAACTGCATTGAACTGTATTGTTGCCCGGATTGACAAGCATAAAGAAATCCAGGTAAGTTTTATTCAAAATTGAAACACCTTCTCCGGGACCAAATTGCTGAGATACAGGAACTCCGTTTTGTTCCATAACTATTTCAATTCCTCCAAGTCCGTCATTTGCAGTTGCCGCTATCTTCAGATAATTATCCTGATCACCGGTACCAAGGAAAATTCCCATAGACTGACTGTTCTTTGGAGTAAAACCTGCGAAAGGCGCATTGATACGGGTATGCACTATGAAGGGTTTATTAAATGCATCAGTGTTAACGCCGAACTGAAAAGCATATTCCTGGCTGTTCAGGTTGCCAAATGCATCGCCTGAGGTAATATCATCAATTGTTAATACACCGGCAGCACCGCCGGCTGTCATTTTGCCCGGGTCATATAAGTTTCTATAGTTATCTTTGCCGTTTATCATTAAACCGGTAAAACCAAGATTTAGAATGCCGCCCTGTTCTGGACTATCATTATTCCATGTATGTATTACAGGTATATTTGATGTAGTTCCGTTATTTTTATCCAGGGCAAATGCGTCCGTTATATCATTAACATTGTCATTATCATCATCAGGATCATTCAAATCAGAAATTTTGTCTTTATCCCAGTCACCCGGAATATTCGAAGGATTACAAGGATCAGTTCCATTCGCTAATTCATCTGAATTGGTATAACCATCCTGATCTGCATCTCCATTAGGATCACTGGTATCACAGGTGGAGTTATCATTTGGTTCAAACACTGTAATTGTTCCGCTTATAAGATTGGCTACCCAGATGCTGCCCGGAAAAGTTTCATTGTCGCTTCTGGTTATAACATCGAGAGGTCTTGTGCCGAAATTAGAAAATAATTCAATTTTACCGTTGTCAACAACAGCTGTTCCTTCATTATTCAGCACTATTCTGTAAATTGCTCCATCGAATACAGCAGTTATTAAATTACCTTTCATTGCATTATTAAAATTGGAAGCGGTATATTCCGCCAAACCATTCGTCGATGAATTAATTGTAGTTAGGGCAAGGTCTTCCACACCTGGAATCAGATATGTGCACTGCCTCGGATCTTCCATACCTTGCGGTATCGGCGACTGAGGGTTGGAGTTATTAAAAATATTCTGCCTGTTTGCCCTTGTAGTATTTGGATGACCTCCGTAATACCCGTTTGAAAGAAGATGTAAACCATCAGCATAACTTTTTCCTCCTTCAACTGTATCATCCGCACAGTCAATGGGAGTGCCTCCCCATCCCGCATTGGGACCGTTATCGAAAGTGTATATTCTTCCTGATTTTGCAATTAAAACATCATATGGATTGCGGAATCCCGATGAGAATACCTGTACCGGACCTCCCGGAACCAATACTGCCTGATTCTTGCCATTATTCCCACCGAATGGATCATTCTGGTCATTCACACCTGGCCGGTCTTCATCATCAAGAGTAGGCATATCATAAGTGGTATTTCCGATTGCATTCAAATCCACTTTTATAACTGCTGCTGAATATGCAAACTCTGGCAAATAAGCCAGATTTGCTGATAAAGCACCCATATTTGTGTGTCCCCCAACACCAACATAAAGTGTATTGGTGCTTTGATCTAAATCCATCCCGTTTAAAGAATGATTTTCTTCTGATCTGGGCAATCCTCTTACCAGGTCTACTTTTACCCACGCAGTACCGTTCCAGGTAAGTTTTGAGATAATACCTGAGTTAGTATCCAGATTAAGATCGCCTCCCTGAAGCCCGGCACCAACACGCGGATCACTTGATGTTACATAAATTATCGGATTCTGCGAGGTGCCTGTTACAAGAATTCCGGTTACTTGTCTTTTATTTACCGTCGTATTGAGGGTTCCGTCATCATTATGATTTGGTATTTGTTTTATAAGGAGAATAGTTTCTGTGCCGGTTACACGATATGAATTCTTTCCATCACGCACTACTGTAAATACTTTAATTGTTCCGTCAACCTGTGACACATAAAGTCTGCCATCAGGACCAAATTGTAACGAAGTAGGATATGCAATAGTTGCATTCTGCAGATCGCTCGATCCAAACGAAATCGTCTGAGCATTGAATTCGGAGAACAGCAATGTCAATAATATCAAAATTGAACAAACCTTTTTCATCATCCCTCCAGGATAAAAAATATTTAGATAATCATTAAGACTTTAAGAGATATAGATTTTAGGATTGGATTACAACGTGCTGATTCTTTGAATGAAGTGTCGCAAATCATTCCGCATACCTTCTGGATATAAAACATGGCGATCGAGTTATTAATCATAGTCCCTTAATTTAAAAGTAATTATTTCTTCAACAATGGCAAGAGAATTGACACTAATCAGGAGAATAATGAGAGCTTTGGAGTGTTTTATTCATTAGTATATATCGTATATTTTCATCTTGCTTAACCTTAACCTGCAGCAGCTTTGAATAAAGAATTCCGCATATTTCATCGATCTCATTATTCAGATCTATTGACTTTCCCCTGCTTACAGCTTCCGAATGAATGTCATTTGTTAATCGATCCCCAGGATAATTCTTTCCAACAAATTGATAAACATGCTTTATCATTGGCCCGGGTTGATTAACAAGTTCTTCATATGAGAACAACATCACATCTTCCCTTTTATCTAATCCCAGTTCAAAAAACAATGAGTTTCTCGCGAACCAGAATAGCGCAGCAGCATCGTAGGGATTCATATTCTTAGCAAAATACTTTTTTATAATCTTATGTACGTTCCCCGAAATTCTTTCTGAACGCCAGTTATTATTTATTCTTTCCGCGATCGGAGCCAGATCTTTTACTCCGTTATCTTTTCCAAAATGCTTGATATTGGATTTTGCCACACTCTTGTAATCACGGTACATCCATAAAGCTTTTGCCCCGCTAAAATAATTGAGCAGCTTATCAAGATTTTGTGATTCCACCAGTGGTTTCGATATAATGAGTTCTGTATTGCTCTTATCAAAGATGCTTTTCACCTGGTCCAGGGGGAGTAGTCTTAGCTTCTCAGGATCATTCGGATCAGACAATTTACTGAATTCAGGATATACTGCAGCCCGGAGATCCTTCTGAAATATTTCATACATCAGAGTTGTTCCGGATCGCTGGCATCCTGTTATAAACAGAATGGCAGGATTTTTTACAGGTTTATTAAACTTATGAATTATGTTCTTTGTAACTCTAAGTCCCGCAAAATAGATTCTCTTCTTCAGATCTTTGCTGATCAATGTCTTCATTTCATCTCACATAGTTATTAGCAAATCATGTACTCTGTCCCGTATATTGTATAATGGATTATTCAGATCTCTGCTTTACGTGATTTCTGTTTCAATCCTCTGTTCAGATGCTCTTCCATAATTTTGAAAGATGATGCACAGAATGCGTTATTTAATAGAGTTTCTTTGTTATATAAAAATTCTCCTGTAGTTGCATCTGTCACATATCCTCCTGCATATTTAACAATTGCATGACCCGCTGCAGTATCCCATTCCCAGGTAGGACCGCTTCTGTAATATAAAGATGCTCTGCCTTCGGCAATCAGGCAGAATTTTATTGAACTTCCTGCGGTGATAGTTTCATCGATTACAAAATTGGAAAAGAAGAGGTCCTCTTGCACGCTGGAATGTGAGCGGCTTTTTACAACTGTTAACTTTTCCGGATTTTTGTTTACACATAATTCCCTGATCTTATCATCATATTGTTTGTACGCTCCGGTACAATCTGCATAATAAAGCTCCTGAGTTACAGGTACATAAATAACACCTGCTACTGGATTATCATTTTGTATCAATGCAATATTCACCGTAAACTCACCGTTCCTGTGAATGAATTCCTTTGTTCCATCTAATGGATCAACAAGCCAGAAGTATTTCCAACTTCTTCTGCTTTCATAATCCGGCAAATGATCTTCCTCAGAAACGACTGGTATCTCCGGATATAACCTGCTGAGATTTGCTTTTATAAGATCATGTGAGTTCCTGTCGGCAATTGTCAGAGGCGAATTATCTGCTTTAGTGGATATTTCAAAATCTTCGCTGTTGTAGATCTTTAATATATCTTCGCCTGCCCGTACAGCAATGTCGTTTAATCTGTTGATATCTATTCTCATTTTTACCAGGGTTTAAATATTATTCCCTTATCATAGAGCAGATTATTTATTTTTGTAACTGATTCCTCAATATCCTGTTTACCCGGAACCTTTAAATCAAAGGATATATCAGTTGAAAGATCTTCTCCAACCCATACAACTTCAATCTTATCGGGATCTACTGTAGTCTTAATTATTTCAAGATCATCCTGTTTGAGTTCAATGGCTGTTACAATGCTGATAGTTCCGGCATCAAGAAGAATATGAATCACCTCAGAAAGTCTTCGCAGATGTTCTTCTCTGAATAAAGATTTCTCTTCAGATTTAATATCCGCGTCAATTCCGTATATAACGCTCCCGATACCAAGGAAATAAACCACCTTACCGTGGCTGAACAGCCGGGCCTCCAGTTCCCTTGCAATTTCTTTCTTACCGGCTCCTCTCGGACCAGTAATAAGAATAAGCGTGGCTTTCTGATTATACTTTTCAGCACGCTTTTCATCTGTGATCGTACTCTTTTGCCATTTATAATTCCTAATTATAACCTTATCCCTTACCCAGGATAATTTATCATCCATGCCCGTCAGAATTATTCCCCCGCCGGCAATTTCATAGTCATCAACAATTACAAATCTGCTTGTTAAAGCGATATCTTCATTCTTATCAAACGCAATCGCTTTATTCAAATACAAAACACACTCAGCTACATCATGCCTGTTCACAGCTTCTTCATTCTCTTTCAGTTCAAGGCTCGAGGCATTCAAAATATGTATGATCTGTTCCAACCGCACTTTTACTTTGTCGGTCCCAAGTTTCAGAAAGTAATCCTTCTTTTTTACAAATGGCTTCTTACCCAGCCAGAACAAATTCACTTTTATTCTTCTGGCCACCTGCGGCTTTAATTCATTAGTTTTAACTGCAATCTCACCCCTTGAAATATAGATCTGTTCTTCAAGGGTAAAACCGGTATTCTGACCAGTGACTGCTTCTTTCTGCAGCGGAGTATTAAAACTTTCAATGGTTTTAATCCTGCTTTTTTTTCCGGATGGATAAAAGATAACCTCATCACCTGGTTTGATCCGGCCGCTTTCTATCTGTCCTGCAATTATTCTTCTGCTGTCATTCATTCTGGTAAATTTGTATATATCCTGTACCGGCATTCTGAAAGGCTTATCATGATTTGGTTTTTCTTTAGCGAAATTATCTAGGACTTCCAGAACTGTCTGATCTTTATACCACTCAGTGTTACTGCTGAGAGCAGTGATATTATCTCCATTCATTCCGCTGATTGGAATAAAATTCATTGGCACAATATTGAGATTCTTCAGGAATGCGGAATAATTGCTTACAATATGTTCAAAGACGGATTTACTATAATCTGCCAGATCCATCTTATTCACTAGAACGGTGATTTGCCTGATCCCAAGCATTGAAAGCATATATCCGTGTCTTTTTGAATTTTCCTGAATTCCCTCTGATGCATCTATAACCAGTAATGCTGCTTCAGCCCGTGATGCACCGGACACCATATTTTTCAGGAACTCAATATGACCCGGAGCATCAATTATTATGTAATCTCTCTTCCTTGTTTTGAAAAATACTCTTGCGGAATCAATTGTAATTCCCTGGGATTGTTCATCTTTCAATGCATCCAAGAGAAATGCGTACTCAAAAGGCTTAGCGTTGAGTTCGCACATTCTCTTAACCTGTTCAATTTTTCCATCAGGCAGGGAATTTGTGTCAGCCATTAATCTGCCGACAACTGTACTCTTGCCATGATCAACATGACCAGCAACAACAATATTCATCTGTTCCTTCTGGGAACTTCCCAGATCAATCTGATTAGCTACTAACTGTTCCTGCATAATTAATCCTATGGTTTATAAATCAAGCACGGCTTTTGTATAACCGTTCTTACATATATCCTTCACGCCTGAGAGTTTCTAATCCGCCTCCATCCTCTTTATCCTGAGCCCGGCCTGAGCGTTCAGCTACATTTTTTAACCTGCCTGTTTTTAGTTCTTCTATTATATCATCAACACTGGTTGCATCAGATTCAATCGGAAAAGTACAGGGATAACATCCCAGAGATCTGTATCTTGTGCCATTCCCCTGATTATAGTAAAGAGATACTGTTGGGATATTTTCCCGCCTGATGTATTCCCATATGTTCAGCTCCGTCCAATCCAGCAATGGATGTATTCTTAAATGAGTACCGGGTGCAAAGTCAGTTTTATACTGATTCCAGAATTCGGGTGGCTGATCACCTATATCCCAATTATTCTCAATATCTCTGGGCGAGAAATATCTTTCCTTTGAACGGCTCCCTTCCTCATCTGCGCGCGCGCCTACAATGACACCGGTGAATGCCTCTGTATTATTGTCGGGTTCATATCCGCCGCGTTCATGGTTAAACCTGTAACGCCTCCATTTTCCGGATAAAGTGTGCTTTAGCGCTTCCGATTTCAAAAGCCGGCAGCAGTTTATCCGGTCAATTTTTCCATCGGGAAAGGTATTCTTATTCCTTAGTGCCTCTTCATTCTGGCCATAAATCATATTAAGTTTCCATTCCTGAGCCAGCCTGTCCCTGTATTCTATCATCTCTGGTATTTTATAACTGGTATCAATATGAACAAGCGGAAATGGAACATGTCCGAAAAATGCTTTCCTGGCCAGCCAGAGTAATACTGTACTATCTTTTCCAATCGACCACAGCATACATAGATTTTTAAAATTGGCGTAAGCCTCCCTGAGAAGGTATACACTTCTGTTTTCAAGCTGATCTAAATGATTCATATTTTTTTGTTGTATAAATAATTTTGTTCTAAAAAATCAAAAAGCAATTGTGTGTTAGTTTGAACATTTGAACCGGGACCATTATCAATTACATACTCTGGTTGATCAGGTATTTCGTAAGGAGAAGAGATCCCCGTAAATTCCTGTATTTCATTCATCCGTGCTTTTTTATAAAGGCCTTTAGGATCGCGTCCTTCGCAGGTTTTGAGATCGCAATCAACATATATCTCAATAAACCTTTCATTCAGGAGTTTCCGTACCATATTACGATCCTCGCGGAAAGGAGAGATAAAAGCAGTAATTACTACAAGTCCCGCATCAACCATGAGTTTTGTAACTTCACCAATCCTGCGAATATTCTCTTTTCTTGAGGAATCATCAAATCCAAGATCTTTATTTAATCCATGCCGGATGTTATCACCGTCAAGTATATATGTGTGAATTCTTTTTTGATAAAGAAGCTGTTCTAATTCGTTTGCCAGAGTAGATTTACCGCTGCCGGACAATCCGGTGAACCATAAACATAATCCACGATGTCCTTTTACCTTTTCCCGGTCAATTTGTGTGAGATGTGTATCATGCCAAAAAACCCGAAGATCCATGTTCGCCCTCTATTTTATCGGTGCCTAAGTAACAGTATACCTTATTCTAATAATAAAAGTTTTTATCTTAATTACAAGATGAGAGGTCGAAAATTGGTCAAAATCCTACAGACGGCAGGGTTCTTCTTCTTACAATTTATAGATTTAGTCTATACATTTTTGGAAAAGTTGTGGCAATATGAGGTACTGAGTACGTTCCAATCGGATGGGAACTGGATATAAATCCCTTTGCGCATATTGTAAGCGTGCCTTACTATGAGAAGAAGACATTCGATCGCGGATTTGGTGAGTGCGTTCGAACCTTAGGAAAGTTGGGGGCAAATTCCCCTACACTGTCTGTTACTATGATCGTATATCTTCTGAAAACTTTCGGCCGCTGTTTTTAGTGGTTTGTGGTTATCAGTGCTGCGGCTGTAATAATGGCGGTCTCTGATCTGAGGCGATTATTTGTTAGCCTGTAATGATCTGAATTACTTAAAAGCATTTGTTCTTTTGCACTGAACCCGCCTTCAGGACCGAATATAAAGAATAGGTGTTCATTCTTTGGCAGGATTCCCCCGGAAAGTGATTTCTCAGCCTTTTGATCGAATGTTATTATTTTTCCAGACTGGTCGGTTATTTTTTTTAAAGACTCTATAAATTTTGCTTTCGGAAGTATACTTCTAAGAGATTGTTTCATAGCTGCAAGAAGTATTTTATTCCATCTTTCTGTTTTCTCACCCTTAGCAACACTGTTCTCAGCCTGGTATATAATGAAATCTGTTATACCAAGTTCTGTACATTTTTCTAATGCTAACTCAAACCGGTCGGGATTCTTCAATCTCGGAATGCAAAAGGTTACATTGAAGAGGTGATCTTTATATCTGGACACGCTTTTGATTTCAGCTGATAGTTTATCTTTAGCAACATCCAGAATGAGACTGTTATAAATATTCCCGGTACCATCAGTAATGTATATCTCCTCTCCGGTACTATGCCGCATAACTTTTTGAATATGATGTACTTCCTCTCCCTGAATGAAGATGAGATCTTCCCTAACCTGATCGGGAGTTGTATAATAAAGTTCTACATCAGAAAGAAAATCCGAAGTCAAGTATGAATTCTCCATTTTTGTACTCGTCGAGAGCATATTCCACCCTCATAATATTATAAGGGAGAATAACAAATATTAATCCCCCGCCATAGCCTGAATCAAAATTAGTTAAATTTATTGTGCGATGCCTGAAAGTTGAGATTCCCGTATCGCCGAATAAATTTCCATATATAGCGATTCTGTAAGATGTGAGATTCTGAGGAATGACAGGCAGTTTAATGCTGAAGTTCCATTCTTTTATGATTGGATATTTTAATTCAGCTGAGGCGATATAAAGATGATGCCCCTCAACAATATTATTGTAACGGCCTCTGATCTTCTCACCGGAACCAAGAAATGAATAATCATAAAATGGAATTTTATCACCAAAGACATGACGCCCGGCTATTCGCCACTTTGCGGAAAGGTCTCCAGTAATGTTCATATATTGTCTTAGATCGGCATATAAAACAGAATAGTTTACTTTATTGATGCCGAAACCTTTATACGTGTAATTAAATCCTGCAAATATTCCTGAATCCGGCAGCTGCTTAAGATTCCGGCTGTCGTATGAATAATTTAACCCTGCTTTAATAATATGATCAATTCTTGAACCTGAGGCTGTATTTAATCCTTCTTTATATTCAGGCATTTCTATATAATCAAAACCTGCAGAGATCCCTACATCATTATAAAGATTAACTCTCTTGCCAACATTAACATTGCCGGAAATGACCCTGCTCTCAAACGGTTTGCCCATTATTAGTTCAGTAGTTTTGCTCACATTAGTAAATTTCTGATAACTTGTTGATGCAGAGAGAGAAAGCCATTCATCTTTTATCAGCCACGGATTATAATATGAGAATGTATAAAAAGGGTCGTACCCTAATCCGAATACTCCGCTAAGTGTTTCATTTCGTCCCCTGAAATTTTTGAACAAAAGATTAAGACCATAAGTGGTTTTCTTTATATCATTATCTTTAAATTCAATGAAAGGTAATGGCCAGATGTACCAGCTTTCCTTCACCATTATGTGAAGAATGTTTTCTGAATGCCTGTCCGTAATTAATTGTACGTTAGTAAAAAGTCCTAAGCTGTAAATTCTTTCCCGGTTATAATCCAGTATATCATAAGAAACCAAATCCCCCTCTTTGAAAGTGAGTTCATTCATTATGATATAATCCTTAGTAATTTCATTTCCGGAAATGGATATTGAATCTATGGGGAAATAGTTTACACCGGATGAATCCGTTGCAGTACAGAAAGCTGTTTTGGTAAAAATAAAAAATATAAACAATGCCTTTAGCTTGATTAAACGCAATGTCTATGCTCGACAAAAATGCAGGTATCCTGAATGGTTTCTATACCTGCATCGATTACCGGTTGAACAGCTTCATCATTATATATGCCAGTCTGCAGCCATAATACTTTTGGTTTAACTGCGAGTACATCAGGAATAATTTCAGGTATTGCCTCAGATCTTCTGAATACATTTACAATATCTATTTCGAAAGGTACATCCCGAAGAGAAGTATAAACTGGAATATCGCCTACTTTTTTTAACACCGGATTTACTCCCGCAACGTTATAACCCTGGTTATGAAGGTATAATGATATAGTATGACTATATCTTCCGGGTTTATCCGAAATTCCGATAACGGCAATATTCTTCGAACTATTTAATATTTCACAAGTGGAGCGCATAGAAATTCTTTCGTTTATATACAATATGATAAATCCTCAGGGGTTTAACAAACTCCTGAGGATTTATTGAAATAGTCAGGATACAGATTCTTCTGCGTAGGATGACATTGGTTCGCAGGTACAGACAAGGTTTCTGTCGCCGTAAGCATTGTTTATTCTTGCAACAGTAGGCCAGAATTTATTTTCAGTAACCCAACTGACCGGGAATGCTGCTGTTTGTCGAGAATAGTTATGCTTCCATTCATCATTAATAACTGACTTTGCGGTGTGAGGAGCATTCTTCAATGGATTATCGTGCTGATCAGAAACTCCGGTTTCAATATCCTCAATTTCTTTTCTGATAAGAGTCATCGCTTCACAGAAACGATCGAGCTCTGCCTTTGATTCGCTTTCGGTGGGTTCCACCATAAGAGTGCCGGGAACCGGGAAAGAAACAGTAGGAGCATGAAAATTGTAATCCATTAATCTCTTTGCTATGTCTTCCACTTCAACACCTGCAGTTTGTTTGAACTGACGAGTATCGAAGATCAGCTCATGCGCAATCCTGTTTTTCTTTCCGGTATATAACGCTCTGTATTGATCAGACAATTTTGCCTTTAAATAATTTGCGTTTAGAATCGCTAGCTCGGTTGCTCTGCGTAATCCTTCCGTTCCCATCATCAGGATATATGCATATGAGATAATTAGAATATTTGCGCTGCCCCAGGGTGCTGCTGCTATAGATGTAATTCCCTGCTCTCCGCCTACTTTAACCAAAGGATGTTTTGGTAAATATGGAGCAAGTTTCTGGTTAACGGCAATGGGACCCATTCCCGGACCGCCGCCTCCATGTGGTATTGTGAATGTTTTATGGAGATTCAGATGACATACGTCTGCTCCGATCTCATTCGGACTGGTGAAGCCAACCTGCGCATTCATATTAGCACCGTCCATATAAACTAATCCCCCATACTGGTGCACTAAATCGCACATCTGTTTGATATCTTCTTCAAAAACTCCGTGGGTAGAAGGATAAGTTACCATGAGAGCTGCAAGAGTATCTTTGTTCTGTTCAGCTTTTTTCATCAGGTCAGAAAGATCAATATTGCCGTTAATATCACAATTCACAACAACAACTTTCATCCCGGCCATCACCGCGCTTGCAGGATTAGTTCCATGAGCAGAAGACGGAATCAGAACAACATTTCTGTTTGATCCATTGTTAAATAAGTGATATTCACGTATCACCATAAGTCCTGCGTATTCACCCTGTGCACCGGAATTCGGCTGGAATGATACAGCACTGAACCCTGTAATTTCAGCAAGCATCTTTTCCAGATCACTGATTATCTCCATGTAACCTGCTGCCTGATCAAGAGGAATAAATGGATGCAGGGATGCAAATTCTTCCCAGGTTATTCCAAGCATTTCTGCAGCGGCATTTAGTTTCATTGTACAGGAACCAAGAGGTATCATGGATGTAGTAAGCGAAAGATCCTTCTTTTCCAGACTCTTTATATATCTCAGCATCTCATGCTCTGAATGATATTTATGAAACACAGGATGTGTTAGATATTCACTTGTTCTAACAAGATCATCAGGGATCATATTATCCTGAACTTCTTCAAGTGATTCCGGTTTAAATTTCTTACCTGCCGCTTCAGCTAACAGAGTCAATATTGAAAGCACATCTTCATATTCAGCAGTTTCGTCGAGAGAGATACCGATAGAACTCCCGTTCATATAATGGAAGTTGTATCCGGATTCTTCCGATAATGACTTAATTTTATTTATCATTTCAGAACTGTTATCCGTTAACTCAATTTTCAGCGTATCAAAGAAAAACTTATTCACCTGGTTATATCCAAGTGTTAATAGGCCATTATTAAGGAGGACTGTTAATTTATGAACTCTTTCCGCAATAGCTTTTAAACCCCGGGGACCATGATAAACAGCATACATTCCAGCCATGATAGCAAGCAGAACCTGAGCGGTACATATATTACTGGTTGCTTTTTCTCTTCTTATATGCTGTTCCCTGGTCTGCAGAGCCATTCTTAGAGCTCTGTTTCCATTTACATCCAGCGACTGACCAATTATTCTGCCCGGGAGGAATCTCTTAAAATCATCTTTAGCAGCCATATAAGCGGCATGGGGACCTCCAAATCCCATTGGAACCCCAAATCTCTGCGTACTTCCTACAACAACGTCTGCGCCTAACTCACCGGGAGGTGTTAGTAAAGTCAGACTTAAAAGATCTGCTGTGTTTGCACAAAAAATATTATTCTCGTGAGCTCTTTTAAAGAAATCAGTATAGTCTCTTATCTCGCCATAACCGGCGGGATATTGAACAAGAACTCCAAAGAGATCATTACTTAATTCCAACTCTCTGAATTCACCGATCTTCAGCTGTATTCCTAATGCACCGGCTCTTGTTTTCAAAATGTCTATTGTCTGCGGAAAACATTCCTTTGAAACGAAAAATGTATGAGCATCCTTTCTTTTCCTCTGGTTATAAAGCATGATCATAGCTTCTGCCGCGGCTGTTCCTTCATCAAGAAGAGATGCGTTTGCGATATCCATTCCGGTAAGATCTACAATTACTGTCTGAAAATTTATAAGTGCTTCTAGTCTGCCCTGTGATATCTCTGCCTGGTACGGAGTGTACTGTGTATACCAGCCGGGATTTTCAAGTATATTCCTTTGAATTACAGGAGGAAGTATTGTCCCGTAATATCCCATACCAATAAAGGATTTATATACTTTATTCTTTGCGGCAATTTTCTTTAGTTTTTTCAGGAATTGGTATTCAGTAAGTGGTTCTGGTAAATTCAGGTCTTCCTTTAGTCTGATGTTCGCTGGTATTGTTTCATCAATAAGCTGTTCTACTGAATCAACACCTATTACTTTAAGCATTTCATTAATTTCTTCTTCATTGGAACCAAGATGCCTGTTAACAAATTTGTCGGTAAATTCATAGGTTTTCATAAAGTAAATCTCTTTGGTTTTGAGTTTAGAATTGAAGTTTCCTGGTTTTGCCGGAACTCATTATTCAATTTTTGTTCACAAATATAATAATTTGTTTTCATTTAATAAATTTTATAACCAGGAACGCGTGGAAGAGAATAGTATATTAGCTATCTGTTCTGCTTTCCGGAACAATATTCGAACATCAGATGATAATACTTAATTCCCAATATCGGACAGGTATTTATTTACTAAAAAAATATCATCTTTTCTCAAATGATCGTTATTTTTAAAATAATTAACAATAGGAATTATATTAGGCAATTGCTCGTAATACCAAATACTAACAAAAGGAATTCTTCACATATGATTAGAAATTTTTTGGTAATAATGCTGCTTTCCCTTTCCATGTCTATAGCGCAGACCCGGGAAATTGCAATAACTATTGATGATCTGCCGGTAGTAACAAGAGTCCAAGATCAGGATTGGCAGATTGAAATTACAGATTCACTTTTAAAGCATCTTAAAAAGTATGATGTTCCCGCTGCAGGTTTTATAATTAAAAACAAAGTTATAAACTCAGAAGGTGTTAACACTTTTCAGCTCAATTTGTTAAAGAAATGGTATGCTGCGGGAATGGAACTCGGAAATCACACTTACTCGCATAAAAGTCTGAATAAAATCAGTTCTTCTGAATATATCAGTGACATTGAGTTGGGAGATGAAGTTTTCACTCAAATAGAAATAAATTTTAAACCGGTTCTTTTCAGGCATCCGTTCCTTCATACAGGAAGAGACAGTATAACAAGGTCTGCTGTAAATAATTATTTATCAGACAACAGCTACGTTATAGCTCCTGTATCCATTGATAACGCAGATTATATCTATGCCCGCGCATATGAAAATGCGATCAGGAATAATGACGAAAATATCCGCAAACAGATAGCTTCTGATTATCTATCATACATGACAAGAGTGGTCGAATATTATGAGAATCAATCTGAATTATTACTTGGGTATGAAATAAAACAGATATTACTTCTTCACGCAAATAGATTGAATGCAGATCTTTTTGATGAACTGGCCAGGATGCTCGTATTAAGAGGTTATAAATTTATTCCGGTTAAGGAAGCTCTTAAGGATCCTGCATATGCTCTGGCAGATAACTACTTCGGAGCCGGAGGAATATCATGGCTGCATAGATGGGCTCTTACTCAGGGCAAAAGAGGTGAGTTCTTTAAGGGTGAACCTGAGGTATCTGAGTTTGTCAATAAAATTGCTACAGATTAAAACAGGGTAACTAATATGAAACGTTATTTGGTTTTAACTATTTCTTTTATCTTATTTATTTCGTTTGAAATACCTGCACAGATCAATATCGCTGATAAATTTCAATACAGATCACATATGTATAAAGGAATGACTATTCCCTTCCGTCTTTTCGTTCCTGAAAATTATAACTCTTCTCAAAAGTATCCGCTTGTGCTCGCTCTCCATGGATCAGGTGAAAGAGGTACCGATAACAAAGCACATGTTAATAATTATCGTCTTGCCACAGTGTGGGCGGACAGCGTTAATCAGGTTAAGTATCCCTGTTTTGTTGTCGCGCCTCAATGCCCGCCTGGAGGAAGCTGGTTTACATCATTCCCGGTCGACCGGTTTCCATTAGCTCAGGAAACTGAGGTTGTAATTGATATTCTCGCATCTCTTGCAAATGAGTTCAATGTTGATGAGAACAGGTCGGTGTCATCCTCAAACATATTTCCTGCACATCCGGTCAATTTTACTATTCACAATACCACATCTGGAGAACCGGTTAATTTTGTTTACACATCCAGCGGTACAATTACAAAAACGCATAACATATGGCTGCTTGAAGAGTTAAATGGTAAAAAGAAACGTACTTGGAGAATAAGCATAATTGATAATGAAGTAAACAGAACCATTCCTTTTGGCGATACACTTTACCTTTATACATATAAAGGATTATCAATTTATGACAGCATAAAAATTCTCTCTGGGATTGTTTCAGTAAAGAATGAATATATTCCCGGGAATTTATATCTCAGTCAGAATTATCCAAATCCATTTAACCCTGTGACAGAAATAAGATTTGGAGTTGAGCAGCCAGGAAAGGTTAGCCTGGAGATCTTTAATTCACTTGGGCAGAGAGTTCATACTTTGGTTAATAAACATATGGATAAAGGTGAGTATCATATTTCTTATAATGCAAGCGAATTAGCAAGCGGTATATACTTATACAGACTTGAAAGTAAAGGCCGGGTTATAACAAAGAAAATGCTTTTATTGAAGTAGTACAGACCTAGAAGTTACATCCACAACTGATGTTTTCTCGTTTAATCAGCTTCGCGGAATATATGGCGTGTATCTGCGAAGCTCTGTTCCATTCTTCTTATATCTTCTGTTGACAGAAATGAAGGAAGTTCAATTGAGGGATCTTCGGGGAAGATTATAAACTCTCTTTTCGAACCGGTATTTCCTTTAAACACCCAGGTTGGTGTAAATCTGAATCCGGAAAAGTATAGAGAATCTTTAGTAATATTCTTTGTAATACTTATATTCAGGATAATTCCGGCATCCCTGTATCTGTCGCGCTGATTCGAAATAAAATTGCCCAGGGAAAATGCAGCCATAACCGAATCAAGATTATGGTTCCCCTTATAAAATGTGAAAGGCTGTATCACATGGGGATGACTGCCGATAATAATATCTGCTCCATATCCGGCAGTTTTCTCTGCAATTCGTTTTTGAAAAAATGATGGCTCTCTTTTATATTCTTCTCCAAAATGATAATATACCACTATAAGATCCGGATTAAAACTCTTCGCTTTATGGATGTCTCTTCTGATAAGGTTGGTATCAATTAAATTAATAAGATATTCTTTCCCAGCTGGTATGGGGTTGCCGTTTGTTCCATAAGAGTAAGAAAGAAATACGGTGCTGATGCCTGAAATTGAAACCATTTTAATGGAATCACGCATTTCAGAAGATGAAAATGTACCGGTATGCTGAATGTTAAATTTTTCAATAACCTCCAGCGTTCTCAGGACTCCCTTTTCACTCCTGTCAAGAGAATGATTATTTGAAGTAAAGAGTAAATCGAATCCCGCTGAAAATAAAGCTGAAGTATAATCATCCGGCGAATTAAATAACGGGTAACCGGTATAACCGCCTGATCTTCTTCCGGCAGTAACAGTTTCAAGATTTCCCGCTGTGAAATCGGGATTGCTTAAATGAGGAAGAACATATCTGTAAACAGGCCTGAAATCAAAACTATCATCTTTCACAAGTGCATAATCAATTTGTGGGGTATGACACATTAGATCACCAACGAAAGCTAAATTAACAGTTATCAGAGAATCGGACGGAGTTCGGACAGCATCAACTATAGTAGAGGAGTTGAATGAAGTAGTAAAAATGAGAATAATAATAACAAAAACGATAGAATATAATTTCATGAATAGAGAAAGGTATTATCTGCAGGAGCAGATAATACCCTGTTAAAAAAACCTACTCAGTCGGCTTATCTTTTCTTTGAGTCTTAATATCCTGGACCATATTTCTCATATCCTGAGCTCTCTTTTTAAGGTCACTAAGACCTTTACGAAGTCTGGTACCAGCTGCAGCCTGCCCTTTGTCTACAAATTTTACTAAATCTGTTTCAAGGCTCTGAACGAACTGTTTTAATTCTTCATACTTATCTTTCATTATACCTCCCAGTTAGTGTGGAAAAATTCAATTTAGTAAATTTATTCTATATTTTCGAGCACAATCTCAGCAATATCTTTAACCTGGACGTCATCTGATTTATCAAATGATTTAACTCCGTCGTTGAGCATAGTCATGCAGAATGGACAGGCAGAAGCGATAACTTCCGCTTTGGTCTCGAGGGCTTCACGCGTTCTCTCGACGTTGATTCTTGTTCCCTCATTTTCTTCCAGGAACATTCTTCCGCCGCCGGCGCCGCAGCAGAAACCACGATCTTTACTCCTCTCCATTTCAACCAGATCAATACCTTCAATTTTCATTAAAGGATCACGGGGTGAATCATAAATGGTATTGTAACGGCCTAAATAGCAGGAGTCGTGATACGTCATCTTCTTACTGCTGTCGTTTGCTTTCATTTTGAACTTTCCGCTGTTTACCATATCTCTGATAAGTTCAGAATGATGATATACCTCAAAATTACCACCAAACTGTTTATATTCTTTTTTAAGAGAGTTATAACAGTGAGGACATGCAGTAACTATTTTTTTTACTCCATAATTGTTCAGTGTCTCAACGTTTTCCTGCATCAGCATCTGAGCAAGGTACTCATTGCCCAGCCTTCTTGCTGTATCGCCGTTACATTTTTCCTCGGTGCCCAAAATTCTAAAGTCAATATTAGCTTTTTGCATTAAAAATGCAAATGCTTTCGTCACTTTTTGGTATCTGCTATCAAAAGAGCCTGCACATCCCACCCAGAAGAGATATTCCCCATTGGGGTCTTCTGCCATGGTTTTTATATCCATTCCTTCGGCCCAGTTAGCTCTGTCCTGAGCATTAAAAGCCCAGGGTGTGAAATTAGTTTCCAGGCTTTTGAATACAGGATTTAGTTCTGCCGGAAAATCAGATTCTGTGAGAACAAGGTTTCTTCTCATATCGATGATGGAATCAACATGCTCAATCATAACAGGACATTCCTGAACACATGCCATACATGTTGTGCAATCCCAGAGTTCCTGAGGAGTAATATAATCATGGACAAGGTGTTTATCCAGAATCGCCGGATCTTCTGATTTGCTGATAAGAACAGGAGCTTTCTCCATTGTTCTCTTTCGGATATCTACAATTATTTTTCTTGGTGAGAGGACTTTCCCGGTGTTCGACGCAGGACATGCAGCTGTGCATCTGCCGCATTCAGTACAGGTGTATCCATCAAACATTTGCTTCCATGTAAGCTGTTCAATATCTGCCACACCAAACGATTCGGCATTTTCATCTTCAAGATTAAGAGGTTTAATAACATTCCTTTTTTCCGGAAGATCAGCGAAATAAACATTTGGAATTGAAGTGAGTACATGAAGATGCTTTGAGTAAGGTAGAAAATTCATAAAGCTGAACACAACTATAATATGCATCCACCAGAAGAATTCATATAGGAATTCACTTGATCCAGAGCCGGAAGAATAAAAAATATTGGCTAAAGCTGTGGATACAGGTCTGATCTCATACTCTCCGGAATGAAAACCTCGGTCAGCAATGGAAGTGATATTCTGACCAAACATGGAAATAACAACCAGTACAATAAGAAGGAGAATTACGGTTGCATCTAGTTTACCAGCTTTACCAACTTCAAGACGAGGAACACGAACAACATACCTTCTGTAAAGAGCCCACAAAACAGCAGCTATAACAAACAATCCGAAGAAGTCCTGAATAAGAGTAATTAGACTATAAACCGGACCCAGAAACTCAAGAGTGAAAGGTGTATAAAACCCCTGAATAATACTTTCAAGTACCGCGCCGAGAAAAAGAACAAAACCCCAGAAGATCAGAAAATGTATAAAACCAGCAATCGGATCTCTCAGTAGTTTTGATTGACCAAAAGCAATTATAAGAACGTTTTTGATTCTGGTTCCGGGTGAATCAAAACGGTTCTCTTTATGCCCAATTTTAAGGTAACTAATAAGCCTCCTAACATTATAAGCTAACAGGCCGAATGCACAGGCAAAAACTAAAACAAAAATAATATTCTTAACTTCCATATACGTTCTTATAATTTGATGACTAGCTTATTAACTTACGAGGGCAGCTTAGAGTATTTCTTTGACACAGAGTAATATATACTTGCTGCTGCTCCAATCTTTATTGCATCCCATAAAGTAAAGATCAATGCACCTGCAAATAATGATGAACTTAAGTCATCATTTAAATAAATGCTCAGAAATGTTGAACCGATAGCAAGTATAATCAACTGGGCTATAACCATTGCCATAACTATGGAAAATGGGGTTTTTCTTTTTTCAATGATCAGGCCAGTGAGATATGCTCCCAGAGGAAAAGCAAGCAGATAACCGCCAGTTGGACCGAATAAATTTGCAAACCCAAAAGAACCCGGAGTCTGTGCAAAAACGGGTAATCCCATAATGCCCAGAAACAAATATAAAATTTGGCTGTATGCACCGTTTCTGGCACCAAGAAAGGCACCGGATAAAAGAACCAGCATAGTTTGTAATGTAAATGGAACAGGTTGAACCGGAATTGTAACCTGAGCGGCGAAAACAGTCAGAATAGTAAAAGCTGTGATCCAGAAGATCTGTGATGAAACCGCTGAATCATAATATCTGATTAGAACATTTTTAGTAACATTTTCCTGTAATGACATTATTACCTCTTATTTTAATTTTTCTATTAAAAACTCTTTTGTTTTGTCCAACAGTATTTCAAATTTATCATTAGTCCCTTCAAAGGGATGTCTAATATTAAAAGTATGGCCGGCAGAAGGAATTTTGATGAATTCAGTCTTACTTTTATCCGACCATTTATATAACTCCTCACCTTCTGTTATCGGGACAGCAAGATCCTGCTCCCCATGAGCAATGAACAAAGGACAATTTAATTCACTAACTGCTTTTTCAATATTTAGCAAGTCATATTTATTTTTTTCAAGATCATCCAGCAGTGATACATCCAACCTCATCACCTGCCGGGTGCGTGTATTAAGAACGTCAAAAGTACCCTTTTTACGCCATTGCTCTTTCTGACGGTCTGAATATCTGTCCAGCCGCGAAATGGCAGCCCACAAAACAACTGCACTTATATCCATTCTTAAATGCGCTGTTAATAACGAAATCGCACCCCCCCTGCTGTGTCCAAGGAGAGCAATTTTATTAATAGAAGCATGTCCGAAAAAACCGCTTTTATAAGCGTTGATGATACTGTTTAATTCATTGATTTCTCTGGAAAATGTATTCTGAGCAAATTTTTCTAACTCAGTAAATTCCTGAGCACCTCTTCCAATTCCATTCAAAGAGAAATTGAAAGTGATAACGAAAAATCCTGATTCCGCAAATTTTTCAGCAAGATAGGGTCCGAAACCCCAGTCTTTAAATCCCTTAAATCCATGAACAAAAATGATACAAGGGGCTTTGATCACATTATCTATTCCATAAACTGATATATCGTTCACTTCATCATCAACAGTACTCAGAAGGAAATCATGCTTTTTCATATCCAAATATGCTGATTATGATCCCAAAAAGCAATAATTTGCAAAATAATCGAACAATTTCGAAATCAGACAAAAATATTAATTATTCTTCTTCAAAACTTCGAAAATAATCTTTATTTTTAGCAATGATGAAAGGCTTCGCTTTTCAACCAAAACAAGCATTTATAACAATCTTTTCTATTAAATGAATTTCGAATTTTCAGAAGATCATAAAATTTTACGTAGTGCAGTACGTGAATTTACAAATAAAGAAATACGTCCATTAGCTAAAAAAATTGACGAAGAAGAATACATACCACGGCATTTGATCGAAAAGATTGCCAGTGTAGGTTTATTAGGCACATGCTTCCCCGAGGAATATGGAGGGGGCGGCTTTGGCAAAGTCGGATTTTGTGTTGCACAGGAGGAAGTTACCAGGGCATGCGGTTCAACTGCAACTATGATAGGTGCTCATCAGTCAATTGGGACAAATGCTATTTTTATTGGCGGCTCAGAAGAACTGAAATTGCGATATATGCCCTCCCTTACATCAGGTGAAAAAATAGCAGCCTTTGCACTTACCGAACCCGAAGCAGGTTCAGATGCCTTTAACTTAAAGAGTACAGCAGTTAAATATGGAAACAAATGGAAGATTAATGGGTCTAAGATATGGATAACCAATGCTTCCATTGCAGACGTGTTTTCAGTATTTGTACGGACAAGTAAAGGTATTACGGGCTTTGTAGTTGATGCAGACTCACAGGGAATAGAAATAGGACCTAATGAGAAAAAATTAGGAATACGCGGGAGTGTAACAAACGCCATTACGTTCAATGATGTTGAAGTCCCGGAGGAAAATATTCTGGGTTATGACGGCAAAGGTTTTCTGGTAGCAATGGCTACACTTGATGCGGGCAGACTGGGTATCGGTGCATGCTGTGTTGGCGCTGCAAAAGAAATGCTTGAAGCAGCGACTCAGTACGCCAATAAAAGAAAACAATTTGATAAAAATATCAGTCAGTTCCAGGGAATTCAATTCATGCTGGCTGAAATTTCAACCAAGATCTATGCTATGGAGAGTCTTCTTTACAGGGCTGCACAGAATTATGATGATAGAAAAGATGTGTCTTTTGAAGCAGCGATGGTGAAGTTGTTTTGTTCGGAAGCAGTGTCGGAAATTACTGATAAAGCTCTGCAAATACATGGCGGTATGGGATTTTCAAGAGAACTGCACATTGAAAAGTTTTTCAGAGACGCGAGGATATTGAAAATATTTGAAGGTACAAGTGAAATACAGAAGCAGATCATTGCAAGGAAAGTGATTAAATCAAATGGTGTCTGGAAAATATGAACAGTAAATTGTTGGTAATTCCTTCTATTGATATAAAAAATGGAAAGACTGTAAGAGTAGTTCAAGGTATACCCGAACTGGATGTGCCGGAATATGGGAACGATCCTGTTGAGGCGGCTATAATGTGGAGAGCCGAAAACGCGAAATGCCTGCATATAGTTGATCACGATCCTGTGTGGGATCAGTCCAGGAGGGATACAAAACTTATTGAAAAAATATGTACATCTGTAATTATTCCTGTTCAGCTGGGCGGCGGGATCCGTACGCTCGAAGATGCCAAAAGAATACTCGACGCCGGTGTTTATAGAATTGTAGTAGGCTCAGTTGCTTATGAGAATCCCGTAGAATTCAGGAAAATTGTTGAGCATATCGGACCAAAGAGAATAGCGGCAGCTATTGATGTATATGAAAATGAAGTTGTTGTTATGGGCAGAAAAACAAGAACAGGATTGTCTCCCAGGGAACAGGCGCTTATGTTCAGGGATTATTCACTGGAGAGACTTATTATAACTGATGTTAAAAATAACGGTATGATGACTGGCCCTAACATTGATTTATCTAAAGATCTCTCTGAACTGACCAAAATTAAGGTTACCCTTTCAGGAGGGGTGAAGAATAAAGATGATTTAATGAACATTCAGCAGTACATGAATTCTGGAATCGATTCTGTTATTGTTGGACGCGCATTATATGAGAATAATTTTCCCTGCCAGAGATTATGGCGGGTAGCGGAATCAGGGATTTTCAATTGAGGTTTTAGTCATGAAAATTGATAATAATAATACTCACAGCAGTTTCTGGGCTAATCTTTTTAAAGCTCCGCCGGAAAAAAGCGATCTTGAACAGGTTCTTTCTTCAATGCCTCCTTTCAGGGATTTATCAGGCAAAGATTATAGACTTCTCCTTACAATCATTCATAACCGCATTTATTCTGCGAATGAATATATCTTCTATCAGGGTGATCCCGGCATTGGTCTGTATATAATACAGGAGGGCGAGGTTATCATAGAACGAACGATTAATGATAATATTAAACTTGAACTGGCAAGGTTTAACAGGGGTGATTTCTTTGGGGAATTAGCTTTGCTCGATGAGGATACCCGCTCTGCTTCTGCGATAGCGTTAAAAGATTCCAAGCTTGCTGTCATTTTTAAACCTGATCTGGATGAGTTTATTGATAAATATCCCAGAAAAGGACTCAAGATTATTCAAGGTATATCTCAGATAATTGCGACCAGGCTTAGAAATGTGAACCAGGACTTTGTTAAATTGTATGTAAATTCTTTAACAAATAACAAGGAGACAGAATAATGGATTCCCAAATCAAAAAAATTTTGGTGCCAATTGATTTCTCCGATTACTCAAAAAATGCTTTACGGTACTCTGAAGAGGTTGCCAGAATCTATAATGCAAAGTTATATCTGGTTTATGTAATTGAACCGGTTATCTATCCTGCAGATTTTAGTATGGGACAGGTTGCTCTACCCTCAATGGATATTGAGATGAATACGCGTGCAAAAGAAGAACTTGATAATCTTGCAAAAAAAGAACTGCCAGGCCTGGAAGTGAAAACAATCATTAAAACAGGAAAGCCGTTCGTCGAAATAATTGAAACCGCCAGTCAGGAAGATATTGATCTTATAATTATTGCTACTCACGGTCATACCGGTGTGGAACATATTCTCTTTGGAAGCACAGCAGAAAAGGTTGTTAGAAAAGCACCCTGCCCTGTTCTTACACTCAGAGAACCTATAAAAGGATTTAAATACAGTTATAATCAGTGAGATAATTAATGTTTAAAAAGGTGCTTATTCTTATAATGTTTTCTTTTTATCTAACCGGCTGTAGTTCATCCGGTAACTCCGTCAAAATTGAACCTCGATCGGAATGGCAAGCTCTCGAACCACTTCCGTTTAAAACTCATATTCCTGTAAAAATAACAATTCATCATGAGGGCGAAATTTTTCATGATAACGAAAATAGTGCTGAACATATAAAGAAGACTCAGGTATGGGGTATGGGGAAAGACCGTAACTGGAGCGACATTCCATACCATTTTATGATAGATCCTTCCGGTAAAGTTTTTGAAGGCCGGAACGTTTATACGGCAGGTGAAACAAATACTACATACGATCCATCCGGTCATCTGCTTATCACATGTTTAGGAAATTTTGAAGAACAGAAAGTTACTGGTAAGCAGCTTAATGCACTGATCGGCATGATAGCTTATTGCTGTATTAAGTATCAGATAGATCCTGAAACAATCAAGGGACATAAGGATTATGCAGATACATTATGCCCTGGTAAGGATCTGTATAAATATATAGAGAATGGTTTTCTGGTTGCAGAAGTAAAGAAAGTGATTTCAAAACAACTGGAATTATAATTGAAATTGTTTTGAAATCAATTTTGTAAGTCATATTTTTGCCTAATTATTTAGTCAGGCATATGGAATATACTTTACTTACAAACGAAGCAGTTAAAGCAAAAGCAAAAGCTTATCCTAAATACTCCAACTTTCATGTTGGTGCCGCTCTCTTGACAGAAGAAGGAAGAATATACACAGGAATAAATATTGAGATTTCTTCTTACAGTCTTACAATGTGCGCTGAACGAACCGCAATCTTTAAAGCATTTTCTGAAGGCGAACGCAGATTCAAATCGATCGCAATTGCAAGCGATAGTCCTGATTTCTGCCCTCCCTGCGGCTCATGCCTTCAGGTAATTTCTGATCTTTGCGGAAATATTGACATAGTTCTGATTAATCGTCAGGAAGAGATTATAATAAAAAAAACAAATGAACTATTACCACTTGCCTTTAGCGGCGAAGCATTAAACTTTTAACAAGGGAACATCATGGAGCATCCTCCCCACTCACTCCCAAAAGAAACCGGCTGGATAGAAGTTATAGCCGGTTGTATGTTCAGCGGCAAAACCGAAGAACTTATCAGAAGGTTAAGAAGAGCACAAATAGCCAGGCAGATTGTGCAGGTTTTTAAACCAATGATTGATACAAGATATTCGAAAACTGAGATTGTTTCACATAACGAACAGTCGCTTCCTTCAATGCTGATTAATTCACCATCCGAAATTTTAACACATTCCGGTAAAGCCCAGGTTATTGGAATAGATGAAGCACAGTTTTTCTCCAATGATCTTGTTGAGGTTTGTAATAGTCTGGCTGATCAGGGGAAACGCGTTGTGGTAGCAGGACTTGACATGGATTACAGGGGTATTCCTTTTGAACCAATGCCCCAGCTCTTAGCTATAGCAGAATATATCACAAAAACCCTTGCTATTTGCGTTGTATGCGGAAATCCCGCAGACAGGACTCAGCGCAAATTCCATTCAAATGAACGAGTTATTGTCGGAGCAGCTGATTCTTATGAAGCCCGCTGCAGAAAATGTCATTATATCCCTGAATAATAGGTGCAAATATGGATTTTGTTTCTCTCTTAAGAGGTATACTCGGAATCATTCTGATACTGGGCATCGCTTTCCTGTTATCAAATAACAAAAGAAAGATTAATTGGAGGCTGGTTGGCGCGGGATTATTCCTGCAGGTTATGTTCGCTATACTTATCATTAAGGGCGATATTCTTGGCCAATACTTTCTTCCGCTCAGATGGCCTAAGGATTTTTTTAGATGGGTAAGCAGTTTCTTTGTCATAGTTCTTAATTTTACCACTGAAGGCGCCAGATTTGTTTTTGGATCTCTTGCGCTCGGACCTGGTAATGAAGGCAGTATTGGTGTTTTCTTCGCCTTCCAGGTTCTTCCAACTATTATCTTTTTTGCCAGCCTTATGTCTATCCTCTACTATCTTGGCGTTATGCAAAAAATCGTTCAGGCAATGGCATGGTTGATGGCAAAAGTAATGGGTACAAGCGGCGCTGAGTCCTTATCTTGTACTGCAAATATTTTTGTCGGACAAACAGAAGCTCCTCTCATGATAAAGCCTTTCATTAAAAATATGACTTCAAGCGAACTTCTGACTGTAATGATTGGCGGAATGGCAACTATTGCAGGCGGTGTAATGGCGGCTTATATTCAAATTCTGGGTTCAGCATTTGCTAAAACCATGAATGTTAGTATTCCAGAAGCACAATTACTATTTGCAACACATTTACTAGGCGCGAGTGTTATGGCTGCTCCTGCAGCATTGCTGATAGGAAAAATTCTATATCCTGAAACTACTGAACCCGAGACTAAAGGAAAAGTAAAAGTTGCTGTAGAAAAGAACGCTTCAAATCTTGTGGAAGCCGCGGCAAATGGTGCCTCTGATGGTTTAACTTTATCCCTGAATGTTGGCGCGATGCTAATCGCTTTTATTGCAGTTGTTGCATTAATAAATTTCACGCTAAATAGTTTTGGAGATTATACCGGACTTAATACAGTATTGATGAGCAGCTATGGACAGCCGTTAAATTTGCAGCTTATTTTTGGATTGATTCTTCAGTTTCTCGCAATAGGTATAGGAGTACCTGTTCAGGATGCTATGAATTTTGGAAGTCTTGTTGGTACTAAAGTGGTTCTCAATGAATTTGTAGCATATCTGGATATGAGTAGAATGATCGAAGCAAAACAATTCTTTACTGAAAAGGCTGTTCTGATGGCAACTTATACTCTTTGCGGATTTGCTAATATATCTTCAATAGCAATTCAGATTGGTGGTATTAGTCCTCTGGCTCCGAATAAAAAAACTGATTTAGCACGTTTAGGTTTTAAGGCACTGATCGGCGGCACACTGGCAACATTAATGACTGCTACATTAGCAGGAATACTTTTCTGATGATCGATATAAATTTTCTCTATAAAGATCTCATTAAAATCCTTCTTGATCTTGCGCCATTTAAACCTGATATGGCAATAGTGCTGGGAAGCGGTCTGGGTGATTTTGCTCATACATTAGATGTGGTAAAATCTGTTGATACCAGAGAGTTAAAGCATTATCCGGAATCAACTGTTCACGGACATAGCAACAGAATTCATTTTGCGAAGTTTGAAGATAAAAACCTGCTCCTATTCCAGGGACGCATACATTTTTATGAAGGCTATGTGTTGTCGCAATGTATTCTTCCGGTCCACATAGCTGCAGAATTATCATGTAAAAAGATCTTGCTGACAAATGCTGCAGGCGGAATTAATCCTGCCCTGATACCAGGTAGTTTGATGCTTAATTCTTCTTTTGTAAGCTTTAATCTGAAAAAGGAGTTAACAAATCTGATTGGCCTGGGGTCAGTTGATGTTAAGAACAGATTTCTTGATTTTCCTTCTTCTGTTTTTAGTTCGTTGATTTTGAAAGCAGCTCATCAGGAGAATATAAAACTTCATGAAGGTGTATATTGGTATACTAAAGGACCTACCTATGAGACCCCTGCTGAAATCAGGATGATTTACAAATACGGAGGAGATGCAGTAGGAATGTCAACTGTACATGAAGCTGTATATGCGTGCTGCAGGGGAATGGAAACTGCATCAATATCATGTATAACAAATTTTGCCGCAGGTATATCTCAGACAAAATTATCACATAACGATGTAACTGAGACTGCCAACAAAGTGCGGTCTACTTTTGAGATCCTTTTGAAAAGAATTATTATGATGATTTAGAGGAGCATTCCAGGTGGTGTGTTGGCTGCATAAAATATTTAGCTGCTTCCCATAATTATTGAAGAATATCCATATTTCCCTCTCACTGAATTAATTGCTTCAATCATTTTATTTCTTCTGGCTCCTTCACTGTCGAATAGAACTGTCTGTTCTGAAAAGATAGTCAGATTGGATAAATGAATTCCAATAAGTCTTACAGCAATTCTTCTTGTACAGGCCTTTTGAAACAAATCTCTTGCTATTTGATAAATTCGTTTATCATCATTAGTAGGATCTACTGTTTTACTCCTGATGATAGTCTGAAAATCAGTATAACGAAGTTTAATGCTTATTGTAGATGTCTGCCATTTTTCCTCTCTTAAAGTATGGCATACTTTCGATGCTAAATTAAAAATAGTATCTTCAATTTCTTTTTTATTGGTTATATCTGCTCCGAAGGTAGTCTCTTTGGAAATACTCTTTCTGTCATGAGAAACAGTTAAGAAATCGATTCCTTTTCCATTTGCTTTCTCCCAGAGATCAGCGCCATTCTTACCATAAGCAATTGAGAAGTATTCTTTTGATGATCGGGCGATATCACCGATCTTATAAAAACCTTTGCTGTTCAGATCGCGAAGTGTTACTTTGCCAACACCCGGTATTGCTTCAACGGGCATTCTTTCCAGAAATTCTTTTTCAAAACCGGGCACTACATAAGTAATGCCCCGGGGCTTCATACAATCAGATGCAATTTTTGCCAGTGTTTTATTGCTTGCAATTCCGATAGAACAAGGCAGGAAAAGTTCTTTCAGTATTTCCTCCTGGAGATGAGAAGCAAACAATAAAAAATTACCATAGATCTTCAAACACCCGGTAAAATCCATGTAAAATTCATCTATTGATGCCTGTTCCAGTATTGGAGCATATTTTAGTAGAATATTTTTTACTGCTTGTGAGTAATTTTCATATTCCTGATAATGTCCATGCAAATAGATCCCATGAGGACATAGTCTATATGCCTGTCTTATAGGCATGGCTGAATGAAGTCCAAACTTACGTGCCTCATATGAACATGCTGCCACTACTCCCCTGCCATGAGGATCACCGCCAACTACAACAGGTTTTTTCTCAAGCGAGGGATCCAGTATTCTCTCTACTGAAACAAAAAAAGCATCTAAATCAAGATGAAAGATTGTATGCACATTATTTCCATTAAATACTAATTAAGATGTTTCTTATATTCTTCTAAAGCCATTTTCTCTAATGGCTTTTTAAGTTCCACAGGAATTATGGTTGTCTCATAATACTTTCCATCCTTCCTCTTTTCATTCGGCGAAGAAACAAATAAACCATTCTGACCTTCAACGACTTTGAAACTGGTAATGGTAATACCTTCTTCTGTTTGAATATCGAAAAAAGCTTTTACCTTTGAATCCCCATTAAAAGTATTCATTCGAACTACTTTCATAGCACCCTCCCTTACTAATTGTTTGTTAAGATAGATTTATTGACTGAAGTCTCGGAAACGCCTTAAGAGTTGTTTCCGGAATTCTTATCTTTTTTTTCTCCTTAAGCATAAATAATAACTCGAAAGCATTAGCAACTGCATATCCAGTGGGGTGATTATTCATAATTACATAGATCTCATGAACTTTATCATATATTTTACGCAGTTCCTGATCAATTTCAGCCAGTTCCCCTGGAGTATATAAATATTTATATCGCTCACTCTGTTGCGCATAGGTCTGTTCCTGTCCAAAATTCCTGATTGAACTCTTCCATGCTTCTATATTTCTTCCATGAAATCTGATATATGCTTTATTATTTATTATAGTAGGAATGAACCTTATCGAATTACCGATCTGAGGTTGGTCTATTGAACAAAAAGTTAGATTGTACTCCCGTAAAAAGCTGTAAGTTATTTCATTATTCCAGTTTGCATGCCTTAGTTCAACAAAAATGTTCCTCGATTGGAATATTTCTTTCAGAGTTCTGAGATACTGAATTGATTCTTCATTAAAATTAAAAGTATATGGAAATTGAATCAGTAGCCCCCCTAATCGATTTGCTCTTTCAAGTATATCTAAAGTAATTTGAACTGCAGTTATATTCCCCTGGTCATAATTCCTCTTATGAGTAAAGTCCTGGTGTAATTTAATCGTAAATAGAAAATCTTCTGATTCAGACACCTTATCTATCCATCCCTGAACAACTCTGGGATTTGTATATGCGTAATAGGTAGAATTAACTTCTACAACATTAAAATAATTTGAATAGTACCTGAGCCAGTCAAATTCCTTATTTTGTTCTTTAGGATAAAAATTAGGGACCCAATCCTTATAAGACCAGCCGGCTGTTCCGATATAAAATTTTGGCATAAACTTATTCTGATACTCTTCTATCCATACTTCTATATATACCTATTACAACACCAATGATCCTGAATTTGTCATAGTGGAAAGGTATTATTATTGGTTTATATTCTTCGTTTTCCGAATGAAGTTCAATAGAGGTTTTTGTTTTATAAAATCTCTTCACTACGGAAGCATCATCTAAAATTGCAACTATAATATCCCCATTATGCGGATCAGTGGCAGGATTTACAATTACAATATCCCCGTTAAATATAAAAGCATCTTTCAGGCTTTCTCCTTTTACCTTTAGTAGAAATGAGCCTTTTGGTACTTTTACCATTGACGGAAGCTCAATAATATCTATCGCATCCGGATAAATAGTTAAAGGATTACCTGCCGCAACTTCACCAAGAACTGGTTTGTTTTCGAATTTTATATCTTCGAGTATCTCAATTCCGCGTGATATCCTTGGGTTTCTTTTAATGTATCCTTTTCGCTCTAAAGCTTCGAGGTGCTGCTGAACTGTAGCACGGGTGCTATACCCAAAGTGCTCAGCAATTTCAGCTAAGGAGGGGGGAAATCCTTTTTGCTGCTTTTTCTGAATAATGAATTCCAGAATCTTTCTCTGGATCTCAGTAATATTTTTATACATGGCTTACCATACAGATGTATGGTAAACTAGGAAAATAAAATTATTTTGTCAAGCTTTTAATCAGATTAGTAGCTTATTTAATGAATCAATAAGCTTTTCTCGTAAGATCGGCTTTGAAATAAAGTCATTAAACCCTGCAGCTATAAATTTCTCTTTGTCGCCGGGTAATACATATGCGGTAACAGCGATTATTTGTGTGTGTACGTAACCCGGTAATCTTCTGATAATTCTTAATGCGTCTAACCCGTTGTACTCTCCCTGCAGGTTTATATCCATTATTATAAAATCATATTTGTTCTGTTCTAAAAGAGGTAAAGCAGCTTCAAAACTTACTGCAAAATCAATATGTTTCAATTCTTTCATCTGCACTTTGAACAGTATCTGGCTGTCAATCTGATCTTCAACATACAAGCAGTTTAAAACGCCGAGTTCAATTTTTGCTGATGACTTTGAAAGCTTTTCATTTAGCAGAACTTGCTTAAGTTTATCTTCAGCGGGTTTGGATACAATTTCCTTTTGAGGAATCTGTTCTTCTATTAATTCTTTTTCTTCAGGAATTGATGTCAACGGTTCTTCCGGAACTAATAAATCCAAAACCGTTTCGGGCGAATCTTCCGTTTTTTCTAATTTAGTTTCTAAAATAGTTTCTATTTTTGTTTCGATTTTATCGGGCTCAGCTAAGATGCTGTCTTCTCTCACTTCCGTAGTGAATAGTGACGGGAAAATGAAACCGCATTCTATGATTTCACCTGATTTATCAATCATCTCAAAGTTTCCATTCAGAAGTTTCATGAGTTTTCTTGCAAGATGAATTGATAACTTTGAAACGCCATAATCTTTTACGATTTCTTTATTTTCATTAGAAAATATCTGCTTCAAACTTTCAGCAAGATATTCTGAGACAGAACGTCTGCTGTCTTTAATGCTGATAATATAATGTAGATCATCATACTGGTATGCTGAGATGAATACAGTTTTTTGTTTAGTGATTTTCATTGCTGCAGTTATAAAGATACTAAGAAGTGATTCCATTCTATGGACATCGGTTTCAATATTTAAGCTCGATGAAATTTTACCATAAGAAAATTCGATCTTATTAGTCTCAGCAGTTTTCTTTGTGTTCTTTTGCAGATTGTCAAGAATATCTGTAAAGAATATTCTTTCAGGAACCAGTTCAATACGTTTTTGCAGGATATGAGAATATTCCAGAACAGAATCCATTGTTTGAAGTAAAACCTGACGATTTTGATTAATAATTTCCGAAGCTTCTTTCATTTCATCATTGGACTCCTGAGTATTTTCTGTAATCTCCTGCACAAAACCAAGGATTACATTTATGGGAGTCAGAATTTCATGAAACATACTGGATAGCAGTGCGGAATCAATAGCTGGTATGGAATTGTAATTAGCAGGAGTAATTTCATTTTCTTTTTGCCGGGTTTTTTGCTGATCAGCCGGAGTTACAGAATTTGCTCTCTTGGCAATTACATTGTATGAAACAATTTCTTCATCATAATCAAAAACGGGATTAAAAATCAGATCTGCCACGATCAGAGTTCCGTCTTTCTTTTTGAATTCTATTTCTGATAAAGAATTTATTTTACCGGAAGAATAGAACACACTACTTATGTCAGATCTGATATGATCTGATACCAGCGTTATCAAAGGTCTTGTATCCAGTTCTTCTTTGTTATAACCAAGAGTAGTTAAAACCATATTACTGGCATATATGATAAATCCTTCTGAATCAGTAATAAAAACCATCTCACTTGTATTCTCTACAATGCTTTTATATAACTGAAGTTCTTTACTGAGTTGAAGCTTTTCAGTAACATCCCTGATAATATTAAAATGAGCTTTAGATTCTTTGTATTCAAAACTCACTTTACTGATTTCCACCAATATTGAAGAACCATCTCTTTTTTTATGGCGCCAGGGTCCGGTAAAAACTCCTTCTTTGCTCCGTTTATTTCCTGAATCCAATAAAGTTTGAATATCTTCAGGTGCATAAAGATCGGTTAAGTCCATCTGTAAAAATTCATTTCGGGTATAACCATACATATCCAAAGCAGATTTATTCACTTCGAGAAATCTCAAATTTTCAATATCATAGATATACATTGGCTCGGGACTGGTTTGCATTATTATTTCGTACATTTTTCTCCTGTCATTTAGTAGGATTGCGGTATCAATTTCCTCAGAATATTTTATAACCTGAAGTAAATAACTCTCGAATTCTTCTCTGCAATTATATAACTTTCCGCAATTGAATTCAAAATTTAGTTTATCTTTTTCAAAATTCTTCTTATAAACGGCCATTAAATCTGAAGAATTTGAAAGACGCGAACACATTGAAGCAATAACTTGATCAAATTCAGTTTTTTCGCTCAAACTCTGATATAAATTACTGTAAGCCTGATTTGAGCGAACGACCTCTCCCCTGTCATTTAAAATTGCAGAAGGACAATTAAGCACGTTAAGAATTCTGTTAAACTCATTGCCTGAATCAGTGTTTCCCTGATAATCTAAAGTGTTAGTTCCCTGTGCAATTCCAATAATTGCTATGGCTCTGTTATCAAGGTCGCATAATGGGAACTCAATTATACGCAGATTATGCTGTTCTGAGAAAATAGGCTGGGTAACCCCTTCTCTTATAATTAGGTTCGTAGTATTCTGAATAAATTCATCCACTGCATCAAAGAATCCTGATAGATATTTTGGTACAAATTCCTTCTCATATTTACCTTCAAGTTGTGAAGACTTTATACCAAGATTTTTTGCAAAGTTATTATTTACAAGAAGGTATTTGCCTTCTGTATCTTTTAACCAGAAAAATTCTTCTAGTTTATTTATCTCTGCCCTGATCTTTGCCTTACCAAGAAGTGTGAAAGGGAACGACGATCTAATTTCTTCAATGATGCTGAGAACTGCGTTGGATTTTATTACTTCTTTCAATTCATCAGCTTTGACTGTGAGCTTTAATTTTTGAGAATTTTGGATAAAATCAAAAGTGGACAGGATAAGTCTACTGCCGTTTTCACCTAGTCCTGAAAATGTAATATCAACTCTTTTCTTTTCATTGTTCTGAAGAATAATATTAGTTGATTCAATCAGACTCTTACTTGAAGAAACTGCTTCGTTGAAGGATTTCCTAATTGCAGGCAAAGATTCAGGACTTAAAAGATTCCAGTAAGAATTTGTTGAATGGTCAGAAGGAAATAGTTTTCTGGCACTTTCATTTAGAGTTAATAATTCTCCATAGGGATCTAAAACGAACGCGGGCACTTTTAAATTATTGTTTATTATTCTCAGAATATTATCACTGATTTCCATATATATTCTTAACCTCCGCAATCTCCGGTTGAAGGCATCATAATATGAATCTCCTCTGACCAGTCAGATTCCTGTGTGCTGCTAAAAACCTGTATTCTATATATAAATTCAATGCCCGCACTAAGACCGCTTTCATCGATAAAGGATTGACTATTTGGTGGGAGCAAAGCTATTTGGTTGAAAGTGGTCCAGGAAGTTCTTCTCTCGATCCTGAACCCAAGTTCATCAGCGGTATTATCTTTCCAGGTGATTTGTACTTTGCTTGGACATAATGCTTTCACACTGAAATCACCCGGACGCGGATATAAGCCTGAACCTCCTGTAGAATTAATAAGATTACTGAACTCAGAGAAGAGCGTATCACGGTATGCTCTGATTTTATAATAATAAATTATTGAGGAATTAGTGATCTCTTCATTAATCGAAGTAGCATTAGGGGCCAGCTGCTTAACAATGCGGAAATTCGTAATTGAGCCATCACTTCTCCAGAGTTGGAACCCATCCTCATCATTTGAATTATCTTTCCATCTTAAGTTAAATAAGTATTCGGAAAATTTATATAATTCAAGTTCGCCGGGTGCATTAGGAGCGATAACCGGTACAGCAATAGAAGCTTCATTTGAGTATAATGAATAATTACCCTGGCCGGTGAGTATACGAACCCTGTATGTATAATAATTTCCCATTGTTATCAGGGAATCCTCAAATAACTTTAGCTCGGCTGGAATCGATGCAACTTGAGTATAAGTACCGCCGAGAGATTTTCGTTCAATTTTGGCTTCAACAGATGAGTTATTATAATCACTCCAGGTTAACTTTACACTTTTCTTCAAAGAATTGAGCTTAGCTGTAAGATTGGCTGGAGTAGAAATATTTTCTGAGAGCGTTATTACATCTACTTCGTTTGACCATTCAGAAATGTTTGTTTTGTTTGTTGCCGCAACTCTGTACGTATAAGAGCCGCCGGAGTACATATTGTATCTGTCTGTATATTCGGTTTTATTTGAGTCTATATAAACTAAGTGAGCAAAATACTGATCTCCAGTGTTCTTTCTCTCAATTTTGAAACGAGTTTCACGTGTTGACCTATCCTGCCATGTCAGCTTTATCTGATTCATTCCAAGAGCTGTTCCCGTCAGATTTGCTGGTGCACTGAGAGCACCAATACCCGCAGAATTTATTTCGGTTGTGAAAGCTGATTTACCAAATTTATTATATGCCCGTATTTTATAGTAATATATTTTGGTTGCTGAAATACTTGAGTCGAATGCAGTTATTGAATTCTTCGGTAAAGTTTTTAACAGTTCATAAGAGTGATTCTCCTCTTTTCTCCAGGTCTCAAATCCTTGTTCATTATCCGAAACATCTTCCCAATTCATTTTTAAAACACTTTCTGAGATTAGTTCAATCGAAAACTTCTCAGGAGCATCGGGTGGTGATGTATTTTCAGTAACTAGAAGATTGCTCATTTCGGCGCTGGTCGTTACATTCCCCCATAGATCATATACTTTTATGAAATAATTTATTCTGGAGTTTATCATTGATTCATCTATCCAGAAATAAATCTTATCGGGCAGAGCATGAGTTGAATCTGCATCAAATTTAATATTCAGCATACCATTTACATAAACTTCACAGTAATAAAGTCCTATATCATCTTCTGCATAAAAAGATAAATAATTTCGTCCGTTTTTTACTGTGTCTTCCGAAACAGGAGACCATAATTCAACGCGCGGAGCTAATTTATCTGGAGGGTCGGTGATGGTCTCTACACATCCTTCTAAAAGGAGATAAAAGATAGGAAGTATCAGGAGGAAAATTAAATGATTCTTTTTCATTATCAATTTCTGTGATCATTATTTAATAGTTGCCTGCATTATCAAAATCAATGTAGTAAGAGTATGTTTCGTTGGGATCCATATTATTAAGTTTGAATGTCAGTACATTTCTGTTGCTGTCATATACTGTCTGAGGTTTTGGTGTACCAAAGATTTCAGAAGAAATTTCGAGGTTCTTTATTTTCTTATTAAGGTTTACCTGTACAACAACATTTTTTGCAGGTTTATCTCCGGGATTAGAGATCTCAACCACTACCCTTCTGGAACTTCGGATTTCTGAACTCACTTCAACAGGAGTCTTTGTGAGCCACCATTTTTTGATTTCCGAAGCAGATGTTATCCAGATTTCCTTTTCCTTCATATATTTTATCAGATCTTTTACTACCTGTACATACTGCGGTTGACACTGATATTCAGTGTGTATTTTAAAGATGTATAAGCCTCCCTCAAATAAGAGTCTGTCAACATCTTCTTCATAGGTATAGAGTTGGAAATCATTATCTTTCAACCCATAGTTTCTGATAACTTCATAGTCGTCCCTTGCCGTTTTCGTAAATGTTACCAGTCTATGTTCCCCAAGTATCACTGTCCTTGGTACTGATCTGTCCGTAAGTGAATCGGTAAAAATGTAATCGTAACCAGCGGAATTGAGTGCATGCAGGCTATTTGCATCATACAAGCCATAAAGAGGTATAACTCCTGTATTTTGCAGCTTGTTAATTTTAGAAAATGTATTGCGTGCAGCATTAAATCTGCTTAACTGAGTTGAATAGTTATAAAGAGAGTTTAATGTATCGGAAATGGATTCTAAATATCCAATATCAACAATGGAACAAATTTCACCATAGTTGGAAATGTTTTCTATTAGTCCCTTGTTGTCATAATAAAGCACAGGATCTACTGCAAATGTGGCCTTAACATCTTCACTCTTAAGGATTCCAAAAAGATTCTTTATGTTATAGATATTTGAAGAAAGTACAGGCATAATAATAGCAGCAGCTTTATATGGTTCAGGCCAGTCTTTAATCAATACAGTTGGATTATAGGTAAGCCAGTTGATTGAGTTCTGGAATAGTCTGTCGAAGAAGATATAATCTTCCTGCTCACCTAAAACTGAGTTAAGCTCAAATCCCATCCATACGAAACGCCCCTTACCGTAATAGCCGTATGAGATTCCGGCGCTTTTATCAATTTCTTCACCGACAAGTCCATTCTCTACCCGGAAGTTGTACCAAAAACTGACCTGGGTCGTTCTGGGATCCAAAATTTCTGCAGATATGGGCCTGTCCCATGTAGCAATTTTTAGTGGAAATCCTGTCGGAATTCCAGCTGTAAGAGGCAAGTTCCCTCTTAACGTATGTATCTTTGTATGTTCATCCGGAGTTAACTCCTTAGTGAATTTCATTCCAAATACTTCAGAGAAGAAATCCCATCCCCTCCATTTTGCATCATCAGAAAAAGTGGCCGGACCTCCGGTTGAAAATACACTTCCTCCGTTTTCTAAATATTTTTTTATTTGTGCAATTTCTTTATCGCTTAGGGACTTTGATCCTGGAAGAACTAAGATATTAAATTTCATATGCTGGCCATACTCAATCGTCTGGTCAGTAATTATTTCATACGGTATTTTGGATTCCTCAAAGAATTTTTTCCAGGTATTAATATTGTCATTAAGCCAGGTACTGCCTGCATCAAGGAGGTGCTCAGTGTATTTTGAATAAAGTATTCCCACTTTAATCTGGTTTGGATTATTAACTAAGGAAAGATTCCTTTCTGATGGTAGTATCTCACTGATATTGTATCTTCCGTAAACATTCTTAATAACAAAAAGGAACACCAGTACAGACGCTGTTAGTATTACCAGCCCGCTAAGAAGAATGATTAATTGGTTAACCTTGACTCTATTTGGAGTTTTTACCGCCACTTAAGATTTTCTCCGGTTTTGGATTTACTTACCGGCACATAACCTTCTGATGTATATTTCTGAAACTTTTTATCAGTACCATTTTCTTCGTAGCCCTCATCATCAGAATTAGAATGATTGGGCATCTGATATCTCTTGGCTTCTGATGATAATCTGGCACCCTGAAATTTCTCTTCCTGAGGATGATAAGATCTTTCCTGGTCTGAATCGTAAAATGCTGGTCTTGCCTGCTCCCTGCTCTTTACCGGAGCCGGCTGGACAAATACTTCCGGCTTCATAGCTATCTGAGCAGGTGCATATAACTCAGCCTCCGCGGTTTGCGGCTTTGCAGTTGCTGTCCTTCTGCCTTTCGACTCACGTATTTTGTACAATATGTAGGCACCAACCGCAAGGATGAATGTGCTTATTGTTGCTACCAAAATGATAAATGATAATATAGGAATCAGTTCCATTTTTACCTCAAATTATAAACTTTAAGAACCAGTATTGCCCACTCTCTCCAGCTTACCCCAATTCATCTCAATACCCAGGAATTCTTCAACAGTTGACATAAATTTTGTAATATCGATTATTAAAATAAACACAAGGCGGTATACGATTGCATATGGTAATAGTCTTACATCTTCTTTTTCAACAGCAATGCAGTACAACGCAGTCATTAAATCCAGCAAGGCTATTCCAGCCCACCAGAATACCAGCAGATTGGACATACCATACATAAGTGCAACCACAATGAAGAAAGAATTTGCAAATATATTCATTGCCGGCCAGATAAGTGCTTCATAGAACATGGACCATAAAACCAGTGAATTCCCGAAATTCAATGTGGGATTGAATAGATGACGTTTATGCTTTCTTATTGATTGAAGTATTCCCCTGGTCCATCTGTATCTCTGTTTTAAAAGCTGATTCAAAGTTACTGGTGCTTCAGTAAAAGATATAGCGTTCGGTTCATAATTTATTTTCCACCCCGCAGCAAGTATCTTCAACGTAAGATCTGCATCTTCCGCAAAAGTATCACTGGCATACCATCCTGCATCAACAATTGCTTTCTTCCTGAATATTCCGATAGGACCTGGAATAATATTAACAAGACGAATAAAGCTCTGGGCACTTCTTGGCATATTCAATCCTTCAACATACTCAAGTGCCTGCAGATCTGTGATCATCTTTTTCCTGTTAAGTACTTTAACGTTTCCTGCAACAGCTCCAACTGAGGGATCAATAAAATGTGCCACACCCAATTTCAATGTATCAGAAGATAATTGCGAATCACCATCCATGCACAATACGAACTCGGCATTAGAATAATCTATACCTGCGTTCAGAGCCCTGGATTTACCACCGTTTGGCTTATTTATCAGAGAAACTTTAACATTTGAATATTTCCCCTTTTGCAAACCCACTAAAGTTTGTGCAACGGAACTTGTATCGTCTGTGGAACCGTCATTAACAACGATGATCTCATAATTTGAATAATTCAGCTGTAAAAGTGACTTAATGGATTCTTTAATGACTTTGCCTTCATTGTATACCGGAACAATGATAGAAACAAAGGGATTATAATCTTTTTTATTTTCAACTGTATATTTGGTTATATAAAGATAGGCCATCACAAGTGTCGAAAAATATCTGAACAGAAGTACAAATAAAAATATGACAAGAGACACTATTGATGAAAATACAAACAGACTGTTCATAGAAAGACCAGTCTTTGGGAGCGTTATAAGAATTACTATAATCAGGATAACAGATATTATGCCTGTTATAAGCATCGTTCTCACTAACTGATGCTCCCTGTTGACTTCCGGCTTAACTTTCTCAAAATTATTAAGAAGAATTTTCCGTTTTATTATACTCTGTTTGTCTTCCATCTTATCGATATAAAATTATTATACATTCAACAACCATGCCATCTCTTTAATTTCCGTTAACAGGAGCTATTAATAATAAAACGTGTATCATGATGACACACGTACACTTTAATGGATCACACGTGATCAGAGGTATTATTTCTGATTATATAAGTTCATCAATGCATCTGTTAATAGATCACCAACTACTTCACCGCCTTCAGGAGTAAAATGGGTATAATCTTTATACGCGAGCGCTGGTTTAGCATCAACCCAGTCCAGAATCGAGTTTTCTGCTCCCATGGCTTCGTACAAATTCCAAAAGGCTACGTTTGTTTTCCTGGCCAGATTTTTCTGTGCTTCAAGCAAATTTTTAACTCCGGGATCTGTAATAAACTTTGTACCCTTTTTAATTCCTTTATCACCAATGCTGACAATCAGAATGCTGGTTTGCGGAAATGCTTCCTGGAAATACCTGATCACCTTTTCCATCTTCTCTTCATACCAGGTATAAGTAACATGTTCGGCAGAGATTACATTTGGACCAAAATTAATTATTAGTAACTTATAATTCATCAATGCATTAAACTCTTTAAGTACATTAGCTGGGATATCAAGCAGCGTAACACCTGAATTCCCTTTTAACGGGAAATTGTCAACATATACTCCGTTACCATTTTCCAGACTCACGCCATACATAAATGGTTTCTGTCCGGAAATGAATTCAAATTTGAAAGATGTAGCATTAGGCTGATTTAACAACAATTCATTCAGTTTCAATCCGCTTTTAAGATTAGCAGTTTTGACTGCTCCATTATTAAACGTATACTTAATTTGTGATGTAGCTGCTGCATTAGAATAAAATAATCTTACTGTGCTGAAGGATTTAAGTGTTTTTGAATATCTTGATGTTTCAAATTTTGCCCAGCTGTTTACATTAGGAACACACACTGCTCCATTTAGACCAAGTGGCATTTTCTCAGGATTTCTTTTGAATAGCGAGGCTTCTTTCCAATCATCTGAAAAAGAGAGGGTGCTCGTTTTTCTCATACCATAATCTTCTGTATTGATTGAAATAAAACCTGCTCCGTTACCTCCGAATAATTTCTGCATTCTTTCTCTTATATTCTCAGAAAGAACATCCCCCTGGATAATAGAATCACCATAATGAGCTATTCTTATTTTTTTAGTTTTGCTTTCTTTTAAAGCATTGAAGAAATACTTTAACTGATCTGTATTACCCGTAATTGGGATTTGTTTGCCGTATTTGCCTGAGGCATTTTCAGGTCCATGTGCCTTTATGGCAGACGAGCATGAAAAGATTATTAGAACAGCTATAGTGACCTTTGCATAAGCAGATTTCAACGTTTACCCCTCAAAAATTACGATTGCTAAAATAACTATTATGAAACCAACATTAATTAACCAGCTTATCAAAAACTCCAGTAGAGTGATACTGACGAAGAGAAAAATTGATAATTGGAATCATATCTGTAAGTCCCGCCTAAAGTAAACTTCCCGTTTATGGTTAAGTTATTAATTGGTTTATATAAAAATTCGCCCGTTAGTTCTCTTAAAATGAAATCACTCATAGGAACATATCCGATCTTGCCCCCTAATTTTGCAGTAACATCCTCTTCCTTCATCACCTCCCACTCAGCCCATAATGCATGAGATTCAAAAGTGCGCGGAGAATAATAGAATTTGGAGATGAATGCATAATTGGAGTAAAAATATTCATATCCTCCCCAGATATCCTTATCCAGTAGCCTGCCGAATTTTAGCAGCAGATCATTCCCTTTATTAGCATCCCCTAGCAGAACATACTGAAAAGAACCCGATAACTTAGTTTTTAAACTTGGTGACCAGTCGCCAAAGAGTTTATATAATTGAGAATTAACTCTATAGTCTATCAGCCTTGTTGAAAATAATATGAGTCCGGCGTCCGTTTCTTCAAATAATCCATAAAGCATAAACTTATCTGGCTTTTGATACTTGATGGAAAAATCAGAGATGTTCCTGGTTTTTGTCCCTCTATAAGTTAATCTTCCAAAACCAGCGGAAATAATAAGGTCCTTTATAGGGAACAAATAAATATGTCCTTTAAAGCTTGTAAAATTTTCTACGGCTGAAGTTGTATAACTCTTAATCTTGTATTTACCTGTCAGATTACCCCTGTAAAATGATGCACCTATTGCCATGAAGCCGTTAACACCTAATTCAAGTCTTCCTCCGAAATTACGATATACAAGATCGTAATTATCTGAATAGTAAGATACTATCGGTGATATACCAACGTGATTCGGGAAAGTAGAAAACAATCCGCTGAAGCCGCGGTCAGCAGGTATCCAACTAATTCTTTGATTAAGCATAGCAATCGTAGCTGTATCTGAGGTAGCTTCCAGCAATTCCTCATACATATCTTCTGCGTCACCATACTCTCCCACTAGAACATAAGAATCTCCCAGGTAAAGCTTTACTTCAAAGTTGGAAGTATCTTCAATCGTTAGCCTCTTGAACTCTTCTAATGCCTTAAGGGAATCACGGTTCCACAATAAAGTTTTTGCCCGCAGAAGTGAGACGTCATAATCATATTCATCAGTTAATATCTGTTCATAAATTTCTATAGCTCGATTGAGATCTTTCGCACAGGAATGGACATCGGCATATTCAAGTAAAACCATTTTAGTAGGTGAAGGTACCTTTGTAAAATATTCATCATACTTTTGGATAGCGGTCAAACAATCCCCGTCAACAGCTGCGTTTCTTGCCTCAACAAGTATCTCAAAGTTCTTTCTGTCCTCCTCCAGCGAAAGATTCAGATCATAATAATTCTGCATATTCTCTGTTTCTCTTCCTTTCGGATCCAGTTCCTTTGCCTTGTCAAGATAAGCTTTTGCCGTAACGAAATCTCTGTCACGAACCAGGATAGAAACAAATCCAAGAAGCATCTGAACGTTTTCCGGATCTTTACTTTCAATATTACTTAAGTATTTTAAAGCAAGGTCGTGATCCTGAACGGTCCAGACAGCAATCAATGCTCTTAGAACCTGATAGTCAAGATTTTCCGGTTGTCTTGATAACAGAATGTTTAGTTCTTCTATTGCTTCTTCCGACTGGAAGTTCCAGGCAAGGTTCTTTGCAATACTGAATCGAACGTTTGAATCGTCACCCTTAGGTTTAGTAGCCAGATAATTCCTTAGAATTACAACTGCACTGTCATAGTTTCGAAGATTACTATAATAATTAGCTAACCTGATTGATGCATCTTTATCTGAGGGAGTCTTTTTTAATCTTTCAGTATACTGTTCAACTTTCTTTTTGTAGGTAATCTCCCTGTAAGTTGTAACAGTATCCCAGAGTGTGCGAAATCTTTCATCATTCATATGGTCTTCAGCAAGTATCTGAAGATTTTGATACGCTTCTTCCAGTCGTTCTGCCTTAAATAACTCCTCAATAAGAAGAAAACGAGTTTCGGAATCCCCGGAATTTCTCCTCACAATCCTGTAATATTTATCAATAATATATTCCGGCGGTGCTTTCTGTGCTTTGTATCTCTCAACAGTATCTGTCCATTCAAAAATATATAACTTTCCTTTAGCCTGGTATAATCCTTCCTGAGCCTCAATAAAATAGGGTTTCAATGCAAGTGCATTCTCGAAAGCATCAACGGCTATTTTATTTTTTCCCAGCCACATTGTAAAGAAACCATACCTGCTCCATAAACGCTGATCCTTAGGAAATCTTTCGACGTACTTCTTGAGTATCTTTTCTCCTTTAACGATCTGATTATTATGTGCAAGTATTTGTGAATATCTGATTACCTCGTCTGAAGAGGCATCCTCTCTCTTAAGATATTCATCATACCATTCTTCAGCTTCCTTCCAAAGACCCAGGTTTTTTTTGCACTTACCTATTTCCAGATAGTTAACTGCTATATTTGGGTTTATGGCAATTTCTCTCTTATGTCCGGCTATTTTCTTTTCAAGCAGCGGATACCACTTCTTTTCAACCCTTGAGAGATTTGTTTGGATTTCTTTGTTATTCGGTTCAAGTTTTAATGCGCGGCGTAAGTCCAGTACTGCATACTCATATTCCGTTCGGGCTTCATAACAGAGTCCTCTAAGGTTTAAACCGTCTGCCTTCTGCGGATATGCTGAAATATACTTGTTAAGCAGATCAATGGCTTCACCATAACGTGCATACTGCATATGTGCTTTAGCCTGGTGTTTAAGCCGGTCCTGTGCTGATTGTGCGGAAATGCCTGATGAAAGGAATAAAACCAGAGTTAATATAAGAGCAGTTATTTTCATCAATAAGAATAGTTGTTGTATGAATCACCGTTTTTAGGTATGTTCTCCTCTCCAAAAATATAACTCATCATTGACTCAGCATTCTCAATACGTTCATCACTCTCCAGCGATAATACAGAAATATATTGTAACAGGTTTCTTGCTTGTCCCGGATCACTGCTTGGCAGATTACTTTGTATTTTAGATATAAGATTAGGAACACTTCTCTTGTCACTTCTGGTAATAAGGATTATTACTTTATTATCGTTTACACATATTTTGTCTTTCTTATCCGAAGCCAGCCTGATCGCATTTTGAAGCTGATTTATTGTTAATATCCCGTTCTGCTCAACAACCGGATCTAACTTAAAGGATACTAAATTAAAAATTTGACCGGTGCTCTTGTAAAGCGCAATCTGATTGTTCAGAATAAGAAGGAAATCATTGTAATCGTACAAATTAGAAAAGGAATAGTTCTCAGCAGGCATTTCGAAATTGGAAAGTGTAAGATATTTTGAATCCCTTGTAACCGGTTTATTTACAGCAGGACTGAAATTTTGCTGAGTCGACGTAGGTATAGGGGTCTGAAATGATTTTGGTTTGAAATCAACAACTATTCCCCTATAGGGTTCAATATAATAGTTTGCAATAAACTGACCTTCTGTATGCCCGATATTTGGTGTTATGGTTAATGTGCCGCCATTAGATTTTCCTTCAACCATCCCCGGCTTCTTCTGCAGGTAAAGCACTGCCGTAACATGCTGTGCCAGTACATCTACTATTGATTGAGCAACTGGTGTCGCTGGTTCTCCAATAACATACATACTGATTATATCTTTTTCTTCAATGATTTCAAGTGTCTGCAGAAACGCACCGCGTAATGCTTCAAGATTACTAAAACCTATATATGGCGTAAACTCATCAAAGATGATTCTGTTTGGCTGGAACTGATTTACAACAGTTACTATATCTTTCATATATTCAACAAGATAATCATCAGGATTCCTTAGGTCATACAAATCTGTAGGAGGCGCAACCCTTACTACAACTATCAGATTCTGATTCATATAACTCTGGAGATCAAAATCTATTGATGCAGCGTGGATCATAAGATCTTTTGGACGCATAGTAGTGAAATATAAACAAACTTCCTTTTGCCTGGCAGCCTGAAGAGCATATTGCAGCCCAAGTAATGTCTTACCAGATTTTCTTGGACCAATAAGAAGATAAGTCCCGCCTTTATAAAATCCTCCCCAAGCCTGATCGACAAGAGATATCCCTGATAATAATATCGGTATATTTCGCTTCATTCTAAATCCTGACACTTTTTTTTAATAATACACAAATAGTATACCTTTAGTATTCTTTCATTTTGACGATTATTTGAACACTGGCTGCTTAGAAAATGTCTCATTATGAGATAATGTAATAATTTGAATCATATATTTATCGGTTTTTCTGCGCAAAGTATCCAATAGCAAACAAAGCTGTGGCATTTGAAGTGATGGTAGGCTCGTTCGTAACCCAATCAGCATTATCATCATGGTAGACCGCCTCCTTAGTCTGGAATCTGGAATATTTATCCGGGTTCTTCAGAGTTATCTTATATTTATCGAATTTTTCTTTACTGATAGGACCGGCTGCAACAGCACCAGGCAAATTCCCATTATTAAAATATGCTATCTGTGAATGAAAATGCCTCGGGTAATTATTCCCGGCACCATTAATAAAAGTTATCCCCCACTGATTTCTGCCAAAGATAAAATCACGTTGCGAATATAATAAATCCCTGAATGAATTTTCTTGTTCAAGATCATTTAATAGAATTATTTGTAATATTGTGCCAAGCAAAGCTGTGTTTGACCCCCAGCTGTCACCGGCAGACTCATTAAATAATTTTTTCGAAGCAACTTTCCGGAGATGTTCAATGGTATTCTGAATATATGATTTGAACCTGGGATTTACTTTTGCAAGCTTATAATGCGCAAAAGAGTTTATATCTCCCCAGCTCCACCAGTAATCTGATTTAGCTGAATCAGCATATAAAGATGCTTCCTTCAGATAATCCTGATTACCGGTCGTCAGGAATAATTCAACAGCGGCAAGTGCAAGTTTTCCGGTAAACTTATTATCCTGGTACATGCCAGATTCAATTATATCAAGATCCGGGACTTTTTTTCTTTGTTCATAATAACTGAGTGCAGCCGTCAGACATTGGTGAGCAAATTCATGGTACTTTATCTTAGTCTTCCATATTCTCGCAGCAGATGCCATTACCGCTGAATATATTCCTATGGTATTCTTTCCTATTCCTGTAAAACCGGGACGGTCATAGGAGATCTTATCTGAATCCGGTTTTCTCCATCCCTGCTCATGATCCCTGAGGTCCTGAACCTGAGTAATAAACTTATTCCTGTACTGTAATCTTAGAAGCCAGTCAAGACCTATTTTGGCTTCTTCAAGTATATCAGGGACATTATTTCTGTTATAATCAAATCCGAACTTAAGTGAATCAAATTCGTAAGCAAACATCAGTGTATAAGTTGTATAAGCAGCAGTATTAAGAAATTTAATATAATCACCTGCATCATGCCATCCTCCGGTAACATCATATTGAATATTTATAGTATCTTTACCATCAATAACAGATGTAGCGTCATAAGGATGGCACACAAAGTGAAACAAAGGATCTGTATAACCGCATCTCTGTGCTTTGAAAAATAAAAGTAATGAATCTAATACAGAGTTATAAATATTATTTTCTATTTTGAATTCTGATTTTAAACCATCTACGCTAATGGTATACGTTCCGGGAGAATCAATCGCCGAGAAATCAATGAAATATGTAAAAGGGAAATCAGAGTTAAGTGCTGCTCTCGCTTCGATTTTCCCGGTATAAACTATTTCTCCAGGTGAGTTATTACTAATAGTAAATGAACTATGCCGGAGTGAAGATTCCGAAAGTATGATTGCACTCTTGATGTCATCAGTAAGAAAACCAACCTGGTTCATGCGTATATAAAGACGAGGCTGCTGGGGTTGCATCATGGCTGATGAAACCGTTAAAACAACAACTGATAATATTAGTTGTATCAGATTTTTTTTATTCACAAAGCTGATATTATTAACTCTCCAGGGCTTTAAGAATGCTGGGGTTAATATAACAAAATTCGGGGACTAACGTTGGAAAATTATCAGTTGTTTTTAGATTTGAAATTTGTGCCCATAACACTATCCCATAACGGCTGACTAACTCCATAGCCTTTCGTGGCATCCTGATAATGATGCTTCATATGATGTTTCTTTAAAAAAAGAAATAACCTATTTCCGCTATTAAGATGATGGAAGGCATAATGTGACATATCATAAATGATGTATCCTGTCATAAAACCTGAGAATAAAGGATTTATATACAGAGCTCCGAATAACTCCAGATACAATAAGTAGAATAAAGAAGCGAGTGGTATACTAACCAGAGGGGGCATCACAAGTCTTTTTGAATCTTTCGGATAATCATGATGAACACCATGAAAAATAAAATGCAGTCTCTGTCCCATCTTAGTTTTTGGCGTATAATGAAATATGAACCTATGAAGTGAATATTCCGTAATAGTCCAGATTATTATACCGGCAGCATATAAAAGACCGACTTGTGAGAGATTTAAAGACCGATCAACTAAGCTATTATAAAGGAAAAAAAGAATAACCGGAATGTATATAAATAAAGGAATAGAATAATGAACCCTGCTGAATTTATCCAGAAAGTCACTCCTGAACATTCTTACAGTTTCGTCTTTGTTCGATATGTAGTTCTTTGTCACGTTATAAACTCCTTATTACTTTACTATAATAAAAGTAAAAAGAAATTCAAACCTGATTTCCGGAGAGATGACATCTCAAAGATGTCATCTCTACCATTAGCTTACTTAAATAGCTCCTCTACAGAAACTATCCTCACATTATCTTCTGTTACAGGAAGATTATATTTTATAATATCTTTATCTTCCAGGTAAACAGCTTCTGATTTTGGAGTAGAATATTCTATCAGTGATTCCGCATTACTGATTAAATTTTTCCTGAACTCCTCCGCATTATCAGTGACAACCGCTATCAACATGCTTTTATACTGAAGATGTTTTTTGATTGCTTCATTTACATCCTGCAAAGTAAGTTCATCAAGAATCTTACGGAATTTTGTAAGGTGTCCCTCACTGATTCCGTAAAATCTGTCGTCAATAGCATACCCTAACCGGGTTTGTGTATTCGGTGCAAAATGGAGGACGTATTTTTTCAGAAAATCCTTTGTGAGTTTGAAATCGTCTTCCGACATACCCTTATCAACAAACTTTTGAAGTTCTCTAATTGCCGCTCTTAATGAGAAATGTTTTGTCTCGTTGGGAACGGGACGCACCCATATTTCAAATATTTGTTGTCTTCTTGGCACATTTACAGGCGGCATCTGATATGCTCCGCCGTTTGGAAAGTGTTCAATATAACTGTAATCGCCATAGTTTAACCCCCTGGCTTCTCGGATAACCTGGTATAAATGAGAACTGGAATTTCTGTGTTCACCAAGCCAGGAGTTTGCCACAGCCAGAGCATACCATTCTTTGCTCCCCCGTAAAATATTAATTGGAAAGCCGATAGATATTGCGGTAGCGGGAGCATCTTTATCTACTATTACTACTTCCATTCCCCTCAAATCAGCCGGATCAGCTTTACGTACGATTGTTGGAGTACCTGAAGAAAGCTTCTGCAGTTCCTTATTTAATCTGTCGACCAGATCTTGATCAAATCCGCCACCTAGCGCGATAACATAATTCTCACGAGTGAAATGTGTGTTATAAAAATCTTTTATATCATCAATAGAAATACTTTGGATGCCTGTAATGGTTCCTTCAACAAGATGACCATACGGAGTGCCGTCAAAAATATTATTATATAGAACAGCTTTACCCAACTCTTCATCACTGGAGTATTTAAGCGTAGTAGTAAGATAGTTCAATGCTTCGTCTTTCAGACGCTGAAAATCCTCCTCTTTAAAAGCGGGTGCCATAAGTCCGTCAAGGAACAAAGGTAAATATTCCTCAAGATTATCTTTATGTACACGTCCCGTAAAAATAGTCATTTCCATGGAAGTATTGGCGCTGTATCCTGCAGCAAGAGGATAGAGTTTTTCAAGTATGGTTTCATAGCTGTTATTCTTAGTAGATCCTTCTGATAACATAGCTGCAGTCAGATACGCGAGTCCTTCTTTTCCTTTCGGATCATTCTGAGCTCCAACTTTAAACCATATCTTAATTGAGATAGTAGGATCATTTTTTACCGGTAGTAAGATTGGTTTACTTTCATTCATGTTTCCCTCTTGTGGATAAACAGCAGATGATATCAATAATGCTAAAAGGATAATTATAAAGTTTTTCATTACTTGTCTCCTTTTACAACAACAACGTTTCTCTTCTCGGGGATCAGATAATAATTGGCCGCGCTTTTTAGATCTGCTGGCGTAACTTTATCAATAGCCGCATACAACTGATCGATTACTTCAATTCCACCTGTCAGAGTAATGAACTGTGGAAGGAAACCTGCAACACTTGCTGGATTATCAAGATTCATAAGAAATGAATATTTCTCTCTTTTCTTCAGATCCTCTAATTTTTTTTCATCAACAAGAGTATTTTTGAATTTCTCAATAGTAGTAAGTATCTCATTCTTAACGTAATCAATATCTTTTTCATCTTTAATCATAGTAAAGATATAAAGAAGCTTTGGATCGCGGCTGAAACCGAAGTCTCCCTGAATAAACTGAACTTTCTGCTCATTGAGAACAAGCTTTTTATAAATATCACTCGTCTCTCCGAAGGCAAGATCCGCCAGCAGTACTGAAGAAATAAGGTTCTTATTATTCACATCAAAAGCATCACCCTTGTAAGCAATAGATAATAACGGCAAAGTTTTCCCCGGGTATTTTACTTCTGCAGTACGTTCACTGGTCTGAGGAGGTTCGGGAGTGATCTGCGGCTGTACATATCCTGGTTTCCAGCCGGAATAGTATCTCTTAACCAACTCAAATGTCTTTTCTTGATTGATATCGCCCACTATTACAACGACAACATTTTCCGGGCGATAATATCTGTTAAAGAAACTTATGCTGTAATCATATAATTCTGGCATTGCTTTAATATCTTCTTCGAATCCAATTGTTGTATGCTTATACGTATGCTTTTCAAAAGCCATATCGTGCATCTTTTCGAAGGCTACGAACCATGGACTCGTTTTCCCTTTTCTGAACTCTCCATAAATAGCACCTGATTCTGTCTGGAACTCACGTTCAGCATATTTAAGATTCTGGAAACGGTCTGATTCGAGTTCTATTACTTTTTCCAGATCCTCAGAAGTGAATTTCAGATGGTATACGGTAAGGTCATCACTGGTATAAGCATTAGCATCAGCTCCGAGACTTGTAACTATACTGTCATAGACTTGTCCGGGATATTTTTCTGTGCCTCTGAACATCATGTGCTCAAAAAAGTGAGCAAAGCCTGATTTTCCGGGCTCCCATTCATCACGGCTGCCTGTCCTTACAACAGAGTAATAGGCAACAACTCCGGGATTATCCATAGGAATTAAAATGACCTTCAGGCCGTTATCCAATTGGTTAACAGTGTAGTCATAAGGAAATATTTTTTGGGTATCCCCGGCCATAACACCACCATTTATTATTAAACATAATACCAGGATGAGAATTGATCTATTCATTAAGAATCTCCTATCTCTACTTTATTATTTTACTTATGCCAATTCCGGGCATATCATTTAATGTAATCTTTCCATCAATTATTTTAGTTCCATCATAAACATCATTGCTTATCAGAAGTGCGCCATCCAGATCAGCCCAATCTACCATCGGTGATAACTGGCTTGCAGCAGAGATTGCACAGGAAGTTTCTGTCATACAGCCAAGCATAACTTTCATCCCCAACGCTCTTGCAAGCAGCAGCATTTTATGAGCTTCTCTTAGTCCGGTGCTTTTCATTAGTTTTATATTGATACCTGAATATACTCCTAATGATTTCTTAACATCTGAAAGCCGCTGGACTGCTTCGTCACCAATAACAGGCAGCGGACTGTGTTCGGTCAGCCAGGCATTACCGTCAATATCGGTCTTTGACATCGGCTGTTCCACGAACACTATGTTCTTTTCTTTAAGCCAGTGTATCATATCAAGTGCGAAGTTCTTATCTTTCCAGCCCTGGTTAACATCAACACACAACGGAGTATCTGTAACTGAACGTATTGTTTCAATCATTTCCCTGTCATTCTCACGCCCAAGTTTAACTTTAAGTATCCTGAACCCCGAAGCTTCCTTTGTTTTTTGTCTTACTACTTCAGCTGTATCAATCCCTATGGTGAAGGAAGTATAAGGAGTTTTGCTTTTATCAAAGCCCCAGATCTTGTACCATGGCTTATTCATTAGTTTGCCAACAAGATCATGTAGTGCAATATCTATAGATGCTTTTGCTGCGGGGTTGCCAGGAGCAATGCCGTCGATATCAGCAAGAATATTTTCCAGGTCAAAAGGATCCTTATATTTACCCATATCTACTTTCGATAAGAAAGCGGCGACTGTTTCATGTGATTCACCAAGATAAGGAGGCATTGAAGCTTCCCCGTAGCCTGTTACACCATCATACTCTATTTCAGTAAGCATTACAGGTGTTGTGGTTCTCGATGCTGTAGCAACAGTAAATACATGTTTAAGCTGAAGAGTGTAGGGCTGAAAAGAGAGTTTCATTTTACCCGATTTCCTTATGTTTATCATTGAACCCGCAAAAGAAGTTGTGTTGTTTAAAAGAACAGCTCCTGTGAGCACTCCAGCTGCCTTCATGAAATTCCTTCTGTTATGCTTCATTTAATAACCTCTGCATATGATTTATGATTCTTTAGTAGATATACCCCATCTTTGTCCAATGATGTCAATATCCTTCTTGCCTTCAGGAAAGAATTAAAACGATATTGATTATAATTCTCAGCGTCTTTATTAAAGCTGTTTATTCTGACTCGTCCGGATGAATGAATATATTCCCCGTTCCCGATATATATTCCTACGTGTGTGGCTCTTTCCTTTCTATCAGCAGTAGCTCTCCTTCCAAAAAATACCAGATCTCCCGGCTTCAGATTATCAAAGCCGTTTCTGGTGTCTACGAGCTCACCAACATTAACCTGTTGGGAAGCGTCTCTCGGAAGAATAACACCATTCAGATAATAAACAGATTTTGTAAATCCGCTGCAGTCTACTCCCTTCATTGACGTACCGCCCCATAAATAAGGAATTCCCATAAACGTCTTAGCAGTTTTAATAATTACCTCGGGCTTCAATTCAATTTTACTCAGCCATTCATCATATTTCATGGCATTATTTAAAGGAATGTACGCAATCCTTTTGTCTGGATATTCAACTTTGTAATAATCATTTTCCTCACCTAAAAGTTTAAGAAGATTTCCTTCAACAAGATCAGAAACTGTCTGTGACTTCTGGTCAGGATTAATAAATGAAAACCCATAAGGAATCATTAAAATTACTTTGGGTGCGCGTTTCCAGGCCAATGCTTCTTCACCCGAAACTAATTCTACTGCATCTTCATCAACCCAGGAAATATATTCATCGGGAGTTTGTACTAAATACCATCCGTGGTGCTCCTGAAGCACATTTACTACTGTTCCAAGCAATGCCTGAGTAGCCAATTCTTCCGGCATGTCAGGTTTTGTTCTGATATTTCCAACAGATAAATTAATTATACCATATATTTTAGTTCCGAGTTTTTGATCCGGGAGTAACCTTATTGAATCTATACAACTAATGTTTCTTTCCTTAAGCAGCGATAAAAGCTCTTGCCTGGCCAGCGGCAGATTAGTACTTCCCTCAAGTACAAATAGATCATTATTTTCCATGGCTGTTATCTGAAATATGGCCACCCGTTTATCCGGTGCATATTTGTTTTGTACTTCAGATATGATTTGTGTTATGTCAGACATTTTATTCTTCTCTTGAGATTTGACAGGAGTGTACATTTGTGTAACCAGCAGAATTAATACAATAAAGTAGTTTAGCATGTTTTATTTTCCTGAATTTGAAAACTGCATAAGATTACATAAAATTACATAAAATCCTGAAAACTTAATAACAAAATTCAGTGAAGATATTGAACATAGCAGATAAATTTTTCAGTTTATTGAGGTTCAGACAGTAATGTATCACATGAAATTTGTAGAGCTCTCTTATAAAATGTTGAAGAATCGTGTTTGTGTAGGGAAATCTGGTATTACAACACCCTCGCATAAACTGGCATTTTCAGCAATTCAACTGGTTAAAGTATGTATACCTGGCAGGCAAAAAGAGCCGCACCTATAAAAAGAATAAACAGAATGATAATAACTATGTTGAATAAATTCTTCATTTGCCCCCCATCTGTTTAAATTCAGTGATTGCTCTGCCCCCACGTGCGAGACGGAAGGAACACACCTGGGGAGGTGTGTTCCTTATATTTATTTCAATAATATCATTTTGGAAGAAGATCTGCTTTTACCTGCATTTACCTGATATATGTAAATACCGCTTGCAACCGGGTTATTAAAATCATCTCTTCCATTCCATTGCATGGAATGGAAACCCGCCTTCTTTTCATCATTCAGCAAAGTTCTGATCTCACAGCCCAGTGAATTATATATCTTCAGGGTTACAAACTCATTTTGCGGTAAGCCGAATGAAATTGTCGTTGATGGATTAAATGGATTTGGATAGTTTTGAAGTACAATAAAATTATCCGGAATTATATCTTCGGCAATATCACCAAGCCCTGTAATATTTAACTCAATATCAGGACCAGTTATGTATTCAGACCCGTGTATGCTGTATTCGGTCTGAATTTTTTCACCTGTATAAAGTCTACCTTCTTTGAGTTTCAATATTAACTCACCTAACTTCAGAGATGAATTTCCGGGATTCACACTTAAATAGGTCAGCTGAGCTTCTCCTGATCTGATCTCTGAACCATGAATTACCGACTGATCAACTGATGAGAACTTTAATGAATGATAATCAAAAATATTCTGATCATATTTTAATTTTATACTGAAACAATTAATCTCATCGGAGTTATTAAGTTCAATGGGGATCCTGATAACACTATTCCCGGACTCATAATTTGGATTAAAGTCAAACGCAGCCGGAACCAGTATTGGAGCGGAATACGTCCAGTTACCGAATGAGGTATAATAGATTACAGCCATAGCATCATTGAAATCAACAGTTCCGCTCATATCAGCATCAGCGTTTACCAATCCGGCTCCCCATAACTCATCTTCTGGAAAATACAGATGATTTATTATTGCTAATGCATCATCATAATTAACATTGAAATTTAGATCAGCATCCCCTCTTAATGAAGATGGTCCGGCAGGCACCGAATAAGAAATCATTCCGTCTTCTATATTGCTGAATGTATCTCCTATATCGAGCAGCCAGTCGTTAGCGCCGGAACTAATATCCGCAATTCCTGCTGTTGTACCAATAACATCAAAATAAATATTGAACAGAACACCATTTTCTCTGATCGGATCAAATCCGGAGCATGCAACTCCGATCTGATTTTCTGAAAGCTGATACCCCATGACCGACCAGCTATGCTCATTAATCAGTGTGCCGCTTCCGGCAGTAATACGTTTAAATTTGAGTTTTGAGGGATCGTATGTAAAACTGCCCATCATAAATCTGTCAATTGAGGAATTACCTGATAGCGTAAGTCCTGCCGGAATGCATACTGTCGCACCTCTGTTCGAAAAAGCAGAACCTATGCTCAATACTTTTGCGTTGGAAGTATGCAGCACAGTTAATGAAACATTAACAGGCCCAGATATTACCCCATTCGCTCCTGTAACAACTCCTGTATAAGTATACACTCCTGCAGGATAATCATCATTAATTCGGAGATAAGCATCATACAACGGATCTGCCGGAGGATAAAGCGTATGCTGTAAACCGTCAACCAGTTTCATGCTTCCATTGGAAGCAACTTTGATATAAAATGTTGGTGCTGAACCATTTATAATATTATAAAGAACTGCCTGCCACGGGTAATCAGGAGTATTATCCACTCCTTTAGCTGCAAAGTAGGCATCCATTTCCTGAGGATGAGCAGTTATGGTAAATGGGTAATAACCCGGAGCAAGCGGTGTATTTGTTGATACTGAAGCCGTATTGAGATAATAAAAATCACCCGGGAGCGGAAGCAGTTCAGCGGTAAAACCACTCGCCAGATTTCCCGAAACAGCTGTCCAGTTCATCTCGTCTGAAGACTGAGTTAGTTGAAGCAAAGTAAATATTGGTACAGTCCGCTGGATAGTAAGATTTACAGTTATCGGAGCTGAGACAGCACCATTCAATCCTGTCACAGTACCTCTGTAAGTATAAATACCAGAAGGATAATCATAGTTGATTCTCAATCTCCCGTTGTATTCATTTGTGCCTTCAGGATAGATGTGGTGGAGCATTCCGTCAACAAGGGATAATGAACCATCCGGACTTACTCTTATAAAGAAAGTTGGTAATTCGCCGTTTATAATATTATAAACAACTCCCTGCCATAGCTCTTCAGGTGTGTTATCAACTCCTTTTGCCGCAAAGTAAGCATCCAGGCCTTCCGGATGTTGAATTATAGTAAACGGATAATATCCCGGAGCAAGAGGAGTATTAACCGCGGCTCCTGAAGCAATATCTAAATAATAAAAATCATTAGGATTAGTTAAGGGCATTAGTTCAGTGCTGAAGCCTGCATTTATATTACCATTTACCGCCTGCCAGATAGTCTGGTCAGAAGATTTTTTCATACCAAGATAAATAAACTGCGGTGTTTTTCTTAAGATTGACAAATTAACAGAAATAAGATCTGATTCTCTTCCGTTTATTCCAGTAACAGTTCCTATATAAGTATATTCACCAATTGGGTAATCAGGATTTATTCTCAGCCTGTTATATGTGCCGTTTAATAAATAAAGAAATCCGTCTACGAGTGTGTAACTGCCATCATCAGCAACATGTATATAGAATGTAGGCTGAGTACCAGTGATTATTGAATACAACAGCTGCTCCCAGGGTTGATCAGAACTGGCGTCAACTCCTTTCAACGCAAAATACCCATCCAGTTCTGCAGGATGATTTGTAACATAGAAAGGATAATCACCAGGAGCCAGCGGGGTATTCACTGATGTTCCTGATGCAATTTCAAAATAGTAATAATCATTTAAATTATTCAGCGGCAGCAGTTCAGTGCTGAATCCCGACTGTATGTTTCCATCAACGGCACTCCAGTTCACCTGGTCAGAAGATTTCTTTAAATTAAGTGAAGTAAACTGTGGCGTATTGCTTCTCAACGTCAGACTTACTGTTATGAGACCTGAAGTTTCTCCATTTATGCCGGTTATATTTCCCGAGTAAGTATAGGTTCCGGTCGGGTAATCAGGATTTATCCTAAGTCTGCTGTTATCGCCTGCATTCAGATAATGTAGGAGACCATCTACCAGCTGCATCGACCCGTCTGAAGCTGTACCGAGATAAAAGGTGGGCAGTTCACCCGTAATAATCTTATATGCCACATTCTGCCAGGTCCCGGGGACTGCCGATGCATTAACACCTTTAGCTGCAAAGTATGTAAATAATTCTGCGGGGTGCGAAGTTATTGTAAAACCATAGTAACCAGGCTGCAGTGCGATGTTTGTGCTGCTGCCGGAAGTAACGTCCAGGTAGTAATATGCATCCGGACTACTTAAAGGAAGTAGTTCAGTTGAGAATCCGGTACTAAGATCTCCATCAGCACTGCTCCAGATTATATTATCAACCGACTTACGCAGCCCTAATGATGTAAACTGAGGCAATACAGTCTGCCATCCGGTTCTGAAATGCCAAACCTCAGATTCTCCGGAAGCTGAAACTATTTTCCAATAATAATCCATTCCACTAATGAGACCTGCACCTTCAGGAATCTGAAAACTTGTTACACCTGTAACCGTATGACGATAGAGGAAATCAGGATTAATAAAGTTAGTCTGAGAAGTTGATATACTAATACTATAAACTGATGATTCAGAAGAGCCTGTCATCCACCACGTGAGCATAGGAGTAACAGTTTCCCAATCTGAATTATTAATCGGTGCAGATAATCTGGGAACTCCTGAGTGAATTGTACCTGATTTTGGTGTAAAGCGCCATATAACTGAAGAGTTGCCATTGAACACTACCTTCCAGTAATATGTCTGTCCGGCCACAAAATTTGCAGAGGCAGGTATTGAACAACCGGTCACCCCCGTTACCGTTTCCTGCCACAATGTGTTATTGAAATCCACCGGAGATGTTGATACTAACACATTGAAGACAGTCGTAGAATTTGTTCCGGTCATCCACCAGATTAAAGTGGGAGTTGTGGTTTCCCAGGTTGATCCGTTAAACGGAGCCGATAAAGAAGGAACTGATGTAGAAGGCTGAGCATATATCATCTGCTGAAATGACAGAATAAAAGCAAGAAAAAGCAAATACAATTTTGCTGTTTTCATAGAGACCCCTCTCTGCGTTTATAAATTTCCTGATATTCTCAAAATATATTTAAATATTTCTGATTCCCTCATATAAGTGCTTTATCATAATTACTTGCCAGAATAAACGGAATTGTGTACAAATCTTACAAATTATAATTATTAAAGTCATATAATTTTGTTAATAAGGCTATATCTGATGCTCTATGCGGAAAACAACTCGGCTAATAACATGTGAATTTTCGTTTTATACTCTTTGAGATTTGAAGGTCTTGTAAGAATGGAATGAGCTCCCCTTTCATAGCACTTCACAATATCTTCTTCCCACTCAGTATTGGTGAGTACCACAAATGGAATATGATGGAATTCAAGATGAGTCTTCATTTTCCCGATAATATCATAAGCTGCAGTTCCGTTAAGATTCATATTAGAAATTATCAGATCCGGTTTCCTGTATCTGAAGCTGAAATTATCGATGAATGAGTAAACTTCATTACCCGTCGACATAGGTCGTAATTCAACCTTGTCGTTATAATCAGCAAGGATGTATTTCATCGTATTGATCTCTTCAGGATCATCCTCAATCAGTAGTATTGAAACTCTGTATTTAAGTTCTATTACTTTCATATTAGATTTATTAAAGAAATTAATATTATTGTCAATACAGAAAATGCTCATGAGGCATGCCCCCTTTATAGGTTAAATAAAAGAGGGCTGCATTGCAGCAAATCAAAATCGTGAGGACGAAAATATATGTGCGCTGAACTGATCCCGGATGAGGTTCTCTTTAATATTGCAAATCAGAAGATGCATATTTAGGCCAAATCAGAATTGGAAATAAATGAACGGGACCATATCGGCTGATCGGATCTGAGCTGCAAACCAAATTACCGCAGCAAGAAGAACCGCTTTGCCTAACAAAGGCGTGTTTGTTAATAATGCTTCGGTTCTGATCTCCCATGATTTAGGTGTAAAATGCAGTAAATAACCTGACAACATTATAATGATTACAGCAGGATATGCGGAAATAAACTGTAGAAATACTTCCGGTTGAAAAAAGTAAATTATCTGATTCAATACATCCAGTCCCGTTTGAAAGGAATCAACTCTGAAGAAGATCCATGAGAATGCAACAAGATGAAATGTTATAAATATCTGAAATACTCGCTGATATCTGGTGCCGGTTAAATTAAGCTTCTTATAAATAAAAGCTCTGGGTGTTTTTGTTATCAGAGAAAATCCCATAAACAATCCGTGCATTAACCCCCAGATAATGAACGTCCACGCTGCACCATGCCAGAAGCCGCAAAGTACAAAAGTTATTATGATTGCAAGCACGTTACCAAAAAAACGCATGTTCCTGAGGTTCATCTGAATAGGCTTAAATACATAATCGAGCAGCCAGGTGGAAAGCGATATATGCCACCTTCTCCAGAACTCAGCAACACTTGCCGCTTTGTAAGGAGAGTTGAAGTTCTCCATAAGTTTATAGCCCAGAAGCAGGGATATTCCTATTGCCATATCGGAATAACCTGAAAAATCGCAGTATATCTGTAATGCATAACCATAAGTAGCAAGCAGGTTCTCAACACCGGTAAATCTTAACGGAGCATCCAGAACCCTGTCTACAAAGTTCAGACTAATGTAATCAGCTATAACTATTTTCTTGAATAACCCCGATATGATAAGCAGCAGGCCTTTTCCAATATCGCTGCCTGAAATAAACATCCTTTGTTTTACCTGCGGAAGAAACTTTTCTGCCCTGTCAATAGGACCCGCAAGCAGACTTGGAAAGAATGAGATGTACAGAGCAAAGTCGGCAAAATTATTCTCTGGCTCGATTGTGCCGATGTAAATATCGATTATGTAGCTTAATGCTTTGAAAGTATAGAATGAAATCCCTATAGGAAGAAAGATATCCAGCGATTCAAGTTGTGCAATGTTAAAATCATTTACTATATCAATAAAGAAGTTAGTGTATTTGAAATACCCCAGCAGCGCAAGGTTAATGATAATGCCAAATATCAGCATCAAGCGCCTTTTAAGATCATCTTTAATAAGAAATATCCATTTGCCTGTCAGGAAATTTGCAGCTGAGGTAAATATGAGAAGTACGAAATATAAGTTAGTGCTCTTATAATAAAAGAAAAGCGAAAACAATAACAGAAAGCTTACACGGGCAGTTTTATTCTTGTGCAGCGCGAGATACATAATAAGAACGAATGCAAATAAAAATAAAAATAATGAGCTCGCGAATAAGAGAGGATCTCTCTTATCAAACCCGAACAATGAAATAATCTTTTGAAAATCAATCATGGTAAATATATTATTATTAACTTATCATATCTGTAACTCTGATAACTGCTCTGCAATACAGTTAAGTTTTTTTTACATCAACAACTTTCTGAAGATCTCCTACATTCTTTAATCTGAGTATCTCCAGGTTTTTCAAACGGATATTATAATGCTTCTCCACGGCAAGTATAACATTCACGTGCGTGAGTGAATCCCATCCGGGCACCTGCGGGGCGATTGTTTCATCACTGAAGTTGAAATCATCTAGTTTAAGTGCACTAAGTATAACATTTTTTAATTCTTCGGAAATCATATCAGCTCCATTTAATTTCTTCTCCGGTTTGTATTCTTTCTCTGTTAGCTTTGCGGCTCGGTTTTCCCGCGGAACTTTTTATTAGCCAGCGTGAAGGAACCAGGTATATTTTTCTTATGCTGACATCTATATCCATACCTGCTTTAATAATATCAAGCTTCAACTTCTTCTGTTCAAATTCAGATGATATCATAGTCTCTACTATTACACTCACCTGTTCGCTTCCGATATCAGGATCTTCTTCACCGAATGCAACTACCCTGCCGGGAATTACACCGTCTGTCTTTCCGACAGCAGCTTCGATATCTTCCGGATAAAGGTTATTTCCCGCAACAATAATTATATCTTTCTTCCTTCCAATTATGTAATACTCATCTTCATACTTAAAACCATAATCACCGCTGTAATACCAGCCGCCGCACAATACTTCAGCTGTTTTCTCCGGATAATTTCTGTAACCGTCAAACATTGAAACTGAGCTTATCGCAATTTCCCCAATGTATTCTTCAGGCAATTCATTTCTGTTCTCATCTACAATTTTCAGGCTGCATCCTTTTATTGCATATCCCGAGGAAACACACTTCCTTGATGATGCTTCATCATCAGTAATTTTTATACGTCCCTTTGCTAATTCTGTTCTGTCAACTTTAATGGATTTGGGTTCGCGGTCAGGAGGAGTTTGTGTAACTGCATATGTCGTTTCAGCCATTGCATAACAGGCGGCCAGTGCTGTTCGCTTCAATCCGAACTCCCTGAATCGCTCAAAAAACCTGTTCTGGCTTTCTTCACGAACCGGTTCACTGCAGTTAATAAGAATTCTTAGACTATCAATATTTGTCCCCTCTAGGTCATCATTGTGAATCTTATCAGCCATCATGTTATATGCGAAATTGGGCAGCCATGCAACAGTACCTGACTCTTTTGTAATAGCATCAAGCAGCAATCCGGGGATCATTACCCATTCAAATGGATCTATCTGAACTGAAGGAATTCCAAAAGCTAACGGCAGATGAAATGCTGCTATTAATCCCATATCATGATATAAAGGAAGCCAGCTTACTACTTTATCATGTTCACAAAGGTGAATCGCTTCCGCATAATTAGTTACATGCTCAATTACTGCGCCATGCGAAAGCAATACAGGTTTTTGAAGACCCGTAGTTCCTGAAGAATGCTGAAGAAGTAAAGGATCAGTGCTTTTTCGTAAATTATGTAATTCCTTCTGCAGGAGGTGAAATGATTCTGGTACTGCATAATCAGTATTCCATTCTAAAGGAAATTTTATTCCCCTTATAGTACTTTCATTTCTGTCAACAAGAGGACGAATAACCGGATCGATATCCTTTTCTGTTAAAATCCAATCCAGACCGGATCTCTGCGACATACCTTCAATTCCCTGTCGAAATTTATCAGGATGAAGCCTTGGATTAGGATAAGCGAGAACTGCAGGAATTGCACCCAACAGCGAAATTGCCATATAAAGAGGATAGAAATCTTTATTATGCCTGATTATAATTGCACATACTTCATCTTTTTTAATTCCATGCTCAAGGAGAAGATAGGAATATTGTAATGCCTTGCTGTAAATTGAACTGAAGGTCCAGCGAAATGGCTCTTCACCCGCAATCCAGTGAATAATAGCATCTTTATCGGGGCGGGTTAATGCATTTTTGTACCACAGATTCCATACTAATCCATTATTTACCGGCATATTATACCTCATTTGTTTAATCAGGTTTTATATCAGAAATGATATCAACTGATCTTATCTTTATACCTTGTAACTCTGTATCAGCAGGGATGAATGAAACTATCATAAGCAGCAGTAAAGTAATTATTATAATTACCAACGGTTCAAATAATCTGTTTTTTTCTTCAAGTATTGTTTCAGCGCGCAGTTCTTCTTTTGCAATCATTATTTACAGGTTATATTTTTTTAATATCTTTTCTACTTCAATACCCCAGAGCTTGTAAGCTAATGAATTAAGATGAACACCATCGATTGTATATTCATTGATCAGTTTGTTATTGACAGAAAGCTTTTTGTTGAGATCAATAAATTCCAAATTCTGTTCATTTGCGTAGCTCTTAAGCAGAGTATTTAATTTCTTTACCTCGGGATTTTTTAATTCAGAGCTGTGCCACTTTGGTGAGACAAATATTGTGGATTGTATTACCGGTATTATCTTATTCATCTTAAGCCGGTCAATAATCTTTTTATAATTTTCAAATATTTGTTCTACTGATATTCCCGAATAAATATCATTTATTCCGCCTTCTATAAAACAGACCTTCGGGTTCAACCTTGTTACATAATTAATTCTGTAAAGATATCCTTCAAGTATGTCACTGGTTATTCCCTGCTCTGCAATATTTTTTCTGTTAAGTAATTCATTCCAGTTTACCCCGTGAGTGATAGAATTCCCGAGCATAACAATATCAACCGGATTAAGCTTATAGATATTGAAAAATCCTATCTGAAGGTCATAATGCGGATTCTTTTTAAATACGAGAGAATCCTGAGCAGTGATTAATACTGGAATGAGAAGCATCAGCAAAATAAATTTCATGAGGTTCTTAGAATTTTAGGATGAAATTACCACTTTAAGTGCTAACAATCAAGATTTCTGAGTATTTCTCTCTTACAAGGAGGAATATACTCCTGTAGTTCTTCAGGTTAATTGGTTAACGGTATTGAAAAGCCGAATTTGCTGCCCTTACCGGGAATACTTTGAACCCAGATCTTTCCTTTATTAAGGTTAATGAATTCTTTGCATAGAACAAGTCCCAGACCTGTCCCGGGTTCATTCTCGGCTCCGGGTGTGCTCTTCATTTGATCGTAGTTAAAAAGTCCTTGCAGGTTTTCTTCTGCTATTCCAACTCCTTCATCTGATATTTCGAATATCAGATGATCATCTTTTCTAATGTATTCCAGAGTTATATAAGCGTATTGATGAGAATATTTAATTGCGTTTGAAACCAGATTTCTCAGTACAAGACTGATCATATCCCTATCTGCAAATATAAAAAGTTCTTCAGTTCCATTAATACAGAGCGAAATTTTTTTCTTAACTAGATTGATTTGATAAATCTCTGTTATTTCACTAACCAAATCAGTAAAGGAGAAATGATGAGGTGAATAGCTTATTTTACCAGTCTGAAATCTCGACCAATGTAATAAATTTTCGATCAGTTTAAGCAGTTTGTTTGATGATTTATATATCCTTTCTGCAAATTCCCTCACTTCTTCCTGACTCATCTCCTCGATGTTATGAGCAAGAAATTCTGAAAACCCCAATAAAGCAGTAAAAGGACTTCGCAGATCATGTGAAATTATTGTAAACAGTTTATCTTTATTAAAATTACTTTCTCTCAGTTGATTATTCAGTTCTTTTAATTCCATCGATGTTCTCTCTAATACTTCTTTTTCTCTTAACTGGATTTGTGCTTCCCTGTACCTTAGTAACAGAAAAGTAAATCCCAAAAGAATAAGTTCACCAAGAATTCTGTTACTTATTGCAATGGTCCTGTCAATTCCTTCTGGAGACAACAGCAATCCAAATAACATAAATAGAGATACCACGATGAGGTTTAGATAGGCTTTTATAGAACTATGACCAGTAGCACCGAGAAACACAGGAAGCAAATAATATATCCATTCTATTGTTCCCAGCGGAGTAATCAGGTCTACACTGAAAATTAATACTTCGATTGAAATAATCCAGAAAAAAGAAAAAGACTTAAACATACTGATTGTAATAAATTTGTTGCCTAATTTATTAAACAAGTGTTGATCAATAAATGCATTTCATTTGGACTATCATGATAAAAAGCTTTTGAATGCTGTTAAATTTTATTTGCCGAATATCATTTTTCATTGTACTTTTGATTTAACTTTTTATTCAAGAAATATTGCAGGAGAGTTAATGGCTGGAACTACCGAAAGAGAACAATGGGGAAGCCGGATCGGACTAATACTCGCTGTGGCAGGAAACGCCGTTGGACTCGGTAACTTTTTAAGATTCCCTGTCCAGGCAGCTCAGAACGGCGGCGGTGCCTTCATGATCCCTTACTTTCTTTTCTTTCTGATACTTGGTATTCCTTTAATGTGGATTGAATGGGGTATCGGAAGACATGGCGGCAGATTCGGTCACGGCAGCGCTCCGGGAATGTTTGATGTTCTTTGGAAAAACAGGATCGCGAAATACTTCGGCGCACTTGGATTACTTATCTCTCTGATCATCCTTATTTATTATACATATATAGAATCATGGACTTTAGGTTTCAGTATATTCTCTATAACTAAAATGTATTTTACTGAATCCAGCTTCGATTCCATGCGAAGTTTCCTTTATAGTTATCAGGGACGCGAAGCGGGTAACATTTTTACCTCTTTATGGCCTGCTTATATATTAATGTTAATTACATTTTCCCTCAACTTCTGGATCCTTTACAGGGGTATTTCCAGAGGAATAGAGAAATTAGCCAAGATAGCAATGCCTGCATTGTTCCTTTTCGCTATAATTATTGCCATTCGTGTACTTACTCTTGGAACACCTGATCCATCAATACCTGAGAATTCTGTTTGGAACGGCCTTGGTTTTATCTGGAACCCGAACTTTTCTATGCTCAGCGATCCTAAAATATGGCTCGCTGCGGCGGGACAAATATTTTTTACTCTTTCTGTTGGAATGGGTACTATTCAGGCTTACGCAAGTTACCTTAAGCCAAAAGATGATATTGTATTATCCGGATTAACAACATCCGCAACAAATGAGTTTGCTGAAGTTATATTAGGTGGAACAATTGCAATTCCAATAGCGGTTGCATTTTTTGGAATAACAATGACAACACAAATTGCTCAGGGCGGCGCTTTCGATCTGGGATTTGTATCAATGCCTCTGATATTCGAGAAAATACCATTTGGTCAGGTATTTGGGTTCATGTGGTTCCTATTGCTTTTCTTTGCTGGTATAACTTCATCGGTGGCTATGGGTCAGCCTGTTGTAGCATTTCTGGAAGATGAATTCGGTATGGATAGAAAAAAGGCAGTGGGTTTATTGGCTTTGGTAGTTCTTATTGCTGTTCAGTTTGTTGTATTCTTTCTCAAATTCGGATTTCTTGATGAAATGGATTACTGGGCCGGTACCTTCGGACTGGTAGTGTTTGCACTTATAGAAACAATATTATTCATGTGGGTATTCGGTGCCGATAAAGCATGGAAGGAAATCAATGAAGGCGGTGATATAAAAATTCCATTTTTCTTTTACTACATAATGAAGTATGTAACTCCCCTGGTGTTAGCGGTAATTATGATATGGTGGTTTATTAATGATGCATTTCCAACTCTGCTGCTTGAACATGCAGCTCCGGAAAATGTACCATATATCTGGGCTTCAAGAATACTAATGCTGATACTTGCTGCCGGCATCCTATATTTAGTTAACTATTCATGGAATAAAAAGAATGGACGCACAGATGGGATTAACACTTGAAGGAACGATCTTCCTTGCTCTGGCATGGGGAATAATAATAATATTAAGCGGGTACTGCTTTTATAAGGTGATGCGCGCAAAATAAAATCAAACCTCCGGGATTGTCATATAATTTAACAAAACCCGGAGGTATATCATTTTAAACCAGTAGTCTATTCCCCGCTTACTGCCTGGTCAGGATTGCCGGTTGTTTTTTTCTCACCTGGTAAACATTCTGGCTGCCCTTTTCATTATCAAGTTTAAACCTTGATACCATTTTTTGAAGGTTCATTGTTAAACGTGACAGATCTTCAGCAGAACGCGCGATCTGAGAAGTGCCTGCAGCGCTTTGCTGGGTTACGCTGCTTATTCCTTCAATATTTTTACTGATCTGTTCCGCCGTTGATGATTGCTGTTCACTGGAAGCAGCTATTTGTGAAATTACATCATTTACGCGGGCAGATCCATCAGATATTTGTGTAAGAACTTTGTAAACTTCATCAATAAGCACTTTCCCGTTTTCTACTGATCTTTCTGCCTCTTCCATAGAAATATCTGCCATTTTTGCTTCACTCTGTATTGCCTGTATAGTTTCAGCAATTTCTTTTGTTGCTTTTGTTGTTCTTTCAGCAAGTTTTCTTACTTCATCAGCAACTACAGCAAAACCTCTTCCCTGTTCACCTGCCCGGGCTGCTTCAATCGCAGCATTAAGAGCAAGGAGGTTGGTCTGATCTGCGATATCATTGATTACCTGGGTTATCTCCCCTATCTGACCAGTTTTTGCAGAAAGCGAAGTAATGATCTTGCCGGTCTGTTCAGTAGATTTTACAATATTTTGTATTCCAGCCCTGGTTTCATTTACTTTAGCTACTCCCAGATCAGCATTTTCTGCCGCTTTTTTAGAAAGTAGTGCAGCATCATTTACGTTTTTGGTGGATTCATAAAGCGTTTTAGTCATTTCCTCAACTGCACTTGCAACTTCGCCTGCTTGCTGCGATTGTTCCTGAGCCCCGGCTGCCATTTGTTCGCTGCTGGCCGATATCTCATTTGCAGCACTTGCCGTTGCCTGTACCGCATCATTTACCTCGCCAAGTGCTGCATTGATCTGTTCTGCAAGACCATTAATGCTGTTCTTTATGAGCTGATGATCTTCCTTATATTCCCCATTGACCCTTACTGTCAGATCACCGGTCGCGAGCACTGATAAAATATCACTTCCTTCCTTTACAGGAATAACTACTGCGTTTAGAGTATTATTTATTCCATCAATAATTTCCCTGAAACCGCCCGAGAACTTTTCTGTATTGCCTCTTATGGATAACCTGCCATCAACGGCTGCTGCGGTAAGCTTGCTGATCTCAGCAATCAGCTCTCTTAATGTAGCAGCAAGTCCATTGAGTGATGGAGAGATTGCATCATCAATGTCATTTACTTTTACCTCTATTGAAGTATTCCCTTTCGAAATGGAGCTTAATGAATTTGTAAATTCCTCAAGCTGCTGAGCCATGTTATCCAGTGCATCTGCCATTATTCCTATTTCATCATTAGATCTGATATTTGCGCGTGCTTTTACATGCCCCTTCTGCAGTTCCTGAGCAAGTAATAATACTTTATTAACAGGCTTTTTTATTATCCCTGTAATAAGATATCCAAAGCTGAGAGCAACAATGGTACCCACAAGTATCAGTATTAGCATCAGGGTTTTTGATGAACTTGCTAATGCTGAATTGGAGTCAGATATTTCCTTTCCAAAACCGATTTTTGAATCCGTCATTTTATCAATAGTCTTAAGCTCTTCAATTTCTGTTTCTGCAATGCTTCCTTTCAGCAGAAATTCAATTGCGGCAGAATCATCATTCCTTAATGCCAGATCTTCTACGATCTTTATATCCCTGATATAATCTTTTCTTTTTTCTTTGAACTCAGCAAAGAGTTTCTTCCCTTCATCACTAAAAAGAGTTGTTTCATAAGAATCAGCTACTTCTGTAATTTTCTGTGATACCTCGGCCCGCTTTTCGATAAGTTCCTTTATATCTGCAGGATTGTCCAGGAAAATCATTTGACGTATAAGAACCCGGGCTTCCTGGAAATTATCTGTGAGAGCTTCAAGCTCAGAAATGGGTACGGTTACTTGCTTGTATAATTTAGTATCAGCTTCGCTGATGTCTCTAAGACTAAAATAACCAATGAGCCCTACTATTACTGTTATCATTGCTACAGCCATAAAGCTGAGTAGTAATTTAGTTCCGATCTTCAGGTTGTTGAACCATTTCATTTTCATCCTCTATATTTTTATTGATTTTCCTTATTAAATTTGTACTTAAACAACGTGAATAGCGGCAACTCTTTTGCATAAAGAAGAAATACATTCTAACGCTGCTATTGGGGGATTTATATCTGAGTACGTGCGCAGTTATTCTTTATAGTATTGATGTATATATATGCCTTTCTGTTTTTATTATTTGGAACTAACTGCTATTATCACTGAAATTGAAACTCATAAGATTATCGGACATATCCTCTTAAACTTTACTTCATCTTCGCATGATTTTTTCCAAATTAGCGTTTTTTTAACCTGTTCCTTTTAGCGGTTTTATTCATTTGTTATTTTGTTGTTATATTTACTCCATGTGGGTCAAATAATATCACGCACGGCACCTTATATTTCGAAAGGAAATCATGATAGAAAAACTGAAATTTGAAGCAAGCCGGAGTTCCGGTGAGGTCAGCGGTATTTTGAATATTCCGGATAACTCTGAGTGCATTTATGTTTTTGCACATGGAGCAGGTGCGCCTATGCAGCATACTTTTATGGAACAGGCGTCTTTATGCCTTTCATATGAGCGCATTGCTACACTGCGCTTTAATTTTCCATATACAGAAAACAAAACTAAAAGACCTGATCCTGCAGCTGTTTTGATGGAAACTATACGCTCAGCTGTAAAGATAGCACAACAATATAGTAATGAACTCCCGGTTTTTGCAGGAGGAAAATCAATGGGAGGACGCATGAGCTCAATGGCAGCAGCCTCTGAGAAGGGATTGCAAACAGTAAAAGGATTGATCTTCTTTGGCTTCCCGCTCCACGCTCCCGGAAAGCCTTCTGATGAACGTGCAGAACATCTCTATAAAGTCAACATCCCAATGCTGTTCTTACAAGGTACGAGAGATTCACTGGCCAGCCTTGACTTACTTACACCTGTTGTAAATAAGTTGGGTGAAAAGGCATCAATACACATAATAACAGGAGCCGATCATTCCTTTAATATGCTGAAGAGTTCTGGACGCGCAAATCAGGAAGTGCTTAAAGAACTCGCCAGGATCTCCGCACAATGGATGAAAGCTTTAATCTAAGATGGGTAAAAGAGGTTTCAATATTAAATGGAAGGAATCCTGTAAAGGAGGATCCCTTCCATGGACTGTGCAATCACTATTGATTCGGTATACGTATCTCCTGACCTACACTTATTTTATCAGGATTGCTGATATTGTTATATGAAGCAATAGCATTATACTTATTTGCATCACCCAGATACTTTTTTGCAATGGCGCTCAAAGTCTCACCGCTCTGAACTTTATGTATTGCAAAATCCTTAGTATTACTTACTTTAATGTCCGCCTGAATATCTTTGGGATTTTCTCCGCCGATCTGTTTAATTTTATCCCAGATAATATTCTTTGTATACATCGTATCAACAACAGCATCAATTTTCGTGATGTTGCTCTCACTTTTTACATTCATGTTTTGTGCGTTGACCTTTTTCATCAGGTCAACTACTCCATCATACTTATTCTGCATATTTCCTCCTTAAAATTTAAGGTTTTGTAACATACTAATGCCTTTCTGAAGTAGATTTCCTTCAGGCACATTTCCATCCGGGGTGAGTTTATCGACTACATTAGGAAGTTTATTTTTGAGAGTTGAAACCACTCTTTCAGGTGGTTCACCCGTACGTTTAGAAATTTCCTGTATTCGTTCCTCGCCCATACCCCTGCGTATTTCTTCATCCGACGCTGGTTTATTCTCTCCTGTACTTATCCATGAAGAAACCAATCCCCCAAGACCTTTACTGTTAAAAGAATTAATTAATCCTCCAATACCGCCTTGTTCATTGTTGGAAAGCATTCCCAATACAGTTCCAATTATATCTGATTTCCCGCCTTTAGAATCATTGCCACCTGTTATATTATCCAGCAAACCCATATTTACTCCTTATATTATAGTTACAAATTACAATTCATAATATATTTTCTAACTATAAAGAGCAAGGCATCAGTTGACGGTTAGTTTTAGGCAGTTCCCAGGGAGAACGGACTCTGAAATCGTTTTGAAATCGATTTGAAATCGTTTTGAAATAGTATTCTGAATGTTATTATTAAAAAGGAATTTTCAGGCAGGCCGAATTAGGAAGTAAAATTATTTCAGGCACTATAACTTTTAACTCAGAGAAACATTTAGTAGCGCGTGCGGGATTCGAACCCGCGATCCCCGCCTTGAGAGGGCGATGTCCTAAGCCACTAGACGAACGCGCCGGTAAATACAAATTTAAGAAAAGACATAATCTTATCAAAATAATCACTGGTTGAAAATTATTACTGCAGTTTCGGGGATTGCCGGCTGCCGGCTGAATTACTTAAGCAAAGTCATTTTTCTGGTGTCAGCATAAGTGCTACCATCCTCACCTTTAGCTTCAACCTTGTAAAGATAAATACCGCTTATGATTTCCCCCGCGATAAACCTGAACTCATGAACTCCCCTTTCCAGATGCCCTGAAAACAATTCAGCTATCTCCTGTCCAAGCAGATTATAAACCCTTACTGTTATAAAACTTGTAACTGGAACCGCAACACGAATTGCTGTTTCAGGATTAAATGGATTAGGATAATTCTGAAGAAGTTCATACTTCCATTCTTTTCTATAATTGATACTGCCGGATCGGTAATATTTGTAGCTTCCGTTAAAATCCTGCTGTTTTAATCTATATGAGTATTTCCCCTGTTGAATCAGGTCCGGGTCATCGAAAGTATAACTCCTCCTGAGAGAAGAGGTTCCATACCCTTTTATAAAGCCTATTTTTACCCATTCACTTTTATCAATTCGCCTTTCAATATCAAATCCCATATTATTCAGTTCTGTAGCTGTTTCCCAGCTCAGTTGTATTATATCTTCTCTAAGTTTTGCGGTGAAAGAAATTAATTCTACCGGTACAATATCATCTACCTGGATCGTGCCCGCCATTCCTGATCCGCCGGGAGCACCATGCGGAATGCAGTAATATCTGTGTAAACCTAAAGATTTTAATACAAAAGAAAATTCCTGATTTGATTGACCAATGACACTATTCCATACATTTGTACCAGCCGTACTATCAGAAGTTGTTGTGTGTGTGCCCTCAACCCAGTTCCAGGTGACAGTATCTCCTAAGGTGATGGTAAGATCTTTTGGTGTAAATATAAAATTTGAAACCTGAACAACATGATTTGACTGGGGAGTGATTAAACCTGCTAAAAAAGTGAACATAATCAGAAGTAAAATTCTTCTCATAGTGCCCCCTTGTTTTAATTAAATGTACAATAATATTTGTCTTTATCAAGGAGCAGATGTCATCTTTATAAATATTGCAATACTTTCCTGAATATTTCATAGATTTAAGTAAATAATAGAGGAAGCCATGAAAGTACTGATTTTATTCATAATATTTCTTTTCACTTTCTTGTCGTTTGCCCAGGAAAATGTTAAATGGGAGTTAGCTGCATCGGACTTAAGCTTTCCGGAAGGACCAGCATGGGATGGTAATAATACCCTTTATACATCAAACTGTTACAGTAACTGGATACTAAAGATTGAGAATGGTAAAGCTGATACTTTTATAACAACCCCTGCTTCACCGGTCAGCTTTGAAAAGACAAATGGCTTAACAGTTTACCTCGATGGCAGTATATATGCATGTGATTATGGAAAAGGGGCAATTCTGAAGTTTTCAAAGGATGGCAAATGTGAAATGGTAGCAGAAGGTTATCAGGGACAAAAATTTAACCGTCCAAATGATCTGGCGTTCGATCCTGACGGTAACTTATTCTTTACTGACCCAAAATCCTATGACTCGGCTAAACTTGATGGTGCAATCTATATGATTGAATCAGTCACTAGTGAAGTTAAGCAGCTTTACACCGGATTGGGGTTTCCCAATGGAATTGCTTTTACATCAGATGCAAAATACCTCATGGTATGCGAATCTGCTATGCACAGAATACTTAAGTTTCCGGTAAATAACGATAAATCACTCGGTCAACCTACTGTTTTTGCAGAGCTGCCAGGCGGTGATCCTGATGGGATTGCCTTTGATACCGAAGGGAATCTTTATGCAGCTCATTTTGGCGGACAGGCAGTGTATATCTTTGATCCTGAAGGTAAAATGCTGAATAAAATTACAACTCCGGGTAAAAAACCCAGTAATGTTGAGTTTGCAGGAGAAGATATGAAAACTTTGTATATTACTGAGGATGAAACAAATTCTGTATACTCTACCCGGATGGAAATTCCCGGACTTAAGCTATTCAGTTCTCCTGTAACTCCCTAAAAAATGTAAGCGATATCCGTCACAGAGATGATGATCTGTGACGGACGCATAAAAGTCCTACCCTGCAGAGTTGACCGCATATTAATTCATTAATGAACCCTGTTTAATAAACCTACGGAACATTTTCATTTCAGGATGCGTCATACTGGTAGAGGTAAGAAATATATGTACCCATACCAAAATGGAGGCTAAAATGGATGCAATTAAAAACATGTTTTCAGGATCATTATTACCCGGGGCATCTCATTTCCTGATTTTATTATTTTCATCTTTATTTTTCATTTCCTGTGCGTCCACTTCTGATTATAATCAAACAGAGAGTGCGTCCTCATCATCTTATACTTTTTATGATTATAAGGATGGTGATAAAGTTCAGTACAAGGTATTTTTCGAAGATGATGATATTTCGGCATTATACATTGACGGGAAGAAAGTATCCGATGATGAAATACATAAACATAGAAACATGATTTATGATAAACTGGATAATATTAATCATGGCTCTGTTCATAAATCCAAACGCGACATGCATATTGATATGAACTGGCTTAATGATATGATGAGTGATCTTAAAGAGAATCTGAAACAGAATGAAATACGAATTCATTTCGACAAGGAAGAATTTAAAGATGAAATGGCACGCCTCAAGGAAGAACTTGATAATCTTGAAATCGATATCAACTTTGATGAAGAGAACTTCAAGCGTGAAATGAAGGGCCTCAAAAAACATCTGCGCAAAATGAGACCGGAAAAGTTCAATTTGGATATGGAAGAATTCAATGAAAGAATGAAAGAGTTCTCTGAAAAAATGAAAGATCATAAAATAGTTATGAAGAACTTCAAAGTGAATATCCCCCCTATTAATATTCCTGATGTAAAAATACCCGATATTCCTCCTATCCCTGATATTAAAGTTGACCTTTCCGGTTTGGAGGAGTCAATGAAGGATCTGGATAAGAATATGGCTGAACTGGATAAAGAAATGAAAAAACTTGATGCTTTTATGAATGACTTTAAAAAGGAACTGGTTAAGGATGGTATTATCAGTAATGAAGAAGAAAGTTTTGAATTGAATTATCATAAAGATGGTCTGGAAATAAATGGAGAAAGAGTTCCTGATCATCTGTATGAAAAGTACAAGAAATTATATAAGGAGCACTTCGGAAAAGAATTCGATCCGCATCTCAGAATAAAGATAAACGACTGATATCATTAATTCTTTTCCCTTCACATTTTACAAAGGTTGTACTGGATTCAGGACAACCTTTTTCTGTATCTTAACATACATTGATCCGGAAGCTAAATGAAATTCGTCAAATGCATTCTTATTCTTTTGATCCTGATTTCAACAAAATATTTTCCGCAGGTAACTATTTCAGGAAAAATTACCGACCTGAATAACAATCCTCTCCCGTCTGCTAATATTTATATAAAAGACAGTTATGATGGAGTATCCTCAGAACAGGATGGTACTTATTCCTTCACAACCCTTGAAACAGGCGAAAAGGTTTTAATTGCAAGTTATGTCGGTTACCTGTCAGAAGAAATAAACATAATAATCTCTAAGAATAACATTACTCACGATTTTCGGTTGAAGGAAGTTTCATCTTCTCTGAACACAGTTGTTATTTCTGCCGGAAGTTTCGAAGCCAGCGATGAAAAGAAATCCGTTATATTAAAACCTATGGATATTGTTACAACCGGTACCACTGCGGATATATATTCTGCGCTCGCAACTCTTCCGGGTACGCAGCAGATAGGAGAACAGGTGGGATTGTTTGTTCGTGGAGGTTCTGCTGCTGAGACCAAAACTATTATTGATGATATGGTTGTGCAGAGTCCCTTCTACAGTACTGTTCCTGATGTGGCATCCCGTGGCCGATTCTCCCCTTTTCTCTTTAAAGGTACAATTTTCAGTACAGGAGGCTATTCAGCAAGATACGGACAGGCATTATCTTCTGCGCTTATACTTAACAGTACTGATCTGGCACCGTCAAATGCTACTTCATTAAACATTATGGCCGTAGGCTTAGGTGCATCACATACCCAACGCTGGGAAAACTCATCAATTGCTGCTGAATTGGGATACTATAATCTTGAACCTTATTACAAAGTTCAAAAGACCAGGTTGAAGTGGGATTCCGCCCCTTCAACCACTGAAGGTCAGATTATTTTCAGGCATAAGTTTAACAAAACAGGAATTTTCAAATTATATACCTCATATAATGATGACAACCTTGGTTTGTTTATTAAGAACCTTGACAATCTTTCTCTAGATGATAAGTATCAACTGAAGAATAACAATTTTCTTATAAATTCAAGCTATTCAGATATTATTGCCGGAGAATGGACTCTATCCGCAGGTCTGTCATATGGAAATGATATTAATAAGATTGATATCAATACTGATAAGATAAAAACTGAAGATCAGCTCCTGCAGTCGAAGTTAGTTTTTTCGCGAAGAATTATGGAAGGTACTTTTCTTACTTTCGGAGGTGAAATACACAACCGGAGATCAGATCAGAATTTCAATATCTATAACCGTAACCTTAAAGAATTATTCGCTTCTGCATTTGCAGAATCTGACATTTTCTTTACAAATGATATTGCGCTTCGTTTAGGGCTGCGCGTTGAAAATTCGGACCTGCTGAAAAAGATGAATTTCGCTCCAAGAACCTCCCTTGCATATAAACTTGGAAAATATGATCAGATCAATATTGCTTACGGAATATTCTATCAGAATCCCGAGAATGATCTATTGTTTCAATCAACAGAACTGAATTTCGAAAAAGCTGATCACTATATTGCTAATTATCAGTATATAGGCGAAAATATTACCTTCAGGCTTGAGGGATATTACAAGAATTATTATGATCTTGCAAAAATAACAGAAAATGTTTCACCGAATAGTACCGGAAAAGGTTACGCAAAAGGTATCGATGTATTCCTTCGCGGAAACAATCTCATGGATAACTCAGATTTCTGGGTATCATATTCACTACTGGATACTAAAAGGGATTACAGGAATTTTCCTTTTATGGCAGCACCTGATTTTGCCTCTCCGCATACATTTTCGGCAGTGTATAAAAAAATGCTTGCTTTCCTGCCTGGATTGCTGGGTATAACATATACATGGGCATCCGGGAGACCTTATTACAATCCAAATAATCCACAATTCCATTCAGACAAAACCGGTAGTTACAGTAAGATGGATCTGAATCTTAGTTATCTAACAAATTTATTTAATAATTTTACTGTGATATTCTTTTCAGTTGATAATGTTTTTGGAATCAATAATGTTTTCAGCTACAGATACTCGAGTGACGGAAAGATCAGAGACGCTGTACTTGCGCCGGCAAACAGATCCGTTTTTATCGGCATGTTCATTTCACTGGGTGAAACTTTTTCAGGCATTTAATCAGAGTTATTGTAAATTCAGGAGGAGAAATATGAGATTCAAAACTTCATTAGTGACTGCTGTTTTGCTTTTATCTGTTGCTTATTGTCAAACCGGCAAGTATACAAAAGCAATGGAGAAAAACCTTTCTTTGATGGATTCTGCGTCAACACCTTTGCAGTTCGCTGCTTTGTCCAACAGCTTTGAAAGGATTGCAATTGCTGAAAAAGATAAATGGCTTCCATATTATTATGCCGGTTATTGCCTCATAATTTCAAGTTTTATAGATACATCCGTTCAAAGAAAAGATACATATCTTGATCAGGCAGAAAAGTTTGTTCTGGCAGCCGATTCACTCGAGCCGGAAAATTCGGAGATATGCACCGTAAGCGGAATGCTTGCACAGGCGAGGATGGCAGTTGATCCAATGTCCAGATGGCAGAAATACGGGCAGTTATCAAATAATCTGTTTGATAAAGCGAAAAAACTTGATCCAACAAATCCCAGACCTGACGCACTGATCGGTAATACAATTTATTATACACCCGAAGCATTTGGAGGCGGTAAAAAGAATGCTGAACCTGTTCTTAAGACAGCCTTAGAAAAATTTCAGAAATTTGTTCAACAAACATCAATTTCTCCCAAATGGGGCCAACAGATAGTTGAGGATCTTCTGAAAAATATACAATAGCCTTTATAGTATAATCCGGGCATTTGCAAGGATTATACTCTCAAATCTAAATATATAGCCAAAAATTCCTTTGGCGAACCCCGTATGTTTTACTAAGTTTGTACAACATCTTGCAGGTACTTATGAAAAAAATTGACCGCCGGAGTTTCTTCAAGGCAGCAGGCATTAGCGGAGCTGGAATTGCTCTTACTCCTTACTTCAAAAACCTCAACGCGAAAGTACTCTTTCCTGATAAACCTAAAACAAATATTGAAGATGCGCTTAAATATCCACGTACCGCTAACTCCCTTCCAGGAAAATACCCGGGGAAAGTTATTTGTGTATATGATTCAAAAAGTGTAATGGAGAATAAGTTTGATGCGGAAAGAATATACAATATGGTTGAAAGTGCCATGCTTGAGCTTACTGGTAAAAAGGATATCTCAGAGGCTTGGCTTCAGTTCGTATCCCTAAAAGATAGGATTGGACTCAAAGTAAATCCTGTGGCCGGACCAACATTATCAACTAGTCCTGAAATAGTCCAAGCCATTACTAAGCAGCTTGAGAAATCGGGAATACCACGCAGAAATATAGTTATATGGGATAGACGTGAATTTGAACTCTTCGAGGCGGGGTTTACAGAAGTATGTTTTCCTGGTATTAAAATAATCGGGACAGAAAGAAAAGATAAGGATGGCTCTTTCTATAACTCAGAAGGAAAGCTTTATGGCGAAGAAATGATTGATAAGGATTGGTATTATTGGGCAGACGCTGAAGAAAAATATGATGCGGAAACTCTGCCTTATATGATCAATGAAGGAAAATACTCATACTACTCTAAAATATTAACCCAGGATCTGGATAAAGTAATTAATATACCAATTCTGAAGAATGCTGGTCCCACAGTAACATTATGTTTGAAGAACCTGGGATTTGGATGTATCTCAAACACTTCACGGCTGCATAAAGAACTTTGGGCAGATACTTGTGCAGAAGTATGTGCTTTTCCTCCTGTCAGAGATAAAGTTGTTTTGAATATAGTTGATGGTATTAAAGGATGCTTTCAGGGCGGTCCCGGTGCAAATCCCCAATTTTTTACAGAATACAAAACCGTGCTTGCAGGGACTGATCCGGTAGCCGTAGACAGGATCGGTTATGATATCGTTATTAAAAAAAGAATAGAAGAAAAGATTCAGAAGGAAGAATCTCCAAGAGGAAGAGTATTCATGGAGTATGCGGAAAAGTTAGGATTAGGGATAGCAGATATTAATAAAATCTCTCTTACAAAAATAGAGTTGGAATAATAATCGTAGAATGAAATTGATCATTATTTTAACTTTCTTTTGCACTGTTGTTTATGCACAAACCGAATTTCCACGCATATGCCTTCAGGATATTCATGAATGCAGTATAAATAGTGAAGAGACTTATGACGGGAATTCTCTCTGGGGTTACGTCAACGGCGGAGCAGATGTTTATCTGGAATATGGGTTCAGTAAATTATTAGTTCAGCACGTTCAGGTAAAGAAGAGTAAGATTACAGTTAATATATATCAAATGAGTTCACCGGAAGCAGCATTCGGTATATTTTCTATAAATAAGTTTAAATGTTTAAATGAAGATAGTTCTTTTGCCTTCAGTTGTATTACCAAATACCAGTTTCAGTTTGCCGCTTCCGAATTCTATATATCTATAATAAATGAGAATGGCACAGAGGAAGCCCAAAAGAGTATTTCGGATATAGCTCATATTCTCACTAATAAAATAATCAGAATCCTCCCTGAATTCCCAGCCCCGTTTTATAGTACAGATCTTTTGAAATATCAGAAAGAGCTTAAGTATTTCAATGGTATTTTGGGAATTCAGAATGGATATCCTGACTGGATAAATTTATTAGAAGCGTTCTCAGATTTTTCAATGTATATATTATCAATCGAAGACAATAGTATGAGTGAAAACATTGCGCACATTAGATTTAAGTCTGCGGATGATTTGAGTTCTTTTATAGAAGGTCTGAAGTTAACTGAAATTGATACGGTGATAATCTCGGGGGAAAAATACCACATCAGAAAAGAAGATGAAAGAACAGTACTGTTATCAATTAAGCCGGTTATATGATTATTTGAGACTATTGATCAGAATTTTTTCGCCAGATACTTTCCAGAATGCATAACTCCTGCTCATCATCAACAATTTTATGGTATATGATTTTTTTATCATCTTTCTCGCAGATTTCAGCTGCCGTTTTTATTCTTCTGCCGTAGCTCCCCTCTTTCTTGTAAAATATTTTTAACCGTTCAACATTATATTCATTATATATTTCAAACGGTACAACCTCCAGAGCCCATTCAACATATTTAATATTATTTACATGGTTATTAGTATCAATGTCACCCATTCGTATCAGAAATTCTTTTTCAATAGAATACTCTGATACGGTACCCGGATCTTCTATAGATAATTCTCTCTTCGTATCCAGCGGTACGCGGTATCCTTCCGAAATATAGTTAGTAATTTTAGCTGGTTTTTTTAGTTTAGTATCTATAAAGAACCACAGCGAATTGGCTTTAGCAAAGATTTCATTTGAATTGATTTCGCTCACTTCAAAAAGTCTGTACGCATAAAATCGGGCAAGATTAATGGGTTCCGTCAGCACGCTGATGCTTTCCATAAACTGAGGGTACTTCAGTATGCTGATATCATACTTATAAAGCATCCACGCAACATTATTCTTCTCATAATAATCAAGTCCCAATCCTACACTTTCACTATGAAGCACCGCGATATCTTCGAAGTATTTCATCAGACTGGTAATTAGTAACTTCTTCCGCAGATCTGTATCATAATAATGTACAAAATAGTTTCTGATGTACTGCATTTTATCTCAAAGATATATCGTAGGGTAATTTAGCCTGGATACCTGAAGAAGCACGTACATTGTCAATGAGCCGATAATATTTATAACTATCGCCTAATTTCCATTTTAAGTAAGAATTTTGAGCGTCTGAAAGAAAATCATCGAAAACAGTTTCAAAGATTGTTTTTACACCGGGATATTCCACTATTCTATACTTATCAATCCCGGCCATTTTTGCTGCTTCTTTAATTGCATCTTCTAATCCACCTATCTCATCAATCAATTTAACTTCTTTAGCTTGTAAACCGGTCCATACTCTTCCCTGTCCCACGGAATCAACATCTTCAAAACTCATCTTCCGGCCTTTAGAGACTTTTGTTACAAAAGTCCGGTATATTCTTTCTATCTGTTCCTGCACAATTCTCTTCTCATCATTATTCAGAGGTCTAGTGACAGTACCCATATCAGAATATTTTCCTGTCTGTACCCTGTCGAAAGTAATACCAAGTTTATCCCTGAAAAACTTTTCAAGATTTGGATAAACACCAAAAACTCCAATCGAACCTGTTATAGTTGCAGGCTCAGCAAATATCTTATCAGCTCCGCATGCAATATAGTAGCCGCCTGAAGCCGCCAGATCACCCATAGATACTATAAAGGGTTTTTTCTCTTTTGTAATTAAAACTTCCCTCCAGATCAGGTCAGATGTTAAAGCATCTCCCCCGGGAGAGTTCACTCTCATTACAACAGCTTTAATTTTTTCATCCTCCCTGGCTCTTTTTATTGCAGCAGAAATATTTTTTATACCAATTGTATTCTGGTCTCCATCCGATCGTGTTATTTCACCTATAGCATAAATAACAGCAATCTTCTGAGATGAGGATCCGGGTGAAGAGCCGGTCTGAGTGTAATGTTCAAGTGTAATGCGGTTTAAGTTTTTATTCTTATTTATTCCGGAAAGGGTTTTCAGTTGATCAACTATCTGATCATAGTAAATTATGGAATCAATAAGTCCATATTTCAAAGCATCCTCCGGGGTGCGGATCAGGGCATAATCGGCAATGCTGTCGAGTTGTGTTTTGCGCAGGTTTCTGGACTGGGCAATTTCATTTATCATATGATTATATGCTGAGCTCAGCAATGAAGATAATTGTTCTCTGTTTGGTTCACTCATTTTTTCATTAGTGAGAGGTTCAACTGCTCCTTTATAAGTACCATGCCTGAATATCTGAGCTTCAATATCAAGTTTTTCAAGCGTGTTTTTAAGAAAAGTAAGCTCCAAATTTAATCCTCTGAAATCAAGATCCCCTTCCGGAGATACAAATATTTTATCAGCAACTGATCCCAGCAGGTAAGCTCCCTGACCAATATAATTACCATATGCAATTACAAACTTCCCGGATTCTTTGAAGTCCGCTAATTCACGGCGTATAGTTTCAATTATGGAAATACCTCCCGCTTCAAAATTATTCAAGTCAAGATATATTCCTTTAATATTCGAATCGTTCCTTGCTTTTCTGATACTCGATAAAATATCATTTAATCCTACCTGTTCGCGAATACCAACGGGTATTATAGAAAAATTTGAGAATGGAGTATATTCTGTTCTTTCGGGTATCTGATAATCCAGATTTATTTCCAAAACAGAATTAGCTGATGCTTCTTTCACGTTCTGTGTGGAAAATGAAGCAATCATTATGCTGAACAGGATAAATCCTGCAACTGTCATAATGAAAAAGCTGATAAAGACACCCAGAATAGAAGCCAGAAGATATTTGAAAAATTCTTTCATATAGATACAATCTAATTTAATTATTATGGTAAACCTATGAGGATCAGAGTTCAAAGTCAAATATGTTGGGTTCAAAAGGTAAATTGTCTACTCAGATGCACACCCGGAAATTGTATTTAAAATAAAAAAGGCTGTCTGAAAGACAGCCCCAAATTATTTAATATGTTTTTAATCAGCCAAGATAAGCGGCCAGGTTTCTGCTTTTTGAAGCATGTCTTAACCTTCTGACAGCTTTTTCTTTAATCTGCCTTACTCTCTCTCTCGTAAGATTAAGTTTTTCGCCTAATTCTTCCAAAGTGAGGGAGTATTCTGTATCAAGTCCGAAATAGTATCTGATTACAATAGCTTCTCTTTCAGTTAATGTGGAAAGAGCAAGATCTATCTCGTTTTTCAATGACTCTTTCATAAGAGTAGAATCCGGTTCGGGCTGGTTATCATTCTGAATTACATCAAGAAGGCTGTTATCATTATCATCCGAAAATGCTGCATCCATTGATATGTGTCTGCCCGCAATTTCCAGAGCGTAGGAAACTTCATTAACATCCATTTCCAATTCTTTTGAAAGTTCTTCCACGTTTGGAGTTCTTTCATAAGTTTGTTCTAACTCGTTATAAGCCTTGGCAATTTTGTTTAATGCACCAATTCTGTTCAAAGGCAGTCTTACGATTCTAGCATGATCACCTAATGCCTGTAAAATGGATTGTCTGATCCACCATACCGCATAAGAAATAAACTTGAAACCCTTGGTTTCATCGAATTTCTTAGCAGCTTTGATCAAACCCAAATTACCTTCATTAATTAAGTCACTAAGCGGTAAACCCTGATTTTGATATTGTTTAGCAACACTGACAACGAAACGAAGGTTAGCGTTAATAAGTTTTTGAAGTGCTAATTCGTCGCCCTGTTTGATCTTTTTAGCCAGATCAACTTCTTCATCCGGTGTTAAGAGCTCAACTTTACCAATCTCCTGGAAATACCTGTCTAATGACTGGTTTTCACGCTGTGTAAATTGCTTTGTTAATTTCAATACTAACTAACTCCTGACTGTTTATAATCTAATTTATTATTTTCTGTTTATACGTAAAACCTGCCCTCTTCTTTTAGAAGATCGATTACCTGGTCACTTATTTCACATACCGGAAAAATTCCACCCTCTTCATTATCAATATTAAAAACAGGTGCATTTACAACACCGGCTTCAAATAGTTTCTCAGCTGCACTCTTATTTCTGATTACAATTAAACTGTACTCTCCGAAAGGATATTCCTGGTAAAAATGAGATACATTTATACTAAATTCGGTAAGGAGATTATCCTCATCTATGAAAAAAAGAGCTGGATTTGAGTTAATATACCTTGAAAAAAACAGTTTTCCTATTTTTCCGGTTCCAAAAAAATCCTCTAATATCAAAATATCTTTTATCAAAATAAGAACCCTCTGCAACACTAAAATTTATAAATAAGCTTCGAATATCTTTATTACATAAATAGAGGCAGAATAGTTCCAATATAAAAAGGTCAATAAAATGGTAGTAGTTGAAATATAGCGATAAGAGTTTTTATCTGATTTCCCTTAAATACTAAGAAAATGATACTATTTGCAAGAAAAACCTATTTATGGATCTTCTTAAAGAGTATTATCGGATATTTTAGAAAATTTTAAACATAAATATATATTCTTTTTTCCGAAGATGAAAGGAAAAAAACATGTAACATGCTGTGAAGTGGATGATTTCTCACTCCAATCAACGCTGGTGAATATGAGGAGAGACTTTTTTTTTGAGCGAGCGACGGGGATCGAACCCGCGACATTCAGCTTGGGAAGCTGACACTCTACCAACTGAGTTACGCTCGCCTGAAAACTATAAACAAACTTAAGTAACAGTTTAGTCTATTTCAAGTTCTAATTTTCTTCTAATTCATAAAGAAGTTCATCTTTTTCATCCAAAGCTTCTTCATACTGCTGTTCTTTTACATAAACATACTCTTCATAGAACACCTCATCTTCAACGTAATTCTCAATTATTTCATCAATGTTCGTAATAATAGAATCCGCCTGGATGAAAAGCTTTTCAAGTATAAAAGCGGCGGTATTTGGACCAGTACCATTATCAGAAGAAATGGTGTGGAATTCACTGATCTGGTTTTTTAAAGCCGCAATATTCTCACTTCTTAATCCATATTTCTTTAGCTGCTGAATGTGTTTCTCAGCTAAAGATTCCAGCAGTATGGCTTTATTAAGAAGTTCATAATTTTTATAAAGAACCAGATTACTCTGGCTTAATTTTGTACGCTCTTTTAAGAGAACATCGTTATTATCTCTTGCAAACTTCTGCATTTTCGAGATTATGGGAAGCAGACGGGCGATTAGATTTTCACGGGATTCGTTTGTTTTTATTGTTCTTTTAAATGTTTCTGACGATACCAGTTTCTCAGTATTCCGGATTTCATCCATGACCCTGTAAAGTTTTAATGCATTACTGTTTATACCCTGAACGCCGGTGGTTGATTCTCTGTTCTCCCGAAGAAAAGTGAGAATCTCCTCATACATCAGCATTTTTTTCCTTTCAACATCGTTCATTATCGCCCCTCTATTATATTATTATTAAAATGATTCGATTCTGCCTGATTTATCACCAATATGATAATAATCGAGATACACGTGAAATTCAGTAATAAGACGCGCACTTATTTCCTGCAATCTGCACAGATACTGATCCAAATCTTCTTTGGCAGCCTCGCGTTTTGCAATTGAGATGTAACCCTGCATTTCGAAAATTCTGGAGTGAAGCAAGTGCGAAATAGCTTCAATAGGTTCCATCTTCTCTAATAAATATTCGTGATCTTCAATAAATTCCATTATACCCTCTTAATCTCTGTTTTGCACTCATAGATATTTTTTTATAATCAGGCACCATATAAAGCTTATCCTCATATTTTATTATTCCATCGATGTACTCTCCGCTATCAGATGCGAAGTAATAACTGTGATAAGGTGATTGAGGATCAATTGAGATTAACTCAATTACTTTATCAACAAAAAAAACTATTCCTTCATTATTTAATTCCATCAATATAGCCCTGGTCTCATCACTGAGTTTTTCCTCTTTTATTGCGATATACTCCTTTAAATCTACTCTCAGAAATTCTTTTTCGTCTCTAACCACCACTTTGCCGTGATGTTCTGTTTTCAGAGATGAGAGTTCTTCAGGTTTGAGAATAGAAATAATTCTCTTTGTATCTGCACAAAGTTCTATACCTGATAGTTGAAAAATTAATAAATCTAAAATGGCTTCCAGAGTTATGACCATTGGATTGAAGTTATTGAATAAAAAGGAAGCAGTAACTTTTGCGGATTTACTCATCCCTCCTTTACTGATCAGTATTGCCCTCCCTGATCAGAAACCAGTTACTGCTCTGAGGTTTTATAACAATATAAATGCCAGTAAAAATTGGCGCTAAATATGGGGATTTAAGAAGAAACTACACGAGAGATGTTAAAGTTTTTATTGTTAATATAAAATTATTTAATTGTTTTCTCTCTTTAGCTGATAAGATTCTATTTTTGAATATAATGTTGGTTTAGATATGCCTAAAATATGACAGGCTTTATTTTTGTCCCAATTGCAGCTGTTTAATACTAGTTCAATATGAACTCTCTCTACATCAGCTATGCTCATCGAGCTAAGATTGCTATTAGAAGAAACATTAAGATTTAGAGATCTTAACAAAATATTTTCCTTTTCAAGTATATCGTTTTTGGCCAGGACTACTGCCTGCATAAGTACATTTTCAAGTTCACGTACATTCCCGGTCCAGTTATAATTTTGTAGTAATTCCATTACCTCGTATGGTATTTTCCTCACATTTTTATGAAGTTCTCTATTAATTTTCCTGAGCAGGTGCACAACCAGATTAGGTATATCATCTTTCCTTTCTCGTAAAGGAGGTATTTCTATTGTACATACCTTTAATCGGTAGTAAAGATCCTCTCTGAATTTGCCTTGTTCCACCAGATCTGCAAGATTTGTATTTGTAGCTGATATTACTCTGGAACGCAGGGGTATCAGTGATTCTCCTCCAACTCTTTCGAATTCTTTTTCCTGAAGTACCCTGAGTAGTTTAATCTGTAAACTTGGAGATATCTCGGAAATTTCATCCAGAAAAATTGTACCCTCACCCGAAAGTTCAAATTTTCCTTTTTTATCCCTGTAAGCACCTGTAAAAGAACCTTTCACATGTCCGAATAGTTCGCTCTCAAGCAGTGTTTCAGATAATGCCGTACAATTAACCGCTACAAATGGATGCTCCTTAGTAATTCCTGAATAATGAATTATTTTGGCCACTAACTCTTTGCCTGACCCGCTTTCTCCCTCTATTAATACACTTACCCGGTTCGATGAGATCTTGCCTATGTTCTTAAATATTTCTTTCATTTTAGAAGTTTTGCCGATCAGACTTTCTTCTATCTTATAGTCACGCGATTCTTCGGTAATTTCAAATATCAGTCTCTCGCTGAGTTTCCTGCTGTCTAATGCTCTCCGTACAATTGATGTGAATTTTTCCAGTTCTAATGGCTTCTCAAGGTAGTCATATGCGCCTAACTGCATAGCATTTATGGTTGATTGCATATCCTCATAAGCCGTAATTAATAGTACCTGCGCATGTGAATCAAATTCTTTTACTTTCTGGAGTACATCAATTCCGCTGAATCCTGACATTTTAAGGTCAGTAATTATCAGATCAGGAAATTCTCTTTCCATAATTTCCAGTCCTTGTTTACCATTACTTGCCAAAAAGACCTTATAATTCAGACTGGTGAGATACATACAAAGAGTCTCACGTAGTGAGTCGTCATCATCAATCAGTAGAATTTTCTCCATGACTAATTTCCTATATTAAAGAAAATTTCAAAAATAGTTTCACCTGGTCTTGAGGACACTAACTTAAGCGTGCCGTAATGGTGTTCTATAATATTCTTGGCAATAGCTAAACCTAATCCGGTACCGGAATTTTTTGTTGTATAAAATGGATCAAATATTTTTTCACTGTCTTCAATCCCGCAGCCATCATCACGAACATAGATCCTGATTGAGCCATCTTGCTCCGCGGCCGAATACAATTCAATTGTTCCCCCATATGTTATTGCATCAACCGAGTTCTCAATAACCTGCAGGATAGCTGAAAGAAGTTTTTGATAATCCCCTTCAATTCTGAAAGGTTCAATACTATTTATAAAGGTGATGTTCTTTTCTGATAATATAGGGGAAAGTATTTCTCCTATGTTCTCTATCATTATGTAAAAATCCAGTTCTGTGATGTTCAGTTCTGTAGCTTTCGAAAAATGAAGTACATCCTTTAGCAGTTTCTCAAGTCGCTTTATTTCCTTTTTCAAGATGCTGAAGGATCTGTTTTGCTGTTCATTTACTTTTAAAGTTTGGGTAAGTATATCAACATTCAACTTGATGGAAGATAATGGGGTTTTTATTTCATGAGTGAGGTATAATGCCATTTTTCCAATTGCCGCAAGTTTTGCATTAAGATTTAACTGCTCTTCAATTGCGCGTTTCTCAGTCACATCTCTCAGCACACTTAGAAGCAATACCTCCTCATCCTGATACTCAACAAATGAAAATGAGGAATCAAGAATTAATCTTTTCCCGCTGTTCAATGTGTGAGCTATATTATAATTTGGCTTGTAATACCGCTTAACGAAATCTAGTTTATATCTGGCTAACTTTCTTTCATAATCATCCTTGCTCCGCAGTCTGTAGACAGAAAATAAATTTGTTCCTATAAGGTCTTCTGCTTTTAATTCAACCATTTGACAGAATGCGGGATTTACCTCAACAATTATCCCTTCAGAATCAGTAAGACGCATACCATCCTTGGAATTCTTCCATACCGATCTGAAAAGCAGTTCTGATCTCTTGATTTTTTCACTCGCAATCTTACGTTCGGTAATATTTCTCAACACACTCACCAAAGCTCTTGGATGATTAGCTCTGTTGAACAAAACTGAAGAACTCATTTCACCGTAGAAAGAAGAACCATCAAAATGTATAAACTCATACTCCATATTATTCAGATGCCCGTATTCAATTATCTTTTTTGAATCCTCTAATCCTGAATTTTTTGAGCTCTCTGAAAAATATTCATATAAATTAGATTTGTACTCCAGCATTTCATTAATATTAACAAAACCAAATAATTCTGCGGTCTGCTGGTTACACGTAATTATTTCACCTTCGGGAGTATACAGGCAAATACCGTCTGGAGATGTTTCAATTAAGCTGCGGTATAACTCTTCCCTGTCCCTTACTTTATCCTCTGCATACTTTCTATCAGTTATGTCTCTGAGGATAGAAAATAAAAGAATTTCTCCGCCGAAAAGATCAGGATCACCATGGTAGGAATCAATAAAGTTATTGGATACTTCCAGATAAACATATCTTCCGGATTTTAACTTTAGTTTCGTGATGAAGAACTCATCGAATGAACGTGCTTTGAAGTTTTTTATATAGTCGGCTTCGAGATTTGGGATGTCTTCTTTATTTACATCGTAAACTTCATAATACTTTTTTCCTATAAGCTGTTCAGCATTAATTTCAACGATTCTGCCAAACGAAGGGTTAAGTGCAACCATTCTCCCCGTTGAATCAAGTAGTCTCATTCCATCTACTGATTTCTCCCATATAAGACGAATACGACGTTCTGTTTTTCTTAGAGATTCACGGCTTAATATACTGCCAATACCCTCCTGGAATAATAATAAAATACTTTCGTCAGTATTCACCCGTATTCCTAATTGAAAAACCTTCCCATTTTTTTTAGGCAGCTTTATCTGTACTGTAGAGTTTACATTATTCTTGATAGTATCCCTGAGAATTTTGTCAACCTTTCTCAAAAATTCAAGGGGAATTGTGTCATGTAATTTTTTACCTGCAGCATCCTCATCAAAAGGAAATATCTCGTCGGATATACCGTTAATGCACTCTAACACTTTAAAGTTTTTATCAATCTTATATAGAACGCTCTTATTGATTCTGAAGAATTCTGATATTGCTGTTTCTCCGGCAATCAATCCTCGATTCAGTTTAAGATTCGCAGAGATGTAGAATTGCCCGGAATAGCTTCCTTCATTATCTTTTAACGGAAATGAAAACATTTTTAGGTCGAAAGATTTTCCCTCTTTCGAAAAGAAATTCAGGTTCTGTATGGAATTGGGCTCAACTGAGAGAAATCCCGCGTCTTTATTTTCCAGAAATAGAGTTAAAGGTTTGTTGATAACATGCAGAAAATCATAAAGAAAAGTATCTGTAAATTGCTTATTTACATAAACTATTTCATCGAATCTATTGGTAATAATCACCACTGCGGATACATTATCCAATAAATGTTTTTCATCTATAAATAAGGATTTGCTGTCTCCATTATTGATGAAAGTGATATTTTGATTATCTGGCAATAAGCCTCCTGCCGATAGTCAAATTTCTTTACTTTAAGATGGTAGGATACATTAAATAATTTTCGATTTAATGTCAATTAATATTTGTGCTCTATGTTACAAAAGTTAAAATTTTTAATTTTAATTATATTCAGACATAAGGGCAATTTTAATATTTATGATATCTTTCGTATTTTCGTGCTAAAATTCAGAGATTTATGAAAAAGCTATCGCCTGCCGGCAGACTATATCTTGAATTCCTAATACTCGTTTTAACAATGGTAATAGCTTATATATTTTGGGATTCCTACTTTATATACCCCGTTAAATTATTTGTTGTGCTTCTGCATGAATCCGCACACTCAATGGTCGCCCTTGTTACCGGGGGAAGAGTTGATGAAATAAGAATAGATTATGAACTGGGAGGAACGTGTGTAGTATTTGGCGGCAACCCTTATCTTATAGCTTCGGCAGGTTATATTGGCAGTCTCTTTTTTGGGGGTTTATTATTCGTTTCAGCAAAATACAGACAATTCAGCAGATATCTTTGCTATTTCCTCGCGTTGTATTTTCTAATTATGACCATATTTTATATCAAAGTGCTGTTCGGAATCATTTTTACGGTTAGCTTTGCTGCGCTCCTGATCCTGGCACCAGGCCTGCTTCCTGAGGTTCTATATTCTTACTCGCTGAAGCTATTAGGAATTCTCAGCTGTTGTTATGTTATTGTTGATATAAAAGAAGATTTGTTTGTCTCGGCATTTAATAACTCTGATGCAAGAATTTTGGCAGGACTTACCGGTGTTCATCATATAATATGGGGCAGTCTGATATTAATTATTTCTCTGGTCGTGCTTGTTTTCTTGTTAAAGTTTAATTTTAAGAAGGTATAGTTTCAATACTTTTATTCTCAATCACTTTTTCATCCTGCACTTTAATTAATATTATTAGTCCAATAACAAAGAATACAGTTATTGAAAGAATTGCATTTCTCTGATTAGTCAGATAACTGACTATACCAAAAACAAGTGGTCCTAAAACCGCAGAACTTTTACCAAAGAAGGAATAGAATCCAAAGAACTCAGTTTTTTTATCTTCCGGTGTTAATTTTGTCATCAGACTTCTGCTGGTAGATTGAGTTGCACCCATCACACTTCCTGCGAGTAAACCAACAACATAGAAAGCACTTTTTTCTTTTACAATGAATGCAATTGCAACAGTGAGTATCCATAGAAACAGCGTAATTATTATTGTTTTCTTTTGACCTGTAGAATCAGCAATTATTCCGAATATTATGGAGCCAAGGATTGCCGTTGTCTGTACAGTTAGAAAAAACACTAAAACCTCTGAATCTGAAAGTCCTATAGTTGTACTCGCATAATTTCCTGAAAAGAATATTACCGTATTTACACCTTCTATATAGAAAAAATATGCCAGCAGAAATGTAGCTAGATTTTTGTAATGTTTGAGGTGCAATAAGGTATTGTAAACTCTGCTGAATCCTATTTTTATATATGATTCCCTTTTCACCTTCTGTTTGCGGTTATCTTTAAGAAAGATAAAAAGTGGAATCGCGAACAAAAGAAAGAAAACGGCTGATAAAAGAAAAGTAGTTGTTACCATTCCCCGATCAATGAAAGGATAGGCAATGGCCAGTGTAGCAAGCGATCCCAGGTAACCCATCCCGAATCCGTATCCCGATACTCTTCCATAATTCTTGGGAACAGTTATCTCTGGAAGAAAGGCATCGTAAAAGACTAAACCTGCTTCGAATCCGATGTTTGCCAATACAAAAATAAAAATACCCCAGAAAATTGCACCTGGACCAATATTGTACAGTAAGGCAGTGGATAATATACAAAGCAGGGTAAAAAACAAAAGGAATCGTTTTTTACCTGCAGAATGATCCGCAATTGCACCCAGTACCGGTGCGATAAATGCTACAATGATCATCGAAATGCTTGTGGCCAGACTCCAGTAAAAGTCACCAATAGGATCTCCACCTGCAACAGTCTTCTTGAAATAAACCGCATATATAACTGTAACAACGACTATGGAAAATGAGGTATTGGCAAAGTCGAACAAGGTCCAGACAAAAATCTTGCCTTTATTCTTCATTTCTCTTTTGTTTTTTTATAATCGTTTCCTCGATGAGTCCCCTGCCTGTTTTATTCAGCTCACCTTTCTCTTTAAGATCTGATAAAATAGTATCAAGTATTCCGTTGATGAATTTACCGCTGTTAGGGGTACTATAGTTCTTGGCAATTTCAATTACTTCATTTATGGATACTTTGGGCGGGATATCCGGGAAAAAGAGTATCTCAGAAATTCCCATTCTTAAGAGCAGCTTATCTATTAAAGCGATCCGGTTCATTTCCCAGTTATCAACCCGTTCAGCAATTTTCTCATCAAGAATTTTCTTATTAGACACTATTTTATAAACCAGAGCACGACAGAATTCTTTATCTTCTTCCTGGTCAAGATCTGTTAGTATTCCTTCAATTAAATATGATAAACCTTCCCCATTCATATCATATGCATATAAAATCTGAAGCACTTTTTCCCTAAGTGCGCGTCGCTTATTAATTTTAGTCATTTAGTCCGTCTGTTAAATTATATATAAATCAAAAATAATTATCTTGTTAACTCACCCAGTCTCCCCGAGAAAGAAGATTTACCGGAATATATTTTCCTTATACTGCACATTTTGTCTAGTCTTTCTTCCGCAATTTTATTTGAAGCAATGTGAGTTGGAGTATTATCCGCTTTAGATGTTTCAATGATCCTCATAAGGATTTCGTAAATTCCCTCAGCCTGCTTCATGGCTCTGTCCTGCCGGTAACCTTCCAGTTCATTGGCCACATTAATTAAACCTCCGGCATTTATCACATAATCGGGAGCATATAAAATATTTTTTTTGTGGAGCATTTCCCCGTGCCTGTTTTCATCTTCCAGCTGATTGTTTGCTCCGCCGGCAATTATCTGAAATTTAAACCTTGGGATTGTGGTATCATTTATGATCCCGCCCAGGGCTGTCGGAGCAAATATTTCTGCATCCATATCATAAATTTCTGATGTGTTTACTATATTAACTTTCATTAATGAGGAGATTTTCTTCACTTTATCTTCCTGTATATCACAAATGAATATTTCAGCCCCTTCATTGTAAAGATGCTCGCATAAATGCTTTGAAACATTTCCAGCTCCCTGCACAGCTACTTTCCTGCCTTTTAAGGAATCAGTGCCCCATTTATGCTGAGCGCAGGCCTTCATACCAACATATACTCCATATGCAGTAACAGGTGAAGGATCTCCTGAACCGCCCAGGGCTTTTGAAATACCCGTCACATACTTGGTTTCCATTCTTACATATTCCATGTCTTTTACATCTGTGCCTACATCCTCTGCAGTTATGTATCTGCCGGCAAGTCCGTCAACAAATTTTCCAAAAGTTCTGAATAACACTTCGTTTTTCTGTGTACGTGAATCACCGATTATAACTGCCTTTCCGCCGCCAAGATTTAATCCGGCAACTGAAGCCTTATAAGTCATACCTCTTGATAACCTGAGTACATCTCTTAAAGCATCATCGTAACTCGAATAATTCCACATCCTTGTTCCGCCCAGGGCGGGACCAAGAGTAGTGTCATGTATAGCAATGATCGCTCTTAAGCCCGCTTCTTTATTGGAACAATGAATAATTTGTTCATGATTATACGCTTCCATCTCTTCAAATTTTATCATAACGCTCCCGGAATTTATGTAAATAATGTTTTTATCAGGATAAAGCAAATAACCAGAAAAATAATAATGCAACACTGTCCCTGAAATTGTAAAAAGCGGTTTTATACCAGTTAAATTTCAGATCAGACGAAATCCCTTCAGCTTTTACATTATAAAACTTACAAATTTCTTCCACTCGCCTTAAGTGAAACTTATCTGATACTATTACGATCTTCTTCATCATTTTTATCTCTACCAGATCACGACGTATAAAAGCGATCTGTTCTGATGTAGATGCAGTACTTGTCTCAATCATTATATCTTCGGGATTAACTCCGTATCGTACCAGGTAATTATATGCTACCTGTGCTTCACTTATCTCTCCCGGAGCGTTCCCTCCTGTAACCTGTACCTTGTTTACCATACCAGAATTATAAAGGTTATTAGCTTTATTGATTCGTGCGGCAAATATAGGACTCGCTTTGTCTTTTGACCATACTGCTGCCCCTAATACAACAGCAACATCAGATTTTTTTGATGAATCATACTCGAATGTATTTCCTTTTATACTGGTATAAATAAAAGAAAATAAAACCAGTCCGGCTGAGATCAGAATAGAGATTAAAACAGATTTAAGAAAAATGAAAGCTTTAGAGCCAAAGATCAGCAGCCATATATAAACTGAAAGGACAAACAGTAGAAACTGATGAGCAGTAAACAACAAAGTTGAAAATGTTTTTTCCAGGGGGTATCCCAGAAAATAATTTTTCAGAAAAGGAAACTGCACGTACATAGAGATCACATAGACTGCGAAAGGAAGATTTAATAAAATTGTTAATATAACAATAGCAATAAACTTCCTATCGGCTTTCTCAGGCTTAAAATAAAGAATTATTAAACCCAATGCAGGGAAAATAAAAAATAAAAGGTTAAGTATATTTCCGATTACCTTTAGATTAAACTCCTGGAGAGGAATATTTTTAAACGAATATTTGCTTACATAAATGAAGATAAGATCAAAAAGCAAAAAAATAATTATATAGATATATTTCGCCTTCTTCACGTCAGTTCTGCATTGGCTTGATAATTACATTCATAATACTTGTACCGGGTATAGTATTCACAACAGAATCTACCCCAAATACATCCCTGATATTATCAGTTGTAAGAATCTTTTCAGTGTGATCGTCTTTATAGATACTTCCATTTTTCAATAAAACAATTCTGTCACTGTAAAAACCAGCAAGGTTTAGATCGTGAGAAACTGAAATAACTGTTAGTTTATTATCTGAGTTAAGTTTTTTTATCAGGTCAAATGTGGATAGTTGATGTTTAATGTCCAGATGAGAATTAGGCTCATCGAGTATAAGAATTTCAGGTTCCTGGACGAGTGCACGTGCTATATAAGCCCGCTGCGCTTCCCCGCCTGATATCTCATTGATTGAATGATTTTTCAGGTGTGAGATTTCAACCAAATCAAGCACCTCAAGTACTCTCTCGTGATCTCTCTGATTTTCAAAACCCAATATATTAAGATGGGGTGTTCTGCCCATCATAACAATTTCATAAACTGAAAAGGGGAAAACCGATACAGATGCCTGTGGTACAAAAGCAATAATCTTTGCTATACTCCTTTTGGAATAAGAGGAAAAAGTTTTGTCTTTTAGAATGTATTTTCCGTTTTTAGGCGTAAGAAGACCTGTCATGATCTTCAATAACGTAGATTTGCCTGATCCATTTGGTCCTAATATGGATAAAAATTCACCTTTTACTACACTTAAGCTGATATCTCTTAAATGAAAGTTTGAGGAATTCTTTACAGATTTGGTGTAAAAGAACTGAATATTTTGTAACTCGATCAGAGACATATTTATTAAAAAAAGTAATCACAAATTATGGAAAAAAAGTTCTCCTTTCAAGAATACAGATCGCTATTATTTTTTATTCAATTCATCCTGAAATTCCTCGAAAGAACTTACCGGCTGTTTGCACGTAAAATTACTGCATACGTAAAATGTAGTCCGGCCATTTAAAACTGATTTGTCATTAATAAGAGCCAGTTCAGATTTCTGATCAGATAGCTTTCCCATGATAACTGAGTTTACAATAAACTCACTGTAGATTCTTTTCGATACTATATCCCTCGAGATCTCATTTTCAAATACAATTGCGGATTCTTTAGGATTATTCATCAGATATAATGCTGAAATTAATAGATATGAAAAGCTCAGAGGATTTTTAATAATGATATCGTGCATCTTTTCAAGATACTTTCGGGCAATATCTTCATATTGTGGATTGTTTAAGTATTTTGCCGCCCTTAACAATACCCCGACTGTAACAGAATTGGCCCCGGGTACTGCATTATCATAAATCTCCTTGGTTCTGATTAGTACATCCTTAATTCCCGGTGATGAAAAGTAGAAGTCTGAGTTTTTCTCATCATAAAAATTATTGATTATTTTTTCTATCAATTTTCCTGCGCGGAATATCCAGATTTCATCAAATGTAAGTTGGTACATACTTATAAATGCCTCCGCAGTAAGACTGTAATCATCAAGATTCCCTTCGAATCTTAAAACACCGTTTGTGGAGGTGTGATAAAGTATCTCGCCGTTAAAGCATTTATTCCATAGAAATTCAGCGTTTTTTATCGCGGTTCTTTTGTAAATATCCTTTCCCGTAATACCCGCGGCAAGAATGAATGAGTTAAGCATCATGGCATTCCAGTTAGTAAGTATTTTATTATCCAGCCCTGGTTTAACTCGTTTATCCCGTTCACGAAATAATCTTTTTCTAATACCTGAAATTCTATTAGCAATTTCTTTTTCTTTTAAATCTCCGTTTACTTGTATCTTTGAGATTGATTGACTCGTAGCTATGTTATTCCCCTCAAAATTGCCTTCTCTGGTGATACCATAATATTCAACCGCAAGTTCAAGATCCTCTTCATCCAGTATTCTGGATATCTCATCAAAAGTCCATACATAAAACTTCCCTTCTTCTCCTTCAGAATCTGCATCCTGTGCAGAATAAAAACCACCTGACTCATCCGTCATTTCCCGGATTACATAATCAAGTATATCCTCTGCCACAGCTCTATAATAAACATTTTTCGTAAGCTGCCAGGCTTCAAGGTATGACCTGGAAAGAAGTGCGTTATCATATAACATTTTTTCAAAATGAGGAACTAGCCACTTTGCGTCAGTAGAGTAACGGTGAAAACCTCCGCCGATCTGATCATATATTCCCCCTGATGCCATTTTCTGTAATGTGTTCTCTGCAATTGAAAGTACATCGGGATTTTTCCTCATAGTATAATATCTTAAGAGAAACATCAGCGTCATTGACTGAGGGAATTTGGGAGCACTTCCGAAACCTCCCCATTCATCATCATACGTATTATAAATGGCTGCATAAGCAGTATCAAAATCTTTTATGCTGTATTCCTTGCTTTTATTCGTGATTTTACTCAGCCCGTTTAAAGCTTCAAGTATCTGATCCTTTTGCGCAATTATCTCATCCTTTCTTTCTTTATATGTTTTTGATAAAGCATGAAGGATTTTTGGAAATCCTGGTCTTCCATATTTGTCTTCCGGTGGATAATAAGTACCTCCGAAGAAGGGAATCATATCAGGAGTTATGGCTACAGTCAGCGGCCATCCGCCTGACCCTGTAGTAAGCTGCACAAAATTCATATATACACTGTCAATATCAGGCCTTTCTTCCCGGTCAACCTTGATATTAACGAAATATCTGTTCATCATTTCGGCAATATTAGGATCTTCAAAACTTTCATGCGCCATTACGTGGCACCAGTGACAGGAACTATATCCAATGCTTAATAATATCGGTTTATCTTCATTTTTAGCACGTTCTAAAGCATCCATCCCCCACGGATACCAGTCCACAGGATTATCTTTGTGTTGTAAAAGATAAGGAGAAGTTTCAAATTGCAGGCGGTTCATATAATGTTTTTCCTTTGTAATCAATTATTCCATTTAAGCTACAGTATTCAATTATGAAATACAACGTGCAATTTTTATCAGTTCTGTTCTCATAACTAAATTGCCACCGGTAACTTATTTGATTCTATGCCAGTCCCTGAATCTGAAACAGCATTCTCTATTGAATTCTTTTCACTACATTGCTGTTCTTCTCATAAAATGTTATTTTTTGCAAAATGAAACATAAAATAGATACAAAACTGATAATTACTTTGTTGCTCTCTTCTTCGCTGATCGGATTAGTCTATAATTATTTCTATCCTGGTGGTATATCTTATATACGTAATGCCGAAATAGTACAATGGGCAGATACTACTCAGTTTAATAATAACACAGAACTTAGAACTCCGGGAGAGTTTTTTTCATCAATTCCGCCCGAAACATCTCATTATATAAGTGATGCCGGTAATTCTGTCATTAAATCAAAGATTCAACTAATCAACCTTGAACAGACATATAACTTATTTTCCAAGGATTCTGTTGTTTTTATCGATGCCAGAGACAAATGGGATTTTGCAGAGGGACATATTCCGGGAGCATTGAATATTCCTTATTATAATTTTGATAAGAATGACGAGAACTTAAAAACTCTTCCTAAAGATAGAACAGTTGTCCTTTATTGTGGAGGCAATGACTGTGATGCCAGTCTGTCTTTGGCTAAGGAGCTCCAGAAACTAAAATATTTGGTATTATATGTGTTTTCCGGCGGCTGGGGGGAATGGGAAAAAGCCGGTTTTGCAATTGAGAAGAGTAAATTATGATAGCTTCACTTCTTTCAAATAAATATTTCCTTCTGCTCTCAAGGATAGTAATTGGATTTCTTTTTATCTATGCCGGAATAGTCAAAATTGCAGATCCGGAATCATTCGCCCGGTCAATTTTAAATTTTAAGGTACTGCCGGAATATCTTGTTAACCTTGCTGCAATAATTATCCCCTGGATCGAACTTATATCAGGGATACTGCTTCTCTTTGGTATAGCTGTACGGGAAAATGCTCTGATTATTATGCACCTTCTTGGAATTTTTATAATTCTTATAATTGTAAGCATCTTCAGAGGTTTGAATATTGATTGTGGTTGTTTCGGCACTTCATCTGGAAATTCTATAGGTATAAGTAAGATAATTGAAGATGTACTGATGCTGCTTCCTGTAATTCAATTATTCTTTTTTGGATCAGGCTCCTTAGCATATCCGCCATTTATCGGCAATCATCATTCATAAACTGGATTGCCTAAGCAATCTTTTTTGTCTATTTTTCTGCATGCAAATAAACAAGTCTGAAATAACCAAAATTCTTTGTATTAAGCTTAAAGGCATTGGTGATGTGGTCCTTTCCACTGTGGTTTTAGAAAATCTTAAATATGATTTTCCGGATGTTAAGATCGATTTTCTTACTGAAGCACCGGGCAAAGCAGCCCTGGAACACATACCTCTCTTAAATGAGATCATTGTTTTCGATAAAAATGCCGGAGCAATAAACCTCATTCGAGCAATAAGGAAGAGGAAATATGATCTTGTCATCGACCTGTATTCAAATCCGCGCACAGCTCTCGCTACATGCTTAAGCGGAGCGAAATATCGTGCTGGATTTCCTTACAGAGGTCGCAAATATGCTTACAACCTTTTTGGTCCTGTGGAACGGGATCAATATCATGCTGCTCAGCTGCATCTGGAATTTCTGAAGAGTATAGGACTCTCCTCCAATTCTGCTGAAATGCACTTCGGGTTAACATCGGAAGATATTACATTTGCTGACACTTTTATTTCCCAAAAGTTTAAACCGGATGAACTCCTTATCGGACTTAGTCCAAGCGGGGGCTGGCCGTCTAAGAAGTGTGATCCCGAAAAATTTGCTGAAATAGGCGATTCTATTATCGAAAACTTTGGAGCAAAGATTCTTCTGGTATGGGGACCAGGTGATCATAATGAAGCAATGGAAATTGTTAAACTGATGAATAACAAGGTTATTCTTGCGCCTTTAACAGATATTCGAAAGATGGGAGCGCTTATCTCTAAATGCCATGTTCTTATTGCTAATGATAGCGGACCAATGCATATCTCAACTGCTCTGAATACACCGGTTTTAAGCCTCCATGGACCAACTGCACCATCATTGCAGGGTCCTTTCGGATATAAACATGATTACGTCAGACTCGATGAGCTTTCCTGTATCGAATGTAACCTTCTGCATTGCCCATACAATCACGAATGTTTTAAACAGCTGCCTGTAGCCAGAGTTATTCATAAGCTTAATTCAATATTTCAAAAGAATAATATCCCCGTCAGACTAAATGAAAAAACTTGAATCCTTTTTAAAGAACATTTTATTAAGGATTTTATTGTTCCTCAAACGCAGGAAACCCGATCCTTCAAAAGTTCATTTTAATACACATTCAAAGATCCTTTTTATAAGATTGAACCGGATCGGTGATGCACTTGTAACTACTCCGCTGATCAAAGAAGTTAAAGAAAAACTTGGCTGCCAAATTGATATTCTTGCTGATCAGAAGAATCATTTTATATTTGCGAATAATCCTCATGTCGATAATATTTTTATATTCCAGAAAGGATTCTATGGTTTCCAGGATGCGCTTAAGATAATGGGCGGCCGCAAATATGATGCAGTAGTGGATCTGCATGATGATATATCTGCCACAGTTTCTTTTTTGCTTGCTTTCTGTCAATGTTATAATATCTTTGGATTTAGTAAGGGCAACGACCATGTTTACACAAAAACAGTTCCTCGCCCTGACCCTCGTACTACACATGTGGTTGACAGACTGCTCGCGCTGGAAGAACTTTTTAGTATTCAAGCGGATCAGAATTCACATATTATCTACTGTGTCAATGAGAGAATAAAAACAAAAGTACACAATAGTGTTATTAAGAGATTTCCGGATAAAAGATTTCTCCTGGGTATCAATATTTCTGCAGGAAGTGATGCACGATTCTGGGGTATAAATAAATATATTCAGCTCCATAAAACGCTTTCTGCGTATGACATTGATATAGTATTCCTGTGTTCTACTAGGGATATTAAGCTTGCAATGGCAATAACAAACGATAAAGAAAAGATTTTCTATTCCCCTTCTTTTGATGAATTCTCAGCAATGATCTCTGAACTGGATATGCTCTTTACTCCCGATACTTCAGTAATTCACATTGCCTCTGCTTTCAATATTCCTCTTTTTGGCCTCTATGTTAAATATAATACAAATGATATGATCTGGTCGCCTTATAAATCAGATTATGACTTTGTTGTTACTGAGGAACCGAATTTGCATAATATTTCGTTAGATCAGGTAATTATTAAATTTATACCATTTTTGGAGAAGTATATTAAAAAATGAATATTCCAGAATGTAAAAGGTTTACCGGCTATAAACCCTGCTTTCCGGATCATAACTGTCTCACAGAAGGATGCAGGGAAATTATCGATATCGGCATTAAGATTTTAATAATTAATCTTGATGCTATGGGAGATATTCTTATGACAACTGCTCAGCTCCCTGCCATAAAAAGAAAATTCCCGGTCTCTTCAATTTATTGGGTAACTCTTAAATCAACCGTTCCACTGCTTATTAATAATCCTTTGGTTGACCATGTAATGCCATACGATTTTGAGACAATCTCGATCCTCTCAAATATGGAATTTGATTATGTTATGAATGTCGATAAATCCCTTCGTTCAGGAAGCCTTGCACATACAGTTAATGCGAAGAACAGGTTAGGGTTTGGGATAAACGAAAATGGTAAGATCATTCCACTGAATAAAGGAGCTGAATATAATTATATGCTTGGCATGGATGATCATCTGAAATTCAGAGTAAATACCAGGACCGGCCAGGATTACCTTTCGGAAACATTTGATCTCAAATATTGCCGCGATGATTACGTTTTTGAGTTCACTAAAGAAGAAAGAGAGTTCATAGCTTCATATAGAAAAGAAGTCGGATTAAAACCGGATGATAAAATTATTGGTTTTAACACCGGCTGCTCAGAACTATACCCCAACAAGAAAATGACTGTTAACCAGCATATTGAATTGATAAGTAGATTCTTATCTTATAATAAATATAAAATTATACTACTTGGCGGACCCGAAGATGCGATTAGAAATGAAACTATCTATGAACATTTTAAACAACTTATCATTAAAACACCTACAAGTTTGGGACTCAGAAAAGGAGCATGCTTCGAGAGTCTTGCGGATGTTGTAATCACTGGGGATTCTTTTGGTATGCACCTCGCCATAGCACTTAAGAAATATGTTATTGCCTGGTTCGGTGTAAGCTGCTGGACGGAAATCGACTTGTATGATCGTGGAGTGAAGATTATTCCGAAAGGACTCGAATGCTCACCCTGCTGGAAGAAAAGCTGTCCATATAATCTGGAATGTATTAATATGATCGATCTCGATGCAATTGAATCTCATACTGTTAATTTCTTTAATCATTTTAATAATATTCACTCAAATATTATGAGTGAGAATAATGACTCTGGTAAAACAAGTATTTAATTCAGCATCTTCAGGATCTATACCTCTTCTTCTTGACGGAGCAATTGGTACACTGCTATTGTCACGGGGAATAAAATCAGACTCTTATGCATGGATGAGCCATGCAAATATTCTATATCCTGAATTCGTTAAAGATGTTCATTCTGAGTACATTTCAGCCGGGGCTGATATTATTACTACTAATACCTTCAGAACTAATCCTGCAGCCTTATATAATTCCGGATTTACATCTGAACATTTAGTTCAGACAGCGGTTGGTCTTGCAAAAGAAGCCCGCAAAGATTTTCCCCATATTCTTTTAGCCGGATCCAATGCACCGGCCGAAGACTGTTATCAGTATAAAAGAAATCTCACGTTAAATGAACTCAGGAATAATCACCATAAACATATAGACCTCTTAATGAGTGCGGGATGCGACTTTATACTAAATGAAACTCAAAGTCATCTTGATGAGATTAAAATTATTTGTCAATATTGTTCAGAGAATAACATTCCCTATGTATTAAGTATCTTTTGCACCAATGAGTTAAAATTACTTTCTGGTGAGGATTTGCTTAGTATCATGCCAATAATTGCAAGCTTCTCACCTGTTACCATCGGTTTTAACTGTATGCATCCTGATATTTTCAGCAAAATAATGAATTCTTACATTCCAGTTATTCCCTGGGGCTTTTATCTCAACCTGGGATTGGGAAATTATTCTGATGATAAGATCACTAATTCACTGGACGAGTCCTCATATCTAAAATCTATTAAAATGTATCTTAAATATAATCCGTCCTTTATAGGTGCGTGCTGTGGTTCCGCTCCTTCCCATATTAATGTAATAAGAGAATACGTTGATGAATTATATAGAAATTAAAGCTCCTGCAAAAATCAACCTCGGATTATTTGTCACTTCGAAAAGAAATGATGGTTATCATAATATCGAAACCATTTTCTATCCACTCTACAATCTTTATGATCTTTTAACATTTACCAGAAGTGATCATTTTTCTTTCACCAGCTCGGATTCCTCTCTCGGAGGTCCGGATAATCTTATTATAAAAGCTAAAGAATTGCTCGAACAGCACACATCAAAAAAAATTTACGTGGAGATTACTCTGGATAAGAAAATACCTATGGGTGCAGGACTTGGGGGTGGAAGTTCAGATGCGGCAGCCACTCTCTTATCATTGAACGAAATGTTTTCATTGAAGCTGAATCTTGATGAGTTAAGGCAATTAGGCTTAAGAATTGGTTCTGATGTTCCGTTCTTTATCAAACCGAAACCAAGTATTGGAAGATCGAGAGGTGAGGAATTAACGATTATAGACCTGGAAATTGATTCACCCATACTGATTGTTAATCCCGGAATTCATATTTCAACCAAAGACGCTTATCAAAATGTTACCCCCTGCAGGCGGGATTACCGCATTGAAGATCTAAGTAACATAACTTCGTTTAATAACGAAGTGCTTGATAAATTGCATAATGATTTTGAGGAATACGTTTTTTCAGCTTATCCTGAAATCGCCCAAATAAAAAAAGAGATGATCCAACAGGGTGCAATATTCACTCTTATGTCAGGAAGCGGATCCACAGTATATGGAATTTTTCCCGATATCGGGCACGCCGAGAAATGTAAAGCTTCAATGCCTGGACACTATTTTACTTTCATCAATTATGATCTGGCGGAATAAAAAAGTGTTCTGCTCATGAACTGCTGGTAAATGGATTCTTTTTAGGAATAATGGTTATCTCACCGTTTGCTTCTACAATAGCATACTTAATTTGCTCTAAGCGCTCCAGACCAAAATTCATTCTGGCAGATGCCATCACTTCTTCCTCATCTACCCTAATTTTATTCATTCTGTCTCTGAGCGCTTTGCCATTTTCAATTATTATAACCGGAACTCCGTCAACCCATTTGCTTAATCCTGCAAACCTTTGCTTCAGAAGTGACATTGTAATACTTATTCCAACCAGCGTAATGATAAGAAGAAATCCATTAGTTATTGAATGATCATTATCTATCATTGCCTGCTGCGTTGTCTCACTTATAATTAAAAGTAATACAAGATCAAAACTGGTGGCTTCAGCTAAAGTTCTTTTCCCTGATATCCTGAAAATGATCAGCAGGAAAAAATAAACTATAAACCCTCTTATAATTGAGTCCATTTCTTCTCCTTTACGGAAGTATTATTTGATTAGTTTCAAGATCATCCTCATTAATGCCAACCTTAAGAGGCTTACTGCCGGAACTGCTGTGCTGAAGCTGAAAAATAATTGATACTGAATTATTATTATTCTCAGGCTTATCAAAAACAAAAACTGAATTGTTATTTGATATGTATGTTGCTTTGGGTTCAGGATGAATCTGAAGATTATCAATTTCCCTTAAAAATTGGTCGTTGATTCGTACAGAAAACTCACTGGTGGGACTAAATTTAGTATCTATCTCAAGCGTAGTAGGTGATTCATATCTTTCTATCGAGTTATATTTTAAGGTGAATGAATCATTTTCTAATGTTCTTGAACTGAACGGACCAGACCCCAGTAACCCTGCAAGTGCCGCAGCTGTTATAACTAAAAGAATAATCCACCCAATTCTTTCCACCTTCCATTTTATTCTTTCGTGCTCTATGTCTTCTTCAATATCCAGTTCCTTTTTCAAATCTGCCTCCAGGGGTTTATACTTAATATTTATTTAAATCAGAGATAAAAATCCAACATGCATCTACTTTCCATCAGAAGATTGCTGCCTCATTCACCGGTTTCTAAATATGATTTGCTAATTGTTCCGGGTATAAAATCATAAAATTCACTTTGGGATTTGCACGTATAAATTTTTTCGGAAATGAGTGAAGGTATCTGTTCCAGGATATCGTGTGCTGTCTCGCGTTTACCAGCAGTACAAGATCTTTTATTTCATAACCGTCTGCATTGGCATTCATATTCCTGAAATTCTCAAGTAACTCGTACTGTGCATTTAAGGCGGGTTTCGCTTTATCTAATTCAGATTTAATACTGTTCAGTGTTTCGGCAGATCCTTTGAATATGCATGCTGCTCCGGTCTCTTTCGCAAGCTTCCTTACTTTAAACAGCCATTTTAAAAATCCGCTCTCATGCTGTGCATACTCCGGAACGAGAACAATAAAGCGGTTAATAGTGTTTGGAGGGAATAAAAATCTGCATATATATATACTTTGAGAAGTATCATTCACAACTTTGTCAAGAACATTTCCTATAATGCTTTCTCTGAACCTGTATCTTCCCCGCCAGGTAAATACAATATCAGTAATGGCAAGCTCTTTAATTGCTCTTAAAATTCCTGCTGCAATACTCACATCTATCCTTGTAATAATTCTTAAAACATTTTCTGTTGCAGCTGCCTGATGCACGCCCTTGCTTAGTGCCTTATAATTCTGAAGCACCTGATGATGAGGTTGTTTAGTTTCCCTGATCACATTTAAGGCAAAAATATCTTCGCCGGAATTTTCGCTCTTTAACAGTCCCGCAAATTCAATAATCTGCTCAATATCCTTTTCATCCGATAATGGCACAAGTATTTTCTCCGGCAATTCAGAATCCGATACTTTGGCTTGCTTAATGCTTACTGCAAGCTTTCTTCCGTTGCGTTCAACAACCGAAGTACTTATCAGGCATGTTATAAGAATCATAAAGATTGAACCATTCAGCACATTTATATCAAATAAGCCAATCCTGAAGGCAATAATTACAGCTGCTAATGTTGCCGCCGCCTGAGCATTACTTAATCCAAAAATAATAAAACCCTCTTCCCTGCTGTAAGAGTAAATTCGTTGTGTCAGATATGCTGCAATATATTTTGCGCTCATTGCAGTAAAGGTCATAACGACTGCAAACTTCCATGAATTAATACCTTCAAAAAATACATTGATGTTTACAAGCATTCCCACTGAAATCAGAAAAAATGGTATAAAGATAGTATTCCCAATAAACCTTATCCTGTTCATCAAGGCGGAAGATTCCGGAATGTATCTGTTCATTGCTAATCCCGCAAAGAATGCCCCGATGATTGGTTCTATTTCCCCTAACTTTGCCAGGAAAGCACAGATAAATAATGCAGCAAGAACAAAGATGTACTGCTGTTCTCCGTCTCCCTCAACACTTCTGAAAAAGATTCTCAGCAATTTGGGCAGTCCCCAGAACACAATGACCGTAAGAATTATGAATGAACCCATTATCCTGACCCAGAACATAATATCGACTGCCCCGTTCTCAAAACGAACGATTACAACAAGTATAAGAAGTGCCAGCACGTCCGTAATTATGGTTCCCCCCACAGCTATTGTAACTGCCTGGTTGTTTGTCAAACCAAGTTTACTGATAATGGAATAAGCTAAAAGTGTATGCGAGGCAAAAGTACTTGCGAGTAAAATTGTCGGTAGAATATCCATATTCAGAAAATATTTACCGGCAATGATTCCAAGGACCATAGGAATTGAAAAAGTTATCAGCCCAAATACTATACTTTTGTTTTTATTTTTTATGAACTCATCAAGATCTATTTCTAATCCTGCAATGAACATAAGGTATAATAATCCGACTGTTCCAAACAATTCAATACTGTTATCTCTGTTCAGAACACCTAATCCGTGGGGACCAAAGATAATACCGGCAAGTATTACTCCAATCAGACCCGGTATCCTGATTCTTTCAAAAATTAAAGGCATTATCAGGATGATCATAAGTATAAATGCAAAGATCAGTACCGGGTCAGTAAGCGGAAGCTCAAACTTCATATCCACTTTCGTTCTTTAAATACTAGATACGAATATTTTGCGCGTATTATCAAGGTCCCGGCTCCCTCCCTGGATACTCCCATAGTCCGAAAACGTGACGAAAACGTTATAATTACTTTACCTTTTATACCGCATACCATGTGGTAAGGAGATCTCCAGTCTCTTCAGAGTTCTATCATTTGTTGAAAATTGGATTTATTTTTTAAGGAAGGAATCGATCAATTTACCGGCAATACTCCATTTACCGGGAATTTCGGGCATAGAATCTTTTTTGTACCAACCCGCGTCAATGATCTCTTTACCATCGGGTTTTATTTCACCGGACAAATAATCCGCAGTAAATCCCACCATTATGGAGTCAGGGAAAGGCCATGGTTGACTGCTAAAATACCTGATATTATGTACTCTTATGTTTACTTCTTCAAATATTTCCCTGGCGACACATTGCTCGAAGGTTTCGCCCGGTTCAACAAAGCCGGCTAAGACGCTGTACATCTTGCTCTTAAATCTTCCTGAGTGAGCCAGAAGGATTTCATCTCCCCTGGTTACGGCAACAATAACTGCTGGTGAAATCCTCGGATAAACTACAAGTCTGCAAGAGGGACAATATTTTGCAAGTTCATCTTGTTTCATAAGCACAGTAGTCCCGCACCTTCCGCAAAATGAATGATTGTTGTTCCAGTTGAGAATCTGGAATGATCGTCCTGCTGCATGAAAAATATCATCATCAACACGCCCCAGTAATGACCTTAACGGGAGGAATTTTTTTTCACCTGCTTCAGGTTTACTTTTTAAAGAAACCGCGTTGTATGTAAATTCCTTTAGTATCCCGGCCGGGTAAATAAATGAGATTTCGTTTTGTGCCAGACCAAGATCTTCACAGAATGGAATTTCAACTTCCTCTTTATTAAAATTGACCATCAGTTCGTTCTCATAAAAGATGAACCAGTATGACTGAGATTTAATAATTTCTGGGATATTCATCAGGGTGCCAGCCTTTCAATTCTCCAACTATCATTTTCCCTGGTATATTGTATACGATCATGCAGTCGGTTCATTCTACCCTGCCAGAACTCCATTCTAAAGGGTTTGATAATGAATCCACCCCAGTGTGCGGGTCTGCTGATTGTGATTTCCTCAGCTGAAGAAGTCAGATGAAATATTTTATCTTCAAGTATCTTTCTGTTAGTAATAACCTGGCTCTGGGGAGATATTAAAGCGCTTAATTTACTTCCTTCGGGTCGTGAATTAAAATAGAGATCTGATTCTTCTGCTGAAATTTTTTCGGTAAGACCTTCGATTCTTATCTGCCTTTGCAGTTCACTCCAGTAAACTACTGCGGCCGCATTCGGATTTTTCAGGAGTTCTCTTCCTTTCCTGCTTTCATAATTTGTAAAAAAAATAAAGCCGTCATTCCTGATTTGCTTTAAGAGAACAATTCTTACTGATGGTTTTCCTTCGCGATCAACACAAGCCAGTGCCATTGCCGTGGGTTCATACAGATTACTTTTTAATGCCTCTTCCATCCAGATTTTAAACTGAACAATAGGATCAGTATCTACATCAGATTCATCCAGAGTTTTCAGCATATAATCATTTCGAAGTTCAGAGATATTCATTAATGTCTCAGATTTCCAGGTGATATCTCATTATGGGGCGTGATTCGCTTCTTCTTTCAGCTTCCTGAAATCCGGCTTTGATATATGATGATAAAATACCTGTCCATGCAAATGCATCAGGCATCTTCTCATTATATGGTATAACCGGGTAAGCTTCGATAATAGTTGCGCCTAGTGATTTACAATGCTGAACAATAGCTCTAAGCAGCTGAACGGATAACCCCTTTCTTCGATATGATTTTCTTATAAATAAACAGGATACAGACCATACAGGTTTATTATCAATTGGTTTGAGTACGCGGGAATTCTCCAATCGCACATAAGTTTCCCTTGGAGCAGCTGCGCACCAGCCAACCGGTTCTCTTCCATCATAAGCGAGTATACCAGGAATTTCACCAGAAGTCACAATTTTCTTCATGAGTTTTTTATTTCCATGTCCCTTATTTTTCTCAAATTCTGATGATTTCAACCTCCATGTCATACACCAGCATCCACCGCAGGCACCTCTTTCACCAAATAAATTTTCAAAATCTCCCCACCGGTCTTCTGTTAAAGGAAAAAATGTAAATACTTTTTTCTGCTCTATGTTCTTAACCGCACTCAAATTAGTATCCTTTTATCGTAAATTCTTCGCTATAAACTGCATTTTGAGGATATGCTTTTAGAATAACTTTTATTCTGTAGTGAACTGAAGCATCTATCTGGTCAGGTATTACCCAAACGTATTCACCATTAGTACCAACATCTGTCGCTATTTCTAATTTGAGATCCGATTTTCTATATAACTCAATATTTACTTTATAATCCCGCGGTTCCCATTTGATAAGAACTTCTTCTCCATAAGTAAATTCATCAGGGTCAATGGGTGATAAAATATTTATTACTGAGGTTAGATTTTCATCCGGGATGAGTTCTTCATCTTGCAGCAAAGTTTCCTCCCTGCATCCTGCAAGCATTAGAATAACAAAACACAAAATTGGTATAATATTCATTCGGGTCTTTTTTTAATAAAATATAATATAATAAGAAGTGATCAAGAATTAAATACTCCTAAAACTAATTTCAGTTTAATGAACTCACATTTTTCTATCTTCGCACATTATTTCTCAAAGCAGTCTTCTTCACTAAAATAAAAAGCATTTAGTTATCTGAAGATCACGAAAGCTCAAAAGCTCTTGCATTCTGAGGTTTTAATATTATTTTATTAATATGTATGGACACCAGATGCTTAGCTGGTTAAAAAAGACTTGGAGAATGATTTGAATAATTCCGAAAACGATGCTTTACTCTGGCCTTTATTAATATATTCATTACTGGTTTTTCTCGTAGCTGCAGGAATGCTTACGATTTCCTATTTGCTCGGACAGCGTCATGTCGATAAAGAAACAAACGAGCCATTTGAATCAGGTGTAAAGATAACCGGATCTGCCCGCCTGAGATTTTCACCTCAATTCTACCTCATAGCAATGTTTTTTGTTGTTTTCGACCTTGAAGCAGTATTTATAATTGCCTGGGCTGTATCAGTAAAAGAAGCTGGATGGGCAGGATATTTTGGGGTCCTTGTTTTTATTTTAATTCTGACAGTAGTACTTATATATGAGTGGCGCACCGGAACTCTTGATATCGGTGTAAGCGGAAAGAAAATATTAAATGCAATGAGAAGAATGAGGGAAGGTGTTAATACATGAAATGGTGGCTGAGTAATATAAATGATCCGGTATCATATGTCGATGGAAATACTTCCTTTGATAAAGCAGTACAAGAATCTCTGGTTTTAACTAAACTCCAGGATCTTGTTGCCTGGGGTAGAAAGAACTCAATGTGGCCTTTTAATTTCGGACTCTCCTGCTGTTATGTTGAAATGGCAACCAGTCTCACAAGTAAATACGATGTTGCACGTTTTGGGGCAGAAGTTATCAGGGGAACTCCAAGAGAAGCTGATCTAATGGTGGTGGCTGGCACTGTATTTATAAAAATGGCACCAATTATAAAAAGACTATATCAGCAGATGATGGAACCGAGGTGGATTATTTCAATGGGTTCCTGCGCTAACTCCGGTGGTATGTATGATGTTTATAGCGTTGTGCAGGGAGTAGATAAATTCATGCCTGTGGATGTTTATGTACAGGGCTGTCCTCCACGTCCTGATACATTTATGGAAGGACTTCTGCTTCTTCGGGATTATGTTGGTAAAGAAAAAAGGCCGTTGAGCTGGGTTGTTGGTCCTCAGGGAATAACCAAACCTGAGAAGATTTCCAGAAAGGAAGAAAAGCGCGAAGAAAGATTAAAAATGACAACGCTTCGTTCACCTAATCAAATTTAGATTTCCAGATATGAATGATAATCCCGGTATAGTTCAGCAAATACAAAATCGTTTTCCAGGGAAAGAACTTCATCTTCAGAACACAATGGATGAATTCCCTACAGTTTGGGTTAAACCTGCTGAGTTATCAGACCTGATTTCGTATCTCCAAAATGAAGTTGAAAAACCTTATAAAATGCTCTACGACCTAACAGCAATTGATGAAAGAGAAAGAAAAAACCGGCAAAACCAACCTGAAAGCGATTTTACTGTAGTATATCATTTATTATCATACGACAGAAATGAGGATGTGAGAATTAAAGTTCCATTAAAAGATGATTCTCTTCTGGTGCCTACGGTTACTTCATTTTATCCTAATGCTAATTGGTATGAGCGCGAAGTATTTGATATGTTCAATGTTAAGTTCTCAGGACACCCTAATCTTAGAAGAATTCTTATGCCTCCAACCTGGGTAGGCCATCCACTAAGAAAGGATCATCCTGCAAGAGCAACTGAAATGGGCCAGTTTGTACTTCCTGATGATAAACAAGAACGTGAACAAAACGCTCTTCAGTTTAAACCGGAAGAATGGGGAATGAAAAGGGAGACTGAAGATTCAGATTTTATGTTCCTTAATATAGGTCCGCAGCATCCGGGTACACATGGACCTTTCCGCATAATTCTTCAGCTCGATGGAGAACAAATAGTTGATGCTGTACCGGATATTGGTTTTCATCACAGAGCTGCTGAAAAAATGGCGGAGCGCCAGACGTGGCATACTTATATTCCGTATACAGATAGAATAGACTACCTGGGCGGCGTTATGAATAATTTAGCATACCTCACTGCAGTGGAAAAACTTGCGGGAATTACTATACCTGATCGTGCTAAAGTTATCAGAATAATGCTTGCTGAATTATTCAGGATATCAAGCCATCTGGTTTGGTATGGAACATTTGCGCAGGATATAGGTCAGCTCTCGCCTGTGTTTTACATGTTTACTGATCGTGAAAAACTACTGGGGATAATTGAAGCTGTTTGCGGGGCACGTATGCATCCGAACTGGTTTAGAATAGGTGGTGTCTCTGCTGATTTACCGGATGGCTGGCAAACTCTTGTAAGCGATTTTGTAAGATATTTCAGGCCAAGGATTGATGAATATGATCAGATTGTAATGAAGAACAGGATATTTAAAGGACGCACTATAGGTATAGGTGCTTATACACAAAGTGAGGCAGTGGCATGGGGTGTTACAGGTCCCGGACTCCGGGCAACGGGTATGGAATGGGATGTTAGAAAAAAAAGGCCTTATGGGGGTTATGATCAGTTTGAATTTGATATTCCAGTCGGACAAAATGGGGATTCTTATGACCGTGCTGTAGTCCACGTTGAAGAAATGAGGCAGAGTCTGAGAATCATTGAACAATGTATGAACAATATGCCGGAGGGTCAACATAAGTCTAATCATCATCTGACTACTCCGCCTTTAAAAAATAATACCATGCTGGATATTGAAACCTTAATAAATCATTTTCTGAATGTAAGCTGGGGACCTGTAATTCCGGCAGGCGAAGCTTTTCATGCGATTGAAGCTACAAAAGGAAATAACGGATATTACTTAATCAGTGACGGAAGTACAGGTGCATATAGATTAAGAACCAGAACCCCATCTTACCCGCATTTGCAAATGATACCACTGATTAGCCGTGGACATACAATTGCGGATTTACTCGCGATACTTGGGAGTATTGATTTCGTTCTGGCAGATGTAGATCGATGATATTTTAGAGAACTTTAATTCATAATTATTGGATCTTTATTAAACTTTATCTGAACAATCGTATGCTTGGTGAAGAAGAGATCAGAGAAATTCAGGAAGAAATGAGGCACTACCCTGATAAACAGGCTGCCTGCATTGAAGCACTTAAAGTTGTTCAGCGAAAACATAGATGGGTTTCCGACGAACATCTTAAGGAAATAGCTGATATACTTGGAATGTCCATCCATCAGGTCGATAGTGTTGCAACTTTTTATAATCTGGTGTTCCGCAAACCGGTTGGTCGTCACGTCATTCTGCTCTGCAGCAGTATCACATGCTGGGTTGTGGGATATACTTCCCTGCTTGAATACCTTCAAAAGAAACTTGGAATTGCACTGGGGCAAACAACTTCCGATGACCGTTTCACTCTTCTTCATGTGCCTTGCCTTGGTACATGCGATCATGCACCCGCTTTATTAATTGATAATGATTTGCATAGAGATCTTACTTTAGAAAAAATTGATCATATCCTGGACAGTTATTCATAAATGGAAAAACCTTTAACTCAACATATTAAACCCGGCAGACCTCCTGTTGATCTTGATCAGTACAGAAATTTCGGAGGTTATACTGCAGCTCAGAAAGCTTTGAGAGAGATGACCCCTCAGCAAGTTACGAAGCTGGTACAGGAATCAAACCTTAAAGGCAGAGGCGGGGCAGGATTCAATACCGGAATGAAGTGGAGCTTTGTTCCTATGGGCGATAATGCTCCAAAGCAAAAATATCTTGTTTGTAATGCGGATGAAATGGAACCCGGAACATTTAAAGATAGAATTCTACTTGAAGGATCTCCGCATCAGTTAATCGAAGGAATGATCATAAGCGCATATGCAATACAGGCTTCAACAGGATATATATTTCTTCGCTGGGAATATAAACTTGCTGCTGAGATAATCAAAAAAGCCTTAAGTGAAGCATACCAGGCTGGCTTTCTTGGTGATAAAGTATTCGGAACAGACTTTCACTTCGATCTTATACTTCACACAAGCGTAGGCAGATATATATGCGGTGAGGAAACAGGATTACTTAATGCTCTGGAAGGCAAGCGTGCCAACCCTAGAGCAAAACCTCCCTTTCCGCAGGCATCGGGTCTCTTCGGAAAACCAACTATAGTTAATAATGTTGAAACATTAAGTTTTATTCCACATATAATAAATAACGGTGTCGAATGGTTTAAAAAACTGAGTGTAACTGGTGAAGGAGGCACTAAGATCTACGGAGTAAGTGGAAATGTAAAAAATCCGGGTGCCTGGGAACTCCCGCTTGGAATAACAGTAAGGGAATTGTTATTCGAATATGCAGGGGGCATGAAAGATGGATACGCATTCAGAGGAGCATTACCGGGCGGTGCCTCTACTGATTTTCTAATTGAGGAACATCTGGATGTTAAAATGGATTTTGATTCTGTTGCCAAAGCCGGAAGCCGTTTAGGTACAGGGACTATGATTATACTTGATGATAAGACTTGTCCAATTGGATTTGTTCAAAACCTCGAAGAGTTCTTTTCACAGGAATCATGCGGCTGGTGTACACCATGCCGTGATGGACTTCCCTGGGTGGCGAAAACACTTCAGGCAATTGATCAAGGTGAAGGAGTAATGGAAGATCTTGAGATACTTTCCTTTCATACTAAGTATCTGGGACCCGGAAATACTTTCTGTGCTCTGGCACCCGGAGCAATGGAACCGCTTCAAAGTGCTCTGAAATATTTCAGAGATGATTTTATATCACATATTAATGAAAGAAGATGCCCGTGGAGGTAATGGATGCCTAAAATTACTATTGATGGTAAAGAATATGAAGTACCTGCTGGAAAAAATCTGCTTGAAGTAATTTTATCTCTCGGCCTGAATCTTCAATACTTTTGCTGGCATCCGGCTTTGGGTTCTGTTGGGGCCTGCCGGCAATGTGCTATATCTTCATACAAAGATTCAAATAGCAAAGGGGGAAAGTTACTGATGGCCTGTATGGAGATTGTCAGAGATAACATGTATCTCTCTATCGAAGATCCTGATGCCAAAGAATTCAGAAAAGGAGTTGTGGAATGGTTAATGACCAACCATCCGCATGACTGCCCCGTTTGCGATGAAGGCGGTGAATGCCATCTGCAGGATATGACCTATATGTCTGGCCACAACTACCGCAGGTACCGTTTCACAAAAAGAACTTACCATAATCAGTATTTAGGACCTTTTATTAATCATGAAATGAACCGCTGCATTTCATGCTACAGGTGTGTACGTTTTTATCGGGATTATGCAAATGGAACAGACCTGGATGTATTTGCTATTCGTAACCAGGTGTACTTCGGCAGGGCTGAAGATGGTGTACTTGAAAGTGAATTCAGTGGTAACCTGATTGAAGTTTGTCCTACCGGAGTCTTTACTGATAAAACTCTCCAGAATCATTATACGCGAAAATGGGATCTCACTAGTGCTCCTTCGGTATGCGTAAACTGCAGCGTGGGCTGTAATACCTTAGCTTCTGAAAGGTATGGAACACTTAGAAGAATTCTCAGCAGGTATAACGGAATGGTAAATGGATACTTTCTGTGTGACCGCGGAAGATTTGGTTATGAGTTTGTTAATAGTTCAAAAAGAATCAAACATCCTTTATTCCGGGATAAAAATACCGGAAATCTCTCAGTTGCTTCAGAAGGTATGATTCTAAATGAAATCAGGAATTCGCTTAAGAAGGGCAAAGTCTTCGGCATTGGTTCGCCGCGTGCCTCTCTTGAATCAAACTATTCGCTTAAAAAATTTGTGGGTGCGGATAAATTTTTCTCCGGTATTTCGGCTATTGATCAAAAACTGCTTAATCTTAGTTATGAAATATTAAAAAACGGACCCACAAGAACTCCTTCCCTTAAAGAAATTGAGAAAGCAGACGCAGTTCTGATTCTTGGAGAAGATGTTATAAATACAGCACCAATGATTGGACTCTCTCTGATGCAGGCAGTATTAAATAAACCAAAAGGGAAGGCAGCAAATATTAGTCTGCCTCTCTGGCAAGACGCTGCGGTACGTGAATTTATTCAGGATGAAAAAGGTCCATTTTTCATAGTATCCCCCCATGAAACAAAACTTGATAAACTTTCTACCGGAGTCTTCAGAGCAGAACCTGATAATATAGCAAGACTGGGGTTCGGACTAGCTGATCTGATAAGTTCCTCTCGTTTGTCATCTGAATACTCAGAGGATGAAAATAATCTGATCAAAACTATAAGTAATGCTCTCCTGGAATCATCTAATCCCCTGATAATTGCGGGTACGAGTCTAGGCAGTGAAGGAATTCTTCAGGCTGCTGCCAACATCGCATGGTCTTTAAAAGCTGCAGGTAAACCGGCAGAGATAGTTTTAACTGTTCCTGAAAATAATTCAATGGGATTAACAATGCTCGGAGGCAGAAGTCTTGACGAAATATTAACTATTGAAGTTCCTCAGTCAAGCACATTGATCATTCTTGAAAATGATCTTTACCGGCGGGATGATAAGAAGAACATCAACAATCTCTTGAAGAAATTTGAAAATGTGATTGTAATTGATTCACTCGAGAATGATACAACTAAAATTGCAAAGTATGTAATACCTGCCGGTACATTCGCCGAATCAGAGGGTACCTTTGTTAATTATGAAGGCAGGGCCCAGAGATTCTTTCAGGTTTATATGCCTGAAGAACCAATAAAAGAAAGCTGGCGCTGGATCAATAAGATTTCTGATCTTTCAGGTACAAAAAAGAAAGATACCAAAAGTACCTTCGAAAGTATTCTGAATAATTTAGATAATGAACCTGTATTCCATGGGATCATGCGCATTACTCCCCCTCCCGGATATCGAATTGCAGATAGGAAGATTGCGCGTGAACCTCATCGTTACAGCGGCAGAACTGCAATGCATGCAAACATAAGCGTTCATGAACCTAAACCTCCGGTAGATACAGATTCTGCGCTTACATTTACAATGGAAGGTTATCAGGGTCAACCTCCTTCTTCAATGATTCCGTTTTTCTGGTCTCCGGGATGGAACTCTGCCCAGGCAATAAATAAGTATCAGATCGAAATAGGAGGTCCGCTCCATGGTGGTGATCCTGGATTAAGACTAATTGAAGCATCCTCTGCTTCTCCGGCATTTTATAAGAATGTTTCAAGGAAATATATACCTGACTCTGAAATGCTTCTAATTGTTCCTCTCTATCATATTTTTGGTTCGGAGGAATTAAGTTCAAACTCCCCTTCAGTTGCAGAGAGGATTCCCAAAAGAACCTTCCGGGCAAGTTCAAAAACAATTACCGCATTGCAGTATGAAAATCTAAATGATGTTAAAATTAAGTTTAATGATGAAGTTCTTGATGTCACAATTTTAGTAGATAATACAATGCCGGTAGGAATGGCCGCATTGTCTACTGGTTTACCCGGCAGTTCATATAGAAGACTCCCCGCCTTAATTCCTTTGAAGGGAGTTAAATATGAGTGAAGTCCTTGTAAATATTTTAATAATAATTGGAATTCTATTTGTGGTTCTGAATATTGCTGCACTCCTGATCTGGATTGAACGGCGAGGTTTAGCCATATGGCAGGACAGGTACGGTCCTAACCGGGTAGGATTTTTGGGTTTGGGTCAGGTAATTGCAGACATGATTAAGATATTCTTCAAAGAAGACTGGATACCGAAGTTTGCTGATAAACCCGTGTTTGTTATTGCACCTGCGATTATCATAATAACTGTGCTTCTGAGTTTTGCGGTAATTCCTTTTGCTCCGGGAATTTTTATATCTGATCTGAATATTGGATTACTTTTTTTCCTGGGAATGTCTTCCCTCGGAGCTTATAGTTTAATTTTAGCTGGATGGTCATCAAATAACAAATATGCTTTACTAGGAACCTTAAGAGCTGCTTCACAAATGATCGCATATGAAGTATTTATGGGACTCTCAATCATGGGAGTTGTTATGATGTCAGGATCATTTTCTTTGAGAGTTATTGTAGAAGCACAAAGGGATCTCTGGTTTGTTGTACCTCAGTTTATTGGTTTTGTGATTTTCTTCATAGCAGGATTAGCTGAAACACATAGACTTCCGTTTGATATACCGGAAGCAGAAAGTGAACTAATCGCTGGTTTTCATTCTGAATATTCAGGATTGAAGTTCGGAATGTTTTTCGTCGGTGAATATTTAGGTATAACATTGATATCTGCAATGGTAGTTACCTTATTCTTTGGTGGATGGCTTGGACCGGATTTTCTTCCTGGAATAGTATGGTTCTTGATAAAACTATTCATTTTTATCTTATTCTTTGTATTGCTCAGGGCATCATTACCCAGGCCGCGGTACGATCAGCTGCTTGCATATGGATGGAAACTGCTGCTGCCTTTATCATTATTGAATGTACTTGTTACAGGTGCGGTTATTTTATACTATGGTACATAAAGCTTGATCGAAAGGTGTGGTTTATGTTAAGTAATTTAAGAAGTATATGGTATACATTTCTGCATATGTTCAGGAAACCCGTTACCGTTCAATTCCCGGAGGAGAAATTTGAATTATCTCCAAGGTACAGAGGAAGAATTGTTTTAACCCGTGATCCTGATGGCGCGGAAAGATGTGTGGCATGTTATTTATGTGCCGTAGCTTGTCCTGTTGACTGCATCGCGCTTCAGGCAACGCAGGATGAAACAGGCAGACGCTATCCTGATTTCTTTAGGATTAATTTTTCACGCTGCATATTTTGCGGATTCTGTGAAGAAGCATGCCCGACATATGCAATCCAGCTTATTCCCGATTTTTATATGAGTGAATATAATCGACAAAATATGGTTTATGAAAAAGAGGATTTGCTAATAAGCGGTACAGGCAAATACCATGATTACAATTTTTACAGAGTTGCCGGCTTAGCTATTGGCGGAAAAGGTAAAGGAGAAGCTAGAAAAGAAGAAACACCTGTAGATATAAGATCACTTTTACCATGAACTTTATTCAGCTTTATTTTTTCTGATTGAATTAAAATAAAATCCGGACATTATAACTTTACCGGCAATCAGGCCGTAAATCTTGGATGAATGAAATGCTCATAATCTTCTATATAGCTTGTGCAGTTGCGGTTTTCTCAACTATTATGGTAATCACCAGATTAAATGCCATACATGCCCTACTTTATCTTATTGTCTCTCTTCTTGCTGTAGCAGTTATATTTTTTGTATTGGGTTCCCCTTTTGCCGCAGCGCTGGAGGTTATTATATATGCAGGTGCGATCATGGTATTATTCGTTTTTGCACTAATGATGCTCAACCTTGGTAAAGCCTCTATTGAACAGGAAAATCGATGGCTGAATATTAAAATGTGGATTCTTCCGGCTATCCTGGTATTTATTCTTATGATTGAACTTGCCATCGTTTTATCCGGAAACCTCGGCTTTGAAAATACAACAGAAAGTGTGTCTCCTAAGGATGTTGGTATAAGTTTATTCGGGCCTTATCTGCTTGGAGTTGAACTCGCAGCTATGCTTCTTTTAGGAGGAATAGTAGGAGCTTTTCATCTCGGTGCTAAAAAGAAAACTATAACTCATAGATTCCTGAAGGAAGAAGTAAGATGATGACTATACCGGTGGGGTTCGGACTTGTAACAGCCGGAGTATTATTTTCATTGGGAATTATTGGTTTGCTGGTACGGCGTAATATAGTATTTATGCTGATGTCTGTTGAGATTATGCTTAATGCTGCCGGACTCGCGTTTATTATTGCGGGCACCCGCTGGGCTCAACCTGATGGACAAGTCATGTTCCTATTTATTCTTACTATGGCTGCTGCTGAAGTATCTGTAGGGTTGGCTTTAATACTTCAGTTGTATAAACGTTTTAATACTCTTGATACAGATGCTGCTAATAAATTGAGAGGATGATAATGCTTGATTTCCTTTGGCTGGTAGTAGCTCTTCCGTTTTTAGGTTTCCTAACCCTGGTAATTGCCGGATCGAAACTACCCAGACAAGCTGTTGCGGTAATCGGAGCAGGCTCTATAGGTTTATCAGCCTTACTTACTATTATAATAGGTATTGAATTCATTGCATCTTCAGACCAGACAACAAATGTTACTCAGCTGATCTGGACGTGGTTAAGTGTTTCCGGATTTAATCCGGGAATATCATTCTTTCTTGATCCTCTTTCATTAGTTTTTATCTTTGTCATCACCTTTGTAGGATTCCTGATACACATTTATTCTATTGAATTCATGTATGATGAAGAAGGCTTTTCACGGTATTTTTCTTATATGAATTTATTTGTTGGATCAATGCTTACTCTCGTACTGGCAGATAACCTGATGCTTTTATACCTGGGATGGGAAGGAGTAGGCTTATGCAGTTATCTCCTCATTGGTTTCTGGTATAAAGATCCCAATAACGGAGCAGCTGCACAAAAAGCTTTTATTGTTACAAGGATTGGTGATACTGCAATGGCAATAGGATTATTTTTACTTCTTCAGACGTTCAGTACACTTGATATTCAAAACCTTCTGCACAGAGCCCCTAATCTTTTGGTAGAAGATTCATCATTAACAAATGCCATTGCTTTTCTTCTGTTGGGAGGAGCCTTGGGCAAATCAGCCCAGCTGCCATTGCATACCTGGTTGCCGGATGCAATGGCAGGACCTTCTCCAGTCAGCGCGCTCATTCATGCAGCAACTATGGTAACCGCAGGTGTTTATCTGATTGCAAGAATGCATGTTTTTTTTATTATGGCTCCGGATGCACAAATGACAGTGGCAATTATAGGTGCCTTAACATTACTTATTGCAGGTTTCTCTGCGCTTGCTCAATATGACATAAAAAGAGTTCTTGCTTATTCTACTATAAGTCAGATAGGATATATGTTCCTGGCTTTAGGTGTTGGCGCCTGGTCAGCTGCAATATTTCATTTTATGATTCATGCTTTTTTTAAGGCCCTTTTATTTCTTGCAGCCGGAACTGTAATCATATGCCTTCATCATGAACATAATATGTTCAGAATGGGAGGCATCAGAAAAGAACTGCCTGTGGTATTCTGGACTTTCGTAATAGGGTCAGCTTCCCTTGCAGCACTGCCTTTAGTTTCAGCCGGCTTTTATAGCAAGGATTTAATTCTGTGGTATTCAATGGCAGGAGAAAACGGCCACACTATTCTATGGCTTATGGCACTTCTTGGAGCATTTACAACTGCAATATATACTTTTAGAATGGTCTTTGTTACATTCTATGGAACTCAAAAAACGCACATCACTTACCGCCCCGGTAAGCTTATTCATGTTCCTCTTATTACACTTGCGGTATTTTCAGTAATTGGGGGCTTTATTGAATTACCTCATAGCTTCGGGCATTTTACGTTGTTCTCAGATTTTGTTAATAAATCACTGCCGGAAATATCTATGCGGATCGAGAATACCGGAACAGAAATACTTTTCCAGATAATTGCGGCACTTACTGCATTATTAGGAATATATATTGCTTATTATTTTTATATTCTAAAACCTCAGATTACACTGAACCTGAGGTATTCTTCTTCCGGTGCTTTTCTGCATGATCTTTGGCTGAATGGCTGGGGATTTGATAAAGCCTATGCGTGGCTCCTTGTAAATCCAATTTTGGTTTTCTCTAAAATAAACAAGAATGATTTTATAGATCTTATCTATACTGGTATCGCAAGAGTAAATGTACTACTTAATCACTCTTTCAGTTATATACAGAACGGCAACTTACGCTGGTACGCAATGGGTATAGTTTTTGGAACAATTATAACATTAACAATAATAACGCTTTTATGATACTTGCCTGGATAATAATTATAGCTCTTGCAGGCGGATTGCTGGCCTGGATATCAGGAAAGTGGAACAGCACCTTACCCCGATGGATATCTTTAGCTGCATTGATAATTGATCTCGGTTTGATAATATCTGTATGGATAAACTCTGCTCCCGGATCTGAAAACAGGTGGATCAGTGAATTCCGGATGGAATGGATTCCTCAAATCGGCATAAGCTTTCATCTGGCAGTGGATGGTCTTAGTCTTCTGATGATCATTCTAACTCTGTTCCTTGGGATTCTTTCTGTTCTGACTTCATGGAGAGAAATAAACGAACGCATCGGATTCTTTCACTTTAATATAATGTGGATTCTTGCTGGAATATGCGGAGTATTTTCTTCTATGGATCTCTTCCTTTTCTATTTCTTCTGGGAAGTGATGCTTGTTCCTATGTATTTTCTGATTGGTATCTGGGGTCATGAAAATAGAACCTATGCCGCGTATAAATTCTTCATATTTACACAGGCAAGCGGGCTCCTGATGATGATCTCAATCTTAGCAGTTTATTTCATTCATGCATCTGCCACCGGAAAATATACCTTCGACTATATTGAATTACTTGGAACGGATTTCGGTCCCGGTTCCGGATGGATAATGGCAGGTTTTCTTATCGCTTTCATTGTTAAGTTACCCGTTGTTCCTTTTCATAACTGGCTTCCTGACGCACATACAGAAGCTCCAACCGCGGGCAGTGTTATTCTGGCTGGATTGTTACTGAAAACAGGTGCATACGGCATTCTTAGATTTGTAATTCCTTTGTTTCCGGGTGCATCAGAATATATTTCACCCTTCGCTATGCTGCTTGGAGTTATTGGCATTTTATACGGAGCAAAACTTGCCTATGCACAAACTGATTTCAAGAGATTAGTTGCTTATTCATCAGTAAGTCATATGGGCTTTGTTATGGTGGGTGCATTCTCATTTAATGAACTTGCGTACCAGGGAACTATTATGCAGATGATAACTCACGGAATAAGTACGGGCGCTCTTTTCATCCTGGTAGGATCATTACAGGAAAGAATTCATACAAGAGATTTAACTGTTATGGGTGGACTATGGGATAAAGTTCCGCGTATGGCTGCAATCGGTCTGCTCTTTTCAATGGCGTCTTTAGGTCTGCCGGGATTGGGAAATTTTATTGCTGAGTTTTTGATATTATCCGGCGCATATCAGAAGGATGTCTGGCTTACTGCAATTGCATCTATCGGACTTGTTGCCGGTACCATTTATTCCCTTAGAATAATGCAGCAGGTTTTTTACGGCAAGCACCGGAGGGAATGGACACTGCCTGATTTCAATCTTAGAGAGATGATTATAATGCTGGCTCTGGTAATTACGATTGTCTGGCTTGGGTTGTTTCCACAGCCTGTTCTTAACACCTCACGGCCAGCAGTAAATATGATAATAAATAGCACCGGTGTAAATGAAGAGTTCAGCAAAAAAGAAGCAATTACAAATTCCAGTGAGAATCTGAAGGAGACGATAAGTGACAATCCATGAGCTTTTGGTCCTCCGTCCTTTGATCATTATAGCCGCTGCATCCGTACTTATCATGCTGTCAGTTGCTGTTAAGCGCCTTCATTTAGTCACTTCAGTTTTCTCTATCATTATGCTTGCAGCGGCATTCTTATCATTATTCTATATCAACAAGGATCTGCCTGTTTTAGTGGAACCTTTGTTTATTATAGACAGCTTTAGTGTATTCTACATGGGACTCATTTTTGCTTCAGGAATTTTTCTGGTTATCCTTTCTCATGGTTACTTATCTTTTTATGAGATTAATAAAGAAGAGTATTATATTCTGCTGTTTACAGCGCTGCTGGGTTCTTCTGTGCTGGTAATAAGCAAACATTTCATTTCCTTCTTTCTTGGACTGGAAGTTTTAAGTATTTCTCTTTTTACTTTGATCTCATATACTAAAAATGATAAAGCCATTGAAGCAGGAATAAAGTACTTAATACTTGCAGGAGCATCCTCTGCGTTTATTTTGTTCGGATTTGCTCTTCTGTATGCAGAATTAGGAACAATGGATTTTAACATTTTGTCTCAAAGATTATCGAACTTTGGTACATTTACAACATTAACTTTAGCCGGTTTTGCGCTGATAATAACAGGAGTAGGCTTTAAACTTGCCGTAGTACCTTTTCATATGTGGACTCCGGACGTTTATGAAGGAGCTCCTGCACCGGTTTCAGCATTAGTTGCCACGGTATCTAAAGGAGGGATGTTTGCTGCCCTCTTCAGATTTTTCAGTGAAGTAAATGGATATCAGAATCACAAAGTAATTTTGGTCTTTACGATTATTGCGGTTGCTTCTATGTTTATTGGGAACGTTACTGCGCTTCTCCAAAAAAATGTTAAGAGAATTTTGGCATATTCATCAATCGCGCATCTTGGTTACATTCTTGTTGCTTTCATAGCAGGTGGAGAACGCGGACTTGAAGCGGTTACGTTTTATCTGGTTTCTTATTTTGTTACTACAATCGGAGCATTCGGTATAATAATTTATTTATCAGATCAGAAAGGCGAACCCGACAAAGTTGAAGATTACAGAGGGATGTTCTGGAGAAAACCCATATTAGCTACTATATTTACTGCAATGCTTTTATCTTTGGCAGGTATACCCTTAACTGCAGGATTCCTGGGAAAGTTTTTCGTAGTTGCTGCAGGTGTAAATTCACAGCTTTGGTTTCTCTCTATAGCTTTAGTCCTCAATAGTGCAATCGGACTTTATTACTATCTCAGGATCATAACCGAAATGTATTCTCCGGCTAATCCTGCAGTAAGTACAGGATTGTTAAGAACTTCTTACTCTTTGGGTGGAGGAATTGCTCTCGCAGTTATTACCATTCTTCTTATATGGTTCGGTACCTTCCCTGCCGGACTCATATATTTGATTGAATCGATGATCTCTTAAGAAAATTTCCGGTTCTATTCCTATCGTCATTTCTGAAGAACCTTTCTGCTTCATCTTAAAATAAACGAAGCCTAATTTTTACCTGATGTTTGAATATATCGGCTTAAGGCTAAGGATTTTGTATCCAGCGGTATATAAAGAAGCAAGTAAGAAGAGCAGGCTGATAGCAGGGCAATAGCAGGCCGGTAGCAGGCCGGTGCCGAATGTAAGAGAGTTACGAGTGATTGAGCAGAATTAAAAGATAAGCTGCATTATGATTTGTGTCAGCTGGTTTAACTTACACACCAAAGTACTCTTTTAAAAGAAAATAATCAATAAATTTTTTTGATTAAGATCATCTTAAGTCAGGAAATAAAGAAGTTCCTTTTCTCACGTTAATGTACTTTTTCCATTTACAAAAATAATATCATCTAGTGATATTTTAATTCAGACAAGATAGTTTATTTTAGTACTATTGATTATTTAAATGTATATTTGCAGCACAAATTACCGCTTCGGGATATATGTTTCAAGATTATGTGTTAGATCAAATGATTGATGCCGCCGAAATTTCGGTAGTGGACCTCGAAACCACAGGCATGAGTCCCCTCTATTCAAGAATCATTGAAATAGGCATTGTTAAAATTAAAGACCTCAAAATAACCAACAGCTATAAAACCTTTGTTAACCCGGGCGCAGAAATTCCCTATCAGATAACACGGTTGACCGGTATAAAAAATGAACATGTATGCAATGCTCCCTTTATTGATGAGATTTTATCTGATATTCAGCAGTTTCTTGGTGATACAGTTATCTGCGGGCATAATCTTCAATTCGATTTAGGTTTTCTTAATGCTGCATTCAGGAATTATGGTTATGAGAAAATATCTAATCCTTTGCTTTGCACTCTTAAACTTGCAAGGAAATTATGCCCTGAACTTACAAGCAAATCTCTGGGATCTGTTGTAGAACATTTTGGCATCGTTCATAAGAACGTGCACCGTGCATTAGGTGATGCAACTGTTACAGCTAAAGTACTTCTTAAAATGATTCCTCTGCTCAAGGAAGATAAAAAACTTTCTACTGTTTCTGACATCATCAATTATCAGTTCGTCCCTGTTTCTACACAATACCGCTTTATTAAGAAGAAACTTATAAATGACCTCGTCAGACTGCCAGATTCACCCGGCGTTTATTTCTTTAAAGATTCAAAAGATAAAATAATCTATATTGGCAAGGCTAAGTCATTAAAGACACGTGTAAAGAGTTACTTCTCAAGCAATGCTCTTAAGAAAACCAGAAAGATAATAAAACAGGCATCACACATTGATTACCAGATTACCTGTTCAGAGCTCAGCGCGCTGATCGCTGAAGCTGAACTGATTAAAGTTCATAAGCCTCAGTTTAACGTTCAGCTTAAGAAATTTACTCAGACTTATTTTATTCGGATGAACACGGTTCATGACTTTCCGCGTCCCGAAATAACTAAGAAATTTGATTTCGACGGAAATGATTATTTTGGGCCTTATAATAATATTGATACTGTTAATTCTCTTCATATGCTTTTAAATAAAGCATTCGCTCTCCGGGAGTGCGATGATAAAGAATTTTCAAAACACAAGGAATGCTACCTTACTCAGATCTGCAGATGTCTTGGTCCCTGCAAAGTGGAAAATATTAAAGAAGAATACAAAAATGAACTGGCGAATGTTTATGACTTCCTCTCCGGCAGAAACCAGTTTGCCGTGAACCGCCTTATCAACAAAATGAAAGATTTATCGGTGAAGCAGAAATACGAGGAAGCAGCGCAATTGCGTGATGTTATAAACCTCATTTTATCCCAGATACATAAGACATCAATTCTTTGCGAACCGGTGAATACTGCCAACGCTCTTATCTTAATAAGAAATGATGTAAAACCGGATTTTATCCTGCTTCTCTCAGGTAAACTTTTTATCCGGAATTATTTTATTGGACATGAAATTACGTTTGATACCGCTCTCGATGATTATTTTAACGGCACTGTAAATATTTTCCATGCTGTTGATCAGAGGGATCTTGAAAGAATCAAAATTGCTCTAAGCTGGCTCATAAGGAATAAAACTTCTGTAGAGATCTACTATTTAAAAGATTATCCCAGTAAAAAAGAACTCTTGCTACAAGTATCGCAAAAACATCCCGGACCCGTAATACGTGATTCGTCAGAGTTTAATCTGAAGCGCAGACTTCATTATGATGAACTTGATGAAGCACCATAAGGCAACAGGCTAAAGCCCGTGTTACATCATACATTCAGAACGGTAATGCAAAGCAGGCTTCAACTGCGAAAATACATTTCTTAGTAGCGTAGGCTTCAGCATTTGTGAATTTCCAAAAGGCAACAGGCTAAAGCCTGTTTTACATCATATTCAACTATGCCACATTTCCATATGATCTTTATGCGTGTTTAAATATGCGCCCTCATTGAAATTCTTATCATAAAATTCCAGATCCAGATGATGCGCCTGCAGATACATCAAAATAAATATTGCAGGAACACTGCCCGGGAATTTTTCGAACCTGTTATATATATGATCTGCCATTACAGCAACGCATTCCTTGAATTCCTCACTATGCACCTGAGCACTTGTTCTTATTCGTGAACTCTCTTTCCAGGGACCCGGAGTATCCGCATGAAAAGGACCTCCCTTTCCGAATTTTCTTTCCACAACCGCATTGACTGCATCCCGCATGGATTTATAATGAGGCGGACAGCTGCCTTCAAAAACACCCGGCAATCCTGTGATATTTGGTAATGGCCATTTATCTTTAGTCTCAAATTGAAATCCTAATCCGGGTACATCAGGGTTCCCGCTAGCGCCCAGTACTGTAAAGCGGTCTATTCCATCAAACATCCATCCGCCCAAACCAAGTGCCTGAAGCATCAGCATTCCCGCATAACATGCTGTAGATAATTCAGCGGTTGCTTCAGTAAGTGCGTACTGTTCAATGAATGATAAAGGATAAGGATGTTCAACATCAACCAGCTTAGCAAACTTCTCCATGCCAGTGATTTTTTCATTATTGATATCATCATAAATGCAATAGCCATTCTGAACCAGGAACATTAATATAAGAATCATATGCTGGGCAATATCAGCTACCGGAAATATCAGCGTACTCCCGGGCTGATTTACACACCATGTATTGTGTCCCTCCATATAGGGCTCTTCATAGGGTATGTTAAGTCTGCCGTCCTTTAATTTTTTGATGCGCTTGCGATGACCTTCAATCCATGAATTAAGATCCATTGAGCCGTCGTTTTGTTTTTCTGTAATTATGCCGGAATCCCTAGTGGGCAGAAAATAAACTCCGTTATCATCAGTATAAAAAAACTCTGATGTGTGAAATCCTGCTGCTGATGGAAATGTTCTCCCTCCGGCTGCGGCGGAATAATTGGATAAATGCGGAGCGTAATTTTTATTTCTGAATATCATATGATGCCAGCCTGTATTTCCGGCTGCCGCAGTGAGTACCATCATTTGTTCGAGATCACTGAGCGGTATTGGTTTATGTCTCGATTTGAAAGCTAGCGGTCCGTCGGGTAATTCAGCTCCCAATGAAAACCGCCTGGCTCTTCTGTTATGTAATGCATCGATGAGCGGATACTTAACCGCATTCTCAATTCCTTTGGGTAAGACTGGTAAGTTATCCAAAAGTACTTTTCCTTTCTCTCTAAGATTGTTTGCATGATTGGTAAATCTGAAACCGGATAAGATGAAACTGGTTCCGATAAATAATCCGCCAAGCATTTTCCGGCGGGATAGTAATTGGCCTATCCTGGTTTGCATATGCCCTCTTATATTGTAATTAGGTGTGTATAATGATGATAATTTATTTAATAAAACATGCAAGAGGATAGATTTTATTGTAGCGTAGGGCTTAAGTCTGCGAAGAATTTTTGTGAATTATTAAAAGGCAATAGGCTAAAGCCTATGCTACATCATAAGTTCTGAGTTGCATCGTAGCGTAGGCTTCAGCCTGCGAAGAATTTTTGTGAATTATTAAAAGGCAACAGGCTAAAGCCTATGCTACATCATAAGTTCTGAGTTGCATCGTAGCGTAGGCTTCAGCCTGCGAAGAATTTTTGTGAATTATTAAAAGGCAACAGGCTAAAGCCTATGCTACATCATAAGTTCTGAACTGCATTGTAGCGTAGGCTTCATTGTTTTACTTCGAATGATGTTGTAACAACATCAACCGAATTTCCACCAATCATTATATTAAATTTGCCGGGTTCCACAACAGGTTTCAGGTCCTTGTCAAGGAATGACAGCATTTCTGGTTTAACAACAAAACTTAATGTTGTACTGGTACCCGGTTGGAGCATAAGTTTTCTGAAAGACTTCAATTCCTTAACCGGTCTTGTTACTGATGCGGCCTCATCCTGTATATATAACTGCACAACTTCTTCACCGGCAAGTTTACCGGTATTGGCAACATTAACTGTTACACTAAGGGAATCACCGGGACTGATAACATTCTTACTGGTTCTTAAATCCTTATATTTGAATTCTGTATAACTCAATCCAAATCCAAATGGAAATAACGGAGTATTGGGAAAATCCAAATACTTTGATGTAAATCTGTCTTCTTCTTTTCTGGGCCGGCCTGTGCTCTTCTGGTAATAATAGATAGGTATTTGTCCAACTGATCCCGGAAAAGTAACAGGAAGTTTTCCTGACGGATTATACATCCCTAATAGAACATCTGCAATGGCATTTCCACCCTGGGTGCCTGTATACCATGTTTCCAGTATTGCCGGAACATTTTCTGCGGTCCAATTAATTGTCAATGGTCTTCCATTCATCAGGACAACTATAACAGGAACACCGGTTTGATAAATTCTCCGGATGAGTTTTTCCTGCACTCCCGGCAGGTCCAGATCAACCTTACTCCCAGCCTCTCCGCTCATTCCCCTATCCTCACCAACTACAATTATCGCGATATCAGAATTCTTTGCCGCATTAACTGCTTCAACAAAACCCGAGGTATCAGTGCCCATTATATCACATCCCTTACTATATGTTATATTTATATCCTTTACACTATTTCGTAAACCTTCAAGCATTGTAATCGCATCTTTTGGGTCACCTGCTGCTGACCATCCACCAATAATATCCTCCTTGCTGTCGGCAAGTGGTCCAATTACAGCGATGGATTTAACGTTAGAGTTTATCGGAAGCAATCCTCCGTCATTCTTCAAAAGAACAATTGATTCACGTGCAAGCTGAAGCGCAATACTATCTTTGTATGCCTGGCCGGGATCGTATTGCCTGAAATATTTGAAATCAATGTAAGGATTCTCAAACAATCCCAATTTATACTTTAATCTAAGTACTCTTCGTACCGCCTCATTTATTGTTTTCTCAGATACACTTCCCTCCTGGAAAAGGTTCTTTAAATGAGGAGCATATACATTCCCATCAGAAGAATCACCAACCATGTCTATATCAACGCCTGCATTCAGTCCCAGTCTGGCAGCTTCTTTTTTATCTTTTGCAAATCTGTGTTTTATAAGTTCTCCAATTGAATTATAATCACTTATGATTACACCTCCCCAATTCCACTCATCTTTAAGTATTTCCGTTAATGTAAAATGATTCGCTGAGGCAGGAATTCCGTTCAGATCATTAAAGGCACTCATTACAGTTGCCGCACCGCTGTTTATGGCGCTATGGAAAGGAGGAAGATAAACTTCGCGCAGGGTTCTTTCAGATATATCAACAGTATTATAATCTCTTCCTCCTTCAGCACCGCCATATGCTACATAATGCTTGGGACATGCTGCAATCTTAGACTTATCCTTAATATTTTTTCCCTGAAAGCCAATAACTCTTGCGGATGCCATTACACTGCCAAGGTATGGATCTTCTCCCGATCCCTCCATTATTCTGCCCCAGCGGGGATCTCTGGCAATATCAACCATCGGCGCGTAAGTCCAATGGGTTCCGTCGGAAGCCGCTTCAAACGCAGCTATCTCTGATGCTTTAGTTACAAGCAAAGGATTGAAACTGGCTGCCTCACCGAGCGGAATCGGGAAAATAGTACGGTAACCGTGCAGAACATCATTGGCGAATAATAAAGGTATACCTAAACGTGATTTCTCCACTGCTGTTCTTTGGAGGAGCTCCGCCCTATCAGAAACATTAACACCAAGAAGAAAAGAACCAACAGTTCCATTCTTTATATAATTGGTATCCGATTCACGAGTACCGACAATCTGCACAAGCTGACCTATCTTTTCATCGATAGTCATTTTATCAAGAAGATCACTGATCTTTTTCTCTTCCTCCGGATCAGTTTTATAATTTTGTGCATGGACAAAAGCATAAAAGAAAAGAATAAATATGATGATGTATTTCATGTTCGTTGTCGTTTTGATTGGTATTGGAATAATATAACAATTTTCCAAGAGATCCTGAACTTTTTGAAAATATTATAATTATTAAATAAGATAAATACCTCTTGAATTTTTGCGTCTGATCTTTTATTATATGTCAACAACAAACCTGAATGCGAAAGGCAACACTAATGGAATAAATGGAGAAGTTATGATATCTGGCAAATATTTATTGGTTTTTTTGCTCTTGCTTCCGCTTATTATTACATATCCGCAGAAACCGGCCGCGAGTGAATCTCAGGGAAAATATTCCTATGGTAATTTTGAAAAACCAAATTATTGCGGTGCCGCATGCCATAAGGATTTTTATCAGCAATGGACGCAAACAATGATGTCCCAGGCATACACACATCACTGGGATGAGATAGAATACTTCAAGTTAGCTTTACCTCATTCAAAAAAAGATCCGGTTGTTGCAGAAGTTAAAGCCGGCTGCAATGGATGCCACACGCCAATGGCGTTTCTTTCCGGTGATATACCGCCTGCTGAACCGGAAATGAAGACCCGGGCTAATGAAGCTGTTAGCTGCGATGTTTGCCATACTATAACAGGATTCAGCGGAGATGTGCCTCATAATTTTAATTTTATTTCAGAACCGGGGAAAACAAAATATGCCTTCCGTAATGGAATTGAATCTCCGGCACATAAGATTGCTGTAAATGAATTTTATAAAACCTCTGATTTCTGCGGTACATGCCATAACGAAAAAAGTCCTTATGGAGTATGGGTTAAATCAACTCACCTGGAATGGAAAGAAGGACCTTACTCTAAAGAAGGTGTTCGCTGCCAGGATTGTCATATGCCGTCAGGTCCTTCCAAAACTGCATCAATGGGTCAGGAATATACAGATTCAAAACAGCATCTGTTTAACGGAGCTCACGATCCCGGAAAAATTAAAGGAACTATTGAACTCAGAATTCATCCTGATATCCGTAAAGCCGAGCCAGGTGAAACTGTGAAGTTTACTATTAGTCTTTTTAACCAGAAGACTGGACATAAATTTCCATCCGGTTCTGCGGAAGAACGTCTGGTCTGGATGACTGTTGATGCAGTGGATTCTAAAGGAAATAAATATCACCTGCCTGTAGATAAGAAAGGATTCCCGGGAGAAGAATTTACAATAAGTGCTGATGTACTTGCGTATCAGGACATGTCCGTTCCTCTTGAATTACCTGACTTTAAGGGAATACTGCGCGACGGTATCCCTGCAGGTAATAGAATTTTTCGTCTGCCTTACTTTGATCCTCGGGGCAGAATGACCATCCAGCAATGGAATACGAAATCTCTCGGCACAGATTACAGAATTGGACCAAGGGAAACCAAGATCGAAACCTGCACATTTAATATTCCCTATAATGTTTCACCAGGAGAGCTTAAAATAACAGCGACTATAAATTATCAGAAACTTCCCCGGCCCGTTGCGGAATTTCTTGAAGTACCTCTGGAAGAAGCAGAAATAATTAAAGTAAATGAACATTCTACATCTATCAACATACATAATTAGAGATCTGAGATGAAAATATAATTAAGTACCACGCCCCTATATATTAAAGATTTTAAAGTATTTACAATTTTCGTAAGCCGCTTTTGAATGTACTTCTTAAAAAAAACCCCGCAGGTTTTTGAACCCCGGGGTTTTTTCATCATCAATTCATGAACGAACAGTTATTCTGAGCAGAAGTTTTTTATGTTATTCCTCTTTCCTCACTGAACTATGCCAATCACTTGATTTTTCCAGCAGACTCTTAATTCTGCCCACAAGTTTATGTGGATCTGTCAGATATCCCTCAAGCAGAAGCGAAGATTCATATAACTGCTCAACAACAAGATTTATATAATCATCATTCTTATTTTTTTCATAGATCTTCACCAGATTTCGGATCAGCTTATGCTTCTTGTTTATCTCCATTATCTTCTTTGGAACCGAAGTATCTTTATTTACAATATGCAGGATCTTCTGCATCTGTGATGTCATACCGTCAGCAGGATTTACGAGAACAGATGGACTGTCGATCAACCTTTTTGATTCCCTTACTTCTGTTACTCTGTCTCCAAGAATATCTTTGATATGTTTAAGAAGATTTTTAAATGTTTTTTCTTCATCCTTTGACAGATCTTCCGTTTTTTCTTCCGGAATAATATCATCAAATTTTTCAAGAGACTGCAGATCTGCCTGTTCAACTGACTTTAAAGCGAAAGTTTTATATTCTCTTAAAGAATCCATTACAAATTCATCAACAGGATCATACATATAGAGAACTTCCATACCTTTATTCTTAAAGATCTCAAGGTGAGGGTTAGATACTATTGCATCCCGGCTCGCCCCGGATATATAATAAATTTCTTTTTGATCCGTCTTCATCCTCGATACATAAGCGTTAAGAGAAGTCAGTTCAACAGCATCTTTACTTATAGAAGAATTAAACCTGAGCAATTCAGCATACTTTTCCCTGTTTGCCCAATCAGCATATCCCATTCTGAAAATCCGGCCATGTTCTTTCCAGAACTCAACATATTTCTCAGGCTGATCATTCGCCATCTTTGTTAGAAAATTGAGAACTTGTGTGGTTACATTCTGTGATATTTTATGGAATACAAGATTTTCCTGAAGAGTCTCGCGAGATATATTTAAAGGAAGATCCTCTGAATCAACAACACCTTTTATAAAACTAAGATGCTCAGGTAAAAGATCTTTGTTCTGATGCTGTATAAGCACACGCTTAACGTAAAGATCCAGCCCATACTCTGAACGGTTATAACCGAACATATCCATATTCTTTTTTGGAATAAACATTAAACCATTGAATTGAATAGGAGCATCGACTGAAACATGGATCACATCCAGCGGTTCATCTGTATCATAGGTTAAGTATTTGTAAAATTCGTTATACTGTTCCTTTGTTATCGAAGATTTCGGTTCGCGCCATAAAGCTGAAATTGTATTAACCCTTTCCGCTTCAAGATAGATCGGGAAAGATATGAAATTAGAATGCTTTTTTATAATCGATTGTAATCTGTACTTCTCAGCAAATTCTTTTTCCTCATCTCTCAGGTGAATTTCAATCTGGGTGCCGCGTTTCAATGGTTCATTAGTTGAATCAATTTCATAGCTGCCAAGACCATCCGATTTCCAGATCCATGGCTGACTGTCTTTCCTGAATGACTTTGTTTTAATAACAACTTCTTTAGCTACCATGAATACTGAATAGAATCCAACACCGAATTTTCCAATGATGTTCGAGATATCACTTTTATTATCTTTTAGTTTGTCAAGAAATTCAGCTGTTCCGGATTTCGCAATCGTACCAATATTCGTGATTATCTCATCTTTGGTCATACCGATACCGGTATCACTGATGGTTATTGTGCCCTTATCAGTATTAAAATCAACTCTGATCTCCAAAGGAAGTTCATTATCTGTAATTTCTGTTCCGCTGATCGATTCAAATCTTAATTTATCTAAAGCATCAGATGCATTTGAGATCAGCTCCCGCAAAAATATTTCTTTATTTGTATATAAAGAATGAACCAGGATATTCAGCAGCTGTTTTATTTCAGCTTTGAACTCATATTTGTTCTCAACGTGAGCTTGTGACATTAGTTTACCTCCAATTTTATATTAATAAACAGAATTAGCCCTATAGAGTTTATTAAAAATAATTATTGAACTTTTGAAATAAAAAACTTTACAAGGTATATGGTAACTATGATGAGACCGGAATAAAATGCAAGTGCCCGTAATGAGCCCCAGGTTACTGTAAGCAGAAAGCGGTATCCTCTCCAGCCACAGGAATTGCAGCGATATACTCTGAACAAAGAAAAATACCTTGCCATTTTCTCGGTGATCTTTCTGGGGCGGCTCCTGTGTAGAGTGCCGCTGTTTCTGCATTCAGGGCATTTTTCAAACAATGGATTTCTTGTATAAATGATTCTAAGTTTTTGTCTCATCAGGAAATCATCATCCTTAGTATAATAATAATTAAAAACAGAGAAAATATTCTTTTAACAATTAGTACAGGAGTCTTAAGTACTATTCTCACACCTATTACAGCTCCGGTCAAAGCACCGATAGAAATGGGAATACCTGCAAATAGATTTATATACCCGATTTGATATCCGCCCTGTACCTCTGCGTTCATTATACCGTAAGAAACCGCTGAACTGAACATAGTTAAGAATATTATAGCACTGGATGTGCCAATAGATCTCTTTAAATTAACGGCATAAAAATAAGTTAAAATCGGGACAAATAAAACTCCTCCGCCTATTCCGGTAAGAGCCGCCAATGCTCCTGTAAGCAGACCAAAAACCGGAAGTATCTTATTGCTTATTTCCATGGAGCGTTCAGTCTGCTGATTCATCTCTAAAAGCATTTTAATGATTGTGATGGTAAGAACTGAGCCTAAGATTATCTTCAAAATGGCGGAGTTGATCTGCACCACATAGAAAGGCAAAATCGAGGCGGTAAGAATACTTCCAGATGAAAAAAGGAGAAATTTAGTCATGTCTATGTTTCTTCTTTTGAAATGCATCAAAGCAGAACTGAAAGAAGCGAATGTACCGCAGAATAAAGATGTACCGATTACTGTATAATTAAGCAAACTATTATCAATTCCAACAAGAGGAAGACTAAAAAAAAGAGAAGGAATTAAAATAATTCCTCCTCCAATTCCTAACATTCCTGCGGCAGTACCAGTAAATAATCCGAGTATCAAAAAAAACAAAATCAGGAACAAGTCATCCATTATAAGCCAGCAGAGTATAATAAAGTTTTTTGTCTCTGATTATCTCAAGCGCCTTTTCAAACTGAATATCATTCTTAAGAATGCCCTTAATTCTTCCTGTCTGTCCCTCATATCTTGTCAGAAGTTCATTTCTGAGAGATATAACAACTTCTTTTTTATACTTGTCTATTTCTTCAGTTACATTTGTTTTTAATCGGGAACGAAATTCTCTTAAAGTATTCACCACTGTTTGATCATACTTGCCTTCTTCAGTTGTTTTGATGAGATCAATCAATTGAGTTTCAGCGGTTGATTTATAATCGAATTTCTCATTGGCTATAAAAACTTTAAATTTCGAGTAAAGATTATCATCCTTATCAGCTTTGAATAATTCTGCTGCATATACATTATGATACTCAGTGGCGAACTTAAAGATCAAACCTTTTGCATTCAGTTCTTTTATTATATCAATATGCATTTCATTGGTTACCAATGTATCAGGTTTTATACCGCCCGCAGCGAAAACCGGTCTGTTATTATCTGTTTTGTACTCTACCTGATTTTTACCAGGTACCACCGGCAGTACTTTATTGTTCTGAGAATAATCAATTCTCTGTATACATCTTCCGCTCGGAGTGTAATATTTTGCAGTAGTAATTTTAAGTGAAGTATTGTAGCTTAACGGAACTACTGTCTGCACTAAACCTTTACCAAATGTTTCGGTTCCCAGTACTACTCCCCTGTCATGATCCTGGATAGCCCCCGCTACAATCTCGGATGCTGATGCTGAACCGCTGTCTACAAGTACAATCAGATATGCTGAATCTGCAACCGGCTCCTCAGTAGCATAATATTTCTTAGCCGATGCGGTATCACGTCCCATAACTGAAACAATCAGTTGATTCTTTTTAAGAAACTTTTCACATACATCAATAGCGGCATCAAGAAGGCCTCCCGGATTACCTCGTAGGTCAAGAACTATTGAAGCGATAGGTTTTTCAGCTTTAAGTTCCAAAAGCGCTTTTCGTATTTCATCACCGGCTGTTCTGGTGAAGGAGGTCAATTTGAGATATACATTGTTAGAGTTTTCAGGTATGAATCCACTGTATGTAAGATTCTTAATTTTAACTTCTTCTCTGATTATATTAAATACCAGATCTTCTTCTTCTCTTTTGATTTTTAATTTAACTTCCGTTCCGGGATCACCTTTGACAAGTGACGACATCTCATCAAAGTTATCTTTGTTAACCTCAACATCATTTACTTTAAGAATAATATCTCCGATCCTTAGTCCCTGTCTTTGTGCGGAATACCCATCAAGAAGGTCAACAATTGTAATAGTATTATTTCTGATGCCGATCGAAATACCTATTCCTCCATATTTTCCGTTCGTCAGCAGATCAATGTCTTCTCTTCTTTTCTCATCAATAAAAACTGTATAAGGATCCAGTGAGGCAAGCATACCATTAATTCCGGAGATCATGAATTCTTCAGGATTGATTTCATCTACATAATTAAACGAGATCTCTTTGTAGACCTTGCCGAAAATATCAATACTTTTGGAGATCTGGAAATACATATCCCCATCCCCTTTGAAGAAACCCATAAATAATATAATTGCAGCAGGAAGTATTAAGAATTTCAGTTTTTTTAAATTCATAGTCTCACCATCCCTTTCTGTTCATACTTTTTAATAACATCAATGATCTGCCGATTGATTTCATCTATTGTTTGCAATCCGTCTAATATTTTGATTCTGTTTTCCTTTTCTGCAAGATACAGGTATCCTTCTCTTACCTTTTCATAAAAGCCTGAATCAGATAACTCAATTCTGTCCAGTTCTGAGTTCCTCAAATTCTTGCGTTTCTTTGCTTCAGCAACAGGAATGTCTATAAAAAAAGTTATGTCCGGCACTGCATCTCCAATTGCAAAACTATTTATTGCAGTTACAAAATCCAGGGATATTGATCTGCCGAATCCCTGATAAGCTGTGGTAGAATCATGGAATCTATCTGAAATAATATAATAATTCTCTTTCAGGAAAGGCTTAATTACTTCCCTTACTAGCTGGGATCTGCTGGCAGAGAACAGTAATATTTCAGTTTCGATAAACATTTTTTCATTTTCTTTGTCCAGGAGAATGTTTCTTACCTTCTCCGAAATGATTGTCCCCCCAGGCTCTCTGATAATTTTTACCTGCTTACCACTTCCAGTTAAATACTTCTCAAGCAAATTTACCTGCGTTGATTTTCCGCAAAAATCCAAACCTTCAAAAGTTATAAACATTTCAATACTTTTTTATTATGTATTTAATAATCTCAGGCTTCGTATTGACCAGAATTGTATGTTCCGGAATTACAATCTCCGGTTTGATAAAGCCGGTTGTATCCTTCAGAACGGTATTGTAATCTATAAAAGCCCTTGCTGCGTTTTCATTCATCTTGCCCAGCACATTTATTCCGCCTCTGAGTACCAGACTAATTCTGGTTGGAAATAGTATCAGGTCCCTTGCTGCGGGAACGTTAAGAATTTCAACATTTATGTTGGAGAACTCTCTGTCTGCGATTTTCTGTACATCAAGAGTAGCGGTACAACTCTGTATACCGTAACTTAATCCCGGTAATTGTGCAAGTTCTATGGTTTCTGCTGTTTTCCTCTCAAGATCAGCAAATTGTTTCCTTAATGTTGGAATACCTTCCAGTTCTCTCAATCGTCGTCTGGTTCCATAAACCAAAACGGAATCCGGATTAATTCTCGCCGGTGAGGCTAAACCATATCCCGGCTGAAACTGAAGTTCAAATGAAGGAATGATCTTCACTTTTTTCTGATATATACGCTCGATCCTTGTAGAGACTGTATCCGGAGATAAATCATAGACCTGTATGCCTGAACTAAGCCAGTCATTTTCACCGATTGATTTATTCAAATTCATGAAAACTCTTCCGCTGTCAAACTCAGCAGATATCTTGTATTCGAGATCACTCCCCAGCGAAATTGAAGATAATTTCCAACCCTCACCTTTCAATCTTAGAAATACTTCTCTTGTTGAGACTCCATCTGCCATGTAGTGCTCAGGTACATCAATTATCCTCACGGGAACAAGAACAGAAACAAAATAATCCCCTGATAGAGATACAGATCCCCAGAGAATAACAGAAAAAAGAAACGCTGCGATAACTGATATTAGCTTTTTATTCATTGTAGATTAGACAATATTCTGCTCTCAAGGATTCCATAACCAATTAAGTTCTCCTGTAATCACGGCTCAGACGAGACTAGTTTTTACCATATAAAATAATTAAACATCAATAATTTTCATAAACAAAAATCAGGGGCGTTTTATCTGGTCAAGATATTCCTGCAGGATTACAGAAGCGGCATTACGGTCTACAAGACCTTTATCTCGTCTTTTCTTTTTACTCGTAACACTTTCCAGTATTCTGCTTTTCGCTAGTTCAGATGAATATCTTTCATCCCACAGTCTTACCGGAATGTTTAACTTAGTTTTAAGTTCCTCATGAAACTTTTCAACGAATTCGGTGCTTGAGGATTTTGATCCATTTTCTTTTAACGGATACCCCAACAGTACTTCAACTACACAATTTTTTTGAATCTCAGCGAGAATATTCGTCCATAACAGCGGATCATTTTCAATTGTTTTATAAGGATATGCGAATATCTTAAGCGGGTCACATAATGCCAGGCCAATTCTCTTTAATCCATAATCAATAGCCAGTATTCTTTCTTCTTTTTCCTGATTCATATTTTAAGCGGTGGTTCCTTCGAAACGGTCAACGGAAAAGATTCCTTTATTCTTTTTCAATCTTTCTACTATTCGTGAGAGATGATCAAGGTTTTTAACATAAAGTGTAATTGTGCCTTTGAACATTGAATTGTTTGCTGAAATATTAACGGACTTTATATTAGTATTCTGAAAAGACGTTATACTGTGTGAAATATCCTTTAAGATTCCAGGAGAATCTTCTCCAACAATAGTTATTCCTGCTACAAAAAGATTTCCATTTGCAGATGGCCATTGAACAGGAATTAACCGGTTCTCTCCTTTTTTTACACTATTAATAAGATCAGCACAGGTTTTTCGATGTATTTTTATGCCTTCCCCGATTGTTATATAACCTACGATAGGATCTCCAGGAATTGGGTTACAGCATTTTGCAAAATGATACATTACATTTTCACTCTTACCATCTACCAGAATGCCGCCTGCATCAGTTCTTGCTATATCAGCGAAATTATCAAACTGCAGTTCATTTAGTTCTTCTTTGGTATCTTTTTCCTTTTTGGGGATCAGAAGCTCATCGAGATTTATTTTATCAAGAGCAATAGCTTTAAAGAATTGGTTCGAATTCTCAAATTTCAGATTAACTGCAAACTTAACTACATCATCAGAATTAAATGACAGTTTCAGCTTTTTAATTTTTTTATCCCAGGTTTCCCTGCCAGTATCATAAAGCTTTTCTTCTTCCTTATTAAGCCACCTTCTGATGGCTGATTTTGCCTTATGCGTTGTAACAAACATTGACCAGTTCCGGTTAGGATGCTGATTCTTGGAAGTGATTATCTCAACCTGGTCACCGCTATGCAGTACTGTATCTAACGGAACTATCTTTCCGTTTACCTTTGCACCAATACAATGGTATCCAACCTTGCTGTGGATATCAAAAGCAAAATCGACTGGAGTTGAATTTACCGGTAAGCGTCTCAAATCTCCTTTAGGTGTAAAGACGTAAATCTCATCTTGATAAAGATTTAGCTTAAAACTGGCAAGAATTTCCTTACTGGCTTCATCTCTTGATGCATTCTCAAAAACATCTCTAATCCAGTTCACCCAGTGTTCCAGCTCCTGGTCAGAAGCATATTTACTTTCTTTGTATTTCCAATGGGCAGCAACACCCTTCTCAGCAACTTCATGCATTTTTCTGGTGCGTATCTGTACTTCAACGAGTTTACCTTCCGGACCTATAACTGTGGTATGAATGGATTGATAATTATTTGTTTTGGGGATGGATACATAATCCTTAAACCTGTCGGGTACAGGAATATAAACCTGGTTGATTATACCTAATACATAATAACATTCATTGGAGTCATTACTATCCAGAATAATTCTCACCGCAAACAGATCATATATTTCTTCAAAAGGTTTATTTCTTTTGATCATCTTCCTGTATACGCTATACAGATGTTTAGGTCTGCCGCTTATTTCAAATTTAAGTTCATGTTCTTTAAGTTTTTCAATGATAGGAGAAGTAAATTTGGAAATATAAGTTTCTCTCTCTCTCCTCTTATTTTTTATCTTTTTTGCTAAATCTTCATATGCTTCTTTATTCAAATATTTGAATGAGAGATCTTCCAGTTCCCATTTTACTCGTGCTAAACCAAACCTATGAGCAAAAGGTGCATAAATTTCAAGAGTCTCTCTTGATATTCTTCTTTGTTTATCTGAATTGACAAACTCAAGAGTTCTCATATTATGCAATCGGTCGGCAAATTTTACAAGTATAACACGTATATCCTTTACCATTGAAAGCAGTAGTTTTCTGTAGTTTTCTGCCTGGGTAATATCCTGACCTTTAAAAACACCGCCGATCTTTGTAACTCCATCTACAATTTCAGCAACTTCTTTACCGAATTCCTTGGTTAAGAATTGAAGGTCGAAATCAGTATCCTCAACAACATCGTGCAGAAGAGCACTGATTACCGAAATATCATCCAAAGGAATTTCTTTGGCAATAATCATTGCTACTTCATATGGATGATAAAAATATGGTTCACCGGAAGCTCTGAAGTCATTTTTATGGGCTTCATAGCTCAATTCAAATGCTTTAATGATCAATTCTTCATTTACACCGGGCAGATTTTGTCTGCAGGTGGAAAGAAGATCATCAAGATGTTTCTTATATTTTACATTTATTGTCGACATGCACACCCGGTGAATTTCTACACAAATATATCCATTTTTAGAGCAAAATCAATTAACTTTAAAACAAGTTTAAGAACGAGATAGTTCTTTCTGCAATTTCCTGACTCTCTCCATTCTGTTACCCAATCGCTCTAATGTAAATGGAGTTAAATTTGAAATTCTCAGTATTTCATTGCAGTACTCAAGCGCATTTTGCTCCTGGCCGGTTTCTGCATAAAGCATTGCAATTTTATGCTTTAGCACAATTTCATTATAATGATTATTCGTAGGCAGCTGCATCACGGAATTCAATATGTCTTTAAAGAGAACAATGGATTTTGATTTATCTTTTCTCTGATAGGCATATGCCAGTGTTCTTTTAAATAAGCGGCTATTAGGATGTGCAGTAAGTACTTTTTCCGCGATAGCAATCGCTTTATCTACCTGATCATCATTTAGATAAATCCAGATTAGAGAGTTAATTCCGAGGTGATAGTTATAGGATGGGTTTCTTATACTCTTTTCCAGATACTTTATACCAGTCTCTCTTTCATCTGATACGAAAGGAATCCAGTCAGCTTTTTCACTTTTCCAGTACTTATATGTTCCCAGCGCAAGATATGCTTCAATGAATAATGAATCAGATGCTAAGCATTTTTCAAAATGGTTTTTGGAGGTTAAACCATCGGAGAAAGCACTGACATAATTTCTTTGAATTGCCTGAAAATATGCTGAGTAACCTGTAAGTAATGCATAGAAATAATTATTCCATTTATCTTCCTTATTCTTTTTCAGAAGTGCTTTGCATATTTTTTCGGCTCGGTTAAAATGATCGTTTATTGCGGCATTATCATACGGTTGACCGTAATCAACAGACTTTGATATTTTCACTGCGGCCAGATAAATATCACCTAACGGCAATCCGGAATTATTCTTCTTTAACCTGGCAAATATGAGCTCAGCGTTGTGATAATCCTGATCGATGATATTCTTTATGCCCTCCTTAAGAGCAAGATGAATACCCTCATCGGGATACTGCTGAGCAAGAAATATCTTATCAGGAATGAAGAATAAAAAGGTTAATACTATATAAGAAAGCCATATACCGGGCTTATAAAGTTCCAAAGGTCCTGTCACCTGCATCTCCCAATCCGGGCAGTATATACCCTTTTTCGTTTAACCCCCGGTCAAGAACAGCGGAATAAATTTTTACGTCAGGATGATCCTTATTTATCTTAATTATACCCTGGGGAGAAGCGACCAGGCAAGCAAAAATACATTCTGCTGCTCCTCTTTTCTTAAGAAAACTTAAAGCGGCCGATCCACTGCCTCCGGTAGCAAGCATGGGATCCAGAAGTATAACCTTTGATTTGTTTATTGTATCTGGAGTTTTGTAATAATAATCCACTGGTTCCAGAGTAATTTCATTTCTCTGAATTCCGATATGCCCTACCCTTGCCTCAGGAAAGATTTCCAGAAAAGAATTTACCATACTTAATCCTGCGCGAAGAACCGGCACAAGTACAACTTCCTGTAAAAAATCATATCCTGTTGTTTTCTCAAGAGGAGTTTCAATTTCAAATGAACTTAGATCAAATTCCTTACTTATTTCAATTCCGAGTACCGAAGCAATCCTGTGCAGAGCTGATCTGAAGAAATACTGATCAGTACTCTTCTTACGCAAAATAGTCATATCACGCTTAATTAAGGGATGGTCCACTACAATCAGGTTTTTCAGGTTAAGATCTTCCAATGTACTAAACTCCGCAATTTTTGAAGTGTAATGTACAAAAAATATACTTTGTGCAAAAATCTATCAATATGACAAAATTACTATTTTTCCTTGAAGCTGATGGTGAAAGGTACCCCTGAAAATCCGAAATTTTTTCGGATGGCTTTTTCAAGATACCTTCTGTAGTTGTCAGGTATATGCTTAGGATAGTTTGCAAAGAAAAGAAAAATAGGATATTTATCACCTACCTGTGTAATATACTTTATTTTTATTTCTTTGCCTGTTGGTGTTGATGGAGGAGGAAAATTTGTTATTTCTTCCAGAAGTATGTCGTTCAGTTCATTGGTTGGTATTTTCTTTTTTCGTTCTGCCTGTATATTCTTGCTTAGATCAATCAGGGTATATATTCTCTGCTTTGTAAGTGCGGAAATAAAGATGATTGGAACGTAATTTATTGATCCTAGTTTCTCTCTCAATTCATCTTCTGTTCTCTTTGCAGTATTAGAATCTTTTTCAATTAAATCCCATTTATTAACCGCTATGATCATCCCTTTTCTTCTGCTTACTGCTTCATCTATAATTCTCTGATCCTGCTTATCAAGCCCTATTTGTGCATCCAGTAAAATAAATGCAATATCACAATCCCCGATTGCTTTTAATGTTCTTACAGTAGAGTAGAATTCAATATTTTCAGATATCTTACTTTTTTTACGTAAACCTGCAGTATCAACCAGAACTATTTCTTCTCCGTAATATTTCATTATGGAATCAAGACTATCTCTGGTGGTTCCCGGAATATTTGTAACTATACTTCTGTCATATCCCAATAAGGCGTTTGTAAGCGACGATTTCCCTACATTAGGTCTTCCGACTATTGCTATTTTTAATCTGGTATCTTTTTCAAAGTCTTCCGGGAATTTAAGCTTACTATTTATACTATCAAGCAGATCCCCTATTTTTCGTCCGCCCTGCGCTGAAATATCATATAACTCACTCATACCGAGAGAGTAAAATTCCCCTACATTCACTTCATCTTTTTCTGAATCTACTTTATTGACAATAAGAAAAGTAACCTTATTTGAACCGCGCAGCATTCCCGCGATTTCTCTGTCTATAGGAGTTAATCCCAGCTTTGCATCAACTACAAAAAGTATTACATCAGCTTCAGTAACCGCAATCTCAACCTGCTCTCTTATTGCGGTTTCAAACAGGTCTGGTGAGTTCGGAACATAACCGCCGGTATCTATAAGTCTGAAGATTTTTCCGCTCCAGTCAACTTCTCCGTATTTCCTGTCGCGTGTAACGCCGCTTACGTCATCCACTATTGCTTCTGAACTACCTGTTAACCTGTTGAAAAGTGTGGATTTGCCTACGTTAGGTCTGCCTACTATAACTACAATTGGCTCTTTCATATTTTTAGTTTATTGATTCCAGTGAATCTTTAAATGTCTTCAAAGAATTGTAAAACCATTCCTCCCCAAGTTCATTGGCAAGAGCAATTCCTTTAAGCCAGTCCAATTCCTCCACTGGATTTTCTGCATCGATGAATGATAATTTTAAACCGTCCTGAATGAACAATCTTGCAATGCTTTGATCAGAAAAAATGATGGGTTCGTCTTTAATGTGCTGATTTCGTAAAAGATTATTTAATGCTTCCTCATAAAATTCCTTCGCAAATCCAAATCTGTTTCCTGCTTCAGATATTAATTCTCTCTCCTGTTGTGTCAATGTCTGATCTTTTTTAGATACTATTAAAAGTCCCTTCAAATATTTACTCTTATCAAGAACTGTAAACTCCATTTTTGCCCTCTTAATTAAAAACTGTACTTTAAAGATAACTCGGGATAATATATAATTCTACCCAGATAATTTGTTTCTTTTATACCCATTGATGCTTTTAAGCGTTTATTATACCTGCTGGTAGTCCAAGCAGCATCAAGGGCACTTAGAATATGATTTGTAACCAGTATTGTTATTGCTGTTGAAGCAACCTGATAAATTTTGTCAGGCTCAATATGCATCTTTGCATATTGGTGAAACATGGGTGTTAAATTATCGTAATATGCAGGAGTTGCAGGATCACTATCTGCCCATCCATGATTATACTGGTGATACTTCCCGATCAACTCATAGTACTGCTGCTCCCCATAGGGAACCAGCTTATGTGAGAAAGTTTTGATTTGCTCCTCTACAGCATTAACTTCTGAAAAATTTACTCTTTCCCAGGGAGCTTTGCTCTGATCAGGATCAATATAAATTTTGGGCGCGTCTTCACCGCCTTCAAGTGAACCGGCATAATTATTTAGCCACTCCGCGTAGCGCACTACACTCCAGTTCGCATTTGCATAATTCTGGAATTCTACGGTTTTTTCATCTGCCTTCTTGTTATAAATTATATTTGTTGCGATAGCTGCAGCTTCTATAGCAACAAAAATTGCTGCCTTCCAGTAATTACCGGCATATATCTCACCCGCCCCGGGGATAGCAGCAGACATCAAACCAGCAAGAAATGGGGATTTCTTTTGCTCAAGATAAAGCTGCTGCTGAGGATTATCCACCTGAGTGGAATTCAATAGTCTTGCATCAAAACCTAGTTTGCCGGATAACTTAAGCTCCTCATCCTTAAACTGGGCTGATAACGTTACAACAGTAAACATTATAAATATAAAAACATTTCGCATTACCGCGGCTCCTTAAAAACTAAAATCGAATAATACTCCGCCATAAAACTGCCATTCCTTTCCATACTTAACCAGTTCATCCCTAACTAATCTGTCAGCACTATCAAATGCATAGGCGGCATTAAAGAAAATACTTGTCGGGAACAGATAGAATGAATTAAGAGATAACCTTAATTCGGCACCCGCACCTTTTTTGAATTTATTGATTGCAGGCATATTTCCGTTCCAGGCATTCCCTAAATCACCATACACTGATAAAAATACCTTATCCAAATATAATGTTCCGATCCTGTAATCTATATTTTTAAACAAGGGGAATCTGTATGTCAATTTCAGCCAGCCGAGTTCATTTCCGCTTATAGCGTAAAAAGGATAACTTTTCATTCCAACTAAACCGCCCAAATAGAAATCGAAGAAATCAGGAACTGTAGGGCCTAATATAGACGCAGCCCTGAAGTGTGTTGAAATTGTATGTCCCTTTCCGAGAGGATAATACTCTTTCCAGTTCAATTCAAGCCTGTTAAAATTGAAATTGTCATACAATGGTTTTAGCATTCCATCAACAACTTCATAATTATTATCAGGATTAAATTTATTCATCTCATAATTATATCTTAGCTCAATATCTCTTCCTATCGGATTAATATCGCTATCTACATATGGAAGTTGTGCCTGGTGATGATATGTCAACTGAAGGTTCCTGCCGATAAGATATGTATCATTTGTTGAAGGATATAATGCGGAAGCATCCGGCAGAATAAAACTGCCCAAAGTACTGGTGTATCTGCTGAATATAAAACGGAATTCTAAATCATTTCCTCTTGAGAATATTCTGTGACTCGCAACAAAATCAGCTTCTAATAAGGAATAACTTACATCAACAGGTATCTGGTAATCATATATTACTTTTCCGTCTTCTTCATTTTCACCTATCAGTAGATCTGTGTTTGCCTCTCTCGTAATATTGTAAAGTTCGAGTCCCAATTCAGGTTTTATACCTAATCCAAACAATATAGGAAGCCTGTCCCTGTACTGAAAATTCAGGAACAGGTCTCTTTCCAATCTGGTATTTATAGATCCACCTGCAAATATTGCATAACGGTCAAGCATATCACTTGAAGCTACGTATACTCCCGGTTTTATTTTATCAATAGTTTTATTTGAAGTATTATAATTATCTACCCTGATGAATGGGAAAAAAGTCATTTTAGTAAACGCGCCCAGATACTTTTCAGGAGTATACTCCGGGATTTCTTTATCATTATAATCAGTCAGATTAACTGAGCTGAAATTCTGATAATCACCATTTCGTAATTCAGAAGCTAAAGGTGCTCCAGGTAAAGGAATATATCTCTTGCTCTCATCAACTTTGGATTGTTCATCTTTGTTTATCAGGAATATTTTGTACCCTCCTGATGTGTATCCGGCATAAGCGATTTCACCTGAGCTTTTAACAGCGGGCATAAACGCGCCTCCGGTAACATTTGTGAGCTGCTTTCTTGTTTTTGAAACCAGATCATAAGCATAAATATTGAATATGCCCCCATCATCACAGGAGTATAATATACTGTCTGTTGAGATAAACACCGGATTGCGTTCATCATATTCAGATTCCAGAATATATGTTAATGATGATCCATCAGTATTAACCGTTGCAATATCGCGCCCGTTTGTATTTGAATAATCAAAAATGATCTTAGAGCCGTCAGTTGAGAACTTTGGATTATATACCTGCTCACCATGTTCAAAGAAAGTTAACTTCTTAAAGTTCTTACCGTCTATATCTGTAATACCGACATTAGTAGTTCCATCTTTTTGGAAAAGAAATACTATTCCGGATCCGTCTGGAGAAACCATTGGCTGGTTAGCTCTTAATCCTTCTGTTAACCGTGATTCCTCTTCTTTATCAATATCATATACAAAAAGATCATGTATATTTGTCCATGACGGATTATCTTCGGTAAGTCTTGAATAAATTATTTTATTTTGTCCCGGAATCCAAGAAACAGTAGAACGGACGTTCATTTTAATAAGTTTTTCTTTACCGGTTGTTAGGTCATAAAGATACAAACCGGAGGGACTGAAATAATCTGAGGTTTTATTACTAACATACAAAATCTCATTGCCTGATGGTGAGAACTGTGGATAAAAGTTTCCGAATCCTGTTTCAGCTATAACTTTTCCTGTAACTTTATTCGATAAAACATCAGACATTCTGCGGTTATAATCTTCAGTTAAATGTTTTTTCCATTCATCATATATTTCATTGCCATCTTTACCCAGAACTTTCTCGAATGCGGCATCAACTGTAAAAACATTCATCTCACCTAATGCTTTACTGATCTTACGGATTTTGTCTTCTCCGTACTTTTCAGCAATATAGCGTGTTAAAGCAAATCCTGAATTGTATACTGATTCATTACCAAGGCTGGTTTTTTCAAATACTCCCATCTGGTTCCAGGTAAGCATTTTATCATCCAGAACATAACTTCTTAAAATCATATCACGGTGAGAATCCCAGTTATCATAATTGAATTCTTTACGCATATATTGTGCGGTGCCTTCAGCAAACCATGCAGGCATATTGATAGTTGCCAAAGGATAAGAAGCAATTACATTTGGAAAGCCATACAGGATATCCGGACGCCTTTTATCTTCATAATTAAGGAACTGAAGATAAACCGCCGGTATACGTCTGCCAAGTTTCATTGATGCCTGTATCTGCACCATATGTGTAAATTCATGTGAGATTACATTACGCAGCCAGTTATGTGTTCCGCGGAGATCAAAGTCCAGTGCTGATGCCCATATTTCAATTTTGTTATCAAAGAAATATGTAGCGCCGTTTGAATAATCATCAATATCCTTAATTACGTAATGTACATTTTCAGGTGCATATTCATATAGTGAAGTTATCGGATCCCAGACCTCTTCTGCAATTTTAAGTATAGTTCTGGCAGTCCTTTCAGCTTCTTCATGATAATGTACTTCAACATGCTTCCCTTTTATAGTAAGCCAGTTAAGCTCAGGATGGAATTCTGTAAACTGAGCTTTAAGATTAAGAGAAGTTATTAAATATATAAAACCAAATAAAAGTACTTTTCTCATGTTTTGAACCTTAGCAATAACTATTTAATTACTGCTATTTTAATAATTGTATTTTCGTTTTTACCAGATGTACCCGAAGCTTCTATTCTTGCCAGGTAAACACCACTTTGGATTGAAGTAACATCCCATCTAACTTCATTATCGAATCCTCCGCGCGCTTCTTGATTAATTTCCGCAACAAAATCACCTGCAAGATCAAATATCTTAATATTCATATGAGAATCTTCGGAAACATAATAACGTATATTGGTGAAATCTTCATAAACCGGATTAGGCCAATTATATGCCCTGTCCTTTGGAAAGAACTCTGCTGCCGGCTGAATAATATTTGAGAGCGCAACAAAAGAATTATTCTGATTACTGCCAGATTCTTCCGACCAATAAAGTATCGCGTTTACTGATTTCAGAGTCCAGGAATAAAGATTATTATCCGATATAGTTTTAATAACAAGATTCTCACCTTTAATATTTACAGAAGGTATGGAACTGAGCGCGGCGCCTGTTGCTACTGGAAATCCATCAACTTTTTTACCATCAGCAGTGATAAGAAATATTCTTCCATCTTTCGTGTAAGTTAATATTTCAAAACTATTTTTATCAGAAGAAACATATTGTGCATTGTAATCTACAAGTAAAGGCTCACCTGAAAAACCAACGCCACTCGTATCTTCATAGGGGAAATTAGTAATACCAACCCCCAGAAGGTTTACCGCATTTAATTTGCTGCCATCTGTATAAAATATTGTTGCTTCTCCTGTATCCCTCAGGTCGCCTACAGAAAAAGAAGAAATCTGCTCCCCGGATTCTGCTTTGAAAGCTCTGGAAACATTATTATCGATAACATTAAATATGTTATTTCTTTCGAGAACTACATAGTCATATCCGGTTTGGTTTTTAATTAAAGCAAAAGACAATGGGGGTTCTGTGTTCTTAAAATAAACTATATGATCATTATTATCACCTATCTGGTACTGAGCAGGTATCTCATAAGGACTTTCACCCTTATCAAAATATTTGAGGGCGGCCACATAATTTCCTGCTGCTGCTATTATTTTTACTGGTACTTCAGATCCTGTCCTGTCAGTTTTAATAAACTGCGGGCTGGTCATAATATTTTGTAATGCATAATTATTTATTCCGCCGTCTGAAACTCCAATAAGCAGATTAAAATCTGCTGAGATAACCGGAGGTGCTGTTATTTTTGAAGAAGTTGTTATGGTCTGTCGTTCAATAGAAGTGCCGTCATCTCTGATAATATTAATTGAATTATTCAAAACACCAATAATAATATCAGCTCCAATTTCGGAATATATAACAGGTTTAAAAATACTGAAAGATTCAATTACACTGTACCCAGCAGGCGACCGGTAATATAAATCAGTGTTATTTAATACATAAGTTCTTCCTGAGCTTGAAGTAGTTATTGATGATGGCCCAGCCTGCAATCCACTGATCTCATCAGCCAAATCCCGGCTAAGAATACTGTCGCCGATTGTTAACTGGAAACTCATGCTCGTTCCGACAGCAGAAAATTGAGATAAAGAAATCAGACTATTCCCCCCATCATTACTTAATGAGGATGGAATTGAATTTTTATCAAACCTGTTCTTATACAGCTTTGCTTTATTCCCTCTGTACCAGAAATCTTCTTCCGTACCTTCTCCTATTACTTCATCTCCGAAAATAGTATAAAACTTTTCACCGATTTCCTGTATACCATCGGCTTCTTCAATATCAACACCACGCCTGAACTTATTAGCATTTATTTTATTAGCAGCAATATTCTCCCGTATAACATTTTCATCTATGTGCCAGATCAGGATTCCATTTCCAGGAAGAGCCCAATCATAATCATCAACATCAATCACAACTCCGGAAATTGAATCGACATCATAACTATAAAATCCTGTTGTATCTTTTAAAAATGTTCTTGTATAAGTCTGCCCGCCTGAAATATAAGTTATAATAGCACCATCGTTTTTTGCGTCACGGTTTCGGTTTTCAACCAGATAATATTCAGATGAATTTATTGGAATTTTAATTACAGGCGTATCAGAACCCTGTATTGCTCCTTTGGCTATTAAAGAGAAATTCCCTCCTGCTCTAACTTCTACAGGATTAATCCAGCCAAGATACATCTTCTCCCATGGTGATGGTTCTGGAGGAAACAGCCCATTATATGCAAAGATTGCCTGTCCATCCATCAGTCCTAATCTTCCGATCGCACTTAAGCCTGTATTTGTATCAAACAAATCGGGCAGACCTAAATGACTTGCTATGTTAGCCGCTATTAAACCGTTTATACTGATTTCAATTAGTGAGACCCCTCCGATAACATCCAGTTCTCTGCTTTCAGTTTCAGGAATTATCATCGTGTTTACTTTACCTGAGCGGTTCAGAGGAAATCCGCTGATTTGTTCAGCAAACATACTTCTTAGAGCTTTGTCACTTAAATAAACAGAGGGAAGATCTCTCTCATTACCAAAACTACCCGGAAGAGAAATATCTCTTCCTACTCCTGCGTGAAATATTGTAAACAGATCATAATCAGAAAAGTTTACGTCAGGGAATAATGAATCTGCTTTCTGCCACACTTCTTTTGATAATGTACCGAGAGCATCAAGACTTTCATTATTGAACGCCGGTGAGTAGTTCCTCATCGTCTTTGACACAGTAATTACACCAGGAAGAATATTATATGAAACTGATACTCTTCCTGAAGAAACTTTCCTGTAATAATTTTTAGCGAATTCCAGATGATTCGCAAAATAATTATGATCATGAGGCAGCGGGTCTAATATCGACTGACCATAATCTTTTGAATAAATAGATCCGAACTTTCCATTGCCGAACGTTGTCGCATCCTTATCTTCAGGAAAATCTACCAGTACTGCCAGTATTTTCAGGCTGTCATTAACCGAAATCTGATCAGGAATTGTAGCAGTTCTTTTCCCAAAATACGTCTGGGCAGTCGTACTGCCCAGGCATAAACCTATCGCTATAAAAAGGAATAATATTTTTTGCATTTTGTATCCTGATGTACTATCAGAACATTAAGCCGAGAGTGAATCTTAATGTATCATTAAGCGGATGATTTTCGCCGTTTGAGAATACAGAAGTTGTTATATAACTAAAATCAAATCCGTAAATATCATATCTGATACCTGCACCGAATGTAACAAACTTTCTGTTGCCGTACTTTGGATCTTCATAAAAATAACCTGCTCTGAGTGCAAAGAGTTTCGGACTTCCATACCAGTACTCAAGACCCATTGATGTTACGATATCTCTTAATTCCTCATTAAAAGGCTGATCAGCCCATGCACTGAAGATGGCTTTATAGAAATCATCTCTTTCTTCAACTTTGGTAGTGGTATTTGTAGTGTCGGTAGGATCTGTTTTCTCTACTTTACTAACAAGTAATTTGCTGAAATCCAGAGTATAAGTTAAAGAGTTATATTCATCATTGAGGATTTTGTAAGCAAAACCTAAACGGAAGTTAGTCGGAATAGGATCTGCCTGGTCTTTATTAATATAATATATCTTTGGACCAAGATTACTTAGATTCAATCCCAGGCTGAATTTGTTCCCAATATCTTCATTTACAAAAGGCAGTACAAATTTTTCAGGTCTCCAGAGTGCGCCAACATCAAAGCTTACAGTTGTTGCGGTACCCTCACCTGTCTGCTGGCCTACTGTAATCTGACCGGTTAAACGGCTGTGAATAAGTCGAAAGTTTAATCCGAATCCCCAGTCGGGATGCAGCTTTGTTGCATATCCTGCGGTTAAAGCCATATCATAAGAACGAAATTCCCCTATAACTTCAGGACCCTGTTCACCCGTTTGAGCAAAGTTACCATAGTTCATGTAAGTAACACTTGCCGTTACACTTCCATCAAGCTCATCGATATATTTTCTGAAAGTCAGATAATCATAAAATATATCAAGATTGAACTGGGGCAGCCAGTTACTATGTGTTATACTTACTTCTGTACCCGACTGGAAAGCAATTCCGGCAGGATTCCAGAAGATTGCGGCAGAATTATCTGCTAATCCGGTTCCGGATTCACCAACACCACCTGCTCTTGAATCAGGTGCCAGCAGTAAGAAAGGAACAGCAGATTCCCCTCCCTGCGCAAATACACTCTTATTCATTCCAACTAAAACGAGTCCCAAAAGTATAAGTCTTAAGAAGACTTTCATATTTATCCTCCAATGATGATTCAAATATTCATCTGAATTATTTTATTATAGATAGCTTTCCAAGAACTTCCTGTTTATATCTTCCATCTGTCGTATTTACAATTACCTTGTACAGGTATGTACCGTTAGCAGCAATATTTCCATCTTCATCTCTGCCATCCCAGTCTATACGAACAAATTTCTCATTACTATTAAACTGTTCAAGCATTTTTATCTTTCTGCCAGCTACTGTGTAAACATTTATCTTCACATCAACTGCTTCCGGCAAATTATGCTGGAAGGTGAATGTAGTATTGGATGCAAACGGATTAGGGTAATTATATACATCCCTCAGAACAATATTGTCACCATTTACAACTGTAAAACTTCTTTCTGCTGCTGAAAAGTTATTAAATACATCCCATGCCTTGACCTGGATCTTATAATCTCCGAGTTCAATGCCGTTGAATTTATATTTGATCATTCCTGATTTTCCGCCGGCATTCAGATCACCTATAAAATGATTTGTGAAGTCAATAGGTTCGTTCTCATTGCCGTTGAGAATTCCCTGAAGCTTATGTCCTATACCGCTCCCAGTGGTATTTAATCCAGTCTGATCATCCAGTTGAACGTTAAGTTCAAATTCAGGACTTACTATGTAAGAATTTTCAGACATATCATTGTCAAAAGCGATCTCAATTTGAGGACCTTTTCCATCATTTACAATTGTAGAATCAGTACCGCCGATTATGATATTTCTTGTAAATCCAATTCCATCAGAATTCTCATTATATACGTATGCGGATATTTTTCCATTTTTGTTCTCATAAGAAATATCTTTAGGAACAGTAAATTCAGCACTGAATTTCCCATTCGTAACACTTACCCGTCCTCGGTAAATTGCTCCGCCGTGAAGCGATACCTGACGGTTTAACATTTCTTTTATAACCGTAATTCTTTCTGAATCATAAACTGATATCAAAGCTTCACCGTTGAAATCAGTTGCATGACTTCCATCGCCTTTTTGAACTGTGCCGTTTATCCGTACAGCAGACAGAGCTTTCATCTGAATAACAGTATCGACCGCCTGGTTATTTATTGAATCAATTCTGATTGGAGATTCCGGAGCAGCAAGTCTTAATGTAGGATCTCCGAACAAATGGAACTTAAGATCATTAGAATTATATTTTGCCTGCTTTGTAATAAAATAACTCTTACCTATGGGTCTCACTAAATTCAATGTATCTCTTACAAACAGATTCTTATAAAACGCTTCGTTAATTGCTGCATTGTCAATTGAAAAAACTGTTCTTGCTGCTGTGAATGTTCCAATACTCCCTGATTCCGGTTTCATAATCATTAACTCAGTAGAACTCTGGTTCACCGCACCGGGAACATCATACCTTCCGAAATCACATGTAGCAGCAGTAAGAAAGAAATATTTATCATTATTCAACTGGGGAATGGTGGTACTCTTTTCAAAAACATATTCATGGGCCCATACATCGGGATTACCATGACCAACCCAGTTTAATACCAGCGTTCCCTGGTTTATTGCTTCCACTATAGCTTTATTCACTGCCGGTTTTCTTCTACCGATAGATATTTGAACTGTTGGATAAAGTGCGAGGTAAATTTTTGACTGATCCACAGATGGAATTATAACCTGTTCGGCAAGTTTTTCACTCTGACCTGTATGCATATCATAATCATCGTCACCTAAAGCTGCAGGACCGTCATCCGCAACGAAAGTAACCAGGTTTCTCCAGAGTCCGAAATCCGTTTGTTTTTCATAAGTAATAATTTTATCAACAATATTCTTTGCATCCTCAGAAGTAAGTGTATTCAGCCTTCCCAATGCGATATCAACTACCGGATCTTCACCGTCAATTCTTGCATAAAAATCATCCGCTACATACGATCCGATGTATGCATATGATTCCATTGATTCGTATGGAATAATGAAATTCTGGTTAATACCTTCAGTGTTTTTATAATCATAATCACCATCACCGAATAATAAAACATACTCTGGTTTTTCCTGCCAGTTATTATATGCATATTTAATGAAATCTCTTATGGCGCTCACATCTGTAATACCACCTGAGAATTCGTTAAAAATCTCATCTATATCAACTACGATTGTAGACAGCCTGATCTTGATATCATTTTCTTTATGATTTTTAAGTCGGTTAGCCTGTTCTTTGAAATTTTTATGTGTTATAATTATAAACTTTGCGCCATTCTGTATGCCATGAAGATTAGAATTAGGAACTTCATGAATATTAACAGGAACTTTGTATGAAGCATTTTCAACAGCCATATATTTAGAACCTATGTTGTTCTCATTAGCTCTGAATATGCAGTCCCCACCGCTGATATATTCACCTGAGATCAGTCTCACATTCGCATAGTCAGTTATATCAAAAACCCTCAGATTACTTGATGGGAATCCATTCAATTCATATTGAATAATACCTGAAACAGTATCATCCGTGAAAAACATCAGTTCACCGCTGACTGCCCTGAGATACTTCTTATAATATATTTCAAAGTAATTCAGATACCCTATTGAAGGCGAACCGCTTGATACGTATTGGAATTTCAACACACTTCTTTCTTCAGGAAGTGCATTGCTGTGTATTGCTTTGCCCGTTACAGCGTGACCCCGGTTCACATATGCATTATCAAGATTACCAACTCCGACGCCGCTTATAGTTCCCCTTGTTATCTCAACATCGTTTTCTCTCACCACTACAGTAGCAGTTCTCTCAGAACGGCTTGCAAAGTTATAAACATAATGTATTGGTGTCCCTGGTATAATTGCATCCAGTTTTGTCATATACGTTCTGGAGGAATTCTCTGAAAACTCGTCCCCAAGATACAGCCTTCCGCTCTGCTGAACTTTTGATTTGTCTTCTTCCCAGTTTGCAAAGGCTTTTGTATTTCTCTGAATACTTGAAGGAGCTTCTGTTAAACTATTTTTCCTCTGCATTCTTTTTCCGGGAGCACCGCCTGAAGTTATCCAGTAGTAATTTTTTGCCGAATATGTATGAAAGAATCTTTTTGTAGTTCCATTGGTATCTTCTTCCCAAAAGTTTATTCCCCTTCCATAGAAAAGAATATAATCACCCTCATCAAATTTACCGTCTTCCTCACCCTGAATAAAAATAGCGTTCTCCTGCAGATCACCGGGGCGCGGTGCATTCACACTTTCCGGCAGTTCCTTGCCCCCGTTGTTGTATACTTTGATGGTGGTGGGATTTACTGCTGCGGGATCAATACCCATAGTCGAAAGCATCTGTCTGTCAATTTTGTATATGCCTTCCTGCAGTGCCTCAAATCTGAACCATCGGCCTTCCGCAAGAACACTATTTACAGCCACTTTTGATAATGATGAATTTTTCTTAACCCAGTTTCTTGCTGTGCTGTAGTTAATTATTGACCCATCCAGAAGATCATCTTCAATTATGGTATTATTTTCATTCCTCACAGCTGAATAGTTAACCTTGAATACTATTCTGGTGTATAAGCGGATCCTTTGACTTTCAGGATCCAAATGCACCGGGAAGAGATTTATCATCTGAACGGGAATACCTCTGGATATACCAAAATCACCGAAAGAGATCAACTCAGTGTTCTGTGGAGCATTATACTTTTCATTTATCTCGTATACATAATCGGTTAAGCCGTTCTTAATTACCATCCGGGGAATCGGACTTATATTGCCCTTCAAATCTTTATAGTCAGATGATATTACCTGGATTGTGTTACCAAATTCAGAAGGTACCCCAATACTTATCCGCTTCATCTGAATAGCTGGCGAACCGAATGACTCTGGTTTATCAAGAAAACCATCAAAGAAGGAAACTTTTATATATTTCTGATTGCCTATTGAAACTAAAGAAGTGTCGTCGTATGAGGGAATAAATTCTATTATGATAGAATTCTTATCCGAATTGATAACTTTAAGATCCTGATTTGCAAATACCGGCAGGTATAAAATCAAGAATGATATTATAGAGATTATGCTTTTCATATCAAATACACCCATCAGTAAAATACGGGTGGGGTTTCTGAATCCTAATTTATTTTTCAAACAAGAGAACAAAAAAGTAGCAAAATCTCTATAGATTATCCTCGTATTTTATTTCAACTAAAAATAGTTAAGGTTTGACTACTTTGTCAAGTCTAAAAGCATTTTAATTAATGAAATATACAAAAGAATCATATAATTTTCTAGTTAAATCACATCTTCAATTATCATTTCCCGCATCCATACAGACAGTATCAGATTCCCAGTATTTCTTTATTCTCCTTCATCGCATCAATACAAAATTGAATATGGTCCTCTAAACTCACTCCTAGTTCCTTTGCTCCGTTATGTATATCATTTCTGCTTACAGCACGGGCAAATGCTTTATCTTTCATTTTCTTGATAACAGATTTAACCTCAACTTCAGCAATGGATTTGCTAGGCCTTACATATGCAACCGCTGTTAAAAAACCTGCCAGCTCATCACAAGCAAATAATATCTTTTTGAGAAGAGTATCTCTCGGTTCATTTGTTCTTTCCATTGCATGAGATAGGATGGTCTTCCTGAAATCTTCTCCGAAACCTTTCTCTTTAAGAATTTCTCCTCCTTTCATGGGATGCTCTTCTTCTGTGGGAAACATCTCATAATCAAAATCATGCAGCAAAGCGGCATTACCCCAATACTCTTCATCTTCACCAAACTTCTTTGCATAAGCCCTTACACAAGTCTCAACAGCATAAGCATGTTTAAGCAGGCTATCGCTCTTCGTGAACTCCATTAATAACGAATGACAATAATCCCTGTTTCTTTCATTTCCCATAATAAAATTCCTATAAAATATAATAGCTAAGGATTAAAACTCGGGCATAATTGGCTTAACACACACTCGAGGCATTTTGGTCTCCTGGCAATGCAGATCTTTCTTCCATGTGTTGCGAGCCAATGCGAAGAATTGATCCAATCTTCCTTTGGAAGCAAATCCTTCATTTTCATTTCAATTTTTTCAGGATCTTTTGTGGCTACAAATCCAAGAAGATTAGATAGTCGAATTACATGCGTGTCAACCGCTATGGCTGGTATACCAAAAGCATTGCCGGCAACCACGGAGGCAGTTTTTCTTCCAACTCCGGGTAACTTGACTAATTCATCAAAATCAGCTGGTACTTTACTCTGGTAATTCTCTATCAGCATCTGGCAGCACTTCTTAATACTTTTCGCCTTCTGCTTGTAAAAGCCTGTAGAAAATATATCTTTTTCCAATTCCTCATCCGGGACTGCAAGATAAGCAGAAGGATTCCTGTATTTCCTGAAAAGATCTTTAGTAACAATATTCACGCGGGCATCAGTACTTTGAGCAGATAATATTGTGGCTATTAAAAGCTGTAAAGGATCACTGAAATCCAGGGCTGACTTCACCTCTGGGTATTCCAGTTTGAGCAGGTCAAAGACCTTTTTAGCGTGTTCCTTCTCCTTTTTAACCGCCATCCCTGTTATACCTCTTATCTTTTATCTGAAGTCTTTCCAATGGCTGTCCCTTGATTATATGTTCCTGAATAATTTCCTCAATATCCTCTTTCTTTACCCCACCGTACCAAACCTGTTCGGGATAAATAACCATAGATGGTCCGAATTCACATGCATCCAGGCAGCCTGATGTATTAACCCTTACAGTACTATTCAGTCCAAGTTCTTTTATCCTTGCCTTAAATAATTCCCGTATTTCAGAAGATCCTTTGTCTTTGCAACATCCCCTGGGATGCCCTTCAGGCCTCTGATTTTCACAGACAAAAATATGCTTATCAAATCTTTTCATATTCTTCAAATTATAATTATTGAAAAATATAGAACTCCCCCCTCACCTGCAACTAATAGATACTCTCCGGATTTGGGTTTTAATAGAGTGCTCCTCTAATTGTAACGTTTTCGTCACGTTTTCGTTACGTTTTGATCACGTTTTCGTAACGTATTCGGGTTATTGTATGACCCTGATATGGCTATGGGGAGGAACCAATAAAAAACCCGAAGGGGATTCCTTCGGGTTCAAATTTTTCATTGATTGAGTGATATCTCAGCCAAAGAAGTGTTCTGCAACTCCAAAAAGTCTGTCATCAACGGTTTTGAGTTCGCCTGTAGCATCTTTTAATGGAACGGCAACTATATCATTACCTTTCAGAGCGGCCATTTTACCGAAATCGCCCTTCTGAATAAGTTCTGCAGCAAACACACCAAAGCGGGTAGCCAGAACTCTGTCGAATGCTGTTGGGGATCCGCCTCTCTGAATATGACCAAGAACGGTATTTCTTGTTTCGAATCCGGTTCTCTTTTCGATTTCTTCAGCCAGAAGATTACCAATTCCGCCCAATCTTACGTGTCCAAATGAATCTTTTTCCATGCTGCTTAGTACAAATGAACCATCTTTATCTCTGTCGTCTGTATCCCATTTTGCACCTTCTGCAACCACAACGATACTGAAGTTTTTACCTCTTGTGTGACGTTTTTTAAGCAGTTCAACAACTTCATCCATCTTGAAAGGTTTTTCAGGGACAAGAATTACGTCAGCTCCGCCGGCCATACCGGAATGTAAAGCGATCCACCCTGCATGTCTTCCCATAACCTCAACTACCATTACGCGGTTGTGTGATTCTGCTGTTGTATGAAGTCTGTCTATAGCTTCCATAGCAATATTAACAGCAGTATCAAAACCGAATGTATAATCTGTAGCGTTCAGATCATTATCAATTGTTTTAGGAACACCAACAACATTAACTCCCGCTTCAGCAAGTTTTGTAGCAACACCTAAAGTATCTTCGCCGCCTATTGCAACAAGAGCATCAATGCCGCTCTCTTTCAGATTCTTAATGATTCTTGCTTCACCGTCGGGAATCTTATAAACATTTGTTCGTGATGATCTTAGAATTGTACCACCGCGGTGCAGAATACCTGATACTGCTTCAAGTGGGAGCGGAATGTACGTATTCTCTAACAAGCCCTTCCACCCCTGAGTAAAACCAACAACTTCATGCCCATTCTGAATGGAGACCCTTACAACCGCGCGGATAACAGGATTTAATCCCGGGCAATCGCCTCCGCCTGTGAGTACACCAATTTTCATTATCTTTTTCTCCTGATGATTTTGATGATTATTTTGTTAAAACTAATTTGATCGATTCCTGTTTGTAATCCTGAATTAAACTGCATATGTAAATGCCGCTTGATAATTCTCCGGGACTAAAACTAATTACATTTTCTCCTAACTTTCCTGTTCTTTCATTGGTTGAGAATACTTTCTCTCCTAACAAATTGTATATCCCCAAATTATATGGTTTAAGGTCATTCAGATAAAACGAAATCTTTGTATCATTATTAAAGGGATTAGGGAAATTTCTAAGGTTAAAATTCATATACATTTTGTTATCAGATTTCATATCAGAGATGTTTGTAGTAACATCCGGTGACAATCTTCTGTTAAGTGAAATCAGGACTGCATCTGCGCTTACGAATTTACCTGAGTGAAGACCTTCGTTAGTTAACCTGATTACTCTTTTTCTTCCTTTGGTAAAATAGTAATCACCTAATTTATACCATCTTCTGTTATTGAGATTTGATTGATTTACAATTACTGTTTCATCATTATTCTCTGAAGGATATATTTGATATCTGGCCTCAGTGGATCTGTCAACTGCTGCTACAATATAGGCGTATAATTCATAATTTCCATCTGCAGGAATTTCCGTGTAATAATCTATGTAACTTTCGGTATCAGCTGAAGCCTTAAAGGAGGGACCATTGTAACCGTATAAATTGCTGCCATCCCATTTACCTGATTTTCGAGCATTCGAGGTATCATTAACAGTTATAATTTTTGAATATGCTCTCCAATCTGCTTTTGAATATGGCGGATGTGCCGGTTCTTTATATACTCCATTCCTGAACCAGCTGAAGAGGTTGCGTGATTTCATATCACCGAAGTACCATACAGCATTCCCCTGGAATCCTCTTGTTCGTGAAACATTAAAAAACTCAGCCAGTGTTCCTAATGGAATATCATTTCCGTTCGGAGAAATTGCGAGGGCAGGATATGCTTTTGTTTTATCATTTATATTCGATGACAGATATGCAAGAATATTTCCAAAGGAATTGGGTGAGGATACATAGGACTGAACCTGAACATTGTCAATCGCATTGTTATTTACCCACCAGAACCAGTCCTGGCAGAAACTATCATATGATGTATAACTTGATCCATATAAACTTGGGGCATTAGAAATATTAACATGAGAAGATTTCGCTTTAATCTGATCATAGGCATTCTTCATGAATATGTTCAGCTTATCTGCGCGCCATCTGATCCATTTACTGTCTGATGTATTTGTTGGTAAGGGATTATTATTATTCTCTGCTCTGTACAGACTATCGGTGTAGTTATCATAACCGTAAGAGAGTGAAGAATATCTTATCCGGTCGAGTTCAATACCATCAATATCATATTTTTCAGCTACTTCCAGACATAAATCAATGAGAAATTGCTGAACTTCAGGTTTTGTATGGATCATCCAATAGAAGTTGCTTCCGTCTTTTTCTGTTCCGTCATTTTTACGGGCAACCCAATCCGGATGCTTTTTGAATATGTGACCTTTTTCTCCCGCAGGCAGATTGCCCGTCCAGCCTCCAACGAATCCATACTCGAACCATGCCTCAACATGCAGGCCTCGTTTGTGGCCTTCTGCGATAGCTTCAGCAAGAATATCCCTTTCGGCGTAAGCAGGATCAATCCTGATCCCGGTTTCTTTAAAGAATACTTCACTTCGCCAGAGAGGATAACCTCTGCTCCAGACGTTCACATAAATGGTGTTGAAGTTTGCTGCAGCAATGCTGTCAATTGCCTGCGCAAGAATTTCTTTAGATGTGAAGGAATCACGCGCGAGCCAAGTTCCTCTTAATTCCTGTGAATAGATATATGTAAGACAGGCAGAGAGAGTAAGGAACAGGAGAATATATTTTTTCATTATTTATACTATTCTAAGATTTGCAAATTTGACCAGAAGATTTTTTATTCCGGCATCCTCAAAGGAAACCGTAACCTTCTGCATTTCACCTACCCCGGAAACTGCCATCACTTTACCAAAGCCGAATTTCTCATGTGAAACCTTGCTGCCGATCCTCAAGGATTTATGCTCCTGGTTAAAATCTTCAAACTCTTCCTGGTACATTTCATCATACAGGGATTTTTTTGATCTCCTGCCTGATTTTCTTCCTGCAGTGCCGTTGATCTCTATATATGTAGAAGGATCAAGATCTTCTATAAACCGTGATTTACTCTGATAAGCTACTTCACCAAACCGGTAACGTGAGCGTGCATATGTTATATATACTTTCTGGCGAGCGCGTGTTATTGCAACATAGAATAATCTTCTTTCCTCTTCTATTCTTGCATCAGAATTAAACTTTGGAGCAAGCGGAAAAATATCCTCTTCGCAGCCTGTAACAAAGACTACAGGAAATTCTAAGCCTTTAGCACTGTGTATTGTCATCAGAGTAACACTATTCTGCTCATTTTCCATCTGATCAACGCTGGTAATAAGTGAAACTTCTGCCAGGAAGCTTTCAATTGTGCTTTCCGGTACGGATCTGTAATAATCATTTACGGCATTAATCAATTCCTGTACGTTTTCATACCTGGCCATAGATTCCATTGTGTTTTCTTCTTTATAAACACGAAGGATCCCAAGTTCATCTATAAGCGCTGAAGTTAATTCCGGTAATGAAAGCTGTTCTTTAAGATCTATATATTTATCAAGAAGCAGCTTAAATGATTTAACATTCTTCTGAATTCTTTCCTTAACTTCAATTACCTCAAACACTCTGGCCATTGTATCAAAGAGCGAAAGATTAAGTTTTCTGGCGAATGCGATCATTCTGGAGATTGAGGTATTACCGATACCCCTCTGCGGAAAGTTCATAATCCTTAATAAACTTTCTTCATCATTCTGATTTGAAAGCACTCTCAGATATGCAATGATATCTTTAATTTCTTTTCTGCGGTAGAATTCCACTCCTCCGATGATCTTGTATGGAATACGCTCTCTTCTGAACGCATCTTCCATAGCACGCGATTGGGCGTTGATCCTGTAGAATACAGCAAAATCCTTGTACGATAGTTTCTTCCTGGAAATTTCTTCTTTAATATACTTAGTAACCTGAATTGCCTCATCCTTCTCATCTGAGCATTTGGCAATCATTAACTCTTCGCCTTCGCTGTTGTTTGTCCAGAGAGTTTTTGTGATCTGGTCTTTATTTTTCTTTATCACTGAATCTGCTGCGGCCAATATGGTTTTTGTTGACCGGTAGTTCTGTTCGAGGCGGAAGATTTTAGTTTTCGCAAAATCACGTTCGAAGTCGAGCATATTGCGTATATCTGCGCCGCGCCAGCCATAAATACTTTGGGCATCGTCACCAACAACACAGATATTCTTTTTGCCCGAAACCAGCAGCTTTAAGATCTCGTATTGTGCCCTATTGGTATCCTGATATTCATCAACAAGAATATATGCGAATCTTTTCCTGTATTTCTGTACTACCTTTTCTTTTTCATTAAATAATTCAATCGGCTTCAACAAAAGATCATCGAAATCCATAGCATTATTTTCTCTTAATCTTTTATTGAACTCCAGGTACACTTCAGCGATTCTCTTCTCAAGAAGAGATGAAGCAACATTATTGGCATATTCAGTAGGATAGATCATGTTATTCTTCAGATAACTGATCTTATGATGAATTCCTGAAGCAGTAATTCCTTCAATATTTATATTCTGTTCCTGAAGGATTGAACTTACGAGAGCTGCCGAATCCTCAGTATCGTAAATAGAAAAATTACTTTTGTAATTAAGTTTGTCTGCTTCAATTCTCAATATCCGGGCAAATATGGAGTGAAATGTTCCCATCCATAACTGATCTGCACTGGAACCGATCAGTTCTTTAATTCTTTGCTTCATTTCACTAGCCGCTTTATTTGTAAAGGTAAGGGCTAAAATTGAAGCAGGATCGTATCCATTTTCAATAAGATAGGCAATCTTATAAGTAAGAACGCGAGTCTTTCCTGAACCTGCACCGGCTACGATCATAGAGGGTCCTTCCAGGTGCTCAACCGCTTCTCTTTGTTCAGGATTAAGATTTTTAAGTATGGTCATCTGCATAAATATTATTTTTTTAGTCCGGAAATATACGAATTTGAACGGGGAAATTCAAAGAATACCGGATTTTTACTTTTAGGGATAACGTGTGCTGACTTGCTGTACTGGTATAAATTAACCAGCAGTCCATCTAAATTGAATGGCTTCAAATATAAATGATTTTTCCGGAAAAAGTAAAGTCTTTTCTATCTAGTTGCATTATTCTGTTTCTTATAAATGGAATTTCATATATGATAAACCTAATAGAGTGAAAAGGATAAACGATGTTTAAGAGTATTACTATTTTATTGTACATAATTTTTGCGGCTCAGGTTCTGCAGGCAGATACCAGAATAAATCTTATTGGTACTTTTCCCTTAAGTGGTGGTATTACTGACGTGTGGAGTTATTCTGACACAATTAATTCTAAAGAATATGCCATTGTTGGTTCATATAACGGAATATGGATCATTGACGTTACTGATGCCGGATCACCGGAATTAGTTATAAACATGCAGGAGGTTCCGGCGTTTGACTTTAAGATATGGAAAAATTATCTATATACAGTTACAGGAGCACCAGGAACCAACCAGGGAATGATTATTGATTTAAGTTCGATCAGCGCGCCCGTAATTGCAGGTTATTTTAATTCCGCTCATAATATTTATATTACTGAAAATGGGTATCTGCTCGCAGAGATACCGGGATTGAAAATCTATAATCTTAATGATAATCCCCTCTCCCCAAGACTGGTTTTTAATTCAAAAGATTCAGAAGGGCATGATGCAGCTTTAATCGGAAACAGGCTTTATGATTTTCATGGAAGGGACGGTACGAATATTTACGACGTAAGTTTTGGTGACAGCCTGATTATAAATCTGATAGGAAGTATTAATGATCCAACAATCAGTTATCATCATTCAGGATGGCCGAGTGAGGATGGTAATACGTTATTTATTTGTGATGAACTTGCAGTAAATCCGTTTCCAGATGTAACAGCCTGGGATATAACGGACCCGGCGAATCCCAAGAGAATTGGCGGATATATTGACTCAAATGCAACCATACATAATCTTTACGTCATTGACGAGCTTGCATATACATCACATTATACTTCCGGCTTTAAAGTGCTTGATGTATCAGATCCCGCCAATATTACAGTTGCAGCTCATTTCGATACAAATCCTTTTTCCGGAGATGGTTTCAGCGGCGCATTTGGTGTATATCCGTTTTCGTCATCAGGTAATATTTTCGTTAGTGATGATACAGGATTGTATATATTTAAAGTACAGAACGATGCAACTCCTGTTCAGGATAATAATTCAGTAAAGATGTATGAGTTACATCAGAATTATCCTAATCCATTTAATCCTTCCACAATTATAAAATATAATATTACTGAACCTCAACATGTGAGTTTGAAGGTATTCTCAACTCTGGGTGAAGAAATAAAAACACTTGCAGATGGGTATCAGGATGCAGGTGAGAAAATTGTGGAATGGGATGGTACAGATAATAATGGAAATAAAATTGCACAAGGGGTTTATCTTTACACATTGATGGCAGGTGAATATAAGAGTACCAGGAAAATGATCTTAATGAAGTAAGAAATGGTGTAAAGACGCCGCACTGCGGCGTCTGGATTGCACAATAGAAAAAATGGCAAAAGCTTATGACGGAGTCAATATTTCTAGAATGTCGACTCCGGATTCACAGTTGTGTTCATTCATGTTGGTGAGACCCAGACCTGCCTGCCGGCAGGCAGGCGCGGCATTGCCGCGTCTTTACGACAGTGCTCATCTCTCATAATTACTGTACTAACAGTTTGCCGTTCTGCATTACGATTTTGTTATCAAAATAAACTGTGGGTTTTTTTATAAGGCCATCGAGATGACTTGCAACACCTACCGAACCACCCATGGATTTATTATCACCAAGGGCTATATGGACCGTACCCATAACTTTTTCATCTTCGAGTAATATACCGCTTAATTTTGCTTTGTCATTTGTGCCTATTCCAAACTCAGCAATATTCCTTGCATCCCTGCCATGCTTATCAAGGATCTGAATAAGTTTCTTTGCTTCCCTGCCGCCGGAGATTTCAGTAGCATAACCTTTCTCAACTTTAATCTTTATTAAAGTATTATTGAGCATACCAAGCCCGGCCATTGAGCCATCCACAACAAATATTCCTTCGGATTTACCTTCAAGAGGTGCAACAAAAGTTTCACCTGTGGGAAGGTTTCCGCTCTCCCCTTTTTTATGGAATAATCCCTTACTGGCAAAGGCGGCTCTTCCCGTAATATCCATAATAATATCTGTTCCGGAAGGTGCTGTAACTCTTATGATCTTTGTCTTCTCAAATATCTTTTTAAGTTTTAAACTTAAAGCGGCAATTTTATTGTAGTCAGCATTTAACCCGCGTATCATTACTTCCTTTGTTATTCCGGGAAATGTTGCGATACGTACACCCTTCGCTGAAGCGGTTCTTCTTGCTTCTGTATGAGTAAGTGATTTTGCTGTGGGACATAAAACGACATCATACTTCTGCATAAGTTCTGCAACTTCTGCCGGAGGTTCCTCGCCATTAAATTCACGTGCTTTCATTTCTACAAGCAGTGCTTCAATCCCGAGATCGAGGGCGTTCTGATAAAGAGAATAACCGATTTCTCTTTTAACCTCATCAGTGATCACCAGTACTTTTTCTTTTTTCTTTACACCCATGCAATCTTTAATTGCAATAATGGAAGCTTTATCCAAGCTGGTTTTTGCCATTTAAATACCTGTATGATTGTTAATATATTGGTATGCCGATATTGAGCTGAACAAGAAGGGTAAGTCCCCCCTTGTTAATAAATTTATCAACAGGAAGATTCTCTGAAGACGGATAACTGAAAACGCGTCCATTTTCATCCTCGATTTGAGAAACTGAGAATTGAGTATATGCCGCAGTTGTTTCCAGACTGATATAATCACCTGCTAAATGAAATATTAATCCGCTTCCCAGCTGGAAGCCCAAATTAGTTTTTCTATTACGGTACTGTAAATCAGTTGTTCCCTCAAATTCATTGGTCCAGTTCAGTTTTGTTGAATGGAAAGTAAGCTGTGCATCAACAATTTTGAAATCCATAAAGCCGAATAAAAATATGCCCGCATCAAAACCGAATCCCCAATAATTAAGATCAAGTGATAATTTGGATTTATAATTTCTCTCTTCGGTAATCAGTGTTGAAGTTTTGCTTTCATTAAGGAACTGATAGAATCCTTTAAAAGAGAAGAGCCAGCTTTTATATTTGGTTCTTAACACGTTTGCACCTAACCGAAAACCCTTTGCAGTCCCGAACTCATCAAATGTATTTGGAATGGGATCATAAAACTTTATCTGACTATATTCATCAAGATATCTGTTCAATCCTGATGGATCATATTGCTGGAAGCTATAGCCGGCATAAAAACCTCCTAGTCCAAGGCATCCGAATCCGCAGGTCTGTGCAGAAGAATTCATTGAAAAAGAAAGCATAATCAATAATGAGAAAAAAAATATTTTTAGGAATTTAACCAATTCAACCCTGCTGTTATTGCTTCAAAACTAATAACCATTTTTTCTCACATTATCAGAAACAATTTTGTATTGCATATTACTCACGAATCCAATAATGTGCAAATCTTTAAAACAGATCAGTTACGGTAAAATGTAATACTAATATTATACACTTTCCGCGGCCACTTTGTTCTTCATTCCCTGTTCAAGATTATGCCCATCAGGACCCTGTTCACTTTTCCTGAGCAGGAATGCAAATAATAATCCAAAGAATCCTAAGCATGAAAATATCCACATTCCTAATGAATATCCACCACTAAAATCATTCGCCCATCCAATGATAAGGTTAAAGCCGAATAATCCTATATTCTGAATCATAGTCATCAAACCATAAGCAGTACCAAGTCTTGATTCGGGAACTATGATAGCAACTGAGGGCCACATAACTGCAGGGATAAGCGAGAATGCAATCCCCATCATAGCCATAGGGATAATCAAATTTATTTGTGTATAAGCCATCAGAAGATAAACCGGAATAATTAATAATGATCCAAACATCATTAATAGAGATCTTCTGCCAAAGTAATCCGCAAATAATCCGAATAACGGTGTTAGAATCATTGCAGATAAAGTTAATATACTGGATAAAAATCCTCCGAACTCACGTGTTGTACCATGGACTTCCATAAAGAATTTAACCGCGAAGGTCTGGAATGGAAACATCGCTGAATAAAAGGTTACGCACAACAATGTGATAAACCAGAAGGACTTATTAAACCGGAATATTTCCTTAACCTTAATTTCATCAGGTTTAGCTACCGGACGGAGATTGAATTTGTTAACTGCATTTACATCCATAGTAATGTAGACAATAACCGCAACCACAGAAATAACCCCGGCTATCACAGAAACAAGAAGAGGTGTCTGCCAGTTATCATAAAAGCCTGAACCCCATGTAGGTGAATTTAATGCAGCAAAAGAACCCAGGCGTGCAACGGTGAGATTCAAACCAAATGCGAAAGATAATTCTTTACCGATAAACCATCTTCCGATGATTGTGGTAATCGCGACGATCATTGATTCGGCCCCGAGTCCGAATATCAATCTTCCGGCAGCCATCATGTACAGATCTGACGTGAGCACTGTAACAACCGCACCGAGAAGGCATAAAAATGCAAAAATAAATGTTGATATTCTTGTGCCCAGTCGGTCTATTATCACGCCTCCAATAAGCACCATTATGATATTCGGGAAACTGTAAATTGCCTGAAGTAAACCTATATCGGAATCAGAGAACTTCAGCTGTTTTGACAGAAGGTCTGCCAGAGGACTTATACTATCGTAGATATAGTAGTTGCCGAACATTGCAAGACTTACAAATAGCAGTACTCCCCACCTGTATAATGGCGGTGGATCAGGACGGTTTAATACGGAAGAATCTGTTTGCATTGTATTCCGGATTTGAAATTGTTAAAGGGGAGGTGATTAGAGAAAGTTAATCACCTCAATTAAAATAATTATTTAGCCGGGGATATTCTTTAAAACGTTTTTAAGTAATTCCCAGAATTTATCGACTGTATCTATTTTCACTCTTTCATCAGGTGAGTGGGCACCCATAATTGTCGGACCGAAAGAGATCATATCCATATCCGGATAACGTTCATTAATGATACCGCATTCTAATCCGGCATGAATTGCTTTAACTTCAGGTTCATTTCCAAACATATTCTTGTATGTTGTTTTTACCACGTTCAGAATATTGGATTTTACATTTGGCTTCCAACCGGGATAACCATCACCATGAGTAACTTCAGCATCTGCAAGATAAAATACAGCTTCAACCTGATTAGCAATATCATCTTTTTCCGTTTCTACTGAACTGCGCTGAGAGGTGATAATATTGACGGAATCCTGTTCAGTTGTAATAACCGCGAGGTTTGTTGAAGTTTCTACAAGTCCCGGAATATCCGGACTCATTGTTATAACTCCATTTGGAACACCATAAAGAGCATTGATTATTTTAGCTCCTGTTCTGAGCTCAATTACTGTTGAAGGGAGATCAACAGGCACAGCTTCAATTTTAAGTCCGCCCTCGTTAGTTGCTAATTCTTTTCTAACAACATCATTAAAGTTTCTGATATATTCCAGACACTCCGTTTCTGACTTCCGGGGTAATGTTATATCTGCAAAACATTCACGCGGGATAGCATTATGCTTGCTGCCACCCTCAATTTTAGCCACACTTAAGAAATGCTTTCTTAACAAATCCCAGAGAAGGCGTGCCATTATTCTGATTGCATTTCCTCTGCCTTCAGCTATATCAAGTCCTGAGTGCCCGCCTTTAAGTCCTGTTATCTTAATCTGATATGCAACTGAATCCTCAGGAACCTCTTCAGGAAGGTATTTGAATTTTGGATAAGTATTCTTTCCTCCTGCGCAGCCGATATAGAGAGTTCCATCTTCTTCAGAATCGAGGTTTAACAGTATTTCTGCTTTTAGAAATCCGGGTTTAAGACTCGCGGCACCATTGAGTCCTGTTTCTTCATCTAACGTGAATAAAAATTCAAGAGGCCCGTGTTCAACATCTTTTGAGTCAATTATAGCCAGTGCTGCGGCAACACCAATACCATTATCAGAACCAAGGGTTGTTCCCTTTGCCTTTACCCATCCATTTTCAACCACAGGTTGAATGGGATCTTTATCAAAATCGTGTTGTACATCTGCATTCTTTTCGGCTACCATATCAAGGTGTCCCTGCAGAACTACAACAGGAAGATTTTCATATCCTTTAGTTGCAGGTTTTCTTATTAGTACATTCCCAAAATCATCTCTTAGTGTTTCAAGATTGTTTCTCTTTCCTACTGATAATACATATTCAGTAAGTTTATCTTCTTTCCTGGAAGGATGAGGGTTATTACATATCTCTTCAAAATGATCCCAGATAAGCTGAGGATTAAGATCGCCCAGAACTTTTCCCATTTTATTCTCCTTTTTTCTTTATTTCATTAAATGATATGATATTTTGAAGGTATAATCCAGTAAAAAATTTCGTTAAGCGCTGATCTATTGGCTGTATCTTTGCCCCGAATTTCCTGCTTAGTATGTTAGCAATTTCAAATACTCTTTTTTTCCCGTCTGTATTTTTCCATGCTTCTGATCCTAATTCATCCAGTTTAATCCTGAAAAATTTAGAACTCAAAGTTGGTTCTAAGAGTCTTTTTGCAATGGGATTTGTAAACTTTGGAACAAGTATTGTGATTAGTCCGTTTTCATCAGTTTCATCACTATATAATTTATAGGGTGTGAGTTCAAGATAGTTGATGTTCTTAAGAATTTTTCTTCTTTGAAAGAAATTTAGGGGCATAGCATCCTGTGATTTATTAAAAACGAGAGATCTTTAAAACATTGCCTTTGCGGTATAAACCGCAAAGGCTGATAAAAAGAGTTTTGTTAAACTTAAAAAGCTGCTGACGGAGGAGCCGGTTCATCTGGTCTACCTGCATTCTTTAAAGGAACGCTCACTAATAAATATGCAAGACCAACAAAAACTAACAAACTTATTAAGAATGAAGGATTTTCAAAGAATGAGAAGATCTCAGATGGTTTCATTCCGGTAAAGAATGCAACACCTGCAAATACTAATCCTGTCAGAGCTTCACCAGCTATTAAACCTGATGCAAGAAGAATTCCGTTATTTTCTGTTCTTGCTTTCTGAGCATCGTTGTGTTTTCTTCTTGCTGAATATTTATCAAGGATACCTTTTATTAAACCGCCTACAAAGATCGCGAATGTTGTTTCCAAAGAAAGATACATTCCAACGCTAACGAGCATAGGACTTCTAACGCCCATAAGCACAAAACCAAAACCCATGATCATACCTACTATAATAAGCGGCCAAGCCATTTTACCTGCAACAATACCTTGTGAAAGCATTGCCATTAAACCTGCCTGAGGAGCGGGTAAATTTCTTCCGCCAAATCCGGTTCCGCCGATACTAATATCACCCTGGTTAAGAATAATAAGCGGCAGGAACATAACAGCAGATGCAAGAAATACACCAAACAAATCTCCTATCTGCATTTTCCAGGGAGTACCGCCAAGAATATGACCGACTTTAAGATCCTGAAGCATTTCACCAGCTACGGCACTTGAAACGCAAACCACAGCGGCAACTGCCAGAACCGCAGCAACTCCCTGTTCCCCGCTCATACCAAGTGCAACCATAAGAACTGCAGCAATAACAAGTGTTGAAAGGGTTAAACCGCTTATTGGATTATTGCTTGAACCAATTATGCCAACCAGATATCCTGATACTGCTGCAAAGAAGAAACCCGCAATAATCATCACAATAGTTGCTACCAAAGCTGCAGTTACACTCTGAGAGAAATACCAGTAAATAAAAAATGTCATAATTGCAGCGGCTGCTATACCGGCAATAATCCAGATGAAAGGAATGTCTTTTTCTGTTCTGGCTGTTATATTACCGCCTGCAGTTGCTTTCTTTATATCTGCTACAGCTCTGCCCAATCCTGTTGCCAGACTTTTTCTCATTTTAAATAAAGTAAACCCTGCCCCGGTTAGCATACCGCCAATCGCGATTGGTCTGACAAGGTAATACCAAATGTTTCCTGCTGTACCAATCAATTCCTCCTGGTTCATCCTCTCTATGCCAAGCTGAGGACCAAGGAAATACATTAGAATAGGCACAAACAATCCCCATGCAATTAGTCCACCGCTGAAATTGAGCGAAGCTAATTTAGGTCCAATAATATACCCTACACCAATAAATGCAGGACTTACCCCAGGTGAACTAAGAACCATTCCGCCCTGTACGGCAGCTTGTGGAACAGCATTGGGATCCTGCGCAATTGCAGCATTATCTCTCGAGAAGAATATGATATTCTTTGAGAAACCAATAAACCTTTCCCATGTAGCAGCAAAGAATCTGAATTGTTTCAGTATCTCAACTAATGCACCAATTCCCATGGTATAAAATAAAAATTTAGCACCGGATCCGCCCGCTCTGCCAGCTTTATGTATTTCAGAAGCAGCGACTGATTCCGGGAAAGGAAGCTCAACATCTTCAACCATCACTTTTCTTAAAAGTGCGACAAACATAATACCCAGAACACCGCCTGCAAACATAATTGCGGTAGCCTGAACATAATGACCAAAAGTTGCGAAATCAGCCGCCCATAAACCGGATATATAGAAAGCAGGAATTGTAAAAATTGCACCTGCAGCAACTGATTCACCAATTGAACCAACGGTTCTTACAAAGTTTTCTTCAAGTATACTTCCCTTCATGATTTTAAGAAGGGCCATACCAATAACGGCTGCAGGATAAGTAGCAGCTATAGTCATTCCCGCTTTAAGACCTAAATATGCATTTGCTGCACCAAGTATAACGGACATAACAAGACCAATGATGAGAGCCCTGACAGTAAATTCCGCCATATTAGTTTCGGCTGAGACAAATGGAACGAACTTTCTTTGTTCAGTCATTTTTGCTCCTGTGGAATAAAAAGATTTGATAAATGTGATTAGAGGGTAGTATGTTCATAAAATTCAATAGAACCCTGAATAGATTGAAAAATATTAAAATTTTGTCTCAAATATAAATATGTTTTACAAGGTGGTCAAATGTTTTCTGATTTATATTCCGGGGCTGATGATTTATTTCCAAATACGGATAATAAAGAGTTAGTTAGAACTCCATCTTTCGCATTCCAAGATGACTGATTGCAAAATCATATTTTACAGGATCAACGGGATCATATTTCTTCAATGTTTCAGTAATATCTTCTGCCATTTTCCAGGAAACATTCTTTAGCCTTGTTAATTTTACCTGCCTGCAGATATTTGCGACATGAACATCCACCGGGATGACAAGTTTTGATGGCGGGATCTCATGCCATAAGCCGAAATCGAGATCATCTTTTCTAATCATCCATCTAAGGAAAAGATTCATTCTTTTACATGCGCTTCCCTGCTGAGGATCAGGAAACATAAATTTTATTCCCGGCGTAAGTTTATTAGTGCTGCATTTACTGCACATACTAAGCAGGTTTCTTGAGAAGAAGGAAATAGAACTCTTAAGATTTTGTTCTTCTTCAAAATAGTACAAAAGAAAGAGATGTTTTAACGAAGGATATGCTGAATAGGCCTTGTGCAGCATTCCAAATAAAGAAGAAATATCTTCTGAGGTAAAGAAACGGTGTTTCACGTCATTGAATAATTTAGATTCGTTTTGAGGGTTATAGTAACTGATGAATTCGTGCGGAGAAGAGCCAATAATGTTTTCTAGTTTTGAGAGAGTTGCTATTATTTGGCGTACATTTCCGTATGCAAATATAGCACTTATAAATCCGATCAATTCTATATCCAGCGGATTGGAGTATTTGTGCAAAAACTCAAGAGGATCAGGAGATATCTGCTTCTTATCGAAATACTTGTAATGATAATCTAATCTGCGCTTAAGGGGATCCATTTTAGCCGCGTATTATTTTAATCATTTCCCTTACCGCTTCATTTATTCCAACAACAACAGCGCGGGCAATAATTGCATGTCCTATACTTACTTCATCAATATTATCAATTGCAATAAATTGTTTCATGTTCAGGTAGTTTAAACCGTGACCTGCATTTACACCTAGTCCTAATTTCTTTGCATGCTTTGCAGCTAACCTTATTCTTTCAAGTTCATCAAACTGATCTTCTTCGGTTTGGGCATTCGCATATACACCGGTATGTATTTCAATGAAGTCAGTATTAATGCCGGCGGCAGCATCAATCTGATCAACATCAGGTTCAATAAAGAGGGAAACTTCTATCTGTGAACTATGAAGATCTTTTATTGCAGAAGAAATCTGATCAAGATTATCTATTACGTTTATTCCACCTTCTGTTGTCAGTTCCTGTCTTCTTTCAGGAACAATAGTGGCCAGTTCAGGCTGAACGTCGCAGGCGATCTTTATAATTTCAGGAACAGCAGCCATCTCGAGGTCTAATTTTGTTGTAACAAGTTCGCGCAGTAATCTTACATCTCTTTCATTGATATGACGTCTGTCTTCACGGAGATGCACTACAATACCATCAACACCTGACTGCTCAGCTATTAAAGCCAATGTAACAGGATCCGGTTGAGTTTCGCCGCGTGCGTTTCTTAAAGTGGCAATATGATCTACATTTAAACTAAGTCTCATTTCAGACTCCAATAATATTCTTGAAGATGGTAATGAACGAAGAAATTCCTATTCCAAATTGACCTGTTCTGTACCTAAGTGTCGAAAAAAGATCTATACTAAAGATAATACCAAAATGAATAAAAAATCCGTATAAGAAAGAACGGGTTCTAAGAGCCAGAATTCCTAATGCAATTCCACCGAGAATAGAACTGAACGTTTCAAGCTCCGGTTTCCCATTGTGTAAAATTACAAAAGGAATCATTTGAATCATTACTGCATAATATCCAAATACCTTTTCGAGTCCGAACAGCAAATACCCTCTCCATATAAATTCCCAGGCAAACATATAAATCATCATTCCAGCTTCAAAGATAAGAAATATAAGCCAGTTTTCACGGGCTGAATGTAATTGCGGATAGGTATAATTAAAAGATATGTCGCTTGAAATGAACCAAATCAACAGGATCATTAAACTTGTAAAAAACACTGTTAGTTTGAATCCCTTATGATAATCTCCCGCTTTTAATCCATAGTCAGATACTTTTTCTTTCAAGATAAAGCGGATAATCAAAACCGGAAGAATGAAGTAAGTTAAGAAATCTCCTAAAAACCAGTAAATAAAATTGTACAAATCAGCCAGGGGATTATCCTGAAAATAATTCAGGAGATTCTTTCTGAAAAATCGTCTGCTTGTATAATACCAGGAAATAGTTTGTAAAATTGCTAGCGATATGAAAATAATAACTATTTTTTTATCCAGGGTTTTAACCACAGACTTAAGGACAGTTATTTCTTCTTTTAATACTTGTTTCATATAGGAGTAATTTATTATCAAAAATAGGGCTTTTTTCTCATAATGCCCAAAGTAATTGAAAGATTATTGTGATTTACGACCATAATTTGTTCGAATTCTTGACATTTTCTAATACCTTCGTTAAATTAGCACTAGTTCAGTGAGAGTGCTAACAAACTACTTTTAACAATTAATGGAGGAATAAAGACATGGCAAAATTCAGAATTCAACCTTTAGGTGACAGAGTTATTGTAAAACCCGAAGAAGTTGAAGAAAGAACGAAAGGCGGAATTATTCTGCCAGATACCGCAAAAGAAAAACCAATCGAAGGAACCGTAATCGCAGTAGGTGGTGGAAAACATGCTGACGACGGCAAACTTATTGAAATGACAGTGAAAGCCGGTGATAAGGTGTTATATGGAAAATATTCAGGTACTGAAGTAAGTATTGATGGCGATGAATATTTAATTATGCGTGAAAGCGACATCTTTGGAATTATTAACAAATAAAAAGGAGGACTTCAAATGGCAGCTAAACTAATAGTATATGATACTGAAGCCAGAAATGGATTAAAAAAAGGTGTTGATAAACTTGCTAATGCAGTAAAAGCAACACTCGGACCAAAAGGAAGAAATGTTTTATTAGATAAAAAATTCGGTGCACCTACAGTTACAAAAGATGGTGTTACAGTAGCAAAAGAAATTGAACTTGAAGAAGCTCTTGAGAATATGGGCGCTCAGATGGTTCGCGAAGTAGCATCTAAAACAAGTGATGTTGCCGGCGACGGAACAACTACAGCAACTGTTCTTGCTCAGGCAATCTTCGGTGAAGGATTAAAGAACGTGGTAGCCGGCGCAAATCCAATGGATTTAAAGAGAGGAATTGATTTAGCGGTTACTAAAGTTATTGAGTATCTGAAAAGCATAAGCAGAGAAGTTGAAGGAAGAAACGAAATAGCTCAGGTTGGTTCAATTTCAGCAAATAACGATAAGACAATCGGTAACCTTATTGCAGACGCAATGGAAAAAGTAGGTAAAGATGGTGTTATTACAGTTGAAGAAGCAAAAGGTACTGAAACTTCATTAGACGTTGTTGAAGGTATGCAGTTCGACCGCGGTTATTTATCTCCTTATTTTGTAACTGATGCTGAAAGCATGGAAGCAGTAGTTGAAGATCCTTACATTCTTATTCATGACAAAAAAATCTCGGCTATGAAAGACCTGCTCCCTGTTCTTGAAAAAGTAGCACAGCAAGGAAGATCATTATTGATCATTGCAGAAGATCTCGAAGGTGAAGCTTTAGCTACATTAGTAGTAAATAAACTGAGAGGTACCTTAAGAGTTGCAGCTGTAAAAGCTCCCGGATTTGGTGACAGAAGAAAAGCTATGCTTGAAGATATTGCAGTTCTTACAAATGGTACGGTAATATCAGAAGAACGTGGATTCAAACTTGAGAACGCAACAGTATCTTATCTGGGAACAGCTAAGAAAGTTGTTATTGATAAAGATAACACAACTATTGTTGAAGGTGCAGGAAAAGCTGAAGATATCAAGAAAAGAATCAACGAAATCAAAGCTCAGATTGAGAAGACAACTTCAGATTACGACAGAGAGAAATTACAGGAAAGACTCGCCAAATTATCAGGCGGTGTTGCTGTATTAAAAATTGGCGCTGCTACAGAAGTTGAAATGAAAGAAAAGAAAGCACGCGTTGAAGATGCTCTTCATGCTACCAGAGCTGCAGTTGAAGAAGGTATTGTACCTGGCGGCGGTGTATCTTTCATCAGAGCCATTGCAGCATTAGACAATCTGGAAGGTGAAAACCTTGATCAGACTACCGGAGTTAAGATTATACAGAAAGCTCTTCAGGAACCATTGAAACAAATAGTAAGCAATGCAGGACTTGAAGGTTCAGTAGTTCTGAATAAAGTTCTTGAAGGAAAAGATGATTACGGTTTCAATGCAGCTACAGAAACATACGAAAACCTCGTTAAGGCTGGTGTAATTGATCCAACTAAAGTTTCCAGAACAGCTCTTGAAAATGCTGCATCAGTTGCTTCTCTGTTAATTACAACTGAAGCTGTTGTTTACGAAAAGAAAGAAAAAGAAAAAGCACCTGCAATGCCTCCGGGCGGCATGGGTGGAATGGAAGGAATGTACTAATAGATCTCTTCCGGAAATTAAAGCTGTCTCAAATGGGACAGCTTTTTTTTGTCAATATCTTAAGAAGGATTTTTCTGAAAAACTTAAAAAGAGAATACCTGCACTATAAAGAATAATGAAGATAACTATCCGGAATATATTACCGGGAATATTGCTCAAATCAAAGAGATTGATCAGTTCATAACTTATCAAATACATTATTAAACCAAGTAATCCGAAAAATAACATATCCTTAATAAACTGCATCCTTTCCCCTTTGATAACAGTTCTGGCTACCAAATAGTATCCGCACAACGACAAGAGAATAAAATTCATTGAAGATGATAGAGCAAGTCCCTTTTGCTGCAGGCTTTCCGCAAAGTAACCGTTTAATAATATTTTCAGAATAATAAGAGATAAAGACAAAACAAGTAATTGCTTAAGTAAACCTGAACTGAATATCATTTTATTTATCAGAGCATATCCGGCATAGAATACCATACTTATTGAATACATCCTGAGGACAGTAAAAGTCATTTTGGTATCACCGGAATCAAAATTCCCTCTTTGAAATACAGCTGCAATAATCAGATCACCATTAAAGAAATATATTATGGAAACAGGAATAAAAAATACCGTTATTACTCTCAGTGACTTTAGATAGTAGTAATTTGTTTTTTCCGGAGTATCTGAGTTTATATATTTTGATAAGAGTGGAAATATAACTGAAGCCAGCGCAAATGAGAATATTGTTACAGGAAGACTGAACATGACCGAAGCGTAATTGAGCGAGGCTATACCCCCTTGTTCAACTTTATCGAGAAAGTAACGGTCGATAAAAGGATGAAGTTGATTAGTTAATTCGATCAGAATGATGAGTATTAAAGATCCGCTTAAGCCCTTTTTTATATCAAGTTCTCCCCTTTTGAACTTCGGTACCAGTAAACCGGGTCCCACAATAAATATTAAATATATCAGCTGCAGGAAACTTCCGGTCAGATAACCGATTGGAATGGAGAGTATCATTAAAGAATCAGAAAAAAACCAAACAAATATTATTATAGGAATATTAAGGAAAAGCTGAGAAACTGCAGAAGGCTTGAACTTTAATTCTGCCTGTAAATACGCCACCAGAATAGAATATGCGGCATTTAGAGGAAATGATAGTAAATAAATGTTATATACTTTATCGGCTATGTCGTATATAGCTTCAGTGCTTTTACCGATGTAAAAACGCAGCACTACAGTTCCCGTTAGATACAATAGGAAACTTAAAATAGTACCCAGCAAAAAGAACAACCAGAATTGAGATCTGAGAAAGGCAATGCGTTCATCTTTTGAGTTATGCTTATTGAAAAGCGGAATAAAATAATTCTGTGCAAGGTAATAAATGGCTGAGTTTATTAATACAGGTAAAACAGCTGCAACCAGATAGATCTCAAATTCCCTGTTCAATCCGAAAGTGTTCGCAAATACAACCTCTCTGAAGAAACCGATTCCGCGACTTAGAATACTGGTTACAATAAGAAGAAACACTGCTCCGGCGATTGAACTGGAATATTTTCTCATTTGCTGTAAAAGAAAACCGCTGAGTATTCAGCGGTCTTGTTATAGGAAAGAAATTTATAATACGCTTTTAAAGTAATCAATAGTTGTTTTCAGACCCTCTTCTCTGCCTACCTTTGGTTCCCATCCCAATATTGTTTTAGCTCTGCTAATATCAGGTTGTCTGACCTTTGGATCATCTTCAGGAAGATCTTTATAAATAATTTTACTGGTAGTACCTGTTATTTTGATTACTTCTTCAGCAAACTGTTTGATCGTTATTTCGGAAGGATTACCGATGTTTACCGGATAAGTTTCATCAGATAACAATAATCGGAAAATGCCGTCTACGAGATCGCTTACGAAACAAAAACTTCTTGTCTGTGACCCGTCACCAAACACTGTAATATCTTCGCACCTCAGTGCCTGTCCGACAAATGCAGGCAAAGCTCTTCCATCATCCAATCTCATTCTAGGGCCATAAGTATTAAAAATTCTTACTATTCTGGTCTCCAGGCCATGATACCTGTTATATGCCATAGTAATAGCTTCTGCGAATCGCTTAGCCTCGTCGTATACACCCCTTGGACCGATAGGATTTACATTACCCCAGTAATCTTCGGTCTGTGGATGAATAACAGGATCTCCATAAACTTCAGAAGTAGAAGCCAATAAAAAACGCGCTTGTTTTTCTTTTGCTAATCCCAAAGCTTTATGAGTGCCAAGGGAACCAACCTTAAGTGTTTGAATAGGAAGTTTCAGATAATCAATTGGACTCGCAGGAGAAGCAAAATGAAGGATATAATCTACTTTACCCGGAATATGGATATAATTAGTTACATCGTGTTTAATAAAACTAAAATTCTCATTACCGAACAGGTGAGAAACATTATTCAGATTACCGGTGATAAGATTATCCACACAGCACACTTTCATTCCTTCTGATAAAAGACGATCGCATAAATGGGATCCTAAAAATCCTGCACCGCCGGTTACCACCGCTGTACGTTTATTCAAAATGCCTCCTCAATAGTTTTTTTTGCTCATTACTATAATAATTAAAGATACAAGCAAAAAGATGCTAAATCCACCAAAGAACGTATGAAATATTATCCTTGGACTTTTTTCACGCATTGGGGGTAATGCCTTGTCAAGAACTTCAACAGTGGGAATATCTCTGTTTTCCTGTATCTTCTCCGCATAGTATTGCTTTTGAAGCAGAAGATATACTTCATTCTGAATTTTTACTTCACGCATCAGTCTTGCAAGCGAAAGACTTAGTTTAGGAACATTTGTAAATGATAGTAAATAATCATCGCTGATTTTTTCTCCGCCCTCAATCTGAGCGTATTGTTTTTTGAGCTGATCAAGTTTCGTGTTGAGAGCTTCGAGCGGCTGACTGTTCTGATTAAGATTAGAGCCAAAAGTTCCAAGCTGAATTTCGGTAAATATTATTTCGCTTTTCAACTTTGCGGCAGTTTCTATTGCAGCAGTTAACTGCTCAGGTAAAGCAATCGTTTTATTTTCTTCCTGGAAATTCCTTAATGCACCTTCAATAGAATCCAGCGAGGTTTTAGTTGTTAACAGCTGAGTTTCTATATACTTTCTTGATCTTTTTGCTTTTGAGCTAAGCTTTTCCCTGTTTATACTATCAAGTGCTTCTGCATATGAATTTGAGATTTCCGAAGACAACTTACGTATATTTTCTTTATTTCCTGAAAACCTGCCGAATAATGAAGTGGACACATCCACATCATATTTGAGAATGCCTTCTTTATTAACTTCCACATTAAGATTTTTTATTAATCTTTCCGCTGCAATCTGAGTATTATCAGTCTTGAAATAGGAATATAGATTGCATTTTTTAACTACATATTCAGCAGCACTTCTGCTTTTGAGAACTTCTGCAAATAATTGTGAGTTGGTTCCGGATAAACCATTACCAAACAATGAAAGAACATCACTGTTCCCTAACAGACTTCCAAGACCGGGATATTTATTGTTTTCCGGAGGCATTATTTTTACTGATGATGAATATGTTACCGGATATACGAATAGAATAATGAGGAATAGTACGATTGTGGCAAACACTGTTATACGCAATAGAGCTTTCAAATTCATCAGAAGGATATGTACGATTTCATGAAAGCTCATTTTACCTCACTGATACAATTACTGCTATAGTAGCTGCAACAACTGTTGCTACCTGTCCTAATATTGTCAGTGAACTCTCGAAAATATCCCAAAACTTAGGCGATGGAGGATCCTCCGGAACCCAAATAACATCACCCGGAGCCAGAGCATCCACATCATCGGCTTCAAGCCATTCGCCGGTATTAGATTTTATAACTCTGATATCTCCTTCAATTGCCCTCCACCCGAAACCCCCTGCAAGCTTAATATAATCGTTTACTGATAATCCACTTTTATATACGATATTTCCAGGATGTAAAACCTGTCCCACCATTGTTATATAGTTTACCTTTTCAGGAATATTAATCTCATCTCCTTCTTTCAGGATCAGATCCTCTGAGAAGTCCTCTGATTCAAATAACCTCTCAAAATCAACTATCATCTTACCTTTCTTCTGACGCGATATCGCTTTCAGGTAATCGTATTCATCTTCGTTCATATCTGATCTGGGTACAGTTTTCAATCTTTCATATTCCGGATCAGGATTATCTGTACCTGATTTCCTTATGATATAAGCGTCCTTTAAAGAAGCCCTGTTCAGAAAGCCTCCGGCCTCATTCATCAGAAGATCGCTTAGTTTTGTCTGATCTTTTTTGATCTTATATACTCCGGGATATTTTATGAAGCCTGTGATTGTAACATAGCGGTCAAGCCGGTATTCCGGTTTTTCCCTCACGATTACCTTATCTCCTTTTTTCAAAAGAACAGGTTTTTCTTTTATGGTCTGCAGTGAGTGGTATGAACTGGTGATCAGATAATCACTATTATCAAATCCGGCAATCTCAATTGTATCCTCTCTTGCATTATCAAGAAGTCCACCGGCAATCCCAATCAGGTGATCTGCAGTTTCATTCTCAACAAATTCATAAACACCAGGATATTTAACATTTCCGAGAATTGAGACAAGTTTATCGGACGGTTCAACTTTAACCAGATCCCCTTCCCTAAGGTACGGATTATTAGATCTGTCACCCAGCCGTAAAAAAGAAATTAAGTCATAAATCCTGACTTCATTATTTCGATTAATTACCTGAATATTCCTGAGATCTGCATTCTTATCAATCCCTTCAGAGGAGAACAATACATCAAATAACCTGCTGTTGCCCGGTAGTATTACGGAAGCGGGTTTTTTTAGAGATCCTATGAGGTTTATTTTAATTCTTTTTACACTTGTAAGCGAAACATGAATATCTACATTCCTGTAAACCTTCAAAATCAGTTCAACTATTTTTTCCCGGGCAGATGAAAGAGAAAGATCCTTCAGATCAACAATTCCGGTTTTAGGGATTACAAGATAACCCTCCTGGTTTACTGTCAGATTATATATCTGGTCCACCACACCAATAATGGAAACTAACAGATTATCTCCGGGACCTATATAATATTGGAGGGGATCAATTAATCCATCGGAAGGACTGATCTGAAACTCTGGACGCTGATTTACGGCAATAGTATCCTGAAACAGCAAAGTCCTTTCCGGATAATCGGGAAAGGACTGAGCCCTGATCAATTGCGGGAATGCAATAAGTATAATTAACCCCATTAATGGGGCGGCCAATAATTTAGTGGTCATCAGCTTTGAAACGTCTCATTTTTTGATTTCTTATTATCAGAAGGTCTGGAATAATAATAGTAGTATTTATAATAAGAACCATATCCTGCTTTATAGCTGAAATTATTAAGAAGAACTCCGATAAATGTATTTCTCTCATGTTTCAGGAGTTCAACAGATTTTTGCATCAGATCAACTTCAGTAGTGTTTGCCGAAACAACAAGAATTGTTGCATCAACTATTCTTGAAAGAATTTCCGCATCTGTAACAGCGATTATAGGTGCTGAGTCAACAATAATCATATCATATATTTCCTGAAGTTTTTTCAGGAATTCTTCCATTTGCGGAGAACTAAGAATTTCAGAAGGATTAGGAGGAATAGTGCCTGCAGTGATAACATCAAGATTGTTTAACTCTGTCTTACGAACAATTTCTTCAAACGATGCCTGTCCGAAGATATAATCTGTAAAACCAGGATATCTCTTAGCATTAAACACTGTATGAATACGCGGCTTCCTTAAATCGCAGTCTAAAATAATAGTTTTCTTATTTGCCTGCGCAAAACTACCCGCCAGATTAACACTGCTAAGTGTTTTACCTTCCTGAGGAGCAGATGATGTTACCAGAATCTTTTTTATAGCATTTTTATCAAACTTTGCGAACTGTACTCTGGTTCTTAATGCCCGGTAGGCTTCACTTGGAATTGAATCCGGTTTTCGGGCAACAATAAATTCATGATCTGTATTACCATTAACTCCAACACCCTCAATTTGCGGAATCCAGGCTAGAACGTTAATGTTTCTGTTCTGTACATCATCTGGAGTTTTCACTGTATTGTCAAAATAATTTCTAATGAATGCAAAACCGAATCCCATACCCACTCCCAGTACGAGTCCGATGACTACAATCAATGTACGGTTAGGCTTTGAAGGCTTAACAGGTTGTCTTGCTGTGTCAACTATAAGTACATTACCGGGTTGAGATTGTTCATTTATCAGAGCTTCCTGATATTTTTCTTCCACCAGCAAATAAAGTTTTTCAATACCAGCCCTGTCCCTTTCCAGTTTAGCATAGTCAATTGTTGCTTTTGGTAATGCGTTAAATCTTTTTTCATAAGTACGAACTATATTGTTTAACTCATTATATGAGGTAGTGGATGCCTGAAGTTTTATTTCTTCCTCAATAATTTTTTGAGTAAGAACTTTTACTTCTTCAGGACTTGAAGCAAAAATTCCAGCCTTATATATAGATATTTTATCGTTAACTTTTTCTTTGAGAGTTTTTATTTTGTTATCATAATCCAAAATAGCATCACGGCTCTCTCTATTATCTCTTCCCTGAATTGCCAGAGCAATATCCTTTTTCGTTTCAAGCTTTGCAATTTCTTCCTGGAGTGACTTTAAGTATGGTTCTGTCGCAAAGCTTTGAAGATAGTCAGCTAACCTGGGATCCTGATTCAGTAATTCTCTTTTATACTGAGCAAGGTTTTTCTTAGCAACCATTATTTCAATATTAGCAGCGTTTCTTTGCGCTTCGAAATTGGTCAACTGTTCAATCAGAGATTTCGCCTGTTCATCCAGGGCTATGATTCCCCCGGCCTGTTGATAAGTTTTAAGATTATTTTCAGCCAGGCTGAGCTCTTTTTGCTTTTCGGTTCTTTGATCGGCAAGAAAATTTTTCACCAGAATAAGCTGCTGCCTGTTATTCTGAAGATTTATTTCATTATAAGATGAGGCATAAGTATTTGCAATAAGAGCAGCTTCATATGGTGATTGAGATTCAACATTTATTTCTACAATGTCCAGTCCCCGCTTCTGATCAATTGAAACTTTCGTCGCCAGCATCTCAGCTATCAGATAATTTGATTTTACAGGTGAGGTTACTTCTTTATCTACGCCGTATTCTTTGTTTACAATCAGGTTAAATTTATCTTTCTTCTTTGCAGCTGAATACTCCTTGAGCAGGTATTCCGCTACTCTTTCCCTGATTGTGTAGCTTTTAAGAATTTCAATTTCATTTGCAATAAAACGGTCACTGCCGAAATCCTGAAACTCCGGTATTATAGGAGATTCCAGAATACTTCCTGAAGGCTTTGAAACCTTTAAAGTAGTGGTAGCTTTATAAATATTTGGGGCATTAATCGCGTAGAACACAGATACTATTATTCCGGTAAGGCTTATTAAGAGAATAGGTACAAAATTGTTTCTAACAAGATTAATGTAATCCCGCAGCGTGTTAGTTTCAGGTTCCCTGGGATTGAATTTTAAATTATTATCCACTTATTTCCTCAAAACTATTTTGTTATGTTAAGAATTAAAATCGCAAGAGATATGAGCACAGACACAATCGAAAGTGTCATAGAAAAGTAATCTCTGAAATACAATCTGGGTTCACCCGGCACTAATAGAATATCTCCCACATTCAGCTGTGTATTTCTTTCCCTGGCTAATTTATCGCCTTCTCCCCAGAGAAGATTATCGTAATCAAATCGCATTAACTGTTGAGAAGAATCTTTTGCGACTCTATAAAGGCGTAAATCATTCAAATGCGCATCATCAGTAGGGCCCCCCGCCAATGACAACAGGTCTTTAACATTACTATAACTTGGAATAAGATATCTGCCCGGATATCTGACAAATCCCCAGACTGATACTTTTATATTTACTGCTTCCGGATCGGAGTAATCGAAAAAACCACCCTGTGAATTTCTGAAGTTTGTTGGATCTGCTCCAATCTTAATGTTACCCGTTTGTGAAAAGATGATTTGATTTAAAAAGAAGAATGCCAGTACAAAAAATAATTTTCTCATCGGAAATTTTACCTTAAAATGAAAGTAGGAAAAAGTTGTCGCCTAATCTACAAAAATCCTGATTTCTATCAAAACGCAATTTTATTAACCCTCAATGACACTTTTTTAACTGCTAAGTAGCTGCCAAGTGTACCTATTATCACTCCACAGAATAACACAAAAAGGAATAATAATAATCCATTGTCGACGAAGGAAATCAGATTTATAGTGTAGTAATTTTTGACCATATAGAGCAGGTAAGTAATAAGAAAAACTACCAGTGCAGAGGATAAAATGCCAATTATTAATCCATTCAGAATAATAGGAATTTTGATTGTACTCAGGCGGGCACCTACTAATTTCATTGTCTCAATCTGTTTTATTTTTGTCTGGAGAATAATCCGGTTTGTACTGTATACAAGATAAAAAGAGATGAGTATAAGTATAATGGCCGCAACAACAAGATAATACTTTATTTTTGACAGCACATTAAGAATACTCTGAATGAAATCTGTCTGTGAATAAACTTCTTCAACTCCATCGATTCTGCTTAACTGATCTTTAATGCCGTTGATGTTGGAAAAATAATTTGGTTTGATGTTAACTTCGATCGATGCAGGTAATGGATTATATTCTAAGATCCTTCTGAAATCTTCTCCCGTTTGTAAAATAAACTCCTTTTCAGCATCACTCTTTGAGATATAATTTACTTTTTTTAGAAAATCCAGTTCTCTTAATTCTCTTACTATTTCATTAAGCTTGTTTTCTGAAAGATCTTCCTCCAGGAATAAATTGATGGAGACACGGTCTATTATATCCCTCTGAAGAGCATCTGAAAATAACACTAACGCTAATGACGTCAGCGTTAGAATAATTGCTACAGAAGTAGTAATGAATGAAAAGAATGAAGATAGTTTTGCCTTAGAGAATGACTTTAAGGTTTCTTTCAGATAAAACTTATACATAAACATTAAAAATTACTTTCATCTACCCACCTGACAATCTGCCATCTTTTAGTGCCGGCATCTTTTCGCAAAGTAAGATTTACCTTTCCGTCAACACGCGGCATATCAGTAGGACTGAATGTTATAGTTAAATTAAAACTCCTGATTATATTGGTCGAATCATTAGAGATAAGAACAATATTATTCCAGATCAGGTCTAGTCTTTCCGAATTTTGAAAAAGCCCATGCGTAACTTTCATTTCCTCATCTCTCCCCCAAGCTTTATCAAAACCTGCATCATAATCGTGATACATAAAAGTAAAATCAGGGGCTAAGAGGTTCCCATATATAGTAGTATCCTTGAATGTATATGCATATTTAAAGTTCTGAAATACACCCTCCATACTTTTCTGATCAGATAAGATTGATCCCTCATTATCCAGATCTTCGTTAATTGAAGGTGCAAATGGATTTACGCATCCGCCAAAATATAGAAGAAATAATGAAAATACCAGAAAATATTTCATTTAATAATATCTTCCCTTCAGCTCAGACCAGCTGAGAAAATCTTCATCCTTAATATCCTCCCATCTGTAGATAACCCACTGAAGCCTGTTATCACGGATCATAGTGAATCTCAAATTACCCTGATAATATTTTGCTTTCTGATCATCAGTTTCAGGTACACTAATTGAATATTGTGCAGAATAATTTGTACTGTCCGGACTGAAGTTTTTCTCTTCTTTCTCCAGAGTAAGTATTATCGGAGAATTTTTTGTGACTGTGTTAATCAGATTTATAAAGTAGCTTCTTTCACCTTCGATGGACCAGTTTAGCAGAAATGAATATTTAGAGGTAGATTCAGCAGATGGCAAAAAAGTAAAACGTTTGCCTGAAAATGAGGAATCAATAAAACAGGACATATAATTTTCAGGGACTTTGTCCCTGAATGAATCTTTAAGGTTCTGAATTAAAATTTCGGGTGTGGTTGCAATATTGTAATTAGTACGCGGGGATTCCGGTTCCTCTGACGGTCGTGTTGAAAACATATCACAGGAAGAGAATAAAAATGCTAATATAAAATATAAAGGTATTCTCATATACCTGAACTTATTAGTAATAAATACTATATAGATATTCTTCCCTGTACTGCCCGCCCGATTGTAGCTTCATCTGCAAACTCAAAATCGCCGCCAACGGGTAAACCCCTGGCAATCCGGGTAATTTTAATTCCCATTGGACGGATTACTTTTGCCAGATGAAGTGAGGTTGCTTCTCCTTCAGTATCCGGATTAAGAGCAAGAATAACTTCTGTAATACCTGTTTCACTTAACCGGACAACCAGTTCTTTCATTTTTAATGAATTCGGGTCTATGCCGCTTAATGGTGAAAGCACACCTCCAAGAACATGATAGAGACCGTTATATTCATTTGTCTTCTCTATAGCTATTACATCTCCGGGCTCTTCAACCACGCAGATAACCGAACGGTCTCTTTTACTACTTTTACAAATATCACAAAGATCATCAACTGACAGATTATAACATGAATTACAAAATCTGATCTTTGTTTTCAAATCCATCAGAGCTTTCAGGAGATTCTCAACAGAACTAACATCACTTTTAAGTATGTACATTGCTAATCTTTGAGCTGTTTTTTTACCAATTGTTGGTAACTTACTCAGTTCGTCAATTGCAATTTGTAATGGTTCAGCTATTTGCAACTAAAACCCCGGAATATTCATGCCTGGAGGTAACATTCCCTTTGTTACTTTAGACATTTCATCTTCTGCCATTTTACCTGCAGATTCGAGAGCTTTGTTAACTGCAGCTACAACAAGATCTTCAAGCATTTCTTTATCGCCGCTGTTAATTATTTCTTTATCTATCAGAACAGACACTATTTCTTTTTTGCCATTTGCAGTGGCTTTTATAATACCTCCACCGGCTTCTTCTGTTACTGTCTTACCTGCTAATTCATTTTGTACCCTTTCCATCTCAGCTTGCATTTTCTGAACCTGTTTGAGCATACCCTGCATGCCGCCTTTCATTTTTCCTCCTGATGATTCATTTTTTGTTTACATTTGTAGTAAAATACTAAAATGCAGTTTGACTTTGAATACCTAATTATTTATACTTTCAAGCCATCATACAAGAATTGTTGAATTTTAATTTGAAATGTAAGAAAAATATAGGTCAGGATGAAATTGGTAAAAATATTTACAGAACTGAAGATAACCTCATCCGTATACAGTATACAGATGAAATAGTCAGCTCTTACGGATGTTTTAATATTAAAGAGATTGGGAATAAATTCACTTCAGTTAATAGCTTTTTCTTAGACTATCTGAACGCGTACAATATTCCAACAGGTTTTAAAAAGGTATCGGAGAACAGTCTTTATATTCAAAACCACTACCGGTATCCTTTTCATTGTAAAATACTAAACGTTGCCGACAAGAGATCATCTAAAATCTTCTTAGTTAAGGAAGGTCAGGTACTTACTGTGCCGGTTATTGAATTTCATTATGGCAGTTCACCTGATAATCTGGTTTCAGAAAGTCATCTGAACTCTTATGAAATCTGTTCAACTGATGATCTCAAGTTCATGAAAAGGATTTGTTCAAAAGTAAACGCTGTACTAAAACCTTTTTTTGAAAGACGTAATGCACTATTAGCTGAAATTAACTGCCATTTCGGCAAAGATGATGATAAGATTTTTCTTGTTGACGACTTTACACCTTTAAGTCTAAAGATATCAACATCCGGCAGCGGAACGGCACCAGTTAAATCCACTAAGCTCAGAAATGTTGATGATTTATTAACTTATACTGATCTTATATTAAATTTCACAAATATATAGCAGGGCATGACTAAATACGGATATAATACAATCGGCATTGTGACTATAATTGCCTTCATTCTTATTGTAGCAGGAATTTTATTTCAGAATTCTTATGCAAAATATTCTCTTATAGTTATTGCAGTACTTTTAATAATCTTTACTTTAAATTTCTTCAGAGACCCTGACCGGAATACTCCATCCGGAGATAACATAGTTGTATCCCCTGCAGATGGAAAAGTAGTGCTCATAAAAAAAGTACATGAAGATAAATTCATAAAAGCTAATGCATGGCAGATTTCAATTTTTATGTCGCCGCTTAATGTTCATGTTAACCGCATCCCCGCTGATGGAGAGATTAATTATCTGAAATATCATAAAGGAGAATACCTGGTTGCAACAGATGATAAAGCATCTGAAGATAATGAAAGAGCCGTATTCGGTCTAACCGGTAGAAACGGCAAAGTAATGTTTACACAAGTTGCCGGATATGTAGCCAGAAGAATAATTTATGAGCTAAAGGTTGGTGATAATGTAAAAATGGGAGAGAGATTCGGAATGATCAAATTCGGCAGCCGTGTTGATGTTATTGTACCGGAACACTGGGATGTAAAGATTAAAAAAGGAGACATTGTTAAAGCCGGCGAAACCATTTTATATGAGCTAAATAAATAATGAGAAATATCCGCATTACCCGCTCTGTTATTCCAAACCTTTTCACATCATTGAACATGTTTTGTGGATTTGTTTCAGTAATTTACTCAACAGAAGCAAAATACATTGACGCTTCTATTTTAATAATAATAGCATCGGTTTTTGATGCTCTCGATGGGATAATGGCAAGGCTGACCAAATCCAGCAGTGAATTTGGCGTTGAGTTAGATTCGCTCTCAGACCTTGTAAGTTTTGGTGTGGCTCCGGCATTTCTGGTATATCAGTCATATTTGTACCAGTATTCAATTGCCGGTATTGTTATCAGTTCTCTTCTTATGGTTTTTGGCGGCTACCGTCTTGCCAGGTTTAATGTGCAGCTGGTAGGTTTCGATAAATCATATTTCACTGGTCTTCCAATACCTGCATCGGCAATTACAATCGCCTCATTTATTATGGCCTTCTATCGTGATAATTCATACATAGAACCTTACGGTAAATTAATAATTCCGCTCGTACTGCTCTTGTCATTTCTTATGATCAGCAGGATCAGATATGAAACACTTCCAAAATTTACATTAAAGGGATTCAAAGATCATCCATATTATTTCCTGTTCATTTTAGCATCTGCGATTTCGGTCATCTTTTCAGGCGGGAAGGCACTAATCTATGTGTTTGTTTTGATGATTCTATTTGGTATTTTTAGACATATATTTTCATTGATATCCGGTACAAAATCCAAATAATTCAAGGAAAAATCATTGTATAAAGCAACAGTTATCGTTAAAAGAAGACCATCAATTCTGGATCCTCAGGGTAAAGCAGTTGAACAGGGCGCTAAGCTGCTTGGATTTAATAACATTCATCATACCAGAATTGGCAAACATATAGAGTTTTTTGTTAATGCTGATAATAAAGAGCAGGCCGAAAAAGAATTGAATGAATACTGTACTAAACTGCTTACTAATCCCATTATGGAAGATTTTGAATATAGTCTTGATGAGGTGAAATGAAGGTTAAATTCGGAGTAGTTGTATTTCCCGGATCAAACTGCGATCACGATGCTTATTATTCTTTAAAAAAAGTACTCAATTATGATGTCAGTTTCCTCTGGCATAAAGATAAAGATCTGCAGAACTCAGATGTAGTTGTTCTGCCTGGCGGCTTTTCTTATGGTGATTATCTAAGAACAGGATCTATAGCCCGCTTCTCCCCTATTATGGAAAAGGTTATTTCATTCGCGGAAAACGGCGGCATCGTTATAGGTATTTGCAACGGTTTTCAAATATTACTGGAAGCAGGACTTTTACCCGGTGTGATGATTAAAAATGAATCACTGAAATTTGTCTGCAAAGATGTATATCTGAAAGTAGAAAATAAGAATACAATATTTACTAAAAGTATTAAAGAAAAAGATATATTAAAGATTCCCGTTGCTCATGGTGATGGTAATTATTTTGCGGATAATCAAACTCTGGCAGAACTTGAAAAGTACGATCAGGTTGTCTTCCGTTACACTTCACCTGAGGGGATCGTTGCTCCTGAATATAACCCCAATGGTTCATTGGAAAGTATTGCAGGCATTATAAACAAAAAAGGAAATGTGCTTGGTATGATGCCCCATCCTGAGAGAGCTTGTGATCCTGTTCTTAACAGAACAGATGGATCGGGCATTTTCAAATCAATTGCAGAAAGTATTCTTGTAGAAAATATTATATAAGAGGTAATAAAATGTTTGGTAACCTGGGTACTGGCGAAATAATTCTGATCATTGTAGCAATTTTAATCCTTTTTGGTGCCAAGAAAATACCTGAACTGGCTCAGGGCATAGGTAAAGGTATGAAAGAGTTCAAAAGAGCTCTGAAGGATGTTGAAGAAGATATTAAAGATTCCGGTAAAGAAGAAAAAAAACCTTAACGCACTTCAATAACGTCTTCACGGATTATATTTGCTGACATATACCACCCATCAGGAAAAATTAAACAAAATCAGAAATGGTGAGTTATCTTTAACAGATAATGTACGCCATTTTCTGAAATATATAAAAGATAACCAGCATCTTAACGCGTTCAACTTTATTTTTGAAGAAGAAAGCCTCAGGCAGGCTGAATTAATCTCAAAAAAGATCTCCGGAGGAACCCATGGCAGTTTAGCCGGAATGGTTATAGCAGTTAAGGATGTACTTGCTATTTACGGTAAACCGCTTACCTGTTCTTCAAAAATATTATCGGATTTTACCTCACTTTATACTTCTACAGCTGTTCAGAAACTCATTGATCAGGATGCAATAATTATCGGCAAAACCAATTGTGATGAATTCGCAATGGGTTCATCAAATGAAAACTCCGCCTTTGGCGTATGCAGAAATCCAGTAAATCCTGATTACGTTCCCGGTGGTTCAAGCGGAGGATCAGCCGTTGCAGTTGCAGCAGAAATGTGTGATGTATCTTTAGGCACCGATACCGGTGGCTCAATACGCCAGCCGGCTTCTTTTTGCGGAATCTATGGGTTAAAGCCTACTTATGGACGAGTATCACGATATGGCTTAACTGCATTTGCCTCTTCCTTCGATTCCATTGGTCCTTTTGCCAATAATGTTAATGACATTGCCGCTGTTCTGCAGGTAATCTCAGGTAACGATAAATTTGATTCCACCTCGGCTAAAGTTGATGTACCTGCATATTTATCAGAATTATCAGAACATTCCTCAGGATTACGCATAGGCATCCCCCGCGAATATTTTGCCGAAGGATTAAACGCAGAAGTAAGATCCGCAATAAGTATACAGATTGAAAATCTAAAAGCGCAGGGATTTCAGATAATTGATATCTCACTTCCTCACACAGAATATTCTATCGCGGCATATTATATATTAACCACAGCTGAAGCATCATCTAATCTGGCGCGTTATGATGGCGCAAGATATGGGTACAGGTCAGAAGAATCCGGTACACTAAAAAAAATGTATGTCAATTCTCGTTCAGAGGGATTCGGCACCGAAGTAAAAAGGAGAATTATGCTTGGTACCTACGTACTCTCCTCCGGGTATTATGACGCTTATTACCGGAAAGCGCAGAAAGTCAGAAGATTACTTAAGACCGATTTTGATAATGCATTCCAGAAAGTTGATATTATTCTTACACCTACTTCCCCATTTACAGCATTCAGAATTGGTGAAAAAAGCAGCGATCCTCTGGAAATGTACCTCAGCGACATTTATACAACCTCTGCCAATCTGGCCGGAATTCCAGGCCTCAGTATTCCTGTAGGAAAAGATCAGCAGGGTTTACCAATAGGTATGCAGCTGATGGCTAACCAGTTTGAGGAATCTCTCCTTATTAAAACAGCATATAAGATCCAGAATAGCCTTTCCTGATACTTTCCCTGCATGAGTACGTCTCTCTTCCTTGCGGATAGGATGGCAAAGCCTTTAAGATTGGTATGAACTTGCTTATCTTTTTGAAATTAATTCAAGTAAATTTCCGCTTAAATTACTATTTTAAATGATTCAATATAAAAGTCACACATTAAAGGGATCATTCATATGAGTATACTTGTAGATAAAAAAACCCGGCTCGTCGTACAAGGAATTACGGGCAGCGAGGGTTCTTTTCATGCCCAGCAGATGATCGATTACGGCACTAATGTGGTCGCAGGAGTCACCCCCGGCAAAGGTGGTCAGAAATTTAATGAAGTCACGGTTTATAATACAGTTGAAGAAGCTGTAAAATTTCAGAAAGCAAATACCTCGGTTATTTTTGTACCACCCGCATTTGCTGCTGACGCTATTCTTGAAGCAGCAAACGCCGGTATAAAAGTAATTATATGCATTACAGAAGGCATACCGGCAGCTGATATGGTGAAAGTTTTTAATTCTATAAAGAATAAGGATGTACGGCTTATCGGTCCAAATTGTCCCGGCGTTATCTCCCCAGGTAAAGCAAAAGTTGGCATTATGCCAGGCTTTATTCACAAAGCAGGAAGAGTTGGCGTAGTATCCAGGAGCGGGACATTAACCTATGAGGCGGTAAAACAATTATCTGATCTGAAGATAGGTCAGTCTACATGTGTGGGTATCGGCGGTGATCCTGTAATCGGGTCTCAATTCATTGATATTATCAGGTTATTTAATGAAGATCCAAATACAGATGCTATAGTTATGATTGGAGAGATCGGAGGAACCGCTGAAGAAGAAGCTGCCGCATATATAAAGAAAAATGTTACTAAACCTGTAGTTGGCTTTATCGCCGGGAGAACTGCGCCTCCGGGAAGAAGGATGGGTCACGCGGGAGCTATCATATCCGGTGGTAAAGGTACAGCCGCTGAAAAAATGGCTTTTATGAAGAAGGCCGGGATTAAAGTTGTTGAAAATCCGTCACAGATTGGAACAACTATGCAGAATGCCTTGGCGGCGCTTAATACAGTACAAAAATTGCCAATGAAAAATGTTATAAAGACAGCTGTGAAAACTACTAAGGGAGGCAAAACTTTGCTTCAGGCAGCCACCAGAACAGCAAAAGGCATTTCACCTAAAGCAATAATTCAGAAATCTAAAAAGAAAAGATAATCACGGAGTACAACTATTGAACAAAACACTAGCAATTCTTAAACCTGACTGTGTACGAAAAAATCTAATCGGAAAAGTTATTGCTCAGATTACTGAAGCAGGATTTAAAATCAAAGCCCTGAAGATGACTCACCTTACTGAGGACAGTGCCAGAGGTTTCTATGAAATTCATCAACATCAGCCCTGGTTTCCGGAACTGCTGAAATATATGACCTCCGGTCCCTGTGTTCCCATTGCCCTTGAAAAGGAAAATGCGGTAAGTGATTTCAGGAAACTGATTGGTGCAACCGATCCAACTAAAGCTGATGAGGGTACAATCAGAAAGTTATATGCAAAGGATAAAACTGAAAATATAATACATGGCTCTGACTCAGATGAAAATGCAGCTAAAGAAATATTACATTTCTTTTCCAGAAAGGAATTGCTGGAAAACTATAATGCATAATTAAATTGATGACTCTTAAACGCTGGAATAAATTAAGCCAGAAGACTGTAATGAGGAATGATCATTGGAGTTACAATCTTGATGAGTTTGAGATCGAGAATGGAATAAAAGGAGAATATCATTATGTTCACACTCTCGGATCAACAATGGTTATTCCTATAACAGTTGAAAATAAATTTTTGTTGGTAAATCAATACCGCTACCTTAATCAAAAAGAAAGTCTGGAGTTCCCATGCGGTTCAGTTGAACCGGGATTATCTGAAGAAGAGAATGCTCTAAAGGAATTAAGAGAAGAATCAGGTTACTCCGCCGGACAATTAGTGCGCATAGGTGAGTTCTCTCCCTACACCGGTGCAAGTGATGAAATGTGCAGGGTATTTGCAGGTATTGATCTTTATAAGTCTCCCCTTCCCGGTGATGATACAGAAGAATTCGTTATTGTTGAAAAATCTTTCAATGAAATTGAAGATCTCATCGGTAGAAACCTGATCTGGGATGGTTTAACTCTTTCCTCATGGCTGCTGGCTCAGACATTCATAAAAAAACATCTTAATAAATCATGAAAACACTAGTATTATTTGTAATTCTGTTATCCTCAGTTTTTGCCCAATCAGTAAATGTTCTAACAGGAGCTGATCTTTTATTTTCGGATCACTTCGATCTGGTTAAAGGTAAAAGACTGGGAGTTGTAACCAATCATTCAGCGTTGTTAATCAATAAGGTTCACCTGATTGACTCTCTTTTTAATTCTAAAGATGTGAAGCTTACTGCTTTATTCGGGCCGGAACATGGAATCCGTGGTGACGCTCCTGATGGTAACACCATTAAACATGGTAAAGATGCTAAAACCGGAATTCCTGTATATTCCTTATACGGTGAGATAAGAAAACCTACAGAGGAAATGCTAAAGGATATTGACATTCTTATCTTCGATATACAGGATGTTGGTGCACGTTTTTATACTTATATCTCCACCCTTTTTTATACTCTTCAGGCTGCTGCTGAGAATAATATTCCCGTAATTGTACTGGACAGGCCAAATCCGATAACAGGCAATAAAATTGATGGACCTATACGTAAAGATGAACTTACTTCATTTGTCGGCATTGCCCCTATTCCAATTATGCATGGTCTGACCATTGGCGAACTGGCAATTATGTTTAATGAATCCGGCCTTCTTGGAAAAAATCTCAAAGCTGAACTCAAAACAGTTAATATGAAGAACTGGAAGCGCAGTTACTACTTCGATATTTTAAATCTTAACTGGGTGAAACCTTCTCCAAATATTCCTGATGTTGAAACTACTATCGTATACCCCGGCACTTGTTTGATCGAAGGAACCAATGTTTCAGAAGGACGAGGTACACAGTCTCCTTTTCTAACCATTGGTGCTCCTTATATCAATTCTGAACAACTTATCGCAGAATTGAACAAAATGGGAATTGATGGTGTTACACTAGCTCCGGTTGAATTTACTCCTGTTGACATAAAAAATATGGCATCAAAACCTAAATATGAAGGTGTTTTATGCCATGGAATAAATATCAAAGTTGTTAACCGCGAAAAATTCGAACCAGTAAAATTTGGAGTTAAACTCGTTTCTGCAATTCACAGTTTATTCCCGCAGGAATTTAAGTTCTCAGATTCACGTTTTGACCGCCTTAGCGGAGATAAGAAGATCAGGGAAAGCATTCTTGCTGAAAGAGCTCCCGCAGATATAATATCTGATTGGCAGACCGAACTTGCTAATTTTATTGAAAATAGAAAACAATATTTACTTTATTAAAAAGAGAATAAGATGAAACAATTCCTGATTGTAGTATTACTTTTTGCTTTTATTGCCGGATGTAGTGAGAAAAAAGAACCAGATGAAAAGAATGTCTCACAAAATCCGGATACTACCGGAGTACTAAAAACTGAAAAAGATAATAATCCACCTAAAGAAGTAACATTAAATTACCAGTTAGCCAAAGATGATCATATTATTTACAGGCTGACTACGATGTCAAAATCATCTCAGACATTAGTTTCTGATACTACCCTTAAACAGGTAATTACGCAAAATCTTACATATACATTTAATATGGATGTTGTGGATGTTGATTCAGATAAACTAATGGATATTAAGGCAACGGTTACTAACGTTGTTCTTGATGCTGATGCTAACGGACAGAAATTTAATTACCGTTCAGGACAAAAATTGGATTCTCTTCAGAGAATGAGATTTATGGAGTATGAGGCGATACTTAATAATCCATTCTATTTCAGACTGGATCCTAAAGGTGAGATTACCGAGATCTACCGTGTAGATAAAATAATCAACAAATTCCTTGAGCTTCAGAATCTGCAGGATTCAGCAACAACAGAAATCAGAAAACAGCTGCAATTTAATATCACTGACGTAGCTCTTAAACCATTACTTGTGCAGATATTCAGAACACTTCCAAAGCACACAGTAGCAAAAGATTCTTCCTGGACAAATAAATACAAATCCCAGCTTGCTGTATTCGAAATTGAAAACACTGCGAAGTATAAAATAGCTGATTTTGAAAAGGATGATGTAAGCAGATATGCTGTTATAAATGCCGGGCTGGATATAAAAGCTTCCGGGAAGAATAAGGTAAGTGAAAGAGGCGTTAACTATGATTTCAAAAATCCTCAGGCGCAGGCTAGCGGCAAAATATATTTTAACCTGAACCGCGGACTTGTAGAAAAGTCAAAAACGAGTACGAAGTTAATTATGTCTATGTCAATGAATATGCCACAGACACCTAAGGGTCCAATGAATGCCAGACGTGATGATGTTATTGAAAGCACAAATATTGTCGAACTGCTTTAATAAATGTTTCGATTGTGACAATGTAATACATTGTCGTAGAGTCGCGGCTTGCCGCGACTGGGTCTCACAATAGACGAATTTGCGGTTAACTTAACTCGAAGCCACAATTCTAAATTCCCACTCCGGATATAAGTATTTGTTTATTTACATTATGTGTAGCCCAGACGGGGCAAGCCCGTCTCTACGAAAGTTTCTAATTGTAGAGATGTAATACAAAAGTTGTAGAGGCGCCGCTTGCGGCGACTGGGTCTCACAATAGACGAATTTGCGGTTAACTCAACTCGAAGCCACAATTCAACATTCCGACTTCGGATTAACATATACATTTTTTACATTTTGTGCAACCCAGCAGGGGCAAGTCCTGTTTTATAGCCCCGGAGACTATAGCATTATACTAATTCTCTCCCAGTATTCTTAGAACCGGATATACATTATATTTCTCATCATAATATTCCGACCGCTCATAAAAGAAATTCAGCCTTGCATTCTCGTTATTTCTAAAGTTTTCATCACTCTCTAATTTCTTTAAGAACTCGTTTTTCAGAGAAGGATTGTTATCCGCCATCTCTCTTGCGATTGGCTCCATTGAATAATCTTCAAAATATTCCTTTTGCTCAAAGATGGTGTTGAACAATCCCCATTTAAGAAATGAATCCAGCGATTTCGCTTCAAACAGAGCTCCAATTAACCTAACGGTTCTCTGATTCGTTGAGATCAAACAATCACCCTCATTAGCTATAACAGTGTCTGTGTATTTAATAATTTCATATTCGGGCTGGAGCCTCCCCTCATATGGTTTTGCAGCAAATTTAACATTAGTGAATTTAGTTTTTTCTACTATGAACTTTGTCGGTTTTTCCAGCCTGCTGTATTTAATTCCATGCAGCTCCACTTTATTTATTACTTCCCTCCATTCCGCGGGAATTAAATAATTTTCAGCAAGATAAACTGAGTCAGCCACATACATCCTGTTATAGTAAGGAATTTCCATAGTGTATTTTTCATCAGAATACCTTATTATTTTTTTACCGGTAATCCAGCTTGAATCATAAACTTCTCTGAAACCTTTATAATTAAACATAGTGGGATTAGTTCCGGTATTTCTCACTATCAGCGGAAGAGCTTTTTTATTAATTACAAAATTACTTATTGAGTTTTTATCAGCTTGCTCATTTATTTTTTTTATTTCCCTGAAATGTTTGCTGCAATATTCCAGCACTGCACTGATACAGGATTTTGTTGAATATACCCGGTCTTTATAATGTTTCAGCATATGCGTTTCTATAAGAAGGGATGGTCTGTTTTGGATTGCAGCATAACCGTTTGATAACCTGGGCATAGCTGCCCAATCGGAAATACCATTTGAAACTTTATTGTCTTTAAAGCTTACATAAGGACAAACCAGAAATCCATCCTTCTCCACATAACTCTCAAAATACGGGATGAACTCCTTTTTCAGGTAGGCACCTGTATGAAGATCTATGTTCTGCGAATGTTCAACTGAATAAGTTACTGTATACTGATAATCCGCGCCGTCAGTTGTATGAGAGTCGATAAAGAAATCAGGCAGCCATGCATTATATAATTTAAGAAATGCCTGCATCTCGGGAGCATCTGCTTTCATAAAATCCCGGTTCAGATTAAGGTTTTGTGCTGTGGTTCTCCAGCCCATCTCAACCGGGCCATTCTGGTTAATTCTGTTATATGGACTAATTCTTTCATGCCCGTCTGCGTTAATTACGGGGATTACGAGAAATATATTATTATCCAGCAGTGCTTCTTTTTCTTTGGTAACCAGCATCTCACGCAAAAGGATCATACAGGCATCCTTTCCTTCAATTTCCCCTGCATGAATTCCATTCTGTACCAGTACAATTGCTTTGCCGCTCTTATGAGCAAGCTCAGCAGTGAATTCTTTTCCCTTTGTTATTATTATACAATAAAGTGCTCTACCCTGTGGAGTTTCACCAATCGTGATGATTTTTACGAATGGAGAATATTTCTCAAACTGCCGGAAATATTCAAGACTTTCATTGTAATTCGGGGTACCGGTGCCGCCGGATTTTTCGAAATAAGTAAGCCATTCACCGGGAGAGTTTTGCTGTGCACGCAGTGCGAAGGATATTATAAAGAAAAGAATAAATAGACGAACCATTTTTGCCTCTGTAAATTGAATCACTGCAAAAATAGAGCTATATGATGAGAATTAAAACTATATTTTAATCTTTATCTTTCCCGAGCAGCCTATATAATCCATAGCCCAATAATGATAAACCTATTATCCCGCCAGTGGTTTTTATAACTTTTGAATTAGCAAGGTTCTCTAAATTTATACCACCCCCGCGTTGCTTCATTTCCTTATCATTATAAACTGCGCTCATAAATTCAACTCTGTCTTTCAGAGATTTGAAAGCAATAGTAAGACTCACTCCGTCGCTTACCGGCATGAATTTTATTGCACATTTTTCCTTATCATGCTCATCAAGATCATCAATATTTTCAAATTCCCATTTACCATTAAATATGGAATAATTAACTACACTTCTTTTTTCGCGGGTGTGAAGCGGATCGTTAAAAACCATTATCTTCTTACCCTGCTCATCATAAATCACCTGTGGTTTAAGATCAACTGCCTCGGGATTAGTTGGATTCTCTGAAGTCACTGTTTTTTTTAAGGATTCCGCCTCTTCGGCTTTTTTCTTAAGTATGTCACGGCTCTTTGCCACTTTAAATCTCCGGTTATTCTAAAAATGTGCGCTTAATATAGTATAATGGTTACTTCGTATTCAAGCAATCGATTTATCTGAACTAATATAATAAAGTATAATTTGAAATGTGTGATTAACGTCTATTTTAACGCTGCTTTGGTTTTATCACCAAGGAAGAAAATATTTGTATCTCCGTGGGACGCAAAAAAAGGAACATGCTTCTTGAATTTATTTACCCACTCCGATTTAGTTAATTCATTTGTATTCTGGCTGAATTCACTTATCAGTTTATCTATATTCCAGTTGTAGTTATTAGGTATTCTGGCCTTATATATTTTTTCATGTCTGGTTGAATCAACTCCTTCTTCTGCAGTAAGGATCTCTTCAAAAAGTTTTTCGCCCTCCCTTATACCTGTAAATACAATTTTTATATCTTTATTGGGTATAAGATTACTGAGTAAAATAAGTTCTTTTGCGAGATCAATAATTTTGACTGGTTCACCCATATCCAGAACAAAAACATCTCCGTTCTTTCCTGTTGCCGCAGCCTGTAAAACCAGAGCAACCGATTCAGAGGTTGTCATGAAATATCTTTTCATATCGGGATGAGTGATTGTAATCGGACCACCTTTTTTAATCTGATCAAGGAAAATAGGCAATACACTTCCCCTGCTCCCGATAACATTACCAAACCGAACGGCAACAAAATGAGAATTACTGTTATAACCCGTATTTGTAACAATCATTTCAGCAATTCTTTTTGTAACTCCCATTATACTTGAAGGGTTTACGGCTTTGTCTGTTGATATAAGAACAAAATGGGTGCATCCATAAAGAACTGCGGCTGTTGAGAGATTGTAGGTTCCCAGAATATTTACACGAACCCCTTCTTCAGGGAATTTTTCCATAACCGGTACGTGCTTATAAGCCGCAGCGTGGAAGACTACGTCCGGCCTGAATTCTTCAAATATCCTGTTTACTTTCTCTTTATTCGAAATATCGCAGAGGAACATACATATTTTAGTTTCAGGCGAGCAGTAATTTAATTCCTGTTCCAGCCCGGCAAGATCACTCTCATTAATATCGAGTATACCCACTACTGTGGGATGATAAAATAAAACCTGCTTTGCAATTTCCGATCCTATAGAACCCGCTGCCCCGGTTATTAATATCTTTTTCCCTTTTAGATATCCGCTTATCTCTTTTGTATTAATTGATACTGCCTGACGGCCGATCAGATCACATACATCAATATCCTTAATGTCCCGGACCCCAACCTGTATCAGATTAGAGGTGTCGTTGATAGTTGAAACAACCTTAACATCATAAATACTGTTTTCACGTGCGATCTTAAATATCTTTTTATTAAAAGTACCGTCAGCTGACAGAAGTGCTATTACAACACACTCAACATTATACTGCCTGATTACAAGCGGAAGGTCTTCCGTTGTACCCAGAACTTTAATGCCCTGCACGTAAATATTTTGCTTCAGGGGATCATCATCAAGAAAACCAACAGGCAGTAATTCCCTGTTCTGATTTCTGTTTATATCCCTGATAAGCTGCTCACCGGTACTGCCGGCACCTACAATTATGGTTCTCTTAAGAGTTGATTTCCCAATGTTGACTCTCATTACTTCAAGGTACATCCTTTTTGAGATCTTAATACCAGCAGACAGGAAAATGCTCAATATAAGATCTACAAGAAGCACACTTTTTGGAAAACCAACAAAGAAGGAGATATTTAATCCATAGATGATAATGAATAAAATGCCGTTGCTTAATAGACATGCCCTTGCAATATTAGCCAGGTCGTGTAAAGAAATGAACCTCCAGGTTATGTCATATAACTTATAATAGAAATAGACAATGAGTTTTACTATAATAAATGTAAAGAGAATGGGCAGAATACTGTAAGCGTGGCTTTCAGGTGAGTTGAATTCAAATCTTATTTCAAACGCAAGCAGTAATGCAGCAGTAAATGAGACAACATCGAAAAATATAAAAGTGAGCTTTCTTTTCAGGTTCGAAGGAATAAGAATCTTCGTCCACATTTTTTTCATTTAACTAATACTTTAACTGTTGCATAAATAATTTTCAAATCCGTAACAAAACTCATTTCATCCATATATTTATGATATAACTTGATCTTCTGCGGCATAATTAAGCTCTTATATTGATCCTCTGCATTCGGAACAAGCTTTAATAATGAGGATTCATTATGGTAGTGTATTGATGCGTAATCTGATATTCCGGGTTTAATCTTCAGAATAACTGAGTAATCATTTTTATAGGCATCCGCATATTTTTTTACTTCCGGACGAGGTCCTACAATACTCATCTCCCCTTTAATTACATTTATAAACTGCGGTAATTCATCTAATTTATATTTCCTCAATATTCTGCCGACAGGAGTTACACGACTGTCGTTCTCTACGGAAATCTGAGGACCCAGATCCTCGGCATCCTTTACCATAGTCCGGAATTTATAAATGTAAAAGGGTTTCCAATTGCGTCCAACCCTCTCCTGGGTAAATAAAATAGGAGTACCCGCAGTAATCAGAAGTAAAACACTAATAATTATAAGTAGAGGTGATAAAACGAGCAGAGCAATTAGTGAAATTATTATATCAAGGATCCTTTTAAATACCTTATACATCTCTGAACATCTAAATTTTGGTTTCAATTTGCTAAAAATATATCAATATCCCAACATTTTTTTTATCGGTAATATTTTTTCTTTATCATCTTCGGTGTTTAGTTAAAATAGCGCTGATTTTCCCGCTTACCATTCCAATTTGCCTGTCAGTCATTCCCGGCCATATGGGTAAAGAAACCAGTCTGGGATAAGCAGATTCTGAATTCGGGAATTTGCGAATGTCGGGCTGGAAAGCTTGTTTATAAAAAGGATGTCTGTATAATGGAATAAAGTGTACACTTGAGGCTATTCCGCTTTTTTTTAGTTCATCAATAAATTCTGTTCTGTTGATATTAAGCATCTCCAGATTCAATTGTATCTGATATAAATGCCAGGATGACTGCCTGTCTTCTTTCTTTTCAGGCAACTTCAGCATCTCATTGCCTGAAAAACAATGATTATATTTCTCAGCAATAGACTTTCTCATCTCCCAAAGCATTTCAACCTTTTTTAATTGCTGCAAACCTAATGCCGCCTGAATATCTGTAAAATTGTATTTATATCCTGGTGAGATAACTTCATAGAACCATGAACCTTCAGCTGTATATCTGTTCCACGGATCCCTGCTTATACCATGCAAACGCATAACTGTACATCTGTCAGCTATTTCTTCATCTTCGGTACAGATCATTCCACCTTCACCTGTGGCAAGCGTCTTGGTAACATAAAAACTGAAGCAGGTTACATCACCAATGGTACCGATCATTTTGTTTTTATAAATCGCAGGTAAAGCATGGGCAGCATCTTCGATAACTTTAATATTATGAGTTTTTGCAATCTCCATAATTTCATCCATATCACATGGCATTCCACCATAATGAACCGGAATTATTGCTTTTGTTTTCGGATTAATTGCTTTTTCAATTTCTGAAGGAAGGATATTTAATGAATCAGGATCAACATCCACAATAACAGGTTTTGCGCCAAAATAACAGACAATCTCAGCTGTAGCTGTGAAAGTTATTGAGGGAACAATAACTTCATCCCCCTGCTTCAATCCCAATGCTTCCAGTGATAAATGAGACGCCGCTGTCCATGAATTAACTACAACCGATCTTTTCGAACCAATGTATTTATTGAATTCTTCTTCAAATCTTTTGCTCTTTGGTCCTGTAGTCCACCACCCGGATTTTACAGTATCAACAACTTCGTTGATCTCATCTTCCGTAATATAAGGTCTGTGGAAATTTATAAATTCATCTTTCATCTTTGGATTCCGCTTTTGTAGTTTTTTGATACATAAAGAGCATAATTATAAACATTAACCAGAATGGAAGATCTCTTGTAATCCATCCATGAGTCATGATCCCTGTCGATTCGAAAAATGCTCTGATCAGAAGACCAATTCCAATACTTTGAATGGTAGTCAATATTATAAAATATTCAGGATCTCTTGTTTTGAAATATTGTGCTGCTGTTTTTGCATATCTGAAGAAAATGACGAATAACCAAATGGATGTTATAAGTCCTAACAATCCCAGGTCTGCAGTCCTGAATAAAAAGAAATTATGAGCTGTGCCGCTTCTGGCCATATCCATCTGATGTTCAAAGAAGCTGCCAAGAGAAACCGGCAGGTATTTATATATATATTCCTCAAACACTCCGGGTCCCACCCCAAAGACAGGATTATTTGTTATTATATCAAAAGCTATCGACCAGAAATAAGTTCTGGTATTCGAAAATACTCTATCTGCTCTGATGTAGAACAAAAAATATTCCTGCACAAAAGGAAAAAGAAAAACAATAAGACAAACTGCCAATATACCGCTGAGTATCTTTACCAGCAATTTTCGTTTAAATATGTATAACATATATGCCAGGCTGATAAGTACAGCAATGATGGATGCTCTGGAATTTGTTATTATCAGACAAAACAGCATGAATAAAGATAGACCAGAGAATACTAGTTTTTTTGCTGTACTATCTGAAATTTTCCCGTTGAAGAAAAATGAGAACAGCAAAGGTAACGCAATTACAAGAAATAATCCTACAGCATTTGGATTATTATATAATCCGCTGAATCTTATGGCATCCATTGATTCCAGATAATAAACACCAATACCTTTGGTAAATAGCTGGTACATGATACCTATACCAAGTATTACTGAAATCAGGACTATGGTATAGATTACCAAATAATAATCCTGTTTTGCCTTCAGAAAAGAATAATAGATGAAGCATATAAGAAAAAAAAGAACCTGCCTGATAAAGGCTGCGATACTGATTGTAAAGAAATCAGATTGAATTGAAGAAAACAAAAATGAAATAAATACTGTAACAATAAACAGTTTGAAACCACGTGGAAGAGTTTCCAGAGTTTCAATATTTATGCCTTCATAGTAAATAAAAATAAATGCAAGCAGACCTAAGTTAAAAATATTTATTATACTCCGCAGTTCTTCATTCAGATCACTCGTTACCAGAAAGTACGTAATTATCGTAAAAACAATAACAACATTCCTGATTCCAAACCGTAGGGAAACGAATACAGCTAAAATTATTGCCGGCAGCACATAGATATTAAAAAGAAATACAGCGGCAGTAATGGCGGCCAGTATGGATAATATTATAATTTTCTTCAAGTCCAGCAGCTGAACTAACATTCAGAATCCTTCAGAAAATAATCATTGATCATAATATCATTCAATTAGATATGCAATTCTTTATCGTTAATTCGTGTGTCTTTGGATAACAATCCTTTTATAAAACCAAGCCCGTATGAAGTGTGAAGTATTGAAATTGAATAAATAAATAGAAAACCTGTTTTAAAACCGCTTTTAAAGATTACCGGGACTGAAATCATAAGCAATGAAACTATATAGAGTATCGGAATCAGCAAAGAAAGATATAACTGCTGTTGTCCAAGAAATAATCCGGTTAATCCTGATAAAAATATTCCTGTAATAAATAATGCAGGCACTACCTGACGAACTGAAATAGGTATTTTATGCTTGAACAATACTGCGACACGCCAGAATCCATACTCAAAATATTGTCTGAATAATTTATTTGGAGTTTCCCTCACATAATATATACAGTTATTCTTTGGAGTAATATATACTTTCAGATTTTTCCGCCTTAATCTGAAATTGAATTCATCATCCTGGTTCCTAAGCAGTCTCTCATCGAACAACCCTACCTCTTCAAATACTTCCCTTCTATAAACAGGGAAAGCAGCACCTTCTGCAAATCCTTCATAAGTGGGGTAACGGTGTTTTGCATTTCCGATCCCGAATGGATGCGACATTGCCAGTGCTGTTGCATTGCCGAAAGTGGTTATTCCTCTGCTTATATATGGACATCCGGTGCATACAATATCATCTCTTGATTCCAACACATCAATACAGTTCTTTAAGTAATCAGAACCATATACTGTATGCGCATCAAGTATTGCTATATATTTGCCAATGGATTTTTTAACCCCCAGATTTCTTGCTACCGGAGTTTTGCCGGTAACATTATCAATTATTGTGAAATTATTATAGCGCTTGGCAACTTTACAAAGTATATCCCTGGTTCCATCAGTACTCATTCCATCTATAACAAATATTTCGATCTGATCATTTGGAATCTTTTGATTAATAATGGATAACAAACTTTCTTCAATAGTCCTGGATTCATTATAACAAGGAACAACAACCGAAATCAGTTTATCACTCATGCTATTGACTTCTCCGGAACGTGTTTTTCCAGGAATGGTAACAACTGGGTGTATACCTCCTTATCTGATAATGTTTTCATGCATTCAAAGTTGTGGCAGCCCTTTCTGCCGGCATTTGTAAAGCAGTATTGATGGTTTTCTGTTGGAGTACAATGTATAATTTTTCTCACAAAAGCATGGTTTTTCCCAAATGGAATACTGTAAACCGGATTAGTAGGACCATAAATTGTAAAAGTTGCTTTTCCGCATAGACTGGCAATATACAATGGGCCGGAATCATTACTTACGAAAACCGAACACTTGCTGATTTTATTAAATAAATCCTTTATTGAAGTTGTCTGAATTAAAGGAATTTTACTATCTTCTATCTGCATAAGAGTTTTATCTGAAAGAGAACCCTGTGGTACTATAATCGAACATACATATTTTGTGTTTAGTGAATTTGCCAGCGATATAAATTTTTCCAGGCCCCACTCCTTTGCAGCCCAGCCGGCAAAAGGATGAATTAAGATTCCGCCTGAACTTTCATGACTGTGTTTAAATTCATATTCACGGATATAGTTGTTTTCATCCAGATCCAATACATCATAAAATGAATCCATCAGGTGAGGAGTTTTTTTTACAGGTAAGTACCTGTCGTATAACGAACTGAATTCTCTTTTGTTGAAACCAAACGTCATATCTGCCCTGTACCAGAAAATCAGTGTTGCTGATAAGACTGAACCTGTAAAATCATAAATTAGCTTAGGACTAATCCTGTAAATCATTTTAATCAGCTTAGTTCCTGCAATTCGTCCCTGAATAAAATCACTTCTTGTAATAATTTCATATTCAACATCCGGGAAAACGTATTCATATATTTCTCTGCTCTCAGGAAAGCAGATGATCACAAGATTCTCTTTATATCTCTTAACCAGAGCTTTCATCGCCGGAATGGAATGGACAGTATCGCCAAGTTTATGCAGGGATATTACTGCTGTTTTTGAACTATAACTGGCTTTCCGAAAAATCAAAAGCCGGAGTATTTTTATAACTACATTTAACAGAGGTAACCTATTTCTATTCTAAGTGACAAAAATAGTTAAATTTATGGAAATATTATGATCCATTTATTAGTGAATAAGTTTATATTTCCATAACATTTTTCAGATACTATCAAACTGATATGAATATTTGCATTATTGGGAGCAGCATACCACCAGACACGGGTGGAGTTCAGGTCTATACTTACGAACTGGCATCCAGCTTAGCAAAAGCAGGAAATAATGTTTACTTATTCGGATACCGGACAAAGAAAAACTATTTATCTTACGAAGAGAAAGATGGAATTAAAATAGTTCGTATTTCAAACATTCCCGGCATAGGCAACAAGCTTTATTTTTTAACTGCTTATTTAAGTATTAAGCAGTTACATAAGAAGGTACATTTTGATATTATACATGCTCAGTCTGCCCTTCCATCAGGTCTTATTGCTTTATTTATGAAAGAAAAATTCGGTATACCTTATATTTTAACTTCTCACGGATTCGACATTATTGTGAGAAGTAAACAAATCTTCTTAAGATCTCTTATCAGAAAAGCGTTATTAAATGCATATAGAGTTATTGGGGTCAGCAATGAAATGCGGGATCTTTCAATTAAGGCAGGAGCTGAAAAGAGCCGTACTTTGTCTTTACCGAATGCAGTTGATACAGATCTCTTTGCTCCGGCGGAATTTAATAACCGAAGTTCACTAGGTTTACCAGGGGATTCTTTAGTGATACTTGCATTACGGCGTTTAGTCCCTAAGACAGGTATACAATATTTAATCAGGATCGCCCCTTCATTAATTCGCAAATATCCAAAAGTTCACTTTTTGATAATTGGAAACGGTCCTCTCCAGCAGGAATTTATATCAACTGTTGCCGGTCAGGGATTATCAGCAAACTTCAGCTTTTTGGGTGATATACCCAATCACGAAATTCCAGCATATATAAATGTTTCTGATATAAGCGTTTTTCCTTCTTTAGCTGAAGCCACCAGCATAGCCTGCCTGGAAGTAATGTCCTGTGCAAAAGCTGTTGTTGCAAGTAATGTTGGCGGGTTGCCGGAGATTATTAAAGATCGCCAGACAGGATTGCTGGTTGATTTTGAGCGAACAGATTCCACATATGAAGATTATGGATTATCTGATAATGTAATTAACAATTTAGAACAGGCAATTTCTGATTTATTAAATGATAAAAAATTGCGTGTTACCTTAGGAAACAATGCGCGGCAATATATCATCAACAACTTTTCCTGGAAATTATATTGCAGCAACCTCCTTCATATCTACAACCAGGCTTTATTAAAGTGATACTATTGCAATTACCCCACTATAACCATTTATAACTTGAATTTAAAGTAAGTTATTTTATCTTTTTCTCTGTAAACCCTTTCAAGAGAATATTAAGAATAACCAGGAGGAACTATGTTTAAGAAGTTTTACTCTAAATTTGTGATTCTAAGTATATTCTTTCTTTCCGCGGCATCTCTTCACGCCCAAAACACAGGAGTTATTCAGGGAACAGTTACTGATGAAGATGGTAACCCTATTCCGTTTGCTAATATACTTATATTAAATACTACATCAGGGGCATCTTCTGGTCCTGAAGGAAATTACGTGATCAGAAATGCACCTGCGGGCACTCATAATCTTCGGGCAAGTACTGTGGGATACAGAACAGTTACTCAATCAGTAACGGTAACTGCCGGTCAAACCACTACACAGAATTTCACGCTTGCTACTGATGTCCTCAATCTTGAGGGCGTAATAGTTACCGGATCTATTACTCCCAGGGCAAAAATTGAGTCTCCGCTGGCGATCAGCACTTTAAGTCCTAGAGAACTTGAGCGTGCTAATCCAAGGAGCACAACTGAGGTTCTGAGATATGTACCGGGCTTCACCAGAGTTGAGTCATCTGGCGGTGAAGTTAATCAGAATATCTCAATGCGCGGTATCATGGGTGTTGAGTATGTAATGTTTATGGAAAATGAAATGCCTGTATTTCCCACAATGCATACTTTTTTTATGAACGCGGATAACCTGTTCAGGGTAGATGAGAATGTTAGTAATATGGAAGTTATCAGAGGAGGAAGCTCCGCACTCTTCGGATCAAATACGCCTGGCGCAATAGTTAATATAATTGATAAAACCGGCGGTCCTGAGTTTGGAGGTTCTTTAAGAGGTCAGGCAGGAACTGAGACATATGCCAGGTATGACTTCAATTTGAATGGACCTATAGGTGAAGGCTGGAGATTTAATTTCGGCGGCTTTTACAGGTATGATCGCGGTGTCAGGGATCCTGGATTTCCCGGAATAGCAGGTGGACAGATTAAAGCCAATATTACCCGTTTGCTCGAAAACGGTTATGTCAGAGCACATGTTAAATTTCTAAATGACCGCAACCAGTTTATTCTGCCCCTCCCATTCCAGAATCCTGATGATCCGGAATACGTTGCCGGCTTTTCTGAATATGGAGCAATGAATACTATAGAAGGAAATAATATCAGCGTTCCTCTGCCTAACGGCGATTTTCAGCCTCTTCCATTACAAAATGGTTTGAGAACTCAGGCCTACTGGTTGACTGCAGAAATTTCTCTTGATTTCCCGGGAGGATGGAATCTAAAAAATACTGCCCAGACTATGCAAAATGCACAGGAATGGAATGCAATCCTTCCGTTTAATCTTCTGACAACTCAGGATTTCATTGCTGATAGAATTAGTGCTTTAGGACTGCCGGCAGGAACAACCGGACAGCTCCTCTATACTAATCATTTTGATGAGGACGGTAATAAACTTCCCTATAGTACAGAAAATAATCTTGTCACCCCCGGAGGTCAGTGGCATATCGAAAAACCTATAAGCGCATTTCACAATCAACTTCAAATCAGGAAATCCGTAGGTAAACATAATTTTTCAGCCGGAGTATATTTCGCCAACTATTCACAGACAAACCGCTGGTTCTTTACAGATATTTTAACAGACGTAAGGGATAATCCAAGGTTCCTTGATCTGGTTTTAACTACTCCATCTGATACAATTGAGTATACAAAAAATGGTTTCAGCAGATTTCTATCTAATTATGTAGATGGAGAAGGTACTACTACAGTTATTTCTCCTGTAATAGGTGCTGAACTTCAACTGACAGATCAATTGAGAGTAGATCTTGGTTTCAGATATGAATGGAATGAATTTTTCCAGTCTTCTGCAAATACTTCAAATGTTGATCTCGATGGCGATACAACCACTACATATGATATCGAACCATGGAAGAATGGATCATACAGACACTTTACCAGGGAAATTGGTGATTGGGCAGGTTCATTAGGTATTAACTTCAAATTATCTGATAATCTTGCTGTATTTGCATTAGGCAGCAGAGCTTACAAAATGCCCGCACTAGATGAATTCCTGAATGCAGGAGCTCAGAGACAAATAGAATTATTTGAAGCACGCGAATCCAGAATGGTAGAAGCAGGTGTCAAATATTCAGGAGGAATGTTTGCCACTACAATTAATGGGTTCTGGGGACAAATACTTAACAACATCGGCCAGGGACTTGAAGTAGATCCCGTTACCGGTGAATCCTTCTGGGCTGTAGATGCATTCCCTGATAGCAGAGTAAAGGGCGCTGAAATTGAACTTGCTGTTAATCCTTTTCAGAGTATGAATGTTCTGGGAATATTAACACTTGTTGACCCGGAAACAGTAACCCCCGGCGGTTCTGCTTTAACTGCGGGCGGCATACCCGGACTTGTAAGTAATGTGCTGGTGAATTACGGAGGCGAATCAGGTCTTGGATTTAAATTAGACTGGCACTATGTAGGGAATAGAGATATCATAGATGCGCAATACGATACCGAAACAGAAACATATACAAGATATGACGATGTTGGTGATCTGTTATCTTATCATTACATGAATATTGGTGCGCAATTTGCTTTTCCCGGTCAGTCTATAGTAATCCTAGCGGATTTGCTTAATGTATATCAGTCAAAGGGACTGGAAGAAGGCAACCCTAGGTTGATTGCCACCGGTGGTAATCCGATATTTCTTGCGAGACCAATTCTTCCAAGAAGATTCATGCTTTCGCTAAGATACCAGTTTTAAGGAAGATAGATATGTTATACGACCGCATTCTGAAGGATGGAAGATTATTATCTTCCATCCTTCTCTTTTACTGTACATTAACCATTGTAATTAAAGCCCAGGATAATACGTTTATTCTATCAACCAATAAATTGCAGCCGTATTATCCTGCCTATATCGGTAATGGTCATTTCAGTATGTCCACATCACAATTCGGAATACTTGAATCAGAATCTTATATGATAAAAGTATATGACCATGGCAAAGATGATATCCCCAGGATTGCAAACCTGCCATCATGGAATGAAGTAAATTATTATAACGGCACAAAATGGTTCGATTACAGTGACTCAGCGGAAATAAATAATTATTCTCAGGTCCTGGATATGTTTAACGGCGTTCTCAAAACAGAATATGACTGGACTAACAATAATAAAAAGACTCACATTGAGAGTGATATATTTATTTCTATGAATGATAAAAACCTGGCTGTGATCAGAATGCTGCTCACTCCTGATTTTGAAGGAGTAGTCAGAGTTTCATTTCCCATCAGTCAGCGTGAGCGTCCTCAAAGAAAGGCATACGCCAGACTGGAGAAAATCGATCCTAATCCTCCCGGTACATGGCCTGCTGAATGGTACCCGGGCTTTACAGAAGTTACTCAAACACAAACAAGTAATGATGACCGGGGAGGAAGGATTACTGTCGACGCACAAACCGATGGTAGAAAAACACGGGTTCAGATAATTGCTGATATATCTTTTTCCGGCTCTTTGAATAACCCAAAGATAACTACAGAAGATGGTGAAACTTCAGCAAATCTGGTAATTGAGTTTACAGCAGAGAAAGGAAAGACATACACCTTTTATAAAGGAATTCATTTAAGTTCCGAGAAAGAAAATGATTTTCCGCAATTGGATGTACCTGTACTGAATCTCAGCAATAATTATAACACTCTTCATAAACAGCATAAACAATCATGGAATAAATTATGGGCCACAGACATCCTGGTCCGGGGTGACGATAATTTACAAAAAATAATTCATTCAATGATATTTTACCTCCTGTGCAGTATTGATGAAAATACAGGATTCAGTATTCCCCCAATGGGACTTTCTTCAGCAGGATATTACGGACATATTTTCTGGGATGCTGATACATACATGTTTCCCCCGCTTTTATTTATGCATCCCGGAAGAGCAAGATCAATGATTGACTTCCGCTATAATACTCTTAGCGCTGCTAAAAAGAATGCCGCTAAAAATGATTACTCAGGAGCAATGTATCCCTGGGAAGCTGACGAGCTTGGAAACGAAACCACTCCCTATTTTGCATATCAGAATGCATTAAAGGAAAATCACATAGTAGGTGATGTCGCCTTTGCCCAGTGGCAGTACTACCTGGCCACCAAAGACAAACAATGGCTTGAAAAATATGGCTATCTGGTTATCAAAGAAACGGCAGATTTTTGGGTTAGCAGAGTACATTATAATAAAGAAAAAGATCAGTATGAAATCGGCAAAGTGGTATCGGTAAGTGAGAGCATAATAGATATTAGCAACGAGACATATACTAATTCTATTGCAAAAAAGAACCTTCAGATTGCTATTGAGGTTAGTGAGATGCTGAATAAAGATATAAATCCTAAATGGCGGGAAATAAGCGACAAGATTTTAATTCCTTACAACGAAGAAAAAGAATTTCATCCCACTTATGAAAGCGAACCGGATACAAGTAAGGGCAATGAGGGCTTCTGGACGAGTGTAGTACCCTTGTTAAGCTTTCCCCTTCAGATGGAGATGAGCGAGAATGCAAAGCGGAATAATTTTCTGCATGCGGTAACCGGACTTAAGGAAATAGGAGCAGGAGCGATGATGGGTGTAAATTTCCTTCCAATCATAGCTGCCGAGCTTGAGAATGATAGTCTGTTTAACCTTACACTTGATCTCACGTTAAAGGGTTATCTTAAACCCCCGTTTAACGTGCTCTCTGAAACCCACACTAACAGATCAATTAACTTCATCACCGGAGCCGGGGCATTCCTCCAGCAGGTAATTTTTGGGTATACAGGATTACGGTTAACTGAAAAGGGACTTGTTCAGAAGTTCCAGCCAATGCTCCCTAAGAATGTGAAATCGATCACATTAAAGAACTTTACAGTTGAGAATCAACAAGTCAATATTACAGTTGAAGGAAACACATTAAAAAAAGAGCGTGTATCTGAATAATATACGCCTTTTGATATCTGAATTCCTCTTTTTGAGAGGAATTCCAAACATATAAATAATACCTGGTCTCCTCTATTCCTACATGAGTGGCTTCAGGTTATAGGGCAATGTTGTCAAGTTAAGGTTTTCCATTCAAAAATAAAACCAGGTGATGGTTTATCTCTTTTGCCTGAAAGGAAATATATATCAGCCCCGGGTTGATGGCGCAAGCCATCTACCCGGGGTAAACGTTCCCACCCACAGTACGATCCTGAAGGGGTCGAATAATAATGCGAGTTGCTTAACTTGACAGCATTGGGTTATAGGGGCTTTGGAGGGAGTTTCCTCTGACTCATTAGATAACGTTAAGCCAATCCTCAAGACCGGATGTGTCATCTGAATTACCAAACCAACGGTCAATTAAAGATTGTTAAATACAGTGAAATTATTTCAATGCATTCTCAATATCTTCAACGAGATCTTCAATATCTTCAATACCAACTGAAAGTCTGACAAGACTATCCGTAATACCAAAAGTTTCACGTTTTTCCTTTGGCAGAGATGCATGGGTCATCGATGCAGGATGACATACCAGACTCTCTACACCCCCCAAACTTTCGGCAAGAGTAAATATTTTAAGTTTTTTAAGGAATGATTGAGTTAATTCTGAATCTCCCAACTCAATTGAAACCATACCCCCGAAACCTTTCATCTGCTTCTTAGCTAATTCGTGCTGGGGATGTTCTTTTAAACCGGGATAAAATACTTTTTTTACCTTATTCATCTTTGTTAAATGCTCAGCAAGCGCCACAGCATTTTGATTATGTCGTTCCATTCTTACGGCAAGTGTCTTAGTGGAACGCAATATAAGCCAGCAGTCAAATGGTGAAGGTACAGCGCCGACAGCATTCTGGATATATCTTATTCTTGTGTGTATTTCCTCTTTGTTAGTAATTACTATACCACCGATAATATCACTGTGCCCGTTTATATATTTTGTTGAGCTGTGAATTACAATATCGCAGCCCAGATCAAGAGGGTTCTGAAGATATGGACTCATAAAGGTGTTGTCAACAACGCTTATAAGTCCATGCTTCCTGCAAATTTCTGATGCTGCGCGAAGGTCAATTAGATTAAGCATTGGATTAGTTGGAGTTTCCATAAACACCATTTTAGTGTTACTCTTCTTTGCCTTCTCAATATTCTGTAGATCATTGAAATCCACCCAGGAAAACTCGAGTCCGTAATCTTTCATCACCAGTTCGAATAATCTGTAAGTGCCTCCGTAAACATTATCCGTAACAATTACATGATCTCCCGCTTTCAATAAACTCAATATTGAATGTTCAGCAGCAAGTCCTGAAGAAAACGCGATTGCATATTTCCCTTTTTCAAGTACAGCAATATTATTTTCTAGTGCCTGACGAGTGAAGTTGTGAGTCCGCCCATATTCAAATCCCTTATGTTTACCTAACTCTTCCTGCGCATAAGTTGAAGTTTGATAAATGGGGGTAATTACAGCCCCGGTTGCCGGATCAGGTATTTGTCCTGCGTGTATTGCATCCGTTGAAAAACCCATATTATTCCTTATTGTTTTATAATTATATTAAATATCACTCAATATTCATTATCAGAGGCAATTATTCACTTACATAGTAGTATACTCAATGACATCGTATCTGGTGATCAGGTCAACTATTTTTCCATATTCAGAGACCAGCACTGCTGTTGTTTTAGTAAGATGGTCTTTTACTGTAAAGAGATCAGTTCTTTCATCTAATATGGGAAAACAATCCGCCATAATCTCTTCAACATTCTTATCAAGCAGTTCAGGATTTTCTAAAATACGTGCCATGAATTTTGGTTCCCTGATGCTCCCGACCGGTATGCCATTATCAAGTACCGGCAGCTGTGAGAAATTATTCTCGTTTAGTATCTCGATTGCTTTCCTGATTTTATCTGCCGCGTTCACAAATATAAGTTCTTTAAATTTTCCGGATTTCTTTACTCTGGAAATATCTCCCAGGCAGTTTACTTCCTGTGCGAGTAACCGCTTTTCCCTTAGCCATTCAATGTTATGGAATTTCGATAAATATCTTTCACCTGTATCAGATACTACAAAAACAATCACTGCATTTTCATCCAGTTCTTTTGCAATTGTAAGCGCTGCGTGAACAGCAGTACCTGTACTGCCTCCGCAAAATAATCCTTCCATCCGGGATAATTTTCTTGCAGCGGAAAAGGATTCTTTATCACTAACATTTATAATTTCATCAATATATTCAAAGCGCACATTCTCAGGAATGCAATCCTGCCCAATGCCCTCAACAAGGTAGGGATTACCTTCAGTAATAATTCTGGTTTCTTTGTAGAACTTAAATATTGAACCGATGGGATCTGCTCCAATGATCTTTACTCCGGGATTCTTTTCTTTAAGATACTGACCAGTGCCGCTTATTGTTCCGCCTGTTCCAATTCCGGAAATGAAGTGTGTTATTTTGCCTTCTGTTTGCCGCCACAATTCCGGTCCTGTGGTTCTATAATGCACCTCCGGATTAGCCTTATTCGAATACTGATACATGAATAATGATCCGGAATTTTCATTCGCTATTTTCTTTGCCAATGTGACATAATAATCAGGATGGTCATGTTTCAGGGCATTAGATGTAACAACTACATCCGCCCCCAGCGCCTTAAGATAATTTATCTTTTCAGAGCTGACTTTATCAGTAACAACAAATACCGATTTATATCCTTTAACTGCTGCGGCAAGCGCTAATCCAATACCAGTATTACCGCTTGTAGCTTCCACTATTGTACCGCCCGGTTTTAATAATCCATTTCTTTCTGCATCCTCGATCATAGCAATTCCTATACGGTCCTTTACACTACCGCCGGGATTGAATGATTCCAACTTAGCAAATATCTGCGGTTTTAATCCCCTTGAAATCTTATGTAGTTTTACAAGAGGTGTATTCCCTATTAACTCCAGGATATTATTTTTATAATCCATTCTTATCTCCTCAATGTATTATAATAATTACAAACCGGGTAAAATAACAAATGAATAAAGATTATTTATTCAGGAATTTTAGGTTAGTGATTTTTAATCAGATTATAGAAGGCTGTAACCGCGCAGGAATTCCTCAGTGGACATTCGTTTTTTGCCTTCCGGCTGGAGTTCCAGAAGATTAAGGGATTTTTCTCTGCAGCCTATAATGGCTTCAGTTTTAGTTTGATATACTTCACCCGGTTCAAGCTGTTTATCAGAGATGGATGACTTAAATAGTTTTATATGTCTGCTGTTCCATTCAAAGTAGGCTCCCGGATATGGTGAAAGTCCACGTACCAGATTATGAATTTCTTCTGCAGGTCTTTCCCATATGATTCTTGCAGTTTCCCTTGTCACCTTAGGAGCAGGTGATGCCGAAGAATTGTCCTGAGGTAAAAGTTTAACCCTCCCCTCTTCGATCAGATTTACCGTTCTTAGAACTACCAGTGCACCAAGTTCACTCATCTTATCATGAATAGTCCCGAAATTATCGTCATCATTTATTACTAACTTTTCCTGAAGAATAATATTCCCCGTATCAACTTTTTCCTCGAGGAAGAAAGTGGTAACTCCGGTCTCTTTTTCTCCATTAATAATCGCCCATTGTATTGGAGCCGCTCCTCTGTATTTTGGTAAAAGAGAGCCATGAAGATTGAAGGAACCTTTGCCAGGCAATTTAAATATCTGTGGAGGAAGTATTCTGAAAGCAACTATTACAAAAAGATCCGCATTTATCTCTTTGAGGTTTTCCAGAAAGCCTTCTTCTTTAAGGTTTTCCGGTTGAAGAACAGGAAGTTTATTTTCAAGAGCAAATTCTTTTATGGGAGTAAAAGATAGTTTTTGTCCTCTCCCCCGTTCTTTATCGGGTGTGGTTACAACGGCTTCTATGGTGTGATGACTGTTTAACAGTATCCTTAAGGAAGGAATGGCAAAATCAGGAGTGCCCATAAATACTATTTTCATAGTGTTATTGTTTTTCTGTTATGGGATAATCTACTTCAACTTTACGTTCTTTAATTTTAGTAAGCTCGTTCCTGAGACGTTTTTTTTCAGGCTCACTTAGCTTATCAGTAAAAAAGATTCCCTGAAGATGATCATACTCATGCTGAATTACTCTTGCAAATAATTCATCAGCTTCAACGGATTGTTCTTTCATATCAGTATCATAATATTTAACCTGAACCTGTTTGGGACGCAGAACTTCTGCCCTGAGATTAGGTAAACTAAGACATCCCTCCTCAATACTAACCTCTTCATCTGAGAAATAAGCGAGCTGAGGATTTATCATTACAACAGGTTTAATATGTTCGTATCCTTCCAGCGGAGAGACATCAACAACAAAAATAGACTGGTTAATACCTACCTGGTTAGCAGCAAGGCCAATACCATTTGCCTCTCTCATTGTTTGAAACATATTCTTTATTAACTGAACAGTTTCAAAATCAATATCTTTAACAAGATCTACTTTCTTACGTAATATTTTATCACCGTAAACATTGATAGGGATTATCGATGCTTCTTTCTGTTTGCGTCTAATCAACTTCTTCCGCTCCTACGGGAATAATTTGTGCATTTATGTCTTTAAAGAGCACTGTTTCAGTTGAACTGAACAGCATTCTTATGAATAAACGAAATATAATTAACATTTGCTGAAGTACAAAAGCTACTATAAAATAAAAATAATTTGATTTAGGTAAAAAGTTATTCAGAACGTTATATACTATTGCCCCGAATGCGCCAATAACAGCTACAATAAAGAACACTGTAAAAACCTTATTGAAATGCTTTTTCAGAAAACTCAGGACGAACAGTATTTCCCTGAACAAGTTATTGCTATCCTTTAATGCCATAGAAACCTTAATATAATCAGAAACCAGGCTGACGGTCCCAATAAGAAATATCAATAATACATAACGTGAAGCACGTAAAATAAATTCAAAAATCCTTTGTTCCTGTTCCTGAAATGCATAGGTAAGAAGCTGTCCCAGATAATCATTAAAAAGGAATGCTGCTGCATAAAATAGTAACCCTATAAAAAGTACCTTAGTAAACCTGTACCAGTATTTTACTCCCCCATAAAAAAAATCAACATAGTGATTTTTCTTTGGAATATTAATTACTGAAATCAGACCTCCTAAAAAGAAAATCTGAATCAGTACGTATAATCCCACTACGCCATAAATAGTGTAAGGAATAACAGCAATATTATGACTATACAGTTCTCTGAATTGCAGATACCAGAGATAATCAAATCCAAACATAAGTTTGCCGCTATAGCCTGAATGCATTAGCTGTGAATTAAGTATATAGAAAAGCGGTAATGACATAATCACGGAGAAAACCAGGTTAGTTCCCCAGAACAACCACAGGAATTTTAAATTCTTCAGAAGTAACCTTCCTGATTGATTTAGTATATCCCTTATAGCATTCATGCAACGCTGCCTAATATTAACAGCAGGTTCTGCATCCAAAAAAACCATCTGAATGTGAGTCCAAGACTTCCGCCATACTGGTATTTAATAAAGTATGAATTATTTGCGTAATTCAGATCGAGAATATTTTTTCTAAATGGATCTACTTCAGCACCTATTACCTCATCACTCGTTCTGAAATTAAGAATTTTCCATCTTTCCTTTCCATCCCATTTCTGAATCAGTGTATCGCTTTTAGTATATAGCGCAACATCCTGTCTGAAGATCCCATCCCCCAGTCTTTCAATATAAACATCATACGTATTCTTCTCATAAGCTTTTCTTATGTATTTTATTTTATAATCAAAAACAGCTGAACCTCTGAACAATTCGAAAAACCAGGTAAGATCTTCCCCGGCATTCTTTTGAATTGTGTTTATAAAATCTACTCCCGTTGGATGTCGGAATTTATTAGTGTTGTAATAACTCTTAAATATCATCATCATCTTCTCAAATCCAAGATAGCGCTCTAATGAAAGCAGTACCAGATGCGGTTTAGAATATGAGGCATTACCATATAGAAAACCATCAGGATGCAGGTAGGAAGTATCTGTAATAGCATACAGTTGCGGTTCTCTGAGATAACGTGAAAGACTGAAAGTTCCCTCAGGATAATAAAATTTACCTAATGAATAGATAAGAGGAATTTCATTATAAGAGAGGAAGTTTAATCCATAGACAGGATAGTAATTAAACAAATCAAATGAGATTACTTTACTACCATAATATTTCCGTAGTATCTTTTCAGTAAGATAAGTTGTAATTCCCTCGTCAAGCCACGCTTCATAAACTTCATTGTTAGCAACGATTCCATAAAAATACTGATGAGTAAATTCATGGACAGTAACTGATTCAGGCTCCTGAGTTTCAATAGAAGAAAACAGACCGGCATTAACAGTTATTAGTGTTGGATATTCCATTGCTCCTGAAAGACTGGTTCTTGGTACATCCACAAGAGTAATGGTGCTGTAAGGATATTTGCCAATATAATGTTCTAAGAACCCCAGTGAATTTTTGACAGCAGTAATAAATCTTTCTTTGTATTTAGTATTTTCTGGCTGAATAAATGTTAGTATTGATACACTCGTACCGTCACTTCTTTTGTAAAGCGCTGCATCCCTTTTTATTTCATCCGAAGCCATCCACGCGAAATCGTGAATATTATCCTGCCTCACTCTATAAGTATTCCATCCTGGCTTCTTTTCGGTTGGTTCCATTGCCCCGCCTGATGATGCAACGAGGTAAGTGTCAGGGACAGTGATCTTAACATCATATGTGCCAAAATCTGAATAATAATTTGTATATGGATGATATTGACTGCAAGTCCATTTACCGTTTTCAAACACACCCGGTTTAGGATACCATTGAGAAATGAAAAAGAAATTTCTGCCGGTGGCATAACCGAACCTTTTACCTCCTTTCGGAACCGGAACAGCATATGTGAAATCAAATCTAACACTGTCACCGGGACGTGCTGCTGCAGGTAATATTATTTTCGCAGTAGTCTCATCTGCTTCGTTTGGAATCTCCGGATGAATATATATGAACTCTGCGGTTTGTTTATTTACCAGAACCTTTTCAAATTCAATTTCCGAGCGTTCACTGTTTTTAAAATTTCTGCCTCTCATATAAAGGGTGTTTTCATTTTTGAACGCATTAGGATACAAATGAAACTGTACCTCAGAAGTGATGTGATTTGTAGTATTGATCCATATAACCTCATGTTGGACGAAAATATATTTCCTTACAGTATTAAGTGTAACATCCATTTTGTGATTCGAAATGGAATGTGCCTGTGAGTGTTTAGTATTTACAGATATGAGTTCAGAAGTTATTTGATTTATACTTCGATTTTTATCCGGTGAGATTTCAGTTAAGTATGTTAATCCTGAAAGCAGCAGAACTAAAATACAAAGAATACTGCAGGAGTATAGAAGCTTTATTATATATTTCTTTTTCACGGAACAAAAATAATATAGTTATTTGAGTGTTCCTAATGAGCTATAATTTTCGGTCAGCATATCCGACAATTCAAAGTGTACCGCAGAAGTCAGATTGCGTTCTGATTAGTACTTTACTATTCCTATTGAACCATATGCGAATGAAAGGTAATAAATTAGTGGGCGGATTTCAATCTGTAATAGTATGGAAATATTATATTTTATAATTATACGTCAGGTGTGCGAGAGATAAAAAAACCTCCGGGATGTATTAACCCCGGAGGTTATAAGTTTATTTTATTTGAATATTCTTCGGTTTTACTCTTTCGTGCTTAGGTAAATCCACCATCAATTGGCCGTTCTCAAGTTTTGCTTCTATTTTAGCTTCATCAATTGTTTCTGAGATCTTGAACTTTCTGTAGAAATTACCAATTTCTGTTTCATTGAGTAAATACTTTCTGCTGATCTGATCGTTATAACCGATTTTGCCCATAATAACCAGATCACCATCCTCCAATTTTATTTTAACATTTTCCCTGCTGACGCCGGGCATATTCGCCGTTAAAGTGTAACCTTCCGCAGTTTCATATATGTTAACTGAAGGTGCTATCCATGATTCATTCTCAAATGATTGGTCCCAACTGTCAGTTCTTTTTTCTTCTGTTCTGACAACATCATTATTATCCATCATTCCTCCTTTATTCTTTATTTCTTATTTTTATTTTTTTCTTCTTCATCAACCACTTCATAGGATGCATCCTGAACTTCTTTTTCATTCGCTTTGGGTTCTTCCTGTGGTGGAGCCTGCTGATACTGTCCCGGATCCGGCTGACCCTGAGCTCCCTGCTGCTGATATAGTGTTGAAGCTATTTCATTCCATGCTTTGTTTAAAGAGTCCGTAGCAGCTTTTATATTATCACTGTTGTTTGAAGCAATTGCCTCTTCAACTTTCTTGATTTCACTTTCAAGACGGCTCTTTGCATCAGGGGAAATCTTATCTTTCATTTCCTCAATTTGTTTCTTAGTCTGAAAGACTAAATTATCAGCCTGGTTCTTAACTTCGATTGCCTCTTTTTTCTTCTTGTCTTCGGCAGCATGTGCTTTAGCATCATTTTTCATCTTTTCGATTTCATCCTTATTCAAACCGCTTGATGAAGTAATTCTGATGCTCTGTTCTTTTCCTGTACCTTTATCTTTAGCCGCAACGTGAAGAATTCCATTAGCATCAATATCAAAAGTTACTTCAATCTGAGGCATACCGCGCGGCGCAGGTGGAATACCATCAAGATGAAATCTTCCAAGACTGCGGTTATCACCTGCCATTGATCTTTCACCCTGAAGTACATGTATCTCAACCGAGGGCTGATTATCTGAAGCTGTTGAGAATACCTCACTTTTTCTTGTTGGTATAGTTGTATTTGCCGGAATAAGAGTAGTCATAACAGATCCGAGTGTTTCTATACCGAGTGAAAGCGGTGTAACGTCAAGAAGAAGAACATCTTTTACTTCGCCTGTAAGAACCGCACCCTGAATAGCAGCGCCTATTGCAACTACTTCATCAGGATTTACACCCTTATGTGGTTCTTTACCAAATAAATTTCGTACAAGGTCCTGAACCTTTGGTACTCTGGTTGAACCGCCAACAAGAATCACTTCATCAATCTGTGATGCGGAAACTCCTGCTGCTCTCATTGCCTTTTCACATGGTTCAGCAGTACGCTCAATCAGATCATCAATCAGCTGTTCAAATTTTGAACGTGATATAGTTATGTTGAGGTGCTTCGGACCATCCTGTGTAGCAGTGATAAATGGTAAATTTACGTCCGTCTGAACAGAAGTTGAAAGCTCGATTTTTGCTTTTTCGGAAGCTTCTTTTAATCTCTGGAGTGCCATAGGATCTTTTCTAAGATCTATACCTTCCTGCTTTTTAAATTCATCGGCAAGGTAATCTATAACTCTCTGATCGAAATCATCACCACCAAGGTGTCCGTCACCATTTGAAGCCTTTACCTCAAATACTCCCTCTCCAAGCTGGAGGATGGAAATATCGAATGTTCCGCCGCCGAGATCATAAACAGCAACAAGCTGATCTTTATTCTTTTTGTCTAAGCCATAAGCAAGTGCTGCAGCTGTAGGTTCATTAATGATTCTTCTAACCTTAAGTCCGGCAATTTCGCCTGCGTCTTTGGTTGCCTGTCTTTGTGAATCATTAAAGTAAGCAGGAACTGTAATAACGGCTTCAGTTACTTCATGACCAAGATAATCTTCCGCTGTCTTTTTCATTTTCTGCAATATCATTGCACTTATTTCAGGTGGAGAATACATACGATCATCTATTTTTACTCGGGCAGAGTTTCCATCACCGGGAACTACCGCGTAAGGAACTTTCTTCATTTCCTCGGTTACTTCATCCATTCTTCTTCCCATAAAACGTTTTATAGAAAAAACAGTTTTATTTGGATTGGTAACAGCCTGTCGTTTTGCTGCCTGCCCTACTAATCTTTCTCCTGTTTTTGTAAAAGCCACAATCGACGGAGTGGTTCTTCCGCCTTCTGAATTCGGGATTACAACAGGATCATTTCCTTCCATAACTGCAACACAGGAATTTGTTGTTCCCAAATCAATACCAATTACTTTTGCCATTATTGACTCTCCTTTTCTTTAAAAATGAGATTATCCCATCCGGGATAATCTCCAATATTTATTTCAATTCAATTTCTTTAACATTGGATGCAGTCTGGTTAACTTTTTCCATTTTTATTTTTAGCGTACCATTCTCAAATTTTGCGTCAATCTTTTCACGATTTACTTCTACAGGTAAAGTAAAGCTTCTGGTAAATGTTCCGTAACATCTCTCATTCCTGTAAAAGTTTTTCTCTTTCTTTTCTTCCTCACGTTTTTTCTCACCTTTGATCGTCAGTATATTATCCTGAAGTGTAAGCTTAAGATCTTCCTTTTTAATTCCGGGAATCTCAGCATCAACAAATAAATTCTTTTCATCTTCTGAAATATCAATCTTCGGATTAAAAGAAAGTGGATATTCTGAGCCAAGAGATGGAAAATCTTCAAAGTATTTTTGAATTCTGTTACTAAGAGATTCTAACTCTCTTAAAGGTTCAAATTTTACTAAAGTCATTTTCTACCTCCTTTAAATTATTTTTGTTTTTATTTATGCAATGATAATGCCAATTTGATTTAAGCTCGTTTTTGCTCTTTTATAAAGTTTAGAATAATTTGCTTTGCCAAGTTGTCGTACTATGCGACATAATGTCAACCGAATTGACAGATCAATATCCATATTGTCAACCCTGCATACAATAATTAGACTAATCCTTAAGGGTTCATATCTGTTCTGTGGTTTTTCTCGGCATCAATTACTAAATTAGTCCATAACATTAGGAGAAATAATTTGTTCGCTTTTGAGGATTTTGACCTGAAACTTGATACTGACGTAATTGGAAGAAATTTTCTTTACTTTGATGAGGTAGAATCAACAAATGACATTCTTACCGATCCTTCAAAAAACATAAATATTGATGGCACCGTTGTTTTTGCTGAAAGACAAATTAACGGAAAAGGCCGGAAGGACAGAAAATGGTATAGTGCAAAAGATCAAAATCTAACCTTTTCTATACTTCTGAAAAGAAAGTTAAATGAGAAAAAATTAAACATAATAAACCTGGGAACGTCTTTGGCTCTGGCATCATCACTTGAAAATTTATATCAGCTCAAAGTTAACCTTAAATGGCCAAATGATCTGCTTGTAAATAATGAAAAAATTGCCGGTATTCTGCTGGAATCAACTACACGCGGAAATAAAATTGAAAAGCTTATAATTGGTATCGGGTTAAATGTCAATCAGACTACCTTCCAGGGAAAATATCAGATAGCTCCCACTTCAATTAAGAAAATTACAAACCAGGAAATCAACCGTGAACGACTGCTTAGTGAGATATTAAATAATTTTGAACTTATGCTTGAGCGTGTTGAGAAGGAACCATCTCATGTTCTTTCAGATTGGAAATCAAGATGCAGAATGCTTGGAGAGAAAGTTATTGTTCAGGATGAGAATCTGCATAAAACAGGAACATTCGATGACATCGATGAAGATGGATTTCTGATATTGAAAACAGCTAATAATAAGTTTGAACGGATTCACTATGGCGATGTGAGTTTGAGATAATGCTCTTAGCTTGTGATATTGGAAATACTAATTTTAAATTTGCATTATTTGATAATGAACGGCTTGTCAGACTTATTAAAGTATCTGCTCATAAGTTCACACGTGCAATATTAGAAGGCCTTACTTTTAATGATGCAGCAATATCTTCAGTGATCCCGGACCGTACAATTGAGCTCAGACGCATCTTTCTTGATGAATACCGCTGCAGACCTTTTATAATAAATCAGCAGGTTCGGTTTAATTTAAATATTGAATACAGTACACCTCTTACCCTGGGCATTGACAGGATTTGTTCTATGGAGGGAGCATTATCTTTGTTCCGAAATCATCCGCTATTTCCCAACTATTCTAAGGATATTTATATTCTTAGCGTTGACTCCGGAACAGCAACCACCATTAATATTGTTGAATATGATAAAAGGTTTATCGGTGGAATGATTATGCCGGGATTGGAAACAATGTTCAGTTCTCTAAATAAAAATACTGCACAGCTGCCCAGAGTTACTGCAGAAGCGGTTTCTGGTCTGATAGGAAAGAATACGGAATCCTCTATTGCCAGCGGGGTACTAAACTCTACTCTGGGATTAATTGACAGAACTTATGAGTATCTTAAAGGAGAAGGTGCTGAGGATATAATCATTTATATTACCGGCGGAAATGGTGATATACTGTCTAAACACATCCGATACCCAGTAATCTATTCTGAGGATCTTGTACTTCAAGGCATTAAGGCTATTTACGAAAGGAATAAGAGTGAATAAAAAGTATGTCTATTTAGATCATGCCGCCACCACTCCTCTTCATCCCAGGGTACTGGAAAAAATGCTTCCTTTCCTTAAAGACAATTTCGGCAACCCTTCATCACAACATTCTTTCGGAAGAAAAGTACGTGTTGCAATTGAAGAAGCCCGGGAAACTATCGCAGATTTCATAAATGCAAAACCTGGTGAGATCTCATTTGTAAGCGGAGGAACCGAGGCAAATAATTTTGTCATAAGAGGAATATCGAAATGTAATCTGGCAGAGACTGGTAAGACCTCAATACTTACTACGAAAGCAGAACATCATTGCGTACTTGATACAATGGAACAAATAAGTAAGTATGGATTAAATGTTAATTTTCTTCCTGTTCAGAATGATGGAACCTTATCAACTCAAAGTCTTGCCGGCAATCTGCATCAGCATATCTCAATGGCATCTGTAATACATATAAATAATGAAACAGGTTCAATTAATAACATTAAAGAGTTATGTGAATGCGTTCATCAATATGGAGGAATTTTTCACAGCGATGCGGTTCAATCTTTCGGAAAAGTTCACATTGATGTAAATGAAATTAAAATTGACGCACTTTGTTTTTCTTCACATAAGATCGGCGGACCAAAAGGTATTGGTGCTGCATATGTCAGATCAGGTACGCCAATTGAACCATTAATTTTTGGCGGCTCACAGGAGAGGAATAGAAGAGGCGGCACCGAAAACGTGCCCGGTATTATTGGATTCGCTGAAGCAATCAGAATACTTCGATCTGAGATGATGGATAATCAGCTGTATATTAAGAAACTAAATGAATATTTCAGGAAGGGAATTACAGAAATTGATGCGGAAGGAATCTTTATTAACTCACCGTCTGATGGTCTGCCAAATATACTAAGTGTTGGATTAAAATCATCAGTGTATAATACAGATCCGGAAGGTATGCTTATGTATCTCGATGTAAGTGGAATTGCAGCTTCCAGTGGCTCTGCCTGTACATCAGGAACACTTAAACCCTCTCACGTGATAATGGCAATGGGCAAAAGTAAAGAAGATGCTCAGGGTACAATTCGTTTCTCCTTTGGAGCCATGAATACATTAGAAGAGTTGGATTATGCTTTAGAGATTCTAAAGCAACTGACGAAAAAATTCAGGAAATAACCTACACATTCAATAACAGTTCACCCGGAAATGTTAAAGTGAAATTTGTACCTTTGCCTTTTTCACTTTCCACGTTTATTTGTAATCCAAGCAGATCACAATATTTCTTAATCAAAGCTAAACCAAGACCATTTCCCTCAAATCGCCTCGAGTACCCATGTTCTTCCTGGCTGAATGGTATAAATAAATTACTAAGATATTCCTTTGATATACCTATACCTGTATCTTCAACGACAGTTATCAGAGAATTGTTAAGATTCTTAAGTTTAACTTTTACTTCACCTGCTTTTGTATACTTTATTGCGTTGTCAATAAGATTAGCGATAATTTGCGTTACCGCATAATCATCCGACAGCACACTGCTGTTTGATGAATGATTCTGATAAGTAATTTTTAAGTTTTTCAGCTCAGCGTGATTCTTATATTCTTTTATAAGATTTTCAATAATCGTGTTAAGTTCTATATTGCGTTTTATTGGTTCATATGTACCAAGCTGAAGCTCCGACATATTGAGTATGAGATCTATTGTTCTGATTATCCTCGATCCCGCAGATTTTATTCCGGTAAAGCTAATATCAAAAACTTCGTTGTTAGAGTCTTTTAGTTCCAGTTCAAGAAGTGAGGAAAAATTAAGCATAGTATTAATTGGACTCCTGATTTCATGTGAAATCTGAGCCAGAAATTCAGACTTAAGTTTGTCTGAAGTTTCTGCTTTTTCTTTTGCCCCGATAATTTCCTGCAGCATTCTTTTCTTTTCGGTAATATCCTCTCTAATGGATACAAAATGCGTTATAGTATCTTCACGGTTAACGATAGGAGAAATGATTGCATTCTCCCAAACGAGTTCACCATTTTTCTTTTTATTGAGGAGTTCACCTTTCCAGTTCTTACCTGAAAGTATGGTTTCCCATAGTTCAGCATAAAATTCTTTTCGCTGATAACCTGATTTAAGTATACGGGGATTTTCATTAATTACTTCACTCAAAGAGAATCCTGAAGTCTCCGTGAAATATGGATTGACATATTCAATTTTACCGGATGCGTCAGTTATCATGATGCTTACGGAACTTTGTTCAACAGCCCTGTTCAATTTTATGAGTTCTTCCTGAGCTTTTTTCTTTGACGTGATATCGTGAATTATAGAAAAAAGGTAACTCTTATTTTCTATGTTTATAGTCCCGCTATTAACCTCCACATTTCTGATATTACCTTCTGCTGTTCTATGATTAAATTCAAATGTAAGCTGCCCGGTCTTAACTGCCTCATGCATCTTTAGCTTTATCTGATCTAATGAAAGAGTGTTAATGTCAGTAATGCTCATTTGCTTTAACTGATCAATACTCCATCCATAGAAATTGGACGCAGCTGGATTTGCATCAACAATCTGCCCAGACATGGGATCGATAAGAAGCATAACCGCATGGTTATTCCTGAATATGCTTTTGTATCTTTCTTCACTTTGTTTTAATGCTTCTTCCGCTTTTTTAAGCTTGTCAATATCCAGATGAATTCCGTATCCCCTGATCGGTTTACCATCCTCATCCCTCTCAGAGATTCGTCCCCAGTTTAATATCCATTTGTATTCACCTGTTTTACATTTCAAACGGTGCTCGACTCTGTACTCTGAAGATCTTCCTTCCTCATGTTCTTTGATGGCTTCAATTATTTGAGGATAATCTTCAGGATGGACCAGGTTGATCCATGCGGTAACTTCTCCATTAATCTCTTCCGGTTTATACCCCAGCATTTCTGCCCATTTACCTGTTCTGTATATTTTGCCTGTCTTAAAATCCTGAGCCCAGATTCCCAACTCTGCCCCTTCTGATGCAAGACGCAGTCTCAGATCACTCTCTTTTATTTTGTCCATAAATATTTGATTCTCCTCCTGATCAAGAAGAATCTTACCTATAAGAAGAGTTACAATCGGATATACACCAATAACTGTAATAGAAACTAATTTATATGTCTCCAGAATATTCTGTGATGGCAGAGTTAGTACAAAAATCAGCATTGATGCATGAACAAGCAGACCCAGGAAATACAATCGTGAATTCGCCAGCTTTTTATCAGGATTATTATTTCTCCATTTGTAAAACCACAAACCGATAATCAATGATGACGAGATTACCAATATCCCCATAATTATACCGGGTCCCCCGATATATAGTCTGAAGCATATAGAAGTTAGTGCAGCTATTAGCCCTGTAACAGGACCAAAGAAAACAGTGGACAAACTAATTACAACTGATCTGCCGTCAAATATTATTCCCTGAGTAAGAATAAAGGGGTTAAGCATACCAACTATTGCGGTGATTCCGAATAGAAGTCCCTGAAGAATTTTCCCGCTTAAATTTGACCTGTTATACCTTGCATCTATAAATCCGGATAGAACGCTAAATGCTACTAATACTGAAAGATTATAAACAAGATCTATCAGAATCACAGAGTTTCCTTTCAAAATAGTTTGCTAAGATAATAATCATATGGGAGAAGTACAAAGGTTTGGATAACCAGGCATTAGCCCAGCGCCTTCAGCGCTGGGAACATGAATTTTACCCAACAACCGCGGGCTTTAGCCCGCCATAATCACGTTGAACAATATTACGAGGGGATAAATCCCCAAAATATTTATTATATTTATTTTCCCAGGGCTAAAAGCCCTGGGCCCGGGGATGTTGCTCGCTTAACCTGACAGCATTTGGGCAACGCCCTGGGTTAAGGAATCCCCAACAGGCCACGACCCCTGAAGGGGTCAAATATTAAAGGAAGTTGCTTAAATTGACAGCATTCTGTCCCGGAGGGGCAAAATCTGCATAGCCACATATCTCTCAAAATACAAAAACCCCTTCAGGGGTGATATCTGCATGAATGTACCATACCCCTCCTCTTAAATATTCTTCTGCAGAATATTCAGAACTGTTTTTTCAACTTCAGTTTGTGATTCTATATTGCAGTTACTCAGGGCATCAATTAATGAACCATTTTCATATGCGTTTAGAATGGCGGGATGTATATAATATTTTCTGCAGATGGCAGGAGTATTTATAAGTGAGCGTGAGACTTGTTTTACAGCAGCGGAAATCTTTCTTTTACTTTCTTTTTCTGAGATCGATCTTCCCTGCTTAAACAATTCTATAGCCATTTTTATAGTTCCGGTCCAGGTTCTGAAATCTTTGGCGGTAAAGTCTTCTTCAGTTACTTCCCGCAAATAATTATTCACGTCTGAGGAATCTATTGACTGGATAGTTCCGGTCTCATCCACATATTGAAAAAGTTCTTGTCCTGGAAGTTCCTGAATTTTCATAATTGCATTTATTATTCTTCTGTCCCTTATTCTAACATTCCATTTTTTCCCGCTTTTACCTTTAAATACGAGCTGTATATGATTTCCGTTGGTTTCAAGATGATGGGTTTTTAGAGTAGTTAATCCGTAGGATTCATTCTGGAGGGCGTATTCTGAGTTGCCAACACGGATCATAGTTTCTTCCAATAATTTTACCAGAAGTGCCAGAACTTTTTCCTTTATCAAGGAGCGTTTTCTAAAGTCTTCTTCTATTCTCTCTCTTATTGCAGAAAGCTTTTGACCGAATAAAACTATTCTGCTGAATTTTGTTTCATTACTGATCTCATTCCATTTTGGATGATACCGGTATTGCTTTCGCCCTTTTACATCTCTGCCGGTAGCCTGAATATGACCGTTGGCGCCAGGACAAATCCATACGTCTGTCCAGGCGGGAGGAATAACTAATGATTCAAATCTTTTTAAATATTTTTCATCTGTTACCTTGTTTCCGTTCTTATCGATGTAGATAAATCCCTTTCCGTTCTTCCTTCTCTGAAATCCCGGAAGGGTATCAGTCACATATCTGAGTCCGGCTGCCTCTGCAATTTCTTCCGCCTCCGATACTATCAGTTCAACTGCTTTATCATCCGTCTTGATCATACATACCCTCAGAATACAAATGCTTAAATATTTAACGTATTCTGAATGGATTATAGTTCCTGCTGTTTACAAACAATGAATTGAACACCTTTTACCGGCTTGTCGGGTTCACATTGCGGCTGGGATGAATGGAATAGTTGAAGAGTAATTTAAATGATAAGTTTATATTTTTCAAAAATAAACTTCCGTTAAGATTGTGATAAGTGTCACATTTAGGACAAAAGGACAAAATAAAACCCAGTTTAAAGGGGGGTCTGGATTTTTTAATTCTTATTTATTGAGACAGTGTTGTTTTCTGAGCCTTTTTATAACTTCATTAAGGAGCAATTTTTCATTTGGGAGTACATAAGAAGCTGATATAACCTGTTTTGGACAAAAGTAGCAGTAAATTTGACCGATTTGGACAAAAGTTTTGACGTGTTTGTCCAAATTTGTCCAAACTTTGTCCAAAATCTTTATTCTCTGTCATTAGATATTATTTCCTAACAAAATAAACCTAAGACTATTACATAGTTTTTTGCGAAGAAGACTACCAAGACGACAAATGTCGTTATTTCAGTAAAACCATTTTCTTAGTTTCTGAAAATTTCCTTGTATTTATTCTATAGAGGTAAATACCAGGCTTACATCACGAATTTCAAGTAATTTTAACTTTAGTTGGAAAATATTTCGCCCTATACGTAATAATTTCGCTGTTCGTGACTTTATCTGTTTCCATATAAGTTTTCATAGTACTTTTGATAAGCACCTGAAATTATTCTTTCCCACCAGCTTTTATTCTTGAGATACCATTCAATGGTATGCACAATCGCTTCTTCGAAATTATATGTGGGTTTCCAGCATAATTCATCTTGTATTTTGGAGGAATCAATCGCATATCTGCGGTCATGCCCCGGCCTGTCTTTCACATACTGAATGAGGTCTTCTGTTTTGTTAAGATTTTTCAATATTAGTTTAACAATATCAATATTCTTCATTTCCTGGGAAGCCCCAATATTATACACCTCTCCTACTCTTCCCTTTTCAAAAACCAAATCAATCGCTTTGTTATGATCAATAACATATATCCAATCGCGCACATTCAGTCCGTCACCGTAAACAGGCAGCTTTTTATCATTCAGGCAATTAATAATCATTAGAGGAATTAGTTTTTCGGGAAACTGCAGCGGTCCATAATTATTAGAGCATCTCGTAATTACAACCGGCAGTCCATAAGTATGGAAAAAAGATAATACCATCATATCAGCGGAAGCTTTGCTCGATGAGTAAGGGCTATTAGGCGATAAAGGAGTACTCTCAGTAAACAATCCATCCTGTCCTAAGCTGCCATAAACTTCATCGGTGGAAACCTGAAGAAATTTTTCACACTTGTATCTTCGTGCAGCTTCAAGAAGAACATTCGTTCCAATCACATTTGTTCGAAAGAAAACTTCGGAACCGAGAATGCTTCTATCAACATGTGACTCAGCAGCGAAGTTGATTACATATTTTATTTTATATTTCTCAAATAAATAGTTTACCAGCTCACCGTTGGATATATCCCCTTTTACAAAATGATAATTCGTTTTTGATTCTGATTCAATTAAGTTTTCAAGATTACCGGCATATGTTAGTTTATCAAGATTGATGATCTGATAATCATCTCTTTCTTTAAGAATATGATTTATAAAGTTGCTGCCTATGAATCCTGCACCCCCCGTAACCAGAATACTTTTCATTTTTTATCCTTCTTTAATAATTGAAATAACCAATAAATATTCCTGTCTGAATAAAAACAGCATTGCTGCTTAATCCTGAAGGTATATTCGATATTTTCTGACCATTATCAAGCTCCCAGTTATCTCCCATTGCAATCTGATAACCTCCGCCGATCCTGAAAGCAAAGAATCTATACAAAGGTATATCGATATTCAGAGTGGGAATAACAGTGAAATAACTGTTTGATATCTTCCTGCTGAAATTATTTACAGTATTAGACGAACTTTGAATTTCGCTCCATATATCATTCCAGTCTGCGTTGTAACCAGGATCAAATCTGTGCAGATTAAGTGTTGTAGTTCCTCCGCCTACAACAATACCTGCTGACACAGCAACCAGTGGAATAAAAGGAAAGGTATATTCTGCCGTAAACCCCAAAGCGGATAATGAATATTTCGCCTCAAGTCCTTCATTTGTTTCAGTCATTGATCCTCCCAGACCCATCATACCGATCCTGATATTCTTTACAACAGCAATGGAAATGTAACCGGCACCTCCTGTTGCAAAGAACCCTGAACTTGAAAATTCTAAACCATTCATCATTTTATTAATCTCGTCAACCTCGGGGATAATCCATCCCGGAGTAAACCCTCCGCCAATTGCAAATTTAGCATCCCAACCCATCTCATACTGAGCATATACGGGGAGTTGTAACAGGGTGATAAACATCAGCAAAGCAATAAGTTTTTTCATATTAGCCCTTAAACTTAGTTCTAAAATTACCAAACCGGATATTTAATTCAAAATAACAAAAAAACTCCTACACGGAAGTAAATATTCGTATTTCATTACGTACATATTAGTAATATGAGCTGTCAATTGTAAGCGGGAATTCTAAAAAATATTATATTAGTAGTAATACCGGGAGGGTAAACATGCAAACTTCTCTGCATTCTGTTTTAACCGATTACCTCAAAGGTGATCAGTCCTATGCAAATATTGAAAAGATCCTGAATAATATTAATGCTGATAATATAAATAAGAGAGTTTCAGCTGAATCTAATACAATCTGGGAATTACTTGAACATATAAGGATTACACAGGAAGATATTCTCAAATATTCATTGGATCCTCAATGGATTTCCCCATCCTGGCCGGAAGGACATTGGCCCGACAGAAACATTGAAGCCTCCTCTGAGATGATGCGTTCTTCAGTAGAACAGATTCTAAGTGATTATATAAAAGTCTGCGAACTCGCCGGGAATACATCTATTAACTTATTGTCGAAAATTCCTCATGGTGAATGGAGGACGTATTTGCGCGAAATATTACTTGTGATAGAACATAATGCCTATCACCTGGGACAATTGGTGTTTCTAAGAAAATATTTCAACGACTGGAAATAGATCAATCCAGTCGCTGAATTATATGTTCCGGATTACCTTAAAAGAATCATTTTCTTTGTTGATGAATATCCTTCTGTATCTAAGCTGTAGTAATATATACCACTTGCCAGCTGTTCCGCATTGAACTCAATAGTATATTTCCCGGGTTTCTGAACTTCATTTTTCAGAGAAGCTACTTCACGTCCCAGAATATCATATATCTTAAGTTTTACAAAACTTTCTTCAGCTATTGAATACGAAATTACAGTCGCAGGATTAAAGGGATTCGGATAATTCTGTTCTAATGAATATACGATCTCAGAAGATTGATCATCTACTGCGGTTGCACTGGTATCTGCAGTGCCGTATAGATTGATAGCAAGATTTATCATCTCACCATCTTTTTTGGATCCAAGATATATTGTTTCATCATAGATCCCGCCCGAATCCGGTTCGAATAACACAGCAATTTCTCTTGTTTCACCTGGATTAATTGTGATCGGAAGAGTTTCTCTTAAAATAAAGGAATTATTAGTTATATACACTTCATTAATCTTAATAGAATCTCCTGAATTGTTGGTAATAGCTATAGTACTCTCAAGAGAGGCACCCGGAAGAATATTCCCAAACAATAATTCATCGGAATCTGCTGAAAATACACCTTGTTTCCAAATAAACTTGAAAGCACGGTAGTTGAATACAGTATCCGGAAGAGTTAAATAAAAAGTATTTTCTCCTTCAGGAGTTACTTCACTTATAGATGGAGTACCCGAATTCCAGCCCCATCCTATGAAAGTGTTACCATTTTCAAGTCGGCGGGAACTGCCCATTGCAAATGAGAATGTCCATGGTTCATGCCTGTACTCCCAAACCAGGGTTGCTGTTTTTGTTTGCTCATCCAGAGTATACTCAACTGATCTGGAAAAAGGCGGGGTATGCAGATTACCATTATCAAAAAGCATAACATTTCCATTGGGAAGCCGACGTATATCATGCTGATGAGAAAAACCAATAGAGTCATTGACGAATGTGAATTCATTATTCTTGCAATAACGTCCGCCCCATCTCCAGATGATATCGCCGGTCTCGCGGTTAATTTTTGTGATCTCATCCATATGCCGGTTTGAAATCATAAAATTTCCATCGGTATCAAGTTCAATTGCATTACCATGTACATAATCAATATCTGCTGCAGTAAGATCAATGTTAGGAGTGGCATCTGTTATTTTGTAATGATCCCAGCTGCGCCATTGAAAAACAACATCCTTATTTTCATCAAGTTCCTGAATTATCAGACCTGTTACATTAGCATCCGGATTTCCTCCCGTTACTATGGTATCCATACGAACCTTCTGCACATCGTAACTCATCATCAGGTAGTGATTATCTTCTGTAATTACGAGTTCGTGAAGATCTGTTGGATAACCATTCTTCATACTTACGCTGTCAATAACTTTAAGCTGATCATCCATTACATAATACTGACCTGTGCCCATATCGAAATATGTAAGCAATCCATTCTCCTGCATTTTAAAATCCAGTATACCTGCAGTTACTTTTCTATAAAACATAGGATACCCTGATTTATCAAGGATGAGCATGTAGGACGGTACGATATTACCTTGAATTAACATAAACGGAGCTAAAGATACTACCCCCGGTGCAGAATTGTTCTCTTCAACAATTATATTTGGATAATCCCCGGGTAATGTAGTTATTCTATTCTCATATGGTTTTTCAGATTTTGCAGAAGGGTAAGATTTGGATTCCTTTATTATATTTTCAATTATAGAATTGTTGATATTTCTTTTCAGAACCTGCCTGGCGGAAGTATGAAACGAATATTTCAGATCAGGAGTTATCCTTGAAAAAATATTGCCTGTGTTCTTTAATTCTACAGTAACAGTTTCATTATATTGGAAAGGTTCAAATGGATAAAAAAGCAAAGTTTTCTGATTTCCTGTAATAACAATTCTTCCTTTATGTATACCACTCTTTGAACCTTTGATCACGAGCAGATCTGAATTTAACCGGTCAGGATTTAATATAGGTTCATCAAACTTTAATATAATGTTAGTTTCAGTATTGTTATATTTTGATTCCGGAACAGGAGAAATATATTTTATTTGTTCAGCTTGTAATTGTTTCGCATCTAATAATATCAGATGGAGTAAAGAAAATGCGCTTATTAGTAATAGTTTTACGGTCATTTGTACCCTTCGCTTAATTTAAATTATAATTGCTCTTAATTTATAGATGCATATTTATCGCATAACTCACAATACCTTATGAATTCTGAACTTGCTGCTGATTTGTTCCGGGTTGATAATGAGAAATGACTTTCGGAAAAGTAAGAAATCCCCAGAATAAGGGGACTTCTCAAATGTATGCTATACTCTATTTTGTTACAGGCAGGCTAAAAAGCGAATCTGATACTTCCTTATTAAATTCAACAGTGTCCATAATAAGCTGCATCATCGTCTGTCCGTTCATCTTATTTTCTATACTGAAAGGATATATTATTTCTTCAACGGGTTTGAAATTGCTGTAGTATGATTCTATTTCGGTATCTACACCCTGTATTTTCATATGCACCCTTGACTTGCTTATAAAGAAAGTCTCAGCATCAAGATAATTCGTAACAACTTCATTATTTTGCTTAGTTACTTTTATGACATGCATTGTTTTATCTTCAATCTGTTCATCAGGGAGTAATTCAAGCTTATAACCTTTCTGTTCATAATTAAAGAAATATCCATCTATTTCTGCCTGATCTTTCACCTGATCAATTTGATCCACGGGCATTTCCTGTGGTTCTGTATTACCTGTAAAAGGATTAAGTGACCAGCCCTTTTCGCCATCGTAGACAGAGAGCACAGTCATACCCTGAAATGTTCCTTCAGTTCTTAATCTTTGAGGTCTTTTTTGATACATTGTAAATGGAATTTCCATACCGCCCTGATTTAATTTACCTTTAACAATTACACTTTGCACTGTACTTAACTTAATCTGGTTAACTGCGTCAAAATGTTTTTTGAGTATCTCGTCGAGTGACTGTGCAGTGAGGATATTAGTAAAGAAAACTGTGAGTAAAAGAGAAATACTGCCTTTTACTATGTTCATTTTATTACTCCATTAATTGGGTTAGGTTTGCTGGTATAAAATAACGAAAGTTTCTGAATATGCAATTTCGCTGCAGAGTCTAAAGAGCTCAGAAATTATCGGTAGGATTATGTGAGACTTTCAGATCATCAGGATTTTCCGTATCAGGCTCGTCTTCCCAATCATATACTTTATAAGGATCAGATTTCCTGAATATTATCGCGCACGCAATTCCCGTAAGAGATCCAAAAATGTGTGATTCCCATGAAGATGAATTTCGAAGCGGAAGTACACCCCATACCAGACTACCATAAAGGAATGTTACGAGCAGAGCAAGAGCAATAGATCTTTTATCACGCCTTATAACACCACTAAAAAAAAGAAATGTTACAAATCCGTAAATTAATCCGCTGCTTCCTATGTGATATGCTTGTCGTGCAAACAGCCAAACAAGCACATTAGTACCAAAATAAATTATTATGATGGTAATTCGAGCTGAGTGTTTATAAAAATATAGCAATCCGCAGCTCAGTATTATTAAAGGAAAAGTATTTGAGAAGAGATGGTTAAAACTGCCGTGCAGTAATGGAGCCACAAGTATTCCCTTTAAACCAGATATAGTCTTAGGATAAATACCCCATAAACTTAATGATGTATCATAGGTATATTCCAGGAGCTTAATTATCCATAATAATGCTGTGAATAAAATTGGTAAAATCCAATAATAAACAACTTTCTTTTCCTTCATTACCTTTAACCCTTCGCTCAATTTACCTGAATTTTCTTAATACTACTCTTCTGTTCTTTGATCTTCCTTCCGCAGTATTATTGTCACTGACAGGATTTCTTGAACCCATTCCGAAACTTTGGAACTGGAATGAAGGCAATCCCTTTGAAACGAAGTATTGCAATACCGCATCGGCCTGCTTTTTTGATATGCTTGTTAATTCATTCGCCGACCCTTGTGAATCCATATATACTTCTATTCTCCATCTGGAAGATATGTCATTTTCTAACATTTTCACAATTCTGTCCAGTTCCGGAATATTCGAAGATCTTAAATCAGAGCCGTGTTCAGCACTAAAAATTCTGGATGTTGGAATTACATATTCTTTCTTGAGAGGATCTAACCGGACTTCAGGTACAGCTTCAGGTTTACTTTCCTCCGGCTGTTTTATTTCTTCTTGCTGCTTTGATTCAACTGGGGCTGGAATTTTATCAGGACACCCGTCTTTATCATTATAACCATTTCTTGTCTCAGGATCGTCAGGGCATTTATCATTTATATCCAGAATCCCATCATTATCATTATCCGGCTCCGGACATCCATCATCGTCATTAAAGTTATCCATATCCTCTGCCGCATTGATACAATTATCAATTGAATCAATAATTCCATCATTATCGTTATCAGGATCAATACACCCATCCTGATCCTGAAATCCGTCGAAATCCTCAGCTTCATCCGGACATTGATCTCTATGATCCGGAACACCATCAAGATCGTTGTCCATGTCAGGACATCCATCATTATCCTGAAATCCATCCACATCCTCGGGGATACTGGGACACGCATCATTTTCATCAACTATTCCGTCTTTATCATTATCTCTGTCGGGACAGCCGTCCTCATCCTCAAAACCATCAAAATCCTCTGAAATATCAGGGCAAGGATCCACCTTATTTGCAACGCCGTCTTTATCATCATCATTACTGCTGTTCAATGTAAAATTGATTCCGAAACTTGCAGATATGTATACATCATTAAAATCTCCTGATTTCACATCATCAAGATAATCGGTTTTGAGAAAATGGAGCTGCATTTCCCCATGAAAAGCTAATACCTCCGAAATAAAATAACGCAGTCCCCAACCCAGGTCATTACTTGTAGCACTTTTTTCATACAAATTATTCTTGTTATTCGGAGCTTTTGAGCCTTCTTCATATTTTGGATCAAACCAGATGTTTGATATACCTAAATAGACGTATGGATAAAATGATCTTGTGAATTTATACGCATAATTAATTCCTATACCTGAAACATACATATCACTCTTCATCAGACGCGGATTATATCTCTCGTCATATCCGTAAATATTTTGTCCTCCAAACAGTAATCTTAATCCTAATTTACTTCTGGACTGCAGAGGCAGGAAATATTCTGCTGAACCAGTCAAACCGACACCGGTTCGTGATTCGGTGTAATCTGTTCTGCCTTTTGTTAATCTCAATGAAAGTCCAAGACTGAATGACCCTGATAATTCTTTCTCTTTTATGAATTGCGCATATACATTTTGAAGCGAAATTAGAATTAGGAAACAAAATGAAAGAACTTTCATACCCCTCACATTATTTGTTCATATAAAGAAGATGAATCATCGTTTAAGACAGAAGCTTTGGTTATTTTGAATAAAATGCTTAACCAGAAATAATATATACATAATTTTTTAATTGAGAAATAATTTCTCATAGATAACTAAATTCACTTAAATCTTTACATTAACTTATTGCCTTAAGACAATAATTTTTGTACTCTTTTTCCTACAAAAGAATTAGAATATATCTTATTGGTATATTTACGAAAATTATCCTACTTTGTAAGTAAAGTATCAATGAAAGTGTTCAATATGCAGAAGATAAAAGACAAAGTTTTTGATGTAATAATTATTTTTGGTTTAGTTTTTCTAATAATGCAGATCTCAATTATTACAAGCGATAATAAAGATGAGATCAAGGCTCCTGTAACTGAATCAGTTCAACCAACACCTCCAGTTAATAGCAGTTCAGAGCCCGGCATACTACCTGATGAAAATAAAAAGCAGGTATCAACTGATGAAGATCAGCAAAATTATGATTCTATTGACTTATAGGATTAAAATATTTTCATCCCGCCTCTTTTGATATGCCTAATACATTAGCCCACATTGGAATTAGTACTCCATTAACCAGATTATTCATAAAACCCAGCGATACCAAATGGATACTTGCAGGCACCATTTTACCTGACATACCCTGGATTACTCAAAGAATTCTAACTCGTTTATTTACCGGAATTGATCTCTATGATCTGAGGATTTTTTCAATAATACAGGCTACGTTATTCTTTTCAATCTTACTTTCGGCCGCCCTTTCATTTTTTTCATCTAACGTGTTTAGGACATTCTCAATTCTAAGTTTTGGATCCATTATTCATCTCATTTCGGATGCTCTGGAAATAAAATGGGCTAACGGAGTTCACTTTCTGGCACCTTTTGACTGGACCATAACTAATTTTGGCTTATTCTGGCCCGAAAGTATTGCTGTTTATTCTTTGACAATAATAGGATTTATTATATTTCTTTTTCAATTGAAGGATTTTAAGAGGGGTATTCAGATTAAATCACCTGGAAAAAATCTGTACATAATAATATCTTTTCTGACAGCTTATTTTGCTTTACCATTTCTTTTTTTTAATCCCGTAATTAACGCAAATAACCATTATATAAAAACCTTATCCGATGATGCGCGCTCAGGTCAATATATTGAACTGGATAGAAGCTACTTTGTTAATCATGAAAAAGGTGATTATATAAGAACTTTCACGGATGAGAAACTTTATCCTGATAACATCGATCTTCCTCTTTCAGGGTTGATTTCTATAAAAGCGAAGTTCGTTACTAATAACTTATTAAGGGTGCAGGATTACTACTTACATGATGGAAAAATCCGGGATAAACTCTCAATGGCAGGGCTTGCACTTGTCGGTTTATATTGGTCAATATTATTTGTGAATGGAATCAGAAACAGGAAAACGGAAACTCTCAATAAGAATTAAACTTTTATTTCTCCAATTTTCATCAAAGCATCTTGTGCTGCATTTTGCTCGGCACTTTTTTTATTTTTACCGGATCCTAATCCGTAGCTGATGTTCTCAATAAAAACTTCTATAGTAAAAACTTTAGAATGGTGAGGTCCTTCTTCTTTTACAATTCGGTAAACAGGTATTTCCATTTTATTTGCCTGGGTAAACTCCAATAATTGGCTTTTGAAATTTTTATCTACAAGGAATAATCCTTCCTCAATTCCCGGATTAATTATTGTCGCTTCTATAAAGGCCTTTGCTTGTCCTAATCCCGCTTCCAGATATATCGCCCCGATAAGAGCTTCAAGTGCATTGGAAATGATAGTGTTTGCGCCATCCGGTAATGAAAGAAAATTATTACTCACCAGCATATAATTCATCAGATTCATTCTTCGTGCAGCGTTTGCAAGGGCGATACGGTTTACAAGCTTAGCTCTGGTTTTTGTAAGATAGCCTTCATTCTCATTTGGAAATCCCTTAAAAAGGTATTCAGCTATTATAATACTGAGTACAGAATCACCCAGGAATTCAAGTCTTTCATTTGAGCGCAATTTATAATCAGTAAACTCTGAATATGAACGGTGAGTAATGGCTTTGATGTAAAATGTAGGGTCTTTTATTTTATATCCCAGAACCTTCTCAAGGGCTGACAATTTTTCTTCAAGCAGCCTTGAGAAGTTCTGTGGGTAAGTATTTATCTTTGACTTACTTAATAATCTCAGTCTTTTAAAGAAACCAAGTAAGCTGTTTTTCAAAAAATCATCCTACATTTTTTTAAATAGTAAGCTGGCATTATGTCCGCCGAATCCAAAAGTATTGCTTATAGCGTAATTTATTTCTCTAGCCGTGGCCTTTTTGGGTGAATAATTCAAATCGCATTCCGGATCCGGCTCATCAAGATTAATAGTAGGTGGAACTAAACTATGCTGCATAGCCATAATGGTAGCTATGGCTTCTACTGCACCAGCTGCACCAAGCAGATGTCCGTGCATTGATTTTGTGGAACTGACAACCAGTTTATATGCGTGTTCACCAAAACAGGTTTTTATGGCCATTGTTTCATTTATATCATTATGGGGTGTAGAGGTACCATGAGCATTAATATAGTCTATTGCTTCAGGTTCGATCCCGCCGTCTTTAATTGCTTCTTTCATAGATCTTACCGCACCTTCTCCACCAGGTGAAGGAGCTGTAATATGATAAGCATCATCAGTAAGTCCGATACCGGCAAGCTCAGCGTATATTTTTGCACCACGGCTAACAGCATGTTCATATTCTTCAAGTATAAGAATTCCGCCGCCCTCACCCATTACAAAACCATTTCGATCTTTATCAAAAGGTCTGGATGCTTCTTTATATCTGTCATTCCAGGTAGAAAGAGCTTTCATTGAATTAAATCCGCCGATTGACATTTCTGTAATTGCAGCTTCGCTGCCGCCTGAAAACATAATGTCAGCAGAACCTCTTTCAATTAACATAAAAGCATCAGCAATAGCATGAGAAGCTGTAGCACACGCGGAGGTAGTTGCGTAGTTCGGTCCCTTTACTCCGAATTTTATTGCAATATGGCCGGCGGCAATATTGGATATCATCATCGGTACAAAGAAGGGACTTATCCGGTTAGCACCACCTTTGAAATATTCGAAGTGCTGTGCCTGATTTGTGTGCATACCTCCAATTCCGCTACCGAAAACAACTCCTATTCTATTCAGATCTTCGTTTTCGAGCGTCAGACCGGAATCATTAAGTGCAAGTTCAGCAGCTACAAGTGCATACTGTGAATATGGATCTAATCTTTTTAAACTTTTTTTATCTATATATTTGGAAGGATCAAAATTCTTTACCTCAGCAGCGAATTTGGTATCAAAACATGACGCATCAAATTTAGAAATCAGATCAATACCGTTACGGCCATCCTTCAATCCCTGCCAAAATTCATCCAGACCAATACCAATAGGAGTAACTGCGCCCATACCGGTGACTACAACTCTCCTTTTGCTCATATAATTTCTCCTGTAAAATTATAGAAACCATTAACAGCAAATGCTGCTCTAATTAAAATAAAAAGAAGAGGCTGATTAAAAAGCCCAAAACGAATGTTTGTGCTTTTTATGACGCCTCAACTCTTATCTGTCAGGTATAACCGATTTAATTAAGAAACTTTTTCCTTTAAGTAATTAATTGCGTCACCTACTGTTCCAATTTTTTCTGCATCTTCGTCAGGGATCGAAATACCAAAAGCACTTTCAAATCCCATAACTAATTCTACGATATCAAGTGAATCAGCGCCTAAATCGTTAGTAAAAGAAGCTTCGGGTGTAACTTGTGAATCTTCAACACCTAATTTGTCCATTACTATTTCTTTTACTTTAGCTTCAACGTCCATTTTTACTCCTATTTGAATTTAATTAGTTATCTAAATTACATTGCCATTCCGCCATCAACGGAAATAACCTGACCGGTTATATAGTCTGAATCCGAACAGCATAAAAAGGCCACTGCTTTGGCTACGTCTTCGGGCTTTCCTTCCCTTTTTATGGCGAGACCTGCCAGAACAGCTTCTTTCTGTTTCTCATTTAACTTAGCGGTCATATCTGAAGAAATGAATCCAGGTGCAACCGCATTAACATTTATATTTCTTGACGCAAATTCTTTTGCATTAGACTTAGTTATACCTATCACCCCGGCTTTCGCAGCTACATAATTAGCCTGACCGGGATTACCAATTATTCCAACTACAGAAGTTATATTAACAATTTTTCCGTAGCGCTGATTCATCATTGGTTTTACTGCTGCCTTTGTATAATTAAAAACACTTTTCAGATTTGCACTGATTACATCATCAAAATCTTTCTCAGACATCCGGAGTAACAATCCATCCTTTGTTATTCCCGCATTATTAACCAGAATATCAACCCCACCCAGCTGCTCAATAGTAAACTGTATTGTCTTTTCTGCTTCTGAAAATAGAGATGCATCAGCTTTTAATCCGAATACTTTCACTCCTTTTTTGCAGGCTTCCTCTTCGACTTCTTTTGCAGCCTGTTCTGAGCTATGGTAAGTGAATACAATATCACACCCTTTTTCAGCAAGTTCAAGAACTATGGCTTTACCAATACCCCGGGTACCGCCCGTAACTATGGCTCTTTTACCTTTTAAGTTCAAATCTGTCCTGTATGATTTATTTGGTTGAAATACTCTTGTCTGTAACTTAGCAATTCCTCAAAACCGTCTGTTCCCAGTAAATGCCTCAGTTCTTCTTTGCAGGTGTCAAAAACAGTAGCGCTCTGGTTCTCGGCTTTATTGCAGTAATGCATTCTTCCGAGGTGATCGTCATCAACTGTAAGTACTCCATTATCTATAACGAGTGGGAATAATATACAATAAAGGGGCTTATATTTCCACTTATTTTCACCATCTTCCATAGCAATTTTTTGCAAGGTACAGAACCCTTGTTTATCAAGGAAAACACATTTTCCATTATGCACTTCTGTGCCAACAGCTATTCCACTTTCGAAATCATCGTCTTCTACAGGTTCTTCGAACCAAACAGATGTATCAGTGGTTTGAGAGTCATCCATGGACTTTATTATACGATCTTTGACCGCCATAATCTTTTCATATTCATTGAATTCGGTATAAACACCATAATAACAACATTCACCCGAACAAATACAAATATCACATCTCTTAACAAACTTATGCGTAAAGATGAGAGGGTCAATTTTATAACCACTGATCACTTTTAGTTCTTTATCAGACACTATAAATACCTTTCCAGATCAGCAAATTTATCAATACCAAAGCACTTTACATCAGGGTTAATTCTCTTTATCAGTCCCTGTAACACTTTCCCGGGACCAATTTCATAGAATTCCTCTGCGCCGTCTTTGATCATGTTTATTATAGTTGCTTCCCATCTTACAGGAGCATTAAGCTGCTCGATCAGAAGTTTTTTAATTTCGATACTATCCTGTACAGGTGATGCGGTCACGTTAGCATATACTGGTATTTTTGCATTGTAGAAATTTGTTACTTTAAGCTTTTCTTTCAGATCCTCTGCCGCAGGTTCCATCAGAGGAGAATGAAATGCCCCGCTTACAACTAATTCCTTAACCAGTTTGGCTCCTCCCTGCTTACTTAATTCCATTGCTTTTCTTACACCATCCACAGAACCGGAAATGACAATCTGACCGGGACTGTTAAAATTAGCGCATTGAACAATTCCTTCCGCAGCTGCTGTACGGCATAATTCCTCAAGTTTTTCGCCCTGTAATCCGACAACTGCTGCCATAGTGCCTTTGTTAATATTACCTGCCTTCTGCATTGCTAAACCACGGGTTCTCACAAGTTTTACGGCATCGTAAAATTGAACAGCTCCTGCACAAACCAGAGCAGAATACTCACCGAGGGAATGCCCGGCAGACATATCGGGTTGAATTTGCCTGAGCAGGCTGGCTAAAACTACACTGTGTAAAAAAATGGCCGGTTGTGTAATTTCAGTCTGTCTCAGAGCGTCCTCCGGACCATCAAACATAGTATGAGAAAGATTTACTCCAGCAGCTTCATTTGCTGTAAGGATCATTTCTTTTGCTTCAACAGAATTCTCGAAGAGATCCTTTGCCATTCCTACATACTGCGAACCTTGTCCCGGAAATACAAAAGCTTTTTTAGCCATTAATCCATCCCCCAAACCAAGTACATAGAACCCCATGTATATCCGGCTCCGAATGCGGCCAGAATTAGTTTATCACCTTTTCTTATTTTTCCCGCTCTGTAAAATTCTGTCAGACATAAAGGAATTGTTGCCGCAGTTGTATTGCCATACTTATCAATATTAATTGTAACTTTATCCCTGGTTATACCCATCCTTTCGGCTGTAGCATCGATAATTCTCAGGTTGGCCTGATGAGGGACAAGATATTTTATATCTTCAGGACATAAATTATTCCTCTGCATTATTTCATATGAAACGTCTGCCATTCCAACCACTGCTACTTTGAATACAGCTTTACCATCCTGATAGATATAATGCATCTTTTTATCAACTGTTTCATGTGACGGAGGATTCAAACTTCCGCCGCCCTTCATATATAGAGCATCTCTTCCTGCACCGTTAACATGAAGTATAGTATCCTTAATTCCATATTCTGGATTTTCAGCCGGTTCAAGTAAAACTGCTGAACCTGCATCACCAAATAACACACAGGTATTTCTGTCAGTATAATCTGTAATAGAACTCATTTTATCTGCGCCAATAACCATTACTTTCTTATATGCACCTGACTCAATGAGTGAGGCTCCTGTTCTCAGAGCAAATAAAAATCCTGAACATGCTGCTGACAAATCAAAACCCCAGGCATTTTTGGCCCCTATATTATTCTGTACGATACATGCAGTTGCGGGAAAGAACATATCAGGGGTTACTGTGGCAACAATTATTACATCAATGTCTTCCGGATTTAATCCTTTTGATGCGATAAGATCCTGAGCAGCCCTTGTTGCCAGATCGCTTGTAGCACCGTTTTCTAATATCCTTCTTTCTTTAATACCTGTACGGGATATTATCCATTCGTCTGATGTATCAATGATGGATTCGAAATATTTATTATCATAAACTTTTTCGGGAACATACATACCAACGCCGGTAATAACGGCTTTTAATTTATTAGTCTCTGCTGTCTGCATAGTTTGTTAATGATTCTTCTATTTTATAGGTTAATTGTTTATCGTACATTTCTTTAGCTCTAAGTACCATATTTTTAATAGCAGTTACACTGCTGGAACCATGCCCTATTATACATACACCGTTTACTCCTAAAAGGGGTACACCACCATATCCCTGATAATCCAGAGGTTGTAATGCTTCCTTCAGAATATTTTTGAACATTCCCACTTTTAGTTTATTAATAATATTCTTTTTGGAATATGAAAGAAGAAGATGCTTTAATAATTTAGGAACACTTTCTCCGAATTTTAAAAGAATGTTACCGATGAATCCATCACAAAGCACAATGTTCACTTTACCTGCCAGAATATCCCTGCCCTCCACATTACCTTTAAAATTCAGCCTGGATCTTTTCAGAAGCTCAAAAGCTTCCTTGGTAACCTTATTCCCTTTTTCATCTTCTTCACCAACTGAGAGCAAGGCCACAGTAGGTTCAGGAATTCCGTAAATTTCCTTAACGTAAATTGAACTCATAATTCCGTAACCTAACAAATGCGCAGGTTTGGAATCAACAAAAGCACCAACATCAAAGACAGTAGTAACTCCTGTGGCATTGGGGATAAAGGTTCCTATAGTAGGCCGCTCCACACCCTTAAGTCTTCCAATATTAAAAGTAGCAGCGGCGACAACTGCCCCGGTATTACCGGCACTAACAAATGCATCTGCTTTTTTTTCTCTGACCAGTTTGGTTCCAAGAACTATGGAAGAATTTGGTTTTGATTTGATTGCAGTGGTGGGACTTTCAGACATACTTATCACATCATCGGCATCAATTATCTTATCGTAATCAAATTTAAGATTATTCGATATCAGAACATTAATAATAGCTTGTTTCTGTCCTGCAAGAAATAATTCAATGGATGGATCAGACATGGATGCATGGACAGCACCAATGACTGCATTCTGAGGGGCATAGTCTCCCCCCATTGCATCCACTATTATCCTACAATGTGAATTGTCCTCGGTAGGTACCATTAAGATTGGTTAGCCTTTAGGAACAAACATCGAACGGCTTGCATAATAACCGCAATTAGGACAAGCTCTGTGGTTAAGCTTTAAATCCCCGCAATTACTGCAAGCTCCGAGAGTTGGTGCTTCAGCTTTGTAATGAGTCCTTCTTTTGTCTCTTCTGCTCTTCGACCATCTGCGTTTCGGATTTGGCATTTCTATTCCGTCTTTAGTTATTAATATTTTTTTTCAGTTTTAATAATGGAGCCCAGATACTATCTGTGTCTTCCTGTTTGCACCTGCAAACATCTGTATTAAGGTTTGCACCGCATCTGGGACATAAACCTTTGCAATCCTCAGAACATAACCTCTTCATCGGAATTGCCAGCTGCGCAAAATCAATAACATCATTTGTGATGTTAATTTTATCTGTTTCTGGTGAAATATAATACAAATTAAGGACTTCTGCTTCCTTAGGCTGCTTATCAAATAAGAAAGTAACCTGGAAATCATTTATTAAATCAGTAGTATATTCCTCATTACATCTGTCACACACAAATATTGCTTCAACTTTCAGAGTGCCATTCAAAACAATCTGACTGTGTGATTTATCCATTTTAACTTCTAAATGAACATTCCCTTTAAAGGGTTCACTCAGGCCTACTGCGGTCACCGGTTCATCAAAAACAAGCCGGTGAACACCGTCATCGAAGTTCGAAAGTTTAATAATCATATACTTTATACTTTAAAATAAAGCATCAAAATATAGCTATTATGTCGTTTATAGTCAAATTTTGAGTGCTTTTTAATTGTGAATAGATCAATGCTGGCTTAGTCTTTAAGGAAATAATAAACTATAATAAGTAATAAAATACTTTAATAAAGTAACATTTCCTCAAGTCAGGAAAAGGCATTTCTTTTCGCTTTTGATATTTTTTAACTAAATTGATTGTAATTTTATAAACAATTCATATTCGCCAAAAGTTTATCAATGCTCGAAGTAATTAACCTGACGAAAGAATTTAAGGACGTCCTGGCGGTAAATAACATTTCCTTTGAAGTTGCTCCGGGAAAGATATTTGGACTTTTAGGTCCTAATGGAGCTGGTAAAACAACTACTCTCAGAATTATCCTTAATATTATTAAGCCCACTTCTGGATTTGTTAAATATTATGGTATAAATACAAATGTGAATTTTGCGAATATTGTTGGATATTTGCCCGAAGAGCGCGGATTGTATAAAAAAAGTAAAATATTGGACGTGCTTATATACTTTGCTGAATTGAAGAATATGGAAAGGACTAAAGCAAAAAAAGAAGCTCTTAAATGGCTAGAACGCTTGGAAATCTCCTCTTATGCAAGCAAAAAGGTTGAGGAATTATCAAAGGGAAATCAGCAGAAAATTCAGTTCATAGCAGCAGTAATACATAACCCTCAGGTTCTTATCCTTGATGAACCATTCTCCGGATTTGATCCCTTGAATCAGCTTTTGGTTACCCGTCTGATAAGAGAAGTTCTTGACGAAGGTAAACTAATCATCTTATCAACTCATCTTATGGATTTTGCAGAAGATCTTTGTACTGACATCTTTTTAATGAATAAAGGTTCGAAGGTGTTATCTGGTGAATTACTGGAGATCAAGAAAAACTTCGGAACAAATACATATCATATAGATTTTGAAGGATCACCTCAGATTCTTTATGCTATACCTGAAATAACGCATATTCGAATGGAAGATAATTCAGCAGAACTGACGCTTGAACCAAATACTATGCCTTCTGATTTTCTTAGAAGAATAACCGGTCAGATGAATATCAATAGTTTTTATGCTGTTGCACCTAAATTAAACAGCATATTCATTGATTCCTTAAAAGAAAATACCATTATAGCCTGATGAAAAAAGCTCTCAAAGTTGCCCGCTATGAGTTTCTGGAAAAGATCAGAACTAAAGCATTTCTAATTTATATGATCCTCTTCCCTCTTGTTATCGTTGGAGTAACAATTATCCCCGGATTACTCGTAAATGAGCAGGAGATTCTAACCAGACCAATCGGTATACTTGACGAAACTAATATTTACGCCGGAGTACTTAAAAACAAACTTGATGAGTTCACTATTACCGATGGCCAGCCAATGTATGTGCCGGTCCAGTTATATCAAAAGGATAAATCGTTTGAACAATCCCGTGCTATAGCCGATAAATATATCCTTACCGGTGAATTGGATGGCTATATTCTCATCGAGGAAAATGATTCAGGTAAAGTTTCATTTTCTTACAGGAACATTATCATCACAGATATAGAAAATATCACCCGGCTCGAAAGAGTTATAAATGAAGCTAAAACCTCTGTTAACCTGAAATCACATGGCTTTAATCCTGATGAAATAAATTCCCTCATTGACTTCGAAAAGCTGAGAACAGTGCAGATCCAAAAAGAAGGAGAAGAACGCTCTGCCAGCCTTGAAGAATTATATTTTTCTTCGGTGATCCTGCTTATGTTGTTATTTATGATGATACTCTTTTCAGGAGGTCTGCTCATCAGAAGTCTTGTTGAAGAAAAATCCAACCGTATTATGGAAGTTTTGCTGTCAAGCTGCAGTGCAAATGACCTCCTTATGGGGAAAATGCTGGGCCTGGGTTTGCTGGGATTATTTCAGCTTGTGGTTTGGACTTTAGTCGGATTAACCATTTTCGGCACCAACTATGTTTCTCCTGAAGTATTCGAAAATATATGGCTGAGTCTTGTTTATTTCCTCCTTGGATACATGCTATTCACATCGATTTTTGTGGGCGTGGGCTCCATTGTAAACACTGAACAGGAGGCTCAGCAGTTTACCAGTTATTTAAGCTTGATAATGATACTTCCTCTTGTTATCTCGATAAAAGTAATTCAAAATCCTGACATACTGCTCGTTCGCATATTGTCCTTTTTCCCCTTAACATCCCCTCCTGTGATGTTGTTAAGATTGAAAATTCTTACACCTCCTTTGTGGGAAATATTAGTAACAATAATTATCTTATTGCTTTCGATTTATATTGTGATATTAATTAGTGCAAGAATATTCAGGATTGGAATTTTATCTTACGGAAAAAGGCCGGCACTGAAAGAACTTCTTCACTGGATAAAGGAAAAATAAAAATATTTCTATGCTGCTAATCGTTTCTCTGATATCGGCTGCTGCCCCAATGCTGTTTTATTTAATACTGCTTTGGTGGTTTGATAAATACGATCGTGAGCCGCTGCGGTTAGTTATATTAAGCTTCCTGTGGGGTGCCATTGGAGCTGTTTTTCTTGCGCTTTTAGCCGGCGCGGTACTCTCTCTGGGTTTTAATCTTGTTCTAACTGATAAGAGCGCTGTACAGCTGGTGGAAGCGGTCATTGTTGCTCCTTTCGTTGAAGAAATTACTAAAGGAATTTTTCTGCTGGTAATAATTTTTAACAGGAAGTTTGATAATCTTACAGACGGACTAGTATACGGCGGAGCAATTGGGTTAGGATTCGGAATGACTGAGAACTTCCTTTACTTTATTTCATTTGGTGATTCTCTGGAGAACCTTGTCTTCTTAATTGTTATTCGCTCACTGTTCTCTGCAGTTATGCATTGTCTTTCAACAGCTTCGCTGGGTGCCTTCCTTGCATTAGCGCGGTTCAGCCGCACAGGTTTCAGGTTTGTCTATCCTTTCATTGGTTTACTAACAGCTATGCTGATGCATTTCATATGGAACTTCACGGTCAGCTTTGAAATGACAGCTATCGGAGGATTATTTTTTATAGCTGTTTCCGTTTTATTTTTTATTGTTGTCTACTCAACCTCATTAAAGAATGAAAAAAGAATTATTATAAACGAACTCACTGAAGAGATAAATCAGAATATGATACCTGCATGGACAGTCAATATTTTTGAGAAAAATTACATTGCAGATGAGGAGAATATAAGAAGGAATTATAAGTTATTTAGAAGAAGCCTGGCCACGCTTGCATTTCGTAAATCCCAGTTAAAAGTTTCCGGCAGTCAAAACCGTTCTTATTATGAACAGGAAATTATTTATCACCGGAATACCGTTCAGAGTCTGTGCAATAATTCCTGATATCAAATGCCTAAACCACAAATCCTTCTTGTTTCGTCAAAGCCGATCTTTAATCTTGATTTAATTGCACCTCTTGGCACTCTGACCACGGGCGATACCTCGATTTTGTTTTCTGTGCTTTTGCAGAATACTATGGAAAATATCTCAAGTATAAAATCAGATTTAGAATTTTCTGTCTTTATTGATCAAAAAGATCAGGATTCTGTGCCCGAAGAGATTAAATCCGCTGATTTGAAATACTTTGTTCCTGCATCCGGCTATAACCAGCTATCAGATTATATATTGAAGAAAATTCATTCCGGGAACACACAATTTATAATCATCTTCGCAAACACTATTGGTTTTTCACCAAATGAATATAATAAAGCAATAAATTTCTTAAATTATGATGATAATGCTATTCTACTGGGCAAGTCACCGGATGAAAAAACATCATTGATAGCCTTTAATTACTATGATCAGAAGCTGTTTGAAAATATCTGTGATATAAATCCTGATATTGATACCCTTGTCAGAAGAATTAACCCGATGGATTATTTTCTCTTCATTCAGAACGGATATCAGTTTGTAAATAACCTTGATGATTTCAGAAAATTATATCGTATGCTGTCAACAAAAGAGAGTATAGAATATTGCAGTCACCACATGCACGAACAGTTTACTCATTTGTTCATAGAATATAAGGAAAGTCTGTAATGAAACCTGTTGGCATGCTTGGCGGAACATTCGATCCTATACATATCGGACATCTTATAACTGCGCAATTCCTTCTTGAATTGAGAAATCTGGAGAAGATAATTTTTATACCATGTTATATCTCACCTCATAAAACCCATGGTAATTATTCACTTCCTGAACACAGGATAAATATGATCCGGCTTGCGCTTAATGGAATCGACAGATTTAGTTTTTCTAATATTGAAGTTCAACGGGAAGGAATATCCTATACATACGATACACTGCTAGAACTTAAAAAAGATTATGCTGATATTGAACTAATCATTGGTTATGATAATCTTTCTAAATTCGACACCTGGAAAGAACCTGACAAAGTAATTGAGCTGGCAAAACTGGTCGTCATGAATCGCAAAATCTATGAGCCGGAAACGAAGCAGGACAAGTACAGCCACGCCGCTATATACGTTGATACCCCGCATATTGAAGTTAGTTCAACAGTTATCCGTGAAAGGATAAGAAGTAACCTGCCTGTTGATTTTCTTGTTACCGAAAAAGTAAAAGAATATATTTATAGTAATAAATTATACATTTAAGGGAATACTTTGCCGAACGCAGTACAGGAACTTACAGAAAAATTATCAACAGAAAATAAAAGGATAACATCACGACTCATCTCCATAGTCGAATCAGGAAATTCACAATCGGAAACTGTCCTAAGATCAATTTATGAGAAAGTTGGCAATGCTTACCGGATCGGCATAACAGGACCTCCCGGAGCCGGCAAAAGTACCCTCACAAATCAGCTTACAAAGTATTTCAGAAGTCAGGATAAAAAGGTTGCGGTTATTGCAGTTGATCCCACCAGTCCCTTTACGGGCGGCGCCCTCCTGGGCGACCGTGTAAGAATGACCGAGATCGGCAGCGACCCAGGTGTGTTTATAAGAAGTATGGCTACCAGGGGCAGCTTAGGAGGTTTAAGCAAAAAGACAATCGACGCCGCAGATGTACTTGATGCAGCCGGATATGATTATATTCTCTTTGAAACTGTAGGTGTCGGTCAGTCGGAACTGGATATTGCGCGCACTGCAGATACCACGCTGGTTGTGCTTGTTCCGGAATCAGGAGATTCCATTCAGGCGATGAAGGCCGGACTAATGGAAATTGCCGATATATTTGTTCTTAATAAAAGCGACAGACCCGGTGCAGATAGTGCCATAGTTTCCCTTCAGACAATTATGATGTTGAAACCTCATGATGAACATTCATGGCTGCCCGGTATTATTAAGTGTGTGGCAACAGAAAATACCGGAATAATAGAAACTGCCGATGAAATTAAAAAACATCAGAGCTATTTAATAAACAATAACAACCTGCTCAGAAAACGCGAACAGAATACCAGGATCAGAATTAAAGAAATAGTTGACACTCAGATTAAAGATGAGATCTGGACCAAAAAGCGGGAAGCCTCTTTATCAGACTCCGTATCCAAAGTTGTCCTTGGTCACACCTCCCCTTACCACATTGCCGAAGAAATTATAAGTCATTATAAGAGTAACTTTTGATACCTTTCCAAACAATCACCGTGAGAATGCAATTATTTGTGTAGAGCCGCCGGCTTGCGCGCCTGCCTGCCGGTAGGCAGGGCTGGATTGCACAATAGAAATATTGGTAACAACTTATGACGGAGTCGATATTCTGCATCCCGACTTCGGATATACATTTCATACAGATAGATCGTAAAACCGGGAGTAAGTATTTCATTTTAATATTTTTAGACTTATTATATTATTATTAATGAGAGGGCGAAAATGGAAGTACTTAACTCCAGTTTGATATTTAATTTGGACGAACAGCAGGTATTAATTCGAGATTCTATCCGGGAATTCTGTGAGAAACAGATAAGACCGGTTGTCATGAAATATGACGAATCCCAGCACTCCCCCATGGAAATCTTTAAGCAGCTTGGGGATATGGGAATGCTCGGTATTCTGATATCTGAAAATTATAACGGATCCGGATTCGGTTATCAGGAGTTTGCAATAATAATAGAGGAAATTGCACGTGTTGATCCCTCTATAGCCTTGTCGGTAGCAGCACATAACGGCCTATGTACAAACCACATCAATCTGTTTGCGAATGAAGATCAAAAATCAAGATATCTTTCAGACCTTGCCTCCGGAACTGTCCTTGGTGCCTGGGCATTAACAGAGCCTGCTTCAGGAAGTGACGCTTCTGCAATGCAGACTACCGCAGAGAAAGAAAATGATGTTTATGTCCTTAACGGTACAAAAAACTTCATTACGAATGGCGGGATTGGTGAAATCGCAGTGGTAATGGCAAAAACAGATAAATCAAAAGGTAAATCAGGTATATCGGCTTTCATTGTTGAAAAAGGTTGGGATGGCTTTTCGATTGGTAAGAAAGAAAACAAACTTGGGATGAGAGCCAGTGAGACAGTCCAACTTAATTTCGACAATTGTGAAATACCCATTACCAATATTATAGGCGCTGAAGGTGAAGGAATGCAGCAGGCCCTCAAAATTCTTGAAGGTGGAAGAGTGTCAATTGCGGCTTTGAGTGTTGGACTTGCGCAGGGCTGTCTTGAAGCTTCTCTTAATTATTCTCAGCAAAGAAAACAATTTGGCAAGTCTCTTTCAGAGTTCCAGGCAATCCAATTCAAACTTGCTGAGATGGCTACAGAAATTGACGCAGCAAGACTCCTTACCTATAAAGCAGCCTATAAAAAAGATAAAGGTGAAGCGATAACCATAGATGCCTCCTCTGCAAAACTGTTCGCAAGTGAAGTAGCGACCAAAGCCGCAAATGAAGCCGTTCAGATATTTGGGGGATATGGTTTTATCAAAGATTTTCCTGTTGAGAAATTCTACAGAGACGTGAAGCTTCTTACTATTGGTGAGGGTACATCAGAAATACAGAAATCTATTATCGCCAGAGAATTATTGAAGGATTAGCCGCGCACAATTGAAATAAAACTCCGGATTCATAACATCCGGAGTTCCTTTAAACTTTACAAAAAGGTAACTGATGAAAAGAATTGGTACCGAGTTAAGCCGCACTGATATATTCTCCATGAGAGAAGACATAAATAAAAACCTCCTTAGAAAGATCAACGCTGCGAAAGATAAATTGAAAGCCGGCGGAGGCAAAAAAGCTCAGGAAGCACAAAAAGCAAAAGGTAAACTAACAGCACGCGAAAGAATTGACAAGCTTATTGATAAAGATAATAAATTTAATGAAATAGGAATTCTTAGTTCGTATGCTATGTATGAGGAATATGGCGGTGCACCTGCTTCCGGTACTATAATCGGGGTTGGAAAGATTCATGGCAGAAATCATATGATCGTTGCCAACGATGCTACAGTAAAAGCAGGTGCCTGGTTTCCAATGACGGTAAAGAAAAACCTGAGAGCACAGGAAATATGTATGGAGAATTACCTGCCTGTTATTTACATGGTTGATAGCGCAGGAGTCTTTCTGCCGCTCCAGGAAGATATATTTCCGGATAGAGAACACTTTGGCAGGATCTTCAGGAATAATGCGAAATTATCCGCAATGGGCATAACACAGCTTTCTGCAATTATGGGTCCCTGCGTTGCAGGCGGCGCATACCTTCCAATAATGAGTGATGAAGCTCTGATAGTCGAAGGTGAAGGTTCAGTATTCCTCGCCGGGTCGCATCTGGTAAAAGCCGCAATTGGTGAGGAGATTGACAATGAACGCCTCGGCGGAGCACGCGTGCAGTCAAATATATCAGGCGTTACCGATTATATTATGAAAAATGATGATGAATGCATTGAGCAGATCAGAAACATTATTCATAAATCCGGCGAATTACCAAAAGCTGGTTTCAACAGGATAACAAGTGTACCTCCTCTGTATGATCCAAAAGAGATCTATGGAATCATACCTGAAAATAATTCTAAACCTTACGATATTTACGAAGTACTCGCAAGAATTACAGACAACTCTGAAATAGATGAATATAAAGCCGGCTATGGTAAAACACTTGTAACCTGCTATGCAAGGATTGATGGCTGGTCTGTTGGAATTATCGCTAATCAAAGAAATATTGTTAAAACAGAAACAACTAACGGGTCCGGTGAAATGCAGATTGGCGGAGTAATCTACTCAGACAGCGCGGATAAAGCAGCAAGATTTATAATGAACTGCAATCAAAAGAATATTCCCCTCCTCTTTCTACAGGATGTAACCGGATTTATGGTCGGAAGCCGTGCCGAGCATGGAGGTATCATAAAAGACGGCGCTAAAATGGTGAATGCTGTTGCTAATTCTGTTGTTCCCAAAATAACTATTATAATCGGCAATAGTTATGGCGCGGGTAATTATGCAATGTGTGGTAAAGCTTATGATCCCCGTTTTATATTTGCATATCCTTCAGCAAAAATTGCAGTTATGGGAGGGCAGCAGGCGAGCAATACGCTGCTTAATATAAAAATAAAACAGCTCGAAAAAGAAGAGAAGACTTTAACTGAAACAGAGAAACGCAAAATGCTGGAAGATATTGAAAAATCATATCTGGAGAAAAGTACACCACTCTATGCTGCTGCGAGACTTTGGGTTGATGATGTTATTGATCCTGCTCTTACACGTGATTATGTTTCAATGGCAATAGAGGTGGCAAATAATAATCCTGAAAGAAAGAAATTCTGTTTGGGAGTTATACAGACCTGAAAAAATTAAGATGACATCCTTACAAGATGTCACCTTAATATAAATTAAGCCTTCTGCTTCATATTATCTTCAATACGCCGCTGAAGTTCCTCTTCCGGTACATCTTCAATGTGAGTTGCAATCCACCACATATTTCCCCATTTATCCCTAACTCCGGCATTCCTGTCACCATAATATAAATTCATGGGTTCCTGAATTGATTCCGCGCCGAAACTTAAAAGACTGTTATATAATGCGTCAGTATCTTCAACATACATATATAACATAACACGATTTGCGGGAAAGCTCTCCATTGAATCAGATAACATGATAATAGAATTACCGATCTTTATTTCTGCATGTGCAACACTTCCGTCAGGTCTGGAATGACGGCTTACTTCTGTAGCTTTAAAGGCGCGTACCAGGAAATCAATAAATTCAGTTGCTTTATCCACAACGAGGTACGGCGTGATGGTATGATATCCTTCAGGAATGGGTTTTACAGCCATAACTATTCCTTTCTATAATTGATTCTTTTAGTTAACTAAATTAGAGGTAAAGGTCAATTCCAAACCTTTGAGGTACGAAAAAGATTCGCAGCACGCGAGAAATTTGCATAGTGGTCAATCAGCTGAAATACTCTCGTGCATTCTGGCGGTCAAAAAATGAAGACCAGAGATAGCTGATAATCCTGCTGTCCGGTAATATCGGGCATTACTGATGTGTTTACTTTGAAGTTATCTGATGATATGTAAAGCAGGTCTATTTGTGTATATAACCACAGGGCGGAGAAAGCTGTAATTAAAAGATTCCTTAATTTATATGATTTATTAAATGAATCATATTTATCGTTAATAAGAGCTTTATTTGATTCCTGAAGATATGTTTTTTCTTTTTTATTACTGTCAATAATATAATAGATCATTCCGCTTAGCGTCGCTATTGAGGATGCTGTAAGTGTAATGCCTTTCCAGCTGCTCTTGCCTGAATATAAATGTCCCCAGCCAGGAAGAAACAACGAACGTATGATTGAATTCCTGTAGAGAGTATTTGCTTCAATTAAATCACTTTTAGAATAAAAAACTTCAGGCTCTTTTATATTTTCTGCTGTTCTCATGCTATCCTGAACAGCCTGATTTTGCCTTTCAAGAAAATAAGTATATCTAAGTTCCTCATATAAGTTTATCATTTTCGGCGAATTCTTTGCAGGATCCAATGTATACGACTCATCAAGAGCGATTATTTCTCTTAATGAACTTTTTGCAGAATCTTCATTATCTACTGAAAATTGAGCTGTGGCACGTATACGATATATTTCTATAACTTCATTTTGATCGAAGAGTGATTTCTTTTCAAGCAGATTTTCAGAAATGTTGATGACCTGGTCATATTCAAATGACTCAAATTTATTGTATAGTGCATTAAGTAGCGAATCTTTTTCCTGAGCTGTTATGTTCTGATAAAAAAAGATTACTATTACTGTTATTAGACCAATAAAGTTTTTCATAGTTATTTTACCAGCAGCATTTTTCCGGTTAATATTCTGTTATTATATTCCAGCCGGGATAAATAAACACCCGCTGAAACAATACTGCCTGTGTTATTAGTCCCGTTCCAGTATACTTTATTAACACCCGCCTGAAATTCAGTTTCCCCAAACTCCTTTACTACTTCACCCATTACGGAATAAATGGTCAGCTTAACTTTACCTGGCTCTGGTACCATGAAATTGATCATCGTACCCGGATTAAACGGATTTGGGTAGTTCTGATATAAGTGAAAATCATTTACCGCTGCCTGATCATTAACAGATGTAGTCCAATGACGTTCCATAATCTCTATTGAACTGATAACTTTATTATTCCTGTCCCGACCGCCCATTACAAACATAAACTCACCATAACGCACTGCCATCAATTCTTTACGGGCTTCAAGCAACGGTTCCTGCTGATCAGACATTATAAACCCGGGAAAGAAAGTCAGTCTTTCTACTGTAAAAACCGCATCGGAGTTTTCATTATATCCGCCAATAAGATAAATTTCTCCTGCTTCCTGAAATACTATTGCCTCTCCGCCTGCTCTTGGTTCCTGAAGATTAACATTTATCTTGCTATAGTAATTGCTGTCGGGACTAAATTTATAGATCTGTTTGAGTATTCCGTTATGCACTCCGCCTAATATAAAAATTTCATTGTTCATATAGGCAGTCATCTGCTGAATCGGAAATTCGCCATTTGAGTAAAGTGTTTTATTCTCAAAGATGGTGTTTTCCGCTGAGAGGTCGTATCTCACTAAATAAGTTTTATCCAGAGTATCTGTGATACCCGATGCCGGCAGTCCGCCGAATAAATATAGGTCTCCATCCTGTATAAGACCGGCTGAAAATACACGGTTATATTTAAAGCTGGTATCTGAATCAAAAGAAAACCCGCTTGAATCGCGTGATAGAATCCTGAGACTGAAATGTCCCTGCTTTGGATCATCAACTCCACCGCATATCACAAGTTTATCTTCCATTACACCGGCTATAAATCCATATCTTGCTTCGGGAAGATGCCCCACAATTTCCCAGGTAAATGAATTTGGATAATATGCCTGAATCCAGTCTACGTTGGCCTCGAGCGAATCAGAATAACCTCCGATCACATAAATGGTGGTATCAACGACAATTGCCCTGGCACCCGCTACAGGATAAGGCATATCTCCTATTTTAAACCAGCTCTGAAACTGGGCATAGGCAGAAAAGTTCATCAGCATCGTGACGAGCACTATTAACAGTATTTTATGTATTCTCATATTTTTTTATAGTTATAACTTACATATTCAATTATTATACCACTTCTGTTTATAACGACATCAATAATCAGAAAGATTGACTTTCAGATGAAGCGTGTCATTCTTTCTTATACTAACATATTCTGTGTAAGCGGTAAAGTTTGGATTTTTAACAGTTAATGTATAACTGCCCGGCACGAGGGCAATTGGTTTTCTTAGCGGCGTATGACCCTTCGATTCACCATTAATGAAAATCTCCCCCCAGGGATGAATCATACAATCCAGATACCCGACAACGGAATCAAATCTGAACTTCATTTGATGAACTTTCTCATGTTCTATTCTGATCCTGGTAGAATATGGAGGAAAATCAGGATGGATCAGAACCACTACGTGTTCGCCGGCAGAAAGCTGAATATTCCTTTTTAAAGGCGTGGTATCAATCTTCTGCGAATCGATAAAGATGGCTGCCCATGGGATGCATTCAACAAATAATTCCCCTTTACCGTTAACAACCAGAGGAGCTTCAACTGTGTTTTTCTTATCAGCTAATAAAGTAGTTTTATTTTCCTGCTCTTCTAAGGTAGTTTCTTTTTTATTCTCATTCTGAATTGTTTCCGGAATGCTGATGGTCTGGTTCAAAGTATCGGGAGCTGCAAATTTAATCTCTTCAGTATTCGCTCTCTGTGCATTTAAATCATCTTCAGGTTGCGTGAACCTTATGAAGAAAAATAAGATGAATATCAAAATTACAGCCGCCGCAGGAATTATAAATTTGAGGTACTTTTTTGTTTCAGGTATTTCGGGTTCAGCCGCTGCAGGAGCAATGCCCAGGTCCTGAAGGGCTTCATCCGCACTGTCATATCGTGAAGTAATATTTTTATCAAGAAGCCTGCGGATAACTTTATCAACAGATGGCTGCATCTCAGGCATTTCATTCAGGTATGTTTCTGAACTTTCAAGTATCTTATTTATTGTTTCATTAATATCTCTTCCAAGAAAAGGATTAATGAGTGTAAACAATTCATATGCAACTATTCCTGCAGAGAATAAATCACTTTTAATGGTGAGTTTATCTCCCCTCACCTGCTCAGGTGACATATAGCCCGGTGTACCTACGATCGAATACTGATTGGTAACAATGAGTTCATTCGATACCATTGCCAGTCCAAAATCAGCTATTTTCAGTTCAAGATTATCATTAACCAGAATATTTTCCGGTTTAATATCGCGATGTATAATGTGCCTGCTGTGAGCCTCCTTTAAACCGCTTAGCATTTGTACTATAAGAGAAGTTTTCTGATCAGCATTGAGCAAGTGTTCTTTAATTACCTTTCTGAGGTTTTTGCTTTCAAAGTATTCGAAAGAAATGTAAAAGTATTTTTGATACATCCCGAAGTCGAGCACTTTAATTATGTTTGGATGGTCGAGTCCGGCAAGTATTCTCGCTTCTCTTTTAAAACGTTCAAGGATTGAATCATCGGGCAGACTTTCTGTATCCAGAGTTTTAAGTATTATCTTTTTCTCAAGATAGATATGATCAGCCAGGTATACGCATGAAAAACTATCTTTCTTCAGGTATTCCTGTATACTGAATTTTTCAAACAGAAAATCTTTCTTATCGGACATTTTTACTCTGTTACTAAGCTCTTAATTATGGATTCATTTCTTTAAGCTTAAGCTGAATCCATCTTACTGATACATCGAGGGATTTTGCCGTTAATGTTCTGTTGCCGTTAAATTCTTTTAATCTTTTTTCAAGAAGTATCTTTTCGAAATCTTCCAGAGTACCGCTGAAGTTTGCTATTTCCTCTTCTTCCTCCAGAATAATATTCTCAGGTAATAATTTGTTTGACTCAGATAATATGATAGCCCGCCTTATCACATTTTCCAGCTGACGCACATTTCCCGGCCAATAATAATTTTCGAGTTTCTTTACGGTCTCTGCAGGTATCTGCATTCCATCAGGAGAATATTTATCAGCAAAATATTTCGCCATCAGAAGAATATCACTTCTTCTTTCACGCAGCGGAGCTATCGTAATAGGAAATACATTAAGCCTGTAGAAAAGATCTTCTCTGAACTGCCCGTCTTTTACCATCTGCTTGAGATCTTTATTAGTAGCAGCAATTATTCTCACGTCGATCTTTTTTACCTGTGTATCCCCTAACCTTATAATTTCCTGGTTCTCAAGAACTCTTAACAACTTCGACTGCAGTGCCGGAGAAATATCCGCTATTTCATCCAGAAAGAATGTCCCTTTATCTGCAACTTCCAGGAGTCCCTTCTTATCTGTATTAGCACCTGTAAATGCTCCTTTCTTGTATCCGAACAATTCACTCTCGAGAAGTGAATCCGGGATTGACCCGCAGAACTGTGCAAGGTATGCATGATCTTTACGCGGACTAAGTTTATGGATGGCCTTTGCCAGCAGATCTTTACCGGTGCCGCTTTCACCAAGCAGTAAAACACTCACATTTGTTTTGGCAGCTTTATTTGTCAGCAGGGCAATATTTTTCATTGCAGTACTTTCGCCGATAATATCCGGTATCTTTTGCGTTGATTCAAGCTGGTTGATCAATACACTGTTTTCATCCTGCAGCTTTTCCATCTGGATGATCTTATTCAGAGTAAGTGAAACTATATTAGAAAAGAAATCAAGGAATACAAGATTTTCATTGGTAAAATCTTTTCTGTTACCCTGACTGTCTGCGATCAGAACTCCCCATACCTTTTCATTATAAAAGATCGGAACACCAACAATTGATTTTATTTTCTGTATTTGTAAGCTCTGAAATTGGGAAAGATTAGGGTCACTCTGAACATCATGGTAAAGGCATGGCTTCCTTGTGGATATCACCTGCTTCAATATGCCTGAAGAGAACGATGAAAGATTAGTTATACTCTCCTTCTGTATATTCCTTGCGGCAATTATTGAAAACGTATCAGCGGCTTCGTCGTATTTTGCAAAAAGTCCCCGTTCAGCACTAATTACTTTAATGATCAGATCGAGTGTATCCTCAATAAGCGCATCTTCATAGACAGCCGAGTTAAGTATCCTTGTAACATGGTAAAGAGTCTCAAATTGCTCTTTTTTCAGATCACGGATATTATTCAGATTTTCATTGATATTATTATTCATTCTTAATTCACCCGAAATGTTGCTGGTTTTGAACTTCCCCTGTTATTAAACTGATCCACACACCATAAAATCCAGAAATAATCCTGCGATGGAAGAGGAGTTTCTATGGTATATGAAGTACTGTCCGATGATATTCCGTTTCGCTCATAAATGAGTTCCGGAGTTATTTCTGCTGTAAATATCTGTATTTTATAAGTGTATGAATATTTCCCGCTGAATTTTCTCCAGCTTAACCTTGGAGTAGAAGAAACTGTATCACTGCCCAGAGGAGATTCTATTCTTAATTCTTCTTTTATGATACGTTTAAGATCATTAACTCCCAGATCGTATTCGTTGAATGAATAGTCTTTCATTTTGATAAGAAAATCGTGACCCACCACCTCATCAATTTCACTTGTGTTTAGGTCAGGCAGGCTGAATACTCTCTCATAATTTCTTGTCTTATAATTAAATTCCAGATGTTTTCTTAGATGCAGATAAGAGTTTTCAATTATTACAGAATCTACAATGTTATTAACATCTTTGACCTTTGCTTCTATTATTATCTGGTATGTTTGCAATGAAGGATATTTATTCCTTACTACACTGTAAATCGAAAAGGATTCTACAACAGGTTTAGTATCAGAATCAGGATCAAGGGGATTATTCCTGGGTGCGTCGCACGAGCAAAACAGAGATGAAATAAGTACCATAAGCAGAGGAATGCTTATATATTTTCTTTTGGCTTTGTGCACCTTAACCCTGTAAAATTTAACCCGGATAATAATATCGTAAATTTACATAACAAAGGGCTAAAATACCATTGATTCAAAAAAGATAAAAGCTAAGAAAGATATGGATTACAGTTGTATAATCCTTTGAAAGATTTTGCGGGCTCGCTAATATAACAGAGCTATTAAGGAGTTATATCCGGATGTGGAACTAATTTGCAGAGATTATCTGTCCGCTCAATCTCCTGAGTTCTGTTTCAGCCTGCTTCACATTAAAGTTTGCGTTGTACAGTCTGCTCTGCGCGTTTAACAATGCTGTTTGCGCTTCTCGCAGTTCCAGGGGTGTGTATGTACCGTATTTATATCTATCCAGTGCGATTTCAACATTCTGGCGGGCTACCTCAACATTCTCTTCTTCAAGGTTAACAAGCTCAATTCCATTCCGGTAATTTATAAATTCCTGTTCAAAGCCTGATAACACTTCACGGGTTATACGCTCTTCCTCTAAACCGCTGATCCTCAGATCAATGCCGGCATTCTCAACCTGACGCATAGTATTAAATCCGTCGAATATGTTAAAAGAAAAATTGAGTCCGTAAGTTAATCCTCTGTTCTGATTTGTTCTGATCAATCCAACTTCATTCTCAGATTTGCTGAAATTATAAGTTGCAAATATTCCAACCCTTGGAAACCATATTGACCTGGCGCTGCTCAGATTATACCCTGCCACACTGCGGTTCTTTTGAGCTATACGGATATTGTTATTGTTATTTAATGCATACGATTTGAGTTCTTCGTAAGGAAGATCCTTCGCTATCACAATTGTATCAACCACGTCATACCTGATTGTTTCTTCCCTGCCCATTAATCTGTTTAATGTAATTTTGGCAGATGATAATGCAATTTGTTCTCTTAAGAGCGCTGATTTATCTTCATTAAAATCAACCTGGGCCTGTAATAATTCAAGTTTTGAACCCGATCCTATTTTGAATTTATCTTCAGCAATCCGAACCCTGTCTTCCGAAACAGCAAGGGCTTCTCTGATTGCCTGGATAGTTGTATTAATTGTAACGACATTGTAGTAGGCATCCATAATTAAAGCAACATTCTGTTCAATCACTGCTTTTGTGTTCAGTTCTCCAAGTTCTCTTAATTCACGTAACCTGCCGTAAGAGGCGAACATGTTCAGCCCGTCGAATATAGTCCAGTTCAGATTAATCCCTGCGTTAATATTATTGGATTCAACTCCTGAACGGTCAACCGCGGGTCTGTCGGAATATACCTGTTTAGTGTTGCTTTCTGTAAAACTTCGTAACCCGTTGGCGTCAATGGTTGGAAGCATTCCTGCATTTCCTGGCGAAGCATTATTTTCAGTTATCTCAGATTCGCTTTCCGCGATTTTAATTTCATAATTGTTTTGTAAACCAATTCTTACTGCCTCTTCAATAGTCAATACTTCCTGTGCGTTGAGACGTGCTGCTGCGATCAGGAAAAGAGCAAGATATTTTATCATAATTTTTCCGCTAAAGCTGATTACAAAATTATTTGGAGTATAAAGCTTCTTCAACTTCAGTTTCTTTATACACAGCTTCCTGTGTTACGTTACTGATCTTCTTCTCCTTCCTGGAAGTGAAGTATGTATAAATTGCCGGTATAATAAACAGCGTCAGTGCTGTTGACCAGACTAGTCCACCAATTACTGCAATTCCCATAGATACGCGGCTCTCAGAACCCGCACCTAAAGCAAGAGCTATAGGGAGTGTTCCAAGTATAGTTGAAAGACTTGTCATCAGGATCGGCCGGAACCTTGCCGCAGCAGCACCCTGTACTGCTTCATTTATAGATAAGCCCTGTGCTCTTCTCTGATTTGCGAATTCAACAATCAATATTCCGTTTTTGGTAACAAGACCGATGAGCATAATCATGCCGATCTGACTGAAAATATTAAGAGTCTGATCAAAATACCAAAGTGATAAAAGTGCTCCTCCAAGAGCAAGAGGAACTGTGAACATTATAATAAATGGATCTCTGAAACTTTCGAACTGAGCCGCAAGAACCAGGTAGATTAAAATAAGTGCTAGTGAAAACGTGAATATAAGACTTGATGAACTTTCACTATAATCCTTTGAAGCGCCAGCCAGTGCTGTTGAGTAAGTCTCATCAAGCACTTTTTCAGCAATAGCATCCATTGCTTTTATTCCATCGTCAATAGTTTTTCCCGGAGCAAGTCCCGCGGAAATTGTTGCTGCAATAAATCTGTTATATCTGTATAGCTGTGGTGAACTGATGTGCTCTTCCAGTGTAACCAGGTTATCAAGCTGAATTAGTTCATCCCTGTTGTTTCTTACATATAATGATTTCAGATCAAGCGGATCCATCCGGTTCTCTCTTCTTAACTGACCGATAACCTGGTACTGCTTTCCATTCATAATGAAATAACCAATTCTCTGTCCGCTTAATGCAAGCTGCAGTGTGGTTGCTATATCAACTGTTGATACACCGATATTCTTTGCTTTTGCACGGTTGATCTGAACTAGTATTTCGGGCTTGTTGAATTTTAAATTTACATCCACAACACTGAAAGTCGGATCTTCATTTGCTGCATCTAAAAATGCAGGTAATGCTGTTCTGAGTTTTTCTTCATTAGGTGCCTGAATAACATACTGCACAGGCAGACCACCGCGCCGCGTTCCTATGGATTGATTTTCAGAAACTATTACTTTTGCTCCCGGAAGTTTCCTGACCAATGACGATAATTCATCAGCAATTTGATGCTGCGATTTATCTCTCAACGCGGGATCTTTCAGAACAAGACGAACAAAGCCTGAGTTCGCTGAACCGGATCCAAATCCCGGAGCGGTCATTGAAATTATGGATTCATTTTGTGATACAGTATCACTTACCATCTCTGCTAATTTTGTAATAAAATTATCTGTGTATTCGAAGGATGATCCTTCGGGACCTGTAGCATTAAGCCTGATTTCACTCCTGTCCTCCAGAGGTGATATTTCTGAAGGAATAGACGAGCCAATTATATAAATCAGTAAAAAAGATATTATGAGGATTGGAAAAGCTACCCATCTCTTAATCATAAACCTGGAAAGTGATCTCTCATAAAGATTGTTCAGTTTCACGAAAAAAGGTTCAGTCATACTATAGAACCTGTTATGCTTCGTGCGTCTTTTTAAAAGTCTTGTGCTTAGCATTGGAGTTAGAGTAAGAGCCACAAATGCTGAGATCAGAACTGAACCGGCAATTACAATTCCAAATTCCCTGAACAATCTTCCGGTAATACCCTGCAGGAATATGATTGGAAGGAATACTGATGCAAGTGCAATTGTTGTGGATACTATGGCAAAGAATATTTCCGAAGAACCCTTTACTCCTGCTTCATAAGGCTCCATTCCTCCTTCAATTTTTGTATAAATATTTTCAAGCACCACAATAGCATCATCAACAACAATACCTATGGCCAGCACAATGCCCAGTAATGTAAGTACATTAATTGAAAAATCAGAAAAGTACATAATGAAGAATGCACCTATCAGTGATATAGGAATAGCAATAATAGGTATAACTGTAGTTCTCCAGTCTCTGAAAAAAGCAAATATGATAAGTATAACCAGGGCTAATGCAAGAAAGATTGTCTGTTCAACTTCAGTAATTGATTCACGTATATATTCTGTTGTATCAAAACCAATTGACATCTGAATGTCTTCGGGAAGATCTTTTTTAATTTGATCAAGAACTTTATAAAATTCATCAACTATTTCAATATGATTGGATCCCGGCTGCGGAATGAGTACAACACCAACCATCGGAACTCCATTATGCTTTAACCCTGTCCTTTCATTTTCAGCACCCAGTTCAGCTTGTCCCACATCCCGGAATCTTACAATATTTCCATTCTGTTCTTTTACCACAAGATTATTGAACTCTTCTGTATCTCTTAAGCGTCCTACCGTCCGCACAGTTAATTCAGTGTTTTCTCCTTCAATTCTGCCTGAAGGTAATTCAACATTTTCTCTGTTCAGAGCAGACCTTACATCTAAAGGGGTCAGATTATATGCAGCCAGTTTAGCGGGATCAATCCAAAGTCTCATAGAATAACGTTTTTCACCCCATATCTGAACAGTACTTACACCCGGAATGGTTTGAATCCTTTCCTTAAATACATTATTTGCAAGATTGGAGATTTCAAGTATATCTCTTTGTGTGCTTCGGATACTCAGAAATAAGATAGGGCTGGCATCTGCATCTGCCTTTGATACTATGGGGGGATCTGTATCAGGCGGAAGTCTGTACATTGCTCCTGAGACTTTATCCCTTACGTCGTTTGCTGCGGTTTCAAGATCAATACCAAGGTCAAATTCAACAGTGATCTGGCTGCGCCCCTCACGGCTTGTGGAGGTCATAGATCTGATCCCTGCAATTCCATTTATCGATTCTTCAAGAGGTTCTGTAATCTGTGACTCTATAATTTCAGCGTTTGCCCCAATATAAGATGTTGAAACAGTAATAATTGGAGGATCAATGCTGGGATATTCTCTGATTCCAAGATAAGTGTAACCAATTACTCCAAATATAACAATCACAATTGACATTACTATTGCCAATACCGGACGTCTGATACTTAATGATGATAAACTCATAAATTCACTTTCGCTTATTTAATTTCATTAATATTTACAGCAATTCCAGGTTTTAACTGCATAACACCTGAAGTTACAATGGTATCCCCTGCGGATATCCCTTTAACAACTTCCACCTCTTTCTCCTGCCTTATACCGGTTTCTACTGGTACTGGTACAGTTTTACCATTTGTAATTTTAAATACCTTTTTCCCCTCCAGATCCGGCACAACCGATTCACTTGGAAGAAGTATTGCGTTATCTTTTTCAGCAAGGATAATATCTATTTCAGCAAAAGAACCGGGAAAGATCTCTGATCTCTCATTTTGACTAATAGCTCTGACCTGCAGTGTGCGGGTTGCGAGATTAATCTTTGGCTCTACTGCATATACTCTGCCGGTATAGAGTTTATTGCTGCCCTGTATCCGGAAATTAATAATGTTTCCTGATTTAACTGTATTGAAATATTTTTCGGGGACTGAAAAATCAATTTTTACCGGATTGATATTCTGAAGAGTGGCAATAGTAGAGGCAGGGGTAACATAACTTCCCTCGCTGATTGACCTTAATCCTATTATTCCATTAAAAGGTGCCCTGATTTCTGTTTTTTCAATCTGAGCCTTAATAAGTTGTAATTCCGCCTGAATAGTATTTAACTCATTAAGAGCTATATCATATTCCTCCTGACTAATAGCTTCCTTTTCAAGCATCTTTTTTTGCCGGAACTCCCTTTGTTCCATAAGGGTTTTTCCATAATTTGTCTTAAGAAGCTGAGCCTGGAGTTCATCATCATTTATCTTAACAAGAAGATCCCCTTTTCTTACACTGCTTCCCTCTTTAAATAATATCTTGCTGATCTTTCCTGAAATTTCACTCTTCAGCTCGATGTCTTCATTTGCCAGAATAGTACCTGTTGTTATAATTCTATCCTGAAGCTTTTTATATCTCACTATATAAGCATCAACAGGAACTTTCATATTCCCCATTCTTTGGCCTGATTCCGGTTCCTTATCCGAGGAGAAATTGATCTTTGGCAGCACCAGCAAACCGGCGATTACCAGAATAATTACAACAATAAGGATTGTTCTTTTTCTTTTCATTCTGTCTTTTAAACCTTGTTTTTATAACGATTGAGGTGATTTCAAGTATTGTAAATTAAATAAAATATCTTATTAATTAAAAGAATAAGCTTTGTTGATTAAATCTTTAACAACAAAGAGGGCAAATAAGTTTAAATCCTTACCAAAATAAAATAAAGGAGTTATATACATGAAAAATCTTTCCGGCAGTTCGTTCAGGATAATGGTTATTTTTCTATCAATTACTGCATCAGTTTTCTTCTCAAGCTGCGGCGATGATGATGATGATCCTGTGAATCCTGGCGATGGTAATAATAATCAGCAAAGCCAGATAACTTTTACCGGGGGCGCACTGAATAACCAGACTGTTAATCTTACCGGAGCAGCAGGTGGATTCTCAGTTTCAGAGAATATTTCCGCTGCCGTTTTAAGTGGTGTAGTTGGTCAGGATACAATGATTGTAACCATTGTATTCCCGGGCAGTACAACGGGCACATTTGAATGGCAGGATGCATCATCTGACGAATCCGCAAGCGGTATGATTATTTCATTCACTGATGATCCAAATAGATGGCTATTATCTGATGGTTCTGCTGGCTCGACTGTAATAACAGCATATGGGCAGGTCGGACAAGCTATAACTGGAACATTCGGCGGGTTTGTTAGGGGTGCAGCGGATAGTTCAACAGTTCAAGGCTCTTTTACTGTCACCCGTGTTCCAAATGGAGAATAAATAAACTTTTTTACTAGTGTACAGGGTTTCATTCCAGGTAATCTTGTTTAATAAACTTAAACAATGAAGGGGGCAAGTTTAAATCTTTGAAATAATTAAAGGAATGAGTGTATGAGCAGTCTTTTCAATTCTTACAGGATAATAATCATTATTTTGTACATTTCTTCTGCTGTTTTTTTATCCAGTTGCGGTGATGATGATGATGATCCTGTAAAACCCGGAAATGGAAATGGAAACCAGCAAAATGACATTACTTTTAACGGCGGCAGCTTAAATGGACAAACACTGAATTTAACCGGGTTAGGCGGCGGGTATTCTCCAAGCGAAAATATTACAGCAGTAGTTTTATCCGGGGTGTCAGGTCAGGATACAGTTCGGGTAATCATCGCATTCCCGGGCAGTACTACAGGAACTTTCGAATGGCAGGATCTTACTGTTTCTGGTACTGGTGACGAAAGCAGCGGAACTATACTGGCCTTTGGTGAAACTATAAATGAATGGTATTATTCAGATGGATCTGCAGGCGCAACAGCGGTAACCACTTATGGAGAGGTCGGTCAGACAATTACAGGTACATTCAGCGGCAATTTAATTTCTTTAACGGACTCTATGAGTATTAACGGTAATTTCGCAGTTACAAGACTGCCGAACGGCGAATAAATTAGGGACACGAAAATAAATTCATATTAATGCCCGAAGATCAACCTCCAAGGTTTTCCTTAACCTTGGAGGTTTTTCCTGAAACTTCTTCTTGATCTCCGTAAAGGCACCGATGCGAATTACAAGCCCGTTAGGGCTTACATAGCCATAACAGCGAATGCCCGCTGTCAACCTCCAAGGTTTTCCTTAACCTTGGAGGATTCTGAAATTTCTTTGATCCTTCGTAAATCTGCGTAGCAACGAATCCATCCATGGCCCCGCACAATCCCTCACAGCAACTTTTCACTGAACCATAATCCTTATTACTTCACCATCCATTGTTGTCGCTACTATATCTTTATCTGAAACAGCAAACACGGTATTAATTAGAACATGCGTTAACTTGTAACTCCATAAAAGACTACCTTTAGCAGCATCAGCAGCATACAAAACCCCGTTTTTGGTACCTGTAAAAACACTTCCGTTCTTCTCAACCGGCATGAATGGATTTATATCATATCCATACTTTAAATCTGAGATCCATTTTACAGATGAATAATCGGGCTCTGGATCAAACGCCACCAGAGAATCGGTAATACATCTTACGATAATTGTACTATCTCCTGTTATTCCAACAGCTTCCCTTACTAGAAATTTATTTGATCTCCATGTTGTATTCCCATTAGAAACATTAATACAGCTCATATACCTGTCAGGAGCAACAATAAATAGCTTATTCTTAGCAGCAACGGGAACACATACCGCAGGAGAAAATAATTCTTCTTTATTTCCATTTGACCACTTCCAGGCTAATGAACCATCATAAATATTCAGGGCATATAAATATGTATCCCACGCACCAAAAATTACTTTGTTTCCATAAATGAGAGGTTTTGTTTCAACAAATCCCCCTATGTCTTTATTCTCCCAAATGAGGTTCCCTGTCCCGGCATCAATGGCTCTGAATACATGATCGCTTGAACCTATGTATATAACATTATTCTTTACTGAAGGTGACGAGATTACAGCGGCCCCGGTTCTGAACTTCCATTTCAGTTTTCCATCCAAATCAAGACAGTAGATGTTACTATCCGCTGAACCAAAATATATTTTATCAGAATATATAAGAGGATTTGAGTATACAGGGGCACCGGTTTGATAATTCCACTTTTCTGAACCATCTGACAGATCAAGACAAATTACCTTTCCACTTGTATTTCCTGTTATAACATAATTATCCCGCACTGCAGGTGTTGAGGTGATTGTATATCCTGTGTTATGCTTCCATTTAATTTCTATTTTAGGAGAATCAATTTTATTTATTGAAAAATCGGGATGAACAAACGCAGGCTTATCTATTACTTTATTTCCCATCTTTTCAGAATTCCAGAAACGTGCTTCACTTCCGGGGGATTTCACAAAGAAATAAGCTGAATCCTTTTCAATATTGACGATGTTATAACCGCCCCTGGACTCTTTATTCCGGAGATTTGATCTGCCCATCACTCCCGTTATGCCATCAAAATTCATTTTCTTATTAGTATGTCCATGACCAACCAGAACGAACTGAGTATTATATGAACTAATCCGCTTTGTTACTTCAAACCAGTTATCTATTGATGAATCCAGGGGGTAATGAGAAACCAAAATAATTGGTGTGTTCTTATCAGTTCCGGCTAATACTGAATCGAGCCATCTGAGATCTTCAGGGGCAAAATGCCCGTCGCCCATCTTCATTAATGGTCCCTGATGAAGTCCAATAAACATATACCCATTTTTTCGAAATACAAATTTATCAGAGCTCCATAATCTCGCAAATTTAGTAGCACCTGATTCAGACCATTTGGTATCATGGTTGCCAGGAATAATATAGTATGGTACGATCAGGCTGTCGAGAATTGATTTTGCAAGTATCAGGTCAGAATCCTTTCCTGTCTGGGTTATATCACCTGAAATAATTACGAACTCAATTTTATCAAGAAAATTTATATCACGTACGGAATTACTCAGATCCGCAGCTCCGGTTGCCCCGCCAACGTGAGTATCCGTTAACCAGGCAAAACGTACATTCTCCTGAGCAAAGAAAAAGTTAGAAAACACACAAAAATGAAGGAAAAAAAGGATGCGTTTCATACTTTCAACTCCAAAGTAATTAACATTGACAAAAACTAAAGAATAATTATCATGATTGATAGCAAATATCATAAAATAATAATTAAAAGACCCTATGATATTTTTGCTGTTAATTATTTAAAGGAGGAATAAATGGATACTTACAGAGTATTATCCGCAAGCACCATTATTGGTGATGATGTTAGAAACGATATGGGTGAAGATCTCGGAAAAATTGAAGAGATCATGCTTGATGTGGAGACCGGAAGAGTTGCTTATGCGGTACTATCCTTTGGAGGATTTTTAGGTATTGGCGATAAATATTTTGCTATACCCTGGGAATCCCTGAGAGTTGCACCAGATGAGCATGCTTTCTATCTCGATATTCCCAAAGACAAGCTGGAAAGAGCGCCAGGTTTTGATAAAGATAACTGGCCGACAAAACCCGATCAGCAGTTTGTAAGCGATATCTATAGTTATTATGGATACAGACCATATTGGGATATGGAATAATTCTGCACTTATAAGCCGGGTTTATCCCCGGCTTTTTTATTATTTTTCTGCCTGATCAAAGCCATTAAATAATTACCTTCTTATTACGATAATACCTCCAATTAACATTCACCGATATCAATAAAGAAGGATCAATATGAAATGGTTTAATGATTTGAAAATAAAAACCAAGCTTCTTGTTACATTTACAATTATTGCCCTCTTCTCAACGTTTATTGGAATTTTTGGATATATAAAGCTCAATTCAATTGACGGCATCGTTAAGGATATGTATGATAATCGTATCAATCCCATCATTGATCTTGGAAATGCGAGAGCAGCGCTGCTTACAGCACGTGGAGATATGAGAAACCTCATGTTATCTAAAACATTGGAAGAGAGAGTAAGCTTCAATAAGAAAATTGTTGATAATCTGGAGAAAGTAGATAATCTGATTGATATATACTCAAAAACTTTATTGATTGAATCAGAAACCGAAAACCTCTCTCATTTTAATGAGAATTATAAGAATTATAAAGCTGACAGAGAAAGAGTGTGGGAACTTGCTTCTCAGATGAAAGATGATGAAGCCCTTTTGCTGCTGAACGGCGATGTTCGTAAATATCTGCTGGAATCTAATACGGCACTGGCAAAACTTATGGAGATAAATTCCGCCGTCTGTAAAGAAAATTATTCCCGCAGTCACAACGAAACCTCATCTGCTCAGACACTAATTATTATACTTGTAATTGCCAGCTTCTCAACCGCTATCGGATTTGGATTTTTAATAGCTAACCGAATTAAATCATCTATAGATAAAGTGCTCAATATGGCACAGGAAATTTGTAAAGGTCATGTAAAAGCCAGAGCGAACGTGAATACTAAAGACGAGCTGGGTGAAATGGGTAAAGCTTTGGATCAATTCATTTATCAGGTAGAGACCAGTATCTGCGGTGTTCTGAATATGATTGCCGCTGGTGACGTAAGTATCACCGTTCCGATGTATGACGAAAAAGATGAGATTGCGCCGGTACTTAATAAGGTTATTGATACTGTAAGAAATCTCATTACTGAGGTAAACGGACTAACGGAAGCTGCCATAAACGGTAATCTTGAAAAGCGTGGTAATGCCTCAAATTACCAGGGCGGATATAAGCAAATTGTGGCGGGCTTTAATAACACGCTTGATACGATTATCCAAAATGTTCGTGACTATGAAGCTGTCGTTGAAAGAGTGGGCAAAGGAGATCTGACTGCCAGAATGGAAGGCGATTACAGGGGCAATTACAAAGTCCTTCAGGAGAATGCAAATAATTTCGCTAAATCTTTAAATGCTTTAATTCTGAAAGTACATGAAGCAACACAAGCAACTGCAAGTTCAGCAAATGAGATATCCTCATCAGCAGAAGAGATGGCTGCAGGAAGTCATGAACAGTCCCAGCAGACTACTGAAATAGCCGGAGCAGTTGAACAAATGACTAAAACAATTATTGAAACCAGTAAATATGCAAGTGATGCGGCTGAAAATTCCAAAATTGCCACTGAAAGCGCAGTTGATGGAGCTAAAAAAGTTGAGGAGACCAAAAAAGGTATGCAGCGAATTGTAGAATCTACCAGAGCTACCGGCATGAAGCTTTCCTCTTTAGCCCGCAGAACAGATCAGATCGGAGAAATAACACAAGTCATTGATGATATTGCTGATCAGACAAACCTGCTTGCCCTGAATGCCGCTATAGAGGCAGCCCGGGCAGGTGAACAAGGCCGCGGCTTTGCTGTTGTAGCAGATGAAGTTCGTAAACTTGCAGAGAGAACAACAAAGGCAACAAAAGAAATAGCTGATACCATTAAAGAAATACAGAATGAGGCAAAGGAAGCCGATATCTCAATGGATGAATCATATAAAGCTGTTGAGGAGGGAATGCAGCTTACTGAAGGCGTTGCCTCAGGCCTACATAAAATTATGGATATTAACAAAAAGGTTTCTGATACAGTAATTCAGGTTGCGGCCGCAAGCGAAGAACAGAGCATCACCGCCGAACAGATAAGCAAAAATATTGAAGGGATTTCTTCCGTTACACAGCAGTCAGCCGCCGGTACTGAACAGATTGCCAGAGCAGCGGAAGATCTGAACCGTCTTACCGTTAACCTTCAGGAGCTTGTATCTACATTTAAAATTACTGATAAGGAAACTTTACATTCTTCAAGACATGACGGTAACATTTTACAGGCAGCTCATGTTAAAACGTTTTCACATTCATAAAGGCTAAGGATAACATCTATAATCGTTTGAAAATTTCTTGGTTTTAACTTATATTTGTTATCTGATTACGCACCCGTAGCTCAACTGGATAGAGCGTTTGACTACGGATGAGTTTATTTTTAAGAATTGACTCATCCGTACTCAATTTTTTCTGAAACAGACCGCTATTGCTCACCAAAAACTGAATTAATATCCTCAATCTCAATGAACAGAAAGGAATTATTGAAATGAAAAAGTCATTTCTGTTTAAAAGGGGCAAATACTTCCATCTTCAATACGAGGATGAGGACAACCGTCTTAGACGTGTATCGACCAAACAAACAAAGAGAACTGCAGCAATAAAATTCCTAGTTGAGTTTACCAAACCCGAAAAAGCCGAAGTTGAACCACGAAAACCTAATGAAATGACCCTGGGGACGTTCAAGGGAACATACCTGGACTTTATTAAAAGTAGGTACTCCCAAAAGTATTACAAATCTAATAAATGTTCTTTCAAGAAGTTGTTGGATTTTCACGGGGATATTCCCCTGAATAGTATATGCCACCCTGACATGGATAGGTTTTTAACAGATGTATTCCAGAAATCAAAGTACAGTGCCAAACTACATCATAGGAATCTAAAAGGGGCGTTTAACAGAGCAATAGATTGGGGATACATGCAAGATAATCCTTTAAAAAAAATAAGGCTTCCTAATATTCCTCAAAATAACCCCCTGTTCATAAATGAATCTGAGCTAGAGCTTATTTTAGATAAAGAACCTGAAGAAAAGTTTCGAAACATTTATCAATTTGCCTTCTTCACCGGTATGAGGTTAGGCGAAATAGCAAACCTTAAATGGGATGCTGTTGATTTATCCGGCAAAATTATAAGAGTACTAAATACTGATTCATTCACTACAAAAGGTAAAAGGGAGAGAATAATTCCAATCAATGAAAAGCTGTACGCAGTTCTTAGCTCTCATATACCTAAGATTGTCCGGATGAATGCTAATAACTATGTCTTCAATAAAAAAGGCTTCAACTACCGGGGAGAATATATTAGTAAGCGGTTCAAGGAAGCTTTAAGGCGAACAAGCTTGAACCCTAAACTTCATTTTCACAATCTAAGACATTCTTTTGCGTCCAACCTTGTCATGAAAGGAGTATCTCTTTATACAGTAATGGAGCTATTGGGGCATAAGGACTTTAAAACTGCTCAAATCTACGCTCATTTAAATGTTGATTGCCTAAGAGAAGCGGTAAAATTGCTGGAGAATTAACCAAAAGTATTATAAATTATAAAATAATACCTGATATTAATCCCAGCTATACAATCATTGAATGTGATGGAGAGTCAAGATGGGAAATGATTTATTACTTCTACTTACAAAATTATATTCTATCACGCAGTTGGGTAAAGATGAGCCACTTGATGAGAAGGATAATAAAACCATCGAAATATTCCAAACCGAGTTTAAGACCAAGTTTACCCAAATAAGCAGCAGCAGAATAAATAGTGTAATAGATTCCTCCATCGGTAGAAGTTTTGACACTTCTCTATTAGAATACATTAATAAGGGCAAAAAGCTTCTGGATAAAATATTTCAACAATACGTAGATGACCTGATAAATAATCAGCCAGGCCTATTGTTTCAGCTTAGTCTTGTACCTCAGGATGAATGGGATAGTATCATTGATAATCAGATTCAAAGATACTTAAATCCAGCATTATCTTTAGGCCAGTTTCTGGCAAACATTCACTCTGCGGACAATCACATAAGGGTTAAAACAATTAATTCACTGGGAAAGCTCGCCGCACATGGAAAGAAATTTGGTGGCAGGAAGACTGACCCGGAAAATATTAATTTGTACAAAAAAATAATCTTAAAGCGAGAAGAACTATTCGCAGCCAATCAAGGCTCTAACCTAAAACATGCTACTAGATTAGCATTGAAAAAAGAAAGAATTTATGATGAAAAGGAAGTAACAAGAATTTATAAAAACGTAAGTAGGTATATCAAAAAAGAGTCTCATATACGTTAAGAGACTTTATCCCCCAACGTATAAGGTTCCAGCCTTTATTTACATTACTGCCATAAAAATATTTTTTAATTTTTTATGGAACCAGTATGATAAAACCTCCTACACAAGCCATTCGGGAGAAGTGCTTAGATTGCAGTGGTAACAGTAAAAAAAGGGTTAATAGTTGTCCGTTAAAAGACTGCGAGATATATCCTTACAGATTTGGAAAGCATCCTCAGAACAAGCAAGATTCTGCTAACTCCCCACTAACATCAATTAGAGAAAAATGCCTTGATTGCTGCAATGGGAATAAAGAAGAAGTAAAATTATGCCCTGTTACAACCTGCCCTTTTTATCATTTTCGACTAGGTACAAACCCGAACAGAAGAGGAATCGGAATCTCAGGCAATATAAAAGGTCAGGGTGAAAGAATTAATAGCTGAAATGCCCACTCAACTACCCTGTAATTGAAAATAAAGGGAATATAGAGTACGTTTACTAATGATGCTCTACATTTCCTTACCAGCTGCTTTATTGAGAAAACGATTTAGTTTTCTGAAGGTAGGGCGTTATGAGTCATAATCAGAAACTTAGATAAGTAATGGTTAAAAATATTTCTTATTTTCCTTTAGTGATAAATTAATTTCGATAATAGGAATGAGGTTTAACCAAGATGATTGAGTTTAACGAATCAACTGGTCTGTATTTTTATAGTTCGCTATTACAAGCTGACGCTGCCATGATATCCATTGTAGGGCTCTTTTTAATCTACTGGATTCAATCATTAGAAAATAAAATAAGTTCTGTAATGAATTCCTTGACCAGTCAGAAAATAGATAGGATAGATAATATTAATAATTTTTTCTCAAGTGATATAAAAGGTCAACAAGAATTTTTTAATTCTATTTCGGGGCAGACGGCTCCACTCCCATACTACCAAAAAGCAATTTCATTTAAAAAGAAAATAGTTGAAATTAAAGCATCCATAAAAACTCCCACCATTTTACTGACTGCGGGAATTGGGATAACCGCTCTATTGCTTCTTAGCTCGAATAGTCTACATGTATATCATCCCAAATATGAATTATCTTTCGCCATTTTTACCTTATTCTATCACTTTCTCATTTTGTTTTTTGTAGTGAGAATAATCTTATTAGCTGTTTCGGACAACTAATTTTCTTGAAAATTAGTTGGGATGAATAATCCACAGGTTTTTTACTTATTCTCAATTGAGCTTGTAAATAGTTACTTAATCTGTTAAGGCTTTTTGAGCGTGGAAATAAATCAGCATTACCCTTTTAACGAACTGATATGTGCCATTAATAAAAGTATGGTAGTTAAATCATAATAATGCATATAAAATTCTTCCTTCGATGAAACGATTTTTTCATGCACATATTTATTTCTTGATTCACCGTATGAATTAATTCGCTCTATTAAGTTTAAATTGTCAGTTATTATTTTGTAATCCGTTAATGGTAAAAATCCATCGGTAAAAATTCCAGTACTTATCTCTTTCCTTAAGGCAAAATACTTTAATAAACAATATAAGAAGCGCATCCCACTCGGGTTATACCCTATTTTTTTATTTTTTATAAAGGTCAATTGTTGTTTTAAGTACTTTTCATCTTTAGTTTCGCTTTTAAGATATTTATCCAGAGTTAGACTCATACTGTAGATTTCTTTAAAATATTTTAAGTACAATGCCTTTGTCTCACATTCTATAGCCTTGATAAAATTTAATAATAAGGGACTATAATCGATTAAGTCAATCTTATTATCATTTAAAACCAGGTTCAGTATTTGTTGACCGGCATTTAATAATACCCTTGAATCTGGGTTCAAAGCTTTGAAGGAAGGATTATGTGTAATGTTTAGTCTTTCATCATAATTACCTATTTGACTTAAAAAATATTCAGAATCAAATCCGATTTCCTCTATTTCTTCTTCGGTGGCATGTTGTCCATTGATTAAGAAAACTTCTATCCCTTTCACCCTGAAAGAAATGTCCGCTGTTAGTCCTCCGAAAGCAATATTTTCGTAAAAATATTTACTTTCCGCGATATAGGTGTAGAGGGTTTGCTCTAGGGAACGAAAAAGACCCATCCTGTAATAATGAATAAGTTTACGTGAAATTTTTTGTAAATCCTCCAATAGATACATTCTTGGGACAAAGCCTTGATTAGCTCTATATGCAGTTCTAAAATCGGAATATGAGGTGTATATACTTGAATTGTAGATAAATCCAAGCATCGTCTCATCCTCAGTTGTGTCATCCAAAATATCTTCATTTAGCCACATTAAGGAATCTATGACTATTTCCAAGTAATAATTATTATCATTCAGAAATTGGAGTAAATCGTCTATCTTTTCTGAATCGATAAGTAATTTAATTTCCGTCGTGAGCCTTAAAATATCCATGGAAGTCATCCTGTAGTAATAATGAATTATATAAACTGTAAATTTTTATTAAGCAATACTTTTTGTCAAAAACCTGTACCTGTTCTCAATTATGCCTTATACTAGTGCGGTAGAGAATTCAATATATCTCTACCTAACTTGTGGCACCCTCTAATCCCTAATATATCTGATATCCGATTTTCCTTGGGGAAAACATTATTGTTTTAAATATCACTCGGTTGAAGATTTCGCAATTTCTTCCGAATAATTAATGGCCACATACTAATAAGTGCAATCTGATAAATGGCGAAGACCAAGGTTAGAGTAAGCTGATTTAACTCATAAGTTCTTACTTTATTCCTAAGAACCGCCAAATCAGGAGTGTCGGGAATAATAGTTTTTATTGTGTAAATCACTCCGATATTAAAGGAAGTTACAAATATAAAAATAAAAGAGCTTGCTGCAAGAAAGACAAGGTATAACCTGAAATATCCATTAGGATATTTGCAAGAAAAATATGCAAATAATATGAAAGGTAAGGTAAACAAAAGAATATAGTAATATTTCATTTCTTCCCCCCGATTGGAGATGATTTCCATTTCCCCATGTTGAATGTATGTTTTCAGTTTATTGAGATAATTCCTTTATTTTATTTGTTATCCTTGTAATTATCTCAACTAATTCAAAAACATCTTTTTTATTTACGACAATTCTCTGACCAAACTTGTAAGAATTATCTCGGGATTTCTGTATATATTTATCATCTACAATACCTTCACAATGAGCTAGTAAATGCCTTCTCTGTAATAGTATATTTAAGCGATTATATTCTTCCATAGTTATCCAATCTTTATATGTTTGACCATACAATTTTTCCCAATATTCGCCTCCAATTTCTAAACTTTGAAAAGCATTGGATTTAATTTTGATTTCGTCATTGGTCTGGTTCCTATAAGTTAACTCACAAAATCTCTGAAAGGCAACTATACCATCCGATAGGGTAGATTCAATCAATGAACGTACAGTTATTTCAGCTTCATCTTCACTTATTTCCGAAACAGCCGAACGAATTGGCTCTAAATTTCTGAGTTTTGTTTGAATTTTCTTTAAGGAGTTATCAAACATTTCAGTCACCGAATTGTACCCGCAACAAGGGCAGAAGAAAGCACTCCCAAGAACTGAATACCTTGCAGAACATCTTGTACAGGTTACTTTTTGTCTTAGTTCCTTTTCAGCTTCTATAGGTAAGATATAGTAATTTAAATTAACGTTGCTTTGATATTCCATTCTTAATTTAATAAAGTCATTACCTGACTGTGCTCCGTTAATATTATCAGAAAATACTTGGCTTACCCTACTATAATAGTAATTAATCGCTTGTTTAGTCCCTTCTTCCCTTTGTTGAGCAGTACAATAACTTTCTGCAGGCGCATTGTTGCCGCATAAAGGACAATATACAGCTTCATTGCTAAACTTTTTTGACCAATCATCAGCATATACTTTGAAATGAAATAAACAATCCCCTGCGGGACACTCTTTGTCCAAATATCCATCTGCATCGCTCTTGATTGGAATTGTTATTTTCATATTCTCAATTTGTTTTAATTCTTGTAATATCTTATCAAACATAAATCATACACCATAATTAGTTTAATTTCACCAATATTAACAACATTTATTATGCACCGCCAGTTAAGTTTTTATTTAAATACCTCAAAATTAGTCCTGTTTGATATATTAAGAATTCATTATCTTTCTCAGTTATTAGACCATCATGATGTTTGCTATTATTGTTAAAATACTTATCAAGGTAATTAAATATCTGAAAAATGATGTTCCTCAGCTCTGAGTCCACACCAGTTTTTTTAAAATATTTTTGCACTTCACCTATATTTTTATCAAAGCCTTTGTTGTTCTTAAGAGCATATCTCAAATATTCCTCTAATGTTCTTCTCAAGCTCTCGGCTGATTTTACATAATCATTTTCTTGATACTCTTTCAAAGCTGCTATAAAATGCTTATTGCTATTTGAGTCCAAAAACCTTAAAACTTTATTTACCACTTCTTCATCTAAATAATTTTCCCCAGCAGGATATAAAATAATATCATTATTGTCTAATCCAATTGCCAGGTTAACATTTGAAATATCGATGATATGCTTTAATTGTTTATAGAGAAAATCCTTAAGAAAATCTCCTCCTGATATACAAATGAATTGAAGAAGTTTATAAAATTTTATTTCATCCTTCTCAGCAACCAAAGTCTCACATATGTTTTGTCCCCAAATATAAGGGCTTTGCCCATATTTTCTCTCTTTACCGACTAGATTGCAGAAAAGTAGAATTCCATCCGATGTCATCTTACGGTCAATGTCGTCTTTAAACTCATTCAACACTCTGGTCTTAAATAATGCAAACTCTTTCTGATTATTTCTGTCTTCGGAAATGCTCCACCTCTCATTAAAATTATTAACTTGCGTTCGTATATCCATTAGTTCTCTTGACTAAATTTTTTTAAATAGGGGTATTTATACATTAAATGTTCAAGAAATTCTTTTGCGATTGTCATAGACCAGTTAATTGCTTTACCATGATAATTTATTTCAGCTATAGGATTTCCCAAATCAAGTAAAAAAGAGAAGGGACTATTATAATCTCTTTCTAAAAACAATTGCTCCTCTTTTTTTAACTGTAACCAGTGCTTATTTTCATAAACTAACAAATTGTTCTCTCCTAGGAGGAATAATAGTTCTCTTAATTTTTCTCTGGCTGGCCAATGCTTTTCTAGATATGGTACCATTTTATCCCATAAATCATCTTTTTTCTCCTCCCCTCTATGAAGCCAAATATCTGTTAAAAAGTAAATCATTTCAAAATTCTTGCTGAATGTAACCCACTCTTTTACAAAAGACACCAATAGTTTTCTCTTAGATTTCTTTTTCAGATTTATTAAAGCAAGAACAATGATGAATAACATTAAAATAGAATAGCCATTAATGGATACAGAAGATAAAAGTAATTGATGTATGAATTTTCTATAAGCTAATATAAACGGCAGTGAGACGAGTAAAGATACAGTTAATATTTTTTTGCTTATAGAAAGTTTTCTTATTTTATCAACATAATCCGGGAAAAAAGTAGTTAAATATTGCAACATGAAAATTCTCAGTAAAACTTGAAATTATAAAGTACTCAACAATTGGTTTTGTGTCTTGGCAAAAAACAGTGATAAGATAAAGAATAGATGTTGTATAAAAGACTAAATGTATTAATAGTAATATATACCTTAAAAAAGAATTTCGGTAAGCGATATAATATGTATATTAAACTAATCGTTATTATGAGAGTAATATATAAAGTCATTGTTCTCCCCATCTGTGCTCCCCTAAGTGGTTCTTAAATTATAAAAAAGGGATACTATTGTCAACAAAAAAGAGTAATCTGTTTTATAAAATGTATTGTTTATCAGACAAGGAATACAATTGAATTAATCTCAAGAGGTTAGCGTTTAATCTATTATTAATAATAATAGACAGTACAGATATCCAAAATTTTTTAGCAAATATACGACAGCAATTTCTCTAATAATAATTCTTTAATTAAATACCCTCCCCCCCCCCATTTTTCTCCCATTGACTGATTGCAAAAATAAAGATGTGCTCTGCTTTGGGTTCACTTCTGTACCAGATGGAAGAGAACCCGTACTAAATAATTAATTATTTTAAAAAGGAGGTTCAAATGAATCCATTCGCAGAGATAGAGGTCACACCGTTATATTCCCGAGATGGGATGCAATCTCAGGGCAAATCAGTACGCATAAGGGATGAGGAAACACCCCTAGGCTGGAATGAGCTTGGGGTTGTCAGTTCCAATTATCTCCTAGTTCATAACGAAAAGGTTAAATCAGTGGTTGATGATATCGCTACACGTTCTCCAATCAAAGACTGGGACCAAAGAAAGTTGTTCTTTGACGGGAGAAGGTTTGTCTACTCAATAACCACTGATAAACTGGTTGCGGAGATTTCACCTGGGGATACAATCAGGCTGGGGCTAATAGCTTATAACAGCTATGATGGGTCCAGAGCATTATCAATAGAAGTCTACGCGGAACACTTAGTTTGCTCAAATGGTATGACTTCAACCAGCAGCTTTTCCCGCTTCACATTCAGACACAACCAAGGTAACATAAACTGGGACGAGCAGATTACTGTAGCCTTTACTACGCTTCTAGGGGGTTCCAGGGCCCGTCTGATGCGGTTTGCGAACCTATTAGGCAAGATGAAATCACGGGGCATGGATATTCAACTCTTATCAGAGGTAAGACAAACTGCTTTACCAGATTTCAGCGCTTCAACTTGGGGGAAAGTAATTGACAGGTTCTTACTCCACGAAGAGCAAACACTGATGGGTCTAATGGATGCCTGCACTTTTTCCTTCTGGCACAATGAAAAGCAGAGTTATTCTGATTACAAGAATAACACCTACGCTACTGACAGACTCATCTCATTAGTATCTTAGAGTAAGGAGAAAAATATCATGTCAAAACCGAATCCTTTCTATAAAGATGAGTCCGGAAAACAGTTATTAATCCAGATGAGAAATTCCTTCAAATATTCTGAATTAGAAACAAAACCTAAGCTAATTATACTAATTTCTGGTCGTGAAGGTTTAGGTAAAACACACTTAGCATGCACGATGAGCGAAGTAGAACCTGTTTATTTGATTGATACAGAGTATAGAGCGCAGATTGTTATCCGCAAGTTCAATAACGTGAAGTTTACAACCGCTAAAAATTACTCTGAGCTTGTAGTGGCTGTAAATTATATAATCCGGAATGAACAGTCTGGGACTATTGTAATCGATTCAGGCAGTGACCTTCAGACTTTCTCAGAGATAGAATACCTGGAGCGTACCGATAAGGAACGTGTAGGCTTACCTTTTAACTGGGCTGAAGTTTGGCGGTTATGTAACGCGGTAATTGACGAGATAAAATTCTCTCAGAACTTTAACTTAGTAATTACCTCACGGATGAAGGAGGAGTATATAAACGATAAGCCTTCCGGCAAATCAGTGCCGAGAATCTATTCAGCTTTACCTTACAAGGCTGATATCATGCTGGAGCTAAGAAAAGATAAGGAAGTAACACTCGAGGTAACCAAGAACGGGTTTGATGAAATAATTCCCACTCAACTCAAGAAATCCAGCTCTCTACCCTCGATTATTTCTCAGCTCGCAAATAACAATCTTACTATAAATCAAATTCGTAAAGCATTATAAATGGAGGAACACTATGACACTTTCAATGGATAAACCTTATAATAAAAATTCTTATGGTGAGGGCATTTACGTTAACTTAGTCACCGTAATTAAAGCAGAGGATATTTCCGGCCAAACATTAACGTTTCTTAACAACCCTGTAGATATAGGTATAAAGTTAACGATAGATGTAGGAAAAGAATTCACCCCGGAGATGTTTATATTTGGGAATTTCGAGTACGATATGCTGACAGGCGATATAATCGGCTGGGGCAGCGCGTTTGTTGTGCAGGAAGTATTTAAAAAGCTGGGAGTACAGGGTCATTTGACAAAAGATAACACAATTCCCGAGTCAGCCCTAGCCCAATTAGTTGGGAAACAGTTTTACCGGTTAAGTTACGTGTCGGGTGCGAAGGACAATGGTCAGCTTAAATATTCAGATTGGAATATAATCGCATCTTTGGTTGAAGGTGCAGCTTTCCTTGCTTCAAAGTTTCAGAAATCACTCACAAGAGGATATCCTAAAAACTATAAGCCTCAATTACTTAATCGCCAGAATGGTTATGATGATGATAAACAAAACGCGATTTACGATATTTTCTAAGACTAAATAGGAGTAGATTATATTAAAGACCCTCTTTAAGACAAGTAACAAAAGGTGCCATCCGGCACCTTTTGTTGCGCAGGCTTCTCGCCTGCGCCGAGATAGTAGCGTCCATTATATAAATTCAGAACTAATAAGTTTTGAAAAGCTCAGTAAAATTTTCTAAAAAATCTATAAATCCAGAACAGTCTTCCTGATTCGACGGAAATATTTTGGTTCGCTAATTATATAAAATGGAGCCTCAAGATGTAAAAGGTTCCTGTCTATACGCTGGATATTCCCCAATCTAATTAGTTTGGATAAGTTATTGTCAAATGTTTTATTAGAAATTCTCAGGGATTCACATATGAATTGCTTTACAGAGGAAAGTAAATGCACATTGTTCTGATTATCAACGAAAAGCGAAAGATACATAAGTATCTGCGCTCCCCTGTGATTGTGTAATCTCTGAATATTTTTAATATATTCCTCGTTCAAAGAAATACGATGTGTTCTTGCTACAAAAGTTGAAACCTTCATAAAAGTTGCTCCTATTTAAAATTTAAATTGGCTAATTTTTCCTCGGGAATGTCTTTCCTTTTCTTTATAAGATAAGAAATTTTCCTTAAGTTTAAGTAAATATTTACTTTAAATAAATACTATAAGTTATTTAACAATAATAACTTACAAAAGTATTTTTACAAGAATAAAAATATAATAAGATTAGATAAGCTTTCAGAGTAGATTTTTCGGAATTTCTGCTTGACGGTGCGAAGCACCGTCAGCGGCCAAAGGCCGCTACTGGATTAATTAAGTGAACAATGTAAAGTTTCAATACATTATTTGAATGTTTATAATTAAATCAATGTTACTGATTTTTATTTAAGAAAACCCATTAGTTCTTTAATACTCTCCAGAGCCTTTATAGGTGGACATTTCAGCAGGGTTAGCGTTTACTCTACACTAATGACGGTATTCTAAATACTTTTTCAGGTAGTCTACCATATTTAGAACCAGCCCCAAGTGGTTCGGTATCAACCACAGCCCTTGATATTTGTTATTTCAACTAATAGCCGGGGGCTTTCACTTCAAATATAAGGAATAATTTCCCTATAATCAACTTTATATAATTTTATTATGATATTACGTAATAAGAACTTAGGGTGCATCCTCGGGTTAATTATGAAGATATTTGCTCTTTAGGAGTAAATCATTTTAGAACCCACTCGATTAGAATTATCTCTAAGCGGCGGCTGTTCTTATACTTTCTCTAAGCATCTTATATGCACTCTGGTTAATAAATCCTTGTACATTTTCTTGCGTTAGTTCTACATAATGCTGTGGCGAATGGTTAATGATGAAATCAGTATATAATTTATCCATCATTCCCTTGATTATTAAATCATATACCTGTCTTTCTTCTTGCGTGATATTGTTTTTGATTGTAGTTTTTAGTTCACTCTCATTTTGTAAGTCTTTGAGATAATTTTCCACAACGGTAACACCTTCAGGGGAAACTCTTTCTTTGAAACGTAAGTTTATGGCTATTACTACTTCTTCAACTGTTGCCAAAGGTCGTACCTTGGTTACATTATCTTTTCCTAGATTAGTATTATTTCCTTTTCTATTCCTTCCATCATCACCACTATCGGGTTCATGAACTTTATCCGATATTTTCTCTATATCAAATGTTTTTAGTTTCACTTTTTCTATTTCAGCTTCCAGTTCTTCAGCACTCATTGTGGGGTCGAGTTTATTATAAAGTAAAGTGGCAAAAATATGGAAGTCAATCAAAACTTTATCTTTGAGTCGCAAATGAAACAAAGAACGTATGAAACCAAATAGAGAAACATAACGAGCTAATAATGTCCTGAATTCCCGCTGTTTTTCACCATCCGCTTTTACTTTAAGTATCTCTTTTATTTTACTCAGTAATGCTGAGAGTGGTGCTATATCTGCTGGGTTTCCACTATTGAATAAATAAACACAATCATCCACATCTTCCAATGTAAAAATACCACGTTTCAAGAGTTCATCTTTTATTTTATATAAATCATCCGGGTTAGCTTCTTTATGGCTCTCTACAATGCTTTGGTATTTTTTAAATGCCTTAATGATATTATCATATGAGTTTGTGAAATCAACTGTCAGTGTATCAAATTTCTTTCCTGGATAAATTCTGTTCAATCTACTAATGGTCTGCACGGCGTTTCTGTCCTGAAGTGTTTTATCTAAAAACATCGTATGCAGCATTTTTTGATTAAATCCTACCTGAAACTTATTGGCAACAATTAAAAAACGGATGTCATCATTTTCAAAACAATCTTCAGTCTTTTGCGATAAAGGATTGTTGCTCCGATTCATTTCTGTTTCTGTATATAATACATCATTAAACTTAATCTGCCCTGTAAAAGCTACAAGTGATTTCCATTTATGTCCTCGCTTTTTTAGTTCTTCATCCAAAAGCAATTTATACTTTACAGCACACAAACGGCTGGAGGTAACAATCATTGATTTAGCTTTACCATCAATTTTATCAGCTGTTCGGTCTTTGAAAATTGAAACAATGATTTTGGATTTTTCCTTAATTACTTCATCATCTTCAAAAGCTTTCAGTTTCAATGCACGGTACACTTGCAATGTTGGATATTCATTTTGCTTCTTGTCATCAGGCAGCTTATAGTTTAATTCATAAAGGGTTTCATAGGTTATAATATTCTTTGTGACATCCAAAATATAACCTTCAGCTATAGCTTCATCCATACTATATACATCAAAAGGATGACCTGTATTGCCGAAATGCTGAATTGTTTTGTCGCTCGGTGTAGCTGTAAGTGCAATAAAACATAGGTTTGGAAATACCTTCCGGGATATTTCATCAATCAGCTCTTCTTGCTCATCAACATCTTCTTCAATTCTTTGATGAATAGTCTGTCCTGTTGCTTCATCAAAGAAGTCCACCATTTTTTCATGAAGTTTTCCTTCCTGGTTGGTGTGGGCTTCATCAATTATGAAGCAGATATTTTTTCCAGTCTGGTCAGCAAGGTCTTTTAAAAATGAGAATTTATGCAAAATTGTAACAATTACCGAAGAATTTACCGGAATTTCAGGATTGCGATAATTATCTACCCGTTCACCCAATGCCAAGCGAACATCAATACTCTTCTTACAATATGCTACTACTCCGGATTGCCCAATGGCTTTCAAAAAATCTTTGCTTATTTGGTCATCAAGGTTTATGCGGTGTGTAAGGATTATAATATGGTCAAACACCTTCTGGTTTTTTACGTGAAGGTTGCGCAAATTCTGCACTAGCCAAACTATTGTATTGCTTTTCCCGCTTCCTGCACTGTGCTGAATCAGATAACGAAGATTTAATGACTTCGTTTTGATATAATGCTCTTTAATATCTTCATAAATACGCTTTACACAACGCTGCTGATGATAGCGTGGGAAAATCCATCCTTGTGTATTGCCATATAAATAGCGTTCTATGAAATTTAGCACACTATCAGGAGCCAGTATTTCATTATACAAATATTGAACTGCGTAATCATCTTCTTCTATTTTTCGGTTCAGCAAACCTGTATTAAATTCCCTGAAATCATCTTTTGAAGGTGGTTTGCTGAATGTAGTAGCTATTTTTGCTTTTTCGTCATCTGCAGCAATATGCACGAAAGCGCGATAAAAAATGGGACGTTCAGTTTCTCTCTCACAATACTGCTTTACAGCATCTAATACATTTTGTTTAGCAAGAGTATGCTTGAGCTCAATAGTAATAATAGCAAAACCATTCAGACAAACAACTATGTCAAGGCTTTGACGTTCGTCTTCCTGCTGGCGTGCATTAGTCGCACTGCTAAAATGGTATTGACGAATAACACTGAAGATGTTTTTTTTAGATAGTTCCTCCTGCTGCTTATTATCGCTACGTTCTGGTTTAAAGTACACCAAATCCAAATGCGACTGACTGTTTACTTTCAGCCCTTCACGGAGTAATTGGAATAAAGGTTTACTATCTAATTGTTGAGCAATTTGTTTGCCCAGGTCTTTTTTCCAATCATAGCCCAATTCTGTTTTTATTTGTTGGAGTATGGTATGTTGTGTATCCTCCCAAAATTGTTCCAACCTGTCCCAGTGAATACAGTTTTCCTTGTCAACTGTTACCTCGCTGTCACGGAAAATCCGGTAGCCCCACTTTGTATCTAACTGATGACAAAAGTGGTCTTCAAATATGCGTTCCCAATCTTTACGCTGTTGCTTTGGCATATGTTTTTACATTTATTTTACCTGTGACCGCTTCATATATTTTTATTTTTCTTAATTCTTGTAATTTCTCAATCTGAATTTCAATATTGTGAATAAGTTCATCAATAGAGGCAGTACGTTGCCGTAAGTAGTTTGAGATTTGGATTTGTTCTTCTTTTGGTGGAAGAGGAGTCTTAAAGCTACTCAATTTTTCTGTTGAAAGTTCTAAAAAAGTAGAGCCTTGTCCTAATACGTTTAACTGAATTGCAGAAACTGATAAATAAAAATATAGAAACTCGGTATTTATTTGCACAGGAATAAGAGCTTTGCACCCCTGATTTGTGCAAAGTTCTTTGGAAGCAATTAGTACATTCCCAATTGGAGCTCTTGTCGTCAATATTAAGGCACCAATAGGTACCATGGTCGTTCCGCAACTCTTATAACCTTCGGATGTTATCTTACTTTCAGAGTTATCTATTTTGTATTTATAGTTTTTAAAATCACTTGGTGTCACCCAAATAATATCTCCATCCCAGTATCTATCAATTGAACTTGATGGAGTAGAACCATTAACGATGCCACAAACATTTTTAATTCTCTGTACCTTCCAATGCTTCGGAATTTTACCCATCCATTCGATGCCACTAGTTTTCATTTCAACATTGAGGTCTAATCCTTTGGTTACAGCATTTTTTATTTCAATTTGCCGCAACTCCTTCAATTTGTCTACTTGTGCTTTTTTGTTCGTAATTAGGCAGTCAATCTTTTGAGTTTGGTAGTCTAAATAGTTGGAGATGGACAATTGTTCGGAAATTGGAGGTAAAGGAAGTTTGATTTGACTTTGTTTTATTTTATTAAGAATAGAGACCACTACTTTGTTAGATTGCTTCACTAATTCTGCTTCTGCAGTGTAAAGTAAATACATTCCATATTCATCTATGACGCGTGAGTTATAAAACTCAACAGAGTTAATTTGTTGATTTGTTGCTAGCGCACATCCAGCAACTCCAATTTTACCAACACTCCCTATACAACAAACTAATATTGCTCCTTTCCTTACAACTCTTGCTACCTGAATTCCAGATACTGATAACTTTTCAGCTGATTCTGTTAATGCAACAAAATCATTGAGGTTATCTGGCTTAATCCATGGCATTCCGTCTTCAGAATAGAAATCAGGGTTGGACATTGAAGGAGTATTACCTGTTTCCACATTGGCGATTTCTTTTAATCTTCTTATTTGCCAGTTCTCAGGTACTCTTCCAATCCAGTCAATACCACTGGGTTTGTATTTCTCGTAATGACTCATAACTCTAATCCCAACTCATTCATAAGAGCAAGATTCTCAAATTCTAATTCTGCTAATTCTTTAATCACAAGAGTTTTATCACGCAATGGTTGGTATACATAAAAACACCTTGTAAATGGAATTTCATACCCTTTTTCTTCCTTTTTTATCGTCCATTTCTTTTCTACTTCCTTCTTCAAGTAAGCTTCTTTATCCTCTTTCCATGGTATGTATTCCGTATCCTTCACAATTTTCGGAACATTAATGCAAGCTTTTAACTTTAGCTTATTACCGTTAAGTGTTTTACTTATTACAATAGTTTTATCGATAATTTTGTTTTTGGTCGCAAGTTCACCTTCAGGATTGAGCTCGAAAGTATATTCTCCTTCATTCCCTTTTTTATCCTGAAGTTCAGCAAATCTCTTTTTATCATCCTCTATTTTTAATAACAACAGGTCATCAAGTTTATTAAAAGCAATTGATACTTCCTTTTGTTCAGTGACAGGATTACCATTTTCATCAGTTTCTTGCAAATCTAAATACACTTTACGATAAGCGAAATCTTCCAACTCAAAAATCTTACTATAAGGACCTGGTAAAAAAGCTTTATGAATATCAACAATTTGTTTAATCTGGTCATTAGCTTCTACATATCGTTCATTGCCGCCATTACCTTCTATTCCATTATGAATTTTCTTGCGCTTGTTGCCTAAACTACGTTTCATTGGTTTCCAAAAATCAACAGCATTGATTAGTTGAATTTTCCCCTTCCGTTTCTCTGGTTTGTTATTCCTTATTAACCAGATGTAAGTGGCTATAGCTGTGTTGTAAAACAATTCTGTAGGCAGAGCTACAATGGTTTCTAACCAATCGTTTTCCAAGATATATTTACGTATATCACTCTCTCCACTACCTGCATCACCACTAAATAAGGGTGAACCGTTGTGAACGATGGCAATGGCTGAACCGCCTAATTCCGCAGGTTTCATTTTGTTTATCATATGCAAAGTGAACAGCAATTGTCCATCACTACTTCGTGGCTGGCCAACATCAAATCGTCCATTGCTGGTAGCTAATACTTTCTTTTGTATCTTTTTCCAGCTTTTGCCATAAGGTGGATTGGAAAGCATAAAGTCAAACTGTTCGCCTACGGCTCCATCTTCATAGAGCGTATCTCCTTTTGTTATAAAAGCTGTCTCACCTTTTAACAACAAGTCAGCTTGCGCCACTGCCCAGGTCTTATCGTTCACTTCCTGACCGTAAAGTCTTACTTTAGCGTTAAGGTTAATCTTTTCTTCAATGAATTCCTTAGCAGCCGAAAGCATCCCACCACTGCCACAAGCTGGGTCATAAATGGTTACGAGTTGACCGTCCTTAATTGCTTTTTCATCCATGTCAAGCATATGCGTCATCAAATCTATAACTTCTCTTGGAGTGTAATGCTCCCCTGCTTCGGCATTATTTGCTTCGGAAAATTTCCTGACTAGCTCCTCAAAGACATATCCCATTTTAATATTGCTGACCTTTTGCGGACTTAAGTCAATCTCTGAAAAGTCTTTAATTAATGTAAAAAGAATTTTCTCTTCTGCCAGTTTACCAATGTGCGAACGTATTCCCGACCTATCAATAATAGTTTTTATGTTATCTGTATAACCATTCAGATAGTGAATGAAATTATTCTTGATGCTGCTCTCACCTTCACCTGCTAGACTCGACAAAGTTTTCCCACTTACGTTGTTGAACTTGATTTCCTGCAACACTTTGGCATTAAGAATTTCCTGTTGAGTCTTCTTATCAACTTTTGCTAGTTGGATTTCCAGTTCCTTCTTCAGTTCTTCGAACTTAGCAATCATTACCCCTTCAATCCTTCGTATAAGCACGATAGGGTAAATTATATCGGGGTATTCTGTGCGTTGAAAAATATCTCTCAAGACATCATTGGCTGTATTCCAGATAAGGGCTACTTCCCGGGAAATGTCGGTATCATGTCTCATGTTATTCCTAAATCCAATTGTAATGCTTTAAAGTTATTGCTTATATTTTCCATGGTGGTAATTTTAAGATTCAACTTGTAAGTTTCTCTAGGAACGGTTTATTCAAGAAACCTTGAGATGATTACAAGTAACTATTGGCAAAAATAGGCGAAATAAATTCTTAAATCAATTTATTTTATCCCAATATATAATGCTTTATTCACCATTTTCGAATAATTTCGACTTGATTTCCTAATCCCTTTGAACAGTTTCAATTTTTCAAGAGAGGTAAATTATATAATAATTTTGACCACAAAGTTAACAAAGTAAGAGATAGAAATAAATGTGAATTTTTTACGGAAAAGAATTACAACTTTGCGTATTTCTTAAAGAAAATTGTTAAGCCCTGTTGAATGATTGCTCGAATAGTTTATAATTAAAAAGATGAACAGACAGATAGCTTTTTTACCAGCGTGAAAAATAAGCCCAACCTTCTGGTTCGCAATCAGAAGGCCGGGCTTGTTTTCAGGAAATTATTATTAAACTAATACAAAGGCATCGTTCATTGAAATATTGAGGAAATCGTTAATCAAAATGTTCACTTAATTTCAGTTTTGGTATATATTAATTGAACTCTCAACCTTTAATTCGTTTGAAATTTTGCCGGTTTTAACTTATATTTGTTGTCTGAAATGCACCCGTAGCTCAACTGGATAGAGCGTTTGACTACGGATCAAAAGGTTGAGGGTTCGAATCCTTCCGGGTGTACTGCTATACAAGGCAGATCCCTTTGGGGATCAGTGGAAGTCCTGAAGAAATTCAGGATTTTTGCTTTTAAAGTGAACTTACATTTCATGTGCACCCTTCAGGGAAAAAGATGTTTCAATTGCAAGAATGTGATACATTGTTGTACCATTCCTTTGAATTCTCCCTCAAAGAATAAGATGTTTCAATGGCGAAAATGTAATACATTTTTTGTATAGCCGTCGGCTTGCCGCGGCTGGATTGCACAAGAGAAGTGTTGTGGATATCATCTTATCACGGAGTCGAAATTTAGCGGTACTCTGTATATACATTTCTGTATATTTACATTCTTTACTACCCAGCCACTGCAGCAGAAGGCTAAACATAACTGTCCCGCACTCCGGCAGAAGCTTCTTGTATTGATGTACTCAATTTCCTTGCTGCGTTAGCAGCAACATATTTGTAGAAAAAACATCTCTCCCACGACTTCCCTGCTCAGGAGGAGCAGCATATAAGTTTCCTTTAGTAGCATAAAAATTAATCTATCCCTGATTCTACTATAACCTCAACTGGTATATCTCCCTCTTTTTTACAAATGTAAGCTCTTGTAGGTCTGATTTAGGTAAATACCTTTGTACGAGTAACAGCCAACTCAGAACTAAACTCTCATTATTCTCAGATACCTTATTTATAAAACTTCCCTCAACAGCAGTGGTATCTGACCAATCTTTACCATTTGTTTTGATTACTGCAGCATATAAAATGTACTTCCTGTATTTGCTGCAAATACTTATTTGTTCAGGACTTAAATGATTTCCTTCAACACGCATTATATCATAATCATTATCACTTCTCTGTACAGGATCATATGGAACCAGGATTATGAATAACTTATCTTCTTCGTGCAGTGTTTGCTCATCACTTTGAATATCAATTTCATAGTTTTCTTTTAATGTACATACTACGCCTGTGCCTAATTGATGCTTTTCCGGCAGGATTATATTATTCGTTGTGGGATGATTGCCCTTAATGTTGTTATACTTTATTATCTTGTTCCAGGCACGGGTTCCCTCGATATCCGCCTTGCTCCATATCTGCTTAATTTCTTTTATATTATAAAGAAATTGTGCAAATCTTACCTTTTCACTGAAGTTTTTCCTGCCATTAACAGATGCTTCGGTCATGGATTTATCGTAAACTATTGCTCTTTCACTTACAACAAATTTGCCGTTCTGATACCTGAGCACAAATGGTCCTACGATACCTTTTACATATCCCAGCACCCCTCTTTCCAGGAGTCTTCTTAATTCTTCCTTTGTAATTTTGCAGCGCTCATATTGGTTTATCAGCCTCGCTGCCCTTTTTTCTGCCCCCATGGCAACCCTCATTTAATGTTGGACTCATATTATGAAAAATATTAATAAAAGTCATTATCGTTTTTACGATAGTCAAAAAAGATCAAAAATGAGCAAATTTCTCACTATTATAAATCTGAGTGCGATACGTTTAGAGTGGGATTTAAGGGGGATAATTCTAGCTATACCCCCTCCCCTATCTCTTCTTCTTAAGAATAAGACCTGGTTTTTTCAGAAACCCTCTTCCGCTTGAGTTTTTGTTAAAGAAAACTATATTCAATATTACCAATCTTTAATAATCATGGAGGCTCAGGAATATGGAAAATATTATGGCAATGGAATACCTTGCGGAACTGGAAGCTGAAGTACCGGCAACCCGAAAATGTCTTGAAAGAATTTCCCCTGAACTATTCGGATGGAAACCTCACGACAGATCAATGTCAATGGGAGATCTCGCAAAGCTGGTCGGCGATATGCCGAGATGGATCACCTACATTATTGAACAGTCCGTAATAGATTTCGCTACTTACGAATATTTTAATCCAAAAAGTACCGAAGAGTTGGTCACCAAATTTGATGAGAATGTTAAAGGAGCAAAGAACGCCCTTCAGCACATGCCTGTGGAAGCGCTTAAAGAAATATTCTACCTTAAAAACAAAGGAGAAGTGATTTTCAGCTCTCCCAAAAAAGAAAATATAGGTTCATCACTTAATCATTTTGTCCACCACCGGGGACAATTAACAGTTTATATGCGCTTGAACGATATCGCCGTACCTTCCATTTATGGTCCCTCGGCAGACGATACAGGGTTTTAATATCAAATATGAGGATGACGCAACACCCCCCTTTTTTTGCCGTATATACACCTTCCGGTAATTTGAATGTAAGATTAAATTAATAGAAATTACTGTTTGCGTTATCCTTCATATAAAAATACTGACTGCAGAAAAACTCTGCATATAACGGAAGCTTACAGGTGAAAGAATACCTATGAGAAAAATAGTTATGTTTAACAGGATTTCAATTGACGGTTACTTTGCAGGTCCCGATTCTGAAATAGACTGGTTTATTCATGATCCGGATGTTGATATCGAAGCGCATAAGCTGATGAATCCTGACACAATGCTCGTTGGACGCGTAACGTACCGGATGTTTGAAATTTTTTGGCCTGATATAGAAAAAGACGAGACGGCAGATAAACACCTGCGTAAGATTTCTAAAGAATTAAATGAAATGACTAAACTAGTGGTCTCCAATAGCATGAGTCAGGTCAACTGGAAGAATTCAGTTCTGATCAAAGATAACTTTATTGAAGAAGTCAGAAAACTGAAGCAGGATGACGGATCAGATGTAGTTATTTTCGGCAGCGGATCAATAGTTCAGCAGCTATCTGTTAAGAAATTAATAGACTAGTATATATTTGTTGTAAGTCCTATAATTTTGGGAAAAGGAAAATCTTTTTTTCCTGAAAATGGAATTAACCTTGAGTTGTTAAAAGCAGTGGAGTTTAAGTCAGGACATACACTGCTGAAATATAAAATCAAACACTAAATAACTGGCATTATTAATTTCTATAAATTAATATCATGAGGTATAAATGGAAAAACTACATTATTCAATTAATATCAATGCGCCAAAAGAAAAAGTATGGGACACAATGCTTAATCTGGATACATATAAACAATGGACGGAAGTATTTTCGCCCGGTTCTACTTATAAAGGTGACTGGAGTAAGGGCAGCAAAATATTGTTCCTTGGCCCTGCCGAACATGGCGATATGGGAATGGTAAGCCGCATAGCAGATAACCAGCCTTATAAATTTATTTCCATTGAGCATGTGGGTGAAGTAATGAACGGCGTAGAAGATACCACCAGCGATAAAGTAAAACGCTGGGCGGGCGCGCATGAGAATTATACTTTCAGAGAAAATAATGGATCCACTGAAGTATCAGTTGATGTAGATACCGTTGAAGAGTATGCTGACATGTTCAAAGATATGTGGCCTAAGGCACTACAGAAGTTAAAAGAAATTACAGAAAATGAATAGTGATGAACAGCTTTTTAACTCTATACATGATTATTCTGAGCTGGTGATAATGGTAAAGCAATGGACAAGTGCGATTATTTCAAATGATGTAGAAAAGATCGGGAAATTCATGTCCGATGAATGGATTATTGTGGGTGAAACCGGAACTATGAACAAACGAGATTTTCTGGATTTGATTCGTTCAGGTGATCTCATGCATCATTCCATGGATGATAACCTCGACAGAGTAAAATTCTATAATAATGTTGCTGTTGTTACCGGCAGAGGAAAAAATAACGGAACGTACAAAGGCAAAGCCTTCAGTTCGGATGAGTGGATAACTGACGTTTTTCATAAGACTTCTGAAGGCTGGCTTTGTGTACTCACCCATTTAACTCCGGTAAAGTGAAAATCATTTCTTTTTACTAATATCTTTTCTCCTCTCCCTCACAAAACCTTTTGCCCTTCCTTATTTGTAAACAAATGTGTTACTATAATATATATAGTAATTCTAATAACTTGGGAATTATATCTCTTAATGATAACCATGGGGTAAAATGATTCGGCAAAGAACCTTGAAGCTTATCAGCTTTTACTTTATTAAAAGTATTAGTTTTTATCCGGCTTTAATCTCTATACTATTCACATTATTTGCTATTCTGATTCTTCATTTCGAACGTCAGGGTTTAAGCACCTTTTTACATAAAGAACTTGAGAGCATCATTATCACTCATAACGAAACTGCACGTACAACTCTGAACGCTATTGTATCCGGAATAATCTCTCTGACTGTTTTTAGTTTTACTATGGTAATGGTAGTACTTAGCCAAACCGGAAGTAATTTTTCGCCAAGACTTATTCCCGGACTTATTACTTACAGATCTCATCAGATCATCTTTGGTTTTTATCTTGGTACTATTATATATTCACTGATTCTTCTGATAAATATCGAATCCAAAGATATGGGCGATATTGTTCCCGGTACATCAATATTATTGAGTGTTGTTTTTGTCATTATTTCACTAGGTATGTTTGTGTACTTTATTCATTCAATTTCACAATCCATTCAGATCGGAAATATAATGGAAAGTGTATACCGTGAAACTTTAAATGCCTTAAAAGACATCTCAGCTGATAAAGTCACTAAAGAACCTGATATAGAGAAGTGGTACAACCTTGAAAATCCGGAGTCAGGTTATCTCCAGGATTTCGATGGTGATATGCTTTGTGGAGTTGCAGTTAAACATGATATAATGCTAAAATTTATTATCCCCCCGGGGTTTTATATTGATAAAGGAATTCCCTTTCTTCAGATAAATAAATCATCCAACTCTGATGATCTTTATCAGCAAATATGGAAGTGCTTTGCTTTTAAAGAGGAAGAAATAATTAGGGTAAACTATATATATGGATTTAAGCATCTTTCTGAAATAGCACAGAAAGCACTTAGTCCTGCTATTAATGATCCGGGTACCGCAGCACGTGTATTAAACTATTTCACTGAGCTGTTCACTGAACGTATGAAGCTGCCTGATAATGATATAATAGTAGATCAATCCGGGAGACCCAGAATAATAGCTCCTCACCAGAGTGTTGAAGAAATGTTTTCAGCTTATTTGAGTCCTATAAGAAATTATGGTAAAGGGGATCTCACGGTAACTAAAAGATTGATTGAAATCATGTTTAATCTTGGAATACTGAACAAGAAAGAAAATCTGCGTCATAGTCAGCAGATATACATATTTACGAGTTCTGTAATTGAAGGCGCCGAAAAGAATATTACTAATTCAATCGACAGAGAAATTCTTAATCAAAGAATAAGACTTATTAATAGTGAAAACTTATTTGAAAAACATCTGAAATATTTAACTGAACTTCGTGGTAATTCTTAAAAGTCTAACCTTCATTTTCAAAATAAATCTTATAATACTTTCTGCCGTCCCGTTCAGTTCCTCTTTCTATCATTTCGCTGTTTCCATGAATATAGATATGGAAGTTGTTATCAAGCTTAAGAATACTTTTGTATACACGTAATTGTTTCTTTACAGCATTAGGAGAAATATCAAAAGCTTCTGCTTCCCGGTACTTACGATGCTGATTATCAAATGTTCTGAATGAATCAATTATATTATCATCCTGAAAAACGGATTCCTCAAAATCCCTTTTGTCAAACTTTTCACGTGTTTTAAAGTAATCTGCCGACCTGTTAAGATATTCAATCTGATCAACTTTTTCTATTTCTACTTCCTTCGGAAGATGTTTAATGACAAATTCTTTTGTGATCTGCATATAATCTGTAGTGTAATGATAATCATCACTGCAGGCTTTGATCTGCAGAAAACTATCTTTCCAGAACTGAGCTTCAATGGATTTACTGGATTTATCCACAATGCATACCTTAAATCCTTTGTCAACATCATGGTTCAGTATCAGGCAGCCTTTATCAAGTTTATCAATGCTGATTCCATCATCATATTTTATATTGAATTCTCCTTTTTCATTTTGCAGGGTTAGAAAGGATTGACGGTTCTCAGATTTAAATATACCAACAGCATCAGTTACATCATTATCTATTTGAATTCCGGAAAAGAAAACTATGAAAAGATCACCTGATTTAATGTTAGGATGAACGGAAAGTTCAAACAGATGTTTTGCTATATCAATGGAGATCCTGTGAAGGTCTGCTGGTTCAGCAAATATTTGCGATGCATACTGAAATACAGGATTTAATGTAAAATCATCATTTGAGAAGGTAAACGAATAATATTCCGGATCAGCAAAAGGAGTTATAAAGAATTTAAGGAGCAGAGTACTAAGCATCTGGTCAGAAAGATCAAGATTACGTTTTGAGAAATATAGCTCTCCCCCGTTGGTTTTATTTCCTACCTGGTGGACGGCAGCATTTTCTATTATACAACTTGAAAAATCAATCATATTTTCTTCAGTTTAGTGAGCTGAAAAATAACTAAAGCTGTACAGAATCAAAAGCGGTAAATATAGTATTTTATGTATCGTGATGCTTTCTTTCCTGAGTTTGCTTTTCACATATTAAAAACCGAGATTTATTATACTTATTTACAAGAACCAGATTTTTTACAAATCATACATGCAGATCAAGGGAAGAATTTTTAATATACAGAGATTTTCTGTTAATGACGGGCCGGGTATAAGAACTACTGTTTTCTTTAACGGTTGTCCGTTAAACTGCTCTTGGTGCCATAATCCTGAATGTTTTCATGAAGCGAATTCACCTCTGAAGGCTGATTCATATTCAATTGATGAGATAATAAATATTCTTAAAAAGGATTCATTATTTTTTGAGGAATCAGGAGGCGGAGTTACATTCTCCGGTGGAGAACCACTGATCCAAAAGGATTTTCTATTAGGATTACTTCATGCCTGTAAAAAGATAGATATTTCAACTGCGGTAGATACCTGTGGATATACAAGATTCGAAAACTTCAGCGAAATATCCGGTCTTGTTAAACTTTTCCTTTTTGATATTAAAATAATGGATGAGGATGAGCACATAAAGTATACAGGGGTATCTAACGGGCTGATCATCGAAAACCTTAAACTACTATCAGAAATACACAATAACATTGAAATCAGAATACCGCTTGTTCCCGGGATCACAGACACAATAAAAAATCTGGATAGTACACTTCAGTTTATTACTTCATTAAAAAATATACATAAAGTAACCCTTTTACCATATAATGAATTAGCAATCAGCAAATACATTAAACTTGGAAAAGAATACAAACCAGGCACCCTTAAAACACAATCTGCAGACACATTATTAAATTTAAGCAGAGTTTTTTCTTCATGCGGTTATGAAGTTAAAATAAGAGGTTAATATGAATGAAAGGATCCGATTACTTCGGGAAAAATCATTATGTGCAGTCCCCCGGCTTTCACTTGAGCGGGCGCTGCTTCTAACAGAATTTTATGAAAGCGGAGCGGCTGACAAAGTATCAGTACCTGTTGCCCGTGCACTGGCATTTAAATATATCTTGAGTAAAAAGCATATCTGCATAAATGAAGGTGAACTTATAGTTGGTGAACGGGGTCCAGCTCCCAAAGAAACACCAACTTATCCTGAGCTTTGCACTCATAGCCTGAAAGATTTTGAAGTACTGGATTCGCGTCCAAAGATTTCATTTAAAGTAGCCAATTCCGACAAGACCCTGCAGGCTGAGAAAATAATTCCCTATTGGAGCGGACGATCGATACGTGACAGGATATTCAACAGTGTCGATGCAGAATGGAAGGAAGCATATGAAGCAGGCATTTTTACTGAGTTCATGGAACAGCGGGCACCCGGACACACGGTCCTGGATGATAAAATATACCGCAAGGGTATGCACGATTTTAAGAATGATATAAATACTTCTATTCAAAGGCTGGATTTTCTAAATGATCCTGAAGCTTACGATAGGCGCGAAGAACTTAAAGCTATGGATATTGCTGCTGACGCAATCATACTTTTTGCTGAACGTTATTCTGATGCTGCACTCGATCTTTCTTTAAAGGAAAGTGATCCCCAAAGGAAAAAGGAACTCCAAAGAATTTCTGAAATATGTGCCAGGGTTCCCGCAAATGCCCCCGACAATTTGTGGGAAGCACTGCAATATTACTGGTTTATCCATCTTGGAGTAATTACCGAGCTTAATACCTGGGATTCCTTTAATCCAGGCAGACTTGATCAGCATCTCTTTCCTTTTTATAAAAAAGGCATTGCCGATGGATCTTTAACAGATGAATTGGTAAAGGAATTGCTCCAGGCATTCTGGATAAAATTCAATAATCAACCCGCACCGCCTAAAGTTGGAATAACAGCTCAGGAAAGTAATACCTATACAGATTTTTGTCTTATAAACGTTGGTGGAGTTAATGAGAATGGCGAAGATGCCATAAATGAAATGTCATTTATTCTGATGGATGTTATTGAAGAAATGCGCCTTCTTCAGCCAAGCTCAATGGTTCAGGTGAGCAGAAAGAACCCGGACCGTTTGTTGAAACGTGCACTTAAGATAATAAAATCAGGGTACGGGCAGCCATCTGTATTCAACACAGACAGTATAATTCAGGAGCTGCTTCGTCAGGGAAAATCGCTTATCGATGCACGTATGGGCGGAGCAAGCGGGTGTGTTGAAACAGGTGCCTTTGGTAAAGAAAGTTATATACTTACTGGTTATTTCAATCTTGTAAAGATCCTTGAGATTACTCTCAATAATGGAATAGATCCGCGTACAGGAAAACAGTTGGGTTTATCAACTGGTAATCCGGAATCGTTTGACTCATTTGATGATCTTCTTAATGCCTTCAACAGGCAGCTTAATTATTTTATTGAAATTAAAATTAAAGGCAGCAGGATAATTGAGCGGCTCTATGCTTCAATGCTTCCCTCTCCTTTTCTGTCTATCCTGATAGATGATTGTATTATGAAAGGCCGGGATTACAATGACGCGGGTGCCCGCTATAATACTTCTTATATTCAGGGTGTTGGTATAGGCACGCTGACTGACTCTCTTTCTGCGATAAAGTATAATATATATGACAACAAATATTTCTCTATGGATGATCTATTAAATGCTATTAAGAATAATTTTACGGATCAAGAAACAATATGGACACAGGTGCTGAAAAGTACACCTAAGTACGGTAATGATGATGATTATGCCGACGATATTTTGAAACAAGTGTTCGAGTTATATTTCAAGGCGGTTGATGGAAGACCTAATACCAGAGGCGGGTTCTACAGAATTAACTTACTGCCCACAACCTGCCATGTTTATTTTGGAAGTGTTATAGGTGCCACTCCTGACGGGCGTCTTGCTGCAAAACCTTTATCAGAGGGAATATCACCTGTTCAGGGTGCGGATATTAATGGTCCCACAGCCGTAATAAAATCTGCATCCAAAATAGATCATCTCCGCACCGGTGGTACACTTCTTAATCAGAAATTCACGCCTATGTTTTTGGAAAGTGACGATGGAATTCAGAAACTGGTACATCTCATCAGATCATATTTCAGAATGGATGGACATCATATTCAATTCAATGTGGTTGATGTAAATACTTTGCGTCAGGCACAGCAAACACCGGAAAATTATCGCGACCTTATTGTACGGGTTGCTGGTTATAGTGATTATTTTGTAGATCTGATTCCTGAACTGCAGGAAGAAATAATTAAAAGGACAGAACAGCTTTCTGTTAACTAAATCAGAGTTTAACAATCTAAGAGGATTACATGTTCAATTCCAATATCTATATCGAAAGACGCTCAGTACTGAAATCAAATATTCAGTCGGGCATAATTCTATTCTTGGGGAATAATGAATCACCAATGAACTATGCTGATAATTCATATCGATTCAGGCAGGACAGCACTTATCTATATTATTTCGGTGTGGATCAGCCGGGACTGGCGGCAATCATAGATATAGATACTGATAAAGAAATTATTTTTGGTAATGAGCTTACTATTGACGAGATCGTCTGGATGGGAGCTATGGAAACTATTGCCAGTAAAGCATCTAAAGCAGGAATATCTCAGGTTCTGCCTTTAAGTGATTTGGAATCATATCTTCGGAAAGCTATATCATCAAACCGCCGGATCCATTTCATACCTCAGTATCGTGAAGCAAATATGATATGGATAGAAAATCTGCTCGGCATAAAGCACTCTCAGGTTAATAACTATTCATCAGTTCAACTTATACGATCAATAGCAAATCAGCGCTCAATAAAATCAGAAGAGGAAATACAGGAAATTGAGGATGCCGTTGATATAGCGTTCGAGATGTTTACTACTGCGATGGATATTATTGAACCCGGGACTTATGAAAGTGACATTTCGGGATTCATTGAAGGAATCGCTCTTGAAAGAGGAAACGGATTATCCTTTCCCGCTATCGTTTCCGTACATGGAGAAATTCTTCACAATCATTATCATGGAAATATGCTCGAAGAAGGAAATCTCCTGGTTATTGATGCAGGTGCTGAATCAGTTCTGCATTACGCGAGTGATATCACACGTACATTTCCGGTGGGCGGGAAATTTTCAGGGATACAAAAAGATATTTACGAACTGGTCCTCAGGGCCAATCTTAAAGGTATTGAGAGTATAAAACCGGATATTTATTATAAAGAAGTTCATCTTAATGTTGCGAAACTTATAGCTGAAGGGTTAAAAGATCTTGGCTTCCTAAAGGGAAATGTGGATGATATTGTTCACGCAGGCGCACATGCGTTATTTTTCCCGCATGGATTGGGACACTTGCTTGGACTTGATGTTCACGATCTTGAAAACCTGGGCGAGAATTATACGGGTTATGATGATAACATTGAAAGGAGCAAACAATTTGGTTTAAGATCTCTGCGTTTTGGTAAAAAGCTGCAGCCTGGTTTTGTTATGACCGTTGAGCCCGGTATTTATTTTATTCCTCAGCTTATTAAAAATTGGCAATCAGAAGGTAAATATAAAGATTTCATCAACTATCAAAAGGCAAATGAATATACAGCTTTCGGGGGTATAAGAATAGAAGATGATGTTCTTGTGACTGAAAATGGTTCAAGAATACTTGGTACCCCGATACCTAAGAGTGTTGAAGAAATCGAAAGCGCTATGGCTTTGAATTTATGAATATTATAAAAGAAAAAGTATCTCAGGCAGTAACTCTGCTGAATGAATTCGGGACAGACTGCTGGATTACATTTGTAAGGGAAAGCCAAATCAACGGAGATCCTGTTCTACCGTTTCTGGTTTCAGCGGATGTAACCTGGCACTCAGCATTCATAATAACATCCAGGGGTGACACCTGTGCGATTGTTGGATTATATGATCAAAAAACAATTGAAGAAACCGGTGCATATCACACTGTTACCGGCTACGTTAAAGATTTCAAACAGCCCTTCCTCGATTATATCCAAAAGTTGAATCCTCAAACTATAGCAATTAATTTCTCTGTCGATAGCGAGGTATGCGATGGTATTACATATGGAATGTATCTCACATTATATGAACTTCTTTCAGAAATCGGAATGCAGTACCGCCTCATCTCTGCAGAAAAAATAGTGTCTGCCCTTCGTGAAAGGAAATCTGAGGCTGAAATAATAACTATACAGAAAGCAATTTCAATTACTGAACAAATATTTGAAGGTGTAACTCAGTTTATAAAACCCGGACTAACAGAAATTCAGATTGCTGAGTTCATGAAAAACGAAGTTTATATGAGAAAACTTGGTTTTGCATGGGAGGAAAGTGTTTGTCCTGCTGTATTCACAGGACCCGAAACTGCCGGTGCGCATTATGCCCCATCAGCCAAAATAGTTGAACCTGGCCATATTCTTAATATGGATTTTGGTGTTAAGGTTGAAAACTATGTTTCGGATATGCAAAGAACATTCTATATTCTTTCTGATAATGAAACTAAAGCGCCCCCTGATGTAGAAAAGGGTTTTGAAACTATTGTTACTGCTATTGAGTTATCAAAACAAGCTATCAAACCTGGGATACAGGGCTTTGAAATCGATGCTATAGCCAGAAACTATATTGTAAGTCAGGGTTATTCTGAATTTCCTCACGGATTAGGTCACCAGGTTGGCAGATTTTCACATGACGGGACAGCCTTATTAGGACCTAAATGGGAAAAGTATGCTCAGAAACCTTTCAAATACCTTGAGGAGGGCATGGTTTTTACAATAGAGCCTCGTTTAACAGTGGAAGGGAAAGGAACTGTGACCATTGAAGAAATGGTTTTGGTTACAAAAAGTGGATGCAGGTTCTTGTCAAATCCCCAAAAAGAGTTAATTTTGATAAAGTAAAAATAATTGCTGGTGCATTACAATTTGCATCAGAAATAAGAATCACAAGTTCTACCGAAATAATTAAGGAGTTATGTATGCCGAATGCTAAGTTTTCTATACCTTTTCCTCAGAATGACCCGATCAGGAATTACCTACCCGGATCTCCTGAAAGAGAATCACTGAAGAAAAGGTTGGAAGAGCTAAAATCTCAAACAATTGAGATTCCATTGATCATAGGCGGAAAAGAAATTAAAACCGGTAAAGTTGCCAAAAGCGTTTTACCGCATGATCATAAGACGGTAATCGCTAATTACCATCAGGCTGAAGAAAAAGAAGTTAATATGGCTATTGAAGCCGCCATGGAAGCACATAAAATCTGGTCTGTTATGGACTGGCCAGACCGGCTAGCCATCTTTTTAAAAGCAGCAGACTTACTGACCACATCCCATTGGCGCGATACAATGAACGCAGCTACCATGCTGGGCCAGAGTAAAACAGCGTTTCAGGCAGAAATCGATTCAGCATGCGAGCTTTGTGATTTCCTTAGATTTAATCCCTATTATGCAATGAAGATCTATGAAGATCAGCCTCTGCATTCACCAAACGGTACATGGAACAGGGTTGAATACAGGCCCCTTGAAGGTTTTATTTTCGCAGTGGCTCCATTTAATTTTACTTCAATTGCAGGTAATCTATGTACCGCACCTGCAATGATGGGAAATGTTGTTCTGCTTAAACCCGCATCCAGTGCTGTATATTCAGCTTATTGGTTTATGAAACTGCTGGAAGAAGCTGGTCTGCCTGCCGGAGTTATCAACTTTGTACCTGGTTCAGGTTCCAGGGTTGGTAATCCTGTTCTGAATTCGCCTCATTTTGCTGGCATCCATTTTACAGGAAGTACACCGGTGTTTCAGAATATGTGGAAAGTTGCCAGCGAAAATCTTCCTAAATATAAATCCTATCCCCGTTTGGTGGGAGAAACCGGCGGTAAGGATTTTATATTCGCTCATGCCAGCGCAGACGTAAAAGCTCTTGGAACAGCATTGATCCGCGGTGCTTTTGAGTACCAGGGACAAAAATGCTCTGCTGCATCCCGGGCTTATATACCTAAATCCATCTGGGCTGAACTTCAGGAATTCATGTTATGTGAACTTGAAACAATTAAGATGGGTGAGCCTACGGATTTTACTAATTTTATGAATGCCGTTATAGATAAAGGAGCTTTTGAGACTATTACAGAATTCATTGAATATGCAAAGAATGCTGCGGATGCCGAGATTATCTTCGGTGGAAATTATGATGGCTCAGTAGGATATTTTATAGAACCTACTGTGATACTTACAACAAACCCCAGGTTTAGAACGATGGAAGAAGAAATATTCGGTCCTGTTCTTACATTGTATGTTTATGATGATGATAATTTTGAAGAGACACTTACTATATGTGATTCAACTTCCTCCTATGCATTGACAGGAGCTGTATTTGCACGCGACAGACAGGCAATTAATATTGCACAAAAAGCCCTGGTTAATGCAGCCGGTAATTTCTATATCAATGATAAACCGACAGGTGCGGTTGTTGGTCAGCAGCCATTCGGCGGGGCACGTGCAAGCGGTACCAACGATAAAGCCGGCAGTTATTTGAATCTTATCAGGTGGGTTTCTATGAGAACAATCAAAGAGAATTTCATTCCCCCGAAAGATTACAGATACCCGTTTATGAAATCTGAATAAGACATTTAAGCCTCCGGGACTTTTTACATCCCGGAGGTTTCTGTTTTTCCCATTCAACCTTTATTCCATGAAACTTATGATATCTAATAAAAGTAAAATCCTCTTTATATATCTTTTCCTAATTGTAGTCTCAGGATATATTTATCCTTACTCTACCGATCAGGAGATTTTCCTTGCAAAGCTTAACAGCCTTGAGGGGATCAGATATAACGAAATTAAACATGACAGCACTTATGCTTTCGCATATGAGATCTATTTTCCTCAATATCTGGATCATAATAATCCATCGCGTAAGATTTTCCTTCAGAGGTTGTTCTTATATCACAGGAATTATGAAGATCCGACAGTTTTAATTACTGAAGGTTATAATGCTGTAGCAGGCAGGCATTCGGAACTTACATCATTGCTTAATTCAAATGAAATTATCGTAGAACACCGTTACTTTGAAAAATCGTGTCCGGATACTTTAGATTGGCAGTATCTGACTATTGAACAAGCAGCAAATGATCATCATAGAATTATTACTTTTTTTAAAGATCTGTACAGGTCAAAATGGATCAGCACGGGAGTAAGCAAAGGCGGTCAGACTGCTATCTTCCATAAATATTTTTTCCCTGCCGATGTTGATGTAACTGTGCCCTATGTAGCTCCATTGAATCTGGAACAGGAAGATTCCAGGATTTATGAGTTTCTTAACACAGTAGGAACCCCTGAACAGAGAGACAGAATTAAAATGTTTCAAAGAAACGTACTCAGGCACAGAGACAAGATGATCCCATTGTTAGAACAATACTCCATAGATAAAATTCTGAGTTATATATATGATCTGAATCTTATTCTCGAATACACAGTATTTGAATATTCATTTTCTTTCTGGCAATGGGAACATGATATAAATAACATTCCTGATGTAAACGCATCTGCAGAAGATGTATTTAAACATCTCGTTGAAGTGAGCAGTCCATCTTTTTTTTCGAAAAAGGAAATGGAAGAATATTCCTCATTTATGTACCAGGCATATGATGAAATAGGATTTTACGGGTATCAGACAAAAGATTTTAGTGATTTACTGGTAAGCGTTAAGACAGATATAGCAAGCAATATTATATTTGCACCTGAATATGAAAGAATAACTTTCAATCAAGAAATAATGAAAAACATTGATAAATGGCTCAGAGTTAATGGTAACAATATGTTATATATATATGGTGCTACGGATACATGGTCTGCTGCAGCAGTAAATATTGGTCAGTCTACCAATGCGGTTAAAATGGTAAAAGCAGGCGGATCTCATCTTACCCGTATTAAGCATTTCTCAGATACTGAAAAAGAATACATATTTTCAACGCTGGCTAAATGGCTGGGAATTGAAATGCCAGCAGAAAAAGTTTTTTAATAGAACCATAAGGAAGCAGATGCTTTTTTCAGAAGAACAATATAAATTCATGTATGCAGCACTAACAGAGGCGCAGGCCGCGTTGGACGAAAATGAAGTTCCGGTAGGCGCGGTGATTGTATATAAGAACCGCATAATAGGCAGAGGGCATAATCAGATCGAGCGTTTAAAGGATCCTACGGCGCATGCTGAGATACTCGCGATTACTGCAGCCGCTAACCATCTCGAGAATTGGAGGCTAAATGAATGTGATTTGTATGTTAATGTTGAACCATGTGTTATGTGCACCGGTGCAGCAATTGCTGCACGAATAAATTCACTGTATTTTTCTGTCTATGAACCCAAATATGGTGCTTCAGGATCAGTCTACAACATTGCTGAAGAAGGAAAGTTGAATCATAAACTGAAAGTATACAGCGGTATCTATGCTGAAGAAAGCAGAAATCTGATGCGTGAATTCTTTTTGAAAGCTCGTCCCGAAAACAACTAATTCAATATATAAGGAACTAAAATGCGTATAGTACTTTTTGGTGCACCAGGTGCCGGTAAGGGCACACAGGCAAAACTTCTTTCTCAAAAGTATGACATCCCTCATATTTCCACCGGTGATATATTAAGGGAAGCCGTTAAAAAAGAAACCAAGCTAGGACTTGAAGCAAAAAAGATTATGGAAGCCGGAAACCTGGTCCCTGATGATATCATGGCCGGGATAATAAAAGATACCCTTTCAGATAAGAATCAGGAGAAAGGTTTTATTCTTGATGGATACCCCAGAACAATTGAACAGGCAAAACTGCTTGATACCATAATGGTTGATCTGAAACCCGACCGTGAAGTATACATTGCGATTACTCTTGATGATGAAGTAATTGTACAGAGGCTAACTAACCGGGTTGCATGTAAAGTATGCAATGGAATTTACAATCTAAGTGATTTGGCGGATCTCAAAGTATGCCCTAATTGTAAGTCAGAAGATAGCTTTTATAAGAGAAAAGATGATAACGAAGATGTTATCAGGAACCGGTTAAAAGTGTTTCACAGTACAACTAAACCTGTTCTGGAACATTATGAAGCAAAAGGTAAATTGATTTACGTTGATGGAATTCATCCTGTCGATGAAGTAGCTGAAAGTGTTGTTGAAAAGATAAACGCACTCGGATAAGTTTACAAAGGAACACGTCTGAACCTTGCGTAAGCTTGTATCGGCGTGTTCCATTGTGATTCACATCGCTTCCCTGACCTTAGATTTAATTACTGCCTTCCGGGCTTTTCCATTTTCTAATTTGATTATTCGTGCTTCAAACTTTTTAACCAGCTCATAATTGTGAGTAGCAAAAATGACCGATGTTCCCCGCGAACTGATCTTTCTTAATAGTTCAAGTATTTCCAGAGATGTCTCAGGATCCAGATTACCTGTTGGTTCATCTGCAAGTATGATCAGGGGTTCATTTATCACTGCACGGGCAACTGCAATCCTCTGCTGCTCTCCGCCTGATAATTCATGAGGCATATTCTTCTGTTTGTGTGTTAAACCTACAAGCGATAAAGCATTAAATACTTTTTTCTTAATTTCCCTGCCGGGTACTCCTGTAACCTCCAGGATAAAAGATAAATTTTCATATACATTTCTATCTTCAAGTAGTTTGAAATCCTGAAATATTACTCCAATTTTTCTTCTTAATAAGGGCAGCTCTTTTTTGCGGATTGTCATAGAACTGAATTTATCAACCTGTACATATCCTGACTGCGGAAACAAATTCATATATATCATCTGCAGGAAGGTACTTTTCCCTGCTCCGCTTTTGCCTATAAGAAAAACAAATTCACCCGGATCCATATGAAAGTTCAGATCATTAAATAACGGCTGATCAGAATAATGAAAAATCACATTGTTAAAAGATAGCATTGGTTATCCCCTTTTTGAGACTACAAATTGCGCCCGGTCTGCTTTATCATTTATATCATCAATTGTGAATGCTTCATAACAATTCCGTACATATAATCCGTTGTTTTCAAGAAGTTCAAAATACATCTCTAAAGGATATATTTTCTGTCTGTGTATCTCTTCAACAACACTGCCGTCTTTGAACATTAGCGTAAACCTGTTAGTATGTATCCGAGTTCTTTTATCATAATCACTTTTTTGTATGTACTTCATTGTCCCGAAAAATCCTCTTCGGTTCAGATATTTGATATTCTTAATACTATTTCTTTCAAGACTTACATCAAAAGTAAATATTCCATCATCAGTTAACAAGTTCTTTATTCCCCGAAACATTTTATTCAATGCAGTTTTGGTTAGAAGATAATTTACACTATCGAAGGCACAGAATATTAGTCCGAAATTACCTTTAAAAGGTAAAACACTCATATCGCAGCAGACTTTTAATAAATCCTTTTTTCCTGCCTGTTTCAGCATATCAATTGAAAGATCAGTGGCGATCAGATCAGGGTAATGAACCCTTAAATAAGCAGCCATCTTGCAGTTACCTGAAGCAAGTTCCAATACTTTTACATCGACAGGGATTTTCCCAGTTATAGTCAGATAGTATTCCGCCCATTCATCATAACTGATAAATTTCATCAGATGAGCGTAAAGTTCTGCTATATGCTTATATGGTTTTGACATTTTATATTGTGCAGGAAATATTAGATGGAGAACTTGAGGAGATCAGCATTGATTAAGTTCTAATTTTCCTGATAATCTTTAATATGCCTTTTCCTGTTTTGCACTATTTTACTTGCCAGCTTAAAAGCTTCTATCATGCTGGAAGCATCGGCAATATATTGTCCGGCAATATTAAATGCGGTTCCATGATCAGGTGAAGTTCTTACAAAAGGTAAGCCCGCGGTATAATTAACTCCTTTAGAAAAGTCGAGCATTTTGAAAGGGATAAGGACCTGATCATGGTACATTCCTATTACGATATCAAATTTTTTGTAAAGATGCTGTCCGAAGAAAGCATCAGAAACGTAAGGACCTGTGATATATCGGCTGAATTTTGAAGAAAGTATTACCGGTTTAATAACCTGTTCCTCCTCACTGCCTATCTTCCCGTTTTCGCCGGCATGAGGATTAAATCCGAGAACAGCAATTGATGGATTTTTTATATTGAAATCTTCCCCAAGAGACCTTATTGTTACGTCCAGTGTATCTTCCAGCCGTTTTTGCTTTAGCAGAGAGGAGACCTTCTTTAATGGTTCATGTATTGTAACAAGTCCGCACTTGAGCTTCCGGGAAACAAACATCATCATATAATTATTAACCCCGGCAAGTTCCGCAAAAAGTTCAGTATGTCCGGGATATTCAATTCCGGCCATAGTAAAAGCATATTTCGAAATTGGCGCAGTAATAATTGCATCAGCTTTTTTTTGATTTACCAGGTCATAGGATTTCATAATGGATCGGAAACTTACCTGCCCGGAATTTCTTGTTGGCTTACCCGGCTCCTGTTTTGTTTTCCCAATATCCAATACAGTGATACTGTGATTACTTTGATCAGTAATTTTTTTTACAATTGTATATTTGAAAGTTGAATTAAGACTCGTATATGTATCTTCGAAGATGCTGGCTGGTGATATAATAATGAAGGAGGATTCCTTTGTGTTTTGAATGTGCTGTAATGTTTTTATAACAACTTCGGGTCCGATCCCATTAATATCCCCGCAGGTAAAAACAAATACGCTCATAAATTACTGCTTAAGATGAAATTTCCAAGACCTGTTTTGTCGGTAAACATAAATTGTCTCTCAGGATTCTTGTAGGTCCATACCTCTTTGGTATTCTCAGGATCATCATAAATTCTATTTATGTTATCAGGTTTACCAAACTGAATGAATATCTTTCCTCTGTCAGTCTCGGCACCGTTTTTTGATCCTACAGCTGAAAAATTCTTAATTGTATAATCAACGCGCTCATAATATTCTTTCATGAGTTCATTGAATGCTGAACCTGGAGTTGGATCCATTTTTTTCCAATATTCTGTTAAAGCCTCGTATTGTTTTTCTTCATCTTTATCTATAAGATCATCAACGGTCTGTTCATCAGTGATATATTTTAGAATACGTATAGAAAATGGAACATTGACAAGAGAAAAAGGTTTATCAAACCATCTTACAAAAGTACTGAACGATCTGTCACTTTTCCGAACCGTGCCTGCTGCTTTGTCTGCTTTGCTGATCTTTATTTCCAGCTTACCTTCGGTGAGATCTCTATTAAAATAATGATAAATAAAATACCGGGTTGAATTGTTCCCTGTACGGCTGGTAATCTGAATATTGTCTTTGCAGTCGACAAGCTCCAGGCTAGCAGCAAAGAATTCATCCAGAGTTGTGTTCATAATACTCTTATTGTTATTTATTACCTCAATATTAATCCTGTTCACAGTAGAATCCTGAATAGGAATCAAAAGATCAAATTTGTCATTTGAAAATGGAATCTGTCCTTCAAAATTAACGATTTGGGTAAAGATACTGTCGCAGATGCCTTTTGATCTGATTAAAACCGGATCGTATATTCCTGATCCATCACTTTTGGTTCGGACTGTAATCTTCCTGACGGGTTGTTCTTTAGAGGCATTAACGTCTGTAAATAGGGGTGTAACTGAATAGGTGCCGTGAGGCATTCTGATCTTGAGCAAACCCTGAGAGTATGTATTTTCATCGAGTGTTTTTTCGTAAGAATCAACAATTATTTCTTTGCTGATAATGTCTCTTAAAACTAAATTTCCGGTGGAATCCGACGCTTCTGCCGTGATGGAGTATTTTGCTTTGAAGAGTTGTCCTTCTTTTATAAATACAAGACTGCTGTATGAAATCCTGAATGGGAGATAACACATTGCGCCTGAATCCTCAGGCACAATGATAGATTCAAAATATATTCCCCGTGTAGATAGCTGTGGAAGAAAATCCGGACGGCGTCTGAATTGTCCCTGAGTTAATACGGTTATTAAAAATATAAGCAGCAGCGAATTTCGTAATACCGGTAACTTCATTTACTCACTTTCCGGGTTAGTATTTCTTAATAGTTCATACTATTAAGAAACTCTTTATTATTTTTCGTTCCTTTTATTTTGTCAAGCAAAAATTCCATTGCTTCAACAGGATCAAAGTCACTAAGAAGCTTTCTTAGAATCCAGATTTTATTAAGTTCATCTTCTCTGAGCAGCAATTCTTCTTTTCTTGTACCTGATTTATTAACATCGATTGCCGGGAACATTCTTCTGTCGCTGAGATCTCTGTTAAGAACCAGTTCCATATTACCTGTACCCTTGAATTCTTCAAAGATTACCTCATCCATTCTGCTGCCTGTGTCTATGAGGGCAGTAGCAATGATTGTTAAGCTTCCGCCGTCTTCAGTATTTCTTGCAGAACCGAAAAATCTTTTCGGCTTATGTAAAGCGTTTGCATCAATACCGCCAGATAGGATCCTGCCGGAGTGCGGAGCAACTGTGTTGTGGGCTCTTGCTAATCTTGTAATACTATCCAGCAATATAACAACATCTTCACCAGCTTCAACCATTCTCTTTGCTTTTTCAATAACCATGTTAGCAACCTGTACGTGGCGGTCTGCAGGCTCATCAAAAGTAGAACTGATTACTTCCGCCTGTACTGATCTTTGCATATCTGTTACTTCTTCAGGTCTTTCATCGATAAGCAGAATGATAAGTTTTACTTCAGGATGATTTCTTGTAATAGAGTTGGCCAACTTCTGCAGAAGTATTGTTTTACCGCTCTTTGGGGGTGATACAATAAGTCCGCGCTGACCTTTACCTATCGGAGCAAGCATATCCTGAATTCTCATTGAATATTCACCGGGAATGGTTTCAAGTATAATTCTTTTTGTTGGATATAATGGAGTAAGGTTATCAAACAATGTTCTTTCTCTGATAGCCTCGGGATCCTGTCCGTTTACCGCTTCAACTCTGAGCAGTGCAAAAAATCTTTCCCCTTCTTTTGGCGGCCTTACCTGACCGCTTACGTGATCGCCTGTTCTAAGACTGAACCTTTTGATTTGTGAGGGGGATACATAAATATCATCCGGTGATGGTAAATAATTATAATCCGCCGATCTTAAAAATCCGTATCCGTCCGCTAAAACTTCAAGAACTCCCTTCGAAAAAGTCAATCCGTCTTTTGTTGTTTGAGCTTCAAGTATCTTGAATATCAGTTCCTGCTTTCTAAGATCGCTGTAACCTGATATTCCAAGCTCTTTTGCAATTTTATTTAAATCGACAATTTTTTTAGACTGAAGTTCAGAAATATCCATTGGCATATTTCAAATCCTACTAATGTTTTGAATAGTTATACTTATTTTATTATTTCTCAATAACCGGATTAGTAAATCGGGGTTATTAATGCTGATCACTCTGTTTTACTTGATTTTTTGAAAGGAACAAGAGGAACTATGATTAAATTAGGCTTATTAAGAAAAAATGTCAAGCTTTTTTATTTAAAAGTTTTGTCTTAATGTCGCCCAGTACATACATACTCCCCAATATTACTAAACATTCCTCTGAGTTTTTGGAAATGAACCTGTTGATAAAATCTACAGCATCTTCAACAACAAATGTATTTATATTAAGTTCATTTCCTGTCTGCATTAATTCATCCTTTGTTTTACTTCGTTCACTATCTATTGAGGTAAACCAGATTTCATCAAAAACTCCGGAAAGATCTTTAAGCATTTCCTTAACGGCCTTATCCCTCATTACACCGAATATTAAAATTCTTTTTGAATAGTGTTCCGCCTCCTGCCTGAATGCTGATAGGAAACACCGTACCCCTTCTTCATTATGCGCAGAATCAAAGATCACCTTCGGCTTTGGGCAATAAATTTCATATCTTCCCTGAATGCCTGAATTTCTGATAACGTTGTTTAATCCGCTGATTATTGCTTTATCATTAATATTCAGAACCTGGTGAACGGATAATACGGCAAGGGCGCTATTATAATTCTGAAAAGAACCCAGTAAAGGGGTGGATATCTTTATATGCAAATCTTTTGAATTCAAGTAGAGGCTTTCTTCATAGTGCTGTATATGATCATATAATTTAATTAAATCACAATCTAAATCAATGCATCTGGATTCAATCTTTTTTTCAGCCTCTTGAGGCATTCTTCCGGTAAAAACAGGAACCTTTTTCTTTATAATACCTGCCTTTTCAAAGGCTATTTCACCAATAGTACAACCTAATATTTCTGTATGTTCCAGACTAATCGATGTAATAATAGATGCCTCAGGTATAATTACATTAGTTGCGTCCAGCCTGCCGCCCAAACCAACCTCTATTACAGCATAATTTACATTATTATCTGCAAAGTATTTGAAGGCCAGTGCAGTGGTAACTTCAAAAAAAGTGGGTTTGTATTCCTCAATAAAGTCTTCAATTGAATTGTAAAAGTATATTATATAATCATCTGAAATTTCTTCTCCATTAATTCTGATACGTTCATTAAATCTTACAAAATGAGGAGAAGTATAAAGTCCGGTTTTATATCCTGATTCTATAAGCAAACTGGCAGCAAATGATGAGGTACTTCCCTTTCCATTACTACCTGCTATATGAAAAGATTTGAATTTCTTCTGAGGATTACCAAGATGCGCGCATAGACTGGTGATATTGCCAAGTCCCAGTTTCACTCCGAATTTCTGAAGTGAATACAATTTTTGTATAGTACCGTCTATCTTCATAGATCAATTAGAAGTCTTGAACAAAATAATTTGGTTGTGTCAGATAACGTAGGAGCCGGTCGCCTGTGAGATTTTCGTATAATTCATTCTGGAACAATACTCCTTCAATCCATTCAGTATTTCAACACCAGCGTTGGGATTTATAAAATTCACGGTCCCCAGCTGGATAGCTGCGGCACCTACAATCATGAATTCAACTGCATCCTGCCACTGCATTATTCCGCCGATACCGATGATTGGAATATCGACCTTTCTTTTTATCTCAAGTACTTTGGCCAGGGCAATAGGTTTAATTGCGGGTCCGGATAATCCGCCCGTTACATTAAATATTTTTGGTTTCCTTGTGTAAATATTAAATGAGGTTCCAACAAGCGTATTAATCGCCGAAACTGCATCTCCTCCTTCCTTCTTTACTATATCTGCGAAGGAGGCAATATCCGCTACGTTTGGTGATAACTTTATGATAAGAGGCTTATTAGTTACTGCCCTTATTTTTTCAGTTATTCTCCCCACAGACTGCAGATCATTCCCGAATACCAGGCCGCCTTCTTTAACATTCGGACAAGATACGTTAATTTCAAATCCTTTTATGGTCTCTTCGTCAGTAAGTATCCTGGTACATTCTACGTACTCCTCAATGGAACTGGCTGCAATATTGCAGATGATGGTAGTATTCAGTTTCTTAAGAAAAGGTATTTTATCTGATAAGAATTTCTCTACACCTACATTAGCCAGGCCGATTGCATTCAGCATCCCCGCAGCTGTTTCAAAAATTCTTTGAGGGGGATTTCCTTTTCTGGGCTTAAGACTTAAGGACTTGGTAACTATAGCACCGAGACAATTCAGATCTGTTAATTCAGAGATTTCATTTCCGTATCCTACTGTACCCGATGCGAGCATAACAGGATTCTTTAACTTTAATGTGCCTAACTGGACTGATAAATCGATAATTTTTATGTCATTAATCATAGGATCACACTCTTCACATTGAATACAGGACCATCTTTGCATATAAGATAATATTCTTCTCTTTCAGGAGTTTCGATAGGACATCCCTGGCAAATTCCAAAACCACAGGCCATTGCCGATTCTGTAGATACCTCACAGTTGAAATCATATTTAAGACTAAATGCTTTTAATGCTCTCAGCATTGCTGTAGGTCCGCATCCGAATATTTTTACTTTATGATTTTTAAATAATTCGATGTTATTCTCAAGCAGTTCTACAACATTGCCCTTAAAGCCCAGTGTACCATCATCTGTTGAAATGAGATAGTTCTTCATTCCATAGGTAATGACGTCATGTACAGATCTGCCGCCTATAAAAGAATAAACTTTTTTATCCTCCGGAAGCATTCTGGTGAGGAATGGAAAAGGTGCTACCCCGATTCCCCCTGCAACAAAAAAAGCTGCATCATAATCATCATCTATGTTAAACCCCCTGCCCAGAGGTCCGAGTAAATCTATATCTTCACCGGTTTTCTTACTGGCCAGAAGTTTTGTACCTTCCCCATAAACACTGAACATAAAAATTACATTTTCCCCTTCCACATCACATATACTGAAGGGACGCCGAAGAAGTGGAAATGTTGAGTTTGTAACTTTTATATTAACAAACTGTCCCGGATAGCAATTCGCTGCTACTTCAGGTGCGTACAATTTCATTAAATATATTGACTTTTCCAGCTCAAATATCTGTACAACTTTTGTTTCTTTTGTTATCATTAAGTTTTATCCGTAAATCCTGATCTGGAAAATTCTATAGATGCTCTGTCATCTTTTTCATTTTTAAATAATCTACAATGTTCTTTACATCCTGCGCCTGCTCTCTTCTGCATATCAATAAAGCCTCTTCGGTATTAATAACTACAATATTATCAACACCAATCACAGCAGTAAATTTGTTAGGTGAGTAGAGTAATGAATCATTTGTATTCTGCAGATACATATTACCTGTTACCGCATTGCCGTCAGCATCCTTTTCAGAGAGCTGATATACTTCTTCCCAGCTTCCTACATCACTCCATGAAAATTTTCCCCTGGTAAGATAAACGCTGTCAGATTTTTCCATTATTCCATAGTCAATGGAAATACTCTTCAACTGACCATATACATTGCTCAGAACCTTTTCAAAATTCGGCGTGCCAACGCTTTCCTCAATCTTAGTTAACCCCTCATGAAGTTCCGGCATCAGTTTCTGTATTTCATTCAATATTGAATCTATCCTCCATATAAACATTCCGCTGTTCCACATAAAATCACCGCTGTTGATAAATCTTACGGCAGTTGCATAATTAGGTTTCTCAGCAAATGTGTACACTTTATATATATTATCTTCGATTGATCTCTCATCAATCTGAATATAACCATAGCCTGTCTCAGGTCTGGTGGGATGAATACCAATTGTCACTAATCCTCTTGATTTATCAGCGAAATGAGCAGCTGATCTTAGTGTTTCCTGAAATTCTTCTTTCTCTTTAATTATGTGATCTGCAGGAAGAGTAAGAATAACAGCTTCCTTGTTTCTCTTGCGTATTATAACAGATGCAAGCCCGATGGCTGCAGCAGTATTCTTACCGAAGGGTTCATCTATTATGTTATCAGATGGAATTCCCGGTAATTGCAATTTTATTGCAGGTTTCTGAATTTTATTTGTGATGATATATATATGATCTTTTTCAACCATTCCCTCCAGCCGGTTTACTGTATTCTGTATAAGGGAATTTGTGCCGAATATTTTCAATAACTGTTTTGGCGTCTTTTCTTTACTACGCGGCCAGAAACGTGCACCTACACCTCCTGCCATAATAACCGCAAATAGTTCCATTTCTAAATCCTTATTATTTTAAATTCTGTATTTGTCTGCCGAAATGCTCAGCGCGGTTAAGATAATTCGTTATATCTACCTCCTTACCTCTGATTACAGCCACGATCACAATCAAACAAGCCCTCATACCTTCTATTACTTCCTTTACAGGAAGTATTGATCTGGTTTCTATCAGATGCAGAGAATGCGCGAAAATCTTATGCATATCCGCAATTATATCAAATCCATTACTTGCGGACAGTTCTGCATTCTTTCTCATAGTGATCAGATATTTACTTATGAGTTCGGGATTTACTTTGTCAGGAGTCAGATTTTTTAATAAACTCTCGAGCTCTTTGATTGGCTTTAATATTCTTTCCTCATAATTCTCAAATAGAAAAGTTTCATCTTTTTCTTCTTCTTCAAAAATTATTTCTTCCTTCAGCTTTTCATTTTCTGACTGTTCCGCCGCCTCAGCCAATTCTGTTTCACTGCCTGTTCTTTGCAAATTCACGGGAATAGGATCTTTCAAATCCTCAGGAACAGGAATCTCTTTTGTAAGATCAACACTGATTGCTGTTGCTTTTAATTTATCGACAAGCTGCCGGTATATCTGGGGGTTAACTTTATCCAGAAGATTATTAAGGTCTTTAACTAAAAGGTAGCTATGCTCTTTGAACTTTTCAGATACTTTGAGGAAATCTACTTTGCTTCTGGCTATATAACTGTAAATTTCACCAAGCTTGATGGCAAAAGTTGAAAACTCAGTTATCTTTTTCATCTCCTGGATCTCTTTTTCAAGATCATCTGAATTTCCTATTGTTTCCCTTATAAGCGCAACCACTTCAATTTTTTCAGTACTCAACCGCAAGTTATTAGCTGCATTGATTACTGCCTGGACTATATATTGTTTTATAAGATCCATTACTCCCCGATATATAATCGCGGTACTCTTTTACTTATATTACACGTTACTTCATAGGGGATGGTATTGAGTACTTTAGACCAGTCCCAGGCATCTATGCGTATCTTATTATTTCCGCCAAGCAGTATAACCCTGTCGCCTTGTTTAATGTTATTCTCATTCAGATCAAACATAATTCTATCCATACAGATTTGACCAGCCTGTGGAATCAGCTTTCCTTTTATAATTGCGCTCATTTTATTAGTAAGTCCCCGGAATATTCCATCAGCATACCCCGCGGGAATTGTTCCGATCTTAGTTCTTTTAGCTGCAATATATTTTCTGCCGTATGATACTGATTCACCTGGCTCAATTTCTTTAGTGCTGGATATGTATGATATAAGCGACATAACAGGTTTTAGCTTAATAGATTCACTGGTTTCAAGAGAGGGATAATACCCATACAATGAAATACCCGGCCTGACCATATCAAAATAAGCTTCTGGCATATCCAATATTGCACCGCTGTTCGCAGCATGCGCTAATCCGAACTTTATGCCTTCAGATCTTAGTTCATCAACTACTTCACGAAAACGGTTCAGCTGAAGTTGGGCAAACGATTTATCCTTCTCATCAGATGTAGCGAAATGAGTATATATGCCATCTAGTATTAACGCTTTTTCCCCGGTTACCTTTCTAATAAAGTTTACTGAATCAGAATATTTAACACCAATGCGTCCCATACCAGTATCGATCTTAATGTGGACTTTCACTTTCTTTTTTCCGGCAAACTCTTTAATAAGCCTGATATGCTCCGTATCAAATATAGTGGCAATCATATCATATTTAATATAATGATTTGCATCTGATCTAAGCAGTGGTGAGAAGACTAGTATAGGCTGATTAATGCCTGATTTTCTTAACTCTATTCCTTCTTCGGCAAGGGCAACACCGAAATATTCGGGTTTTTGTTTTGTTTTGTTGAGTGCTTTAGCACATTGTATCATTCCATGACCGTAAGCGTCTGCTTTAATTACAGCCATAACCCTGGATCCTTTAACCGCCTTCCTGATATTTAAATAGTTATATCTCAGATTGGAGCAGTTTATTTCAGCAAAAGTAGGTCGCATCCGCTATACTTATTTATAAAATACTTGTAAAATATAGTCGTTATAATTTATAGAATCAAACTTATTTCTGAGACAATGTTTTGCTTAGATACACCATTATCTTTACTATCTTCTCTAAGCACGGGCATATTGATCAGGTTATCTTTATGACAATTCCTTTCTTCCGCTCACACTTTTTTACTTCAATGTACTACATGGAATAACGAACTTTCCTTACACATATTTCATTACAATGTAAGAACTTTTAGTATTCTTTTGGGGTTTTAATTTATATAAGAATTTCTTAATTAAAATAGAGAGTGAAGTTTTATATTTATAGAAAGATCAGACGATGATAGGATTTAGATTCAGCGATTATAAAGCATCAGATCAGAATGGTTCAGGCTTTGATTCATTGTTAAACCTGTTTTTACAACTTCTTACTCTTACTTCAGGGGATGTATCGGAAGCGTTAAACCTGCTAAGTCAATTAGATGCTAAATATAATCTTACAACCGATGAATATGGAATCGGTGACTTTATTCAGGAGCTTAAAGATAAAAATTATTTAAAGGAGGATGAAACCAGTCCCGGAGTTCTTTCCATCACCTCTAAATCTGAACAATCAATCAGAAGAAAATCTCTTGAGGAGGTTTTCGGAAAATTGAAAAGATCCAGTATTGGTAATCACAGAACTCCTTATTCGGGAACAGGAGATGAAAAAACTGCAGACCACCGCGACTTTGAATTTGGTGATTCTTTCGATCAGATTGATATGACTGATTCCATAAGGAATGCTCAGATAAATCATGGAATATCAGAATTCAGTTTAACCGAGGAGGACCTCGAAGTTGAAGAACGTGAATATAAAACAATTACTTCAACGGTATTAATGGTAGACATTTCGCACTCAATGATACTGTATGGTGAAGACCGCATTACTCCGGCAAAAAAAGTAGCTATGGCATTCGCTGAACTGATCACAACAAAATATCCGAAAGATACTTTAGATATAATTGTTTTCGGTAATGATGCCTGGCCTATAGAAATTAAGGATCTGCCTTATCTCCAGGTTGGTCCTTATCACACAAATACATACGCAGGATTGGAACTGGCCATGGATCTTCTGCGAAGGAGAAAGACAGGCAATAAACAAATCTTCATGGTAACTGATGGAAAACCTACCTGCCTGAAAGAGGGTGTCAAATATTACAAGAATAGCTTCGGCATGGATAAAAAAATTCTTAATAAAACCCTGGATCAGGCCGCCAAGTGCAGAAGAATGGGTGTTACAGTAACTACTTTTATGATTGCGAAAGATCCTTATCTTCAGAAATTTGTACGCGAGTTTACTCAGGTTAATAATGGTAAAGCTTTTTATAGTGCTCCCAATACTCTGGGTGAATATATTTTTGAAGATTACGTCAGGAACAGACGCCGGAGAATGAAATAATTTAACTTGTAATAGAGGAGCTTAAATGCAGAAGAATCATAACCAGATTACAACTCTGGGTGAACTTAAGAATAGCGGATACAAATCCCGGTCCATTAAAGATGAGATGAGGGAAAACCTTAAAAAACAGCTTCAAAGAAATGAGGATAGCTTCAGGGGAATCATTGGTTATACGGATACAGTTCTTCCTGATATTGATACATCTATTTTATCCAGACATAATATTATACTACTTGGTTTACGCGGACAGGCAAAAACCAAAATTGCAAGATTAATGATAAATATGCTTGATGAATATATACCTATTGTTAAAGGATCAGAGTTAAACGATGATCCTTTTAATCCCATTTCCCGGTTTTCAATTGATCTTATTGAGGAATGCGGTGATAAAACACCAATTGAGTGGATACACAAATCAGACCGCTACACAGAGAAACTTGCAACCCCCGATGTATCCATTGCCGATCTCATTGGTGACGTAGATCCAATTAAAGCAGCAAACCTTAAACTGCCATATTCTGATGAGAGAGTAATTCACTTCGGACTTATACCACGTTCGCATCGTGGAATTTTTGTTATAAATGAGCTGCCTGATCTCCAGGCAAGAATACAGGTAGCATTGTTTAATATACTTCAGGAGAAAGATATTCAGATTCGGGGATTTAAGATCAGACTTCCTCTGGATATTCAGTTTGTATTTACCGCAAACCCCGAAGATTATACGAATCGTGGAGCTATTGTTACTCCGCTTAAAGATAGAATTGATAGTCAGATTTTAACCCACTATCCAAAGTCAATCAACGTTTCAAAGGAAATCACTCATCAGGAAGCAAAGCTAACTGATGAACAGAAAAAGAATATTTGTTCATCCGAACTTGTAAAACTTTTAATTGAGCAGATTGCCTTTGAGGCAAGAGAAAGTGAATATGTAGATTCTAAGAGCGGAGTATCTGCACGACTAACAATTTCCGCTTATGAAAACCTGGTAAGTTCTGCTGAACGCAGAATGCTTATCAATAGTGAAAAGCAGACATACATCAGAATCTCAGATTTCATCGGTGTCATTCCTTCCATTACAGGTAAAATTGAATTAGTATATGAAGGTGAGCAGGAAGGTCCTGCGAAAGTAGCACAAATACTTGTAAGTAAAGCAATAAGAACTCAGTTTGCGCTTTACTTCCCCAGCCCTGAAAAACTCAAACGCAATCAAAGCAATAATCCTTATCAGTCAATTGTTAACTGGTTCGGTAAGGGTAATACTGTTGATCTTCTTCACAGCTCTTCAAATGAAGAATATAAGAGAATTTTACTAGGTGTACCAGGCCTGAAGGATCTGGTTCAGAAGTATCATCCAAATCTTGAAGAAAACCTGCGGTTATTACTTATGGAATTTGCGCTTCACGGATTAGCAGAGTTTTCATTACTGAGCAAGTTCAGACTCGAACGTAGTGTTCAGTTTAAAGATATGTTAAGCAGTATGTTCTCAATGTCAAAGGAAGAAGAAGAAGACGAAAATAATCCTGAATCCTTCTTGTAATCATATCTGAATTTTTCGTAATTTATCCTCCGTTAACCTAACGGAGGATAAATGATCGTTGTAACCACACCTAACCTTGAAGGAAGAAAAATCACAAAGTATTATGGTATTGTTTCCGGAGAAGCTATTCTTGGAGCCAATATTTTCAAGGATCTTTTTGCAGGTATAAGGGATATCGTTGGAGGACGCTCTGCTGCATATGAAAGAGAATTAAGACAGGCAAAAGAAATTGCCATGGAGGAAATGACCGATCAGGCGCGCAGGCTGGGTGCAAATGCTGTTGTTTCTGTTGATCTTGATTATGAGACAATTGGACAGGCAGGCAGTATGCTTATGGTAAGTGCGAGTGGTACTGCAGTATATATCGAGGATTAATATTTTAGTGATTCGGTCTGAAAAGTGATTTATTTAAATATGCTTTTCAGACCGCTTTTTTGAACTATTATTATTCAGATTTTTACAAATCTCATTTGATAATGCTCTGATATTTTTCAATGATGCTGCTTTTTACCCAATAAATATCTCCCCCTGTTCCGCTCTGAGGCTCTGTATGATACTGTTTCAATTTAGTATAATTTAGCCCCTCCTGCAGTAGTTTTGAACGGTAACTGCTAAAAAACAAATACCTACCATCGGGTGACAGATTCGGACAATAATCCTGTGCACGGGAATTTATAACCGGACCCATATTCACAGGCTCACTCCAATTATCTTTTTCATCTTTAAAACTTATGTACATATCTCCCGAGCCATAACCACCCGGCCTTGTTGAAGTAAAAATAAGATAACTCTCATCTGGAGAAATAAACGGATCCCATTCAGCAAAGGCAGAACTGACTGCATTTATTTTTTCAGAAGGAGAATAATGGCCATCTGCAAAACGGCAGCAGTAAATATCTGTATGGTTGATATCAAGAGTATTGCTCATACTTTCATGATCACAATGATAATAAACATTTCCATTCTCACTTAAAGAAACATACATTTCATTCTTCTCAGTATTGAATTCCATGTACTCTGGTTCACCCCATCCGTTTTTTGTCTTTTGTACTTTCCAGATATTCCAGTCGTCAGAGTTTCTACCCGGAGCCGGACGTGTAGAACAGAAGTACAATGTATTTCCATCTTTTGAGAGAAACGGATCCGCATCCATATACTTACCATCAGAAAAACTCATCAATTCAGGGTTACTCCATCCCTTTTCGTTTTTATGCATTTCACAAATAACCATTATAGGATTATTAGTTCTGATTGAGAAATAAAACTCATTCCCATCAGGTGAAAATGTTGCATTGAATTCGTTCATATTTGTAGAAATTAATCCAGGGGCAAACAATAAAGGAATGGTATCCGGAGCAGTTTGATTAAAATAGCTCGGCTTATCACCATTTTCTGCGCCAATGAGATTGCTAACGATTATCGAAAGTAGAAGTACAAGAACTCTCATTATGGTTACCTTTAGATTGTTAGTAGAATAAGAATTAAACCAGTGCTGAACAGAAAATGTTTCACTGAGCTCTGCCATTATAGAGACTAAGATTCGAAAGAATTGATAACTTGCAATTAACCTGATATCAGCCACGTGTTGAAGGCAAAAAGCGCCTGCCATAACAAATCCGTAATCCTTACCTCACAAATACCATTTTCCTTGTTGAAACAAAAGCATTGGTCTTCAACTGGTAGTAATATATACCGCTGGAAATATTGAAAGCATTGAAGTTGACCCTGTATTCCCCTGCACGTTTTTCTTCATTCAGTAATGTGGTCACCTTCTCTCCAAGAACAGTATAAATGCTTAACTCAACATTTGTTTTTTCAGGAACGGAATAAATGATTGTTGTTGATGGATTAAAGGGATTTGGAAAATTCTGTGACAATGAATATTCATAAGACATTGATAAAGGCTGATGAACATCAGTAAATATAATATTATCATAAAAGTCCTGCACTATTCTTGCCTTCCGCTTGAGTTCAGCCACGCTATTAATATTACTAGCTCCTCTTGCCAAAATTACGGCGTACACCACTTCCTGTGTATCAGCAGCCGCAAGTACGAAAGGACCTGCGCTCATCAGAAATCTGCGCTCGTATGGAAATTCTCCTCCTGGCCAGCCCGGACCTTCATACCAGCCGATACCTGCAACGGGGTCACCGGAAAGAGGGAATCTTGTTGTTTTACCAGTTAATGCATTTACTGCATCAGACCCATCCCATAATTTTCCCTGCATCTGATTATACCATTGCTTTGCACCATCGGGAAAAGAATATCTACTATTCTTTAGATCAGGGTGAAAAGCAATCATATGAAGATTCTTTTTTCCGGGAATTCTCCTGTTATCAAAAACAGCCGTGTCAGTAACAGCGCCCGGGATAATTGGTCCTTGCAGGAGTTTGTAGCCGATCGCGGGAGGATTCAGTTCATAATATCCTTCATCAATATTATCACCGTTATAAATATATCCAAGATTGAGCAGTGTATCACAGCCGGTAAAATCATCAAAAGGATTCCCAAGATCAGCATCCGACCAGTATGAAAGATACATGTCCTTAACTTCTTTGCCGCTTTTATTAATGATTTTATATTTCTTAAAGATTACATCATCCAGTTCATCTCCCGTGTTATACGCATATGTGGTTGACTGCATCTCAATACCTATGGGATCAGCGACAAAGACATTATTTGAAGCTGTAGTGTCAAAATCATTAGCGCTGTACCACAAGGTCTGGTCTCCCAGAATTCTGGGCAGGTCTATTCCTTTTGTGAATCTGCCGTCATTATCAACATCAGTAAAAGGCGCGCCATACTCCCCGGGCCACGTATTATAATGGTATTCATATTTCTTTCTGAGAGTTCCGGTGGTGTTTTGCCAATCACGCTGTAAGTTCCAGATCCCGGGAGAAGGTATTTCCGACGGCTGAAGTCCCGAACGGAATGCTGATCCATTCACATGAAGAACGCCATTAACTAATCCTCCCCAAAGCAGACCATCAACAAAAACCGCAGATAACTCAGAACCATAGCTGTTTTGATGCCCTTTGGGCCAGTATAATCCGGAACCGTCAAGATTTGGGTCATGTGCCGTAATTCCGTTGCTGCCTACCCACATTTTTATATTATTCACGGCAATAATATCATACAACGGATAATACCTGATGGAAAAAATATTACTTATGGCAGATTCAGCATTTCCTGAAAGGTCATTTATCCTTATTCTGCAGGAATCAGAATTGACAAAAGGCACCTCCCACTTAAAATTTGAGGCATTGCCAACTGCTTCATTCAATTTCCATGTTTTTTCATTATCTGTTGAAAGATCCAGACTTACTTTATTTACCCCTTTGCTATAAATCTGTAATCTGTATTCCGAACCTGAATTAATTAGTTCCCCTTTCCGTGGATAAAATAGTTTTATCACCGCATAGTATCCATGGGGCCGAATTTTCAATAGTCCCAAATTATTATACAGATATTTTCCAACCGCAAGAAAAGCACCTGAGCGGATTTTAGAAATATAGAGAGGAGATACAGTACTTTCGATATTCCAGATTGTGTCTGCCTCGGGTGAAATTTTTGTGAGTCCGGCAGGTTCATTAATAATAAAATTATTATCGTCCGTACGGCAGATGGAAGTAATTCTGCCTCTGAAAGATTTGTTCCATAATTGATTGCCTTCTTCATCGAGTCTGCTTATAAATTTATCACCAGTGGTAATAAATCCCGATTCAAGTTTCTCGAAGGATGTTATGACCGATACGGAATTGATTATTTTAAGTGAATCCCCTTCAGCAGAAAGTATATAAATAATATTATTCGCATGAAGGTAAATTTTATTGTCCAATGATTTAATACTCATAGCAGGAAATACCAGCGAGTAATTATTCTGGCCAAAATTATATTCTTTCTTCCAGATAACCGATCCTGATGAATCGGTTTTAATAATAAATACAAATCTTTTATTAGATCTGGAGACAAAGCCTGACAGGAGGAGGTTATTTCCTTCAACTTCCTTTACGGATAATCCATAGGAACTTCCTTCAAAGGGATAATCTTTTTCCCACTGTACAATTGAAGCGCTGCTTAGTTTAGTTAATTTTACAATAGAATTTTGTGTACTGACATAGAAAATGCTGCTATCATTTGTTTCTATTGCCTGAGGTGTGCAGTATATTGTTAAGTCAAATTTCCGTACCCACTTAACGTTACCTTTCTGATCCATCCGTATGACCTGCGCGGCTTTCTTATTTTCGGCAATTGCTGTGATAAGAATTCCCCCGTCAAGGGTTTCATATACATAATGCCCCGGATACAGATCATATTCCTTTTCAAAGGTAAGGTCCTGCGCAAAACTGATTGACACCAGCACCAGCCAGACAACAAATATTTTGTACATTATTTTTCCCGGTGAAATTATTACTTAATCAGAATCATTTTTTTTATGTCTATGTAACTGTCCGTTTTTAACAGGTAGTAATAAATTCCGCTGGACAGATACGCAGCATTGAATTCAACTTCATAAGTCCCGCGGGATTTATTCTCATCAACAAGTGTTGTAATCTCTTCTCCAGTTACGCTATATATTTTCAGACTAACTCTTGAACCCTCAATAATTGAGAATCTTATTAATGTAACAGGATTAAACGGATTAGGATAATTCTGGTAAAGCAGAAATTTATCTGCGTGCTGTACATCAGGTACTGTATATAATATAGTTTCTGAATGCCTCATAATAAATCCATCACCGGCAATCCAGGCTGATCCATCCTGTCTGATGTAAATATCCCATATCTTTTCTGTAGTAAGCAGTTCTTCTTTGTGCCAGGCATTCCCCCAGTCAGTAGTTTTATACAAAGTACCATAACCTCCAGCAGCATAACCGGTACCGTTATCAAATAATTTCATTACCTGCGTATACTCAGGCGGTTCATAAATTACGGTCCAGTTCACTCCCCCATCTTATGTTCTAAAGATTTTATCACCGGCACAATAACCGGTATTATCATTTACGAATTGGATTGAAAACAGGGTTGTATTGGTGGGTGAATTCATTAGTGTCCAGTTTTCTCCGGCATCTTTAGTGCTGAAGATCAATCCATTTTCTGCAGTGAGCCACCCGTTCTGATCATCAGAGAAGAAAATTGAGACTATAGCAAAATTTGTATTTATATACTTTTGATACCAGGTATTCCCGCCATCTGAAGTTTGGAAAAGTTTGCCCCCTAATCCTCCTGCGTAGCCCCTATCCGGTGAAGAAAAATACAATGAGTATATATAACCTTCAGAATCGAATTTCTTCTGCCAGGTAACTCCATTATCTTTTGATACATAAAGCGACTTACCTGCTGCAATAAAGGTACTCTCATCAGCTATAAATACTTTACGGATTTCAATAGTGCCAAAGCTTTTAAGCTCCGACCAGTGCTTACCAGAGTTTGTAGTTTTATAAATTACACTGAAAGTCTCATATTTTCCGTTAAATGTATAATTATCTCCTGAATAACTGGCTGCTAGTCCAACAGTTTGTTTAAAAGACACAGATGTGAACATAGATTTGACAGGATTATTTAGTCCCTGCCATTTATTATTATCATATTTCATTAATGATCCATTTGAACCAGCGCAGTATGCTCTTCCCTTGTAAAAAGATGAGAATACATAATCTCCCGTATTGTAAAAATAGACTGCGTCACCTTCCGGGTACACTTTGGTCCAGTTTTCTCCATGGTTTGTAGTCCCATAAATTCTTTTATCAGAACTTGATACAAATACTTTCTGAGTATCAATAAGCAATAAATCACTGAATGAATAACCTTCAGGTTTTTTTACAGCCCAGGTCTTTCCGCCGTCAGTTGTTCTGCGAAGACCGTCTGAATAATTATTTATTTGCCATCCTTCATCTTCATCAATGAACTTTATCTTTCTTATTTCTTCCTTTTGTGTGAAGTGCAGGTTCCATGTATCCCCTCCATTAGTTGTTTTATATACAAATGCTTGTTGATTAACTCCGGCTGCCCACCCGAGTTTGTCATCCAGAAAAAAGACAGATGTTATACGCTTAATACTGTCGAAAACTATCTCTTCCCACTTTATTCCGGAATCAATAGAGCGGAGTAATTTATTATCCTTTCCGGCAATCCAAAGGGTATTACCGCCGGAAGCAATTGCTCTACAATTAAGTTCAAAGTCAAGCGGCATTATTTCCCAACGGTTTCCCTGATCAGCAGACCGCAAAATAATATTGCTGTCAACAAGCGCGTAGCAGGTACTGTATGCAAATGCGAAATAGTTAACTGAATGAAGCGGCCCGTTCTCAAAATAAACAACGCTCCAGTTTTCTCCTGCATCTGATGAACGAACTATTGTGGAAAAGTCTCCTCCGGCCATAACAGTTGATGAATCAATTATCAGAATACTTCGAAGATTGTTACCCTGTGGATGGGGTTCCTGCCACTCCCAGTTGGTCTGGCCAAACAGATTCCATGAAAATATTACTAAGAAAAAAGGTATCTGTTTCATAATCCCTCATATAAAAACAGCATAATGAAATTATAACCTTGCATAGAAACTTTGCTCACCTGATGAGTATCATTTTCTTAGTTGAAACATAATTCTTTGTTCTCAACTGGTAATAATAGACACCGCTTGCGAGATCAGCGGCCTTAAAATGTAACCTGTATTCACCGGGTGCTTTTTCTTCATTTAGTAATATGGCCACCCTTTTACCCAGAATATTGTAGATGATCAATTCAACGTTTGTCTTTTCAGGTACTGAGTATATTATTGTTGTTGATGGATTGAATGGATTTGGATAATTCTGAGATATATAATATTGCTGCGGTTCTGATTTCAAATTAGCTGCATTTGTAAATATCAGGTTATTATAAAAGTTCTGAACAAACCTTGTCTTTGATTTTAATTCGGTAACGCTGTTAAGATTGCTGTTTCCGCGTGCGGCAATAAGAGCGAATACAACTTCCTGGGTATCATTAGGAGCCATATTAAAAGGTCCCATTCCCATAACTAATCTTCTATCTCCGGAAGAATAAGAATAAATTCCTGTGCCATCATACCAGCCTATGCCAGCTACAGGATCACCAGGTACACCAAATCTTGTACTTTTATTTGTAAAGGGATCTATTATATCTCTTCCGTCCCAGAGTCTCCCCTGTAACTGGTTATAAGTCATGTCAGCACCTTCAGAAGATCCTAAAGTTGCATCCATAAAAATTAAATCTTTGAAGAGTGGATGAAATGCAGTCATTTGTAAATTCCTTTTACCCGTGATCCAGTCATTATTATATAATGCGCTGTCTTCCGGTTCCGCGGATATCACAGGTCCCTGCAGCAAACAGTAACCTAACGCAGGCGGATTGGATCCGAAGTTATATTCATCTTCATTATCACCATTATAAAAATATCCGAGATCTAGAAGAGTGTCACAACCGACACGGTCATCATTGGCATAACCCAAATCCGGATCGGACCAGTAGCCAAAATACATATCACTGATCTCAGCACCACTCTTATTTATCAGTTTATATTTTTTGAATATAATATCTGATAATTCAATGTTTTTGTAGCCGTAAGTAGTTGACTGCAGCTCAACGCCGATTGGATCTGTTCCATATATCCATCTTGAAGCTGCTGTATCAAAATCATTTGCGACGAACCATAATGTTTCATCTCCAAGAACCCTGGGTACATCAACTCCTCTTGTAAACTGATTGTCATTATCAACATCTGTAAAGGGCGCGCCATATTCACCCGGCCAGTTGTCATATGAGTAATTTAATATAAACTTCTCTTCATCTGTTGCGGGATTCATATCCCGCCTGATCTTGTATATTCCGTATAATGAATTATCCGGCCTTCCGGGTTTGAGTCCTGTACGGTATGTTGAACCGCACACATGAAGTTTCCCATTCTTCATACCACCCCATATTAAACCATCTGTAAATATTGCAGGGATATTCTGCCACAAACCTCCGGATCCATCACTGACTGGGTCGAATGATGTCTCTCCGTTATTTCCAATCCACATGGTAAAATTGTTGATTGATATGGTATCATATTGATGCAGCATAGAAACAGTAAACCTGTCACTAATAGAAGGTAACGCAGTATTTGCTATGTCGGAGATTTTCAAACGGCTGGTTGTTGAAGCAGCAAAAGGTACTGTCCACTCTATTGAGGTTTCCTGAATATTTTCTGCAACAGGGAACCAGCTAATCCCATCATTTGAAGAATAATGAACATTAACACCATTCACATTCTTCTTTGACCATTTTATTTCATATTCTGATCGCGACTCAAGTATATTGTTTTTGACGGGTGTGATTATGTTAAGCGCAGCAAAAAAACCATCATCCCTGATTTTCTGGAGCCAGAGGTACGGAGCTTTGTCATTTCCGCCAGTAATTATAAAACCACCGTCAGCCGCGGAAGAAATATAATGACTGCGATGATAATTGTTTACAGACCATAAAGTATCACCATCAAAAGAGATTTTTGAATATCCAAATAATCCTGTTACTAAGATATTATCATCCTGTGTTCTGCAAACGAATAATTGTTCCTGTCCAAGTAATTTTTTTGAATTTATTGTCCATACAACTTCGCCTGTATTCCTGATCCTCGACAAATACTTCAGTCCTGATACTATGAATCCATCCGCTATTTTGATTAGTGAACTTGCATCGCTGGTCAGCGTTATTGTATTAAGTAATTCACCGCTGTTTGAGAGTGTGTAAATATAATTATGTGCAAGAATATAAATATTATCAGCAGACTGCACCAGTCTCATACCCGGGAATGGAAGTACTAAATCATTTCTGTGAAATATGTAGTTCTTTTCCCATAATTTGTTTCCTTCAGTATCAGTTTTCATTAAAATAACATGATACCTGCTTTCCGTGATCCCCATTCCTGCAATCAGCATACCGCCATCTTCAGTCTGCTGTATTCTTAATCCATAATCTCCCATACCCGGATTGTAGCTTTTCCTCAAAATAACCTCACCCTCATTATCAAGTTTAGTAATGCAGATCTCCTTACCTTCGGTACTGACATACATAATATTATGATCTGCGGATTCAATTGCGTTGGGACATACCTGTGAAACAACACTGATATCCTTCTTCCAGAGGAGATCACCAAAGCGGTTCATCTTCACAATCTGTGCAGAGGTTTTTTCATTTGTACAAACAAGATAACTCTCATCGTGAAGCTGCTGCACATAATAACCTTTCAGAAGATCATAATCCTTTTCGAATGTTATCTGAGCAGAGATAATTTTGCAAACCAGAATTATTAAAATTAAAGTAAAGAATGTCTTCATATCGTTCATTTCCGAAAGTGGTGGTCTGAAAATTTATTTTACTAATAACATTTTTCGCGTTGATATATAATCTTCAGTTCTCAGCCGGTAGTAATAAACTCCGCTTGCGAAACTAATGGCATTAAAGTTAATCTTATATTCCCCCGCCGGTTTTTCTTCATTGACTAATGTTGTCACCTTCTCACCAAGGACATTATAAATGCTTAGCTCAACATTTGTCTTTTCCGGTACCGAGTAAACGATTGTTGTGGAAGGATTAAATGGATTCGGGTAATTTTGACAAAGCTCATATGCGACAGGAGTAACTTTATGATCTTCTACATCTGTTAAAAGTTGCTGATCGTAGAACTCCTGTACGAATCGTGCTTTTTTCTTTAACTCAGTTATGCTGTTAATATTACTGGTACCTCTTGCGACGATAAATGCAATAACAATCTCCTGTGTTCCGCCTGCTGCTAAATTAAAAGGACCGCTGCTCATCAGCATTCTTCTATCCGCAGGATCTTCGCCACCGGGATATCCTTCTCCTTCATACCAGCCGATTCCGGCAACAGGATCACCGGCCAGACAGAACCTGGTAGGCTCTCCTGTATGAACATCCTTAACAGGTGATCCGTCCCATAGTTTCCCCTGCATCTGTCTGTAAATTTGATCAGCACCATCCGGAGATCCGAGTGTTGGATCACTCCATATGCTACTGCCACCGATATAAAAGTGAAAAGCAGAAATTGGTAAATTCTTCTTGCCTGGTATGTATCTATTGTTAAAAATAGCACTGTCACCTTCTGATTCTGTTACAGGACCCTGCAGAATTTTATATCCCACTGCCGGTGGATTTATTCCGTAACCACTTTCATCATTGTTATCTCCGTTATAAGAATAACCAAGACTCAGCAGAGTGTCACAACCAACGTAATCGTCTTCAGCAAAACCAAGATCCGGATCCGACCAGTATCCCAAGTACATGTCAGTTATCTCAGAACTGCTTTTATTGACAAGTACATATTTTTTAAAGATCACATCGGCCAGTTCATCGGTGTTATAGGCATAGGTTGAGGAATGCATTTCAATTCCAATCGGGTCAGTGCCATAGATCCATCTTGAAGTTAACGTATCATAGTCATTTGCAACGAACCATAGTATTTCATCCCCGAGTACTCTGGGAATGTCAACACCGCGTGTAAATTGTCCGTCATTATCAACATCTTTGTAAGGCGCACCTGATTCACCCGGCCAGTTATCATAATTATACTCATACTTTTTCCTTTCCTCACCCGGGGGAAGCAGTTCCCAGTCTTTTTTAAGTTTCCATATACCTGAAAGAGAATCATTTAATGTTGCACCCGGACGTAATCCGCTCCTGAATGTACTTCCGCAGACATGAGTTTTACCGTTTATTTTGCCCCCCCAGACGAGACCATCATAAAAAATAAGAGTTAAATCAGAATTACGGGGCCAGTATAATCCCGACCCGTCATAATTATTATCATGTGCACATGATCCATCATTACCGATCCAGAGCTTTATATTATTTGCTGAAATTGTATCGTAGAAGGGATTATTACTTAGATAAATTATTTTACTTAACGCGAATATATCAGGATGATCAGAATCACCGATCTTCAACTGCCATCTATTCCCCGGTTATTTGGTACAATCGTTTCAAAGGTTCCGCTATTTGTAACGGGACCGGCAAGCATTTTCCAGTTTTCATCATTAAATCTATGATAAATATTTACATCACTGACGTTACTGCTTAACCACTTAAATTTCGCCATCTCACCTTTAAATATTGGTTTCTGAAAGAATTCAGAAACTAGTATTCCGGTGAATCTGGCTTTTTCATCTGATCTGACTAATGCAACCTGGGTAAGATTTTTTTGATATTCATGAGGTTGAAAATAATTCAAAAATAAAATCTTATCTTTATGGATGCTTATGGGCAATAACTGGAGTGTCTGCAATGAAGACCATATTACGTTTTTGTTGTTATCTATCTTCATAACTGATGAATGTGTGCTTATTAAGTAACAACTGTCGACATTAACAGCTGATATAATTTTGCCAGGAATAGTTGTCCGCCATATAAGATTTCCTTCACTATCCATCTTTCTCAGGTAATCATTGCCCAAAAGAGCAATCCCATTGTTTTCAGAATTCAACAGCTTAACGGGATTATTATAGCTTTTTTGCCATTTTAATTCGCCATCCCAATTCAGCTTAAATATGCTTCCCCTTATAAGCACAAAAAAATTACTATCAGCTGTCTCAATTATATTGTGTGCCTCTCCCCAGGTTGACACACTTGCCTTATTTCGCCAAATTTCTTTGCCTGAGCTGTCTGTCCTGATAAACATAACATTGTCAGAATATACAGCAATTATAAATCCTTTATCTCTGCACTCCTTTATCGTATACGAATAAAAATATCGCCCGTTCATTATTTGTGCCTGCCATATTTTCTCACCGGAAGTATTTATCCTGCTGAGAATTGCGTTTTGCGACCCATATGAACCTTCAACTTGAAGAGTGGCGATTCCGCCTGCAGAGCAGGAAGCAATGGCACACATTTCAGCATCGTAATGCTTCCTGAAAAGAATTCTTCCTTCATAATCAGTTCTCACAATTGTGTTATTCAGCATCACATATATTGAACTGTCGTTATCAACAGAAAAATACCGTGAGCAGACCCCAAGGTTTTTTATATATGTGCCTGGCTGAGCATATCCAGGATGTGACATGCTAACCAAAAAAAATAAAAGAAAATTTCCAAAGATTTTGTTCATGAAGTATTCCCCTTTATGCCTATTATTTTACAAGAAGCATTTTTCTTGCCGAGACATAATCTTTTGTCTTCAGTTCGTAATAGTACACGCCGCTCGCAATATTTAAAGCGTTAAAGTTAACCTTATATTCCCCTCCCAATTTCTCTTCATTGACTAATGTTGTCACCTTCTCACCAAGGACACTATATATGCTTAATTCAACATTTGTCCTTTCAGGAACGGAATAATTGATTGTTGTTGTTGGATTAAAAGGATTCGGATAGTTCTGAGACAGATTATAAGTTAATTTTTGAACACGCTTTTCATCAATGCCCGTAATTATTTGTGTATCGTAAAATTGCTGAATTATTCCGGCTTTCCTTTTCAGTTCAGTAATACTTTCCAGATTGCTATTTCCGGCAGCTAATATAATAGCATATACTACTTCCTGTGTATCACCTGGTGCCATTGTAAAAGGACCTGAATTCACTTTTATTCTCCTGTCGTCAGGATATGGACCTCCAGGCCAACCAGGACCCTCATACCATCCGGCAGCTGCGACAGGATCTCCGGGAAGTACATACTTCGTTACTCTGCCGGTCACAGGATCAATAACATCATCACCCCACCTTGTTTTTCCTTCATGCAAATAATGAAGCTTTGCTGTACTCTCATATTTACTATAGGCGATTTCATCGAAAATGGGATGTGCGCCAATATAAAAATTAAATGAATTCATGTGCAGGTTCTTTGCCGAGCTAACCCATCTGCCGTTATATCTGGCGCTATCAGTTGTATTTGATTTTATCAGAGGTCCCTGCACTAATTTATATCCGACAGCAGCAGGATTGTTTTTATAAGAACCCTCATCGTAATTATCACCATTATACATATAGCCTAAATCAAGTGTTGTATCACATCCTGCAAAGTCATCGGCTGCGTAACCAATATCAGGATCAGATTTATAACTGAAATACATATCATGAAGATGTTCTCCGCTGCAATTTATAAGTCTGAATTTCTTAAAAATAACATCCGAAAGATCATCATGCCTGTTTAAAGCATATACAGTTGTCTGCACTTCCAGACCCACAGGATCACTTCCATATACCCATCTTACTTTTGAAGTATCAAGATCATTGGCAGTGAACCATAAAACCTCATCTCCTATAAACTGAGGATTATCTATCCCGCGGGTGAACTTCCCGTCTTTATCCATATCCACATAAGGCGCGCCTGATTCACCAGGCCAGAACTTATAATTATAATCCAGTTGTAATCTTAATGAAGTATCCTGAACATCCTGCCAGTCCTTTCTGATTTTCCAGATATTGTATTTGTATGAAAGACTATCATCTGCAATTCCCACGTCGGTTATTTTTCCGGAAGTAAGACCTGTCCTGAACATCGTACTGTTAGAATATAATCTTCCATCAATCCTGCAGGTCCATTGAATCCCGTCGGCACATACTGCAGTAAGATTTGTACTCTGCGGCCAATTCAGACATGAAAATTCTGTTGCCCGATCAACCATCCAGGCTCCATCATTCCTCATCCACATTTTGATGTTATTAATAGAAATGGAATCAACCGCATTATTACAGTGGACATAAAACATACCGCTTGAAGCATAATTATCATGATTATCAGATGATGATATTTTCAGGTGATAATCACCATATTCATCAGGAACGTGCCATTGATAACTTCCGGTATTGGCAATCCCCTCCTGAATAACACTCCAGCTTTTCATTTTATCCATGCTGTAATAAAGATTAACGCTTCCCTGGAAATTTGATTCCCATTGAATTTCAACTACTGAGCCCGGAATTACTTTTTCAAGAGCCTCAGGTTTTTTTAACAATAGTTTATTGTAACTGCCATTCTGGTCTGTCTTCACAAACCACGCACTTCCGCCCGACATGATGAATGAACCATCAGAACTGCACTTCAAGATTTCCGGAGTAAAACTAAGGTTCAGGGCAGCGGAGGACAAAGAATCGAGTGTTGAATTTAATTTTATCAGGTAACCTTGATCTGCAAGGAAATAGCTTTCAGCCTTTCTGCATATCTGATAATATCCATTTACTTTTTTGTCCAGCAATGTATTTCCATCCGGATCAAGTCTCGAAAGATAATTATGGCCGGATATTACAATTGAATTATCTGAAAGGATTAAGTTATTGAAGCCTGAATTGTAAAGCGGCTTTTTCCAGAGAGTATTGCCATGGGTATCTAAAGATGTTATTGTACTATTGGAAGAAATTATAATATTATATTTATCACAAGCCAAAGATGATATTGTAGTCAGTTCGGGAGATCTGCTCCAGATTATTTCTCCATCCTGATTTGTTTTCAACCACTTTGTACCAAGAATTAAAAAGCCTGCATTAGATGTTTCCCTGATAAAACTGCCTGTAAGGTCCTCATTAATAAGCATCTGACTTATAAACGTACCATCGACATTCATCCGTCTTATTATTACTCTTTTATTCTCTGGTGCTATTGTATGCCATGTATACATTACCACCACTTCTCCCTTTGTGCTCAATATTACATCAGGAGCGGAATAAGAATCGAAAGTCTTTCTCCATTGTACATCACCATATTCATTGGTTTTGGTTATATACCCTTTTTGATTGTAAAAGCTCCTGATAATAAATCCTTTATCGGGGGTTTCGCAAACAGAAGATACATTTCCAGTTTTATCATAATACCGCAGAAAGGTTATCTGGGCAATGGAACATGTTGTTAGTGCTACTACCAGAATTATTATTTTACGCATAAGCAGCCTCTACTATATCTATGACTTTTGTACAATAACAAACACAAACTGAAGACCATGCTTCAAAATCACTTTACCAGAAGCATCTTTCTTGCTGAAATAAAATTGTCTGTCTTCAACTGGTAGGAGTATACTCCGCTTGCAAGGTTAGCTGCATTAAAGTTAATACTGTATTCCCCTGCCGGTTTTTCTTCATTCACTAATGCTGCGACTTTCTTACCAAGAATATCATACACGATAATTTCAACGTTGGTATTTTCAGCTAAGGAATACCTGATTGTTGTGGCAGGATTAAATGGATTCGGATAATTTTGCTGAAGATCATAATTATAAAGTATTTGTCCGGGGTGCTGAACACCAGTAAGAATTCCTGTATTATAAATATCCTGTACCACGTCCGCCTTTCTTCTGAGTTCAGAAATGCTTGCAATGTTATCACTGCTTCTGGCCATAATAATTGCGATTACGATTTCCTGTGTATCCTGCGGCGCGAAATTAAATGGTCCTGCTGATATAACCATTCTTCTGTCACCTTTAGGCATTCCGCCTGGCCAGCCCGGTCCTTCATACCACCCCGTTCCGTTTACGGGGTCACCGTATAGTGAAAATTTTGTAACCTTTTGTGTAAGCGGATCAATGACATCCTTGCCATCACCATGTTTACCCTGCATCTGATTGTAGAATTCTTTAGCTCCATCTGGTAATCCAAGGATCGGATCGACCCAAAATTCACTTGCGGCTAAATAAAAATAAAATGACGAGGAAGATAAGTTCTTTTTGTTCTTTATATAATGATTGTTGTAGATTGCACTATCACCCGGTGAACTGATTACAGGCCCCTGAATTATTTTATAACCTATAGCCGGAGGGTTGCTGCCATAATATGATTCATCATCATTATCAGCATTATAACAGTATGCCATATCAAGTGTTGTATCGCAGCCGACAAAATCATCAAGAGCATTGCCAAGATCAGGATCCGACCAGTATGATAAATACATATCTTCGACAGCATTATTACCCTTATTAATGATTTTATATTTTTTGAATACAACATCATCAAGTTCATTTCCCCTGCCGAAAGCATAAATGGTGGTCTGAATTTCAAGTCCAACCGGAGTACTGCCATATACAAATTTAGTTGTATTACTGTCGAGATCATTACCGACCATCCATAGTACTTCATCTCCGACAAAATCCGGCTGATCGGTTCCTTTAGTATAATTACCATCACCATTCAGATCCTTAAAAGGAGCGCCCATATCACCCGGCCAGTATTGATAATTGGATTCAAATTGTTTTCTGGAATCACCCACCGGCTTACTCTCCCAGTATTTATTTATTTTCCAAACAGCATTTCGATAGGAATTCCTGTTGTCAGCTGAACCGTTATTAAGAATTTTACCCGGAGTCAAGCCATACCTGTAAGTACTTCCGTTTACATTAACTTTCCCGTTTACTTTGCCTCCCCAAACAAGTCCGTCTGCAAAAGATGCGGTAATATTCTGACCTCCCGGCCAGAAGAATCCTGCACCGTCTGATATTGCATCATGCGAACCCATTCCATTATTTCCTACCCACATTTTTACCTGGTTCACAGCTATATAGTCAGCATCCTGGTTCCAATGGACTGCAACAGGACCCGCATAGTCTCTCGTATCAGGGTCAGATGAATCATAGATTTTCAGAAGGTAATCTCCATAGTATTCAGGTACATCCCAGTTAACAGAATCTGTATTACTGAGAACGTTACTATAGGTTTGCCAGGAGTTTCCGTTATCTTTGCTGTATTCTAAAGTTAAATTTGTAACTCCGTATGACAGCCATTTTATTGTATAGGGGAGCGGTTTTATACTCTCATTGTTATAAGGCAAAACTATATGAAGTGATTTGTGGTTGCCATTGATATCAGTTTTCAAAATCCAGCCATACTCTCCTGTCATAATATATGCATTATCTCCGGAGCGTGTGATTGTTTTCGGCAAAGTGTTGCTCGGGATCTTTTTTGCCCATATTACATCAAAGTCAGTGTTTAACTTTATCAGCGAGTCCTTGCTGGCTATAACAAAATGATTTGAATCATAATCAGCAATTGAATAAAAGTCAGAGACCGATTTTGTCCAAATAACATTGCCATCCAAATCAATTTTGAGAACCTGTTTTGCACCTGAATAATACAGGTGATTCTGTAATTCAATGATGCTGTAGTTTCCAATCTTGAAGCTTTTTGACCATAGCAAATCACCTGATGAATTCAAACAATTGAGGTTACCGTTCTTTGCGATGTATATTCTGTCATTGTTTCCGGCTAAAACAAAATTACTTACTCCATAATTGACAGGACTCTCCTTCTGCCATACAACATTGCCCTCACGGTCTGTTCTTATAAGCTGCGTTCCAATAATAATAAATCCGCTGTCTGATAATTCGCGTATCCAGTATCCATTATCATCTTCAGGTGTTCCATATTTCTTTGTCCATATCAGATGACCATCATTGTCAAGTTTATGCAGGAATATATCACTCTTATCACCGTCATTAGTCGTGAGAACCATAATTTTATTATCACTGCTATTCAAAACATCATAAGCAAAGGTATTATAACTCGGCAAGTATTTTGTCCAGGCAACATCTCCATACTTGTCCAGTTTCACAACAGATTTGTTCTGTGTCCCAATTATATAACCTTCATCATTGGTCTGATCAACTGATAATATTCTGAAAATATCAAAATGACGCTTTTCAAATGTAATCTGAGCAGATATAAAATTGCTTATCAGGATTAATAAAAAAAGAGTAAAGAATGTTTTCATAGCGCTCCTCCACATGAGTGGGTTGATTTGAAGATCTATTTTACTAACAACATCTTCCGTGTTGATATATAATCTTTAGTTCTCAGCCGGTAATAATATATTCCGCTCGACAGTTTATCTGCCGTAAAGTTCACCTGGTAACTCCCCTTATGCTTTTCCTCATTAATCAGAGTAACAACTTCTTTCCCAAGAACATCATAGAGTTTTAATTCTACATTGGTTCTTTCCGGTAATGAATATCTTATTGTTGTTGATGGGTTAAAGGGATTGGGGTAATTCTGTTCGAGTGCATATTCGTATACAACTGCCGGATGTTCTGTACGGCTTGTCATATTACCAGTTTCATAAAACTCCTGAACCAGCTTCGATTTTCTTTTTAGTTCCTTAATACTACTTATATTATTTGTACCCCTGGCGAGTACGATTGCAAAAACCACCTCCTGAGTATCGGATGGAGCCATTGTAAAAGGTCCTGAATTCAGCTGTATCTGCCGGTCACCAGGGGGAATTTTTTCCGGAGCCCATCCTTTACCCTCATACCATCCTGTACCGCTGACAGGATCCCCGGGAACCACATATTTTGTTGCTCTTCCTGAGACAGGATCAATAATTACCCTGCCATCGTAAGTTTTTCCATACTGTAAATTTCTGATTATGCTTGTATCATATATTGAATGAGTATTAAAACCAAGCAGATTGAAAGAAGTCATTGGTAAATTTCTTTTTCCTGGTATCAGTTTATCATTAAACTTTGCTGTATCTGACAGTGTTGAAAATATTATAGGTCCCTGAAGCAGATTATATCCCACAGCGGGAGGATTTATTCCATAATATCCCTCATCATCATTATCACCATTATAACAGTAACCTAAATTCAGTAGTGTATCGCATCCTCCAAAATCGTCATCGCGCTTTCCAATGTCAGGATCGGACCAATAGCTGATGTACATATCCTCAATAGCTTTACCACTTTTATTAAGGATCTTATATTTCTTAAATACCGCATCATCAAGTTCATTATTCTTTTTAAAAGCATACGTAGTTACCTGAACTTCTATACCTATGGGTTGAGTACCGAATAAATAATTAGTGCTTCTGTCAAGATCATTTGCTGTAAACCATAATACCTCATCACCAGTAAACCGTGGCTTATCAATTTCACGGGAGAATTTTCCATCAGCATTTACATCCTCGTAAGGGGCTCCCAACTCAGCCGGCCAGAATTTATAGTTATTAGCCAACTGTTGTTTTAATGAATCATCAGGGAGTGACTCCCAATTTTTCCGTATTTTCCAGATATTATATTTATAGGATCGCTCATCATCACGTAATCCATTCTCTAGTATTTTGCCGGTAACAAGTCCGGGTCTGTCTCTTGTACCTCCTGCATAAATCTGATTGCTAATACGTCCCGACCAGAATAATCCATCTAAGAAAACTGCTGGTTTTTCTAATTCACCTGACGGCCAGAATAAACACGATAAACCATTATCCGTGCCGCGGTCATTATTTCCTATACGCAGTTTTACATTATTAACATTTATATTATCATCCGGAAAATTATTATGCACATGAATGCATCCGGATATGCAGGACAGGTAATCAATCTCAGGGGTGTTCAGTTTAAGATAATAATCACCATACTCATCAGGAACCTCCCAGACGAAGCCGCCTGAGTTTTGAATATTTTCCTTTATTACCTTCCAATCATTACCATTGCTGCTATAATACAAATTTACCTTGTTAACATTTCTTGATACCCATTGCATATTATAATGAGTACCGGGAAGAATTCTTTTATCCTGTTGTGGTTGAGTAATGGCTAAGGCATTGTAGCTGCCATTAGTATCTGCTCTTACAAACCATCCATCTGCGCTGACTGCAATTATAAAACTATCAGAATGGCTGCTTATGAAGGCCGGGAGAAAATTAAAATCAGGTTTTTTTATCCATAGTGTGTCAAGGTCTGAATTCACTTTTATTAAGTTAATCTCATCAAGAAGGTAGAAATTGTTTTCTTCTGCATTGCATAAATAATGAAAATGGGTCACAGGGCGTTCTGATAAAATCGCGCCTGCAATGCTGATCTTGATAATGCGGTACATATCTGAAATAATGAAGTAATCATCAGATACAGCTAAATTTCTCTGGAAGCCTAAGGAGCATTCTTTCTTCCATAACAAACCCCCGATGCTATCATAACACGCGGTTTCTTTCATTGAGCATTTAATAAAATTACCATCGTTCAGGGGTAAGTAAAGAACCCGGCCCAAATCGCTTGCTCCGTTCAGCCACTGAATGTTACCATTCTTGTCGAATTTCATCCATTTGGAACCCAGCAGCAGATATCCCTTATCATGGGTTTCAGTAATTGTTGGTTCTCTCACATATCCAGCCTGGTTACTCCAGATAATATCCCCGTTAATTCTCATCTTGTAAAAGTTGCCCTCATATAAGGCAGCAATACAGCTGTCACTTGTACTTATAACATATGGGACAATTGGAGAGATCGCTTTTTTTATCCATTCAATCTCTCCTAACCTGTTTGTCTTGATAATCATTGATAGAGAATTAGTATATGATGCAATTACATACCCCCCGTCATATGTCCTGTCCACAGCTGAGATTTTCTCCATCCCGTGAATGTATTTAAGAAAGGTTTCCTGTGAATAACTGCTGGTTAAAAGTGTAAAGAATACTATTGTACTAGTGATCAGATTTTTCATGAATACCCGGTAATTACTTTAACAGGATCATTTTTTTTGAAGATATAAATTTATCTGTTTTTAACTGATAATAGTATACGGCGCTTGAATATTTATTTGCAATAAAATTAACCTGGTAATTGCCGGCTTGCTTTTGCTCATTTACCAGAATTGCGACTTCTTTTCCGAGAATATCAAAAACTTTTAACTCAACGTTCGTCTTTTCGGGTAATGAATATCTGATACTTGTTGATGGGTTAAAGGGATTGGGATAATTCTGTTCAAGTGAATAGTCTAAATTATTATCTGATTCATATTCTGTATTGTTTAGTATTCCGTTATAATGAAAATTCCTGACTGCTTTTACTTTGTCCTTAAGTACCTTCACGGAATTTATATTATCAGTTCCTCTTGCAAGTACTATTGCATAAACTACTTCCTGCGTGTCACCGGGAGCAAAATTGAATGGTCCTGTTATAATATTCATTCTTCTATCTGCAGGTTCAGGTCCCCCCGGCCATCCGTGACCCTCGTACCATCCAATTCCTGCAACAGGATCACCGGATAACCCGAATATTGTTGTATCGCCTGTAACAGGATCAACTAGTGGTTCTCCATCCGGACATTTACCATTCATATAATTATAAAAATGGAGGGCCCCCTCATGAACCCCCATGTATGGATCATGCCAGGGAAAGAAACTTTTTAGGTTTGGTGAGAAACGCGTCATGTACTTTTCTTCCGCTCCCTGAAGGATGCAATATCCTATGGATGGAGGGGCTTCCAGGTAAAAGCTTTCATCATAATTATCAGCGTTATAACAATAACCCAGATTCAGTAATGTGTCACATCCGACATAATCATCAAGCGCATAACCAAGATCGGGATCAACAAAATAGCACAAGAATGTGCTATCAACATTATACGGGCCTTTATTTATTAATTTATATCGTTTGAATATTACATCCCCTAACTCATCAGTTCTGTTGTAGCCATATATTGTACACTGCATTTCTAAACCGATAGGATCGCTGCCATAACAGAACTTAGAAGTATTTGTGTCAAGATCATTTGCAGCAAACCAGAATGTTTCATCTCCGTAAATCTTCGGCTGATCTATGTTTCTGCTAAACTTTCCGTCACCATTTACATCATCGTACGGAGCTCCCAGTTCCGCCGGCCAGTTCTGATAATTATATTCATATATATTTCTATTATTCTTATCATCTATGTTCTTAAAATCCTTTTGCAATTTCCAAATATTAAATGTTATATCAGATGGATCTCCTGCTTTCCCGCTGCTTAATATCACACCAGGTTTTAAGCCTGTTCTATATGTACTGCCGTTAACTCTGATTTCGCCGTTTACAATACCACCCCAGACAAGTCCATCGGTATACACTGCAGAAAGACTATCGTCAGGCCAAAATAAACCTGAACCATCACTATAGTTGTCATGAGAACTTAATCCGTCATTCCCGAAAAACATACTAATCCGGTTTACAGCGATGACTTCTTTAGATTTATTGTAAGTAATATTAAACTGCATAGTTGAGGAAACAAAATCATTTTTGGAATCTGATATTTTCAGCGTGCAGTTCAGCATTTGGATTGAAGGAGAAAGCCACAAATATGAAGTACCTGTTACATTCTGAGCTATGTTTGTCCATGAAGTTCCCTGATCACTTGAAAAGTTTATGTTGACCGTCTCAACATTTTTCTTTTGCCACTCTAATGTGCATTCAGTACCAATCGAAATATTCTTTTCAAATGCAGTATACGGTGAGGTTATATAAATTTCCTGATAATTCCCTGATTCATCTGTTTTGTAAAATGAAAGTGAATAGTCACTTAGCTTCGAAATCACAAATCCGTTATCTCTCGAACTGCTTATTCTCTTTCCGCTAATAGGCTTCGTCCATAAGGTGTCGCCATCAGAATTGAATTTGTACAGATCAAATCCTGCACATACAAAATTATCATCAGATGAAATGCATATATCATAAAATAACCGGGATGACTTATCCCATAGTTTTTTACCATTCAGATCAAGTTTTGAAATAACATTATCTCCCGTTATAAAGTATCCTGATTTGTGAGGGATGAATGATAAGGTGGGTCTTTCAAAAGTTGTACACCACATAGAATCACCCGCTGAACTGAATCTATATAATCTTTGATTGATAAGCAGGGCGAAACCCTGAGCAGCAATATCCCGCAGAATAATCCCTCTGAATGAAGGCTGCCGCTGTTTTGTATAATATGCTTTGCTCCAGAGAATATTACCTGAAAAGTCTACTTTTCTTATTCTTATTTCACCCGCTGATGATATGCTGCCAATGATCAGGTTATTATTTGATTCAATAATACTGTAGCTTCGGTTAGCAGTATCTATTTGTTTCGTCCATAATAAATTAAATTCCTGATCGAGTTTATAAAGAGAGTTTCCAAGACACATATAGAAGCAGTTTGCAGATGATAAAATCATTTGCTCAAATCTGCCTGAGACTTTCATTTTTTTTGTCAATACTGCTTTACCGTATTTATCACTTTTTATGAAAGTCATGATAGTATCGTATGCGCGTTTCCCGGCAATATAATAACCATCATCATGAGACTGTTCAGCAAAAACGTTCGAAGTATTTAATGGCTGCGATGGTTCAGAGTAATAAGGTAAATAGTAACCAGTACGGAATGTAATAACCTGTGCGGAAGTCTGAATGAAAAAACTCAAAATAAAGAGCAATGGTATAAGTCTTTTCATATTTCTCCTTAGTCATTTGGATATTCATTTCACTAACAGCATTTTTCGTGTTGATATAAAATTCTTTGTCTTCAACTGACAGTAATAAACACCGCTTGAGAGTTTATCGGCCTTAAAGTTCACCTTGTAACTGCCCGGATGCTTCTCCTCATCAACCAGAGTAACAATTTCTTTCCCAAGCACATCAAAAACTTTTAATTCAACGTTCGTCTTTTCGGGTAATGAATATCTGATAGTTGTTGATGGGTTAAAGGGATTGGGATAATTTTGTTTGAGTTCATATTCCTTCACGATTGCCGGACTTTCGATGCTGCCGGTCATATTACCAGTATCATAAAACTCCTGAACCAGCCCCGCCTTTCTTTTTAGTTCTTTAACGCTGTTTATATTATCAGTTCCTCTGGCAAGTATTATAGCAATAGTCAATTCAAGAGTGTCCTGCGGGTTGAATTGGGTTGGACCGGTAACAAGCATCATCCGCATGTCATTTGGTTTTTCTCCGCCGGGCCAGCCCTCTCCTTCATACCAACCCAGACCGGCAACAGGATCACCCGATAGCCAATACCTCGTAACCTGATCTGTTATAGGATTTCTAATATCTGTACCATCATACAGTTTTGCATTTAAGTAGTTGTACATTTGTATTGATCCGTCAAATCTGCCTAATGTTGGATCCTGCCAGAAAGCAGAAGCACCTATATAAAAAATGAATCCGGTTGCCTGTAAACCATCTAGAAGTTTGTATCCAGCTGCCGGTGGATTATTCCCATAACCCGAATCATTAAAAAGTTTGTCATCAAAGTTATCACCATTATAAACAAACCCGAGTGCCAGATTTGTATCACAACCTACAAAATCATCGCTTGCAAATCCAAGATCAGGGTCAGCCCAGCAGCCAAGACACATCTTTTCGATTACCTTTCCTGAGTGATTGGTTAACTTATAATGTTTAAATATTACATCAGCGAGTTCATCAGTTCGGTTATAGCCATAAACGGTACACTGCATTTCTATTCCAACAGGGTCACTTCCATACAAAAATCTTGATGCTGATGTATCTGTATCATTGGCTGCAAACCAGAAGGTTTCGTCTCCTAAGATCATTGGTTTATCAATACCCCTGGTGAATTTCCCGTCATTATTTACATCCTCATAAGGCGCCCCCATTTCTCCCGGCCAGTTAGTGTAATTATATTCATTCCGGTTTCGATCAACACCTTCCGGTAAAGTTTCCCAATCTTTTCTGATGCGCCACAAATTATAATCTATTTTGTTGGGATCATCACCTTTTCCATCCTCAAGTATTTTCCCCGGCAATAATCCGGTTCTGTATGTGCTGCCATTAACCCTAACCTGTCCATCAACTAAACCTCCCCAGACTAATCCATCAGTAAAAATAACAGGAAGAACTGCGCCCTGACCTCCGGGCCATAGCAAACCTGAGTTATCTGAAATAATATCATGTGAACCAATTCCGTTGTTACTCAGAAACATTTTTATTTCGTTAACAGCTATAAAATCGTGGGCAAGATTATAACCAATGCGGATAATAACTGAATCAGAGATTAAAGGATTTTCGTAATCGGTTATTTTAAGTATTACATTTGAGGATATTATTTCAGGGACGCTCCATAAGTATTCACTGCTATCAGGATAATTATTAACAATTGTATTCCAGTTCTTACCCTTATCAGTACTGTACTCAAGGTTTATTATTTTTACACTTTCACTATACCAGTGTAATTTATGGGTTTTCCCGGCAGGTAATGTTGTATAGTCATTAAGATCAATCCACTTACATATACCATTCTCATCTGTTTTGAAAATGCTGTTTCCGTTTACAAGAACAAAACCGTTATCTGATGTGCTGTTGATAGATGGAGCAGACGAAAAATTACCGAATGACCATTCTATTTCATTATCGGTATTGAGTTTTACCAGATTACTTCCCCCGAAGGCGTACCCTCCATCAATTGATTCACAGGAATATGAATAGATTCCATTAAATGGCTTTTTAAGAATATTATTTCCCATATCGTCTAACACATTAAGAGTTACACCATCAGGAACAAGGAAACCGGTTGATGAAGGTATAAATGAATATCCTGGTATTGTTTTAGACCATAATGAATCCCCTTGATCATTGAAACGGATCAGCCAGCCCGGATTTGTGGTGAATTTGCTTGTACCGACCGCAAAACCATTACCTTTAATCAACTTGATAACAGGTCTGCGGGAATTATTTATATAATAAGTTTTATTCCAGAGTTCATCTCCATTAGCGTCAATTTCACTTATGATCAGCTGTCCTGATAATGCTTTGGCAGTAATAAATTTGCTGCTGCTCTTATATTTTATAGCGATGTAGCTGCAAGAGCCATAAAACTTTGTCCATCTTTCTTTACCCTGCTTATCTAATTTGACAATCTTTAATCTGCCGGAATCAATTACAGCCGCAATAATATTGCCTTCATCATCACTTTCTACTTCAATGGTCCTTGAACTTCCGATAATTCTTTTCCATTCAACTCTGCCGAATTCATTCAGCTTAAGTACTATAGCATCTAATTCTGCCGTAGTTCCGCCAACTATATATTTATTATCGGTTGTTTGTTTTACAGAATTAGCTTTCGAATCAAGAGGTAAAATTGTCTTTTTGAACGTAATTGTCTGGGCAGACAGATCTGTAAGTAAATATAGTAGTATGGTGAAACGTAGAATTCCCCCCATCAGCTGACCCCGTTATTTCAAGTAAATCATTTTTCTGACATCAACCTGAGTACCGGCAGTCAGCTGAATCAAATAGATACCACCGGAAAGATTTGAAGGTTCGTAATTAACCTTGTACTGACCAGGTTTCTGAAACTCAGAAACCAAAGAAGTTATTTCACTTCCCAGAATATTAAATACTTTTAGTTGAACATATGATGCTGAGTTAATTTCATAATTAATTTGAGTAGAAGGATTAAAAGGATTAGGATAATTCTGAAATAACCTGAACTCTGATGGTGAATTGTTTATATCAGAAGTATGGGTTACAACCAGATCACCATTTGTTGTATACCAAATTGAGTTATTACTTAACAGCCAGCCATGTCTGCTGTCAGGAAATTCTATATCGTATATGGTTCCGGTGCCTTCAAGATAATTTCTAAACCATGTTTTCCCGGTATCATCGCTGAAAAAAAGTCCGCCTGCCTGTGCTCCCCATACCTTTGCCGGATTACCCTCAATGAATTCAATATCATTTCCCCACCCCTGTCCTTTAAGCATTGGAAACCGGGCTATACTCCAGGTATTTCCGCCGTCAGTAGTTCTGGAAGTATATGAATTACCACTGGTCTTTGTTATGAATGATATACCTATAGATTGATTGTAAAATTTAAATACGGTAAGCTGATCATCAAAGTTAATCTGGTTGAATGCAGCACCGCCGTCATTAGTTTTATATAGCTGTCCCGAAGCACAAAAATAACCGGTGTTCTCATTCAGAAAATCTACTCTGCGCCATACATCCTCTGAAACAGCACCCCTGAGTTGTGATGTATTCATCTGCTTCCAGTTATTACCACCATCAGTAGTTTTTAAGAAAACAGCAGGCTTATCTTCAAAACCGGTCGAAGCTGGGTCGCCCATCGCCACACCATTCAGGGCATCAAACATCTTTATATAGTTCAGATAATTAGTTACGTCAGGATTATCGAACTGCTTTGTCCAGGTTTTACCCCCGTCAACTGTACCGAAGATCTTACCGGCATTGGGTGCAAACTCCCCTGTACAAAACCAGAAATGATCTTTATCAACAATAGAACCGCAGGTTATGGAGTAGTCGATTACATCTTCAGGACCTATGATTTCTTTCCAGTTCATCCCTGCATCATTTGTAAGAAATATAGCGCTGCTGAACCATTCAGGACCTACAGGGTGACAGAATAAAATGGCTGTGCTTGAATCACAGGCATCAATTTTGCTTAATACCGGGTAAAGAAGACTGTCAGGTAATCCATTACTTCTCTTAACCCAGGTATTCTGGGCAAAAATAGAAGAAGCAGCAAAAAGAAGCAGAATTATATATTTCATCGGATTTCTATTTTTTTGCTTACCGGCACAATTTCTATTCCATTACTTAAGATTTGAATAGATTTTATTTTGAAGTGTTTATCAGGGAGAGGTGCGCATATTTTTCGCACTATATGAAAATTTTGCAGGTTTAATGATCACGGAAGTTCGGGTATAAATTATCTATAGGAGTAAAGTTAATATAATCCCCCGGTAAACTGCTTATAATCCGAAGCCACTCATGTAGGATTATCTATGATTTTTACACAAAAGAGTATGTCCGGGAATTACAACATTACAACTGCCACTGGGAGGTGGGATAAGATATTTAACGAAGAGTAAAACTCATCGGCTTCGATCTGTTCCTGTTCCCGAATTCATCAATACTCCAGATTACCCAGAAGTACTCACCCGGGTTAAGGTAAGAACTGAATGTATAGTTCGCATGGGAAGACGAAAAAGCTTTTTGGGCGGTTAACTGGGGTTCTATTTCATTTGTGAATATCTGAAGAAGATAGGAGAAGGCAAATCCTGGTGTAAACTTCTTCCAGCTAAACATAATTGGTAAATATATTTCTTCCTGGATAGTTGGAGATTCAGGTTCAATTGCGGTCCTGATTACCCGCTGGATATTCAGAATTCCTGCTGTGGTTTGAAGCCCGCGTGAGTTTGTAATTACAACTTCAACCTGTTTTCCGAGAAAATCATCAAGAGAAGAAAAATTCAGATCCGGGGGACTGATCATTGTCTCGAAATACTTTGTAGCAATATTAAATGACATTGTTTTAATATACTTTCCCCCATAACGCAGATAAACTGAATCAATTTCATTACCTAGTTCGGTAATTTTGGTTTTAACCAGGATATTATCCAGGCTGGGTTGATTGCTCCGGGTCTGCACAACGCTATAGTAAAGGAAATTTGATAGCTTAGGTTTGCATCCAAGGCCGAGACTAATTGACTTTTTCTTCTGACTCCCCCAATGAATAAGAACCGAATCAGAAAAGAATCCCTGTTTATCAATTCTAAGCCAGCCATCACTCTTTTCAAAATAGTCGAATGAGTATAGCCCCTCGTTATTAGAGTAAGCTGAAATATTGTGCGGCAGAAAAGTTACTTTCACATCAGCAAGAGGTTCCTCATTTACGTTTGAGGTTACTTTGCCATCAAGAATCACAAAAGGGCTTTCTTCATTAAATGGATCAAAAGGATTATTTCTTGGCGCATCACAGGCAGGAATGCTCAGCAGCAGAAGGAAAATTACAATTGAAATATTTAGTTTAACAATAAACATAGATACCGAATTATTCCGGCTGCAATTTATTGTTTTTGTATAAAGTATGCAAGAAGTACAGAAAGTAGGTCTAAAATAGAAAAGGCAGACTTTCACGAACTTGTAAAACTCTGCCTTTAATGATCATATATACACTAAATTCCGCTGAATGCTACATCAGCAAATAAAAATGAAGGTATTCGATATGATGAATACATATACGGATCATTGCCTGTTTCAACAAGCTTATTCCAGAAGTCTTTGGCATTCCCTGAAATATTCATTTCATTTAATGGAGCAACTATTTGTCCGTTCTCCACTAATTGTCCTACTATACCAAAAGAAAAATCACCTGTGGTTGAGTTTGAATTACCGCCAATAAATCCGTTTACAATAATTCCTTTTTTAATATCTTTGATCATATCTTCAAAGGATTTTGCACCATATTCAAGAATCAGATTTGAAGGTGAACCTGTTGTAGGTTCCATGCCGATCTTCCTGCCATAATAATTATCAACAAAGTAATTTTTCAGCACTCCTTTTTCAATCATTACTCTTTTCTGTGCGGCAATTCCCTCACCATCATAGGAACGTGAGCCCATTCCTTTTTCAATGAATGGATCATCAATTACTGTTAGTTTTTCAGAGGCAATCTTTTTATTAAGCATGCCATCAAGGAATGAAGCTTTCTGCTGTATTGCTCTTGCCGTCATTGCTCCGGAAAATACACCCAGCAATCTTGATCCTGCGCGATTTTCAACAAGCATGGTATAAGTCCCTGATTCAATCTTCTTTTGCCCAACTTTTCTTAGTGCTCTTTCAGCAGCTGTTTTACCAAGCAGTTCAAGTGAAGGAAGATCTTTGAAAAAACGAACAGTAGCATAGTTCCAATCCTCAGGCCTGCCGCCGTTTTTATCATTCACGGTAACCTCAGCGCCTGCTGAGAATACTGTCCCTTTAGAATATCCGGTAAAACCATTACTGTGCATCCGAAGCGATTCATACATTGAATCAGAGTAACCTGCTGTAGCAGAAATGATCTGATCACTTTGTGACATCGCAGTTTCTTCAATCATTGAGGCGATCTTAACACGTTCAGAAGTTTCGATCTTTGGATGCGTTTCATCAAATAAATGCATATCACCCGGTTTACCTATTGGATAGTATTTGGGATCAGGTAATGTTCTGAATTCATCTACGGTAAGATATTTGGTTGACGCAACTGCTTCTTCAACAAATTTCTCTAAGGTTTCCTTCCTGAGATCATTTGTTGAATGAGAAGAATATTTTTTTTCTGCATAGATCTGAAGATTTAATGAATTCTGGGTAGATTCCTGCAGTTTATCAAGCTTCTTATCACGAAATTCGAGTTCCACATTCCTGCTGTTATAAATAGATACTGCAGTTTCCTGCGCACCGTTCTTCTTTGATTGTTTTATTATCCATTCGGCTAAATCGAGCCTTTCTTTATTAGTCATTTTAATTTTCCTTATTCAATTGTTGATATGGAGTATTACTTAAACACCACCGACAGTTATTTTGGAAACTTTCACGGTAGGTAATCCCTGTGACACAGGAACACCCTGACCGTTCTTGCCGCATGTCCACCCGCCTTCTGCAAGTTCGAGGTCGTTGCCGACCATAACTATATCAGCTAATACCTTTGGACCATTTCCAATAATATTAATGTCTTTAATTGGTTTAGTAAGTTTTCCATCCTCTATCAGGTAGCCCGATTTAACATAGAAAGTAAAATCGCCCGCCCCAATGAATACTTCACCGTTTGTAAATGACTCTGCGTAAATACCTTTTTTTACTGTGCTGATAATTTCGTCTTTGGTGTGCGGACCCGGCAGCATGTATGTATTTCTCATTCTTGGCTGGGGTGCATATCTGAAGGATTCTCTTCTTCCGTTGCCTGTTGGTTTTACATTGTAATACTTTGCGCTGATTCTGTCATGCAGATAGCTTTTCAGAATTCCATTCTCTACCAGGAATGTTTTTTCAGCCGGGTTGCCTTCATCGTCAACATTGATTGATCCCCTTATATTGGGATTTGTTCCGTCATCAACAATTGATACAAAACTTTCCGCCACTTTTTTGTTGATCTTATCACTGAATATTGAAACATTTTTCCGGTTAAAATCAGCTTCCATACCATGTCCGATTGCCTCATGCAGAAGAATTCCAGAACTTCCCGCAGCAAGCACTACAGGCATTTCCCCGGCTTCAGGTTTAACTGCTTCAAACAACTCAACCGTCCTTCTTACCGCTTCTTTGGCAAGTTTGTTTATGTTTTCACGGGTAAAGAACTCTATACCTCTCCTTCCGGAAAAATCATAATAGTTCTGTTCACGCTGTCCGTTCTGTTCTGCTGTACAGCTTACTGAGATCTGGCTCATCGGCTGATAATCGCACGAAAGTACACCTTCTGATGTAGCAACCATAATGTATGAAGTTTCATTCGTAAACCATACATTGGATTTAATTACCCGCTTATCTTCCGCAAATACCTTATCATTTATAGTTTGAAGGAAAGGAATCTTTCTACTAATACTGATATCTTCCCAGGGAGTGCCAATCGGGTAATAATTTCCTGATTCCCGAAGCTTCAGTTCAACAGGTTTATAGGTGGAAGCGGATGATGCAATGTTTGCCGCTGTTTTAGCCGCAAGTTTCATAGCCTTAGGTGTTATTTCTTCAGTAAAAGAATATCCGGTCTGATCACCTTTTAGTACTCTTATACCAACCCCAAACTGAATATCAGTGTAGGCTCTGTTTACTGCTTTGTCTTCCAGCCCGATATAGTTTCCTATGCTATGCTGGAAATATAAATCGCAGTATTCTCCTCCGCCTGATAAAGCCACAGACATTACTTCACTGATGATTTTCTCATCAACACCGAAATGCTTAAAGTAATCTGTTAAATTCATTTCATTCCCTTTCGCAAAGCCTAATGCTTTATTAAAATCTGTTTTTAGAAAATACGGAAGAGCTGCCGCGGCAACTAATCCTTTAGTTCCTTTCTCCAAAAAGGAACGTCTGGAGATTCTGTCACTCATAAATTCTCCTGGTTATTAAAATTAGAGATATTTGTCCGGTTATTAGACGAAGAATTCTTTAAAAAGTTGCATGGAATTATTCTTAATTTGAAATTAAGAATAATTCCAAATTCCCTCTGTTTAAATAAGCAAGACTTATCCTGTTTATAATTCGCTGTGTTTTACTTTAAATCCTTTTCTCATCCACCCTTGTGCAAGGAACAGCGCGATTGGACTTATCATTGCTATACAGCCATAAATGAGCCACATTGTTTCTGTATTCATTTGTGCAGGCAAAGCACCCTCGGGTGCGTACTTCATTAAAAACCATCCGGAATAAAGACTGGTAACAACTTTCGTCAGGAACCATGGAAATTGTCCGAGTCCCATATAAATTCCGGTCATATTTTTCGGTGCTATTTCAGCAACCCATTGAAGGAACCTTGGCTGCCACATCGCTTCACCAATAGTCATTATAATAAGATATCCGAAGACAGTGTAGAGACTTGGTCCTAACGCAAGCAAGAATGTTGGAGATGCCATCACAAATGTACCGAGGATCATCATTCTGTAAGTATCCTTTTTTACAGTAAGGGCAGCTACCATAGGTGTTAAAATAAAGATGAGTATAGGATTAAAATTAACAAAGAACTCAAAATTTTCACTTACAATTCCGGTAAATGCCCGGCTGAAATAAATAGGAAGCGTCAGCCAGTTATGCGCAAAAAGTGTCTGAACCGGAATCAATATGAATATAAAAAACATAAATCTATAATCTTTAATAGGAAAATTCTTTATATAGAATTTGATCTTTTGTTTAGCGCTCATTTCATCTTCAGCTTTTTTATCCGCGGCAATCTTTTCCTTTGTTTCACCACTTGCTTCCTGAATAGCTCTTTCAACTGTTTTTCTTGATAGAATTACAGCGACAATAATGATTCCAAGTACAGTCAGCGCAACGTAAACCCAGAACACTCCAAGAATTCCATATGATTTACGTACAGGCGGAGAGATCAAGCCTGGTAAAAAACCTCCGAGATTCATAATCGCGTACAGCATGGCATAACCCATTGCTGCAGTTTTTTCATTAGTGAATTGCTTAACTGCCGCATAACAAGCCGGCTGGTAAATACCATAGCCAAGCACAATACCCAGAATGCCAAGCATTGCCACAATATGAGTTGTTGACCATAATCCTGTATCACTAAATGTGGTAGGTGCAATAGAGAGCAGAACCCTTCCCACAAGCATGAATACAAGAGCAGCTATCAAGGCTTTTCGTACTCCTATCCAGTCAACTGTTGCTCCAAGGAAAAGCATAGCTAATGTGATACCGCCTGTAAGCACTCCAACCATCTGACCGGCATTGATATCATTTAATCCTGTATATTCGTTAAAGTAGATAACAAGTAATCCAACAACCCCGAAATATGTTAATCCTTCGAGCAGGTAAGAAAGGTTTACTCCCCAGAGAGCCCTTGAAGCATGAAACAGATCAATAAAAGGCTGTGTTATTTCTTTAAATACATTTTTAGTTATGCTGGTGGATTCTGCGGTTTTGGTTTCTTCCATATGATCTCCGGGAGAATAAATGATTAAACTTTTTCCTCATCAAAAATATGTATTATTCCCATTACTTTCTCCCCCTGTAAAGAATGCATTTTTAAGTTGTAAAGATAATCTTTACTTTTCCTGGCAGACTCAGATTATATTCACCTCACTTGCCAGTTCAATCTTAAATTTTTGTAATACGGCATTCTTAACTATCTCTGCCAACTCAAGAATTTCCTTACCGGCAGCGCCGCCGTAATTTACAAATACCAGCGCTTGTTTTTCATAAACACCTGCATTGCCGTGTTTCAATCCTTTTAATCCGCATTGTTCGATAAGCCAGCCGGCTGATATTTTTATTCTGTCACTGGTTGAACTAAACCCGGGTAATCCTGGAAATTCCTTCTTAAGGGTATCATACTCGCTTATAGACACAACCGGGTTCTTAAAAAAGCTGCCTGCATTTCCAATATATTCCGGATCAGGAAGTTTTCTCTGCCTTATATTACAAACTGTTTCTCTGATATGACTGATATTTATTGGACCACCGCCTACTTCTTTCTTCAATTCCGCATATCTCAGGTTTGGTGCCGGAACCTTTGACAGCTTAAGCACAATTGATGTTATTATAAACTTTCCTTTAAGTTCATTCTTGAAAATACTATTCCTGTAAGAGAACCTGCACTGCTCATTGCTGAATTTTCTTTCGTCAGAAGTATGAAGATCGTATCCATATAAATGATCAAACACATCTGTGAGCTCTGCACCATATGCTCCAATATTCTGTATCGGTGCGGCACCTGCCGTGCCCGGAATTAATGACAAATTCTCAAGCCCCCAATATTGTCTCTTAACACAATATTCAACTAAACTATCCCAGTTCTCACCTCCCGCTGCTTCAATCAGAATAGAGGACTCATCCTCACTAACAACTCTGATTCCCTCAAGAGAATTCTTAATGACTATACCATCATAATTTTCTGTGAACAGAATATTACTGCCTCCTCCCAGAATTAAACTCCTGTTCTCAAGATATTCTCTTCTCCTGAATAATTCTTTTAGATCTTCGATTGTCTTCACTTCAGCAAATAGTTCTGCATTAACGTGTACCCCGAAGGAATTATACTTCTTTAATGATATATTTTTCTCTATTTGCATTACTTATTTTTTCCAGTTAACAATTTCTATTTTTTCTCCATCTGATCTTATCAGTACCGCTCCTGAAATATCTGTCCTGAGTTCTCTGACATTTCTTTTCCCTAGTCTCAGTAAAGTCTCAGGTGACGGATGATTAAATCTGTTATCCCTGCCTGAACTAATTAATGCGTAAGCAGGACGCACCGTGTAAAGAAATTCTTCACTTGTCGCATTTTTACTTCCATGATGCCCCAGTTTCAAAATATCTGATTTCAGAAACGAGCCATAACTTGTCATCAATGCTCTTTCTCCCGGGATTTCAGTGTCCCCCATAAAAAGAATACTTGTTTTCCCATAAACTAATTTAACAACACCGCTCCTATTCTTCATATCTTTATAAGGAAATTTATCAGGATTATTTAACATATATATCCGTACATTTCCTTCGGTAATAAATTTTTTTTCATAATGAGCAACAGGTATTTTATTCTTTTGCAGCCACTGCTCTAATCTTACATCAACAGGAAAATCTCTAACTGCTTCCGGTTTTATTATTTTATCCACTTTTGCATTTTCCAGCAGAGACAGGAAGCCTTCATAATGATCACTGTCCATATGAGTTATGAAGCCACAATTTATATTTTCTATGTGAAGACGCTCCATGAGAGGCATTATTACTTTCTCTCCGGTATCAAAAAATCTTGAACTCTCACCGGCATCAATTAGTGCAGTTTTGCCATTAGGGAATTTTATAAGAAATGCGTCTCCCTGTCCAACATCAATTGCCATCACAGATAACTCACCTTCTGTAAAAAGATCATTATCATCAATGCTGCACATAACTATTATATTTATTACAATAAACGGTATAAGCATAAACTTCGCTATCAGACGCTTAAACCTATTGATCATCAGTAATAAAAATATTGTGAGGAAATAAAATATAACCGCATCCTGAAGGGTGAAATTATTGATTACTATGTATGACCATTTAAAGTCAGAAAATAAATGTACGGCTGTATAAAGCAGGTAAACCATAAAATTAATACAAGATGCATAAATACCCGCACCCCAAAACCAGAATGAATTTAACAGAAGCATAAAGATTCCCGCTCCTAATATTAATCCGGTTCCTGGTATTACGAAAATATTTGCAAGTAATGACACAAGCGATATCTTCCCGAAGTAATATACCGTAAACGGGAGTGTTCCAATCTGTGCGAACAGGGATATGAGAAAAAACACTGATATTCCTGATATAACCTTGTTCTTAACAGCCATCTCTTTGAATTTATCACCGAAGTAATAATAAAACAATGCTATAGCGGCTACGGCTGCATATGATAACTGAAATCCAGGGTGAAATAAATCAAGAGGATTATAGATGAGCGACAAAAGACATGCAAGTGATAATGTATTCAGCAGGTTTGTACTTCTGTTTGATAAAAGGGCTATGAATATAATTATACTCATTAGTGCTGCTCTTACTACCGATGGCGGTGCACCTGTAACTGCAGTATACATAATAATGCCTGCTATAATAAGCGGCACTCTCAGTTTAAAACTTATTCTTCCCGTGAGAAAAATAAATATTAAAACTATATACCCGATGTGAAGTCCCGATACAGAAAGAATATGAATCACACCACTGTTAATAAAATTGTCAATGATATCCGGATCAATACCACTCCGGTCTGCAAGTATTAATCCTTTTAACAATGATCCTGCATCATTGTTGAGCAGAGTGTCAATAGTTCCACTCAGGTTCAGTTGCGTTGAATATATCAGATCCTTTAATTTATTTTTTCCATTATGAGAAATGATTATATCCTTTGCATTGTACAAAGTAATCAGACCACTGATATTCTCTCTATGCAAATAATTATAATAATTGAATTCGCCCGGGTTGCGCTCTCCTGCGGGTTTTGATAATATCCCCTTTGCTGCTATATAATTTCCTGGTGAGAGTGCATACGATAACTGTTTCAACTCCTTCATTGTATCTCTTACACTGCAGAGGAAATCATGGTTGATCTTAATACTTTTGTTGTTTAAATGAACTGAATCAGCGTGCAGTCTGAATTTTAGCTGATATGCTCCTGCGGGCTGAATATTGATTATACTACCGTAAATAACCGCATCCTTTATCTTTGTCCGGCTGAAGGGATATTGTTGTAATTGTGATGAAGCAAAATAGTAACTGAACGAACCGGATAAAACTGTCAATAACATCAGGATGAAAGTTAAAGTCCTGCGAAACTTCAGAAGAGAAAATAATATTCCGGTTATCAACAGAACACAGGCAGAAATGATTAAAACCAAGTATTCAGTATTAATGCTGTTCTGAATGATAATACCAATAATAAAAATAATGTTGATCTTTATTAATGGAAACTGGTTCATTTATATAGGTTTATAATTGCCGGTTTGATATCCGGAAGACTCTTAATTCTCTGAGATAATTCAGCAGCGTTACTTCCCATAGTTATCGCAAGCGCAGGATTAAGAGTATGCATCTTAATCGATATATCTTCCAGGTTACCGTGATCGGAGCAGATGATCAGAGTGCCCTTTTCAGTCTCAAAATTTGAAAGGAGATAAAATAAAAATCTGTCGAGCATTCCAAGAATATCTTCATCTATTTCGGCTATTCTGCCATGGCCGTAATGATCAGTGAGAAAATATTCAAATAAAGTAAAATGATGTTCTGCTGAAATTCTCAGCAGTCGTTTAGCTGCAGTTTCCGGTTTTATGACGGGCAGATCATAATTCAGCTTTCTAACCCATCGCGAGTTAGTAATTTCCGCGCTTAATGCTCTTCCCCTTCTTAAATCATTGGGAGTATTTAATCTCACTCCGCTTAACCTGCAGCTTAGTGAAGTTACACTCAAGCGCTTCTTGCCCGATCTTATATACTCGAAGAAAATTTCCGGATAAGCATTAACGAATGTTACTTTCTTCCCCATCCGCAGGAAGTCAGCAAAAATGTTCTGTTCAGTAATAACTGGTAATAATAATGAATGTGGAAAAGGACCGAAGTGGAAACCTGTAATCAGAGATGCATTAACTCCGCAGAATATTGAAGTTTGCCCGGTTCCGCTTTGCGGGAGTCCTTCAACTCCCATACATGCATCCACCGGGAATAAATACGCTTTATCTGTATTTAAGTGCAAATTCCCCAGGTGGGGAGTGGAACCGAATATATCATTTAAGAATCTGAATTTTCTGGTAAAGAAAGGATTACTCTCAGGATCGGGTTTACCTATCCCAACCCCGTCAAGGAATATCATCAGAGTAGAATGCAATCAGTCCCCTTTCTAACAGGTTGGCCTTTATCTGAAAAATAGTTTCTGTTACCGCTCTTTTGACTCAACTAGTATTGTTACAGGTCCGTCGTTCATTATCTTAACAATCATCATCTCGCCAAATACACCGCACTTTACTTTGTCTTTACCAATATTATCAGCTATACGGTTTATGAAATTGTTATAATATTCTTTAGCTTTAGCCGGCTGCGCAGCATCAGTAAAACTGGGTCTATTACCTTTTCTCGCGTCACCATATAAAGTAAATTGTGAAATAATAAGTACTTCACCATTTACATCCTTTATGGAGAGATTCATCTTTTGATTTTCATCTTCGAATATTCTTAAATTGCAGCATTTATCGGCGACAAACAACAAATCATCTTCAGTGTCATCCTGCTTTATTCCAAAAAGTATAACCATGCCCTTTGTTATTTCCGCAGAATAATTTTCTTTCTCAATATATACTCCGCCCTCAATTACACGCTGGACAAGTGCTCTCAAATCTTCACCCCGTAAATTACCCTGTCAATATTCTGATAATCCCTGACCAAATGAAGTTCACAAAAATTGTTGTTCGTCATCAATTCCTGAATAACTTCCGATTGTCCTTTTCCGATCTCGAAATACAAATAGCCTTTTTCTTTAAGAATATCTCCGGATCTTTCAATAATGATTTTATAGAAGTCAAATCCCTCATTATGATCTGTTACTGCAGAGGCAGGTTCATACTTCGTAATTTCCTGCTGTAGGGTCCTATATTCTGATAATGAAACATATGGCGGATTTGAAACAATAACGTCATACTTAGTTTCAATAGCTGTATCTTTTATATCAGAATGAACAAATGTAATATTTTGCACATTATTCAGCCTGGCGTTTTCTTCAGCTACTTCAAGCGCAGGTTTGCTGTTATCTATAGCAGTAAATGAAGCAGCGGGAAAATGTTTCGAAAGACTGATTGGAATTATTCCGCTCCCTGTACCTATATCAAGGAAAGATAACTCTGCTGACTTGTCAAGTTTGTTGATTATTGTCTCCACAAGGATCTCTGTTTCGGGCCGCGGGATCAGCACATCTCTGCTCACTTTGAATGGGAGTCCATAAAACTCAACTGAACCGGTAATATACTGCAGCGGCTCAAAATTACTTCTGCGCTTCAGAAAATCCCGGTATTGTGTTACTTCATTTTCTTTTAATGGTTTATCAAATGCCAGATAAAGATCCAGCCTTTTACAATTTAATATATGAGCCAATAGAAGTTCAGCATTTATACGAGGTGATTCTATTCCCTTCTTCTCAAGATATTCTGTAGATAATTGTATACTTTCTAAAACTGTCATCATTCCATTTCTTTGATCTGAAAAGATAACATTAAAAATAAAGTCATTCAACCCTATACTGATCTTCCGATATTCTGATTAGATGTCCTATTTCCTTTTTAACTTAAATCATTAAATAAAAAAAATGATTTGTCGATAGTGCGCATGGGATGTTGGATAATATATAGAGGTCTATTTACATCTCTGCTTATCAGCTTATTAGGCAGCAGGCTGATCAGGCATATTTATAATTTCGTCTGCCTGAAAGAGGTTTATCATGAAAGTGTTTTTTACGGTTTTCTTCTTAGCATTATGTGCATTGAACAGCTTTGCACAAACCTGGATGAAGCAGCCAAGCGGAGTTACTACTCAACTTCGTCATGTTTTTTTCGTTAATGAAAATACCGGATGGGTTGTAGGAGCAGGCGGGACAGTCCTAAAAACAACAGACGGCGGCAGCACATGGAGCGGCCAGAACGTTCAGGGACCCGATCTCCTTATCGGATGTTATTTCGTATCACCAACAATTGGATGGGTGGGTGGAGATCATGGTGTTTACAAAACTACAGACGGCGGCACTACCTGGCAAAACCAGCCTGGTCCTGACGGAATTACCAAACTTCATTTTGTAAATGAAAATCTTGGCTGGGCTGTAGGCGGTGTTGATGGATCAGAACCCAGGTATGGCGATATTTATAAAACAACGAACGGCGGGGCTGAGTGGACAAAACAAACTAACAGCGGAACATGGGTAAGATTTTACGGAGTTCAGTTCGTTGATGCAAATACCGGATGGGCTTATACCGAGTATAATGGACTCCTTATTAAAACTACTGACGGCGGACAGGTATGGACACCCCAAATGCAGTATGGTTCATCCGTTAAAATCAGAGGAATGTACTTTCTGGATAAGGATAACGGATGGGCTACCGGAAGAACTGAAACTTCAGGTGCAGTATATAAAACAGTTAATGGCGGTGCACAATGGACAGACTTTAATGCAGGCTTAATGTACCAGGTTTCCTCCCCTCACTTCATTACAAGTAATCTGGGATGGGCAATTGGCAGCGGCCGGTCAGACCATGGAGTTTTGAAAACAACAGACGGCGGAGCAAGCTGGACAATAGCACCAATCAGTAATGATGCACTTAATCAATTATTCATGCTGAATGAAAACCATGGATGGGCAGTTGGAGAAAATGGAGCCATATATAGTTATACTTCATCTACTAATGTAAATAATTCAGAAACTGAAATTTATAATTTCAGTTTAGATCAGAATTATCCAAATCCGTTTAACCCGACAACAACAATCAATTATTCAGTATCTTCAGATGGCTTCATTAGTATGAAGGTCTATAGCATTCTCGGAACAGAAGTGGCTGCATTAGTTGAACAAAATCAAAAAGCAGGAACTTATTCTGTAGATTTTAATGCTTCTGAATTACCCAGCGGCATCTACCTGTATCAGCTTAATAATGGCAGGAATACAATAACGAAGAAATTTATGCTTCTGAAGTAATTCATTACTTTAATAGACGGGGCACTGCCCCGTCTATTCTTCAAGTGTTGATACATTTCCCGGATCCTGTCCCAATGCTTTAGCTTTTAATACTCTTCGCATTATTTTTCCGCTTCGGGTTTTGGGAAGTGAATCCACAAATTCAACTTTTTCAGGTTTAGCAATAGGACCTACTTCATGCCCTACATGCAGTCTTAATTCCTCTGCAAGTTTTTCACTCTTCTCGAATCCGGTTTTCAGAATTACATAAGTATAGATTGCATTACCTTTTATATCATGGGGTAATCCAATAGCTGCTGCCTCAGCAACCGCGGGATGACTTACCAATGCACTTTCAATTTCCGCAGTACCTAAACGATATCCGGATACTTTAAGAACATCATCAACGCGGCCTATTATCCAGAGATATCCATCCTCATCTTTTCTTGCTGAATCACCAGTCATGTACATATGATCAAATTTGCTCCAGTACTGATTTACATATCTTTCAGGATCTTTATATATGGTCCTTATCATTGCAGGCCAGGGAGTTTTAATAACAAGGTATCCTTCTTCATTAGTGGGGACCGGATTACCCTCTTCATCCACTACATCCATAACAATTCCCGGAAATGGACGGGTTGCTGATCCCGGTTTTAATGGCACTGAAGGAGTTGGGGTAGCCATAAACATACCAGTTTCTGTCTGCCACCAGGTATCCATAACGGGGCATCTTTCCTTTCCGATTGTTTTAAAGTACCATCTCCATGCTTCAGGATTTATCGGTTCACCAACAGACCCTAGCAATCTTAAAGATGACAGATCATAGCGGTTCGGCCAGTTATCGCCATAACGCATTAATCCTCTGATTGCAGTTGGCGCAGTGTAAAGAATATTAATCCCATACTTTTCTATAATTTGCCACCACCTGTTCGGAAACGGATGAGTTGGAGCACCTTCATACATAAAAGATGTAGTGCCGGTAAGCAGCGGTCCATATACTATGTAGCTATGGCCGGTAATCCATCCCGGGTCAGCGGCACACCAATATCTATCCTCTTCATGAATATCAAAAACGTATTTCAAAGTTGAATAAACCCCAACCATGTATCCACCGTGAGTATGCAGAATCGCTTTTGGTTTGCCAGTGGTACCTGAAGTGTATAAAATGAAAAGAGGATCTTCCGAATCAACAATTTCAATGCTGCATGTATTGCCTGCAATGGGCAGGTTCATCAGATCGTGATACCACATATCACGTCCTGCCTCCATGTTTACGTTCTCACCTGTCCTTCGTACCACAAGAACGCTTTCCACGGTAGCAGCTCTCTGCAGAGCCTCGTCTGCAATTTCCTTCAGTTTAACTATCTTTCCTCTTTGGAAAGCTCCGTCAGCAACGATGAGTACTTTGGACTGGCTGTCCTCAAGTCTTTCATGCAGAGCCTCGACAGAAAAACCTCCATATACAACTGAATGAATGGCGCCTATCCTGGCGCAGGCAAGCATTGCAATCATCAGCTCTGGTATTCTTCCCATGTAAATTGTTACGCGGTCGCCTTTTTTTACTCCGAGACTCCTGAGCACATTTGCAAACCGGCAGACCTCACGCCTTAAAGCAAAATAGGAATAGGAATGGAAATCACCATTTTCTCCTTCCCATATCAACGCAAGTTTATTTCTTCTATAAGTCTGCGTATGACGGTCAAGACAGTTGTAGACTATATTAGTTTTTGCGCCTGTAAACCATTTATAAAATGGTTTTTCTGTATCATCCAACACCTTGTCCCACTTCTTAAACCAGTGCAGTTCATTAGCTTCTTTTTCCCAGAATGAAATTGGATCCGCTTCTGCACTTTGACGCAGCTGTTCCCATTCTTTTGAAAGTGAATATTCAATAACATCTTCTGAGGGATAATATACTTCACCGGAGAGCTGTTTAGTTTCCATCAGGGATTCTCCTTAGTTAACTGTGGTTTTTAATAAGTTAAATGTATTGATGCTGAAAAGCAATGACTTCTGTTAGATTTGGTTTAGCAGGAAGCTTTACAGTGCCGATTTAATTGCAGATGGAATTATAATTTGGTTTTAATAATATTATTGTTAAATTGAGTCAGCCCTTCAGAAAATACATTCCATCAAAAATTACAAAACCGGATCATTTAATTACTAAATCAAAACGATTTCAAAACGATATCAAAACGATTTCAGAGTTAGGCTTGCAAGGAATTGTGAGAATTTAAAACATTGCCGTAGAGGCGCCGCTTGCGGCGACTGGGTCTCACCATAGAAGAATTTGCGGTTAACTTAATACGAAGCCACAATTTATAATTCCGACTCCGGATATACATTTTTGTTCATTTACATTTTCTGCAATCCAGCCGGGGCGAGCCCCGGCTCTACAACAAATTGTTCAGATATCGGAATGTAATACATTGTTGTAGAAGCGCCGATTGGAGACGGTTTAGAATGAAGGATTATTCCAAGTTTAGAACTACATTCTTTTTAGATCGTATTACTTTTTCAAGAAGCCTATAGAGTTTCTGTGCGCCCGGATAATCTGGCTTAATGCTGAGGCATCTTTTAAGTTCTTCGAAAGCAAGTGTATATTTCTTCTGATAAACAAGCGCGGTAGCGAGGTTAAAGAGAACCTGTGGATCGCTGCCCGACATCTCTCTGCTTTTGCTTAAATAGAACAGCGCATCATCGTTTTTCTTCTGCAGCAAACTTATTATGCCCAGCCACTTTGCTGAAAAGGCATTCTGCTCCGCAGTAAACCTTTTTAACAGGTAAGGATAGGCAAGCTCGTATTTCTTCAATTTAATTAATCCCTCCGCGGTAATGTCCTTATATTCCATCACATAAGGATACTGTGATATAAGCACATCCATTTGTATTCCGAATTCCTTATACATATTCCTGCCCAGATACCAGGAGGCTGCTTTTCTCTGAGCAGATTCCCACTGAATCTGCTTTCTTACAAGTATCAAAGCAAGTGAATCAATATAATCAGAGGGCTTAATAATTCATCAATATATTTTTTAGCTGCAGAAGAAGTAAACGGCCAGTCATTTTTTAGTATTGCAAGACCATACTCCGCAGTGACACTATCCAGCTTGCTGAAATTAAAATTTGCCAGGGTAAGACTATCCTGGGTATGGGAATCAGTATAGGCTTGATTTTCGCGCGGCAGAATTCCGTTCTTTAGTATCAATTCATAGAATAATCTTCCCATAAACTTATAACCGCTGAGATTTGGATGAAGATGATCACAAATCAAATAATCCCCTGTTATGTTATCAGGACTTAATGCATCAAACGACTCTTCGATATTTGCCACAGGGTAGTTATACTTCTCAGCTAATGAGATGATAATCTTATTTATGTCTCCGGGTGCTCTGAAACGAAGCAGATCAAGATCCCGGGCATATCTGAAAAGTGAATCAGCGTATTTTGTATCGCCGGATTTCAATGCAGCCGCTGCCCGGCTGTAAACTTCTTTTGCACCCGGCAGGTTATCCTTTCCCTGTGAAATGAATGGCTGCTGATCTTTCAGATTACTTACTAAAGTAGAAAGTATCACCGGAATGTTTTTGTCTTTTGCAAGTGACAGCATTTCGGAAAGGTTTTCCCTGAACTGTTCAATACCGGAATGATACTGATCAGATCTGAAGTATATCGATTGTTCCTTTGCCATTCTTGACATAAGGGTACCGCTTTGAGTTTCTGAATGAGAAATAAGACCGGCTGCAAGCTTCAGCAGGTCTTTTATCAGCACATATATTTTGAACCTGTTGAGATAAAGTGAAGTTTTTATTAAGAATCTGGATGAACCCAGGGATTCCATTGATCCAATACCGAGAGCTCCATAGTATTCATTATGTCCAGTGTAGATGATTACCAGGTCAGGTTTTTGTTCCAGTATTCCGGGAAAGATATCCAGCAGAGTATAGCTGTTTATTGCCGTCATGGCAGTATTTACGACCTCAATCTTTGATTCAGGATAATTTAATTCAAGCCTCTTCTGAAGATACCTTGAAAAAGAACCGATCGGCATGTACGGAAATCCTGCAGCGCTGCTTTCGCCAAGAATAAAAATACGGAAGGCATTCTGCTTTTTGTCTTTATCAAAAACATCGTGAATGGATTCAGGAAGACTTTCCAGGTTATTAAAATACCTGCGGGCGATGTTGGAATTCAAAGTCAGTTTGCCGGGAGCAATTTCAGTCCACTGAGAATTATCATAACCGTAGTTAAATATCCGGAGCAGAATTTCGAGAATGACAAAAAAGAAAACCGGTATAACTATAAGTATAACACTGAACATTATAGAATGTTTTTTCTGCTGCCTGTTGCCGATAATTTCAGGTGAATTTATTTTTCTATTCTTCTTTCCGGTCATATATTAACTATTAGTGTGGACTAAATATAAGAATAAATCTTATCCTAAAATATAGGATTTCACTTTCTCAGCAGTTAATCCAGTGGAAAATATTTTGCATAAAATACTTGACAACCATGAAGAATGTTGCTAATTTGGCACAAGACTTACAGGAGGCATATGATCAAATAGCTACGGTCAACTAATCAATGGGGATACACATATGCGCCGTATATCTTTTTTTGTCCTTTTTTGCCTTTCTTCAGTTTTAGCATCATCACAGGAACAATTTATCCTGAGAGGGAAAGTGATTGCCCTCCCCTCACGGGAACCGCTTGTCAATTCTAACATTTATGTCGAAGAGTTAAGTAAAGGTACTATCACAGACAGTACCGGTCAGTTCAAAATTTCCTTACCAGAAGGCACTTATCATCTCAGAGTGAGTTTTGTCGGCTACAGGTCCGAGAGAATTGAAATAAGAACAGGACCAGAAATTAGCAATAACTTCATTGAGGTTGGTTTAGTACAGGGTGACTACGAGGAGAAGGAAGTTATTGTTACAGGCAGTAAAGATTTGTCATCTGTTAAAACTCAGGAACTTCAGAACAGTATTATTAAAAAAATACCCACTCTTTATTCAGATGTGCTAAGAACTGTACAGATAATGCCCGGAGTATCCAGCAATAATGAATTCACAAGCAGTTATAATGTGAGGGGCGGAAACTTTGATGAGAATCTTATTTATCTAAACGGTTATGAAATATACAGACCTTTTCTGCTTAAGGTGGGAATGGAGGAAAATCATTCTTTGATTAATCCTGATATGGTTGAAGACCTGAAGTTCTTTAACGGCAGCTTTCCGGTGGTTTATGGTGATAAGATGTCTTCAGCACTGGAAGTAAATTACAGGAAATTATTCAGTGATACGATGAACGTTATTCTAAAAAGTAATCTATTAAATTCAGCAGTAACATTTAACAAATCTTATGGTAAATTGAACTGGAGTGCTGGAATAAGGTATGCTTATCCGGGATTTTTTCTGCAAAAGCTTCAGACAGAGGGATTATACTCCCCTACTTTTGCTGACGGTCAGCTCTTAATGAATTATAATATAAGTGAAAAGTCATCCGCTGAATTATTCGTAATACATGCATTCAATGAGTTTGAGTACAAGCCGGATACCTGGCTGGGTCATTTTCAAACCGAACTTAATAAAGTTAGTGAAGTGTTTTTAGATTACCGGGGTAAAAGTACTTATTCTTTTAATACTACACTTCTCGGATTCAGATACAGCACAATGCCCGGTACTGAAAGTATGATCTCTTTTTCCGCGCTATATTATAAAACCCGGGAAAAGGAAAATACCGGAATAGCCGGAGATTATTATTACAGTCCTGACGCCAATATGCCATCGATAGAGCGGGAGTATCTCAAATCAAGATATCAGTCCGCGCATAACGATATGAGTCTACGTACTCTTGAATTCAAGGCAGATTACCAAATAAGATTTTCAATACATGAATTAAGTACCGGAGCCGGAATACGCACAGCGAATATGGAAAATTATATTGATGAAAACCAATATGAGACAGGAAGCGAAACACTGATTGAGGCGCCTTTAATTCTTAGAAATGAGATGCAGAAGGATTTTAATTCTGTTTACGGATATCTGCAGGATAATATTACCATCGGCAGATTTCAGGCTATCCTTGGACTGAGGATGCTTTATTACAACTACAGTGAGGAATTTCTTGTAAGTCCGCGAACGTCAATTTTCTTCAGAGCAGGCAGACGTGTGATACTTACTGCCGGATTCGGTTATTACTATCAGCCCCCTTTCTTTTATGAACTGCGCAACCAGGTTGATAATAAAATTCTTAAATCGCAGAAAGCTGTGCATTACAGTCTGGCGGTAGAGTTCGGGTTTAAGGAAGACCATTCAATAATTCTTGAAACCTTCTATAAAGATCTGGATAATATTATACCGTACTATATTGAACAGCTCAAATTACAGTATTTTAATAATAATGATCTTGAAGCTTATGCTTTAGGATGCGATATAATGTTCAAAGGTAAACTCAGGGAAGGCGGTCTCGACAACTGGTTTACGTATAGCTTTATGAACTCAAAAGAAAAAAATAAATACAACGGTGAGGGATACAGCAGGCGGCTTTTGGATCAGCGCCATACCATTCAAATATTTCTTCAGGATAGAATTCCTCAATGGAAAAACTGGCAGTCACACCTGAGGCTTACCTTTGGAAGCGGGTATCTTTTTCATTACAGAAAGCTTGTTATGAATGAAAGTACAGGCAAATATGAAATTTTTCCGACTTATGAAGATAAGATTGTGCTTCCATTTTATTCACGTGCGGACATGGGATTAAGTACAACATTTCAGTTCAAAAGTAAGAGACAACTTGTTTTAACAATCGAGGTACAAAACGTATTCAACAAGTATAATGTAGCGGGTTATAATTTTATCCAGGTATTTAAAGATGTTAAATGGCCTATAACAATACCACAATTATTCAGCAGAAGGTTTTTCAATGTGGGAGTTGAATATAGTTTTTAAGAAATGAAAAAGGCTGTCCGGTCTCACCGGGCAGCCTTTATAAAATTAGAATCTTCTTTTAGAAAAACCGCCGCCGCTGCCGCTGTTTCCTCCGTTAGATCTGCCTCTCTGACCGCCGCCGCCGCCGCTGCGCCCGCCTGTATTAGTTTTAGGACGAGCTTCGTTAACAGTAATTTTCTTTCCTTTTAGATCATAAGTATTTAACTCATTCATAGCTGCTGTAGCTTCAGATTTACCGGGCATATCAACAAACCCGAAACCTTTCGATTCACCGCTGAATAAGTCTCTGATAATTTTTACACTTTTTACGTGTCCGAACTGTGCAAATAATTTCTCAAGTTCCTGGTCGCTTACTTCTCTGGCAAGATTACCAACAAAAATGTTCATTTGAACTCCTAATTAATGATGTGTTATAAAGAATTCTTTTTCCATAATAAGGAAACTACAATAAAAAAATTGCCTGGAGAAGTAACATTTATTGAAGTTTGTTCAGTATATGAATTAAAATTATGGTTTTAGAATTTAATATCTTTTGCTTTTTACTCAATTTAGGGCTGGATTAGTTAAGAATCAAGTATTTCTTTTAAAAACACCACTGCCGATGATTTAAGGCATTATAAATATATGATGAATAAAAAGAATTATTGAGTTTCTTTAATAAGGTACAATAAATTATCTTCAACTTTATAATATAATGGAGCAACAAGAATTCTTGGATAACGCAGCCGGAGTCGTTTGGCTTCACTAATAATAAAATCTATCTCATTACCTATTTCAAACATAGGTGCAAAATGCATAAAGTGTTCTTCAGCCCAGATTCTATCCCATCCCGCCTTATTCACGAGGCCGGAAATGAATTGTTCCTTACGTGCTATCAGATTAACCATACCGCAATTATTATGCGCAATCAGAGCAATGCAGCCAATGTTTCCAATAGATATTGCATATGAAACTTTAAATTCACTATATCTAAGATTAGCACCGCCTGCACGAATAATAAATGCAAAGTTATCAGGAATATGGAGATGCTTTCTGTTATCCATACACATTCCTATCAGAAGCTGCGCCGAATCATACTTTTCATATGCTTTATAGAGGTTGTGGTATTCCAGCAATAATGCTATCGGTGTATTTCTGTATTGCGGAAAAATATCGTCTTTGCTCGAAACAGCAGCGATACCGTTCATAGATTCTTCTCTTTATTAAAAACTTTTTGAATTCAGTACAGGGAACGAACTTCAGAGCTTATGTCGTAATCCGAATTTCAGGGCGGACCAAATCTCGTCTATAGAACATATTTTATAATCAACGAGACCATACTTCAATCCGGCCTGTCTGACTATAATTTGTGAAAGATCAGAATCAGCAATTTTATTTTTCTTCCTCCAGGCGATCCAAATTCCGCCCTTTGTTACATGTCTTACTATATCCGTTATTCCTTTTTCGAGATCAGCTTTTTTCAGAACAAACCACATTGTAACATCTCTTTGTGCATTTATGCTCTTAACGAATTTAAGGTTTTCTATCATTGCAAATTTTTCTGTAAATCCTTTTGGTGAGTTTATCAAAACAACTTTCATATTTTCGTGAAGTCCTAATTTTTTGTTCAGAGATGACCCTGAATAAGCTTCCATACTCGATTTATAAACTAACGGATCCTTAACCGGATTGGATACTGCTTTCTCTAATGCAGATTCAATATTTTGCCATTTTGAATATAAAGCATCAGGAAGAAGTGATTTTACTTTTCCAGTTTTAATTTTATCTCCTTCAATAAATACTAACGGAACGTACCTGGTGTCTTTATATTTTCTTAAAGTGATACCAATATCCCTCCCCTGCAGAGGTAATCTGTTTAGATCAATAATAATTACATCAGGCGGATTTTCTCTTAACTTTTTGAAATCCTCAGGACCTTTAAATAGATCTGAGTTAAGCATAAATCCGTTTCCTGATAGTCTGGAAATCTGTTCCTGAATCTCTGAAGGCTTCCAGTGAATAAGTCTGATATTCAATTATTACCCTCTCTTATAATGTTCTTTGGTATGCATGGTTAATATATTAATTAATCCTTCTACTTCAATGATTAATCAGAATTTTTTGTAATAAAAAATGGTGTGCAATTAGAAAACATAAAAATACAGTTTGTTGGCTTCAATTTACAAGTTAAATCATGATTTGACATTGTTCGAAATCACAACTAATGAACTTTAGCTTTGATCTTTATTTAATGTTTCTATAAGTCAGTGAAATATATTTTCTCGCTTTCATAAAATAATATACGCGTAACAAACGCAAATGATTTATGGAAATATTTTTATTGGATTACAGGCATGTAAATTGAAGTGTTGAAATATTTTAATTATCGCGAGGATTTTCAATAAAAACAGTTTATTTTAGCAGTACTTTTTACAATAATTCGGGTGAGCTATGAAACTGATCTGTTCCATTCTGTTGATCCTTTCAAGTATTTCTTTTGCTCAAAGTTTCTATACACGGTTAGGTTCAGGATATGGAGCAGGCATTTCTCCGGAAGCCTTTACTAACACAAGACAAACTTCCGCCGATTACACTCTTCATGAATCTAAAAAATTTTCTTTTGGCCAGGGTTTGTATTTTAGTGCAGCGATTGGCTACAATATCTCACCTTCCGCAGCATTTGAGATAGAAGTAAATTATATGAAAGGTGCTGCTCTCAATACTTCTTATTATGTGCTGAACCCTGCTCCATATTATTCTTATCAAAAAATGGAGATCGAAGGTAAGTCATATACTGTGGTTCCCTCCCTGATTGTTTCAACAAATTGGGGCCTGTTCAGTCCTTATGTCAGATTCGGAGCGATTGCCGGATATGCAGGATTATCTGAAAAGATTGACCGGGAAGTTACGTCGAAAGGGCAGGATAACTCCATCCAGTTTTTCAGATCAGCGGTTGAACTGGAATATCATAACAGTTTTGTTCTGGGTATCAACGCTTCGTTGGGAACATATTTTAACATAAATGAGTCCTTTGCTATTTTTGCCGATTTAGCAAGTAAAACTCTGTCATATTCACCGGTAAAAGTTTCATTAGAAAAATATACTTTTAACGAAGTAGACAGAACACATGAGGTTCCGCAAAATCAGAGAGAGATGGAATATGTTGAGAGTTTCACCAGTGAAGAAGAAAATAAAGGTACCCAAATTGAGCACCCTTTTAATAGTGTTGTGTTTTCAGTTGGATTGAAGATAGGTTTCTAAGTTTATATAAAGCAATCCGGGGTTAAATAACTCCGGATCTTTATTTGCTTTCTTTTAATTCCTTAATTGCAGCTTGTGCTCCAAAGTAACCGCACATACCATGAACTCCACCCCCCGGCGGTGTTGATGATGAACAAATATATACGCCTTTAACAGGTACTTTATAAGGATTTAAACTGATAACAGGTCTTGTGAATAACTGTCTCCAGTTCTGCAGTCCCCCATTAATATCTCCCCCAATATAGTTTGCATTATAGTTCTGTAATTCAGAAGGACTGAGTATGTGCTTATCTGCAATAATTTCTTTAAATCCGGGGGCAAACCTTTCAATTTGGTTTTCGATTCTCTGAGTCATATCAATTGTTGATCCGTTTGGAACATGCGTATACACCCAGGCGGTATGTCTGCCCTGAGGACTCCGGGTCTTATCAAAAAGACTGGTTTGAGATAAGAGCAGAAAAGGTTTCTCAGGATGACCGCCGTCCCTTACGATATTTTCAGATTCTATTATCTCACCGGATAAGCCGCCAAGATGGAGTGTGCCTGCCTCCCTGCACTCTTTGGCTTTGAATGGAATTGGTTCATTTAGCGCATAATCAATCTTGAAAACTCCCGAACCATATTGATATCTCTTTAACTGATTTTTGTATGTTTCAGGAAGATCCAAAGCTTCTATTTTCAATATCTGCGCAGGTGTGATATCAAACAGGTACACTCTTGCTGAAGGTAATTCCGACATTGATGTTATTGCTGAATTGGTTTTAACAACTCCGCCTAAAGAATTAAAGTACTCGATCATTGCATCAGATATTTTCTGTGAACCAGTTTCTACAAAAGGCCACCCGGTCTTATGCGCGAGAACGCTTAATATTATTCCAAAGGCAGCTGTGAAAATATTATCAAGACTTTGAATGGCATGCGCTGCCATGCCTGCAAATAAGGATCGTGCTCTTTCACCCTCAAAATTTCTATTAACAAAACCAGAAGCTGATTGCATTGCTTTAATTCCGAATTTCAGCAGCAGTATCGGATGATCCGGAAAATGCAGAGGAGCAAGTATATCGGGTGACATTTTGTCCCAGTCATCAAGGAATGGTTTTATTATATCCGTATATTTCTTTGCATCTTCTTTTAAGGATTCGGCGCTTTCCTTAAAAGAACCGTTTATAAATGCAGCAGTATGATCATCAAAAGGATGTGCAGCCGCAATAGTAGGATAAATCCACTTAAGTCCATAATTATTTAGCGGTACCGATTTGAAAAAACCGGATTCATGAGCAAGCGGATGTATTGATGAGCACACATCATGAAGATATCCGGGAAGGGTAAGCTGTTCTGTTCTAACACCGCCTCCCGGTTTTTCATGTGCCTCAAATATCATTACTTTATAACCGGCTCTCGCGAGAGTGATTGCAGCAGATAATCCATTTGGACCCGATCCAATAATAACAGCATCAAGTTCAGTTGACATAGAAGAAGTTGAAAATATTATAAATTATGCATATATATTTTTTGCTAAACTCTCAGTGGGGGAAAAGCGAGTTTTCCTCAGGTCATTCACAGCAGGCAGAGCATTCATTCTCATCAATTCAGATAAAGCCGCAATATCCTTGTCTCTTTTATTCCCTGCGGCTGCAAGGATCTTATTGTTACGAATATAATATGCAATAAATTTTTCAGAATTAACATCCCCGTCAAAAAGAATCTCATCCCAGGTGCTTGTATAACCCACGTATTTTAAATTTATTCCCGCCTGCTTTGTCCAGAAAAAAGGAATCCCGGTGTATTCAGTCTTTATACCAAGCATATTCAATGCAGCAATTCTACCCTGCTGTTGTGCAGTGCGCCAATGCTCTATTCTTACTGGTGTATTTGTCCTCCAGTCAATGTATGTTGCTGCATCCCCTGCAACATATACGCTGTCAAAGGCTTTAAAGTTCTTATCCACTTCTATACTTCTGTCAGATAAAAGATCAAAATCCTGCATAAAATCTGTAGCCGGAGTTACTCCTATTCCAATAATTACCATATCAGCAGGTATAACTGTTCCATCTTTAAGTTCCAATGAATTTACTTTTTTATCTCCGAAAAACTGAACTACTTCATTATTAGTAAAAATTTTTGTTCCATGTTCCATGTGTTTTCTAAGAACGAGACTCCCAATTTCTTTTCCAAAAGACTTCTCAAATGGCACGTCTCCCCGTATGATAATTTGAACGTTCTTTTTTATTCTCTCAGAAATATGGAATGCTGATTCAGTTGCAATGAAACCAGATCCTAAAATTGCAATATTCTCTGCCTGCTGTGCTGCAGCAATAATATCTTTGCATGACTGATAACTTCTTAGAACAAAAATATTATCAAGGTAAATTCCCGGAATATCAGGTCTTTCAGGTTTGGCTCCTGATGCTATAAGCAGCTTATCATAATCCAGAACTTCACCTGAATCCAGGGTAATATGTTTATTTACTCTGTTCAGATCCTTTACTGTTTTATTAAACATAATGTCGATCCCATATGTTGAATAAAACTTTGGTGTATGGAGAGGCATCCAGTCATCCGGAGCTTGTCCTGACATGTAAGCTTTACTAAGATTCGGCCTGTCATAAGGATAATCAGCTTCAGATGTTATCATAAGCAGATTTCCTTTGAAACCTGCTTCCCTCAAAGCCTGAGCTGCTGATAGTCCGGCCGCTCCGGCACCAATAATAACAAAGCTGCGGTTATCAGATATGTTATCCCGGGTTTCCAGTTTTGGTAAAACATTTTCAGAAAATCTTTCCGGTATTCTGATAATTATATCTTTACCTGATATTTCTGCTTCAAGTTTATTTAATGAATGAAGAGATGGCGGTTCTTCAAGCGACCCGGTTTTAATATTGAAACACGAATGATGCCAGGGGCACACCAATCGATCGCCATTAATTACACCCTGATCCAGTGGAGCTCCATAGTGAGGACAGTGGGCTCCGGTAAGATAAAAGTCATTGCCTTTCTTTATGAGCAATAGATCATGATCATCAATATGAACAATTCTCATTTCCCCATCGTTTAACTCAGTACCATTTCTAATTACTTCTTTCATTATTTACTCCTGTTTATCTGCTGTGTGTTTTTGATACTCCTGCCATAATACCAAAACCTACTATCACAATACTTATAATGGCTATCCATACAGCATTCAAGCCAATTTCATAAGCCGCATATCCGAATCCGAGTGCAACCAGTATTGTTCCAATTATGTAAATAATAAAACGAGTGTTCATCAGGACCTCTAAGCTTCTGGAGAATAATAATTATCTATCACTAAGAACAAGATTCTTTTCAAAAACCTGCTTGTTTAATTCAAGTGCATTCCAGGCTGCATAGCCGCTGTCATCATTATCGAAATAACAATATATTTCTTTCCCCTGCTTGCGCCATATTCTGAATTGCTTTGACCATTCAGCCAGAGTATTATTGTCATAAGATCCCTGATATGGATGTTGTGTCGGGCCATGTAATCTGATATACACTAAATCAGAAGTCACTATTCTGGGTGTCATACTACCCGCAAGCTGAAATTGACAGAAGGATATATTATTATCTTCAAGTACTCTGTAAGTTTCGTCGTTCCACCATCCATGGTTCCTGAATTCAAAAGTATATCGGAATTTAGGGGAAAGTTTTTTTATGAATTCCGTTAATCTCTTAAGATCGAATTTGAAACCCGGAGGCATTTGAAATAACAAAGGACCTGTTTTTTCTTTAAGAGCACTTACATTATCAAAAAATAACTCCAGAGTCTCTTCCGAATCAATTAACTTCTTCATGTGAGTAATATATCTGTAAACTTTAATAGAAAAGATAAAATCTTCAGGAACACTGATTCTCCATTTATCAAAATTTGATTTAGGAGGGAGTTTATAGAATGAATTATTTATTTCAACGGTTTTGAACCGGGCTGTATAATATTCCAGCCATTTCTTTTGCGTAAGTTCTTCAGGATAAAAGGTTCTCTTCCAATGTTTATAATTCCAGCCTGAAGTGCCAATGTGTATCTTTTTTTTTTGCGGCATGTTTTCCTGTTTATTGAAGAAGATGACATCGTGGCGATGTCATCTCATTTTTCAGTTATTAAGCCCTGTCTTTCAGAGATGTCTCTCCTACGGTTTTTGCGCAATTAGCACAGCAGTAAATCATTCCATTTGCTTCCACGCCATGACCTATAATTCTGCATCCGCAGTGCTGGCATAGAGGCGCGAGAATATGAATGGCACATTCAAAACTGTCAAACGTATAAGTACTCCCATTCTTAATAACATTAAATGTTTTATCGTATTCGTTTCCACACACTTCACATCTTCCCATTTTATACTCCTATAATCTTTATATATTTTTTGGTCTATAGATTTAATTTCACTTAAACACTAATCAAGATCCTCATCGGATACTTCGGTTACATTTTCGATTTCAGAAACTGGTGCAGCCTGTACAGGTGCACGTTGTTTTTCTACTAATTTATTAAGCTGACGTTTAGCTACTTTGAAAGCATCTCTGATAACTGCAGGAAGAGGATCATGCATTTTAGAATTATTAGATTCCCTCTTAACAACTATTTCATTCCCGGGGGGCACTGTTATACTTAACCTGACTCTGTAAGGATTTCCTGTTTTAACTGACTCATTTGGTTTCTCAATTGCAATACTGCAGCTGATAATATAATCGCATACTTTTTCAAGATCGCTTGTTTTTGAGCGTATCAGTTCTTCTATAGAAGCTGTTTTTTCAACATCACGATAAGTGATCTCAACTGGTATTTTCATATGAAGCCTTTCTTTATGTGTAACTATCTACTTATTGTTAAAAAACTATTATTGCAACACTATTACTACTCCCAGTATCTTTTTTTACTATAGTGTTCAAATAGCTTTCCTTCATACTGCCGGTTCAGAGCGGAATCAGAATCATATTCAGGACTCCCCTTGATACTATCCTTATCAAGATCAACAACTACTTCAGATTCAAGCCAGTTAATATCTTTGATCCAGTGAAGCGAAATTAGTACCTTTCGTCCTCCCGGCAGCCATTTATTTGTATCTACAATCATATATCTGATAGTCCAGGTTTCGTCATCAACAATAAAATCATCAACGTCCCCGATTTCTCCGTCATTCGCCTTAATATTGTAACCTTCTATTTCTTTTGTACTTCTTAAATGCGGGTCACCTTTATTTTCGGAGGAGTTATCTCTTAGATCTCTTGATGTACTTGCTTCCATTGCAGCAGGATATGGCATCGCACCGGGTAAACCACCGCTCATCCCTGTCCAATAATAAGGCCAGCCATAATAATTCGTGAGATCAAATTCCTGTTGTTTTGATACAGGTTTATCCCTGCTGATCTCAGGGCTTTCCTCTACCTGTTTTTTTGTCAGGCTGACCGGGAATTTTTTGTTATCCCAATCAGGTTTTCCAAGCGCTTCGGGAGAGATGAGTACAAGTCTGCTCATCAGCCAATTCCCTGTATCAGCTATCAAATATCTGATAGTCCACGTTTGATCATCAAAATAAAATTCACTTACTTCTCCAATTTCTCCATCAGTTGCAATTATACTATATCCGGTTAAAGCTTTAATACTACGTAACATTGTTGTTTCTCCTGTTTTAATAATTTCCTTTACCTACCTGGTGACCAGCAGCTCTTTAACTTCATCATCAGAAACCTGAGAGAAATCTTCGTACCATGATCCAACCCCGGTAAATCTTTGTGGTGTTATTACGCACACAATTTCATCTGTGAGATCTTCGAATTCACTGCAGGTTTCAGGAGGTGCTGTCGGAACCGCGACAACTATTTTTGCACTCTTCAAAACTCTTAAAGCCTTGATGGCCACTCTCATGCTTGCACCGGTAGCAAGACCGTCATCAATAAGAATTACCGTACTATTAGTAAAATTATGATAAGAGAGACTGGAACCATATTTTCTTTCGCTGTTTTCAAGTTCTCTTCTTTCTTCATCAATAATCCGCTTAACTTCATCGTCAGGTATTTTTAAAAACTTTATCACATCCTGGTTCAAAACCTCAATACCGCCCGAAGCTATTGCTCCCATTGCAAGTTCCTCCTGACCAGGCACTCCAAGCTTTCTTACAATAAAAATATCGAACGGAATATTAAGCCTCTTTGAAACTTCATATGCTACAGGTACCCCTCCTCTGAGCAATGCAAGAATGTAAACATCAGATCTGTTTTCGTATTTTAAAAGTAACTGTGCTAATTTAATACCTGCATCTCTTCGGCTTTTGAAATACATATCAACCTTTCATACTTTACCATCCTGGAGCCAGCACAAATCCGAAATGCGCACCTTTTTCCGGTCTTTGAAAAGGCCAGGCATAAAATGCTTGAATTATTATATATCCAAATAAATTTACTCTTGCTGCAAATCCTGTACTAAATACAGGTATTCTGTCTGGCGAGGTGCGTTGAAAAGTTAACTGAGGATCCTCCCCTTTGGTCCATGCCATACCTCCATCAAAGAAGGCAACTAATTCAGTCGGCAGATAAGGAAAATTAATTAAACCATACTGTTCAACACCGAAAAGCGGAATACGAATCTCTGTATTGAAAACCGCTATCCTTGAACCAATCAAACGGTCAAACTCAGGACATTCACCAGGATTATCACTATCGGCGCATTCTGATACATTATATGAATTTACACTGTAACCGCGTACCCAGGTTTCATACCCTAAAAATAGTGGCGTCAGACGTTCATCATCAGACTGACCGAAATATCTGCCATAATGGAAAAACCTGAATGCAAGAGTTAATGGATTAGAAAACAGGTATTGCCTGTAGTCAAGCAGAGCAGACATAAAGTTCAGAGTTCCGAATGTCGGTTCAAGTTCCAGCCTGTAACTTCGCCCCCTTATTGGTGAAGTAAATCCGAAGTATGAATAATCTCCAACATAGGCGGCACTGGCCTGGATAAGATTGATTGCAGAAGGAGCATCCAAAGATCTTTCATCACTATCAAGATATTGACCAAAGGCATTTACAAAGATTCTTTCCGCCTCCAGGTCATAACTTAATCTGTTATATCCTGCCCCGAATTCCCAGCGCCGGTTAGTAGATACAGGGTATTCCGAGATAAGTTCTATCTGATTTGAAAATACTCTCTGACGTATAATTTCAACTGATCTTACAATCTGACCATTTAAACTGTCAACACTGCTTCGAGCAAAACCTGAGAGATATGGTATGTGAGCAATAGCTCCACCCCAGTGGAATCTTCCCCCCAAGTTAATATATACAGCCTGACCGCCGATATCTTTAAATGATCCACTCGCCTGCAAAACAGTTCCCAGCATATGATCACCCAAAAGATCACTGAAAACCATATTCACTCCTCCACCAACACCTGTACCAAATTCGTCTGTACCGACACCAACAAAACCCTGGCCTGCATATAGCAGCCTTAGTGAAGGAGTGTAATTCGAATACTTTACGTTATTAAGCTCGGTTAAACCGAGCCTTGGATTTTCAAGATATTTGTTTACAATTCTTTTACTTTGAATTGCAGTATCAATTAAAGTAATATGCTCTTCATAAACTATTTTGTTCTGTTCAAATATTTGTCCTTGCACTTCATCAAGTAAAATAGAGTTAATGTTATAATCAGTGTTATTAAACACGCTGAAGACCAGTTGATTTGTGTTTTTTGCTATCGAAAGTGCAGGCGAATGAGCAGTAAGCCCGCTAATACCTGTTGCTGTTTTAGTAATCCTGTATACCTCCCTTGAGGTTAGATCCATCCGGTATATATCACTGAAACCATCCGGATTGGAAATAAATATGAGGTCTTTACCATCTTTTGAAAATCCCGGATTTATCAATTTTACATTTTCGCCGAATGAGATTACCCTGATGTTTTTACTCTCTACATCAAGAAGTCCAATAATCATACTGCTGAAGGTAAGATTTTCCAGATCCGTTACCTTTCCCCTGTCAGTTACAAACGCAATGGTTTTGCTGTCAGGTGACCAGGCAGGCTGAATATCTGAATAAGCATCCCTGGTAAGGTTTGAATGTGATTTTTGTTTAAGATCATAAAGATAAATATCACTGATTCCTCCTGAGGACCCTGATAAGGCAATATAATTACCGTCGGGACTCCAGTCGAGATTTGTAATGGCATCCACACCGGGTAAAGATATAGTAGCTTCTATCTTGCGGGAATCTACATCCACAAGTGCAATGCTGTTATCTCCTTCTTCAAAAATTACAAAGGCAAACTTCTTTCCATCGGGTGACCATGAACCAGCTGAGTCCATAAATCTCAAAGCATCAAAGTGAATATCAGTATCCGAGCTTACAAGTTCAGTCAATACTTCACCTGTACGTGCATCAACGAGATATAAACTTATTGTAAAGAGATCCTGATTTGTGAGTAATGCAATATACTTTCCATCCGGACTTATCACAGGAGAAAGGTTCATAACTTCTTTTTCTGAAAGCAGAGGTTTGCCGGTAGATGCAGGTTTCGATCTGCCCTCAATCTGAGGCGCATAAATCTTTTTAATATTATTCTGCCACTCACGTGATAATGTATCTAATCCAATATGAAGAGTTCTCCTGAAACCTTCTTCCCAACCCGCTGATAGTACAGACTGAAATAATGTTGAAATAACATCATCACCCCATTTACCGGCAATATACGCCCAAAGAGCGTGTCCATATCTGTACGGGAAATATTTATAATTGGTAGATACTTCCTCAATATCAGGAAGATCCTCATTTAACACGGCATCGCGCATCCACATTGCTGTAAGCGGATCAGATGTACCTATGGAGAGATACTCTGCCAGGCCTTCAATAAACCACAAGGGTACCTGATTTGCGGCCTGTAAACCGCCGGGACGGCTCTTAATAATATTATATTGATAAGCATGAACCAGTTCATGACCAAGGACATGATCATCTTCGGAGTTTACACCTGTAAATGGAAGCACAATTCTGTTTCTTAAGCCCTCGGTGACACCGCCGGTACCTTGTGGTATAAGACCGCTGATTACATTAGTCTGCTGGAAATCTGCATGGTTTGCATAAAGTACTATAGGCTGCCCTGGCCCAACGCTGATACGAAATATACTGGTTAGCCTTTCCTGCCACCTTTCAAGCATTCTTGCTGCATTAAAAACAGCTTCTTTTTCTTCGGGATAAAAGAATATATCAAAATGTTCTGTGACTAGTTTTTTATAGTCAAAGGATTCGTACTGAACTTTATTTCGTCCAAAATACTGTCCATACACCTCACTTACAAACAACATCAAAAGAACAAATAATGTTGAAATCTTCATCATATCTCACTTTACTCAATCGTTACATTACATTACGCATGTTATCATTGTCGTTATATAAAAAAGATAATATAATACAATGTATTAGCAAGAGAATATGAAAGTGAGGAAATTGCAGGTAATAAAACTTCAGATGATCTTATTGATTTTATGATCAAATCATTTAAGGATTTAAGACGGGACGGTTAGGTTATGGCATGCTGTGGGATGAATATCTGATTAAAAGTTATAAATGCCTTCTTCCTTTATTTCTTTTGTAAAGGTCATCGAAATGTCAACTCCGGATTTTGTAAATTTATACTGAACTTTTATTCCGTTTGCAGCACACCAGTATCCCTTCTCATGATATTGTAATGCGTCAATAATCTCGTATAATTTATACATAACATCTTCCTCGTTTGGAGGTCTTGTTTCACCGTTTATCTTCCAGTTCCAATTTAAAGCCTGATAAACCGGTGTAACTTTCTCAATAAAACCTTCTACTTTCCCTCTTAATACATCTTTGATTTTTTCAATGTTATGATTGTCGTCCATCGTACCTTTTATCAATTTACTTGTATAATCGGAAAAATTAAAATAGAATTAAGTGATTTTCTGAATTTTACTGAGCTATTCCGGGTTTGATTATCTTTCAATTATTACGGGCAAAAGGCTTGAAATAGAGATGATTTATCGTTTAATTTATCAGGGTTTTATCTAAAATTACTAAGGAAAACAATATGGATTATAAAAGATCGCTCGGACTGGACTTAAAAGGGAGTGTTCTTTATGAAAAGGATGATAAACTTATCCAGTATATCAACTTGAAACTTGCAGCACTGGGAATGCCGGTATTCGGCAAGAATAAGGATTCAGAATTCATTGAGATTGCAAGTGATTTGATCGCTAATTATCAGGAAAAAAATAGAATTCTGCTGAATTATCTGTGTCCCGCAGACCAGAGGATCCAAAATTTTATAAATAATTATTTATGTGATATTCAAAGCAAAGAAACTGTAAGGCTGCCATCTGATACATTTATTCTTGACAGGCACGGACTATCGCGCGTTTTATCTATCCCTCCGGATAAAGATAAATTTGTTTCTGATATTGTCAGCACCTACAGGATCAAACAGGGAATTCTTCATAACCCAAAGAATGATCGCAGAACCACAAAAGGTGTTTTTCATATAGCTGAAGGCGGCCTTCCAAGCCCCGATGATAAAATTGCGGTTCCAAAAGAAACATTTGCGATCATGCTGAAGGAGGCATTCAACCCGCCCAAAGAACTTCTTAAATTGCCTTATACATCTTCACAACCAAACGAAGCTGAATTATTTGTTTCACTTCTGCTTCGGCCTGTTGTATGCCCCGGAGTAGATGGTATATCGCCTGAGAAAACTATGGAAACCAGGTTTTTTGCTCCCGGCAATTTAGTAGGAAATCTTGATTTTGTGGAATCGATCTTTGGGAATGCAGGTGATCCATATTTGCCGTCTAATGATGCAGCACTTGATGTTCAGCATTGGACGGGCCACACAGGCTGTATTATACTTGCACCTCATCTTACAAAAATTACAAAGAAAGCAGCCGGACTCCCCAAATTTGACAATGCAACGGAACGTCAGAAGCGGGATGGAATGTGCTGGAAGTCAGAAGATGAATTGTACAACAACGGCAGCGCCTTTAAATTAACAGCCCGCACAGAAGAAGGTATTATAATTACAGTAATAGCCGATAATTATTTTGGTTATTGCAAGAAAGAGGTTAAAACACAGATCAGTTATTCTGCTAACCTGTTTGGAAACTGCGAAGAAGAGCACGCAGGCGGAGCCATTGCCTTTCCAAGTTATAATCTCGGAGATGAATTTCACGATGATAACCAGGTAAGAAAAGACGGACACTCTTTCGAGGAAGTTAAAAGATTATTTGGTGATTTAATGAATATTCATCCTGATGGATACGCTGTTGATAAGAGATTCCCTGATATAATATATGTTCCTGAAGATGTTAAATTCAACTTGAATGTTCAAACTATCAGCTGGCACAAAGAAGACAAATACATTACAATAAAACTATTACCAAAAAATACTTACGTTCTTCCGGCAGGATATAAAGTACGTCTCGAAAAAAATCCCGGAAGCTCAACCTGGAGACTTATCGGAACAGTTGCTGAAGGTACTTTCTGTCATAAACCTTCTACTGTATCCGGTGGAGGAAAATCAGAGATCTCAAAATCCATTTCAGATTCAATAATATTTGGACCCTTTTTTATTGCTGATTTTAAAAAAGATCTCGATATGGCTGATGAGATATTTAATCGTAATTACAGTGACCGCTATAAAGTTAAAAAAGTATCAGGTAAAGCAAGCAGACCTATCCTGAGCTATAAACGATCTTTAGGTTCAGTTATAAAACTCTTAACGCCTTCCCCTACTGAGTTTACAGATGAGTACAATGAATGGCTTAAGAGCATTCCGCAGTATATAAAGGGACTTGTATTCATTATAAAAAGATTTTACCGGCATGAGTGGGGCGACAATTGGAGAGATCATTTCACCGTAGACATTGTAAATGGCACACCTGGGAATGAGCTAAAATATAATAACCGGAAACTGGTTGCGAATTATCTGAGAGTCGGGTTACAGAAGGACAGATCATGGCGTACATTTAAACTTCGTCAGGATTTTGTGGCAGCAGATAAACTTCAATTAGAAGATGATATTTCAGCCTCAGTTGTATTGCCGTCATCAAATTTGAGTTATCTGAATCAGGATTATCAAAATGCAAGTGTAAAGCTTGTAAAAAATTGTGAATACAGATTCTTTCAGAGACCTGATGAAGCAATAAATCGCGGTTATGATAAACAGGCCGAACTTGATCTTTCTTCACCGGGAACCTTTATTTCAAATTTCGAACCGCTTACACTCGAGGATGCTGAGCATCTTGTTCAGGATGCAATTGGGTTCGATAAATTTTCTGAACCCATGAAAAATTTCATTATGGAAGTTAATGAAAAGAAGTCATGGCAATATTTTGTATCTTCAGCTAATCCCAGAATGATTAATGGTAAACCTTCAGTTAATATGAGATATCTCCAGAATCGATCTGATCTTATAAATCCAAGAGAGAAGTATCTTGCTGAAGTAGGTGCAAGGTTATTCAGAAAAGTTCCTCTTGATAAAGCCGTACATTTTCCTGTAAATGCAGTGCTGCCCGGCAGAAGAAACAATCCTCCTGATTCAAATGCAAAAATCCGCCCGCTTTGTGTTTATAATCCAATTCATTATCAGGAGCTGCCTGAAATGTTTATGGATTTTATTTGCAGTCTTACCGGTAAATCACCATCAACAACAGGTGCGGGTTCTGAAGGAGCTTTAACTAAGGGGCCTTTTAATGCATTACTGCCGATTCATGATCTGAATAATTCATTGGTATCTTTCATTCTTACCGGGTATGATAATTTCACAACTGCTGCAGGATATATTGGTCCGAATTATCGTGTTGATCATGACATCAGTCTGCTGATTCCTGAAATCTGGTGCCGTCTTTCGCTACAGGAACGTGAGCCGGGTTTTCTAATCACGGAAGGCCATCTTGAAAAACTTAAAGATTTTGAACATAATGGAAATACAGTTCTTGCAAGCAGACTTGGTTACAGGATTACTGAGAAATTCGTTCACACATTTTTCGGCAGAGTATTTGAAAATCCGTATTCTGTGTTTAACGAAGATATGATTAAACCGGAATTGCAGAACCTGGATGTATTTGTTGATGGCATTAACAATATTGTTGAAGCCCAGCAAAGAGTTGCACTAAGCTACTTTGAAGATGGCAGTATTGAAACTGCTTGTCCCCCGCTAAAAATATTGATCACAATTATGGCGTATGGAAGCTATGATGGTAAAACAATTGAAGATCCGCAAATAAGAAAATTATTTACACGTGAATATTTGTTGAACAGCGATTGGTATACTGAAAGATTAATGACAAAACAGCTTAGCGACATTGCTCTTTGGCAGAAACACCTTGCATATTTGCAGCAGTTCCTTTACCAGCAGGGTAACCAGAGAATAGCTGAAGAATTAAAGATCAAAGAGATGATTACTGAAGCTGAAGAATGCTTACAGAGGGTTAAATCTCCGGCTTATCTGAAAAGCCTGGCAGGAACAATCGGTTCAGATCCCATTTTTAAAAAGAAAAGATAAAAATTCTGCAGGGTGGCATCTAATGTTGATGCCATCCATTTTTTTGAGACTGCGTTAGGGTCATTCTGCAATAGTCCGAAGATGTTTCCCTCAACTCTCAGAAGTAAGTAAGACAGCCTACACCGGGAACCGACATGACTACCAGGTAATCTTTACACCGCTCTTTTGAACACTGATTACTGCCATCCAGAGAACCAACTGCTCTTTAGTGAGCAGTTGAGGCGTAGGTTTTACCGGAAATCCTGGTTTTCGATTCCTTCACTAAAAGCCAAAGAACAGCTGAAATACTAAGACAAACGCCGCTTATTATGAAAATGAAATTTTTATCCGGTATACTTTGAATTAGTATACCTATTACAAGACTTGCAATCAGCTGAGGTATAACTACAGACAGATTAAATATGCCCATAAAAAATCCCATTCTTCCTTTATCCACTTTTTCAGACATAATCGCAAATGGCAGGCTCACAACAGCAGCCCAGCCAATACCGCATACCGCCATCATAATATAAAGCATGACCGCACTTTTAGCTAACAGAACAATTCCAAAATAACCGGCAGCCATTATTCCAACGCAAATAAGATGAGTGCGTACTCTGCCTATCTTTTCTGTGATGGGTTCAAGAACAAGAGCAGGAAGTATGAAACCTACGGCATTGAGGATCAGGAAAGATAAAGCAATAACCTGACCTACCTCAGTTTCTATACTGCTGTCAAGTTTCTGCGAAGCATCCTGAACAAGAAATATTTTTTGTGTTATATATGCAATGATATAAACAAACATGGTTTGTATCCCTATCCAGGAAAATCCATGAGCTATGTATAACTTTACGAGTTCTCTCCAATTTGTATGCCCTTTTGATTCCTTCATGATTTCATCAGCAGATTCATTTTCCAGATGATGTGGTTCCTCGATAAAGAATGTAGGAATTACAGAAAATAATAAAACTATTCCAACACCCGAATAAATCAGAAAATAATTTCCAAGTGCCGCGCCAATTCCATAAGCGGCAACACCAAAAAACCCGGAAATTGTTTGCATCCATGTATATCCCTTGGTTCTCGCAACACCATCTGAGGTAACATCAGCAATTATTGCCCTGGTAGGATTGAAACTTACATTAATAGCTATATCCAGGGTTAATGCTATAAATATTGCAACCACAATTATGCTTCCGATTCCCAAAAAATCGTTAATTTTATCTATGTTAGGTAATGCAAAAAGCATTAAGGCAGCCAGCACACCTCCAATTAATATGAACGGTCTTCTTCTTCCTCCCCAGAACCATACTTTATCACTGATTAGTCCAACAAGTGGTTGACCAAGAATACCGGCAACCGGGCCAGCTGCCCAAACAAAACCAATTTCATGAATATCAAGATTGTACTTTGTCTTTAAAATCCAGCTGAGTGCTGCAATTTGAATGCAAAGTGCATAACCCATAGCAGTTGAGGGCAAACTTAATATAGAGTAAAAAGAATTAGTCAATTTCTTTTGGATATTTAACATAAAGCTCCTGATAGAGTAATATCTTTAAGAGTGTGGTATAAATTTCTTGTAAAAATATGGAATGATTTATAATATTCAAAGATAATTAAGCCAGGCTTGCCTGACTAATACATTTTATCTAAAATTTGTTTACATTTCTTTGATTAATTTTATTTATTAGGAATATTCATAATTTATAGAATTGCATTAAATGACTGAGAGTGCAGAAGAGAAAAACGCAGCTGTAAACCGTAAAGCCAGGCATGAATATCATATTTTTAACACCTACGAGGCCGGTATTGTTTTACAGGGCACAGAAGTAAAATCAATCAGACAAGGAAAAGCAAATCTTGTTGACAGCTATGCCGCAATAAAAGAAGGAGAGGTTTGGTTATTTAATGCTCATATTAGCAATTATGAACAGGGAAATATTAACAATCATGAACCGAACCGGACAAGGAAACTGCTTCTTAAACATAATGAGATCAGAAAACTAATTGGAAAAACAAAGGAAAAAGGTCTGACTCTTATTCCACTACGGTTATACATCAAAAATGGCAAAGTAAAAGTTGAACTTGCTCTTGCTCAGGGCAAGAAAGCTTATGATAAAAGAGAAGATATTGCCAAAAAAGATTTTCAGAGAGAACAGGAACGTAAAATAAAATATTGAGACAAATGAGCGAAATCAAACACTTCCCTTCGTTAAACGAACAAATGGATCTTATTCGCCGTGGTGCTTTTGAGATCATTCCTGAAGATGAACTGGTACGAAAAATTGAAAGATCAATAAATACCAAAGAACCTTTAAAGATTAAATTAGGATGTGATCCTACTCGTCCGGATCTTCATCTTGGTCATTCGGTTGTACTAAGAAAACTTTCACAGTTTCAAAGTCTTGGGCATCAGGCTATTCTAATTATTGGTGATTTTACCGGAATGATTGGTGATCCCTCCGGCAGGAATACAACCCGCCCACCCCTCACTCTTGAGGAGAGCAGAAAAAACGGACAGTCATATTTTGAGCAGGCGGCAAAAATACTCGATAAGAACAGAACAAAGATCGTTTATAACTCTGAATGGCTCAGTAAGATGAGTTTTGAGGATGTAATAAAATTAGCATCAAAATACACAGTTGCGCGTATGCTCGAGCGTGATGACTTTACGAAGAGGTATAAATCGGGAGAGCCGATAAGTCTTCACGAATTGTTATATCCTCTGGCTCAGGCAATGGATTCTGTTGCAATTGAGTCTGATGTTGAACTTGGCGGAACAGATCAGAAATTTAACCTGCTTGTGGGAAGAGATATTCAGAGGGAATTTGGTATTGAACCGCAGGTTATTCTTACCATGCCTTTACTTGTTGGTACAGATGGTGTAGAAAAGATGAGTAAGTCTTATGGCAATTACATTGGTATTAGCGATAGTCCAAAAGACATTTATGGAAAGACTCTTTCCATTCCTGATAATCTTATAAACATTTACTTCGAACTCGCTACAGATGTACCTAATGATGAGTTGGTTGAAATATCTGAGTATCTGTCAGACTCTGAAAAAAATCCAAGGGAAATGAAACGCAGACTCGCGAGAACCCTTGTAAGTATTTATCATGGTGAAAAAGCTGCATTGGATGCTGAGCAGGAATTCGATAATATTTTCATCAATAAAGGAGTCCCGGATGATGTTCAGGAGTATAGCCTGGAAAAGGATTCCGAGTACCCGATCCTTGATCTAATACTTCGGATAGGATTTGCTCCATCAAAGCAGGAAGCGCGCCGGCTTATTCTTCAGGGAGGAGTTACTCTCGACGGTGACAAAGTTGATGATATAAACGCCGTTATTAAACCGGATACAGATAAAATTCTTAAAGTTGGAAAAAGAAAGTTCATTAAGCTAGTAATTAATCAAAGGTCGGAAGAATATAAATGAATCATCTGATTTTCTGGATCATCTTTGCTATTATAGTTTCAATCATGTTCTACATAGATCTTTACGCCACTGAGCACAGACATGGTAAGATGGGTGTAAAAACAAGTCTTATATGGAGTGCGGTATGGATTGGGGCTGCCCTGGCTTTTAACACTGCCATCTACTTTTTTCTTGAAGATGGTCATTCTGCAGCACTCGAATTTCTCGCTGGCTATCTGATTGAAAAATCTTTATCGGTTGATAATCTCTTTGTGTTTCTGATGATATTCAGTGTTATGGGTATTAAAGAAAAAAACCAGCCTCATGTACTTAAGTGGGGCATTTTAAGTGCTATTGTTATGAGAATTATTTTTATTCTTGCCGGAGTAGCACTCATATCTATTTTCCACCCCATCATTTATATCTTTGGTTTATTATTATTTTATGCGGCTTATAAAATGGCTTTCGGAAGCGAAGCACAGATAGATCTTGAAAATAATCTCATTATAAAATTTGTCTCTAAAAGATTTAATATTCTAACTTCTTATGATGGAAAGAATTTCTTTCTCCGGAAAGACGGTGTCAGATACGTTACACCTGTTTTTCTTACATTTCTGCTGATTGAATCTGCAGACCTTGTATTTGCGATTGACTCAATTCCGGCAGTCATTGCAATTACAAAAGATCCATTCATTATTATTACTTCAAATATCTTCGCTATACTTGGACTCAGAGCACTTTATTTTGCTCTGGCCGGAATAGTGGGGTTATTTATTTATCTCAAATATGGTGTAGCAATTATTCTTATCTATGTGGGTGTAAAAATGCTTATTTCTGACTTTTATAAGATCCCCACAGAAGTTTCGCTGATCTTTATCGTTAGCTGCCTTGCAATATCGATAATTTTATCACTGATGTTCAAAAAGAAAGATGAGGAGGTAATTAATCCGTAATCACCGACCTGATTTTTTTTGATCCGCGCCTTGTTTTGTTATCCTGATTTACATATTTTTTCGTTCGTTACAGAAAATTATAATTGCCATGGGGAAAACACCAATCAGGATCATCTTAGCGGATGATCACACCTTATTCCGTGAAGGAATAATTAAACTCCTGAATAATCCTCAGTTCAACGTTATTGATGATGTTGAGGATGGACAACAATTGATAGCCAGCTATATTGCTAACCGTCCTGATCTGATAATCGCTGATATCTCAATGCCCAATGCAACCGGTTTACAGGCCTTTGCAAATATTAAAAGTATTGATCCTGACGTGAAGGCTTTATTCCTCTCGATGCATACAGAAGATATTTATTATTATTCTATTTACCGGTTGGGCGGAAAAGGACTAGTAGATAAAAACATTAACGGTGATGAACTTCAGACCGCAATAATTACCATAATGAGTGGGGAATTATATTTTGGCAAAAAGTTCGATAAAGAAAACCTTGAAGAGCAGATTTCTAAATTATGCATAAGTGAAAACATTGCCAGCTATGGTCATGTTGAACTATCAAGCCGCGAACTTGATGTATTAAAACTAATCAGGAATTGTAAATCTAATGTAGAAATAGCTAATGAGCTTTTTCTCAGTATCAGAACTGTTGAAAAACACCGCGAAAATATCATAAAAAAAGCTGGTGTGAAAAATTATATGGAATTATTTAAATTTGCTGAGGAGTATCTTCGTACACGTGAGATACTTATCATTAAATAATTCCATCGCTGACCTTATAATGTCAGCTTACAGAGGTTGCCCTCTGTTTCTTAACAATTAACGCGAGTATATGTATTACCAATGCACCCGTAAGTCCGGCTATCATTGGTTCAACGTCTTTGATTCCGGAATATGTAAAATAACTCCTCATAAAAAACCATATTGTGCTCACTAACACTCCTGCCGATAATTCAACTAATGCCCATTTTTTATCTATCATATATTTGGGATAATAAGCTGATATAACGAGCAAGATCACTCCCGGAATACATAGAGAACCAATTGCGTACCATAGCTCGATCACTGAAGGAATTGAAGAAGCAAGCAGAATCGCTAAAGTTCCTGATATTAGAAGCCCATATATTGTATGAATTTTAAGTTTAGATTCACTTCTTTTGGAAGATAATCGATAAATTAAATCCCGGCTGAAAGTAGTAGCGCTAAGGAATAAAAAACTATTCAGTGTAGATAATACAGTTGCTATAAGAGCTGCATAGAATATTCCTTTTAATCCTGGCCCCAGTATTCGCTCTGCAAGATAAGGAAATGCAAGAACCGGGTTCTGAAGGTTTGGTAGAATTGCACGCGCATATAAGCCGGTACCGGTTGTCAGGAAATCAAAGAAGGCCCATAATACAATGGAAATTAATATACCTCTTTTCGCTACCTTAGCATTTTTTGCTGCATAACAGCGCTGATGAAACCCCGGATCAGTAAAAGTCCATAATGCAATCAGGAACCAAACAATTATATAAGTCACAGAAGAACTTCCGGTAATCGTCAGATGATCGGGAGGCAAATTGTTTTTAAGGAAATTCATATCTCCGGCGGAAATAATTGTTACAGCTAATATCAGTATAAAGCCAATGAACATTATAAAGAATTCAAAAGCATCCGTATAAACATCAGACCTGTATCCCCCCTTAAATAAGTAAGCAGTTGAAAGTATGAGAGATATTATTAATGCATAGATTATATCAAGATTAAACACCAACGATATAATATTCCCCATCATCAGCAGGTAAGGTGCCGGAGATATAAGAATGAAAATGATAATTGCGCCTCCAAGTGCTGCATTCTTACCATAAACACTTTCGAGTTTATCGGGAATCGTAAATAAAGATGCTTCTCTTATTTTTCCGGCAAATAAATAAGCAAATAATATAGCAAAGATATAATAGGGTAATCCCTGCGTGAACCAGCTGAGTAATCCATAGCGGTAAGTAAATTCACCTACGCCCAATATGCCTCCATACCAGGTGGAGACATTAGTTAAGATGAATAAGAATAGTCCAAGTTTACGGCCGTTAAGAAGATAATCATCCGAGCTCTGTACACCCTTTCTTCCAGCCAGAAATCCAATGGTTAGAACTGCTGCAAAGAATAGCAGGATGATTATCAGATCAGTATAACTAAAAGAGATCATTTTTTTTCAGAGTATTGTAATCGCGTACAATGAAAATCTTACCTCCTGAAATATTTAATAGCACCTTGTCTCTAAGGGCCACATTACTTGTGCTTTCCCGTTTCCCGAACGGTAAGATTGTTTCTGATAATCTATATTTTAATCCTTTGGAGCTGATTTTAGTGTCTTCATCGAAAGCATAGATTGAAAATGTTTCCCCCGGGAAAGTGTTCACTTCAATCTCACCCATTGCAACTGAAAGGATAGATTGATCACTTATTATGCGTATTCTTATTTGATCAGCAAATTTAATGGCAATTCCCATATTACAAAAGGAATGGTCGAGCCTGTTTCCGATTACAGAAAGCAGAACACAATCGGTATAACCCTTTCTTATTACGTATTTAATACATTTCTCAACATCTGTATCATTTTGTCTGCTGATTTTTATTATCTTCGAGATTTTACTGAAGTACTTAAGATTCTCCGGGGTTATTGAATCCAGGTCACCGATGATCAGATCAGGAATAATATTTAATTCTCTTGCAGCATTAGCACCTCCATCCGCGCAGATTATTTTATTAAATCCTTGTGACCTGAGAAATCGAATAACACTTCTTGAAGGAGATTTACCGTTTGCAATTATGATGCACTTTTTAGTTTCTTTGTTCATCATTTAGCGTATCAGCTGATAAAAGAATTTGAACATACAGGGTGTATTAAATTTTAGCATGTATATTTTGGCTGTATTAGAAGCCTATGCTTAATCCAAATAAAAAGTTTCTTTCTGCTGAAGGGAAATACTCCTTTCCTATGGCATAAGCCGCATAAAGATTATCAAATAGGTTATTTATTTGTCCGGTAATTTTCAGTGTCTTTTGCTTATCTATGTTCAGCTCATAACTCATCATAACATCTGCAGTAAAATACGAAGGAACCAGATTATCTGCATAATCAAGAAAACCTGGAAATAAAATTAAATAATCATCTATTTTATTATCATAATTATCCGAATAAAATTTCCCCACATAACGCCCTGTAAGACTGCCAAAAAATCCATAGTTACTATATCTGATTATTGCATTGATTATTACATCAGGAAATCCGCTGATCCTGTTTCCTGAAAGATCCAAAGGCGTAACATACTCTATATCATTTTCTTCATATTCAATAAAAGTAAGTCCATCATCAATATAGTTTTTACTATAGGTCCCATTAAAGATCAATTCCAAACCACTTAATATTATCCAGTTTGTAGATATTTCTATTCCTGAATGAATTGTTCTCTTCACATTACCGGTAATAGGCTGCCCGAATCGGTCCACCTGACCTTGTTTTACTATTTCATTATCAAAAAGCATCAGAAACAGGTTTGCACTGGCAGATAAGGTTTTTCGCTGTAATATTGAGCCAAATTCAATATTGTATAGGGTTTCAGGCTTAACAAGTGGTTCATCAAAATTAAAAGTGCCGTCATTATTCTTCTCAAACTGAGGTATTTCACCATTGCTTGATTCGGCTGCATCATAATAATTCTTTAATCTCGGCTCCCTGCTGACCCTGGCCAAATTCAAATAAATGTTTTGTCCGGAGTTCAATTTATAATTAAACCCAATCCTCGGGTTTAAAAACAAATTGCTGATATGAAATTCATTATTCAGATATTTTTCATCATAAAGTCTGTATTTATTATATGCAAGTTGAGCTTCAGCCAGAATATTTATCCTGGCATTAATATCATATGATTCATGGACAAAGAAGTTCAGAATATCTTTACCTCCCCTGTACTGATAATACCGGTAATCTTTAGTTACTCCCGGAGGAAGATTTTCAGCATAATTGATTGCACCCCAATGCAGAGATCTGTGATTTCTTATCTCTGAACCAACAATTATTTCACCGTTCATATGTTTAATACTAATACGTGGAATCCACCCGAATTGCTTGTTTTCTACCTGTGCTCTGATTAGTGCGTTTGTAGGTAAAAATGCTGTATCAAAACCATTAGCTTTTAATCTGAAATAATCATCATAAAATACAGACCAAGATCCATCATAATCAAAATACCCGGTACCCAATACCAAAAATAGTGCGGAATTTATAGTAATATCCGTGTTCAATTTGTACTCATTCAGCAGCTCATAATGGGGCTGTGAAAAGTTCTCGAGCTCATCAGGTCTTCTTTCAACAGCATAGTCATATTTATTATCAGAAGCTTCCCAATATGAATAATTTTCTTTCCTTAATTTTTCATCCTTTACCGCAAATTTTGGTAAGCCCGTGTATGCCAGCGCATCTGTTATTGGCCCCCCGAATAAATTTATTTGTGAAGTCAGATTTTCATCAAACCTGACAGCTGAAACATGATAGGAATTAAAATCAATCCGGGAGTAATTTCGGTACCCGCTGCTTAATAGTTTAGACAGCTTTACATAAATTGAATATTGATCATTTATTAACCCGCTTGAGAATCTTGCTGAATACTTCCTGGTATTATAATCTCCTAATGATAGTCCTAATTCTGCACCTGGTTTTCCACTGAATGACGATGTTATAATGTTTATTGCTCCTCCGATTGCAGGATACCCGCTTAGACCTGAACCTGCTCCCCTCTGGACTTGTATCATTTCAGTACTTGCGAGAAGATCAGGAAAATCCAACCAATATACGTTGTGATCCTCCGGATCATTCTGAGGTATACCATTAATAGAAACTGAGATCCTTCTCTGATCAAATCCTCTAATACTCAGATAATTATAACCCAGGTTATTACCATTCTCTGAATAAAATGTTGTGGATGGAAGACTTCCCAAGAATTGAGGAATGTCCTGGACTGTATATTGATTCTCAATTTCTTCGCTTGTCAGTTTGGAAAAGCTCGCAGGAGTAACACCTTTTTTACCAATACTGCCTGATACAAGAACAGTTTGTGAAGGAAGAAGAATCAGATCCAATTTTATTAAGACCCCTTCAGTATCAAGTGATGATATAGGAATTTTTTTTGTTTGATACCCCACATGGGAAATTATCAGGTTTCCTGACTTTGGGGCATCCGTTATTTGGAATTCTCCATCTTCATTGGTGGTTGTACCGCTTTCGGTATGTTCGATAAGAATATTAACAAGAGTAAGCGGCTTAAGGTTTTCTGAATCTACTACTTTACCTTTGAGCGATCCTGCATTGGCATTAAGGTTTGCAGCATACAAAAAGAGTATAATAATTAAATGTTTCATTTTATCTCCAAAAAAAATAGCCGTCTGTGAAACGGCTAACATTTAATTACTTTTAACCATTTCCCTACGCTGGCATTATCCAGATCAGGTTTAAGGGTATGATCTCAGTCGTGAATTTCTTCACAACACCCCTAACGGCGGCTCAATGAAAGAACAGAAAAAACTCAATAATTCAGAATTAGTTTCTCCCGGTTTTCTGTAACCAGGAGAATTTATAATTTATATTTTCAGTATCTGACCAACAATTATCTTGTTGGATCTTAAATTATTTCTCCTTTTAAGTTCTGCAATTCTCATCTTGTACTTTTCTGCAATGGTAGAAAGAGTTTCACCTCTCTGTACCTTATGCGTTTTGTTCGTGGATTCTTTTACAGTACTTTTTACATTAGCATACTTAACAGGGGTTTGTTCAGTAGTGAGATTTACTTCAGTATCTGAATAGATCTTTAAGCTTTTACCTGCAATAATCTTGTTCCTGTATATTTTATTCCATTTTTTCAGATCAGCTACAGAAACATTAAACTTAGCAGCTATCGTTGCAAGTGCATCACCCTGCTGAATAACATAATTTTTGACAGTGGCAGGATTTTTTGTAACATTATCACCCATCGAAGATGGAGATTCATTGCCATGTACTTTTATCGTTTTACCTGCAATTAACCTGTCATCAACTAAGTTATTCCAGTTTCTAAGCTGATCCGCGGTAACGTTAAATCTTTCAGCTAATTCACCTACTGTATCACCTCTTCTTACTCTGTATCTGGTTAATCCGCTTTTCTCGTAATTTGATTTTGTTGTATTGGAAGCTGCGAGATGACTATCCTCACCGGTGTATATTCTGAGTTTTCTGCCTTTAAATATACGGTTGCTTTTCAGATTGTTCCAGTCCTTGATCTGACTTACAGAAACCCCGTATGAAGAGGCAATTTTTCCCAGGGATTCTCCCCTTTTTATCTTATGTGTAATCCAACTCTGACTTGATTTAACATTACTATTCTTTGAGGAAAACTTCTCTGTGGCTGTCTGATTATCTAAAGCAGCATAGAATTCTTTCTTATCCTGGGGAACGTATATATTAACTACCTGGCCTATATGAATCGATTCTGTGTATGAGATATCATTCCAATTTCTTAGATCAGAAATACGTACATTAAATAATTGAGCTATTGCTGTAAGATTATCATTTCTTTTTACAGTGTAATTAACCAGGGCAAGATTCTCAGGCTTAATAACATCTTCCGTTTGATTATCAGTCTGTTCTGAAATGTTATCTGCCAATGTCTGTTCAGAGTCATCAGTATCATTATTCTGAATAGTGTAAGGAGCTTCTGTACTCTTCTCTTTTAGAGTAACAGCCGGTTTAGAATCATTATTTAAAGCAACATCCACTTCACTGAATCCGGAGACAGGTATTTTTAACGCTACTCCTTTTGATAATTTTGTTCTTACAGATATATTATTTATTTTCGCCAGTTCTGCTGCAGAAAGTCCATATTTTTTTGCTACCTTCGTTATCGTTTCCCCTTTCTTTACATAATGTAAAGTAAACTGAACCTTGGCTTCATCTGGTATGTTCTGCAGATTTGCTGCAAATGTATCATAAGTGCCGCGGGGTATTTTGACAGGGTAACCTCCGGGATAATCTGGCGGTGTGCTTTGCTGCGTGAGTTCAGGATTCATATCTTCCAGTACATCAACACTTACACCGGCACATTGTGCAAGAATCTTAAGATCGATTCCTTCATTAACATTAAAGGTTTCGTACTCATAAGGATGTTCGTATAAAACACTCGTAAAACCATATTTTTCAGGATTGCTGGCGATAACAGTTACTGCAATATACTGTGGGACATAATCTCTGGTTTCCCTTGGTAAGAACTTACTTATTTCCCAGAAATTGTTCGATCCTGCCTTCCGCATTGCTCTTCTAACACCGCCTTCGCCCGCATTATAAGCAGCAAGTGCCAGATACCAGTTATTAAGAGATTTATGCAGATCTCTCAAATGTCTTGCAGCTGCACGGGTAGCTTTTTCCGGATCTCTCCTTTCATCAAAATAAAAATCACTCTCAAGTCCATACATCTTACCAGTGCTCGCAATAAATTGCCATAGACCAACTGCTTTTGCTTTGGAGCGTGCAACGGGATTAAGTCCGCTCTCTACCATGCTCAGAAAGATCAGTTGTGCCGGAACCTGCTCTTCAGCAAATATTTTAGCCATCATAGGAAAGTACTTACCGGATCTTGACAACCACCTATCCATAAATTTGCGTAATCTTCCGTTTGAAAAAACTTCGATATACTGTTCAACATATGCGTTTATTTCCAAAGGAAAATCTGAAAGGACTATAACATTCTTAGGCTTGGTAATCTCTTTTTCATCAACAAGTTGAATTTCCGATTTCCCTTTTTGCATCCATTCTTCTAATGCAACAAGGGAAACCCCTTCAGGTAATTCTGTAAGGTTATCAACAAAGTTTCTGTAGTCATCAGTGATTGATTGCTCAAGTTCATAATATGCTTCATTTTCATCTATATCAGGGTAATAAGACAAATTATTAATGATCCTGAGAGCATTTTCATAAGCATTAATTGCGTCAGTGTAGTGATTTGTGGCCTGTTGTGCAAGTGCGTTAACATAATTTTGCCTCGCCTCTTCAAGCATTTCGCTTACGATCAGAGCTGTATTGACTTTAGAAGTACTAACAGGGGTTTTAGATTTATGATCTTTATTAATATTCGAACTACAGGACGAAATAAACAGGGTTAAATTTATTAAGAGCAGACTTAGTATGAGTTTTTTCATGCGGAACTCCGAGCTAATATTTGATAATCAAAATTTAAATAGTATATCTGGTATTGTCAAGTAACTTGTGATTCAACAAACCATAAATATATAAAAATATAATAACTTACAACGTAAAAAAGCTATAATGGGATATTAGAATGCTTTTTCTTAGGATTCTTATCTACCTTAGTTTTAAGAAGCTGAAATGCATTGATTAATTTTGTCTTGGTTTCTGAAGGAATTATTACATCATCAAGGTAACCCCTCTCAGCAGCAATATAAGGATTTGCAAATTTATGTATGTATTCATTCAGTTTTTGGTTTAGTTCAGCTTCAGGATCGCTTGCTTCTTTAATTTCTTTTTTGAAGATAATTTCAACCGCGCCCTTGGGACCCATTACTGCAATTTCAGCTGAAGGCCAGGCAAAGTTAAAATCTCCTCTGATATGTTTTGAATTCATTACATCATAAGCACCTCCATAAGCTTTTCTGGTTATTACTGTAACTTTGGGAACAGTAGCTTCACAGAAAGCAAATAATAATTTTGAACCATGACGGATAATACCACCCCATTCCTGTTCTGTCCCTGGCAAAAATCCTGGTACATCTGTTAAAACAAGCAGAGGTATATTGAAAGCATCACAAAACCGCACAAATCTTGCGCCCTTTACTGCAGAATTTATATCCAAAACACCAGCAAGCACTGCAGGTTGATTAGCAACTATTCCAACAGACATCCCGCCAATTCGTCCAAATCCTACAATAATGTTTTCCGCAAAATTCTTATGAATCTCAAGAAATTCATTATTATCCACAAGAAGGTTAATAATTTCTTTCATATCATAAGGTTTATTTGGGTTATCCGGAATAATTTCATTTAATCTGGGTTCATTCAGATCAGCAAACTTATCAAATTTTAATTCAGGACTCGAATCCATATAATTTAACGGAAGATAATTCAATAACTGCCGTATAGACGATAATACCTCAATTTCATTATCCAAAGCAAAATGAGCGACTCCACTCTTAGATGCATGAGTTTCAGCCCCTCCAAGATCTTCAAAACTTACTTCTTCGTGTGTAACCGTTTTTACAACATTCGGGCCGGTAACAAACATATGGCTGGTATTCTTAACCATAAATACAAAATCTGTGATTGCGGGAGAATAAACTGCTCCTCCTGCACAGGGACCCAGTATGGCTGATATCTGAGGTATTACTCCGGAAGCAAGTGTATTTCTTAAGAATATATTTGCATACCCGCCAAGACTTACAACACCCTCCTGTATTCTGGCTCCCCCGCTGTCGTTTAAACCGATAACCGGAATACCGAGTTTCATTGCCATATCCATAATCTTACATATCTTCTCTGCATGCGTCTCAGATAAAGAACCACCGAAAACAGTAAAATCCTGGCTGAATAAGGCAATTGAACGGCCATTAATTTTAGCGAATCCCGTTACAACTCCATCCCCGGGATATTGTTTTCCATCCAGACCAAAATCAGTAGAACGGTGTTTAACAAAAATGTCTACTTCCTCAAAAGTCCCCTCATCAGCAAGAAGCTCAATCCTTTCGCGGCAGGTTAGCTTCCCTTTAGCATGCTGCTCCTTGATCTTCTGTTCTCCGCCACCCATTTGGGCAGATTTTTTAAGATTTATAAGGTGTTCAATTTTACTTTTCATTTAAGTATTGGATTATTTGAGATTATATTAAATATGAATTAAAAATCAATGACTCACCCGTTTTCACAAGATCTTCAACTTCCTTCACCTTCTCCTTGAAGACAGTTTCCTGAAATATAAATTCAATTTTTTGATCCGATATATGATTAGATGTTTCATGAATTATACCAGATGATGCAGAACTAATAATAAAGATTTTCTCTCCGAAGAAAACTGCTTCTGTTATGTTAGATGTCGCTATAATAAATGAGATTCCTGTAAACTTATATACATTCCTGATGAGTGAGTATATTTCAAATTTTGTTAATTGATCCATGTCCTTGAATGGTTCATCAAGCACTATCAATTCTGCACCTGACGCCAGCGCTCTGGCAAGAGTAACCCTGAATCTGAATCCAAGACTTTTATTTTTGGGAAAGTGATCTTCATAGCCGGCTATACCAGTAAGTTCAACAAGGTCTGCTAAGGTTATTTTTTTTCCTGTTTTGTTATGATTAATTCCTAATTCTATGTTCTCTCTGACGTTTAACCATGGGAATGAAGAAGGTTTTGAAGGAATATACGCAATAATGCCGGATCTCTCTATTTTTCCCAAAGTTGGTTCAACTAAACCGGCTATGATTTCACACAGTAATGATTTATTACTATTTTGCGGCCCCAGAATCGCTGTAAAAGTATGTTCTTCAATTTTAAGGGATATATCACTCAAATGCAATATCTTTATTCCCCTTCCTGAATGCTCCATTCTCAGATTTTTTATTTGAAGGATTGTTGCTTTGTTCAATCAATTCTCCCAGAAAATTATTTTCTTACTTAAATATTTTAATACAATATTACCAGTAAATAATACCAGCATTACGATCAGGGACAAAGTGAATATTACCGAAACATCATTGTATTCAAGTGCCTGTTTATAAATATATCCAATACCCAGATCCCCTTTTATAATCTCAAATATTATCATGATAGTCCATAAACCATTATGAAGAATAATAAGGTTCTTAAACACGAATGGTTGTAAACTTTTCCAGTAGACTCTGGAATAAATTTCAGAAGATGACATTCCTAAAGCTAGTGCAGATTTTATGTATTCTGTTTTTACATTAGTAATATTTGCATACAACGCATGATATAGAAAAACAAGTGAAAGTGTTATTGAAAAAATATATTCCGCGATATTTGAAACAGGAAACCAGAAAACAAATAGCACAATAAAACCTGCCAGGGGAAAATATTTTAATCCTGAAAATACTCTCAGCGCATCATTGTTTCTCTTAATAAATGCTATTGAGGGTCCTGCTGTAAAATACAGCAGAAAATAAGCTGCGGTTATGGATACATAAATACCTGATGCTGTATAGAACAAATTAAAAATTAATGCATAGATGTTTAAAAGAGCAGAAAGGGATTCAATTATAAGCGACGGGCCGGGCAAGATGTTATTTAACTGAAGTACAAATTCAAACAGCAGAACATATATAATAAGTGGAATTATCCAGTAGAGATTAGTGTATTTCCTGACCATTTATTTTCCTTTTATAATTCTTCTCCTGATAAACTCAGAATTTAAGGACTCTTCTGCAGCTTCTGATCAAAAATAGGGATTATTATTTTTTTCATAGCCAATTGTACTCTCTTCACCATGACCAGGATATATTACTGTTTCATCTGGTAAAGTAAGAAGTTTCTGCACAATAGAGTTTCTTAAAGTATCGAAATCTCCACCCCATAGATCAACCCTGCCTATACCTTCCCTGAATAAAACATCACCTGTAATGCAGAACTTACCTTCAGGTAAATATATGCAAAATTCTCCGGGGGTATGGCCGGGAGTAAACAGGAACTGCATGTAGAATGGTAGATCCAGTTCTAACTCTTCACTTAATAGAATATCAGCTGCAGGCGACTTCACTGCTTCCAATCCGAACATTGCTGCCTGCTCCAGCATTTTATCTAAAAGAAATTTATCTTTTTCGGGAGCTGCATAAATAGTATGATAGTGTTCTTTAACAAATGCATTCCCGAGTATATGATCAATATGACAGTGTGTATTGATAAGATATTTGGGATTTAGTTCATTCTTATTGCAGAATTGAATTAACAAACTTTCTTCATGTGAATTATAGCAGCCCGGATCAACTATAACAGCTTCTTTAGACTCATCCCATATAATATATGTATTCACTGAAAAAGGATTAAAAACTAGTTTACTTAAACGTACAGGCATCAGTCTTTATATGTTTGATTTAAAATTCTCTGCCATACGTATGTAGAGTTTTTCTATATAGGTATTATAATTATCCTGAGTTTCCTCCAATGAATCTCCGCCAAATTTCTCAAGAAACAACTTTGCAATTGACCAGGCGAGCATAGATTCGCCTATTACTGCACAGGCCGGAACAGCAACAAAATCACTTCTTTCCCGTCTGGAAACAATTTGCCGCATGGTGGAGAGATCAACCGATTCAATAGGAGACATCAGAGTTGCAATTGGTTTCATAGCAGCCCGGACTATAATTGGTAACCCGGTGGTTATCCCTCCTTCAATACCTCCTGCACGGTTTGTTTTTCTGGTAAGTTTTGTATCTTTGCTTATTATCTCATCGTGAGACTCTGAGCCAAATATATCTGCACATTTAAATCCGGTACCAATCTCTACAGCTTTTACAGCATTAATAGACATTATTGAGTTAGCGATTTCGGAATCCATCCTTCTGTCGTAGTGAACGAAGCTGCCTAATCCCGGTGGTACACCCGTTGCAATTACAAAAAAGTTACCGCCTAATGTATCACCCTTCTTCTTTGCAGTCTGAATTTTCCCAATGATCTTAGCTTCGTGGTCTTCGTCTAAAACTCTAACTTCACTTTTATCCGCCTCTTCAGATAGAGACCATGCATTGAAATTATCCGGAAGTTCATTTTCAAATAGTCTTAAGATGAAATTCCCGGTAGGATAAATACCTCCTATGCTTTCAACGAAACTTCCTACTGTTATTCCAAATACCTCGAGAAATTTTCTGGCGATTGTGCCGGCTGCAACTCTTGCAGCAGTTTCCCTTGCGCTGGAACGTTCAATGGAATTTCTTATATCGTTGTAATTATATTTTGAAACACCGACCAGATCTGCATGTCCTGGTCTGGGAATGGATATCTTTTCTGCCTTAACTGATTCTTTATCAGAAGTCATTTTATCAGTCCAGTTAACCCAGTCCGAATTACGTATCAGCAGTGATATTGGTGAACCGAGTGTTTTCTGAAATCGAATGCCTGATAATATTTCTGCTGTATCAGTTTCAATTTTCATCCTGTGCCCGCGTCCATAACCCGCCTGGCGCCTTCTAAGGTGAAAATTGATGTATTCATTGTCAATAACTAAATTAGATGGAAACCCTTCAACGATTGTAGATAACGCTTTGCCGTGCGATTCACCTGCAGTAAGAAATCTTATCATTTATATCTCAAAAAGTAATAAAAAAGCGCCCGGAAAGGACGCTTATAAAATATAGAAATCATTTATTAAAGTAAATTAACTTGGTATATCCAGACCTACAAATCTTGCAGTTCCCTGTCTGTCAACAACCTTTATTAAAACAGCATTACCTTTTTTGTTTTTTATGATCTCATCAAAATCATCAACCGAATTTATAGGTTTACGATCAACCTGAGTGATTACGAGTCCCTGAAATAAACCCTGATCATATGCTTCACTGAGTGATTTTACTTCAGTAATGAATATTCCGTTACTCACTTTGTAAACTTCTTTTTCTTCATTACTCAGATCGCGCACTGTAAAACCAATGCCGTCATAAGTGAGAGTATTTCCTTTACCCTTTCCCATCTTATTGGCGTTTAACTCTTTTACAGGCTGGGCAGCGTCTTCTTCACGCGGCTTTAGGGTCACTGATTTTTCAAAAGTTTCGCCATCGCGCCATAAGGATAGATTTACTTTTGTCCCGGCTGTTTTTGAAGCGATATAACTCTGCAATTCATTCGGCTGGTTTACTTCACGGCCGTCAATTTTGAGTATAATGTCACCTTCTTTTATGCCTGCATCTTTAGCTGCGCCCTTATCAAGAACACTCTGCACCAAAACTCCATTGGCTTTGTCAAGACCAACAGCTTTTGCGGTAGTAGGATCAACAGCAGTGATATTGACTCCAATATAACCTCTGTTTACCTTACCTGTTGTGATAAGTTCTTTTGAAACTGTCTTGGCTATGTTTATTGGAATCGCAAATCCGTATCCAATATAACTTCCGGAACCCTGAGTTGCGATAGCAGTGTTGATTCCTATTACTGCGCCCGATAAATCAACGAGGGCACCGCCGCTGTTACCAGGATTAATTGCAGCATCAGTCTGTATAAAGTCTTCTATTGCCGCAGGTCCGCGCTCCCTCAGAATATTTATACTTCTTCCTTTAGCGGAAATAATTCCTGCCGTAACGGTTGAAGATAATGATAAAGGATTGCCTATAGCCATAACCCACTGCCCAACTTTCAGATCATCTGAATTACCCAGATAAGCTGCAGGAAGGTCATTAGCTTCTACTTTAATCACAGCGAGATCCGTTAAAGGATCAGTACCGATAACTGTCGCTTCAAGAACTCTTTTATCATAAAAGTGCACTTTCACACTTGAAGCATCTTCAACAACATGATTGTTAGTAATTATATAGCCATCCTCAGATACAATAACACCGCTGCCTGCCCCCATTTGTTCTCTTGGAACATTATCTCTGAATGGGAAAAAGAAAAAGAAATCATCCTGATTATTTTTTCTTTCCGCAACTACATTTATCTGAACAATAGACGGAGTAACCTTATCAGCTACCTCAACAAAAGCTTTACTGAAGGCATTTACATCAATATCAGTTACAGGTGCGTCCTGTGCACCCAATCTAAAATCTGCCAGACTAGGTCTAACCCATCCAAACCCGGAAACCAGAACTGCTCCGAAGATAATTCCAATAACGAGCAATACAGCTGCCCCGTATAAATTCTTCTTTCTCATTTCAGTAATTTCCTCCTGAAGTTTTATATATTTTAATGAAATAGTTTTTAATATTAATACAAGTGAATTGAATTGATACCCTTAAATTCCGGAACATGGTATTTCAAAAACTTTTCAATAAAGAGGATCGCGTGATCTATTTCTCTTTGCGATCCTGATAAATTATTTATTTTCAGGTTTAGACAATTTAGAAAAATAAAAAGTTCCTGGGAAATGGCTGTTGTATCAGATACGTTTTCAGAACAATTCCGGCATATCACATTTTTATCGAAATGGAAGGATACTCTTTCATTGATGTCCAATTCTCTGCCGCAGACAGAACATTGATCGAAACGAGCTTCATATCCCAGTTCCTTTAGAAAAAACAGCATAAATTTGATGAGCGCAACTCCGGGTGGTTCTTTTGAAGTTTCAATTAAGTTCAGGATCTTTAATATACCTCTGAATAACCTCGGATTATTATCCCCTTCAAGAGTAAGTTTGTTTACAAGCTCCAATATTGAAGTCGCATACTTAAGGTTATCCAGATTGTTCTTTATACGTGGAAAATGTGAAATGAGATCAGCTTGTGTTACCAGCTGTATATCGCGGGATTCTTTTCTGTAAAGTACAATGTTTATATGATTAAAAAGATCCACCTGAACACCGACTTTTGATGTGGATCTTCGCGCTCCCTTTATTATTCCTGACAGCCTGCCATGTTCCCTGGTGAAAAAATGAGCAATCTTACTCGAATCCCTGTAATCCATTTTGCTGAGTACTATGGCCTCAGACTTAATTATTTCGGTCATCAGAAATTGTATGGAGGTTTATATATGGCTTCGTCTGTTATTATACCTGTAATCAGTTCTGCAGGAGTTACATCAAAAGCAGGATTATAGGCATCATATTCTGGTTTACTTATTTTTGATCCGTTCAGATTCAATATCTCCTCTTTGCTTCTCATTTCAATTTCAATACCTGTTTTGTCAGTACAATTATAATCAATTGTGGTAACCGGTGCTGCTATATAGAAAGGGATCTTGTGATATCTGCAGAGGACTGCAAGATTATATGTCCCGATCTTATTTGCCGTATCACCATTTTTTGCAATCCGGTCTGCTCCTGTTATTACTAAATCAATTCTATTCTGCTGCATTAGAAAAGCTGCCATTGAATCAGCGTTGATTGAGAAAGGAATGCCTGCTTTTTCAAGTTCATATGCAGTCAGTCTTGAACCCTGTAACAATGGACGGGTTTCATCAGCATATACATAAGAAACTAATCCCTGATCAAAAGCCTTTTTTATAACGTAAAATGCTGTCCCTCTTCCGCTTGTCGCAAGCGCGCCGGTATTACAATGAGTCAGTACAATTGATTGTTTAGTAAATATATTCAGCCCAATTTCCGCTATTCTCTCGCACTTATAAATGTCTTCAGTATGCAGCTCCCGGGCTTTGTTAAGCAATCTATCCGTCAGATTTATCAGGTTATCAGATGCGTTGTAAATCTTTCTCATTTCATCAAGAGCCCGGAAAAGATTGACTGCCGTGGGACGTGTGCAAAATAACCTCTGATAAGCCTGATCGAACTGGATGCCTTTGCTGACTGCAAGAGCAACAGCATAAGAGGCACTGATTCCAATGGCCGGAGCGCCTCTTATCTCCAACTTTTCTATGGCTTCCGCAATTCTGTTGTAATCTTCTGTCTCAATAAATTCTTCCGTAAGCGGCAGCTTTGTCTGGTTCAGAAAAATAAATCTTCCATTCTCAAAATCTATTGCCTTTGTTTCAGTCCTCATCATCAAACTTAGATAACTTATAAAATGCCCTGAACCTGTCCTGTATTTGCAGGTATGAAAGACCCTCAATTCCTTTAGTACTGAATTTCTCTACACAGAAGGAGGCCATGGAACTGCCGAAAACCACGGCTCTCTTCATGTTCTCAAAACTAAGATCCTGAGTTCGGTGAATATATCCGATGAATCCCCCAGCAAAGGTATCACCTGCACCTGTTGGATCATATATATTCTCCAGAGGATATGCCGGAGCTGAAAAAACTGTATCCTCTGTAAATAATAATGCGCCATGCTCACCTTTTTTAATAATGAGAAATTTTGGACCCATCCCCATTATAATTTTGGCTGCACGTATAAGATTTGGTTCTTTTGAAAGTAGTCTTGCTTCTGAATCATTAATTATCAGCACATTTACCTTTTTCAATACCTCGAGCAGTTCATCTCGTTTACCCTCAATCCAGAAGTTCATAGTATCACATACCACAAATTTTGGATTCTCCATCTGCTCAAGCACCCTAAGCTGCAGTACCGGATCAATATTACCAAGTAAAACAAATCTGGCTTTCCTGTATTTCTCGGGAATGACGGGATTAAAAGTTTCAAATGCATTCAATTCCGTTAAGAGTGTATCCCTGACATTAAGATCGTAGTGGTATTTTCCAGCCCATCTGAATGTTTTAGCTCCTTTCACAATCTGCAATCCTTCAAGATCAACATTGTGATGCTCGAGAAGATCAATATATTCTTTATTGAAATCATCCCCAACCACACCAACCATAAATAATGGTCCCGAGAAATAACTTGCTGCAAGAGAAACATAAACTGCAGATCCTCCCAGTGCATCATCAATTCTGTCAAAAGGAGTTGAAACACTATCAAGTGCAATTGAACCAACAACTAATAAACCCACCACTAACCTCTTGGAAATCTTTATAAAAATGTTTACTTATTATTTTTTTTACTGCCGGATATTTTGGCCAGGTCAATAAGTTCGAAATTAAAGAAGCTTAGATCATTTGTAAAATATTCATAAATTGTATTTACGGAAACTCTTTGACCCTGCCATGCCAGAAGTTTAATTGCATCCTCTTTTCCCAACCACTGAAAATCGGAATGTTCATCTGATATTTTCACTTTGGAATCGTAATTAACTTGCGCTGCAAACACAGGAACCATACATATATGATTTCTTCTTCTGGAATAGAAGGAATTTACATACGGTACCACCCATAGTTTTTCTGGTATAAGACCTGTTTCTTCCCTGATCTCTCTTAAAACAGTCTCAGCTGCTTTCTCTGTATGATCCATTGAACCTGTTACCATCTGCCATACACCGGAATAAATTTCCTTCTCAGCTCTTTTCAATAGAAGAAATTCCATTTTATTATCCTTTTCTCTGAATATATGCGCTTCGACCATATAAGAAAGAACTTTCACCTTTTCTCCCGAAAATGATGAGAAAATATACAAAAAATTTTTGAACTATGATTTATTAACGTGTTAGTTTTTCAGAACGCAGTTAACTAGAAATAAGCCCTCATCTCTGCCCTTGCTGTATGTACAGCTTTATTATTTCCATGTATACGGCCATCATAGTTTAACATAGACTGCAGATTGCCGGTTAATCTGTAATCGAAGTTCACGCGCCATATATAGTTTTTACCAAGCGAATTACCCCTTGTCATTTCAAAAGGTATAAAGTTCATTGTGTTTCCTGCATTAAGTTCACTTCTTTCAAGTTCTGTTCTTAATCTTCCTTTACCGGCTATTGAATATGTTACTCTGGTAAGCAGTGAATTCTGGTCAATGATAGTGGGATTAGACGGCAATCTGTCTTCACTTCTGCTTACAGTGATTTTAAAACCCACTTCTATATTATTATAAGGTCTGTATGAAAAATCCGTTGAAATACCATTTGAATTTATCATCCTTGCCCGGTTCGAACCAGCCGGTGCAGAAACATAATCCGTCTCACTTATCAGATCCGTTTGGTTACCGATCTCTTTAAGCATCTGAAATCTTATTCTCAGACTCCGTTCTCTGCTGTAAGCTCTTTCTGACCCAATACTAAACTGATTTAAGCTTCTCCTCTGCGAATATCTGAACCGGAATGAGAGATCAGTCTGATTCTCAAAAAGAAATAGATCCTGCTGAAAATAATTAAACCCGTTCAGTGTCGTTGAATCATTAAGAAAACTGGAGAAGTTTAATAAATAGATCTTTCTGGTATCCGATTCGCGTGAATTCTCTTCAATTCTAAAAAAAGTCTCTGATGAGAAAGGTGCAAATATTTTACCTGCCAGTGAGTTCTTATCAAGCATTTTCCCGGGTTCAATCTTCCACCGAGTATTTGCCCTGACATCTATCACCGGAAATAGCTGATCAGTAGGAATTGTGGTTACAATAAAATCGGCATCATAAACTGCTGGTTCAAACTCAAATTCTTCCGCTATTCCATTATTATTCAAATCACCGGTGTATCTGTAACTGCCGGTACCCACTGGTACCCGGATAAATATTCTTTCTAACTTCGCAGAACGCTGTGTTGAAACTTCATAGTAAATATCACCTGTAAAAGCTCTCTCCAGGAAGTTTACCCTTGATTGGGATCTTATCAGTATTGATTCATTATTCAGTGATCCTCTTGATTGAAATAAACCGCTGTACTTTTTATTTCTTATCACCAGCCGGATTGATGAATTAACTTCCGGTATACCTGAATAGTTCATTTCATAAGCCTGGGTATATGCCCTGGATTCGGTTTCCATTTTACCGCTCACAGGGGCTGATTCTTTCCTGTAGGAATACTCTGCTTTAACATTAAAACCAAAAACATCCGATACTTCGAAAGAAGGTATCACTTCATAAAACTTAATACTTCCTGTATGTAATGAATCGCTTACACTGGTTCTGTCACTACGGTCTTCCGAGAGAAAATTAAATCCGGGTCTTATTCTATTCCATGAATAAAACGCGGTTCCAGATTGTCGAAGCCAATTACTATTAAGCGTTTGTGCTTTGGATGCAACATGATCAATAGTGTAATTAATGTTCAGGTTATCCCCCCGCTGGAATTTAACATTATTCAGAAAGCGGTCCGATGTATAGTTCGATCCCCGTTTCAGAAAACCATAACTGGAAGATATATCGAGCATCTGAGATTTGGAATAGGTTAACATTGCTTCACGTAATTGTTCGTCATTCCCTGATGATTGATCATTTAAATTATAGTTTCTGTTGAATTCAACTTCATTGATCCTGTCCAGAGTGGTAAACCTGTCCTGAATAAACCTGTCCTTGTAAGCCGCACCAAATTTTCCGATATTCAGGTTGAAAAGATTTAATTCTCTCGGTTTGATATTAAAGAGGATATTTCTTGCTGAACCAAAATTATCGTCATCTTTCACTGTTGAAAATCTGTTGCGGTCCCAGGTACTTCCCGCAAATTCAAAACTAAGGTCAATATCTTTCACCGGAGAAAACTCAAAACCAATATTACCCACTTGTTTCAGCTCGGGTAACGGCAGGAATATTACAGGGCTATATGCTCCGGAACCCGGACCTCCATACCTATACCTGTTAAAGCCCTCTTTTATATAATCTCCTTTACCTTCACCTACAAAACTAAATGTTATATTGTACATAGCCTTTTGCGGACTATATATATAGTAGGTAATTGTCGAACCATTGATAACGGTATCTCTGGAAGTATAAGCAGCAACAATCTTCCCGGTCGAATCAGGTTGTGCAAGTATAACGCCGGATTTAACCGCCGCTGTTCTATCATCACCTGCTGCTGATAATACTGTACGATCTTCATCGCTTAGAGAAATATCTATCGGAGAATCCTGGTCATCACCTTCCCTGAACACGTTAATATTTAATTTGAGAATATCATCGAACTGGCTGGTTTGTAAACCTGAAGAAAAGAAATTTCTGGAATATCTTCTATCGGAATATTCGAAATCTACTGTAATCCTGCTGGCTGAAGTAATTAATCTGTATGGTGTAAAAATTATTTCTGCGGTTGAATAATCAATTATATAATCATTGCGTTCGCCTCGCTTCATTACCTCGCCGTCAATATATACTTTTTCACTGCCTGCTATAACAATAATATCCCTTATATTGTTTTCTCCCGTCAATCTGTAAGGACCCTGAACACCCTCTAAGCCTGAGAACTGGTTTATATTGAATTTTCCTTTTGAACCCGCTACAGCTACACTACCTGAATAATTTTTCAGATTGAAGTCACCTTTTAATCCCTGCAGCTTTCTGTCTATTGCACCAAATTCCCCTGTTTTTTCTGACAAGCTATAATCCCCGAAAATCCCCGAAGCATTCCGGTGTTTTATCTCAATAAAAACTTTGTCAAGTTCATCAAGCGTCTCAGTATTACCTTCCGGCTGGATAGGAGTATTTTCGTCTGTAAGAGCTGCAACGATATCAATCTCATCAGATAGTTTACCCGATAACTGTAATCTTAATCCGCTGTTCAGAGTAAAATCCCTGGTAGTACCTATAGTAAACCCGCGCATTATTGTACCGCTTTTCTGCATATCCTTACCAAAAATCGATTCAGTAGAAAAACCATCCGTTTCAGATTTCAATACCTGGAGAGTATCGTATGTCTGCTCATCATATTTATAAACCAGACTTCTTCGCCTGTACTCTTTCTTAAGTGATGTTAGATATGTCCGGTATGTTATTATTAAAGTATCATAAATTGAATACGGTAAAGAATCCAGGAGAGTTATATAACCTTCAGTATACGATATATTATATTGGTCTCTGGACAGTAGCTTTTTATTTAACTGAACAGTCTCACTGAAAGGAATGATCGAAATGGCTGAGATATAATGACGGGTATTAAATTTTATCGGTATACTATCTGTAACTGTTATAACATTATATTGTCCCTGGGCATAAATACCACAGTAACAAAATAAAAGCAGTCCGATAATTAAAAGAGACGATACCTTCAATATAATGAAAAGTGGTTTTAAGATTGTTAAATGTAAAGCTTAGGGTTTCTATTTGCAAGGGAAAATTCATGAGGTGCGGTAACAGAAAAAAACGCCCCTTTGGAAAGGGGCACTCCGAAAAATAGAAAGTGAGCAATTCTGCTCAATCAGTGGTATTAAAATAAAACCCTTATATTTTAATGTCAAATAAAAAATGAGATATTTGAATTCTATTTTGCACCCTATGAACTTGACAATGAACCTTTTTTTTCCAATTATATAAGAGAAGGGGTTCCATTCCTGCCTGGCATTTCGCACGTAAGGTATTTCTTTTTACACGTTCTAGAAGACTTTTTGATCTTGTAAAGATTTTAATTTATTAATAAATTGATATTGCCTCGAGATGAGGCTTCTCCGAAAAATAGGAAGTGGGCTTTTTACGAAAAGCCCGCTTCTTTTTTATTAATTACTTTTGGATTTTTTATTTAACTGAAATCACTACAATCTCAGGCGTTGAATTATACCTTACCGGTAATATTGATACTCCTAATCCTCTGCAGACTATCAGAATCATATCATCTATTTTGAATTCACCTCTTACATATTTTGTCTCGAATAAAGTCGGAGTAAGAGATATGAAGGGAAATAAAAAAGATATCTGTCCCCCGTGTGTATGTCCGGCTAGCATCATATCATATTTCTTTTCTGCCGCTTCTTTGACCAGCCATTCAGCAGGCTGATGTGTTAGAAAGATCTTTAAATCTGCACTATCAGCATTTTGCGAAAGCGAATCAAGAGTAGCTTCGCTCACTGAGCCTACATATGTATTTGTAACAAAACTAACCGTTACTCCTGAGTTTCCATGCTGGAAAGACATATTTCCGTTGTTTATCATTTTTACATTGTTCTGAGCTAGAGCAGTGCTGATCTCTCTGAGACTCCTTGCATAATCAGGACGGTATGCCCAGTTATCATGATCTCCCACACAGGAGAATACTCCATATTTAGAACTGATTCTCCCGGTCCATTTGGCAGCGGTTTGAATATAATCCGGAGTGCTTGTTATCAGATCACCTGCAATTAAAACAATATCGGGATCTGATTTGTTAACTTTTTCAATATATGATTGGAGTAACTCTTCATCAGTATACCTGTCAGCCTGCAGATCAGAAATAAATGTAATTTTAAGACCTTTTAATGCTTTAGCTTTACCATTCGTATTAAACACTACTTCACTGATCATTACAGTATTGGAATCATGATAGACTCTTGCAGGAACATAAACCAGAAAGAATAATAATATCAATAAACTACTAACAGCATCATATTTCTTCCTCTTATCAGCGGGATATCGAAATATTCGTGATAATAGCTTTACTATCTCGAGCAGCAGAAAAATTAGGATGCATTGAACCATCACCATTAGAAATATCCAGAAAGGATATACCAGGAAATAATCCATCAAATTGGAAGTCGGTATCCTCACCCTCCCTTCTCCTGTGAGATTATGATATTGGAAATAGATCATGGCATAGATAGGATAAGCATTAATTATGATGAGCAGAATTATTTTTATCGTTTTTATACGCAGCTTTGCGTACGTTGAGTATAAATATTTAAGAGATCTGTTGATCTTTCTGAAAAAATAATATTCCAGAAGAACTAATAAAATGACCAGAAGAATGTTACCGAGAAGAAAATTCATTCAGCCCCTCAAGTTCAGGATATTGATTAATGTATAATATACAAATAATGATATAAATGAAACGCTGCAGGTTATTCATTAAAAAAAAGCACCAGAGTTGGTGCTTTTTTATTTAATTGATACTTCTTGTCTGGAATTAGCCGTTAAGATCCCGGTCTGATCTTTTTCAATAATTCTTCTGTTTCTTTATAATCCGCTCCTTCTTCCTTTGCTTTTTCAATTGCCTTCTGCGCAGCTATTTCAGCTTCTTTTAATTTTCCATTTTTATATAAAACTGCAGCATAAGTATCATTATTAAAATACTGATCGGTAAGCTGGGTAGATTTCTTCGCCCACTTCTCTGCTTTCTGCATCATTTTCCTGTCACTTACATTTTCATAGAACGTCCATGCGGCGCTATTCAGTGCCATCGCATCATTCATACAATAGTTTGTTATGTATTTATCAGCGGTTTTAGCATAATTAATCCAGTCCTTTTTTTTCTGGTACATAGTCATATCGGCACTCAGTATAACCTTTTCAGCATTGGTATCACCGCTTTTTTTAATCTGCTGTTTAAGTCTTGCATAAGCGTCGTCATCCTTTTTCCTGATGAGGTTACGAAGGCTTGTTTCATATACACTAACAATCTTCTGATCCACAGAGTCCTTAGAATATAGCTTAGCAAACTGCTTTTTGTTTTTAAGCAGATAGTTGAATTCTCTCGAGTCGGCATTATTCAGAAACTTTTTGATGATACTCCAGTTAGCCGCATTCTGAAGATCAGATTCCTTCTGGGTTTTGAGATATTGCGATACATCGGCATCTATATTCATACAGCCTGATTCTGCCACACTAAAATATGCCGCGGCAAGATTACCATCAGAAGAATTTTTTTCATAATTTTTCTTCAGTGAGGCTAGCTGCTTGTCAGGATTTAAAGCATTTTTACCGTTATTAACAAATTCCTGTGCAGGAGTAGATCCGCACGTACGGTGAACCAGATCTCCATTACCATTTATATAAAGGAATGTCGGAAATGCCTGAACACCATATTTCTTCGCCAGTTCAATACCTTCACCTTTTTCCATATCTATTTTTGCATTAACAAAATTCTTATTATAGAATTCAGCAACAGTATCATTCGGAAATATGTTTTTAGCCATCCATTTACAGGGACCGCACCATGCTGCAAAAGCATCCAGAAAAATGATTTTATTCTCCTTCTGAGCCTTAGCTAAAATCTCACTCCAGGTTCCATTTTCGAATATGATTCCTTCCTCTGAAGAAACAGATGCATAATTCATTGAAAATGCAAAAATCAGCACAACTAACAAATAAGTTTTTCTCATCATTATACCCTTTTTGTTATTTGACAAAAATACATAAGAAAAACCACTTATGGAAAGAAGTATTAAATTAGAATCCTAATCCAAACATTTCCTCTATAGATGTGTCAGACCAACCATTACGAACCGGTTTATTCGGGGCTCCTGATTCCCCAGGTGCACCGGGAATGCCGGCATTATCTGTTAGTTCTGATTCATCAGTATATTCACCGATCTGCTCGTCACTAGCCATCTCAGGACTTTCAGGTTCTCCGAGAATGTCAGTTAACGACGGAATATAACCTTTTGCATATTCCGTGAAAGCAACCGGTCTGTCATCCAGATCATATATTACACCATTTTCATACATCCCGACAATCTCATTATCCATCGAGAGTACCTCTCTGCCGTTCAGTGTTCCTATTTGAACATCTTCAGAGGATAAAAACCTGTCCTCATCCAAATAAAGCTTTGCAATATTATTTTTATCATAAAACCATTCCGCAATCATATAAATACCTATGTTTTCTTAATTCTTAAGTATAATTTTTGTTTTAATCAACACAGATATCTGAAGGTAAAATACGTTTATGATCTTTGGAGTTGCCCCCTTATATTAAACTAAATAGGTTTAATTACATTAATTAAACTAAAAAGGTTGGTAAATGAAACCTGGCACTCAGAAAAAAAAGGATTATTATTCCAATACAGAAAACCAGGTCTTTTTAAGTTTATAGATTATGGTTGGAGTATTGAACCCATTTCCTAAAACCAGATCAGTATCAGGAATAAATATTAAATTCTGCACACCTAATTGCAAAGCCGGGCTTGTTAATCCTCCCTGGTTTATCCTCCACCCTTTTGAATAGAAAGCATATCTTAATTGAGGTTCATTAGTTCCCTTTTCAATAAATATTGCGTCAGAAGGATTAATCCCAATCATCTTTTCTTTAAGGTATCTTCTTTAAAGATCCCAAACATAAAGAAGTGTAAGAATAAAAAAACATAATCTGATAGTTTTCATTTAAAGGGCACACTGAAGTTTATTCTGTAGTCACTGCCGGGCATATGTTCCCCCGGATCTGTTGAAATATTATTCAATTCGCTATATATTTTTACGTAATTATTTGATTCAAAAAGAAGGGCATCAATAAGATTGAAAAAATAAATACCTATAAAGGCACCAATCGCAATTCTTTTATAAGTTAATGCCTTATTCGCATCTGCCCGTGTAGAATTAACCAGTTTGTGGTAAAAACTTGCCTGTGATTCAGTTGCTGAATTAATATAAGCCTTGGTTGCATAATTAGCAGATATAACTTTGTCATTATAGTTGCTGATAGAGGAGATCGCCAGGATTCCGGAAACAACAGCACCTGCCATAATTGTTGTCCCTTTAATATAAGAGCCGTTATATAATTGTCCCGATCCCGGTATAACAGCTGAATATAAAACCGGATCCGTAGATTTAGATTTTAGTTCAACTCTGTAAGTGTAGTCAGGATTAAATTCCACTTCCCTGCTGAACTTTCGTTTAAGAGGAGAACCGCTGAATTCAATCTCGTGAATACCTTTAGTTATAATTTTGTTCTCAAGTGAATCTTTATTCAGAGGTTTACCGTCTACAGTAATATTTATTGACTGTAAAACCGGTTCCACAGTAAGCATACTTGTTAGAGATGCTAGTTTCTGGAATAAATAAAAATATCTTGGAGTGATTGGATATACAATATTAAATTCTTCATAGCCCTCTTTCTGAATTTTAATTTTGTACCTGCTGATATCAAGCATCAAATTCTTAACGGGAGTTGTTCCGATATATGAATCGTCAATAAATACTTTTGCGCCTGAGGGTTCTGAATATACGTCTAGAATTCCGTAAGTACCATCAAGAACCGCTGTTATATCATTTATAATATTATCATAAATATAAACACCGTGAATCCAGTCCTTATATCCTTCCTTCTGGAATTTTACGGTATAGCCTCCTGCAGGAATGTTATATATGATGAGCGGAGTAATACCTAGGAGGCTGTGTGAAAATTATTTTTCAATTGTCAAAAAAGACTGATGAAAAAATTCAGGTCATGATTAACTTTGTGGAGTAAATTTTCACAATTGGTAAGATGAATTGCAATACATAAAGCCTGCTG